>Ga0307514_10000089_pt1 | contig 252753 bp, 228 predicted proteins | sample 16_EM_MG_FD_203088 | JGI IMG/M metagenome (GOLD analysis project Ga0307514, IMG submission 203088) | Populus trichocarpa ectomycorrhiza microbial communities from riparian zone in the Pacific Northwest, United States - 16_EM | ecosystem: Host-associated > Plants > Roots > Unclassified... | reverse complement strand
GATGGCATGGAGAGATAGAGAGGGATGACTTAACTTTGTGTTCTTGCGATGATGGTAGAGTTGTGGACGAGAAAGAGAGAGATGGGGGATGAAGATGAGAACGATGTGGAGGATACGAGCGGCTATGACAAATCAGGAGTGCAACTTGCCTGATTGGGTTTAGAAGACCTCGTATCGGTGTTATTACCCGCCGGATCGGGACTTGTATCTGCCGTATCGGGGATGGTCAATTGACTCGCACACGAAATTCTCTAAGTCCCAGTTTCTCATGATGATTTCCCCTATCTCCTCTGATCTCTCTCGTTCTTGTGCTCAACTCTACCATCACGAAGTTAAGTCATCCGTCTCTATCTCTCCATGTCATAATCATGAGTTAACACCGAGTACACCAAGTACAGCATCATCCCAAGATCGACAGTCTCCCGCTCCCAGCCAGTCCCTCATCTCTCGGCGGATGTTGTACTCAACTCTCTACATTCCCACAATTACAAGTTAACCAATCAATAAAGTCTCAGCTGCCGTCGCTCCTCCCTCCAAATCAACCGCCTCCAAGTACTCCTCCAATCTCGCTCGATCATAGCCTGCAAGTGCATCTCCAAACTCGCTCGGTCACAGCCTCAAAGTGCATCTCTGAGTTCACTCGATCTCGGCCTCCAAGTGCATGTCTAAACTCGCTCGATCATGGCCTCCAAGTGCATCTCTCACTTCACTCAATCTCGGTCTCCAATTGCATCTCCAAACTCGCTCGATCATGGCCTCCCAGTGCATCTCCCAACTCGATCGATCACAGCCTCAGAGTGCATCTCTGAGTTCACTCGATCTCGGCCTCCAAGTGCATGTCCAAACTCGATCGATCACCGCCTCCCAGTGCATCACCAAACTTGATCGATCACAGCCTCAGAGTGCATCTCTGAGTTCACTCGATCTCGGCCTCCAATTGCATGTCCAAACTCGCTCGATCACGGCCTCCAAGAGCATCTCTCCGCTCACTCAATCTCGGTCTCCAATTGCATCTCCAAACTCGATCGATCATGGCCTCTCAGTGCATCTCCAAACTCGATCGATGACGGCCCCCAAGTGCATCTCTCAGTTCACTCGATCTCGGCCTCCAAGTGCATCTCCAAACTCGCTCGATCATGGCCTCCCAGTGCATCTCCAAACTCGATCGATCACGGCCTCCAAGTGCATCTCTCAGTTCACTCGATTTCGGCCTCCAAGTATATTGTTAAGAAGTGACGGTGGGTGTACGGAGATACAGGGGTAACGGAGGTGGAATGAGCGACGCGGAGTATATATTCCGGAGACCCCGGGCTAGATAGACAACATCTCATTTTCATCTCATCTTGTCATACAACGAAAATACACACTCTATCTTTCCTAACTATTGGTCTCACTCGCTCTTTCCGAGATTTCGTGGATTCACGCAATTGTGTGGATCCTCATGGCCTGGTACTATAATATCTTCTCACCTTCCTACACTTCTCGAGCTTAATGTAGAAGGAACGCGAGGAGAGATTTTCGCAGCGTCACATTGCATTGCAATCCCGATGCTAGCGTGTACCCAATGAACGCATTCCGACGTATGGTCACAGTTGGCTACAACGCCAGAGTGTTTGTATAAATTAGGAGACAGCCAGAGCGAGAAGAAACGGCGAAACAGCGATCGGAGGGCAATATGCAACGCGACACGTGGCATTGATGCCGGGCGTGGAGTAATCCGCCACCGGGGTGTCTCTGAGGGCTCTGACGGAGCGCGTCCACCCTGACTGAGCCATTCCGCCCGGACGGAAATGATTTTTGCTGATGTTAGTATTATATTTATTGGAATTAGCTTTATACACTGGTTTAGAAATGAGTGTTTGGGCAGCTGGTCGGCAATCTGCAAGCTTGGATGTAAGTAGAACTGAGCAGAGCTTAAAATATGCAAATACTTACCATGTAGTTAGCTGTTTGTAATATGTCAACTTCCTTAATTGTCCAACTCAGAATAGTCTGTGGTTCTGTGTAACTGTACATGAACAATGTATCATCACTGACTAAATAGAGGGTTGTATCAAGAACTCATCGAAACAAACGTCTTGGGCAATATCCCATTATCTTTTTTGAAGTGCCATTTTATTAACCATAAGCTTTTGCTGATGGCTAGTCTACATTGGGTACCAATACCGCTTTGGCATCTAGATGTGACCAAAGTACAAAACATTGTACAAAGCCAAAGTTAATGAAGAAATATTGCTATTACACATCAGACTTAGTGCTTCTGATATTATGGAGGACTATTACCAGATGATAGTAATGTCAACGTATTGTCAGCAAAATAGATTAATAATAGATGTGAATTTGGTTGTTACATTCCGAATATTGCTGGAGACAGAGCAGATGGCTGGTATATGGTATCAGAGGTCACTCAATGTGTGGGTGCACCTGTCTGCTTACAATAATGTCATTGTAATTGGCCAATGAACAAGTCATTCACAACAAGAAACAGCCAGAGTCGAAGAAGGGAATGGTAAATGATGCTTCTACAAACCCACCAATTGTTGCTCGAAGAAACAGTCAGTATTTGAATCAAGATATGATCAATGTCCGAAACAAATGTCAAGCCGAATATATTATCACCCCCATTGGTTGTGTAAAAACATAAATAACAACAGCCATATAGTATATACGATCATCTCTAAAGGAATCAGGGTTCATTGCCATGGTCAGCATAATGATCTGTCTGCCCGACAAATGAACTCATGTCGACTGTATCCAGTATGATCAGTATCAGATCGGTGCCATTGTCAGATGTCAGAATTAGAGTGATTTTTACAGTTACAAATACTAGTGATTAAGCTATTGTGAATGCTGCTCGGTACATTGATAAAAAGCGAAATTAGTTTCCGAAAATGGACGCTACCGATTGATCCTTTTCAAAATTCACTACAAATAATGCGACTGACTAATAAGCATTGTTATAGGAATCTTTGAAGCATTCAATGATGTGATCGCACCGTTCCAAATGCTCAAAAACATATTTAGTTGTTAAACTTCATTTAGTACACTTCTTTCTTTCCTGTTTGTCTTCATGATTATAGTTGTTTTGGCAGTTCTTTGAACTGTTTCATTGATTTCAAGAATAGTCGTAACTATTCAATCCCTTGACACATTGATTATACACAGGCTTGCACAACACCCATAACCAAATCAAGACACCCAGAGTAAATAGTCATCTGATATCTATATATTGCTGCATCAATTACTTTAAGCATGAAATCAAATAATCTACATGTAAAACATATTGAATCCATTGAAGTCAATCATGTTGCTCAAGAACCACTGCATGCCATTTGGCAATGGCATCAGCAGATGAATGTATAGCACCCCATGTAACATACAGTTAGGGACAATATAAGTCGTTCCGATGCTGATGAAAGTCTGATGATAGCTAATTTGATTGTGCAAGGGTTGCATTGGAGGTTGATGTCTCTGATAGATAATTATCATACCAGCACTCTGACAGATCAACCCTGTTGCAAACATCTAAACTAAGGAACATAGCTTTTATTGCTTAATGCAGCATCATTGAGGACGTACAGCTATTTCAACCTATTGGGAAAGCATGTAGCACTTGACATACAGTGGCCATCCAGACTTGTTCAAATTCAGTGAAGCACTGTATCATTTCTTGGTGGCATATGCTTTCTCCACCTTGTAGATGCAGTACATAGAACCATATGAACTGCCTGCTCAGTCCATTGAAAAGATGTCACTGGAATTACTACTGTGTGTTACCAAATGTATTTCACATCATTGAGATGACTGAAATACTGTTCATGATCGATGTAGTCTGTGAAGTCAGTAAATTACTTGAAACATCACGCAATGTGATGCTCTAGCATGTGTTAGCAATGTTTCCGGACCGTCACTTCGGGTCCTGTTCTGGGTCCAAACCGAACCATTGCCAAATTGGCGGTCTGGGTCATCAATGAACCCCTACCGTCAACTCGGGTACTGTGCGATGGTAAACTCCCAACATATTTGAATTGGGCGGATTGTCAGTGGGTTCATCTGTATATTCATATAAGGCTCTTGTATTTGCAGTTTGTTAATAGTATCTTATCAAAATCACGTTTCCAACAACCAATAATGTGCATTTGCATGTCGCGCAGTTTGCAATATTGATTAATTTGGTATAGGTGTTTCAGCTTCGATATGTGGTATTTTTGGCTATCAAGGCAGTCAATGATACAGTTACGTGCGCGAAGATCCGCACGATGCCTTGATTACAAAATATGCAAGACCTGAAACTATTGACACTCCATTGACACTCATTTTCAGGATTCGGCAGGAAGCATGTTGCTGTGGTTGTTGGGTCCAAAGGCTGCCAATAGTACTTAAATGGATGTCTGCAACCGATCAGAACATACATTCCCCAAGATGGAAAGCTAAAAATCGTTGACGCTCCTTTGACGCTCAATGTAAGAAAGGGGCGATGACCATGTTGCTGTCCCTTTCTCCTATAAATGCTGCGAATATGTCTGTTAAGAATAACAACAACCAAATCACAGGTGAATTATCATGCTTAGAAGACCAAAAATCATTGACGCTCCGTTGACGCTCATTGTATTGTATTGTCCATTCAACATGTGCTGCCATCGATAATTGTTTTCATCATGATTTGAACCTATTAGTTGACTTTCTGTAAGATTTAGACTCAGCCCTGTGGCAAAACCGAGCAGAGTACTATTCTTGCACTGTTCACTCTCACATGACTAAAAATGATGTATCTCACCAAAAGATTAATTGCACCTGCTATACATCTGTTTATTAACCAATATTCCCAAGCTACTGCTCTCGATTCACCCATAATATATCTCTAACCCAAACTCTTAATCAAGCTATTTAAAGAAGCTGGTGAACCACTGATGCATTCAGTCCTTCGTTTTCTTCACTCCGGTATTTCTCCTCGTTTCTATTACATTAACCATCACCAACACCTGTTCAGCCTGTCTCTTTGACTTCCATGTTGGCCGAACCAATTCCGGACCATGTGGCACGGCACTCACATCCTGCTGCTCTCTGGATTCTGAATTCTCGATGCCATTGTTTTGCTCTATGTCAAATTCAATGTCTGCCGTACAATCTTCTTTGCTATCATTTGGAGTATCCAAGTTGCCATTCCAGTTTAGCCAATTTTCGGTGTCCAAAATGCTTTCAGGTGCGCTATCCTCATCACTTTCGACTGGATGACAGTTGATTCTCCGGATTCGGTGGTCATTTAAAATTTGAGTTCATCTTCCATGGAGGTCCTTTGCAGACCAAGCTGGTGGCAAAGGTGATCTTTCTGACAACATAAATGTAGCTGCACCATCAGGTTGAAGGAGTGGCCAGGTTGGTTAGACGAAATCTTCCGTGTCCGAAATGTATCCTACAGCTGTCATCTGCCTGTTTCGAGCGCAAGATTCCTTCTGTGTGGCACATAGGTTTTGGCTGCCCTGCCACATCTCCCAAAAGTCTTGGACCTTGGCCATTCTGTGCAATTTCCATTCCTCCGCCTCTTTCTTCATTCCCTAGTCGTTTTCTGTATTTGTTGTATCTGATCATGGCTTATCGCCTGCCACAATCCTGTTATTGGCTCGAGCAAACTGCCTTAGAACGACTTTGTTGTGAAGGGTCTAGCCTGTGGTTTTTGACTGCCTCCAGCTAATAACACCTCCCAGAAGGGAAAAACTGGCCTCCACTCCGACACCATGCAGTATCATACAAACTAGGTCTCCTGCCATATTGGAGAGATTGGCGTACTTTCAGTGCGTTTCCTCTTGTTGGCACCACCAGTTGGTTATGTCCTGTATCCAAAATGTACTGCTAATCTCCAATGGGTCGGAGTGGTAATCATTGAGATTTTGATTCATTTGCCCCGAGTTCTTTGGTACTTCAGGTGGCAAATTCGAATACAGCCTGGCGGCGGTCATTAAGCGTACTGCGCAATTGCTTCGTCTGGGTGTCATCTCAGCCACATTGTAAGGCTTCAGTATTCTTCATCATCGCTGGACAAATCATACGGATCAAAGGATGACAAATAGGATCCTGAAGCCGTTGCAGAGGGGATGAGATTGCTGCTAGGTAAGCTTTCAAGTTTATTGACCCGGCCACGTTGATGTTTGGCACAGGATTTATTCTGCCCATACTTCAGAAAGGCCTCTTGGTAGTGGGTAGTATAGGATGTCTCATCCTCAGGATTAATATCCATTCCCTTGTCCCACTTTTTAAACAATCGCAACTTCTGGCAAGAATTGAGGACATATGCCAAACTGAGAAGCATACCCATCGTTGGAGTCACTTGAGTGAAATATTGGGACAGCTTCTGTTGAGCTAACTTCACAGCGAAGAACAAGTCTTCCTTCCATTGAGTCTTCTTGTTAGCCAAAGCTTGGATCAAGCCATCCATATGATCAAACATGTCCTTGTACACTGCGATAACGTGATGCAATGTGACTGTATGCCTCTTTGACATCCACAGGGTCCAATATCGGAATGGCCTTATCACTTCCATGACATATTTCACAATGGTCGATTCATCTTGTGTTGTGAAGAGTGGCCAGTAATCACTGGATTTCGGATTTTGAAGCCCCTCGGGTGGGAATGCCCGTAATCGGTAGATTTGCTCCAGCAACTGCAGTGTAGAGTTCCAATGTGCCTTCACATCCATAAATGGAAGTACCGAGATGCGGACATTGGTCTTTTGACAGTCAATGAACTCGTTTCAACGACCAGGTGTCAGTGTAATCAATACAGCAGGTATTCTCTGCTATATGAATGGCAGTTTCGGTACTTTCAAAATATTATAAAATACATACTTTCTCAAATTTCTTTGCTAAACCTGCCTTGTTGATGCTAGCATTGCCCTCGTTTCGAAGTCTTTGACTGTTCCCAATGTCTATGCATTCATTCTCTCCAAATTGCTGATTGAGCTCATGGGTGTCCAAAGACTTGGTGTGGCCTTTTACACCAAGACAGCTCTTTAATGCACCTAAAGCCAGCTGTATGACGTGCGGCATGCATGGGATGTGGTTCCTCAAAGAAGGCGCTCAATTCCGTAGGCCTCAAGTGTTGATTGCAGCCCAGGTGTCATCGAGTAATTTGAGGAAGCATTATGAATCATAATACCATGCAAACGGCCGTAGGTAAGCTGAAAACAATCAAGTACGTCCTTCAAATGTATGACTAGCCATGCCCCAGTATGTTGGCCCCTGACCTATCAATCTTAATTCACTTTCAAAAGGGGAAAACAATAGGCGATCAACCACATCGAAAGCGTGTTGAACGTCACTCAAAGCCCAATTCCGATCCATATAGTAAGCAATGACCGACATTATGGCTAGTTTGTTTGTTGATGTCCATCCGTGCAAAGCTCAACTAACTTCATTTCGTAACAGCAATTGCTTTTTAATTGAATCCACGGTCAGTGCAGATTCCCTCCAGCAAATCTTGCTAGGGGTCGTTGCGGATGGCAGCACTAGGTCATTGTGTAATGTCTTACAGCTGTTCTAGCTCAAGGTTTCATATAGCATTCCATGGAACATGAGTGTAAAGAAATCCTAACATGAGGTAGCGATTCCACGTGTCTTGGTGAAATTTGGAAGTTTCAAAGTCCTTCGCTGCCAGTTTGGAACATTTTGTCTGTCATTTCGGTCAATATGAATTAACATGGATGCCAAATATAATTTTCCTCTGCGAACTTACTATTGTGCTTCCTCGACTTCCTTGGTTCTTCTGAATGGCCAAAGCTGTTTCATTGACCATCAAACTAGTCCATTCAGTGACCTCTGACTATGTTAATTCATGTAACTTTGCGATGTGAGCTTTTGCCAGCAAGTATTTCCCCATTGAGCTAGTCCCATGTTCTGATGGATGGCGAAGAACTTGATAACAAATGATACATATGATGCCAGGGCTGCAGGTCTCCTCAATTCCGAAGTGTCAATAGAATCGCCACAATGGCGGATGTTAGGAATTATTCCTAGCAATAGGCAATCTCGAGCCTACGTTCATTGAAGCCCACCAAGCATTGATGATGGTTTGTAAAGTAAGGTCGCTCCAATCACGAATAAAGACATGTTCATTTTTGGAACAGGTCATAGCCTGTAGCAATGAGGTGTTCAAAGATTGTAAATCCGACATGGCGGCAAGAATTAGAGAGCTGTGTAATCCGACTTGAGAGACTGCTGAAAGTAACATTACTGTAAAGCAAACTGTGAGTTCTTAAATATTGACTCTACAGCTATAACCAAAAAAATCAGATCTGTAAGACATTGGAAGCATATATGGAAAGTTGTATACAAGGACAGATTGCAAAGACTGACCACATAAAACTCTATTTAGGAACAGCACAATGCAGTTCATCGCTGAGTAGCGTTCTGAGCCTCCACAAAAACTGTTAACGCTCTGTGGGCGCTCAATTGTAGGAGGCTGACATGATATCGTCACTGGCATTTTTGCTAATGAAGGCTGCTGATAGGTTCAATGTGGGTTATCTGCGTTTCATTGCGATTAGATTATGCAAGATGCATGATCAAAAATCGTTGACGCTCTCTTGATGCTCTGTTGACGCTCTGTTGATGCTCTGTTGACGCTCTGTTGACGCTCTGTTGATGCTCTGTTGACGCTCTGTTGACGCTCTGTTGACGCTCTGTTGACGCTCTGTTGACGCTCTGTTGACGCTCTGTTGACGCTCTGTTGACGCTCTGTTGACGCTCTGTTGACGCTCTGTTGACGCTCTGTTGACACTCTGTTGACGCTCTGTTGACGCTCTGTTGACGCTCTGTTGATGCTCTGTTGACGCTCTGTTGACGCTCTGTTGATGCTCTGTTGACACTCTGTTGACGCTCTGTTGATGCTCTGTTGACGCTCTGTTGACGCTGTGTTGACGCTCTGTGGACACTCTGTTGACACTCTGTTGACGTTCTGTTGACGCTCTGTTGACGCTCTGTTAACACTCTGTTGACACTCTGTTGACGCTCTGTTAACACTCTGTTGACACTCCGTTGATGCTCATTTTGGAACATGGTTATCATCTTGTGGTGAGCATTTTTGCCTAGTAAGGTGTCCGATAGTTCACGTATAAATCAATATAGTCGCATTGCCCCTTGATTTTGAAAAATGCAAGGCCTAGAATCGTTGATGCACCGTTGATGCTCATTGTTGGGGCATAGTGACGATGTTGTTGAAAGCATTTTTTGCCTAGAAAGGCGGCTGATAGTTCGATTATGGGTTAATGTCACTGCACAGCCCTTGCAGTTTCAACGATGCAAGGCCAAATGTTGTTGATGCTCTGCTGACGCTCAGTTTTAGGACAAAGTAGTGATGTTCTCGGAACAATTTTTGCCTGGAAAGGTGGCCAATAGTTCGATTATGAGTTGACATCGCCACACAGCCCTTGCATTTTCGATGATGCAACGCCAAAAGTCATTGAATCTCTGTGGACATTCATTTTTAGGACATAGTAGCAATGTTCCTGCAACGATGTTTGCCTAGAAAGGTGGCCGATAGTTCGATTACAAGTTAATGTCATCGCACAGCCCTCTAGATTTTGCCAGACGCAATGCCAAATATTTTTGACACTCAGTTGACGCTGATTTTTAGGATGTGGCAACGAGAGTGTCATTTCGCATTTTCGCTATAATGCCTACCAATACATTGATGATGGAAGAATGTGACAATGCAGCCTATTGATTCCCAAATGGGTAAGACTAAAAATCGTGGACACTATGTTTATGCTCACAATAATCACATCGAAACAGCCGTTGTACACTCAATAATTGTATGGAACCAATGATATTCACATTATTGACATCCAACATTGCATTTGTGTATATTATCGTTTGCATCCAGGAGTTTTGTTACCTCACAATTTCTGATCAACTGCAATCCATGCTATCTGAGTGAGAGATGACGAGGCCCTATCACATTCCTGCGATTTCGGCCGGCAATTTAAGGGAATGTAGATCAGTTCCCTAGTTTTTGGTAAATGTCGCTTGACTTCCTCACCTTTCCTTATCCAGCTTCTTCACCTCGGTTTCCAAGATGTACCTTAAACAATTGCAAATATCTCAACCATGTGCATGAGGTCAGTGCGCAGAGTTATGCAGTTGGATACATGGATGAATGCAGCATGACAGTCATTGTTCAGACAGAGTCGTCATGAGTACTGATTGCTCTTTCTATGACCCTTATAACATCACTCACCTCAATTTTGTAACTATATTTTGTCACTAATATTGCTTTTGCTTTGTCACTTAACAGTCACTTGCAGATAGAAATCGAATGTGTTTGCTGTTTAACTGCCTGATTTGGATTCTAGAAAGTTCACATGGTGCGTTCAACCCTTGCACATGCACCACCAAATTATCATGTCTCACAATTTGGTCACTGAAATCAAGAAAAGGCTGACATGTAGCAAAATTGGTAAACAAATTGCATCTCACCAAGATTTGACATCAAAGATTACAGTTTGCCTATCTCTTCGTCTGCAGACGCAGGAGATGTCACCATGTCATCGTCCAAATCTGAAATGTAGGTGGTAATCACCCGGAGACTATATGCGGGGGTAAAAGCTTACAGGTTCAACAGGCTTCACATGCAGCAAAGGTGACGAATTGGCCTCCGCACCTGGCTCAAGACCGGGTATGCTCACGTTGAACTGTGGCTTTACCGGTCATGGCTTATATTGACTACTCTCCAGTCGAGATGTCCCTTGCGGCATTTGCGATTTTTCAGCTACAATGTCAAGACACTCCATGAGATCTGCAAATGATGTCAGTGCAGGTGCGACAGCGTCATCATCCGTTTGCAGTTGAACAACTGCTGGAACCCTCAATTCAGATGTGCCAAACTTCTTAGCTCATTCACGGAAGTAGTCGGCTGCAACCTCCCATCCCAATGGTGTCAATTTTTGACGCTTCATCTGCTCTTGCCCAAACCTGTTCATGAGCCGCTGTACCATTTTGGTGATTGTGCCCATCACCCTGCCGGGTTTGTCTTATTCGCTCAGCTTACCCTGCACTGTCTGTTCATCGTCCTCATCATTCCTATTGTCCCCATCATCGGAACTTCCAAGATCACTCAGACTGTCTCCAATAGCAACCATCATCCCCTTAAAAGTCTTTTTGGGCTTCGTGGTTGTCAATCGCGCAATTTCAGCATGCTCCATATCTTGCTGCTCTTGCTGAACCGCTGCCTCTGCGTCTTGAACTTGCTTTCTTGCCCCAGCGGTTTCTCTCTCAAAATAATCCTCAATCCATTTCTCTTTCTCTTTATTGCTTGAGAAGTGTGTTTCTCGTCGTTCCCAAGTGGGAAACTTCTTTTTGGATCTGATGCTGCCCAATGCCCCAAGGGCTCGGAATCTTTCTGCCTTTAAGCCGCTCATGCCTTCATTTGCTTGATGACGTCATTGGGTGCACAGCTTTGTCTATTTGCTGTATCTGCCCGCCAGAAGTGGCGAAAAGATCATTTTCAGAGTATTGAACATTGTAGTTTGCGTTGAGTTTGTTGTTGGGCGAGATGTTGAATGTTGCACCATATGGACAATATGGAGGCAAGCTGCATCTTTTATGTCAAGGTTGGTATGTTTTCTCATCTAGAACAAAGCAAAACAACCCTTTTGACTGTCAATAAAACAGGAATAGTTAGGCTAACCATATAACATGACTTGATTGTAAGCATCAGTTTCATGTATTATCCCAGGGATAATTTGAGACAAACATCAGGAGACGTCCTTTCCGTCGAACCATGTCCTATTGATAGCTGACAATCAGGCGATTTCGGCTGTCGTACACTGCATTTTGTCCCTGTTAGCAAACAAACAACATCGGACCGACTTGTTGCACATCTCGGGGCTGTGGGAAACCCCTGCAATTTGCAGCTATATGCAGCAAGATTCATCTTGAGTGTAACAAACATCTTGGCAGCTAATTATTCCATTCTGACATGTGGCAAACAATAGAATCCTCAGGACTTCCTACTTCTTTTCGTTATGATCTTCCTCTCCTATTCCACACCAGCTAATCATAGATACACAAGCACCTCAGGAAGGTCAGAGCAGATCCAAATCAAGCTGATTGGCAGGCGCGTCATCAAATAGGTCACTTTTGGGCAAACTGCAATAATGCAGACACCAGTTAGTCCACCGCGGTGGTGCCAATGCAGCTAGCAAAAATATACCCTATGCTGCACATTTAAAAATTGTCCGTAAAACTGGAAGCAGCAGGAATAAGAAGCAGCATACAGTTGGATGTGAGTATATCCATACCGTGGTAATCGGCCCTGAATTGACAGTCTAACATATAGCAGGTGTACGTTGTGAGCTACATGCCCAATGTATTGCTGCCAGTAATGGGAAACCTGCATGGTCGGCCAAGGCATCTGTCTGTACAGTCTGCGAAATTGAACTTGATGATGATTTCAGCTCTGGTATTGTCGAGGATGAATTTCGTGATAATTTTCCCCGAGAGTGGATAAAACAGGCTTTGCTCACCTTACAAGAGGCTGCAGTAGTGTAAGTGGTTGAGGTAATAGCCACATCTGATTGTTTGAAGCAGTAACTAATTTCTTGTACGTATTCAAAATGTCTGCTACGATGGAAATCCAAGGAGGTCGTATACAGCTGGAACAGTCCGACATGCACCTGTCATTGAATATGGCCAAAATGTCCAAAGGAGGGATTTCGCATGCCGCAATAGACGAAACACATTATCTGATGAAGAAACCTTGCGCCGAGGAACGAGAGGAGAAGAATAGGGGTGTTGTGTTTTTTGTAAATAAACAGGTAAAGGCTGCGATGGAAAGACACCCTGCTATGCTTTGTCAAAACCACACAGCTGGATGCCTTCCTTGCCCAAATGGCAGTGGAAAAAATCTGCAGACACGCAGGAGATGCAAAGGAACAGGTGTACCTCTGCCCAACCGATGCAGACAGCCGACTCCAGAGCCAACTCCAGAGCCAACTCCAGAGCCAACGCCACCTCTGCCCGGAACACCGCCCACCCCAACCGGTAACACTTCCAGAGCTCAACGTTCCTAAATCATTAATTTGCCTGCCAGATCTGCGTATTTACATACATCTCTTCCGTGTGCTGAATCTTTAACTCTACATGCATCTGCCCAGGATAGCCAGAACAATGCAGATTTTGATCCAGATATGCTGACTGATGATGGAACAGCCAGTGGTTAGTACACTATCTGCTAGGTTATAATGCAGCAAACATTCGTTTTGAAGACCACAGCAGCCTATTGAGCGAACCTGGCAGTGATGACTAGCCTTGATCGAATAGCAAGGGATTTTGGAAATTATTAGTATCCTGAATTAGCGGATACTGTAAAGTATATTTTCAAGGATATATTTATATGTATTATTAAAGAACAATGCAGTTATCAAGAAGAATGTAAATGAAAACTATAGAATGGCTGCCAAATAAACATGAATGATGGACAACGCCAAATGAAATGATTGTATATTGCAGATACACCCGTGGCACAATAAGTGTCAACGGAGCGTCAACCATTCATGGTCATGTATCTTGGATAATCTGGGGGGCGACAGGTTGCAAATAGTCATAAATGAAGTATTGGCTGCATTTATTAGCAAAAGAGAAAGTGAAACGCTCCTTGCCCCATCATGGAAATAAGTGTCAACGATTGTTGGCCTTCCATTATGGTTAATTACAGCGCGATGTGGCCGTTCTTGTCTATATACATGGTTTTGACTGTTTTGGTACACTAAAAGGCTCAAGAATACTTAGGGGTAGCTCTGTAAATGAAATGAGTTGTTATTGTCCCGGAGGATGTGGTGGGAATATTCCATACATTTCTGCTCAGAAAGGCTGCTATATCCAATTTTCTGGATGCTTGTGATCAAGCGCCACATATATTACTGTAGATGCAAGACCCAAAATCGTTAATGCTCCATTGACGCTCATTTTCAAGATGGGGCAGGGAGCGTTTCGCTTTCTCTTTTTGCTATATAGGCGTCCAATACCTGGTTTATGAGTGTATTTAACCTGTCACCCCCCCAGATTACCCAAGATACACGACCAACAATCATTGACAATCCATTGACCCTGATTGTCAGGATGTTGTAGGGCGTGTGTGTCTATTCATTTGGATCATTAAGGCGGCCAATCCATCCAAAATGAACTGTGACGTACCAATGTCAATATTTTAGGATGAACAGTAACATTTCTGAATGCAACCATAAATGTGAAACCCGAAACGCGGAACCGGTGATTGGATGCAACGGGTCTAGTCAAACCCAGTGAAACCCAAAGGTTAATGGGTACGGTTGTGGGTTTGGCCTGCGAAGAGTAAGTGTTCGGGTTTTTGGGCTGGTCTGGAACCAAACCGACCCGTGTTGGTAGTTCACATCCGGACCGCTGGCGGGTTACCCAGACACGTTGCTAACACTAGCTGTAGCTCCACTTTTGGAATGGTATACCAATTGGTGAAGTCATCAATGGTCTTGATATCTGGTTGTGGGTTTGGCATCATTTGCTAAACAAGCACTTTGTTCAGAGGCATTTCATCATCATAATGTAGTTTTTCAGCTTTTGCAATCACCTACCAATTTTCAATCACCGTTGGTCAGGATATCATTCGCAAAATCTGGAAGGCGGCCTCATGATGATTCGATTATTGGTATGCTTGTTCAAGATCCATTATTGTGATTTCTGGGAATTCAGAGTGTGCATATAAGAGATTGCCAAGCGGGTGGTTATGGTCGCAATGGTGGTTGAGGTAATGCATATTCACCAAATTGACATCTGATACTTCGACAAGATGTTGTACAATTTCTGACTTGATCAGCATTGTATCTTCATCAATGCGACGACGCTTTGCAGCCGCACCCAGAATGCTCCAAGCAGGGTCACTCTCCAAGTCCTCCAGTTTGTCCAAAGTATGCTGCATTTTCAAGGCTTCCATGACAGTCATTGCAGATATACACGCATGGAATCGACTGGAAACATACTTGTTATAATGAAACTTATCCAGGTGCTTCTCCATATTCTCGATCATGGGTTTAGTATGGTACAAGTACTGTGCTATAAGGTGAAAATTTGCTAAGTTCTTGACACACAACAGGGCTTCAGAAAAGGGAATCCTTTGGCATTCAAATGGGTTTAAAAGAGTCACCGCAAACATTGGAACAATTATGTGCCCAAGTGCTTCTATCACCTCACCACTCGATTGTGTCACCTCGCAATGTGGCTTGTTGAATTGTGCGAAGTCAGGGTACGAAGGTATCATCGCCCAGAGCTTACTGAATTTGACAATTGTGGAAAGTTGTTTGAGAAAGGATATTACCCAGTCCATGAAATGCTTAAGCATACCATGATAGATGATATAGACACTATTAGGTAAGATAATAGTCATTGGGGAGATGGATGTTATATGGCAGAAGACACCTTCTGAGGTTGTAACTGCTCGATCTTCCAGATATTGTCTTGCTTCCTGTCTCTCACCCTCATCGCCCTGAGTTATGAGTATCATCTTTTGGAAATATAGCCAATGGTCTCGCAATTGCCAGGAGGTGGAATTCTGTTCTCCAAGCAACGATATCTGTGCTACCCACATCAGATAATGAGGCTCTGTGATTGCGTGTAAGTGAATCCCTTCGAAGATGTTAGATGTCCATGCATCAATGGAAGAATATAATTTTAGCTTCCAACAGGCCGCACAAAGCGGAAGCTTTCCAATGTCAAAAAGCAAGTCAAGAGGACAAAAAATTCACTTAATCACATTCCTTCACACCTTGTACTTATGGATTTGTTGATCCTTCATGCCAAATGTATTTCCATGTTCATTACAGTGATATTTTGAAAGAACTGGATGAAGGGCAACAAGGATGCTTGCAAGATTCAAAATCTTTGATCCAATCGTTGAGTCAATGTTTCCTAGACTGTAATTCAGACGCCATTCCTTCTTGTTGCTAAAATAGTTGGTATGATGTACCTGGTGTGACCCACTGAATAAAGATACAATGATAACTGCAAGTGGTTGTCTGAGCTATTCAGTTGGGTGAAATCATCATAGCTAGGATGAGATTTAACAAACGTACCTCTTCATTCCACAAGCCGTCACATGGTTTTGCATCTGAGTAGAGAGATTCCTCTTCTTTATTGAATTCCTTTGCTGGAGCATACGACATATGTTCCCTAAATGCAGCCTGCTGCATGATGGACTTAATACATGCAACAGGCTGGCATTAGATGAAAAGTGTGTAATTATTGTCACAAAGGTTGTTAGAATCGGTGAAACTATTGTAACATAATTTTCCCTATTTCCAAGTGTCGATGCCGCTTGCATACGATGATTCGTTCAACCTGTCCAACAAAGTATGCGACCATGTCGAGTTGCTGATGGTTACCATTGTAAGGTTCCCAAAAGTTGGTCCATAGCAGCTCTAGACAAGTCCTGCCTGACTCACCAGTGTAGTAATCAATACTCCTCCTCACCAGAATATGGTGACCATTGATCTATATCAGTGGCCAAGGTATCAAACTAGTTATTATTACTAGGCTTGCGAGGAAGACAGGTGTCCAAGCATGGAGTACCATAAGCACATGTCCGAAGTACAGGTTGGTCTGGATTGACACATACATTTTTGCAGTCTGCTTTTGAAACGCTTGAGTGCTGATTGGAAGTGTGAAGACCAAGGTCTCGATATGGTTCATAAACAGATGGAAGTAGAATATCATCACACTCAATCAGAAAACTATCCTCTGGCAGTTGGTTGGCTGTTGTCTATACAATCCTTTCATTGTCATTGCGCCAGAGGTGAATGATGTAAGTGCCAATGTAGAAAAATGTCTGTGAGCAGTAAAGATACCGTTGAGGAATATCCATTTGTTGTTTCCAAAGTGAAATGGCAAAACAATGTTAGGAACTGTTTCGATTGTTTCTTAGCTACTTGTGCCATTGCGAGATGACTTCTCCTTAGAAAAAGCTACACCTCGATTTCCTGTGTGTAAACCGGGGTCCTATTACTGTCGAAGGATTTCTCATATCCTCTATGACACTCTAGCAAAGAGTTTAATTGCTGTTTCATTTTGAATGACACTTGAATCTCGAAATGCGTACCTCATTTCCATTAAGCTCATTGCGGCCATTGTATTGCAACATAATAAGACGCTCATATGCCAATTACCTGATGTATGAGTATAAATTTGTGTTATGTTCCTACCATACATCAACTGTGAATCCTCTTGAGATACTGACCTAGCGACCTCATCGCAGGGTACATGAACTACAGCATGGCTCAACAACTGAGATATGATTGCCAAGCATACTTTTAGTTGTCTTTGTGATGAATTTAAGTATTCAGTCAACCAATCAGGGCCCTTGAATGGTGCCAATTATATCGTTTTCTAGCTGAATAGCAGCGAAGATAATGTCGCCAAATCAAGATAACTTCTCCAAGCCCTCATATATATTCACCAGGCCTGTCCACACTACATACGATCTCCAGAACCTTTGAGACACCTTCCTTACCTCAGCTACGGCATTGCATTACCCCCAACAACATATTCATCACTTCCGACCCTTGTGTAGATTAACAATCATCTGAGATCCACCACTCAATCATTGACCAGAGTTGAGTACCTGAAATGTAATGTGATGCCTGTGGGTTGCCGAAATCAGTCATCATAGATGCTATTACACCCCCAATGCCAACCCATTAAAGCCGTCTCTGGACAGAGACTTCTGCTATTAGAGTCAGCAAATGGGTAGCAGAAACCGTGAGGATTTGGCAGGAGAAGGGTGGCTTGACAATACGAACAAAAGATATTATAGTGACGGAGCAGGTCTGGCAAATTGTCAAGTCCAATCACATCAGCAACACGCTAGACTCTGCCACCAAGTAATGGGATCTCCAGCTGGATCCTTGCGTTACTGGAATCAGTAAACTGGGGTCTACATTTTCGACTTGAACATGGTACATCGCAGATAAGATGAACCTCAATGGTCTCAAACTAAATGAAGCAATTGACGAGATTGCGGGGTTTCGCTTGTACAGAAGAAAGCATCAGATCAGGGAAACTCCGACTACGAACAGGAATTTCATCCATTGTGGTACGTGATTCATTGCCCAGATGCTTCCTTGCTCATCATGATCATGTGGATATACCGGAGACAATGAGGAAGAAATTTCAGGTTATAGAGATATGGCTAGCTAGGTGTGGTGCAACTGGTTGACCAGTTTTCTTCTTGTGCCATTTGGCTCGACAATTGTCTATGTGGATTCCAACATTGCTGGAAATAGGGTGTGTGAAAACAATATGGTGCTAGCCTCATGACAGTGGCCTGAGGGTGATAATTCAAAACTTCCGATAGTTACATCAGTTGTTGATTTAACAGGTCTGTCAATGGTCAGTACTGGAATCGCTGGTCCGCTACACTCGAGCCAACGATCCGAGAACCTTGGGGCTGCTGTGTGGAGCCTTATACAGATGGTGGTTCTCACACCCGAAATGTTACCGCAGTCTTTCAAAACACTACTGCTGCTGGATAGGCAAAGGTGGCAATGAAATTAAACAACCCAATACTTTTTTCCATTGTATATAATAGTTAATACGCCAACAATACATCTCGCGCTGAGACCCCTACCTGTGTTAGCCACAACTAATGTTGTCTGAATAACATTCTCCCGCCCCCAGCCATTAATATGATGCATACGATTGGGGAGAAATCAGACAATGATGTCGAAATTAGGTGCACTATTCCAACAAGCTATCCAATGACCAAAGCAGGTTTCCAAGAGTGCAAAAGAAAGTCTTCAAAGCCGATTATCAAATCTGAATGATAAAATACAATGATATCATTCCATTGATCCCAATCACTATCTTACTTTTCCTCCTAAATTGAAAATCACATTCCAACTACCACGTAATAATCTTGCTATTTGAAATTATTTCTGATGCTGTTTTCTCTTGCCAGGTTCATATAATATATATTGTATGCTTTACAAATTCTACATAGTTATTTAAAAAACTACCAGATAATTCTTTAGCTTGTAAATAGTTGCATTATAGAGCATTAGCAATGTCTGAAATTATAAAGACTTCCTAATGTATTAAATCTGAGATTAGTTACCTACTTGTTAACCCAGCTCACTACCAGTCTGTTATAATTAAACTACTGACAAGTAACCATACAAGGTACAAAATGTCTGGGTATGCCAAATTGTAGTGTTAGCAACGGATCCAGGTAGCCTGCCAGCGGTCTGGAATCAGACCGCAAAAACAAGTTGCATCTGTTCAAGACCCATTCAAAACTAAACCTACAGCTTCTTGCTGAACCAATTACAGGCCCATACCTGTCAACCTGCGGGATTTGCCAGGTTGTGCTAGAGCTGTCAGTTACAATCTCCGGTACTGTTTTCGGGATGTGCTATTCATGGTCACACTGAGATATCCTGCTGTTAATTGCGAAACTCTGATGATGGTACATGATTGTCATTTCTGGATGGATTGGCCACCATTATAATCAAAACATAGGCAAGACACACTCTCTGCCCCATCCTGGAAATGAGTGTCAACAGAGTGTCAACTATTTGTAGACTTGCATCTTTGTTAATCTGAGTGGCGATTGGTTGCATAGAGTCAAGAATGAGCCATTGCCAGCCTTCGTAGGCAACAGAGGAAGCGACACACTCCATGCCCCAAAGTCAAAATGAGCATCAACTGAGTGTCAACAATTTTTGTTCTCGCATCTTGGGTAATATAAGTGGTGCTGGATTATAGACCACTATTGAGGAGAAGTTGACAGCGTCCCTAGGCAGTTGAGCAAGAGACATTCCCACAACAGCCTCCTGGACAGCGACAACTCATTTCATTTTGAGTGCTGCAAAGAATAGTTTATGAGCATTGCAGCCTATAAAAATGATCACAATTTCGTACTGAGACAATAATAGCTGCATCCCACTTTGATTACCCATGATGCACAGCGAAGAATCATTGATGCTGTATTGACACTCATTGTCATGATTGGTCAGGGAGTGCATCGCTATCCCTTTTGCCTATGCAAGTGGCCAATACATTGAATATGTATAGCAAAGACCAAATTACATGGTCATTACCTGACTTATGAGACCAACAATTGTTGCCACTCTCATGTCACTGGTGTTCAGAATGGGGCAGGGAGTGTGTCACTCTAACGTTCGCCATTGAAGGCGTCCAAAACCTCATTTATTAATGGGTGCAACTAATCTGCACTCAGAATACCCAAGATGCAAGACCAGTTATCATTGACACTATGATGACAATCATTTTGCAAAGGGCGTATTCGCAATATCCTATCATTTCATTTCACACAGTATACCTTGAGTGGTGTTTTGGCAGCATGTGTTCCATCTTCATGTACTTTCTCCTCCATCACTACATTGTTCTTTAATAATACATATACATATATCCCGTACCATATACTTTAAAGTGTCTGCCAATCGTAGATAATATTACACTCAAATATCTTGTTCTTACCTATCAGTGCTCATCTTCACTTGTAGGTTCGGTAAATAGGCTCCTGTCATCTGCAAAATGGATGTCAGCTGCATTACCATACAGCAGATAGTGTACTAACCTGTGGATGTTTCTTCATCAGTGAGCAAATCTTGAATAGACTGTGTATTGCGCTTGTGATTCTTGGTGTACACAACAAGATTGAAACATTGAGCGCTGGGATAAGAACTGTATATATACATCTGTCCGGGTCCCAAACCTTCAATTTCGGAAGCGTGGGCTCCCACAATGTCTCCAGGTACCACAGGTGCCATTCTGGGTGGACGCGGTGTCAGTGCTGCTGTCGGTTATCTGAGTTGGTGAGATGGAGGTGCACTGGCGACTCTGTGCCACCAGTGGGTCTGCCAATTCTGTGCTGTGCAATTTTGGCAAGGAAGGTATCGGTCTGTGTGATTTTCACAAACTATTGCCAGGTGCCTCTCCATCACATCCTTTGCAAGTTTATGCCAAGGATGCTTAACTCCCCTCCTGATCTCTTCTCAGACATCGACCTGAGGTGTTTCAATCAGGTATTGCATTTCCTGTATTGCAGCGTGCAAAAACCTTTCTTTGGCCATTTTGGCCATATTCAAGACAAGACACATGTCGGACTGTTCTAGTTGTAGCTGACCTCCTTGCCCTGCCATAGTAGCAGGCATGTTGGAAACCTTTAAGAAATTTGTTTCTGCTTTTACATATGAGATTCGGCTATAACCTCTACCTATACACTTCCATAGTGTCCACCTGGGTGTTTAAAGTCTGTATTGTCCAATCATGAGGACACCTATTGCTACATTCGTCTTCAAAAATTCCAGAGCTGACAATATCATGATGTTCAACTTTACAGACAGTGCAGATGAATGCCATTGTCAGCCTTTGTGATTTCCCATGAGGGGTGGCTATGTATTATTCATGTAGTTTTATACGTACACCAGCTGTATAATATAGTGTCAGGTGACTGCCGTGTCTCTCAATATGGATTTACTCACATCTGATCAGGTGTTGCTGTTTATTCTTGCAGCTTCCCAGTTTACGTACAATTTTGAAATGTGCATCTGTGGTCATATACTCGGTGGCTGTACTGCCATCAATATGGTGGACAAAGTGTTGTCTGTATTGTGGTTATGTCGCAGTGGGGGGGTGAGTTGGATGGAGGGCACGTCATTTAGCTTGAGTTCGATCGGCGTTGAGCTTGCTGAGGAGTTTGTGGAGGCATGAATTGCTGGTGTCGAAAGAAGAGGACAACAACATGGAAACGAAGTGGAATGTGTTTGGGAAGATGATCATGAAAAGAAGTGGGAATTTCTGAGGACTATATTGTTAGCCTCAAGTCAAAATGGTATGAGGAACAGCCAACTTGTACACTATACTCAAGATGAATACTTCTGCGAACAGCTGCAGGTTGCATGAGATTCCAATCATCCTGCGATATGCACTCAGTCAGTCCAATGTTGACTATTTATTGACAGGGATATATGCATGTGAACCGCAGACATCCGCAAATATTGAATACATATAAACAGCACATTCTTTGACAGAAAAGATGTCTGCTGATATTTTTCAGAAGATATCCCTGAGATCTTACTTGAAACAGATGCTCAACATCATGTAATGTTGTACAGTGAGCATTGCTATTCCGAATGTAGTGACAGTCAAAACGCAGATTTTGCTGCATTCAAGTCAATTAGACATACCAACCTTGATATAGAAGCCGCATGTTGCCTCCATGCGGCCCATATCTCACAACATCCAACATCTTCCTCATCAAGAATGTCAACACAAAATACAATAGTCAATGCACCGAAAAAGAATATTTCACCACTAATAGCGAGCAACTACGGCAAAACAACAAATCACACCACACTACAACATCATCAAGCGAATGATGGCAAGTGCAATTTGGAAGGAGAAATGGTCTGAGTGTTTGGAGCATAGTCCAGCTTGTGATCTGAAACGAAGCTTGTGGCGAAGAAACAATATGAAACTCAATTTGTAAGCAAGAAAGACAATGAGAAATAGTTCGAGAATTATGTGGATAGAGAGACTGCAGTGGCAAGAAGGCAAGTTTATGACATAGAGACAGTGATTGAGCAGCAGTAAAAAGATATGAGAATTGCTGCACAGGCAGAATTGACAACCAGAAAGAGCAAAAAAGTATTTGAGGAGATATTGAACAGCATTGGAGATAGTCTGAGGGATCCTGCAAGCTCCAACAATGGGGAGGAAGGGGAAGGTGGGCATGAAAATGAAGAAAATACAGAGCTGGGCATGATGACCAAAGATGACCAACCCCGTTGGGTGGTTGGCGCAATTGCCATAACAGAACAGCATCGCATGGATAGTACTTGACATAACCAGATAAGAATTGACGCATTGGCTCAACTTGCATGAGCAGACGTGGCAGACTACTTCGGTATGACAAATATGCAGTACAGGAGAACCAATTTGAAGGTTCCAGCAGTCATTGACCCACAAATGGGAGATGATGTAGCCACATATACACTGACATCATATGGCGAGCGTACATAGACACTTGATTGCATCCTCAGGAAATTTCAACTGCCACTTGTGACTTTTCAACTAGGAAATCGTCATATGAGAGTAACTTTCAATGAACCCCAGCTACAGACAAGCATATTGCCTGTTCCACCCGACGCAGCACCCGATATGTCACCAATTTGAAAATCATAGCCTGTTGATACCATAATGTGTTATTACTGCATTTACTGACTCTGGCTAATTGCCATGTAGAAATCAGAATTGGACAAAGAAATGGTGATGGCCGTTTTGTCGCTGAAGAATTTACTAAGCACAATGTTATTTGTAATGATGTATCTCTTGGAAAAGTAATGTGGGTACCCATATTGCTACGTGTCAGCTTTCACTTGATTTCATTGAATACAGTGTGAGACATGTGAATTCATCTGTGCATGTGCAGGGGTCCGATGGGCCATGCAAAACATCTTGACTCCAAATCCTGTTGATTAACGACCAAGGAAATTGACATCATCCTTCCTGTTACTGTAAAGTCTGAAAGCTAAAACTAAATTGGAGACAAAATTCACCAACATTAATACAGTCAGTAATGTCATACATATCATAGATGAAGAGGTCGAAGTGCAATGCGAAGCAGGATGTATGAGCACTGTCATGCTAATTTGAATCATACATCCAACAGCGTAGAACTCTGCCCAGATCTGTGGTACATGGGTGAGCTTGTTAAAATTGCTTATGGTTGGTCATGGAAATCTAGGAGAATGAGCTGGATGAGGAAAGGTGAAGAAGTTGGGCTATATATATCAAATACTCATGTATGGATCTGGATGCTGTGAATTGCCGGCCCAAAGCGCTGGAATTGGATACGTATACATTATGTATCACTTAGAGAATGTATGTAGCAGTGGATGAGAAATTCAGAGGCCTCAACGCTTTGAATACATCTGTTTCTTCATACAAACAATATATTGGCTGTCAATAACAACTGTATGGATATTTCCATACAAGTGATGAGGATCCAAAGATTATTCGTATGTCATTAAGGTAAGCGTCAACAGAGCATCAACAATTTTTAGTTTTACATTTTCAGCAAAACGTGTACTGCATAGATACATCCTTCCAAACTGATTATATTGGCCAATTTGATACGTATAACGGAATGTATTCCACTCGTTGCAACATCCTAGAAGTGAGTGTCCATGATGCCTTGAAGGGTTTTGGTTCTGTGAGTCTTATCCTAAGGAGATTAGTTAGTATATGTAACACATGATGAGAGTATTGGCCATCGTTACAGCCCAAAATCGTAGCAAAGTCCTCCCTATGATCTCCGGACAATGTGTGTCACAGGAGCGTCAACTATTATTGTACTGACATCTTGGATAATCAAAGAGCCATGCAATGACATTTAGCTATATTCGTGATATTGGCCACATTTATGGGCAACAATTGCATTGATGATATAACTGCCACCTTCTAACAATGAGGGTCAATGGAGCAACAAGGATGTTTTGTTTTACATCTTGGATAAACAATGGGCAATGCACACAGGTCAATTTACAGTCATCATATGGTCTGACTTTATGGGCAAAACTGCAGCGGATGATATTTCTACCACCTAGTGTTAGCAAGGGTTCCATTTTCGGACTGTTTCTATGATAGCGGTTCCAAGAAAACCCGGAACTGGCTGCTTCGGTTCCGGTTTTTGCCAAATGGTTCCCTCCATTAAGTCCAGCAATATTGGTTAGAAAATTTAGAGCTTGGTATGTGAAATATGCAGCTTGGCATGGCGCATCATTTGGTGCTCTCAAATGTTCGATATCTTTAAAACTTAGCAAGCGGTTTTGAAAATACAGTCATTTTTGGTCCGAAAACGATGTTTTTGCATCAGCACTTGCTGAGTTTTGAAGATATCGAAAATCGGAGACCTCCAAAAGATGCGCCATGCAAAGCTGCATATTTCACATACCAAGCTCTAAATTGTCTGACTAATATTAGTGGACTTAATTGGGCAGTTCACTTAAAAATCGTTGATTTTTGATGTGGTAAGGCAGTTGGCATGCAGCCATATAAAACTGGCCAGTTCCAAATATGGAACTGTTACTAATGCTAGCGACACTCCAGGTGGTGGCTTCAGTCACAGCCTCAGATAGTCCGACCTGAAATTCCACACACATGTCGGTGGTCTTGTTTACCACCCCACATACCTCTTCTGCGGCAACAGTCTTCATTTAATCAAGTTTTTTTGCAAATATGGTTCTAGGACCGGTTGCCTTAGTTGCGACTACCTTAAATAGTTATCGTTCATGATGTTGGAATAATTTGTTCAAATGCTCGTGTTTAGCAGCTGTCACTTGATGGATTTCTTGCTCCATTCGCTCGTTTGCACTCTGCCAATCAGCATTGGACCATATGGTTGCAGCTTGTCAGGCTCTATTTAGGCGTACCTGAAATTGCCTGTGTCTTGATGTTGTAACCTTTTCAGCCCCGTACACCTGAATCTCCATTACATTGCAGATGTTATGAATCTTTTATTTTTGTAACTGATGCGATTATCTTGCCAAATGTTCATCCACATTACCCTTCGCAGACTTCAACATTTTCTGTTCTCAAAAATCACCCCTCTTCTTGTCAAATTGCTTCCGTGCATCATCTAGTGCTGTGAGGGATAGATCATAGTGATTTTGTTGGCTAAGAAGTGGAGAGAATTCAATTAGTGCCCGTGCTGCTCTCATTACTATTTCATCAATGGTTGTTTCCACTGCAGTTTACCCATCATCCCTGGAGCAGTCAAGAATGTCAGCACAATTCACTGCCAGTGTTCTGATCATGCCTTGGATCTCATTTCCCTGCCAAGAGCTACTGTTCAACAAATTGAATGGCGTAGAGAAGCGCTACAGGCCACGATATTGTGGTACTGAAGTGAATCGATTGTCAAATTGATTCTTGACATTTCTAGGTTTCAGGTATTTGAGCAGCTAGTGCAGTAAGTCTTTAACTAAACCCAAGAGCAGCTGATGCAATTCATCAGGCTACCAAAGGTGATGGACATCACAAAGAGGGTATTGCCAGTACTGCTTTCAGATTGGATACACACCAAGAGTGTGCAGATCATCGATATTATGTGTGTCCAGAAGCTCAGAGTAAACATGCTAATCTCTTGAGTCATCAAGCGGTCAAAAAGTGGAATGCCCCATCAGCGCAGCTCTACAAATTTCACACATTGGGCATGAGCCATATGAGACTTGAGCAACAATGACCTGTTCTAGATAATCCCTGACCCAGGCCGCCACAAGAGGACAACATTGTCTGTGGAATTCATCAGTACACTTCCATTTCAAGCCGGGACCAGTTATGTCAAGATTCCAGACTGGAGACTGGGCAGTTCCAACAGCAGAATACCTTGCCTTGTCAGTATTGTTGGCGCCTTTTGGGCGACATGGAATCAGTCCAACGAGGATCCAGGAGCACTAATTACATGTCCAGTGTATATCATTTCGAATATTACCAATTGTGAGGTACAGCGGCCAGGAATGCTGATCGCACAAAATATTGGTCCAGTGAGTCTAGTCAGATGCACAAATCACTGGCACAATCATCACCCCAGCAGGAAGCTGATCTTGTGTATCCCACCACCAATCGCCCAAGTTCATCATGCTGTATATTTGGTGACTTTCCGAATCTGCAAGGCGCACTGGTCAAACATGGATATGGACCTGAAATGGTAGATGTACAAAAAGGAACGGTATACAGTTGAAAATATCCTGGTAGTATAATATTCCGAAGATGTATGAATTATCTTCAATCCAACTATGATCACCATGCCTGAAGTCGAGTTGCGAGAGGAGCATTGCAGGACATCTGCTGATCTGAATCATTCGATTTTGGAGTTGTGCATTTGACGCCTCAGATGTTGATCTATCCAAGTTTCCATTTGCTGGGAATATGATTGAGCCAGTTGAAAGTCGTATGCTGACTGAAATGAATGCCTTGGATTTCATTGTTCTCAGTCCTTGGGATGCTTGCTGTACAATCCAGTTGCTTTGCCATATGCTATCCCCTTCGCATTTTCCACTGCAACGACCTGCCCATCAGTCTTTGTCTTTGTTGGATCAGGAGTACATGGTAGATTAGACTTCTGGGGGTCTATAGTTTCTTCGTCGGGAGTATCTTGAGATGCTGGTGCACCAGGTACATGGTCCATGGTTAGATCATTAGTTGACTAACTCATCAATGGCCATTCACAGGTGCACCAACTGATGTCACACCATGATGGTCCAGGTCGATCGCAGCCTACACGAGGTAGAATCCCATCAGGTAATAGCCCGTCACTCATCGATGTTGGGTGATGATGTTTATATTAAGCATTGATTCAGTTGTCATCGAATAATTTCTTTTTGCAGATGATGCATTTGATATGTTTCCAGCGAGTGAGAACCATATTCGAGGAATGGTCAGCGAACATGTATTTGGATGGATTCCAATCATGCTTCATGGGATGATTAAGAACCTCTGGGATATTGCTTTGAGTACGAGCTAACTCAAGTTAGCGTATCACGGCCGCATTGCACCCCGTCAAATGCTGGGTAAAATACAGTCACCCTATGATCAGCTTTCTTCATAAACCAGAATAGATATATTATATCCCATACAATAATCATCAACATGGTCTGCCGAAAGTCGTTAGCAGAGAAGAGAAGGTTTCTTTTGTTATCACTTTAATCTTCATGGTAGGCCTTATATTACAGTACGCCATTGAGGCCTTGTGGGTTTATATCTATGCCCAAGTCTCCGAGCAGCTGATAATGAAGGTAGATTGTCTTAATCCAATTACTAAATGAGCTACCTAGCTAGCTGTATGCCTGCGCAATGATCATCAAGAACTGATAACATGGTTGTTTCAGTAACGATTCTTGACTGGAGCATAGATCCTGAGAAGAACACTGATGCTTAGACAAGGAGCTTAACAGAAAGTAAGCATGGTTGATATGTGGCTGACAGGCCTCCTACCGAATGAGGTTGGAAGGTTGTACACACACAACTAATATGTAATATTCTTAGTCATGCTAACCGTCAAACAGGATATAGTTCATTTGGGGTTCTTGGAGATATCATATCATGTTGCTTCTATGACCCAAAAAGTCATGGAAGCATAGAAAAGTGGGCGTGTATGCAGTACCTTAGTATATATATTCGAGTATATAACCAAGAAAGGTGGGATGTATGTGATTAAGGTTTCTTTTTCTCAGCCGGGTTAGTTTCTTGGATCTAAGGTGGAGTGAAACAAGACCGATTGTGGCAACCGAATGGGATATAAGATGTGCTTCATTCCACAGATGATCACTAGTACATTCAATATACTCAACTGTACTCCGATGTATTCTATATCACTTCTCACGTCTATAGTACTTTACCACCATCTGTGTGCACAAGATCATGTCCACCAACCAATCTCCACCGAACGCAGCAAATATTGCTATACTGGGTGGCCTGTTTGGCACGCAAAAACACCGTGATGACAATTTAGAATCATCGGAAAATTGTTCACAAACTGCCACCGTCCAAGACAGTCAGTTTGACAAAGAAGTCAATCAATATCATCCGCCACCTGGGTATGGTTACCCGCCTTCACAGCAGCGATTTCCAGGCACTCCGCAGTTCTATCAGCACTCTCCATTCAACATGACACAGTTCGTAACCAACCACCAGTGCAAGCCATGGAGATTGAAGTTATGGGCCACAGTGGCAATGATATGACCTCGACCAAGGGGGTAATGGTGGGTCTCAAATGTTCCCCCCTCCAGAGATTCCAAGACAAATGCCGGCAGCATGAGGTGCACCGAGTGTGCCTCCAGGACTGCTGGAAAATCATCCAGTCAATCGGCCAACATCGTTGAGCGCTAATTGTCCACCTGAACCACCTTCCGGCCCACCAAGGAGACCCTTGATTAGCTTACCAATGAAAAGATTCCAGCCGCCTGCAGAACTGCGGAGAACAGATGTCGCAAGAATTGCACAGTTGCCTTCATTGCCAGAGATGTCGTACAATTAGTATGATGCAGATGATGATAGCGACGATTTGTCGGACTTGGGTGGTGCAGAACACAAACTGCTAATCAGCCTGAATCAAACGGAAATCTCCTTGAAGCAATATGCCAAAATGATGGTTCATGCCAACTGTGGTGCATTAAACCTGTGGAAGAAAGTATCGGTGGCTGGGATTGTGGGGAACAAGCATCGGTCCGTTATCCAGAGGCAGAACCGTTTGAACCAGGTTGGAGATAAACCCCTGCACTGGGAGATGGCATTGCAGATCTTTTGGAGACATTTCAGAGCTGGCTGCTGTTGGATAATTTTAATAATGCTGAATGGATTTGCCGGCAGTGGGTTGAGAAGTTTTTGAAGAAATGTGTAAGTGAAATTTGAGAGGCAATAAAAAAAGGACATTGAGGCAACATGTGACTGGCGGCCGATTTGGGCCAGGGCGGAAGCAAAACGGCGAGATGTATCCTCCCCTAGTTGCCAAATTCAACATTCATGGTTGCAATTCACTGGGTGTCAAATGGCAAGGATATGGTTCTAGCCCCCAAACAACTCCAATCCGGGTATAAAGATGGGAGGCACTGGGAGGAGCTGATTGATTTCATCCAGATAAACAAAGTCCCGAAAGAGCCATACATTATGACATCTATGTTGAAGTGCACCTTGGAGCAGGCCGAATTGGAAGAAGAGTATATGGAATTATACACAAAAGGGGCAAATGATAATGGACCCTATATATGGCCAGATTTCGTACAACTGTTGCCTTCCAAATGCTTTCATGTTGAAACTTGGACACAATCCGAAAATATTTCTTGTCAAACCTACATGAGCTACTGAGCAGCAGATTGCCCAGCACATAATTAGACCAGCGACGATAATCACAGCTAGCCATATCAAGACTATGTGTGCGCCACTGCTAATCATTAGACATAGAGTTTGGAAGGTTCTCAAGATGGTGGAAGAGAGGAGGGAGAGGAGGATGGTGGGCAAGAATGATACTTGTATTAATGTAAGTTCTGATTGAAAGAACAGAATTGATTGTATTGCATCCATATATAATGGTTCCAATAGATGCATCTCTGTGAAATACCTAACATTGCGATCGATATCAGGAGTGTCTGAATATGAGCCCATCCGCCAAGCTTACATCTGAGTAACTGAAAGAGACCTTTGAGTATGAAATAAACATAGACAAAGCTGCAAGGAAGGTTTAGAAGCAAGTGGAGGATGGTGAGAATGTCCTCGATCCAGCAAATTCCAGCTAAGTATTTAATACTGTTCGTAGTACAATAAACAACGAATTTGAACACGAGTGTCTTGATGAGGCAGTCAAGCTGCTGAATGGCTATCGCATTTGTCAATGAACAGATGACTGTGTTCCAGGTGCCAAGTATTTAATTTCAGGCCTGCCTGGAACTATGTTCTTGATGCACCAGGTTTGGGCCATCTGGTTCATTATGAGGAGATGGGTTTGGGATGCTGATATGCCAGGAGCATCGGTGGCAGATGAAATGGGTCTTTGAATGACTTTCATCTCGGTTGCAGCGGCAATGATTTGCAAACTGCTGACTGAGAAAGTTGTAATGGGGTTGCCATTGTCCATTTTATGGGGGAATACCCTTGAAGAGTGGGTGATTTTGATGCACAATGACTTGTCCGGCATTGATGGTGAAGAACGGGAGTGGTATCCACTCCAGAGATTGAATTCAGTGCCCTGCCGTCTGTCAGAGTTCCAGACAACAGCACCTCACGGGTACCCAGCACTTGTATCAGCACTTGAACCAGTCTTGGTGGTGACAATGCCCAGAGTGACAGAGACCGTCAGGATGGTCATCGACGAGATGACACATGGAACAGATTTCAAACTGGTCTACTTGTTGCCTGTCAAAAATGCTAATCACACCCACAAGAATCTGAACACTAGTATTGACAAGGCGGAAAACCGATGGTATATCCACCTTGGATTGTAAGATACCTTAACATCAACAGTGAAACCATCATGCAATGGTCAACTCTCCTACTGTGAACTGAGTTTTGGGATTTTTGATGAGTCCCATCGGTATAAGACTGAACAATGTGTGGGCTGGCAATTGTGATGAATGCGAAAATTGGATTCAAACATCATGTCACAGCTACACTGGGATTCCATTCACTCTATGAGTGGTATTTTCAGATGATGTGGCTGTTTTCAGGTGTGCCTGATTAAAAACAAGCCTCAATACATCATCAAAGATTGTTAGTCTTGCATCACGGACATTGAATGCGCTGCGCAACGCTATCAACCAATAGTCAATGGAACGGCTATGTTCATAGGTAAAGTCGCATGTCACAATATCACTACTAGCTCCTAAAAATGATTGTCGATGGAGAGTCCATGATTTTTGGCCTTGGAACATGGGTAATTAATCCGCAATCGCACTGCGTTACTCCACCATCACAGTTTCAGCCACCATTATGGGTAACAATGCTGGAGACGATATTGCATCCAGCTCCACAAAATGAGTGCCCAGAGTGTGTCAATTGTTTTCTTTGTTGATTCACTAACATCAGCAAAAAACATTTCCGTCCGGGCGGAATGGCTGCGTCAGAGTGGACGCGCTAGGTCAGAGCCGTCAGAGACACCTCGGTGGCGGATAACTCCGCGCCAGGCGTCGATACTAGGCGTCGCGTTGCATATCGCCCTCCGATCGCTGTTTCGCCGTTTCTTCTCGCTCTGTCAGTCTCCTATTGTCCACACACACTCTGGCGTTGTGGCCAACTGTGACCATACATCGGAATGGGTTCATTGGGTACACACTTCCATCGGAATTGCCGCTGTGGAAATCTCTCCTCACGTTCTTTCTGCATTAAGCTCCAGGAGCATAGGAAGAAGGTGAGAAGATATGATACTACCTGGCCGTGAGGATCCACGCAATTGCCTGGATCCACAAAATCTCGGAAAGAGCGAGTGAGACCAAAAGTTGGGAAAGATAGAGTGTGTATTTTCGTTGTATGACAAGATGAGATGAAAATAAGATGCTGTCTATCTACCCCGGGGTCTCCCGAATATATACTACACGTCGCTCATTCCACCTCCGTTACCCGTATATCTCCGAACACCCACCGTCGCTCCTTAACAATATACTTGGAGGCCATGATCGAGCTAGTTTGGAGATGCAGTTGGAGGCGGAGATCGAATGAACTGAGAAATACATTTGGAGGCCGTGATCGATCGAGTTTAGAGATGCACTGGGAGGCCGTGATCGAGCGAGTTTGGAGATGCACTTGGAGGCCGAGATCGAGTGAACTGAGAGATGCACTTGGAGGCCGTGATCGAGTGAACTGAGAGATGCACTCCAAGGCCGAGATCGAGCGAGTTTAGAGATGCACTTGGAGGCCGAGATCGAGTGAACTGAGAGCTGCACTTGGAGGCCGTGATCGAGAAAGTTTGGTGATGCACTTGGAGGCCGAGATCGAGTGAACTGAGAGCTGCACTTGGAGGTCGAGATAGATTGAGTTTGGAGATGCACTTGGAGGCCGAGATCGAGTGCACTGAGAGATGCACTTGGAGGCCGTGATCGAGTGAGTTTGGAGATGCACTTGGAGGCCGAGATCGAGTGAACTGAGAGCTGCGCTTGGAGGCCGTGATCGATCGAGTTTGGAGATGCACATGCAAGCTATGATCGAGCGAGATTGGAGGAGTACTTGGAGGCGGTCAATTTGGAGGGAGGCGGGATGGCTACTGAAACTCTATTCATTGGTTAACTTGTAATTGTGGGAATGTAGAGAGTTGAGTACAACATCCGCCGAGAGATGAGAAACTGGCTGGGAGCGGGAGACGGTCGATCTTGGGATGATGCTGTACTTGGTGTATGCTGTACTCGGTGTTAACTCATGATTATGGCATGGAGAGATAGAGAGGGATGACTCAACTTCGTGTTCTTTGGTGATGGTATAGTTGAGCATAAGAAGGAGGGAGATCAGAGGAGATGGGGGAAATCATCATGAGAAACTGGTACTTGAGAGAATTTCGTGTGCGAGGCAATTGACCATCCCCGATACGGGAGGTACGAGTCCTGATCCGGCGTGTAATAACACCGATACGGGGTCTTCTAAACCCAATCAGGTCACTTCTACACCCAATCAGGCAAGTCGTACTCCTGATTTCTTGTAGCCGCTCATATCCTCCATATCGCTCTCATCTTCATCCCCATCTCTCTCTTTCTTGTCCACAACTCTACCATCATTGCAAGAACACAAAGTTAAGTCATCCCTCTCTATCTCTCCATGCCATTATCATGAGTTAACACTGAGTGCGGCATACACCGAGTACAGCAAACACCTAAGATTGTCTGTCGTCCCTTCATTCTCACGATTTCGAGTTAACCCCTGAATGTTGCTTCAGCTTCCGGCGTACCTTCCTACTGATCCACCGCCACCAGCCAGTTCTCTATAAGAGCTTCAAAGGGAAAGTCATCTCGTCACATTCCCACGGTTTCGAGTTAACTAACCGATGAATAGAGTCGCAGCACCTGGCGCGCCTCCCACCGACCACCTCCAAGTACTCTTCCAATCTCGCTTGATCATAGCCTGCTACAAGTGCATCTCTAAACTCGCTCGATCACGGCCTCCCAGTGCATCACAGTGCACTCGATCTCGGCCTCCAAGTGCATCTCCAAACTCGATCGATCACGGCCTCCAAGTGCAGCTTTCAGTTCACTCGATCTCGGCCTCCAAGTGCATCTCCAAACTCGATCAATCTCGGCCTCCAAGTGCAGCTCTCAGTTCACTCGATCACGGCCTCCAAGTGCATCACCAAACTTGCTCGATCATGGCCTCCAAGTGCAGCTCTCAGTTCACTCGATCTCGGCCTCCAAGTGCATCTCTAAACTCCCTCGATCACGGCCTCCCAGTGCATCTCAGTGCACTCGATCTCGGCCTCCAAGTGCATCTCCAAACTCGATCGATCACGGCCTCCAAGTGCAGCTCTCAGTTCACTCGATCTCGGCCTCCAAGTTCATCTCCAAACTCGCTCGATCACGGCCTCCAAGTGCATCTCTCAGTGCACTTGATCTCGGCCTCCAAGTGCATCTCCAAACTCAATCGATCACGGCCTCCAAGTGCAGCTCTCAGTTCACTCGATCTCGGCCTCCAAGTGCATCTCCAAACTCGCTCGATTACGGCATCCAAGTGCAGCTCTCAGTTCACTCGATCTCCGCCTCCAAGTGCAGCTCTCAGTTCACTCTATCTCGGCCTCTAACTGCATCTCCAAACTCTCTCGATCACGGCCTCGGAGTGCATCTCTGAGTTGTAGATTGGTTGCTATATAGATACATAGATACATAGATGAGAATACAACCTTAATATATGAGTTTTAAAAAGTGTTACACGATTAGTAGTAGCTATGAGTTCCAGGCGCACCAGCAGCGTTCCCAAAGAAGATGTTGTTTTTCCCAGAATGCTCTACTGTGATTCGAGGTGCTCCCAGAGGCTCCCAGGTTTGTCGCCGGCGCTCCCAGGTGCTCTGCTATGCAACGCGACCCGTCGCCTGGGCGACGAGAAGCGTGTGATTCTCCGTCAGAGGGTACGAGGTTCCGTCAGAGCCGTCAGAGCCGTCCGGAATACCCGGGTGTTTCAGACGGAAACCAGAGTTGTTGCTGATGAAGCTACACAGCAATGAACTGCATTACTTTGCTTCTAAATTGTATTCTATATGATCGGTCTGGTCAATATGTCCTTGTATACAACTTCACGAATAGGCATTCAATGTCTCATGGGTCTGAGATCTATCCTGTATGTAGCTCTAAAGTCAATATTTATGAACCAGCTCTCTATATTGCAATAACACAACTTTTGACAGTCTCTCAATTCCAATTACCCTGCAATCAAATTCCTACAGCGATGTCGGATTTCGTATCTGTAAATCCGTGATGGCTAGAGGTTATAATCACTTGAAATGATGAAAATGTCTGTATTCGTCATTTGAGTGACCTTACTGGTCAAATCAGATTTGGTCTTTCGTGGGCTTCAATGAATGTACACTCGAATAGTCATATTGCTTGAAACAATTCTAGGCGTGTTCCTTGGTGGTGTTTCAATTGGCACTACAGAATTGAGAAAACTGGCCACCCTGGCTTGATATGTATCATGTGTCTTCAAGTTCTTTGCCATTGAACAGGACATGGGACCAGCCCAATGGGGTAACACATGCTGGCAAAAGCTCACATCGCAAAGTAAAATGAATTAACAGAGTTAGAAGTTGCTGAATTGACAAGTTTAATGGTCTATGAAACAGCTTTCGCCATCCTGCAGAGACAAGGAAGTCAAGGAATTACAATAGTAAGTTCGCAAAGTATATTCACATTCAACATTCTGGTTTGATTCATATTTACAGAATTGACAAACAAAATGCTTGATATTGGCAGGAAAGAACTTTGTAATTTCACAATTTCACCAAGACACCTGGAATGGCTACCTCATATTAGGATGCATTTCAGGTCTGATTACTTGGAATACTATATGAAACCTCGAGGTACAATTGGCATATATTACATTGTGAAGTGACCTAGTACTGCCATCTGCAACCACCCATGGTATCATGTGCCATACAGAACACTGATGTACAGTCGATGCAATCATGAAGCAATTGCAATTATGAAAAACAGTTAGTTTATGTCTGGACAGGTGGGCATCAATAAACAAACAATCCATAACGATGATCATTGCATACTATCTGGATTCAAATTGGACATCGCGAGAACTAGAACTTGCTTTGGATGAGGTTGATACCATATCTGTATTCTTTTTCAAAAGCTGATTAAGCATGCTTGGTCAAGGGTCTACATAGCGGAGCAAGACTAGCCATACATTTGCAGGACGTTCTTGATCGTTTTGAGCATACCAACAGCCAATTACTTGGACGTACAACTCAGAACACTTCCTAAAATTACTAGACAACTCAGTAACTGCGACCAACCCTGCAGGCCTCCGCAATTGTGGGGTCTACAGTGAGAAACCATCCACCATGCATGGTACAGGTGACGCCGCCGGCTTAAGGTGAATTCGTGGGCACATCAGCGAAAAATATTTCCTTCTGGGCGCAATGGCTCCCTCTGTGTCGATGCGCTCCATCAGAGCCATCAGAGACACCTTGGTGGCAGAATACTCTGCACCCCCCATCAATAGCGCTAGTCAGGTCGCATATCGCCCTCCGATCGCAGGTTTACCATTGCTTCTCGCTCTGTTGGTCACCTATTTTATATAAACACTCTAGCGTTGTGGCCAACGGTGACCATACATTGGAATGAGGTTATTGGGTAGATGCTTGCATCGGGATTACAAAGCAATGGGTGATGCTGTGAAAATCTCTCCTCGCGTTACTTCTACCTGTGCGCAACAAGCATTTCCCTGTGTGCAAATTTTACATATCATTCGAAGTAACCAGAGCTGAGTGACTATTGTCAATCCATTGCTCGTTCGGTCAGTCTCCTGTTGTACTACTAGTAGCTATCTCTGGAATTCCATGCGTGCCACTGACGATGTTTCCTACACTGATATCTGGGAAATCAACTGCTGCTCGTGCTTTTCTCACTTTTACATATGTTGAGATGGGATCCAAGTTACCCGAGTTTTCAGGTATTCTGGTGAGTGCCAGGCTAACTAGCACTCAACTGAAGCTCCATCCTCAATTGGGAGCTTGATTTTGAATAGTCATTGCAGTTGCCATAGGAGATGCCTATTCAGCACGTCATAACACCTCCCCGGACATTGCTTCAACCACACCCAGTTGTTCCTACTGTCAGCCACGCGTCCGGGTAACCTGCCAGCAATGTTGGAACGGACCGGAAAAACGTTTTAGTTCGGTTCCAGACATGTCCAAAAAACCGAACTGCTCTGTCTTGGCAGGGTTGGTACCCGGAGCAGACATAAACCCGCAGTTTTTAGCCGGGTTTATTATACTGGAGATCCTCAATTTCCCGAACTGAGATCATGGGCTCCAATTAAGTATTTGAGTTGTGATCGTATCACAATATCATATATACGTAAAAGATGCACCAAGAGATCCTCGTTCACCTCCCATTCTCCAATTTGCGATCTGATCACTATTCGTTGAGTTGCTCTGAAATTACGCCGACAATTAAGCGTTTTTTGAAGTGACTCAACGAATAGTGATAAGATCGCAAATTGGAAAAGGGAGGTGAAAGAGCATCTAAAACTGCATCTTCTACATATGTATCATATTGTGATATGATCACAACTCAAAGACTTATTTGGAGCCAAAGTTCTGGGTTAGCGAAAATGTGGAACCACCCAAAAAACCGGGGGTTCGGTTTCGTTCGGTTTTTTGATGGGGTACAACCCATTGCAACGGCTCCAGTTCGGTTTGAATCTGGAACCAGAACAGAACCGCCAATTTGGAACCGTTGCTAACACCAGTCGTTCTGTTGATCCACTCAGCGCCAGCTATGACTTCCTGTGCGTCAACAAATCGGAGATATGGGTTCACCTTGTAAACCCACGACTTGACCCGTAATACCATTGGAAATAGGGAGCTCAATTGCGTGCTGTTGTTCTTCCAATATACACGTCTTGTTACGACTATTATGCTTGATAAAATTGTGCATCCCCTGGTATATTGCCACGCAGTGTATTGCGTCTTGCATCTTGTCGCGTAATGCTCTGAAGTCTTTAATCATAGCATCAGAACACTTCCCATCACGGCAGTTTTGGGGTCCCATGAATCTGCGCTTCGCTTATGACTGTGTGCTCAGGGGAGTAGGAGGATCAGCATTGGAACGGAGGACAGTGCAGGCTGCAGGGCTATTGACCAGATGGCTAGTGAGGATTTGGAGTTTGGACTCTCTGATTTCGAATCAGAAAACTCGACGCTGAAAAGTGATTACTTGTGGTAGGCTGTTGAGATTGTGATTGGAGGAATTCCACCAGTTCTTGAGGATTGTTCGATGTGCTTGATCATCTCTCTCGGCAGAATACTGTTGGAAGGCTCTGTATCGACAAAACTGTTTAACCCAATGTGACATCAAGTGGAACTTCGGAAAGTGGAAGTCGGTTGCGAACTCCTTGGAAACATATATCTTGTGGCTGATATATTCCTACTTGGCAATTACTTTGCATCGCTTCTTGCATGGCATCCAAGTTTGAACAATTGTTTCCTCGTCTACATTTCGCATCTTCACAAGTTCCATCATTAGGATATTGGCTTTCGCCTTAGCCATTTTGCTGGCTCGTCCAGGTAAGTCAACATCTCTGAAGGTGGCAAAACGATGTAAGGCATCTTCCATGTAGCTCAATGTTGCATCATCGTGAGATTTATATCGAGCATACATATAGAATTTCTAACAATGCCCATGTGAACTCAAATGCACAATTGAGTATGAGACGCTCTATGTGGCTTTCATCGTGTCGACACTGGGGCACAATTCCAAGCTGGTACTGGCTTGTTGATTTCATCTCCTTCCGATTCAATTGAGAAACATCCACATATGACATATTTTCTGGTGTGAGGTCATGGTAAGCAGGCACAGATAAACAGATTGCATTGTACTTGTCGAGTCGTTTGTGCATGTTCATGTAGTGGAAAAACCACTTCAGGAGGTAATCAAGTATGCCAATTTGCATTGTATGGAGGAGATCGGGCTTAGGGAGGTCGCTCACTATACAGGGAATATGTCGAAACACGTTGAATCCTTGGTGAATATGGGGTGACGAGAGTTTGGCACCAGCTGCCTCTCTTTCAGCATCAATGAGCGTTCTACATAGGTTGTGATCCCGCCGGGAGTGTTGCTTGTCAGGGGGGACATAATCTCCAAGTTCACTCTGTGGACACTCGCACCAAAAACAGACATGCCGCTCCAGATGATGTATGTTGCTATACTGTAGGAAATCTGCAAGCCATGCCGCTGAAACAGGTTTCCAATCTCAGAAGTTGCCATCTTCACAGAGAATGTTGTAATACCTACTCTCGGTGCTGGGAATATGGTTAACAGTGATATGCTAGAGTATGCATTGGAGTACTTCGTTTAGCACCTCTCAGTTCGTTTGCCGCTGCCCATTCAGCAGCGTCTGAGGAATATTGCCGTACTCAATTGAAATCGGTAGGCGAGAAACCATTATGATGCTTGCCATTGGGAGGATCTGCTGGATCTTCGAACATAGATTGCCATTTGCCATAGACACCGGTCACTCTTGCTTGTCGCCAGCAAAATTTGACAGATGTCTTACGTCGGACTTGAAAATCAATGGAACAAGTGTATCCCCAACTCTGCACATTGACTAAACATCGATTAGCATGTTATTATCCTCCAGTTTCTCTCCTTACCTGTACGTCCCATCTGCAGTCCACAGTGTGCATTTCAGTATAGAGGCGTTTCGGTGGCGTATCGCTGCTAAAGCAACGCTGAGGTGCATATGTGAGATGCTCTGTGTAGGCTGGCTGCCACCTCAACCATCTCATGCTTTGGATGATGTCTCAACTCCAGTATTTGATGGGGCATTGGTTATTGTCCTTCTATCTCATATCCTCCAGAGTGTGTAGGTCCCACACCCCAAGAGCCTGATCATCCAGCATGGTAGCCATGAGCTTCTGGACCCAATCTCCGTTTTTGAAGCTTGGGAAACGCAGAGTTGTGTTTTCTTCCTTCAGCACATCATCATAGTACGGCTTCATGCCCTTGTTCTTGTTCCCACACTGGATATACTTGTACTCTTCAGACGTCGCAAATGGGTAGTAGGGATTGTTTTGTAGGTGCGTCTCAAGCGAACCATTAGTGTTGCATTCCGATTGTTCAGCGGAGTGCTATCGCCTATGTATGTATCTGTATGCGGCAGAAGAGGTGTCAGTGGTTGCGACTCTGAGTCTCTGATGATTTCAATGTGTTCGGGGTATGGATACGCATGTAAGTCTTCGACTGAATCTGTGTGTGCGTTGAATGGACAATACTGAGTGTTTTGAACATGTCAGGGCGTGCTGCGAATTGTCAGATTCTTCTGGTGTGTAACATGAACGTGTTCAGGATGGTGTAATTTGAGTTGTTTAAGTCGCCAGCTGTCTGAGGTGAACTTCTTTTGGCAAGAATGTTTGGGGCAACAGAAACGGGTCTTCTCTGGCATTGTGGATGACACGCAAGGAGTGGAGCATACACTTTTGAAAGGGATGAAGGTTTGTGCTGAGCCTGAGCAGCCTGGTGTGTAAACTCATGATACTTTCAGCTAACTTGAAAGATTCGTTGAGCCTCAACACCATCACAAGGAGGTTTCTTACACGCCAGGAGTTGCAAAAACACTGCATACACGATGTCACATAATACTATAAATAACATAAAACCAATACAAAACCCATAAATAAAATCAACCCTGGGTGACCCAAAATCCTTGCGATGCATGAACTAATCAATGCCTGAGATGAATAGTGTAGAACAAAGGAAATGAACATGACAACAACCTGACCCTAATACTAACTCAACAACCATCTCCTCCTCTACAAGGGGAAGACTGGTTCACTACTCGCCTACTGAACCAACTTAGTGCACCTCAGGGAGAGGGACATTGGGCAGAGAGACATTGGAAAGATGAACATTGGGGAGACTGTCACCACCTGCCGATTCGCTGAGCAGCTATTGATCAACCTCCACCTCCAAGGTGATTCGGGCGGCCTCAGCTTCTTGCTGTGTTGGCACCACTGTGTGCGGTTTTTGCGGTCTTACAAGTCCCACAAACTCCAGCCCGCTAAGAGGATGAGTCTCCAGAGTTCGTAGATGTAGGCGAGGCTCCAGGGGTTACAGGCCTGGAGCCGGCGGCAGAGGTTGTGGCCATAGAGTATGCTCGCACATCTCCTCGTGTTGCTTAGGTATTATAATTGACTGAACATCTACGATGGAATCTAAATTGTCATCCGATGTATTTATTATCTCTCCCTGCCCAATCGTCCGAGGTTCTTTCCCATCATCCTCATCCTCATCGTCTTCCTCATCCTCAACCTCCTCCTCCTTCTCCTCACCTTCCTCCTCTTCATCTTCTTCCTCTTCATCTTCCTCCTCTTCATCATCACCATCCCATTCCATCATCACATCACCATCTGAATCAAGGCTGTACAGTGCATTGACATCATTCGCGATGCGCATATCCAGATTAAGATTGTGTTGTCAGTCATATTAGCCATCCGACTCTTCAGTAGTGTCGTTATCATGATATTAGGAACTTGGCACTTTTGGCGATGCATTCAGCACTAACTATACCTGCTCTAGTTTGCCTGTCATATCTGAGTCTGCCTCATTCATTTTCTACTGCAACTGCAAGCAACGGCACAGGAGATATCATCTTCCTCTAGGGCTTGTTTAACAATACGTTTCTCTTTACCATTTCCCTTTCTCTTCCCGTTCCCTTCCTCTGTTGCGTTCCCCATTCCTCTTCCCTTGCCCCTTCCATTTCCACTTCCCATCATTTGCTCCCTTCATTTTCTCGGTTCCATTCGCACCACCCTTCATGTTCTCCTCCTGACCCTCGCTGTTGTCATTACCATTGACATTGCTAGGATGGCTCCTTCCACTGCTCGGTGCTCCGGGATCGACTCAGTTCTCATCATCATCATCCTCATCGATTATCTCCTCCCAATTCATTGGTCTGATGGCGATGATGTCGCCTGGCTCGTACTGCCATCAGCTTGGTGGCTCAATCTTTGCACTGAGATCATCGTAACCGAGCTAAGCGAAACACTAGCTTGCGCGTTTAACATTCCCCGAGCAGGATGTTTGCGGTTTGGAGCGATTGACTTCATCCCCGAAGGCACAGTGGTTTTCCCACCTGTAATTGCTCATTTGGTCATAAGTTTTGACACATTTTTACTCCATATATAGGCGGAAGGCTGCCCACCACTCCAAAAATGGCGAACAGCTGCTCCTGTGGTGCGGCCACATGACCTGTGATTGTGAAACCTTGCGATTCGTGACTGGATCAAGAAAGATAATATGATAAATGAGGTTCCATGACTTCTCATCCATGATGCAGCAGACATTATTTATCTGTATGAGTCCACAGATGTGTTCCGAAATGAATCCCTGGTTACAGTCCTCATACACTGACAGGTGTCCATTTATAACCGATGTGGGTATTTTTGCTGTATCAGTTGCCATCCCCTGTCCTTGGCAGCTCCCTTGTAATGCCATCGCAGTAAGTTTAAAATGAATCTACATCTGAGGCATTTACATTACAATTCAACTGCATGTAGTGAAAGAAAGCCCAGAGGGAACATACAAAGTCATGTAGGATATCGGGTGTGTTTTGGAACAAGAGACTTTGTTTTGTGCGAGTCACGTGATGTCGAAAGTGTTCAGCATGTTGGTGGTCTCTATAATACGGGAGGAAAACAGAATGGAGCTGTACGCAGGAAAAAGGGATAAATATCGTTGAGTTCCTGTAATTTCTTGGTTTAACTTGTTTTGTTGGTTAACGAAAACAACATGGCCCAGCCGTCATCTTACACAACCACTAGGCACCTCATGAATGAGAAGCCTACAGATGAGAATTAGTACTTGCGGTGAGGAACGTTTACGACACTGGGTATTGCATTTGCATAGGAGACCACTTATACTGCTCAGACCTTGTGTATCTCGGAACATACCGAGTAGTTGTCAGGTTATCCTAACTGTGCTACCATTCAACATGGCTACCAACATGCCTTGCGGTGAAAACATCATAGGCAACTGATGTCATAGGATACAGAATATGTCATTGTTCGCTCTGCGATGCTTTTAGCTCTGCCAAAGAGGGGTTTCCACTGGCAAGCTGAAAATATACAGAATTGATGGATCGAAGAATCGTACCAAGAACAAGTGCAATACTACGACAACCCTGCCAAGAATGCATATACACCCTTCAAGTGGTGCAGATACACCTTCAAACGTTGCTGTAACAGTGAATACCAACGCTGAGTTTAATCTGATGGCAGTTAACCCGATAATTGAATGCTGCTCAAGGGATCTTGTACCCAAGTAGTGTCAAGGTTTAGAGTCCAGTGCGGTTTGTACTGTGCCTCCCATTTTTGTCGAATTCCTCCCTGGTCGCTCAAATTGAAGTCTTCCTTGCCTGCCCTTGTGTATGCAGCCAAACGAAATTATTCGTATATTGTTAATGTCAAACATCTATATCAGATTATGCATTCCAAAAGCCCTCACCCTGACACAACTCCGGTTGTACGAAATGTTTGATGTCTTGATAATCGTCAGTATCAACAAAAGCATTTGCCTTCAGGGGATTCTCAACTTCTGGCTATTGAGAGACTTGTTTCCATACCGGCCGGTGAGAGTGATTCATCTCAAGGGGTAAGTTCCTCAGCCTCTAGATTCCAAGGTCAGAACTCCACCGCCTCATCTTATCTGAACAATTCTCGCGTTGCAGATATCATTCAATGCGTGACTTCCACCTGATCCACTGCACAGCGGCTGTCAAACATTACAACAACCCCCAAACCGGGTACAGGCAATCGTAGCACACCAGCACCTTGAGTAACCTCTGAGCCAGACTCAACTCGTTGCATTGTATCCTGACCTTCATCTGGCATTGCCAGCACTCCCAGTCTTCTCAGCGGTCTTGAGTACATGCCTACCCCGATCCCGAATCCAGATGCCAGCGCGATGATTACAGATCCACCGCGAATGTGAGCATCAGAAAAGAATCAGAGACAGAGGCGGGGGCAATTGCAACTGCAGGCGGTGTCTGCACCTTGATTACTGGTCTCCAGCAGTCACAGCATCCATCGATTTGGTCACTGAGAAATGATGTGTATTGTATTTGCAACTGGCAGACTACTGAATCTCTACCTGTGGCACAGACAGCCATTTATGAGTGCAAGTAACTTGGAGATGGTATGTTATACAATGCGACACGTTGCGGCATCATTAGCTGAAGCTCCACACTGGCAGATAATAGAGACATACTGGATCACTGCTATGCAGCAAAACAACACTTGGCCCATACCATTTCGAGTATGCACAAAGGAGATCTTCAAAGAGGTACGCTGAAGCATCGGCCTACATTCGATATTATAGACTCAAACTGGTATCAGCTTTGAGCACAAGTCCACAAAGTTAAATCCTATTATATTCAATCAGCGAGGGACAACATAACAAACCTTTTTGATCCCCACCACTTTGAATCCTATGCAGAGCGTTTGGAATTCATTCATTCTCTTCTGGCAGACAATAAGTATCTTCTTCCAGTTGCAGAATGTGTGGAAGGTGGTGTACGAGATCCAAATCCAATGCAGAGAGAGTCGAACACTGCCAACGAATGGCTGCAGTAGACTGTACTTCCTGGCGGAAGCAATCCGGCGGTTGATCTTTATCATATTTTATCATCAGGCGATTAACCACGGTAAATATGCTGATGGAGATTATAATTCCATTATTGATGACATGGACTGTCATCTACCCCCGCCACTGATCATGTTTACCTGCACCGCATTGTGCTATCCTCTTCTTGAGTGGCAAAAGAACAAAGGTGTTCACGCCAACGTTTCCATGACAAATCTGAAAGCGGACAGACCTGATCGCTCGAACTACCTCAACTGTAAGAATCACAGTTGTAAGAATGCATCCTGCTGGACTGCAACAGTTGGCAAGTTGTTAACCTCACCTGGCATTGCAGACATGTATACATTCTTAATGAATACCTGGAACACACTACTGGAGAGCAACCAATACAGGGTGTTTAAGTACACTCTTGCTACAGTCAAGCGTCACATCCAACAGGTGGAGAACCCAACGCCTGCCATGGTCATCAGTGTGGACCCAGTACATGTTGACAATGCTATTCTTCTTGACTATGTGATCTTCAATGTGGCGCTTCAGAAACCTGAGATCAGACACACTGCCCCAAACATCCCGATAGACACCCATTGCACGGATGACGAACTGCAATTCTGTATGCCAGGAGGCAGCGGTGATTACGAAGTTGAAGTTGACAAAAGTGACCCGTGTGATTCAATCCCCACCACCAGCTGGCGATCACCAGCCGCAACTGTGCTTGAGAGGATTGACCTGGGATCAAGTGATATCGATGGGTATGAGGACAAGGATGGCGACGATGTGGATGCGGATGAGGAGGCAGAAACATCGCAAGTCAATAATCGATCAACGCAGAATGTGGAGGACTGAGGGCGTAGCAGGTTTGGCCTGGAAACCAGTAATGACGACGGGTATCAGGGTGAGGATGGCAATGATGCGGATGCAGATGAGGAGGATGAAACATCAGAAGCCGATGATGGATCAACACAGGATGTGGAGGACTGAGGGCCTAGTACTAGAGAGTGTGAAGATTGGACAGTATATTTCAAACCTGTAAAATACGATAATTGTGAACCAAATACAACAGAAAGCGATGTATCCAAAACAAAGACTGTATTTGGATATGTACCAACATCCCAAAGCTAAACGTATATGGGGAGACTGTGGAATGCACTATATAGCAATGGCGGAGAAGTTAAATGTGGCCCTTGGCCGGAGCAAGGCATACACATCGCCACGCGATTTGTAAATGGCTACAGCATAATTGCAGCCACTACAAAGAGTATAACACAGGTGTCGTGTGGATGCTGTGTATACATCACCACATTCCGGATGCAAAGTACAAGAGGTATGTATGCAATGCGACATATCACCTGGGCGCCTGGTAATGTGTCATTATCAGTCAGAGGGTATGAGGTTCCATCAGAGCCGTCAGAGCCGACCGGAACACCTGGGTCATTGTGCTGGAAACTGTGGTTGGTGCTGATGCAGTCTTCGTGTACAAGGCTACACAGAGTTTTTGGAAGGGCATGAGCGTGATGAGTAATTTGGAGAGATTGAATCTGTACACATTAGGAAGAGTCAACGACTTCGAGAAGAGGGCAATACTAGATTGGACAAGATGACGGCCATGAGAGCAGGTTTAGCAATCATAATGGAGATAGTACGTATATCAAGAGATTCTGAAACTCCTGAAACTGACTTTTATACAGCAGTGAATTCGTGGTGTATTGATGACACTAACAACGGATTGTCAGAATGAGTTCATTGACTGTCACAATCCCATAATCCGAATCACTGTAATACCTAATATGGATGTGACTACAGTTTGGGATGCAATACTGGAGTTGCTTGAGCGAGCCTACTAATTATGAGACGTCTCCCACGAGTGGTTGCAGAATCCAATATTGAGGGATTACCAGCCACTCTTCACAACATAGGATGAATAGACCATTGTTACATATCTTATGGATGTTCTAAGACCAGTCCGATACTGCACTCTTTGGATGTCATAGAGGTGTAAAGTGACTCTGCATCACATTAGAACTGTCTACAATGACATGTGTGAACATATCGCAGGCATTATGCGAGATTTATCAAAAACAAAGACTGAATTGGAGGATGACATGTTTTTCGCTGTGGAGTTAGCTTGACAGATGCTGTCAAAATATTATGCTGAAGTGACTCCAATGACAGGTATGTTTCTGATTTCAGCCTGTATCGTCAATCATTTCCACATGTAGTAATCCTTTAGGAAGTGGCAAGTGGGAATGGAGATAAATCCTGAAGACAAGACATCATATAGTACCCTATACTATGCGTCATTGCTGAAGTATATGGAAACTGTAGACTGTGCCAAACACTGACATTAACCCATCTTTAAACCCGAAAGTGTACGCAACAACAATCCCTTACCATCGTCATTGGCTTCCAGAATCGGTCAACCTTCTTTTGGTCCAGATGATTTGTGCAGCAATGATGATAAATACAAACTGCCTGAATATGTGGCTGAAACAACACCCAGACACAGCAATTGCGCAGGATGCTGATTGACCACACAACGATCTATTTGAATTCACCGACTGAGTAACCGAACACCTGCGGACGAATTAATCCTAATCATATTGATTACCACTACGACCCCCTGGAGATTAGCTGTATATTTTAGATTCCAGATATCAGCAACTGGTGTTGCCAATATAAGGAAATGCATTCAAAGTGTGCCGATCACTCTGATGTGGCATACAACACATTCTCAATCATACAACATGGTGTCGGCTGGTGGCCAGTTGTTCTGTAGGGTGAGATTTTATCAGCTGGAGGCAGTCAAAGACCACCTGGAAGGCCCTTGTTGAAAATGTCATCAGAAGGCAGTTTGCTCAACTCAAAAATGGGATACTGGAAGGGGATAACCAAGCATTGCATATGAGGAAGACAGAATACAATCTCGAAATGATGTGAGAGGTAGAGGAAAGTATATTGTGCAGAATGGCCAAGATCCATGACTCTTTGAAGATGTGCAAGGGCAGGCAAAACCTATGTGCTACAGAGAAGGAATTTTGCGCTCAAAACAAGCGGATGACAGTCATAGGATACATTTAAGATATTGAAGTGATTGTCAAAGCATCCTGGTCAAACTTTCAACATGATGGTGTGGCTGCATTTACATTGTCAGAAAGATCACCTGTATTGCCAGCTTTGTCTGAAAAGGACCTTTCTGGATAACGATCATGACTACTAAATGTCCGCCAAATCAGAAAAATTGACCATCATCCGGTTGAAAGGTATGAGAATTGTCTACCTGAAAGTATTCCTGACCCCGAAAATTGGCAGACCAGGAATTGTGACTTGGATAATCCAAATGACAGTGAACATGATTGCGAGGTAGGTGATGTATCTGATATAGAGCAACATAATGATAATGAAGATCTGGAAACCGTACAGCAGGAGAATGTGAGTGCTGATCAAAACATTGCCAGCTTGATCCAGCCAAAATGTAAGTCAATGACAAAGACTGAAACGGGGTTGCTGATGTGCATATCAATGGAAAAGCTGAGGAATAGATGAATCAAGTAATCGTAGAACAGAATGTGTCATCAGGTTTCAGAAGGTTTAATATGTTGCTTGACCGAGAATGTTACTTAGCGAGATACTATGATACAATAGTTAGCAGTTGGATGTGAATATTGGTTGGTAAACAGATGTATAGCAGGTGCAATGTATCATTTAGCAAGATAGATATATTTTAAGTGAATGAGAGCAAACAATGCAAGAGCATTACTGGGCTCGGCTTTGCTACATGGCCGAGTCTCAATCAGTCAGAAATGCAACCAAGAAAGTCAGATCCTTATGAATACAATTATTGATAGCAGTTGATTTCAAATGGAGAATACATTAAAATGAGTGTCAACAAAGTATCAATGATGTTTGGTTCTGTAAGTCCGGTAATTCAAATGTGGTTTCGTCACTGTTAGGCATAACCAATGAATCGGTAGCCTTTATAGGCAAAAGACAATGTGACACGATCACTTTCCAATTCAGAGAATGAATGTCAACAGAGTCTCAACAATTGTTGACTGTGCATCTTGGGTGATCTAACTTCCGATTGGTCACTGACATCCATGGATGAAATTTTGGCAGCTTAAAGTAGCAGAAACAACAGCGACATACTCCCTGCCACATCCTGAGAATGAGTGTCAATGGAGCATCCACAATTTGTGGTCTTGCAAAGCAGATAATTACTAAGTTATTTGGTAGCGGTTATAGATAATGAAAGTAGTACTAGCTTTTATAGGCAAAAGAGAATGCGACACTGTCATTACCCCATTTTGAAACTGAGGTTAAACGTGGTGTCAGCAATTATTGGCTCTGCATCATGGGTAATCTAACTTCTGATTGGTTGCTGTCATTCATTGATGAGATATTGGAAGCCTTAAGTGGTCAAAGAATCAGCGACACACTCCCTGTCACATCCTGCAAATGAGCATCAACAGTGCATCAACAATGTTTGGTCTTGTAAGTAAGGTCATTACTAAGTGATTTGGTAGCAGTTAAAGAAAATAAATCAATTGGCAGCCTGTATAGGCAAAAGAGAATGTAATATGGTCACCGCCCAATTCTAAGAATGAGTGTCAACAGTGCTTCACCAAATTTGAGTTCTATATCTTGGGTATTTTACTTCTGATTGGTTGGAGACATCCATTCATGAGATATAGACAACCTTCAGCAGCAAAAACAACAGCGATGCACCCTCTGCCCCATCTTGAAAATGAGCTTCAACAGAGTGTGCATCATTTTTTGTCTTGTAAGTCAGGTAATTACTAAGTGACTTGGTGGTGGTTCTAGATAATGGATGAATTGCCCAGTCTTTATAGGCAAAAGAGAAAGCAACACGGTCACTGCCCCATTCTGGAAATGAGTGTAATCAGACCGTCAACAATAATTGGCTTTGCTTTTTGGGTCATCTAAATGGTGACTGGTTGCAGACATTCAGCAATGGTATATTGGTCACCTTTGAGGCCAAAAACAACAGCGACAGACTCGCTGCCCCATCCTGAAACTCAGCCTCAACAGATCATCAATGATTTCTAGTCTTTCATCTTGCTTAATCTGAGTGTTGGGTTGTGCCAATAATTCATATCAGATGTAATTTCCACCGGTTCACCCAGAACAGTGCATGACATCATTGTTATCCCATCATGAAAATGAGGATCAATGGAGTCTCAAGAACGACTTCCTCCTGCATAGTGTGAGCAACGGGTCCAAATTACCGGGTTGGTTCCGGTTCTAGTTCCATCCGAAACCGGACTGTGGCAATGGGTCTTACCACACAAAACACCCGGACAGTTGGAAATGGGCCAGTTTTACCATCAAAAACCCGGCATTTCAACCTCAAAACTTTGGCTCCAATTGAGTGTCTGAGTTCTGATCATATCATGACATGATTTATGTGTGGGTTGTGCAGTTTTAGCCGCTCTTCCACCTCCCGCTGTCAGATTTGCGATGAGACAAATGTTTGTTGAGTCACTATCATAAACCCGCGAACATCACTTAAAACATGGTGTCATTTCACAGCGATTCAACGAATATTGGTCCGATCGCAAATCTGAACGGGGGAGGTTGAAGAGCGGCTGAACCTGCATTATCTACGTATAGATCATGTCATGATATGATCGGAACTCATATTCATAATTGGAGTGACAGTAGCAGGAACCGTAAAATGGAACCGCAGTCTCGGGGGAACATGGCCAAAAAACCACCACTTTATGTTCGGTCTAGGTAACAACACTGCCAAGACAAAGCGGGACCGGTTTATAGACAGGTTTGGAACCGAACTGACCTGTTTTTGCGGTCCAAACCCGAACAGCTGGCGGGTTACCCAGACCCATTGCTAACACTAATCCTGCAAATTGTGTAATCAAGGTATCACGCGGATATTGAAGCACATAACAGAACTATTGTTCATCTTTATAGGCAAAAATGCAAAATATAAAAGGAGAAACATGGAATCCAAAATAAGCGATATTCCAACATCCAAAACATGCAAGAAGTGTCTACCAGCTGTTGGATAAGCGATTATAGTAAGATGCAATTCGCAAGCAGCAATAACAAGAGCATTATATGAATCGACAGATAGATCCGCTGCATTACTCTCTGACAACTCACTGACAGCCCACACATTCCAGACGTGTTGGAAGACTTACCTCTAACCGTATCGGAATTGATTGTTTGGGTATACTAATGAACTGGACCGCCAAATTGTTAGAGGTTCAGTTCTGACACGGATCTAAGCCAAACATGCCAGTCCGGAACCGTAGCTACTACAACTAAGATTGTGTACTATATTTGCACCCTGCACTGCAAACTACTTGTCGTATCCTGGAAAATATTGTGACAAATTGACAACTATGCTGCCAATAATGCTGTCTGTATATAGCCATTCATAATAACTGGGTACTATATTAAGAGATGATTAAAAAAACATTAACATTTACTATGATATGAAATCTATTTATTCTTGAATGGATTAATCTAATCGTGATAGTTTTGTATCATATGAGACATTTACCAATCATTTAAATACTGTTTGCAGCTATTCTGTATCTTCCTCAGATAGATAAATGTACATAAATATATTACAAACAAAACTAGGCTTTACATAGACTTTAAAACTGATGATTTGAAAGGAGCTGGTACATATTTATAGAAATTCAACATTAAGTCATCCCTATGTATATATATTTCATTCAACATTTTTAAATATTTTGTATGTTTTCCAAGTAGATCTTATAATCTGAACCCATGAGCTATGTATATTGTATTATCTATATTTGATAATTCTTAATTATTGTGATAAACTACTGATATTGAATTGCTCTTGTTTGTATATCATAGGTTTTGTTTTATTTATATTCACCTTGGTTAATACCTTGTGAGATATATTCATCAACTTCTTTCAGACTTTGTAGTAAAGAAATGTATATCTGGCCCAAAGGTTTATTGAAATTGTACTGCACTGCCATGGTGAATATATATGTCAATTGGATCCAGATTGACATGATATTCAGAAGCTGTTTTTAAAACCTTCTCAGATAATGACAGCCAAATTCAACAGTGTCAAAATTGCTCATTGATATAGACATGCAGTGCCTTGCCATGCTGGGTATAGTGAGTATTTATACCAGTTGTTGTGTAATTGAATCTAGAGGTTTGGAATTGGTCACAAGCTGCTAACATATAGCAATGGAAAAAGTTCTCTCATATAAATCAATTACTATGATCTGGATACTTGAATATGTTCTTCAATAACATTAACTAACTAGGTAACTCTGTAATGTACCTTCTATCTCCACTGATATATATCCTCTGAACTTCAGCAGTGGGCAAATAGTTTCTGTTAACACATATCCAAGTGTGGAATATGATCTACCTAAGGTTTTTATACTATCTGCAATTTTGTCCTCTTCCATTGCTCTGGATCACTATCATGCAATTGAAATTGGAATCAACTATCTCTCCTATGGTCCAAGCTGATGATAGGGTGCAAATTCTCTTTGAATAGTTATACATATTTCAAAACAACAGCTGGAAATTTATTCTAAGTATACCATATCGATTGAAATGGTGATAATTGAAAAGATGTTCATATAATGCTACCCGATATATAATGACAGCATCAGGGAGAAGTATCTCTTTGAATGCTGCATACTAAGCTATCGTTTAGAAATCAAAAATATCCCCAATTCTCAACCGAACTAAATAGTGCAAAAATAATTAATTATGTAATAATACATCTAGTAAAGGTCTTTAGTCATATGATGTTGTTAAACAATAATTGAAACAAATCTTCATTGATCTTTCGGTACTAACTGCATCATTTTCCAAATGGTTCTTTTGATAGTTTACAATACAAATTCTTCATTTTGATACAGTGTAATCGTCCCCATGATCCAGGTTAGGGATACAGAATGATGAATCAGCTTGCAGAGTGGTTTTGAATAACACATGTAGAGTAAGAGTCTCTGATTGGATAATTTCACAACCTTACAGAACATAATACTAAATCAGTATAGAGATACAAATTAGATACTCAGAGTAGTTCTATGATATCTTGCCAACTTCCTGCAGATGGTAAATTGTCAAGTAGTGGAATGCCATCAGAAGAATGAGAAGATCCTTTACAATATCCTCCAGTGTATATCGAAAACATAATCAAAAGCATAAATCAACTGATTCTGTCAAATACAAAGTATTTAAATATATTTCAAAGCTGTTCATTGTATTATTGATTCAGGATTATAGCTAGATGGTAATATTGTATGGTAGTTGCAGTGGTAATAGAAATATCTACTATGAATGCGGTCAAAAGCACCATTTGAACATATTATTCACTGTAATTAATATTCTTTCAACTTATTGGAATCTCTATTGAAATATATAGTAGAGTGTGTTAATTAAAAAATCAACAAGGATGACATTTGCACTTCTATGCCTGTAAAATTAACAAGAATTTACCAAACTTGAAACTTGGATGGAAAATACCTACAATGGAAATTATCCACATATCAAACTATCCAATGTGATACTTCTTCACATACTATCCTTTCTGTTATCCGTATTTCTTTCAGCACTTGTTCACACTACAAAGGTGACGTATTATCTTGCCAATTATAACTGGGATATGAGAGAGTGTGTTCTAGATTTCAGGTTTAGCAAGAGTGATTTAAGAAATCTGTATTCACATTATACTAGACAGATATATGACTTTAGCTTCCAATTGTTAAATACTATTAATTAGATCCAATATTAGAGAGAATAAGAATTGTCTTATTGCATTGAAATTGTTCAATGTATGGTCAATGTGTAACTGGAATACACAGATAATATCAATGGGATATTCTCTATAATATCCAAATAGAACATTAGTTTGCAGAATTTGCACAAAATATAAGTACCTCTTAATTGTACTATAATAATATTACCCATTGCTCTGTCTTTTCCCACAAGATAGAGTGAATCTTACAATTATTGTGATTTGCAACCAATTGTTTACAGGATCTGGTTATGTCTGGAAAGTGTTTCTTTCTTACTAAGAATCAACTACATTCAATATCACATTTAATAACTTTCTATAACAACTATGACTGTGAAAAGTATACAATAACCGATAATTAGTATGTATAAAAGGAATAACTCATATACAATAAACAGTAAGGTTACATTAGTAGTTTAACAATACTTAATCAGCTTCATACATGAACCAAGTACTCATGTTGTAATTAAAAGAGTACTTGTATATAACCTAATGCAATTATCTTTCCAAAATCATTACTATTGTATATGTTCTGTATTCAGATACCACATAGTCCTGACTACAGCTGTGTCACAGCACATCTGTTACAAGTTGTTCCCACTTATGTATCACGCATTCAATGAACAAATTGTATTGCTGCTATACCATATATTATCACTCTGTCTGGTAGTATAAATTATCATAATGAATATTGTCAATAATGACCAATTGATTCATATTGTATTCCAGAAGAAGAATATATGTACATATAATCTGATACTTTAGTAGGGAATTGCGCTTCCAATGAAGATTGCATTGATTTGGATGAATGGCAATCATACTAAGACAAAGATGCACAGAGAAGTATACATGTTACCATCAGAAAATACTATTGAATAAATACTGCAGGTTTCACAACTAAACGACCGGTATTTCTTGTTAATTGGATTGGGTTGGAGTAATTGCAATTACTTTTACACACAAGCATGATGTCCAAAAACTTATTTCCAACCTTGCATGAATCACCAATATTAGATTGCCAACTTTCAGAAACATTACCCAAAGAATACTGTGTAGCTTGGTAAATTACATGATTAACAATGAGCTATGGCCAACTACCTACCTTAAGTATGAAATAACAATTTTTAGCCTCAATATATTCATTCAACACACAACTTCCAACCTTATGACATATTCACTTCAGATGGTGAATGATTTATTAATAGCTTTTCTACAATATTGATGGAATTGCATAGTATTGAATAGGAACATCTGAAGGTTACTGAAGACAGTACATGGGAAATATTTACAGTATTGAGTATTATTGAGCTGGTTAGTGTATACTTCCATCATCTGAAAGTATTGAGTAAATTGGATAAATGATGATTTGCTATTCAGAAATAACTGCTTGAGATACGGCCTATCCTTATTCCATTGATAGTTTAATTGATCATCTAGTTAGGTTGTTGTGGTTTCAGAAATTCAATATATTGAAAGACAATACTCCACTGAAATACAATGTGGAATGTATCAAATTTTCACGCTTTCAGTTAATTACACTGTTTTGCCAAATTCAGTTCTATGAAAGTATATATGAGCATGAGCAAATTGGTATGTATACACATTATTCCTGTACTGATAACATGGATTCACAGCTATAATATTGATCTGGACTTTATATTGCTATTACAGTCACACTGCAGTTGTTATTACAAAGCAGTACCTGCTTTGATTTACAGTTTAAATAAAGATATAGAATAACTCCAGCTATTAGCATCCCTATATGTAGCAACTCAGATTAGATACAGTTAACAACCATAGGGATTGGACAACTGGTATGAGATATAAAGAATCGTTAAAGAATACTATAATGAAATAGAGTTAATGCATCAACAGTAGTCTGATGAATTCTTAGCATTCTAGAGATATATATTACAAGGTTATTATTGAAATGACATTTTGTATTTAATTAACATTCTAGTTAACTGCTTAACAGCATTACACATTTGGTTACAGAAAGATATTGAGATTGTATTCTGGAGAAGTTCATTTTCGAATTGGCAGTTTGAGTATAACGAACACAGTGAACTAATCAATTAATAGTCCGCTTGTAGAGCTGGCAATGTATTGACTGGAGGGAACAAGCATTAACACTGTAATTGGATTGGATGGCTATTCTACTTGTATCTATTTGCTTACATTCTATACCTAAGTAATGCTGGGTAGTGCAGTTCCTATTGGTTTTGATAGTAATATAGTGTCATTTTCAATACTGACATACTATCCATGTCGGATGATACCTTCCCAAAGCCCTCACCCTGTCACGTCTCCGGTCGTACGAAATGTTCGAAGTCTTGGAAATCGTTGGAATCTACAAAAGCGTGGGCCTTCGGGGATTTCTCAACTTCCCCCTGCTAAGTGACGCGTTTCCGTACCGGCTGGCGAGAGGGACTCCTCTCAAGGAGGGAGTTCCCTAGCCTCCACAATCCAAGGTCAGAACTCCACCCCCTCATCTTCGCTGAACAATTCTCGCGTGGCAGATATCACTCAAAACATAACTTCCACCCCGTCCGCTACAAAGCGATGGTCAATAATTACTCCAACTGCCACACCAGGTACAAGCAGTCGTAACACACCAGGACCCAGCAGAATCACGCAGACTGACTCAACGCATCGCGTTGTATCCAGCCCCGCATCCGGCATTGCTAGCACTCCCACTCCTCTCAGCGCTCTTCAAAAGCTGCCTACCCACATCCCTAATCCAGAAGCCCGCGCGATCATTACAAATCCACTGCAAACGCGAGCTACAGAAAGGAATAAGAGACAGATGCAGTGGCAATTGCAACTGCAGGAAGTGTCTACACCTTGATCAGTGGTCTCAGGCAGTCGCAGCATCCATCGATTAGGTCACTCCAACATGACGCGTCTTGTATTTACAATAGGCAGGCTCCTGGAGCTCTACATGTGGAACAGATGGCCGTTTATGAGTGCAAGCGACTTGGAGATGGTAAGTTGTGCAACGCGATGCTTTGCAAAAGCATTAGCTGAAGCCCCACACTGGTAGATAATAGAGATGTACTGGAACACTGCAATGCAGCAAAACAACATTTGGTCCATAGAATTTGAGGCACGCACAAAGGAGATCTTGAAAGAGGTATGCTGAAGCAACGGCCCACGTTGGATATTACACGCTCAAACCGGTACCAGGTTCGCCCACAAGTCGATAAGGTTAAATCCCATTTTATTCGATCAGCAAGGGACAACATAGCAGAGCTTTATGATCTCCACCGCTGTGAATCCGCCGCAGAGCGTTTGGAATTTACTGATTCCCTTCTGGCACACAATAAGTATCTTGTTTCGATAGCAGAGTGTGTGGAAGGTGGTGTACGCGGTCCAAATCCAACGCAGAGAGAGTCAAAAGCTGCTAACGAATGGCTAGCGTCCACTTTCCTTCCTGGCAGAAGCAATCCCCCAGGTTATCTACATCAAATTTTATCATTGGGCGAATAACCGCGGTAAGTATGCTGATGGATTTTATAATTCCATGATTGACGATAAGGACGGTCATATACCCTCGCCACTGATCATGTTTACCTGCACCGTGTTGCACCATGCTCTCCTGGAGTGGCACAAGAACAAAGGCGTTTATCCGAAAGCTTCCAAGTCAATGTTGAAAGCGGACAGACCTGATCCCTCGAACTACTTCAATCACAAGAATGACGGTGGTAAGAACGCATCTTGCTGCGCTGCAACAGGTCGCAAGTTGTTAACCTCACCTGGCATGGCCGACTCATATACATTCTTGATGAATACCTGGAACACACAAGCAGAGAGCCACCAACAGCAGGTGTATAACAACACTCTTGCTACAGTCAAGCGCCAGATCCAACAGGCGGAGAACCCAACGCCTGCCGTGGTCATCAGCGTGGAAGCAGCCCGTGTTGACAATGCTATTCTTCTTGATTATTTGCCCTCCAAAGTGGCGCTTGAGGAGCCTGAAATCAGAAGCATTGACCCAAACATCCCGATAGACAACAATTGCATGGAAGATGAACTTCATTTTGGGTTGCCAGGGGGCAGCGGGGATCATGAAGATGAAGGTGATGAAAGCGACGTGTGTGATGCCATTCCCACCGCCAGCCGGTGACGACGGCCCGCGACTGAATTCGAGACTTTTGACCTGCGAACCAGTGATGTCAATGGGGATGCGGGCGAGGATGGCGACGATGCGGATGCGGATCAAGAGGAAGAAGCATCGCAAGCCGATGATGGATCAACGCAGAATGTGGAGGACTGAGGGCATAGTAGGTTTGACCTGGGAACCAGTGATGTTAACGGGTATGAGTGCGAGGGTGGCGACGATGTGGATGTGGATGGGGAGCAATAAGCATCGCAAGCCGATGATGGATCAACGCATAATGTGGAGGACTGGGGGCATAGTACTAGAGAGTGTGAAAATTGGACTGTATATTTCAAACCTGTAAAATACTATAATGGCGAAGCAAATGCAACGGCAAGCGAGGTATCTGAAGCGAAGACTGTATTGCAATATGTGACAAAATCTCAAAGCTAAACATATATGGGGCGGGTGCATCATCCAATATATAGCAATAGCGGAGAGGTAAAATGTGGCTATCGGCCGAAGAAAGGCATAAACATTGCCAGGCGTTGTGTGAACGGCTACAGCATAACTACAGCCCCTGCGAAGAGTGTAACACACGTGTTGTTCTGATGGTGTGTATACCAGGCGCACAGTATTGGAGGTAAGTATGCAACGCGACCCATCGCCTGGGTGACAGGAAGCGTGTAATTCTCCGTCAGAGGGTACGGGGTTCCGGCAGAGCCGTCGGAGCCGTCTGCAACACCCGGGTGTTTCAGACGGAAACTAGGGTTGTTGCTGATGTACATTACAACGAAATCAACATGTAATTCATCTTGTTGAGTATATCTCAAAGTAAACTACTTTAGTATAATATACTATCATATTTGAATTCTAACTACTTATTTGAAATAGTTACCAATTACCTATTAGTTTGGAAGCTTGTGTAACTGCTATTGAAAAAAATATTATCTTACAGTAATTTGCTATAAATGCAATTTATTGGCAACAACCACCGAAAGTTCATCTCCAGGTGGTAGTACAACTATTCCCCAAAAAAGATTAGAGACAATCAGATGTTCATAATAAGTACTTGAGTACAAAAACTTACTATGTGGAAAATGGAGTTTTAATATAGACTCTCCAGTCTGATAAGTAACCACTATTAAGTTAGGCTGCTATTCATGTAACATTAATTCATTTTAATGAAATAGAGACTAATTGCTGCTCAAAACTCAGTATGTAACATTCAGGAATTTTTCACTACCATTCATTATATTCTCCCTTGGCAGTTCGAAACAAATCTGTCATTCGACAAATATCGTAATGACAATGTTGAAATCACATAATGGCAATTATACAGTACCTACACAACAGCAACTTCCAAATATTTCTCAAAAATCTATGCTGAAATACAAAATCAAATGCCCGGAACCTGATAACTCTTCGATCTGACACACTACCAATACTGCGAATGAATCAGATAGAGATGTTGTTTCAATGGGCATAGGATAACAATAATGGAATGGATGCTATTAAAAGATCCATTTAACGTCAATGATATGATTAAAGGCAATTGAAAAATGTCAAATTTGTCAATGTCACACTCTACTCAATCACGAAGCTTCATCTAGTCAAACAAACATCAGTGTACTATTGGTTATATTGTAATTTACAAACCATGTGTAGCAGAAGATTCAAATTATATTACTCACCAATTGTAGAAATAGTAAAAGTGAAATGTAATCAGAATATATAGCATATCAATATAAACTGGATACAAACAAATTGCGTTTTTCCATTATTGTAACAACCTATACTAAATACTCTTTTATATCAAAAGTATTCAATTCTACAGAAAATCACAAAACTGTACACTGCGTTGACTCTATTGAAGATTACTAATTAACAGATTGTCAATTACAGGGCAAAGTAAAAATGTACAAAGTAGTTGAGGAGAATGTTGCAGGTATTAGCTGAATTATAGCACCCAAGAGTGTAGGTTAACTTTCCTGTGATCTTGGTAACTGCATTTCTTATGGTGGTGGTTTGCAATTGCTCAATTGGGATCAGATGATTGACAAATTTCAATGTATTATCAGTTGATTGAATTCAGTGTGGGATGTTGTTGTAATCTGATTGTTACATACTGTCTGACTGCCAGATAGCACTCATTATTAGTTATTAGGCAGTAGCTAATTACACAACCACACTGAATTAGTATAACTCAGTTAGCTTTTAGAGAGTTCACCAAAACCTTGTGGATACCAGTTCAAACTATTGCTATAATTATTTAGCTTCTATAATCAACAGTTATAGTGTCATTATATTGGTACCAAAATCTGTTCTGTAGATTTAGCCATAATAACTCTAGTTGTGTCAAATTCTATATGAAAGGCTATATAACTAGTATACATGATTTTGTCAGAGGCTCTTGATGCTATTGCTTTTATGGGGGTACTAAACATCAGCAAAATGCATTCTACTCACTGTCAGCCTCCTGGAGTGTCTGAGAGAATGTTGTGTGCACACTTAGATCCGTCAATTTAAGAAGAGGATCAGACTCTAGCAGCACACTTGCTGGCCTTCGGAAAGACTTGGATTTCAGATGAGTACTACAGGCGTACCATGTGAGTGATGGTGCACAGTTTGGGAACACCCCAGAGGGCCTGAGAGAACTTTCTGTTCACCTCAGTGTACCAGAGAGCGCCAGCAACAAACAAGAGAGCGGCAATGACACGCCTTGAAGCACCTCGGGGCACCTGCAACAAGTCTGGGTGTACCTCAACTCACAGTAGAGCGGTCTGGGAAAAACAACATTTTCTCTCGGAACCCTTCTGTTGCACCTGGAAATCAACGCTACTACATCTCATTCAACAAATTTTAAAACTCATGTATTCAATTTGTATTCTCATCTATGTATCTATGTATCTATGTATCTATATATCTATGTATCTATGCATCTATGTATCTATGCATCTATGTATCTATATAGCAATCCATTAACACACAGTATATCAGGAGAGGCTGGTGCTGGTGCATGAAAGCAATTCAAGATGCGCCTAAAGATAACGATTGAGTGGACTCAGAGATGCACTGGGTGGCCGTGATTCACCACGTTTGACAATGGACTTGGCCGCCAGAATCGTTCCAAACTGGAGGCCACGATCGAGTGAGTTTGAAGCCCCGAATGAGTGCACGTTGAGATGCACTCTGCGATCTCGAGCCAGCGAGATTGGAGGAGAATTTGGAGGAGGTCAATGGGAGGCCTGCTCGATACTGATTACGCTGTATTGATGACTTTCTTTGCTCACATCTGTGGGAATGTGATGAGGTGACTATACATTTCAGCTCTCATAGAGACCTGGATGGTGGCAGTCAATTGTTTACAGAGACATGCCAGAACCTGCAGCAACATTCATGGGTCGACTTGTCATTGTGAGAATGAAGGGAAGACACACCATCTTGGGTTGCTGCTGTACTTGGTGTATGCTGTACTTGGTGTTAACTTGGGATCACGCCATGGACAGATAGAGAGGGATGACTTAGCTTTGTGTTCTGTGATCATGGTAGAGTTGTAGATAGTATTAGCAATGGTTCCAACCCGCTAGAACAGTTCCAGGTTAGGGTTGGAACCGGAACTGAACCATTGCAACAGTTTTACCACATGAAAATCCCGGACCATTGCATTTCGGCTTGGTTCGACCTCAAAGCCCAGCATTTGCATGCCCAAATCTGTTGCTCCAATTTAGTATTTGAGTTCTGATCATATCATGACATGCTCAATACGTAGATTGTGTAGTTTTAGTGGCTCTTTCACCTCCCGCTTTCAGATATGGGATGCGACCAATATGAGTTGAGTTGCTATCGAAAACCCGCAAATTTCGCTTCTAACTTGCCCCTATTTCACAGCAACTGAATGAATATCAGTCTGATTGCAAATCTGAACGTGTGTGGTGAAAGAGCGCCTAACACTGCACATTCTACCTATTGTTCATGTTATCATACGATCAGAACTCAAATACTTAATTGGAGCCAAAGCTGTAGGAACAGTGAAGTTAAAACCGCGGTCCAGTACGAACCCGGCCCAAAATCCCTGGTTGGATGTCCGGTCCAGGTAGCAACCCGGCAAGACAAAGCGGGTCAGGTTTTAGGACGGGTCTGGTACCGAACCGAACTGATTTTCCCATTCACACCTGGACCGCTGGCGGGCGACCCGTACCTGTTGCTAACACTAGTTGTGGACCAAAAAATGAGATCGGGGATGAAGATGGAAATGATATGGAGAATATGGATATGAGAAATTAGGGGAAGGACTGGCCTGATAAGGTTTGGAAGACCTTGTATAGGTGTAATTACCCACTGGATTGGGAGTACTTCCTGCCCGATTAGGAATGATATATTGACTTGCATACAAAATTCATTTAAGTCCCTGTTTCTCAAGATGATTTCCAATCTTCTCCCATCTCACTCTTTCTCGTCCTCAACTCTACCATCACCTAAGCACATGAAGTTAAGTCATCCCTCTCTATCTCTCCATGCCATGATAATTTTTTAATACTGACTACAGCATACACCAAGTACAGAATACACTAAGTACTGCATCATCCCAAGGTCTACTGTCTCCCACTCCCATCAGGTCTCTCACCTTTCATCTCCCAGCTGCCATTGGGGATTCTAATGCACTTCATTCCCATAATTACGAGTTAACAAACAAATCGAAGGGGACAACAGGTAGCAGGAGTGGAGCTCTCTCATCTAGCCGGCCAGGTCCAAGGTGGAGGGGAGTAACGGGCTGTCATGCTCTAAGTAGAGTGAATGCAGTATGATTAAAATAACCAAACAAAAACCACCAAATTGAGTGTAATTTCCAGTTGCAACTCCCACCTGATCAACTGACCCAAGTTTGACTGCCTCCCGATCGACTACCTTGTGATTGACCACCTCCTAATACTCCTCCAACTTACAATGAATATGGCCTTCAAGTTCTTCCCCATACTCACTCGATCTTGGCCTCCAAGTGCATCTCCAATCTCGCTCGAACATAGCCTCCAAGTAAATCCATAAGCTTACGTGATCACGCTGTGATGAAATGGTGGAGCCACCAGGGTATCAAATGAACCTGTATGAGAAAGAGTGGTTGTTGCTGGAGGAGAAGGGTAGGAGGAGGGTGAGAGGATATGAAGGGGTACCTGGCCGCAAGGAATCACACAAATTGCATGGATCAATGAAGGCTTGGCAAGAGTGGCTGAGGAACCACACAGACTGTATTGATATAAGAACGCTCGACAATTGTGCACAGGACCATCAGCTGAAAATAATCGGCAGGATATTTCATATATTGAGTTGATGTCCATGTGGTCACAGTTGCTCAGTTCATCTCCTTTATCGGCATACATCTGTATCCCTCTATCCTTCCAATTTCTCCATATGCCGCCAAGTGGCTTCCCCCAGTCAAGTTGAATGGCGGTGGTGGTGAGAAACACATTTTCTCACCTCAAAGGCTTCCAAGTGCATCCATACATTCTGTCAATCGGCATCTATAATGGCTTCTCCGATCATGCTTGAGCATCTTCTGCAGGCAGATTTACTGTATGTATATATTTAAAGTCACTTCGATAGATAATACATGTCATATTATGATGTAGCACATCTTGTAACGGTAATAATGATGAATAAGAGAGACAAAATGCCTTGTGGTTATGGAACCGTACGAATCACTGCTGTCAGTTTACAGCACCAAGTCTCCTGCAGACCTGCACAGTGGTCTCAGCAGCAATCGAAGTCTCCCGCAGATCTGTCGAGAGTTCTCAACTCCTCCAATATTGGACTATCCTATAAGGAGCACCTGAGAATGCTGTTGTAGAGTCTGAAAGCACTTTGCATAACTCCAGAGGGGCCTGGGAGTATTTGGAAGAATTTCGAGGCACTGCTGTGATTGTCTGGAGTGTCGCGGAGGTTTTCATGTGGCATTCGAACCGACTTTTGTTCTGCTGATGAATCCCAGTAACTAATTTAATATTTACAGTTTTCAGTACCACTGCCTACACAGAATTTGTCTTTTTCTTTCTCCCTTGTCATATCCCAAAACTGAATTTCTTGAATTATCATCCATAAACTAACTAATAATGGTAATTGTCAGACAACTGATCAATCTTTGGAAAACTCTGCATGGATCTATGTCACAGTGTAATTCTGTTTTTGACACCACAAGTGACCTCATACTTATATCTTACACACTTGGCAAAGTGTAGGATCTGGAATGCATTAGCAACTTTATTACATTCCTCATAATCAAGGTATCATTCACTAATAATCCAGTCTGTATAACTAAATGTTGTCATTGGTACTCTTTGTCAGTCACCAGGCATAGTAGATGATTCAAGTGGATGATGCAAGTTTGCTATGTTGAAGTGGTTTGCACAATTAGACATTCCTCATTGTGGTGAGAGGATATGAAGTAATAGTGAATCCAATTCTTAATATGATTTTAAGGTGTTCTTTGTTGCTCATGTCTGACTGTGGATTGCAGTTTAAGCTTGATTCTATATATTACTTGAATATTGTGAACTCTGTTTAGTCAGGTTGCTGTGATGAGGCTCGCTCTCTATAATGCTCCAACTATGTTCTCTACATTGCTTTATATCTTGCAATGGAGAGAAAGGCCTGTCAGCGGAATATCTTTCATTCACAACGTCATGAGTTTCCGTAAGTTGATTGTTATTATGCATGTGTGGTTTCACAGCATGATTCTCTCGACAACAGCCATACTCTGCAAGATAGTAATTGAATGAAAAAGACAGATCAGCACTCCAACTGTGAAATCTCACTATCCATTTGTTCACCTACTGGAATATTTGGCAGCTTATAACCTACAAGAGATTATTGCAATCACAACAACACTCTGGATTTCATGAAATTTTCTGGTTCACATGTAACAGACTTCATCGACTACCAACTGATACTCTGCCAATGTAGTTGTAACACGTATGTTGCATTGTGATGTGTATTTACTGCAACCAATGTGCAGGATTGTGCCAGGTCTGTTAACCTCAGTCAATGCCACTAAATCCCTGGAAAATTGCATCCTGATGTGTAGCTATTGGCAGACTGCAAGTTGCAGTAAGGAGTTCCCAGTTCTTAGAAGATTCGCTCATAGATTCGGCTTGCTTGCATAGCTTGATGTCTACTGCGTACATAGATCGGGGTGAACCTGTGATACATTGTACGTTGTTCTACTAGGCCTGGTATAGTAGGTGTGGTTCAGAATTTTGCAGAAGTCTGATGTTTTATAATTTGGACATCCCAACTGTGGCCATATAATTCCATCAGCTTCAGTAATCCAACTAATGTCCGCATTGCACTCAATGATCAATCGCCATGTGGCAAAAGTGAAATCCATCAATAGACCACTAAAGTTGCCAATGTTGTAATGTGATGAATAGGTGTTATGCCATGGTTGTCAGGTGACTTCAAAAGTATGCAAATTGCAATCCACTATGTACCATTACCACTGCTGAGGGGGAACCCCTAATAATTGCACTAATTGAACAATTGACCACAGTCATTTCATATGATACCACTAGTATACTATCTGTAATTTTGTACAATGCTCAGTATGCTTTTTTATTGATCTTGCTGAACTGTCAGAAAATAGTCAGACCGAATATATAATCTTCCCTTGTGGCTCATGGGTATAAATTTTCAATTCTATTTAGTGATGGAAAAATATATAGTTAGTCTTCCATCTATTGAAGTTCAATGGTAGTCTATCAAACCAACAATATGCTATTTGAATAAGCAAAAACATATTTAATCTGTTTATTGGCAAAGTTATATTTTGAGATGCATTATCAGCTGCCATATAATATTGAGTTCAAATTATATTCATCTGAATAATAGAGATTTATTAATAATTATCACTGGAATCTGTTATTGGATACAATCCCAGTTTGGCAATTGATAACTCCACATATCTACTTATAATTGGACATGGGTATTCAAAATGGTACTTTGTATACTCTTGAATATTACTCCAAAGATTATAAAACAGACTCTGCCACCTGCTCTGTTCGTGAAGGATTACTGTACAATAATTCCTGTTTGTTCCACAATCTCTGGCATTATGATATGAGTAAATCTTACATTATGTAGTTGGTACCTGCAATTGCACTTGAGGTCTTGGAGAAAGAATTTGGCAGTACACTCAAGAAATAACATTATAGAAATAAACCATTTCAACAGCTCATTGAGTAACGATGTGTGATAACAGTTAATGGAAATCAGATTGACCAGAATATATTGATTTGAGATATGAAGTTGAACTATGTGAAATGAGATTGGTGAGGGTTCCAATATTGGTTCTTATTAATTAAACAGTCAGGGAGTGGGTTGAATTCTGATGTAATGTAACCATATTATCCAGTTTCGTAATGATAACGTTACTAGCCAAAAGGCAATTATTTGGCATGATTGGGAGATTAATAGAAAAGAACATATGATATGTATAAGATTATGATGAATATTGTTTCTTGTACTATTTCAAACAACTAAATTGCAATTTTGACAATATTGAATACATTCCTGCACCTATTATCGATTATTGGATTGATACAAACAGTATGACATCTTGATTGATATTATGGAACGATATACACATTACACATTATCTCCCCATTCTTTGAACTGCTGTATATCACCCATACTGTACTGCCACATGCAGCGAGTATGGATGGATTTGGAATTGAATATTTATCCATTATGAGGTGTAGCTTTGAGCAGTAAGAGAAATTCACAGTGAATATATGAATGTAGAATTTACCTCCAATATATAGCACTCCTGAAATTCTGCAGAAGCAACACTTTGTAATTACAATAACTAAATTGAAAGATTGAGAATTTAGTGTATAATACTGCAGGGTGATAATGACCTTCAGAGTACCCAAAAGTCAATTGAATGAATGTGTGTTCAGATTGGCAGAGTGTAGCTATATGAGTGTAAATATGTCACTACCAACATGTTCATAACTATTGGTTACAACCAATAGGTATATGGGTATAGATTTACTCAGATCTGATTGCAGGTATTGCCATGTCTACTTGTCATTATCTGCTTTCGATCGCATGAACTGGTACTGGGTAGATACATCCAGTTAGTGTTACAATGGAAATTATATTTCGGAGTGGAAATATTCATTTCCCAATTTGCATGTTCAAACTGTAAGAATACCTAGAGTGACTGAATATACTACTTTGTCAACAGTGATATTGCTGCTTAATGCAAAAATTATAGTCACGATTATAATTCTGGCATGATACATATTGTTAATTATGTTTATATTTCATTGACTTTTAGCCAAATCACTTCTTAGCAATGTTTTTGCTAAGTCATAGGTAATGATTCTGGACAGTATATTTGGATACTGGGGTCTGGCAACCGGTATCAATTCTCATATTATCAAAGATGTGGGTACAGTTATAAGACCATCTGCCAGAGGTATTTGCATTTGTTTAGAGGTTACTGCTACCTTTAGATATGGCACAGAAGGTGTCAATATTGTGCCAGCCAATACTGCCCCTCTTGAAAGTAATATCAAAACTATGATTATTGAATCTAGAACCGCCATCTGATTCTCTGGAACAAATGTTGGTGCAATGTCTAGATGTAGCTTATCTTGCCATTGTATGTATTGTAAATATGACCTAAATATTGTGTAGATTAGTGATAGAACCGGGTCCAAACTCTTGGTTTGGTTCCGGGTCTGGTTTCTACTTGGACCTGGACTGTGGCAATAGGTGGTACCGCACCAAAAACCCAGACCTTTGCAATTGGGCCGGTTTACCACCAAAAACCCGCTATTTCAACCTAACAACTTGAGCTCCAGTTAAGTATCTGAGTTCTGATCATATTGTGATATAATCGATACGTAGATGACCCAGCTTTATCCGCTCTTTCACCTCCCGCATTCAGATTTGCGATCCGACCATTATTCGTTGAGTAACTATTAAAAACAAGCGAATTCCGGGTTAAATGTGATGTTATTTCATAGCGAATCAACAAATATTGGTCTGATCCCAAATCTGAATGTGGAAGGTGAAAGAGCAATTACAACTGGTCAATCTACATACCGATCATGTCATGATAGGATCCGAACTCAGATACTAAATTGGAGCCACCGTTGCAGGAACCATATTATCGAACTGCAGTCTAGGTTCACCCAGGCCAAAAAACTGCGGATTTCCGTCTGGTCCCGGTAACAACCCAGCACTAGTTACCAAGTACAAGCTACCTGGTGATTCCTGACCAGGACTGGGGGCTTAGCTTCGGTTCGAACCCAGACCGATGCCGGCTAACCTGGAACTGTTGCTGATCCTAGTGTAGATTCATATTTCGTATATAGATGTATCAGTGTTATATATTCAAAGAATCCACCAATAAATAGATTTTAATATATACTTGCTGTATATAATCAGTTATCTGAAATTGACCTTGACAGAGCAGATAATAGAACTTATTACCATGGTTTCAAATTCAGAGTTATGGCGTATATGATTTTTCAAGTTACATAATGGATATTTTGAAATTTGCATTATTATTCAGAGATAAAACTATATGCTCAATATTTTGTCTACTGTAGTTGTAACAAATCGCTTGCAATACGGGATTTGTTATATTTCATATCGGTATATAGTAGTTTCTCGAGACAGGGGGATTAATAGTATTTCAATGATTATCAAATTGTGGGAAATTGACAAATCATTGGTGATTAATAGAGTGAATATCATATGATATATATTAGATTACGCATATTTGAACTATTGCAGTATAGTCAGATAGGTGCAGTTATTTGCAAACTGCAATGCTGCAACTGGAGGTCTTCAGGGGTATGTGAAAGAATGTCGACTATAAAGACAAAAGAGAAAGATTCGGAAGAGAATTATTCTGTTGGAGCCTAGTGCATATTCCCTGAAGTGAAACTATGTACTGCAATGAGTAACATATATGTACAATTGAAGTAATCGAAATGAGATTGTAAGGACATTGTAGTATGAAACAGAATATTTAGAATTATGTGGACATGCTATCTGACCAATAAAGGAATGACAAATAAGCCATAGACTATGTCTTCATTCTCAGTGATCATAATTCATAGGATTCTCTGGACCATCTGGAACTCTGCACATGTTCACTGAACAATGGATTACTCTGTATAGGTAATTCAATACATAAAGTATCCTTGATTCTCAACTGATAACTTATATCATACTAGCAAACATTATCATGAACATTCTATGTTTGACTCATAATATTCAGTAACCAAAATCTTGGTTGCTGATTATCTAGGAAATGGCAGGTATATGAATGTGATAACAGTACTAAGCTATCAAATGATATCAATTAAGTATAATGGAATTGTCATTCCCATTATGTACCATAGAAGCACAGCCATCGAATGCAGAAACACATACCATGTTGCTAGTATACATTTGACAATGGCACTTCATATATTTGCAGGTGGTTTGTACCGGAAGGGTTCGTGAAAATTTAATCAAATATTATTTGAATCAATTTGTAATACTCAACAACAGATACAATCTGACTTGTGCTAGCTATAGATCAAAATGGAGATTGACAGGGAATATAATCTATTTAGATGAAAAAGAGTATACAATCAAGAGCAGAAGAGCACAATATGTTGAATGCAGCATTGAACCAAGCTGTAAATGAGGTTATAGAGATGTGCTACCCAATATAAAACAGTTGAAATCCAAGCAGAGAAGTGCAAATGTTTATTATGGATTACCAATTCCAGAAGTAGCATGCCAAATGGGGTGGGGGTATAAATTGGCCTACCAATAGTTAAATAATGAGAGCATGGGCCTCCATGCTAAGATGTATCTCTATTGAAGGGTAACATTTACCCTGAGAAGCATTTTGAAAAACATAAGAGTAACCTTCTTTCAAGATGAATATGTAGACAGCATATACCAAATTGCCCTGGCCACAGGTCAAAGGTCTGGGAAGTTATAGATAGAATCAAGCAAGATTTGGTAGGCTGGTATGCTACGCAATTGGTGGTGAAGCAAAGTTTATGATAAGCTCAATGCTGTATCTTTATTTGGGAAAATTATAATTATTCAGTATCCGTAACATGGAAAATATTGGTGCAACAAAACTGACACTTGGTAGCCTTCATATGATATTCTGGCTGAGTGCTTAACTACAACTGGTAACCAGGAACAACATTTTACTTATCCCAATCTGCCAATTGCACTCAAATGCTATCAATATTCCAATATACCTATATTGATGTTTGGGTGTAGCCAATACTATATGGCTATTATCCGAACATCAACCAATATGCAAGACATTCTGATTCAGGTATTTGTGGGTCCATATTTAGAGGGGGACAACCAGGCAACTAACACACAGATAGCACATTATCAGAATGCAGCTAGTGCGGTTTCCAGATAGTACTAATCATGAATTGCTACTTTCCAACAATAATCAACCTTCAAGCACATCCCATGGATTAATATTGGCCAAACAGTCATCATGAATATGATTGCCTTCTTGGATACTATTACAACCACAACAGTACCCCTTCAGTGGATGTAAAAATTGTGATCTACACTAACCGTATACTGTGGAACATTCTAGTTTCCACTCGATATTCGCGGTGGCAGTATCTGCATAGTTGCAGAATAGATTCACATGAATTGTAGAGGGTTGATAAATCGCATGTGACAAATGGAAGTGGTAGAGTGACAGTGGGATTTAGGGAATGCAGGAGCAGTGGGTGAAAAATTACTGTGTCATCCTAGCTTAATAGCTTTGAAGATGTGATCCATTTAGTTTGTATTGTCATGTAATGGCCTATCAAACAAATATGTCAGATATTATGTTGGTGATTTTTATTGTCTACTTCCATATTGGTAGACAACATAGAATCTCGGAGGTTGACACTTTCATCATTGCTGAATTCCAAATCTGTATGTTCATAATTTTATGTCAACTTACAGAATCAGTTGCAAGAGATTTGTAATCTCCAAACTGTACATGATATTAATGACTGGAAGTTTAACATTGAATAAACAATGATGATTTGTTGTCATCTTCAGAGCAAGTGCTCTCTCAAGGTGTGTTTCATGAATCATCTGTGAATAGTGATTTCTGATCTGGCTGGCGGTGTATGCTTTATTAATACAGTGCAGTTTGAGTTGTGGAATGGATAAAGACAATATATCAGGTGCAATATAGCAACCAATGTGACACAATAACAGTAGCATTGTTCAAGGGAGTGACTCAAGGTTGAGGAGGATGCATATTCCGGCAAGCCTTGAAAGGGTTCAGGAGAAATCATTTCAGCCATTCATATTTATATCATATCAACCTGGTGATTGCATGGATATATAATATGTTAGATACACTGGAATGGATGGATTTCTGATATTGAATGCTTGATGTTGGAACTCCTGTAATGTACTGATTTGATGCAAGGATTGGAGGTTGGATTATGCCTGTACACCTACTATTGAACCAGATCCACATGGGGAACTTGTGACAATAGTATGAATGCAATAGTGGCAAGGCTGCAGGGCCAGCTGCATAGTGCACTGAGATACAAAATGGTAACAATTGTTTCTGTATATGACTCCTTGAAAGAGAGTATTCATCTGTACAGTAAAAATAGTTCAGCTGACCATAGCATATTGAATTGTGGCAGCAGTGAGATTCTGCAGAACTGGATAGAACTTGCAGCTTGTACGTAATACCAATTAAGTTTCAAGAGTTCAAACTTATTGAGTTATTGATAACAAGAAATATTCAACTTCATATGAGATATATTATATATGTAGGGGAATAAGATGTTATTAACACCATAATCTATTGTATTAGAATTCTGTAGCTATTATAGCAGTCAATGAGGCCATATCAAGGGCATCACAACAACATCAGATATATATATTGATTCAGTCTGCTGAATATCTTCACTACAATCTTGAATACAAGTGGGAGGGAAAGTATGTGTCTATTCCAATGTATGATACAGTGTATTAAATCAATGGTAAACTATTGTAAAGATTGTTGGGCAATTGGATATATTCAAATAGTCCTCTATCTTAAGATTATAAGAATATGGATTATGAAACCTGATTCACATTCACATTTTACATCTAATATCAACTAAGTAGCATATCATTGAATTTTATTTTCAATCTAAGTCTCACTACTATACTATTCACTTGACATCAATAATGCTACTGCATACTGCACATGAAATGAGATTAATGCATACAGAGTCAATATCTCATTGTGGGCAGACACATTGTTACATTCAACAATTGGGAATTGCACTGCCTAGTGTGTTGAATTGATGAGTAGAATTCATTGCAATGGTGGATAATGCAGGATTATTCTACTTGACAGTGAGAAGTACTTCCTGAAGCTGAAATTTCTTCACTGGTTTCATAATAACAATTCCAGCTCTACAGTCATTTCAAATGTGAAAGTTGTTAGACCGAGTCTTTGTAGAGTACCTCATCACGTGGCTGTGGGTTAGGGCTGACAGCTACTATATTGGCTACATGTCATCTTAGACTTAGACTCAATCCATCAATCGTCTTGACAGGTTTGTCACAACAGGTCATGAGCCCTGGTGCGACCACAATCCAGAGACCATTTTGACACCTATCAAGCGGAGATAACAGTCGAATCGCGAACCTTCAAAAGAGTGAGGCCGCAGGGTCCCAGATCAGGACACCCTACAGACTCAGGATGATGATTCCACAATGCAAAGGACTCAGATGCCTCCTCTCAACGAAATCTCACACTCCACCACCTAGATGCATGGGATGGCCGTAATGGCTACAATGGCTGCAATGGCTACAATGGCCGTGATAACTACGATAGCTGCGATGGCCGCAGTGTTGAGTTGTACGGGTATACGAGATTTCGGCAACCGAACGACACTTCAACAGTACATGTGGGAGACGAGTATGGAGAGCAGTTTGGCTTGAGTTTGGGGCTGTATCATGTGCACACCCTCGGAGAAGCTCGAATCAACACCCTCAGAGGAGTTCGGGTCAACATCGGCATCATCAGGATGAGTTCGGGTCAATATCGGCATGATCAGGATAAGTTCGGGTCAACATCGGCATCATTCGGATGTGTTCGAAGCGATTTTGTAACAGGTCAACCGATTTCCAGCCAACCAGATCGACATACAGTATGGTATTTGGATGGTCTATAAGAAGTGGGCGGGTAATGGACTGTGGATACTTTGGAGATGTCAGCAGACACACACGAAACCCCCTGGGAGCACTGCAGTTGGTCGGCCAGAAGAATGCACTGGGTATGTGATTTTCGACAGACTCGAGAGACCGGCAGTGGTAATTGTGGCCATGAATCCAAGAAGTCTGTGGACTCCTTTACTGTCAGGATGAGAAAGCACTACTAGGAGCTGTACAGTGTGGACCTTCACCCTAAATGTTCAAGGATGACAACCCTAATCCTCCACCCAGGAGGCCGCCTATGGGGATCCATGATCTACGTGAATCAGTTTCCTAGGGCTAGCCGAGGAAGAGCGACCTACAAAGAAGTTTCTCCAATTCGAATTGCAGCTATGGAGAAGCATCTCCAATTTTGACACTAACATATACTTGACTACACGAGCTTCCACCACCGTATAACAGCTTGTGAGCCCTTGCGTCAAAAATTGGAACAACGATCTTCCGCTTCGTTTGTCGAGCGGAAGTCAACATTGCCATGGGAGAGTATCCCCAATTTCGATACCGGCACAGACACACCTTCGCATACATACGTACATATCTACCACCGTACAACAGGTTATAAGCAAGTGTGTTAAAAGGAGAACAATGATCAACAATTCCACTTCGTTTGTTGAGCGGAAGGCATTTCCAACACAATCACGATACAAGAGCACTGTGTGTCACCTTCGGAGGAGTGGTTGATTAGAAGTGAAGACAGTTGAAGCCGACATTACAATCAACTACTGAGATAAGGCATTAGCCCATGACTGACACCTCCAATGGTATGTGCGGGAGTCATTTCGGAGGAGCTCAGGGCATGGAATGGGTTGGCCTCTGTCTTCTGTCTTCTGGTTGTGTTCTGTCTGTTTTTCAATGGCTTAGTGTTTGACGGACGTAATAACGCCCTGGGGGAGTGTTAGATCGAGTCTTTGTAGAGTACGTCATCACATGGCTGTTGATTTGGGCTGGCAGCTACTATATAGACTACGTGTCATCTTAGACTTAGACTCAATCAATCAATCGTCTCGACAGGTTCGTCACAACAAAAGTTGGTGGCAACCTGTACACTCAGTTTTGAACATGTTACAAACTGGATCCTCTCAGGATGCATGGAGGGAATAGTTGCCCATTACCAACTTGGTAACTAAGCAGTAACTTGCTCTCACATTTTCACTCTTTGATCTCTCTTGATTGATATCGAATGGTGCAGCTTATTTTGTAATACGGTATATTGACGTTCAAATACACAATTGAGTCAGATTTCAGTACAGTCTTCATCAAAAGCATTGTAAACTGTTAGCTCATGGAGATAATGCTATATACAGAAATGGTAAAAATTGCTGTTGTTTTTTACAGTTACTAAATAAAAACTGTGTTTTGGGAGGTTCTATTCAGCTGAAGTTTTATTGAGGGATACAAAACTACTAAACCAATTTCCGGATGTTGAAGTGTAGGCCCAAACATACTGCTCAGTCCGAATCAAGTTCAGGTAGACTACATACAGACTAGTAATGAGTATATGTAGTGCAGTGTATGATGATTAGCTTGCTGCAAAGAATGGCTGATAAGGAGCAGACCAGTCTAGTGAGTATGGTAGTTGCCTGGACATACCAACGAAGTATAAATTCAGATACTACCCTAGGCCAAGCAGGATTAGCCACCTGCACCAAAACTTAGTGTGTTTTAAAGTAAACAATGTGGTTTTCCAGTAGTCCATGATTAAACAGTACACATTGTGAATGTAAATATATTTTATATAAAGTAATACAAAACATTCAAGCCCAGTACACAATGGGTCTAATAATATCAGTGGCTGATTGCAGACTATAAGCCAAGCTTAAACTTGAAGAATAACTTGACATTGAATGGTGTATTATGAATGATGAATTATTAAAATAACAAGAATATAACACTCGACTCGATTGTGGATTCAAAGTGTGCATTATCTTCAATTTATCAGCCCAAGTATACAGGGCTAAAGAAGTGTGAGTTTTTGCAGAGTGTCCTAAGCTATGTGCCATGATGCGACCCCAGTACAACATATTGACTACGTTTCGAAAATTTAGCATACTGATTGGAAGAATCAGTTTTTATTTCACCTTGATAATATTCAGGACATAGGTGAAATACTCCTGTGCACCTGGCAGTAGAAGTTTAACTGCTGTTGATTTATTAGATATTGAGCAACCTATCCACCCTGAGGTTCCTAGCTAACTTCTAATCTGACCATAATACAGCATTGCAATCCCATTTGTACAAAAATTGGTTTTATCTCACACATGGTGATTTATTATGCGATATGGCAAGCCTTAATGTTCAAACTGTTTATAACACCTGCACATATTTTGACCATTCCAATATTGGCACATAAGTTACCAGGCAAGATTTTGTTGGTTAATTATTGCATATTAATACTGGTTCAACTGACTCCACTATATTACTGGCCTGGTTGCAATATTAATAACTTGATTGTCTGAATGTAACTTACTTTTTATTTATGAACTGAGTGCATATGAATTTACTTTTTTTCATAATCATCAACAATTAACAATAATGGGCATGCAGTCTGATTCTAATTAATACTAATTCAAAAAACTACACTTTCTATATCCACACTAAATGTACTTGAAAATGATATTGGTAAATAACTAAAATATACTGTGGAGGATGTTACAAATACCGCCTTGTATCTAGTTGCCATTAGAGAATAAGTTTGAAGTATTTCAATGTATACAGAGGAGTACCATACGTATACAGATTTCATAATCAGTGATTCTTACATACTCACCCTGTCTGACTATATCTGCAAAGTATATTTCAGCCAATAAATGGCTCTAGGAGTATCTGACAATGGGTTGGGTAAAATGCTGACACAATAAAATGCAGAGGTTTAAAACGCTGTATATAGGCCTTCTGATGAGAATGAAATATCTGTTTGTAAAGTTGCATGGATCAGTGAACTGTGAGTTCAGCTGAAAGCCACACGCAAACCTCCCATACACTCCGTTGACCTCACCAGTGCTTCTAAGTATTTCCAACAGCTCCCAGACTCCGCTTGAGCTAGACATAGTACTCTCAGACTTTGCAAGTGCAATCTCAGGGACTTCAGAAAGCATGGGCAATTCTGGAGGTACATGCAGACTGCTTCGAGACTTGACTTATTCCATAGTCAAATATTGGAGCAGCGGAGATAATCCATGCAGCTCGGCAGGAGACTTTATCTTTGGTGACATATTCTCACAGTAGTAGCTCTGAGGGTTCCATATCCCCGAGGCTTTTCATTTATCATATTCATCTTTGATACATTCACAAGATTTGCTACATTACATTTTGCCATATATTATCTATCTAAGTCAATCCAAATATATAGATACAGTTAATTGGATTGCTGATGGTACTCAAAGGTATCAGAGGAGCACCTGGAGACACTAAATGAAGGAACTTAGAGATGCACTTGGAGGCTGTGATTGAGATATTATAGAGATATATTTGGAGGGTATGATTGTGCACACTTGGAGGCCATGATTGAGCGAGTTTGGAGATGCACAGAGAGGACATCATTGAGCAAACCTGGAGGCCATTATGCAGGGGAAACCTGTTTCACACCACCAAGGCAACTCACTTTGGCAGAGGGTAACGTTAGCAACAGGTCCGGGTAGCCTGCCAGTGATGCGGGTTGGGACCACAAAAATAGGTCTGTTTTGTCCAAGATCTGTCCAAATCCCTGTCCCACTGCTTGTTGGCAGGCCAGACATGGACCTGTCCCCGTCAACCTGTGAGTCTCGCTGGGCTTGGCATTAATGGTCGATTCTAATCTCTGGTTCTGTGTTTCAGGTCATTCTATTTATGGTTGCGTTCAAAAATCCTACTATTAATCGCAAAATATTGAATTTCATAAGCCATTGTCTATTTTAGATGTATTGGCTGCCTATATAATCAAAACAAACAGAGACACACTCCCTGCCCCATCTTCAAAATGAGTGTCAATGGAGCCTCAGTGATGTTGGTCTTGGATTCTGGGGAATCTGAATGTTGATAGGTTGCAGACAGTCATAAATAAAGTACTGGCCACCATCATAGGAAATAGAGAAATTGACATGCTCTCTGCACCATCATGAAAATGAGCAACAACCGAGCATCAATGATTTTGATCCTCTCATCACGGGTAATCAAAGCACAATGTGGCCATTATTATCTACACATGCTGTTTTTACCATTTTTGTAGGCTAAAATACAAATGAACATTTAGTTGCAGCTATGTAAATGAAATATATTATTACTGTCCTGGAGGCTGTCGCAGGAATTTTCTTTGCTTATCTGCCTATAATGGTTGCCAACTCCTGGTTTATGGATGCTTGTGATCATTCGCCCCTGAAATTACCGAAGATTTGAGACCAAAAATCATTCCCACTGCATTGACACTCTTTGTCAAGATGGTGCAGGGAGTGTATTGCCTTTTCATTATCCTATAATGGCAGCCAATGATTCATTTCTGAATGACTGCAACCAATTACCACTCAGACTACCAAAGATGCAAGACCAAATAATGTTGATGCTCCATTGACACTTATTTTCATGATGGGGCAGAGAGCATATCACTATCATTTCTGCCCATAAAGCTGGCCAATACTTTAATTGTGTAATACCACAACCAACTCAATTTGTAATGACCTGACTAACAAGACCTGAAATTGTTAATGCTCTGTTGATACTTATTTTGCCACAGGCTGTTCAACATAATCCAACAATTCGATTGGGCATATGATATCATTCGCAGTGTTGTTGCAGCCTTTCCATCGTCTTCATGTACATTCTTCTCGATCAGTACATTGTTCTTTGAGAATACCTAGAAATATATTCATTCAAGTATACTCTCAAGTATCCACTGATGGTAGATAATAATACGCAAAAAATTCCTATTCCTTTCGATCACGGCTCGTTATCACTTGAATTGTCACGTAATATACTGCTCTCATCTGCATATCGGATGTCAACTGCAGTACCATACAGCAGATAGTGTACTAACCAGTGGATGTTCCTTGATCAGTCAGTAAATCTGGTATACACTGTTTATGGCGCATGCAATTCCTGGCATATGGATCAAGATTGAAAAATTGAGCTTTGGGAAGAGGAACATGTCAATATGCATAGCTGTGTGGCATATTTTTGATTTGGGATCTGTGAGCACTATCTGTGCAACCAGGTGGCGTAGGTGGCATTCTGGGCAGAGGTGGCATTGGAGCTGGTGTTGGCTGTCTTGGTCTGTCCGGTGGAGGTACACCCATTCCCTTGGGCCTCCAGGGTGTCTGCGGATTGTTTGTTGTGCCATTGTGGCAAGGACAGCAGCCATCCATGCAGTTGTCACAACATATAGCCGGGTGTCATTGTATTGCAGCGTTCATTACTTGATGGCTAGGAAACTTGACTCCCTGCTTTCACTTGCCAGAGGATTCGGTGTGTGGTTTCTTGACTAGATATCGCGTGTTTTCAATTACAGTGCTCAAAAACTATGCTTTGGCCTTCTTTGCTATATTGCAGGTAAGGCGAATGTCAGACAGATCTAGCTGTACCCGACCTCCTTGCCTTGCCATGGTAGCAGACATGTTGAAAACCTACAAGAAATTTGTTGCTACTCCGAAAAATGAGATTCAGCTATTACCTATACCATGTCCATTTTCCTAGCCCCCTCCAACTATATTAAAGTCTATTTCATCCACACTCAGTGACGTTCATCATGAAAGTTGTACACGACAAGCCCAGAGCTGACAACATCTTGATGTTCAATTATACAGACTGTGCCGACATATGCCTTCGTCGACCATCGTAGCTTCCAATTATGGGCAGCTATGAATTGGTCACAGAGCTCCCTATGTGTACTTTCTGTACATTATACAGTTTTTTGACAGCAGTTTACTGCGATTTGGATATACTTATATCCACTTGCATGCTGCTTCATATTCTTCCTGCTTGTGGTTTTACGGATGAGTATTAATTGTGCATCCTGTGTTACATTTCCGGAGGCTGAATTGGGAGCATTGCAGTGGAATACCTGGCGTCTGCATTGAGGGTGTGTGCCATTAAGTGACGCAATGGATGAAGAGCCAGTCAATCGGCTTGATTCAGATCTGCTCTCACATTGCTGAGGTATTTCTGTAGCTTTTAGTTGATGGTGTGCATTAGAAGAGGAAGATGATAATGAAAAGAAGTGGGAAGTTCTGAAGAATATATTGCTAGCTTCAAGTTAAAATGGAATAAGTAACAGCCAACTTGCACTTTCTAATAAAGATGAATCCTGCTACATATGGCTGCCGGTTGCATCAGTTCCCACTGTTCCACTATGTGCAGCCAGTCGGTCCAATGATGTTTGTTCCTTTACAGGGATAAATAGCCGTTTATGACTGATGAAATCTCATGATTGTCAGAAATAATCAAGAAATTCCTCCAGGGTAATACCATCTGGTGATGATTGTCTCAAGAAATCCCACGGATTTTACATGAAAATAACGCTAAAAACCAATTGATGTTGTACAGTTAGCATAACTATTCCCAATTGAGTGACAGCCAACAGGCAGATTTTGATTTGTTTAAGTTGATCAAACATCCCAACCTTGACATAAATGATGCAGCTCGCCTCCATATCATCCGTAGCTTGCAACATCCAACATTTAGCCAAACATCAAAGTCAACACAAACTGCAATGTTGAATGCTCCAAAAAGACCATGTAGCCACTTCCGGCAGAGAATTATGGCAAATAGGCACACGGTTCCACACGATGAAATTATGAAGTGAATGAATGCAAGTGCAGATTGAATGCAGACTGAGTCTGAGTCGTAGTGGCATTGTGCAGCTCGCAATCCAAACAGAAGCTTGCGGCAGATATCACTCAAGAAACACACTGATTGAGTAATACACAGAAAGAGAAACAGATCAAGGATTATGTTGAAAGAGAAACTGCTCTGGCAAGAAAGCGAGTGGACAATGCAGAGACAGTGATTAAACAAGAGCTGGAAGATACTAGCAATGCTGAACATGCAGGATTGACAACCAGAGAGCCTGAAAAAGCATTTGAGGAGATGAAGATTACTATCAGAGAAAGTCAGAGTGATTACGAAAATCCGGACAATGTGGAGGATGGGAAAGATGAAAATGTGTAAGATACACAGCTGGAAAAGCTGAGCGAAGATGACAAACCGGGCTGGGTGATGGGCAACATCTCCAAGACAGTACAGTAGGGGAAGGCGAGATTTCAGTACAAGCAGATAATGCTTGACCAGTTGACTCAACTTGGATGGGGGACGCGGCCGACTACTTCCATGTAAGAGACAAGATACATGATACAACTAAATTGAAGGGTCTGGCTGTTATGGAATCCCAAATGAATGAAGTTGCAGTCACACCTACACCAACTACATTTGGAGAGCTTATGGAGTATCTTGATATTGATCCAGGAATACCTCAAATGCCGCAAGGGACTTCTTGACCAGGAAGTAGTCATATCAGACTAGGTTCTGGGAAGCCACAGTCAAACAAACCCATAGCATCTCTTCAACTTAACACAGAGCCCTATTCATCACAGATGAAGAATTTGAAGGCTGTGGAACCCGTAAGCTTTTACGGCTGTATTTTGCATGCTGAGCTATTCACTATATTGCAATCAGATTCAAACAGAGCAATGGTGACTGTTCGTGTGTTCCTAGAGAAATTGATAGGTAAATTGGTATATGTGACTTTATATCGATCTGAAAAGCTATTCATGGACCTACTTTGCTACCTGTCAGCTATTTCTTAATTTCTGTGACCATATTGTGAGACATCATAATGTATCTGTGCATGTGCAATGGTTATATGCATCAGGCGGCAGTACAAGACTCACAATCATACAGTAAGATAACCAATAGACTCGACATCGTCTTGCCCATTACTGTTGTTTGAGAAAGCAAAAACTAAATTCATGATGAATTTTACATACAAAATTTAAGTGTGTGATGTCATATGAGTCATAGAAGGAGCGGTCAATGCCCAATATGAACCTGACTGAGTGACAACCATCATGCTGTATTTATCCCTGCATCAAATGGCGTATCTCTCAGCTCAGACCTAGTGAACATTGTTGCAATGTTGGAATTTGACAATGGTAGGTCAAGGAAATCGAGGGAACGGAGCGGAACAATAAATGGTGAGGAAGTCGGGTTATACTATTCAAACACCACTTGAAGGATCTACATGCCTTAAATTGCCAGCCGAAAGTGCAGGAATGTAATGGGGCTCCATCATCTATCATTCAGATAATGTGTATTCTGGTGGATCAGAAATTGAGATGCCACAAACCTTCTGGATGCAAATGATTACACATAGAAATGCTATATTTGGGGTCAATAATGGCTGTATGATTTGTAGCGTACAATTGTTGAGCTTACAATGACTGTTAGGATGTAATTAATGTCAGTGTCAATGGAGCGTCCATAATTTTTAGTCCTACACTATTAGCAAACACAGGGCTGCATTGTCACATTCTTCCAAAGTGAAGTAATCGCTGTCTTTGTTGGTAAAAAGGTAATCAACACACTTATTGCCCTATCCCAAAACTCAGTGTCAACGGAGCGTCATAGATTTGTGGCCTTCCATATTGGATAATCCAAGGGCTGTGCAATGACAATAACCCACCATCAATGTATTGGCTGCCTTGCCAGGCAAAAATGCTAGCAGCAACATTGCTACTGCTGTACTACTCACAGTGCTTCGGACACTTGCTGGTGATGACAAGTATTTTTCAATTGCACAGTTGATGCTGAGAGCTCTACAGTGACCGGACATGGCGATGACCCTTGAAACACCAGTGCACTCAGACCTCTCTATTCCTTTGTTGAGAGGGTCCCCTTTTCTCAGGCATCATCTTCCAAGCCTGATTCTTTTGCTGCCAGAACAGGTGGTGTAAAGGGTGGATCCAAGGGAGAAGAACTACACAGTACGCCCATGGCTTGGTACAGAGTTCAATGCTGACAGAGTTCAACTCACCGGACATGGGCTTGCTGACGCTGACAAGTATATACAATTGCCTTGCCTGGCAACCCCCATATGACTGCTGGTGTCTGGACCACTGTGACTAGTACAGTGTCTCCTGAAAATTAATGTCAACAGAGCTTCAACCATTTTTGGTCTTACAACTTGAATAATCCATGGGCTGTCCATTGACAATAACAATAGTCAAAGTATTAGCTGCCTGTTTGGGCGAAAATAATACTGATCATATCACTACCATCTCTGAAAACTGATTGTTGATGGAGTGTCAACAATTTTTGGTCTTACATCCTGGGCAGTCGAAGGGTTGCGCAACTCCTTTTCCCCATTAATATAGCATTGGCCATCTTTATAGGAAAAAAAAATACTAGTAACGATATTACTACCGCCTTCTAAAAATAATCATCAGCAGAGTGTGGACAACTATTGTGTAGCTCAGTAAGCTACGCAGTAACACACTGCCTTGTATCATTCCTAAATTCTGTTTTTAATAGACTATCTTCTCAATATGTCCTTGTATACAACTTCACAACCATGCATGCAATGTCTCAGAGGTCTTACTTGTTTCTTGCTTGTAGCTCTAGAGTCAATATTTCAGAACCAGCGATCTACTCAACAATAACATAGCTTTTGACAATCTCTGAACTTGAATTACGCAATTTTCAAATTTCTATCATCATGTCAGTTTCAAAATCTTTAGATTCCTGGTTGCTAGAGGTTATGATATTGTCCAAAAATGAACTTGTCTTTATTTGTGATTTGAGAAACCTGTTATTGCAAATCATATTGGATACTTGGTTGGCTTCAATGAGTGTGGGCTCAAACCAATCTACTGCTTGGAATGATTCAAGACATGTGCCATCGTGGTGGTTCGGTGTGCACTTTCAAATTGAGGATACTCGCAGCACAGGCAGTATATGTATCATGTGTCATCAAGTTTGTTGCCATTCATCAGAGCATGGGACCAGCTCGATGGGTAAACACTTACTTGTAAAGGGACACATCGCAAAGTTAAAATCCTTAACAGAGACAGAATTAACTAAATTGAGAAGTACAACTGTTGACGAAACAGCTTTGGCCATACAGAAGAGGTAGGGAAGTTGAGGAACTACAATAGTATGTTCTCAAAAGAATTTCATGCTTGACATTTAGATCTTCCCTAGATTAATTGAATTGACAGACAAAACGCTCCAAAGTGGCTACTAAGGACTCTGTCGCCGCTGAATTGCACAAAGATAAGTTGAATCACTTCCTCATATTAGGATTTGTTTCGGCTTATATTTCGTGGATTGCTATATCAACCATAGAACAACAATGGCCAAATAATGGATTATGCAGTACGCTGATGCTACCATCCACCAGCACCTTTAGTAACATTGGCCGGAGGGAATACTCACTGACTGTAGATGAGATCAGGATACAATTACCATCACGGAATAATGTTAGCTTTGCTTTTGACAGATGGAAATCAATAATTAATTATGTCATGATGTCGGTCATTCCTTACTATATGAATGGACTTTTGGCAGTACAAGAGGTACAACTTGCTATCAACAAGGTAGATAGCCTGTTTGTTTACTATGTGGATCGCGAATTATGGATAGTAGGTCAAGGGTAAACATAGTGGACCATAGCTTGCAATACAGGTGAAGGAAATTCTTGATTGTTTTGAGCTTACTGACAGCCGTGTATTTGGAATTATGACTGACGTCACTTCCCCAAATTACTTAATCACTCAGGAACTGAAATCAACCTTTGAATGCTTGGGAATCAAGTGGCTGGCATTGAGAAATAACATACAGTGCATGGCCCAAGTTATTCAACTTGCATTCAGTGCATTCATGAGCAGCCTTAGTGTAAAAGGCTCCACCATGTTTAGGGAAGCCTATGAGTGCGATCACCAATTCGGAGAGAGTGAAAGCATAGACAATGGCAAGAGTCAAACACTGCGAAGCCTGGGCAATGCTGGAACCAACAAGGTGTCGACAATGAGATGTGGTGCAACAAAGATAATTGAGAAATTACATATATTATTAGATTTTGAAACATCTGAAACAGACCTTCATGTAGCTGTGAATGCTTGCGGTATTGATTACGCTGACACCTGGTCATCGAAATGAGTTCATTGACTGGCAAAGAGGCAATGTATGCATCACAGTAAGAGCTGTTCTGGATGTGAAAATACGGTGGAATTCAACATTGGAGTTGCTTGAGCAAGCCTACCAAACAAGTGAATTCGCCAGCAAGTGGCTCATGAATCGAAAAAAACATTATTACTGGCCGCTCTTCACAATACACAATTAATGGTCCATCGTCAATATCGTCATGGAAGTCTTAAGGTCAATCCTATACTGGACCCTATGGATGTTAAAAAGGTATAGAGTGAATCTGCATTACGTTATCATAGCCTATAATGACGTATTCAATCTTCTGGATGGTGTTATATGACCTTGAGCTAAGAAGAAGACCCAAGGGAAGGAATACTGTTACTTTGCTGTGAAGTTTGCATGACAGTAGCTGTCCAAATATTCCACTGAAGTTACTCCATCGATCAGTATGCATCTCATTTCAGCACATATCCCTGATTCTCTCTTGAAGTTGCAATCATGCAACAAGTGGGACACGGGAATGGTTTTCAATTCTAAGGACAAGATTTCTTATACTACCCAATACCAAGAGGCATTTCTGAAGTATGGAGAGAATGAATCCCATGCCAAACATAGATAATTCTCCATCAATAAACCCAAACACAATACTAATCAACAAAATCTTCCAGCTGCGATGGCTTCTGGATGTGGTCAATCTGCTTTCAATCCATATGATTTGTCTAGTGATGATGAAGAATACTTAATGCCTAAAGATGTGGCTGAAACAACACCCAGACCAAGCAACTGCACAGTACTCATATTGACTGCCGCAATGCTCTATGTGAATTCATCATCTGAATCACCAACGATCTTGGGGCAAGTGAATGCAAATCTTAATGATTACCACTTTGACCCCATCGAGATTAGCAGTACATTTTAGTTACTGGACATCGCTTAATGTTGGTGTCAACAAGAGAAAACGTACTCAAAGTGCGCTGAAATCTGTAATGTGACACACGATATATTTGCTATCATACCAGATGGTATTGGAGTGGAGGTCAGTTTTTCCCTTGAGGGAATGATGATTGGCTGGACACAGTCTAAAACTACAGGGGAGAATTATCGCGAAAACGTCATAGCAAGACAGTTTAATAGAGCCAATAACAGTATATTGGCGGGCGATGACCTATCATTGGATACCACAGAAACTGAAAACAACTTGGAAATGAGGAAACAGGTGAAGGCAAGATAATTGCACATCATGGCAAAGGTCTATGACATTTTGGAGATATGGCAGAGCAGGCAAAACCAGTGTGCCGCACAGAAGAAATCTCGTACTCACCAAATGAAAATATCAGATGCAGAATACAGTTCAGATACTAAAGAGATAGTGAAAGCATCCTGGTCAAATTTGCAACATAATGGTGTGGCTGCATTTGAATTGTCGGAAAGATCACCATTTCCGCAAGCATTGGCTGAAATGGACCTCCCTGGAGGACGAACCCATTTATTAAATGTCTGCAGAATTGACTGAGTTGACCGTCAACCAGCAGCAATTGATGAGTATGGTGAACTAGAAAACATTTCCATCATCGAAAATTGGCTCAACTGGAGTGGATCTTTGGATAATCCAAATGTGAGCAAAGACTACTGGAAGGCAGACGACGAATCAGTAGTAGTGCTGCAGAATGGCATCGACGATCAGGAAAGCCCAGAGCACCAGGGTGTGAATGCCATAGCGAATGTTTCTGGATTGGTTTGGCCAACATGGAGATTACAGAAAAAGGCTGAAAAGGGGTTGATGACGGGCAAAGCAATACATACACAGTGGAATAAGGAATACAAGATAAAGTAAAACAGAATGGTTCATTATGTTTTCACCAGGTTATATAGGTTGCTTCGCCAAGAATATGACTTTGAGTAATATTATGGGATAATAGTGAGCAGTCACATGTGAATATTGGTTGATATCCAGAAGTATAGCAGATGAAATCTATCCTGCAGCAAGGGATTTCAATTTGGGTAGTATGACAGTGATCCATTCATGCAGAATACTGGGCTCAGCTTTGCAAAACAACCAAGTCGCAATCACACAGAAAGCCAACCAACAAGTTTAAATGAATATGCATGCAGTAATTCACCGCGACAGATTTTGACTGGACAATACATTGACCTGAGTGTCAACAGAATTTCAATGCTTTTTGGTCTTGTAAGTGAGTTAATTGAAAACTGAATTGGTTCCTGATATTTATAATTGAAGTATTGGCAGCGTCTATGCATCAAAGAGAAAACAACATGGTCACTGTGCAATTCTGACAATCGGGATCAATGGAACATTAACAAATTTTGGCTTGATATCTTGGGTTATCTAAGCGGTGATTTCTGGCAATAATTGATAAACGAAATTATAGTGGCCTTTTCAGGCAAAATTGCGAATAATGTCTTTGTTAGTCCATCTTGGAAATGAACATCCAGGGAATGTCAACAATTTTTAGTCTTCTAAGTTAGGTAATTAAAATGTGATTTTGTAGTGGTTATACATAATGAAAGTATTGGCAGCCTGTATAGGCAAAAGAGAGAGTGACGCAGTCACTCCACCATTCTGAAGATAAGTGTCAATAGAGCGTCAATGATTTTCGACTTGTATATACAGTAATTGAAAATTGACTTGGTCGCTGTTATGCATAAGCAACGTACTAGCAGCTTTTATAGACACAAGAGAAAGCGACACAGTTACTGCCCCAGTTTGACAATGAGCATCAACACCGCATCAACAATTTTTGGCTTTGCATCTTGGGTAATCAAAGTGGCCCCTGGTTGCAGCATCCGCAACAACCCCAGTCTCCATCAATGAAACCCGGGTGTTCCTGATGGCTCTGATGGCTCAGACTGAATCTCGTACCTTCTGATGGAGAACAACACACTTTCTGTTGCATTCTTACCTCTATTACTTTGTATCTGGAATGTGGTGACATATACTTACCATCTGAACAACATGTGTGTTACACTTTTCACAGGCACTCTAGTTATGCTGTAGCTATTTATATAATGCCTGGCAACGTGTATGCCTTTCTGCTGCCGAGAGCCACATTTTACCTCTCCACTATTGCTATTTGTTGAATGCTACACACTTCTCATATTTGTTCAGTTTGAAGATGTGGTCACTTATTACAATACCGTTTTCTTTTCAGATACATCACTTGCCGTTGCATTTGTTTTGCCATTATTGTGATTTTCAGGTCTGAAATATATTGTCCAATCATCACACTCTCTAGTACTATTCACTCAGTCCTCCACATACTGTGTTGATTCATCATTGGCTTGTGATACTTTTTGCACATCATTTGCATCCACATCGTCCCCATTGTCACCCTCATACCAGTCAAAATTACTGGTTCCCAGGTAAAACCTTTTGGGTTCAGTCACTGGCCATTGTTACCCACTGGCGGTGCTGATGGCATTGGGCTTGTTACTCTCTTCACCTTCATCTTTGTAATCCCTGCTGCCCCATGGCATCCAGAAATGCAGTTTGTCATCCATGCAATTGTGGTCTATCGGAATGGTTGGGTGAGTCCTTCTGATTTGAGGTTCCTCAAGCACCATTTCGGAGGTCAAATAGTCAACAAGAATAGCATTGTCAATACAAGCTGCTTGCATGCCAATGACCATGGCAGGCATTGGGTTCTCTGCCTGTTGGATCTGATGCCGGACTGTAGCAAGGGTGTTTATATAAATGCTGTGCCGGTAGCTCTCCGGGATTGGGTTCCAGGTGTTCATCAAGAATGTTTACAGGTCTGCAACACCAGGCGAGGTTAACAACGTGCGACCCATCTCACCACAGCAGGATGCATTCTTACCATCTTCATTCTTATAATTGACGTATTTCGAGCAATCAGGTTTGTCCGCTGTCAGCTTTTACTTGGAAGAGTTCAGATGAAAACCAATATTGTTTTGCCACTCCACGGGTGCTTGGCGCAATGGGAGATGGGGAAACTTGATCAGAGGATAGGGTCTATGACCGTCCTTGTCGTCAATGATGGAACAATAATATCCATCACTATACTCAACGTGGGTATTCGCCTGATAATAAAATTAGATGTAGAAAACCCACTCAATTGCTTCTATAAGGAAGTGAAGTGGACTCTGGCCATTCATTAGCAGCTTTCGACTCTCTCTACAATCCATATGGACCACATACACCACCTTCCACATGCTCTGCAACAAGAAAAAGATACATGTTATCAGCCAGAAGGGAATTAATAAATTCCATACGCTCTGCATCAGATTGACAGTGGTGGAGATCGTAACCCTCTGCTAGATTGTCCACTGCTGATTGAATAAACCAGGATTATATCTTATCGACTTCGGCGACAACTTTGTACCAGTTTGAGCGTGGAATATCCAATGTGGGCCATTGCTGTAGCATATGTCTTTCAAGATCTCGTTTCTGTGTGCCTCAAATGGTGTCGACTAAATGTTGTTTTGCTCCATAATGATGTTCCAGTACATCTGTATGATCTGCCAGTGCGGGGCTTCAGCTTATGCTTTCTCAACGTGTGGCGTTGCACATCTTACCATATCCAGGTCCCTTGCACTCTTAAACAGTTGTCAGATCCAGATGTAGAGCTCCAGGAGTCTGCCTGTTGCAAATGCAAGACCCATCATGACTGAGTGACCTAAGCGAAGGATGCTGCCAGTACTGGAGACCACTGACCTATGTGTAGTTATTGCCTGCAGTTGCAATTGCTACTACATCAGTCTCTGATTGATTTCAGTAGCGCGCTTTCGCAGAGCATTTGTAATGATGGTGCCGGTTTCGGAATTAGGGATGGGGCTAGGCAGGATCTCTAGACTGCGGAGAGGAGCGGGTGTGGTAGCAATGCCGGATGCGGGGCTGGACACAATGCGACACGCTGAGTCTGTCTCTGAGGTTCATCCGGGTACAGGTGTGCTACGACAGGTTGTACCCGGTGTGGTGGTTGGATCATTTATTGACTGTTGCTGTGTGGTCGACTGGGTGGAAGTTATGCATTAAGTGAGTACTGCAAAGTGGGAATCGATCTGCGATGATGAGAGGGAGATATTCTGACCTTGGATTGTATAGGCTGCGGAACTAACTAATTGAGAGAAATCCCTCTTGCCAGCAAGTACGGAAATGCGTCTCCTCGTTTGGGGATGTTGAGATTTCCCTAAAGGCCGACGCTTTTGTTGTTTCTGATGATTAGCATGACTTCGAACATTTCGTAAGACTATATTTCAATCAGAGGGAGGGATGTAGAAAGGGTTGGTTCAATGAAGAGATTCGACGTTAAGAATGTAGGAATCATTCTCCCAGAATGCATTTGCAATGGCAGGCGAGATAGACTTTTACTTGAATGCGCAGGGAGGGATTTGAAAAACAAAAAGAGGGTGCACTGTAGAATGTGGTAGAATCTAAACCAATATGGCCTGTGACATTACTCGGGGATGAGATACCTTGAACAGCATTCAATTGTAGGGTTAACTGCCATCAGATTAAACACAGCATTGATATTCACTTTTACAGCAACATCTGAAGGTCTATTTGTACTGCTTAAAGGGTATTTATACCTTCTTGGCATAACGATCAGAGTATTGCACTCGTTCTTAGCACAGTACTTTGAACAATCGATTGTGTACAACCTCAGCTTCCTGGTGGAAATCCCTCTTTGGCAGAGCTATAAGCATCGCAAACCGATCAATGAAGTCATTTCTATCGTATGATGTCAGTTGTGTTTGTTTATTCCACTGCTAAGCGTTTTGGAAGCCTTGTTGGATGGTTCCACTGTTGGGACAACCAGAGAACTACTCAGCTTGCTCTGAGATGCACGAGGTCTGAGCCATGAATGTGGAGTATGATACAAATGCAATGCCCAGCGTTGTACACTGTCCTCACCACGAGTACTAACTGTCGTCTCGAAGCTTCCAATTCATTAGGTGCCTGGTGGGGTGGCAAGATGGAGACTGGGCCGTTGTGTGTTCCTTAACCAACAGCACACAGGATATGTATCACAATTATCATATCTCACAAGTTGAACCAAGAAACACAAGTAGATAAATCCCTTCGCCCAACCTACACCTTCTCTCTCTTTTCCTTCTGTATAAATCATACCACCATCATCCTGAACTATCTCAACATCACATCAGTTGCACAACACAACGCCTCTCAATCCATACCACACTTGATAACCCACACCAATTTGTATGTCGCCTTTGGGCTTCCCTCTGCTATATACAACTGTATCATTATGCCAACACCTCCGATGTCAATTCATTTTTAACTCACCATGATATCACCCAAGGGCAGCCCCATAGGAATGAGGAACACAACCGCTAGGGCAAATAAGCCGACATCCAATATAAACTGACGCATGAAGTTGGATCGTGAATTTAGAGAGGGATATATATCCGAACAAATCTGTGGACTCATTTGGGTGTGAAACATTTGAGGCGAGCGGGATGAAATGGCATGGGACCTCATTTATAATATAATCTTTCTTCATCCAGTCACGACTCGCCACCTTTGACAACTGCTGCTCTATTGGCTAAACCAACACAGCTGGTGTTTGTCCTTTTCGGAATGGTGGGCAGCCTTCTGCTTGTATATGGGGCAAGTGTTTGACAATACCCCCCACCAAATGAACAATTCTTGGTGGGACAACCCCTGTGCCATCAGGGATCATGTCGATCAATTCATTCAGCAGACAACCAGCTCAGGAAACGTTATACACACTGGTGAGCATTTCTCCTGGTACAGTTGTTATGATCTCAAGGCAAAGATTGATTCGCCATGTTGCAGGCAGTACATGCTAGGCAACTTCCTGGCGATTAAACCACTGAACTGGGATGAGATAATCGACGAACATGATGATGAGGAGAACTGGGAGGATCCCAGAGCACCGAGCAGTGGAAAGAGCCATCCGGGCAATGGTTATAGCAATGATGATGGCAAAGGTGAGCAGGACATGCAGGGCGGTGAAAAGGGGCCAGCAAAAGGGAAGGGAACCAACGATGGAAAGGGGAAAGAGAAGGCGACAGAGGACGGGAAGGGGAATGGGAAGGGGCAGGGGAAAACAATGGAGGAATGGAAGCGGAAGGGGAATGGGAACGTAAACAGGGATGGGAAAGGGAAAGATATTGTTACACAAACTCCAGCTGAAGAAGATGTCTGTTGTGCCGTTGGTTTGCAGTTGAAGAATGAAATGTAAGACACAGACTCGGACATGAAGGGCTAACTCGAGTACGTATATCCCAAACAGGAAGTATTACCTGCCAGGCCAATTTCTGCAAATGATGATACCGACTCTACCGAGGAGTTGTACCGTAAACATGACTCAGAACATGATTCCGATGTGGATAGGCACATGGCGGATAACTTGGACACAATGCACACTGCGGATTCAGACAGCGATGTGGATAATGAAAGGGATGCTGATGATGAATAGAAGTAAGATAAAGATGTGAAGGATGAGGAGGAGGAGGAGGAGAAGAAAGAGGAAGAGGAGGAGGAGGAGGAGGAGGAGGAGGAGGAGGAGGAGGAGGATGAGGATGAGGATGAGGAGGAGAATGAGAATAAGGGAGAGAAGGAGAATGGGGAGGAGGATAATGGCAAAGAACCTCAGACAATTGGCCAGGGAAAGAAAGTCAATACATAGGCTGACGATGCAGATACCATGGTTGATAATTATCCAATCCCAATATCTAAGAAAAGCCAGGAGATGTGGGAGCATACCCCATGGCCACAACCTCCAGTGCCTGCCCCATGGCTGCCTACTCTGGATCCTCGCCCATCACCATGAAGTCTGGAGAATTTCACGTTTTGTGTACTGGAGTTGTTCGGGCTTCTGATGCTGCAAAACCCTCACCTGGCAGTGCCAACTCTGAATGAAGCTGAGGCAGCTGGAACCACCTCGCATGTGGATGTGGATCAGCAGCCGCTTGGTGAATCGGCAGGTGGCAATAGGCTCCCTAATGTCCTTCTACCCAGTATACATCTTTGGGAGGCATGTCTGGATAGCTCGGTAGAGGAGCAGTCAACCAGTCGTCGCGTTGAAGAGGAGGTGATGCTTGTGGCGATCAGGATAAGGTTAGGTTTGTATGGGTTTTCAATTGGTTGGATATTATTCATAGCATTATGGGACATCGCGCATGCTGTGATTTTGCAATTCCGGGTGTTTAAGGAAACTACTTGTGATGGTGTTGAGGATCAATAAGTCTCTCACGCTGGCTGAAAGTATCATGAACTTACACCAACACCAGATTGCTCAGGACCAGCACCAACTTCCGTCCCATTCTACATTGTATACACCACTCCTCGTGTGTCATTGGAAATGCTTGAGAAGATCACTTCGAGTTGCACAGAGATTTCATGCCGCAAGATGTTCACCTCAGACAGCTGGCGACTTAAACACATCACATTACACCATCCTGAACACCTTCAAGTTGCAATGAAGAAGAATTTGACTATGTGCAGCACACCCCGACTCATTGAACCCACTAAGCATCATGAATTCAACCCTGACAAAGATTCAGTGGAAGACATGGATGCATTTCTGTACATGAAACACGTTGTAAACATGGTAGACTCAGAGTCTCAACCACTGCCACCTGCTCCATTGTTGACGGAAACATCCTGGGGCGCAGCCGTTCTGCAGAGCGATTACAACACTGTGCAATGGGAATGTGACACTCAGGGATGCTTTGTGACGATCAATCAATACCATGTGTACTACCCTTTTGCGACGGGTGAAGAGAAGATATATATCCACTATGGGGTTGTGATGCAGGGTATGATGACATACTATGACCAATGGCTGCAGGAAGCAAACATTGCTCTGCGTTTCCAAAGCTTCAAAAATGGAGATGGCGTCAATAAGCTCATGGGTAGCTTACCAGATAATCAGGCTCTTGGGGAGTAGGAACTACACACTCTGGAGGATATGAGATGGAATGACAATTACCAACTCGCTATAAAATACTGGAATTGAGACATCATGAAAAGCATGGAATGGTTGATGGGGCAGCCAGGCTATGCTGACCATGTCATCTATGCCCCTCAGAGTTGCTTCTACAGCGATGCGCCACCAAAAAACCTCTTTACCAAAATGCACACTGCCATCTGGTAGTGGGAGACACACACACGGAGAGATACTCGAGGATAGTAACGTGCTAATCGACATTATGTAGATGCTAAGTGTGGGAGATACACCTGTTCCCTTGATCTTCATGTCTGATAGAACACATCTCTCAAATTTTGCTGCCAACAAGACAAAGTGTCTTGTATATATGACAATTGGCAATCTATCTTCGAAGATCAGCCAGATGCCCTCAATGCACAGCGTTAGAATGGTTGCTCTTGTGCTGATTCCAACCAAGAATTGCAATATTCATCAGATACGGCTGGATGAACAGTGGTGCACAAACTAAGAGGTGCTGATCATGATACTCCAGCTGCAATTCCTGTGTCTCACCTTAAAACAAAATCCCAGTTCCGAGCGTGGGTAGTATAACGTTCTCTGTGCAGATGGCAACCTCAGGCGATGCAAATCAGTTTTTGCAGCATGGCTTGGGAGTTCCAATGGATATGGTGACCTACATGGTTCTGAGTGGTATGTCTGATTTTGGATCAAGTGTCCAAAGCAGGAACTTGGAGAGTATGTCTCTCCTGACAAGCAACACCCCCAGAGGAATCACAACCTGAATGGAAAGGTCACTAATGGCGACTGCAAGCCAGCCAATGCCACACTCTCATGGCAGCATGTTTGCCTATGATTGAATGGGTTTCGTAATATCCCAGGTATAATGAGCAACCTCCCGAAGCCCGACATGCTCCATGTAATGTAGATCCGCATGCTTGACCACCTCCAGAAGTGGATTTTTCACTTCAAGAAGACTCTGAATAGCTCGACAAGTACAAAGGAATCTGGTTTTTTGTTTCTGCTGACCACAACCTCACACTAAAAAGTTTATCATATGAGAAAGTTTCTCAATGGGATGTGAAGGAGATGAAGGAAATGAGCCGGTACCTGGATAGAGTTGTAACCCAGACTCTATAAGGCAGAAGCCCCACTTAGCATCCCATATTCAATCATGCAATTGAGTGCACAAGGGCATTGTTAACATTCTATATGTATGCTCGATATACATCCTACGATGATGCAATATTGCGCTACATGGTGGGCAGCTTGCATCGTTTTCACACGTTCAATAAGGTTTCCTTACTTTGGTGAGCCCACAATAAGGCAATGGCCAAAGCCAATGCCCTGAGAAAGGAACTCGTGAAGATGCAAAAGGTAGATGAGGAAATACTTGCTGAAACTCAAACACTGTCCAAGAAGCGGTGCCAAATAAATGCCTGGGGGGATTTAATTAGCCACAAGATCCATGTTTCCAAGAAGTGGGATGCTGACATTAACTTTCTGATGATCCAGCAGATGTCTCATTGGCTCGAACCGATTCTGTCATACGGAACGATGGGATAGTATTCTGTCCAGTGACAAGAACAATTATATACAACACACCTCAAGGACAGCTGTAACGCCTGCAATCAAAATCTCAACTACCTGCCAAAGGTTATCCACTTCCAGTGTCGCATTCTCTGGTTCGACATCAGAGAGCTCAATGTCTAAGCCCTCGTTCGGCGGCAGATGAATCACACTGCCTCCTGCAAAGTCCTCCCTTCCAGGGCTGATCTGGCTGCCTCACTCATCTCAAAGTCATATACCACACCCGAATTCGTGGGACCCCCAAACCTCCATCAAGGAAAACATCCTGATGCTATACTCAAAGATTTCAGAGTATTACTCCACACTAGGCAAGTCACAATGCACTACGTGGCAATATCGAATGGCACACTTCAGTTTGTCCAGCATCAGAGTCATATCATGACATATGTATGGATGAATATATGCGCACAATTGTACTCTGGATTTACAATGGTATTAAGTTTCAAGTTGAGGGTTTAGAAGGTGAACGCATATCTCAGATGTGTCATTGTACAGGAAACCAGAGCTGGCATGCAGGGGACTGATGGAATGCCTTGCTGTGGGTAAAGCAATGCCTGGGGAGCTATTATGCTGCGCTGAATGGGCGTCTCCCATGGCAACTGCAACGACTATTTAACATGAAGCTGTTCAATGAGGATGGAGATTTCGTTCGGTACTGGTCAGCCCTGGAGCTCACTACAATAGCTGAAAACCTGGGATACTTGGATCCTGTCTCGAAATAAGCGCAAGCGGGAGAAGCACCAGCCATAATTTCATTGCAAGTTTTCAGTGTGGCAAATATTCTTGGCTGCGCGCATGTATTCCGAGAGGTAGCTATAAGTCGCAAGACAGGTGATGGATGGTACGAGTGATGGATTGTCAATAGCCACATAGATCTGCTGACTTGGAATGATGTTACTAAATAGTAAAGAGAGAATTGCATTTAGTGAGCAGGTAGAAGGAATGTGAGGAGAGATTGTCCCAGCATCACATCTCCCATTGCAATCCTAATGGAATCACGTACCCAATGAACCCATTCTGACATGTGGTCACAGTTGGCCACCATGCCAGAGTGTTTGTTAACAATAGAAGCCTGTCAGAGTGAGAAGAAACGGTGAAACTGTGATTGGAGAGTGATATGCAATGCGATGCTTGGTAATGATACCTGGCGCAGAGTAGGCCACCACCGGAGTGTTACGGATGGCACTGACAGAGGGCGTCCACTCTGACTGAGACTTTCCACATGGATGGAAATGATTTTTGCTAATGAGAAATCCATAGAGGAGGTATTGTGCGCCATTAGTGGCACAAACCCAAGCAACATGCTCCTTACCCCATCCTGAAAATCAACGCCAACCAAACATCAACAATGATTGATCTTGCATCTTGAGTAATTAAGCAATCGTGTGGCAATTTGAGTACATAATAGTACTATTAACCATCCTAATTGGCAAAAATACAAAATATTACAGAAAAAACATGTATTCCAAAATAATTGATACTGTAAACTTCAAACATGCTCAAAGTGATTGCTGGATGTTTATTCAGCAATTTTAATACGATATACTTATGAAATCACAAAACGAGAACATTACCAGAATCTACAGATCAACCCACTGGACATTCCTCTGGGAATCCACCTCATTGGGATGAGATGTGAGAGTTTTATCAAACAGTATGCAAATTGATGGTTTTGGTGTATTGACAACCCGGACCCCAATTTCACAACCATTATGTCCTGACATATACCTGGACCGAAAGCAGTGGTCCGGAACTGTCACTACCAATTGTGCAGGGAATCTGGAAGAAAGAATATGGAGGGACTGGGATATTGGAGATGGGTGGAGGGATCGGAGGACATATCAGAATCTCCAGGGATACCAGAGATGGACTGAATGGTGGGCAGTATATGATCCAGAGACATCAGAATTCAGTGCCATCATCTCATCTCATCTCATCATACATTGAACATACACACACTATCTTTCCCAACATCTGGTCTCACTGACACTTTCCGAGAATTGATTGATGCAGGCAGTTGCATGATTTTTCATGGCCTGGTAGTATTACATACTCTCACCCTGTTTCTATGCTTCGCAAGGCAGAACTCCTCTGTTTCATGGAATCCATTTGGATGCAACCACAGGTGCGGCACAGTGTTCTACATAGGCCAACTACCATCTGGCTCCATTGTTTCACCACCCGGCAATTGTTAGGGGTTCTCCACTAACAGTGATAATGATACATGACAGATCGAAGAAGGTACATGTCTTAGGGTAACCTAAGGGATGCAAAACACCTACCTTCAAATACGATGTCATGTTTGTCTGTCAAGTGATCTTTAGCAGGATTACACTTGAGTCACTGGTCGATCAAGCAGTGACGATACGCTCACACTGTCGGATTCAAATATGATGATGAAGTTATGCTGCCTGCTCTGGAAGTGAGAAACCTTCTTAGATGCGTATAACTCTTGGCCACGATTACTATATCTTATCTAGCGGGGCAATGCATAGTTAAATTGCGAATACGCAGAATTACATGCACAGCAGACGTTATGCAATATGCTATTACGAGGGATCTGCAACTCACGCGCAAAAGCGGTGAGATTACTTGCAGCTCCCCGGTCTACGGAAGATCGAGGCCTAAGCATGCAGTGTCTCAGGGATCATTGGCATTGGTTGAAGATAAGAGGCCTGAAGCGAACCGGTCTTTTTGATTAGAGGCTGAATGCATCGCAACATCATATTATGACGTGTCAAAATCTACGTTGGCATAGTATCAGTTGGTCGCTGATTAAATCTATGATGCAATGCTGAATAGCCAATTATGGTGAGGCAGAGAATATTGCAATTGAAAGCATTAAGAAGATCAAACACAGTTAAATTGCGATTACGCAGAGTTACATGTCAGTCGTTAATGTTCCAACTACTGAAACTAACGGGAAAGCAATATGTCCAAGTTGAAGTTATGATCTGAGACATCATTTGATATAATTTAATATGATGGATGGCCTGATATTAATCAGGAGCGTAATGCTTCAAAACCACATTATATGAACACGGTAACCTGAGGGAAATGTGGCAATCAATTATTGGGCGTGTTCAGTAGAATGTAAGACGCAACGATAACATTGCAATTATACGATAAGCGGACTCATAGCATGGAAGTATGGGCGATAAGAATACTGTCCCTCGAACATGACTATAAAGAGATCACGATTGTCCAGGCAATTTGAAAGAACAAGCTCTAGCAGCGAACAGTCAGAAACCTACCAGCGAAAGAAGACCTTTATTTATTATTGAGTTTTTATGATACCTATTATCATTATATAAAATCTATTAGCTTTTTGTAGCGGCAGCCCCGCACCTTCGATAAGTATTCATATGAATGCCTATCACCTTTGAGAACGATTCCGACGTCATTGTTTATGCTTTCGAGAAAATTATATCCTTTGCTAGAAATATTCAATACTTATTTGTGGCAAATTGTGTCTGGTGGATAGCCGGAATTATAGGATTGGACGACGACCTAAGATTACATATCGATAACCTTACATTACGGGAAAGGATAATATGAGGAGTATCCTCAACCCCTTGAGATATAGCTAGGAATATTAGCCTTGATTTAGATAAGCAAGCATTATCCTCTTCAGCTAATTACGTTAGCGATCCTTTGAGGAGAACTAGGATGGGACGAGTCAACCCTTTACCTCAATCGAAAAAGCAACTTAAAAAGGCTAGGCAAGCGGAAGCCAGACGAATCCAACTACAAGCGAAACCTCAATCGAAAAAGCAACTTAAAAAGGCTAGGTAAGCAGAAGCCAGACGAATCCAACTACAAGCGAAATCAAAATACTAGGCTTGCCAATATACGCGAGAAGATTATTAGTAATCTCAGACAGAAATAGGATCTACAGCTGTACTAGTACCTATACTTGGTACCTAAGTATCCCCGTAACAGCAATTAAGTGATGTTAAAGACACATCTACAGGCCAGAATAGATTGAGAATGGTACAGTATATGAAGGTGGTCCATCTGAACGCAGTAGATCAGCCAGGAAGCACAACGGGAACTGAAACTAAATTTAGTAGTCAACTCATATTGGTGGGGATGAAGAGAATTGAGTACCACAAGGTCGACCAACAGATGGCAGATGAGAAACTTACTGGGAGCAGGAAATGCTCAATCTTTGGATGATGCAGTATTCAGTGGATGCAGTACTTAGTGTATGCAGGACTTGGTGTAGGTAGTACTTGGTATACTAATTACGTGGTGTAGGCAGTACTCAATGTTTTGAGCGCTTGATATCTGTAGTTCTCGGTGTATCTTATGCTCATGGTATGGACAAAATGAGAAAACTCAGTCACATTGGTGTTTCTAGGTGATTGTAGAGTTTAGGACGAAAAACAGAGAGATGAGAGGGGATGTGAGAAACCATCATGGGAACCTGGAACTTCACAGAATTGCATGAGCAACAAAATGAACTATTCCCAATATGGCAGGTAATACTCCCAATCTGGAGGTTAAGAACACTAATACAAGGCCTACTGAACACAATCAGGCAAGTCAAACACCGTATTTCTCAAGTCTACTCATCCTGCCTATCATTTCCATCTGCCAGCCCCATCTCTCTTTTTTGTCCTCAACTCTACCATCATTGCAGCAAGCAATGTTAGGCATTCCTCCATATCTTACCATTCCATGATTCTGAGTTCACACTAAGTACAGCATATACTGTGTGGCGCATTCATCAAGTACAGCATCCACCAAAGAGTGTATGTCTCCCCTTTATTCCAACAAATACAAGTTCACCCATGAATCCAGCTTCTGCCTACAGCGTTCCTCCCGACAGGTTGACCACCACCAGCCAGTTATTGATGAGTGCTGACCAGTTCAGTCATCTCGTCCCATTCCCACAGTTGTACATTCGCTAATCGATTAATAGTCTCTCTGCACCTCTTGTGCCTCCCATTGACCGGTTCCAACTTGGCCACCTCATAGTACTTCCCCAATTTCGCTTGATAATGGCCTCCAAATGCATCTTGAATCTCAGTTGAGCATGGCCTCCAAGTGTATCTCCAAAGTCTATAGATTAAGGCCTTCAAATTCACATGATCCTGACCTCCATGTGAATCTGCCAACCTCTGTCATGGGGGCCTCCAAGTACTTCTCGAAACTCACTCGATTACACCCTTCGAGTGCATCTCCATGTTCACAGGATGGCGGCCTTGAAGTATATCTGTGAGTTCCCTCAAAGTTCCTCTTCATGTGCCCCTCAAATCGCTCCACAGCAGGGCCTTCTGCCCGTCCAGATGTATCATGTTTAGATGGATAGCTTTACAGACCCCAAGATACATAGATGATAATACAAACTAAATGCATGAGTTTTAAAAATTGTCACACCATAAGTAGTAACTATGATTTTCAGGGGCACTAGCAGTATTCCCAATGAAAATGTTCTTCTTGCCAAACTGCTCTACAGCAAGTGAAGGTGCAGCCAGACTTGTCACGAACACTTTCAGTCTTATCACTGGCACTTCCAATCTTGCCACGAGCACTTCCAGGGGCTCCCCTGGTCGTCGGCTAATCTACTGTGTCCTCGCAGATTGCTCACCAGTGCTCCTAGATGTATCTGAAGGCAGCTATATTGGTCCAGTCAACTCTGGGGTTGGGAAACCCTAGGATTCTGGACCGACAAGTCCGAAACAACCCGAGAGAATCACTTTGAGAACAATTCATTTCGTTCATGAGTATATGTTGAAACTAGTCACAATCTAGAAAGTATATACACTTATATTCAATGTATCTGAGTGTATATTAATACATAGTACACTGGTTTGGAATGATAACATTTTTTGGAAATACAGCCAGTGTATATGGAAAGCAGACTTACCACTTATTATTGATTAATTCTAAAACTCATAAATTCAATATGCATTCATACCAACCAATACATCTATCTATCTATCAGTCAGAAAACTTTCTCACTCAGTGCAGAGAGTTCATGACTAGGAATTGTAGTCCCTGTAGTAAATGGGTATGAAATATACTAGATCCTGAAACCTAGTATAATTGGAATATATACTTGAAAGCTACAGGTGAGTATGTTGAAAGATGGACTTTGAAATCAAGATTAAATGTGTTTGGAGTTGTGTTAGAAGTTCTACAAAATGCAACTTTGGAGATATATCTGAATGCAATGTACAAGTAAGCTTTGAAATGCAACTTAAAGAACAAAATAAAGGAAATTTGAGGTTGAATTTCATCACAAAGATTAAGCAAGTGTGAAGTTGTACATGGGTGTCAGAGATCATGTGGAATGGAAGATAGACTGGCAGTGGAAGATATTGTAAATTGTTAAATGCACATGAAAGCTGTAATGGAATATACTGATTGATACACATGGGGGCCAAGATTGATTCACTTAGCAAATGGACTGGAAGGGCATGATGGTATAAACTGGGATGTGACTTTCAGGATGGTTAATGTGGAGGCAGTTGATGGGGTAGAGAGTTGAACCACAGTTCAGATCAAATTTAGGAGTTGGCTTGAAATTCTCGTATGTGATTCAAAGATATGTAAACAATTATAGTTAATGTAAGCTGCCAAGGGAAAATTGATCCGAAGGCAACTATTCTGCAGAATATATGCAGGGAGATCTTGTGATAGTACCTAGTTAACTAACAATTACAACAATTTGGTGGAGAGTTGGTCCAAGTGAAAGATAGATCTTCTTCAGTGGATATTATACTCTGTTATATCAGAAAATCGTAGTTGCAAAACATTAAGAGACATGACTCAGTATTGCATTGTAATGTAATTATAGACATGTATAAAAGCAGGGGAAAAATACTATGAGGAGATGCCAGAAGATTGAAAAAAGAATTATAAGAAACAGAAGATAAACAGAATTTTATTTATGACAGTCAGTTATCAAATCCAATCTGTCTTTTACAACCCTCAATATAGTAGATACACCCGAAGATACTACTAATACTAAACCAAATTAGATGGGTATACCCCTGATTTCCATTATCTTTTAAAATCCTACTTATCTCGATTCTGTATCTCTCTGTTTTCAAGTACCACTCAATGATAAACAGATAGCAAGATGTTTAGTTATTCTTCTCTATTGTATCATGCCATATGTATTGAATATTTCTAAATACGGTATTTATTAAAGATTGACTGTATCCCACACATGGCTAGTCTCTTTACTCACATGTTGCCATGCCATTATATGATATACTTCATATATTTTCCGACATTCACAATATCATCTACTGTACTTCCCTGTTAATGAATCATGTGAGAATTCCTTTTATCTCAATTAGCCCGATGTTGATACTATCATCCCCTGTAAGTATATCTCTTTGTATGTGTAATCATGGTCCCCAAGTCTATCTGCTGATTAGTTTGATATCAGAATCCAGGTGTATTTTAAAATTTACTCGATTTCTGCTTCCAAGTATATCTGCCAACTTTCGACATTATAGATTCTAATTATTTTTCCCAATTTACCTCATTATTACCCTTCAGCTGACAAGTTTGTAAGCACCTTGTACATCTCTAAATTAATTTGATTTGGGTATTCATGTGTATTTTCCGCTCTGCTGAATGTGGTTATCTAACTGTCTCTCTAAGTTCTCTTTATTAACACATTCAAATGCATCTCCAATCATAATCCATCATAATATTCACATATATCTTTCAGTGACTTCTTTGTCAACCTTCAAGGTGTCACTCTACCATTACTGGATTACTACATTCAAGCGTATCTTCACATTCAGTCAATTGCATTGTCCATTTATATCTTGAATTTCCATCGCTCTCAGTCTCCATGTATATCTGTGAATTCTCATATTCATAGACTTCAAATACACTTCTAAATTCACTTGATTGTCATATCCTAGTTTGCCTGACTACTGCCTCCATATCACACTCCATACTCACTTCACCACCATCCCAAAATGCTTTTGCAATTGCTTAGAAGTTCCATCAGCCATGTAAGCAAATGCTATGTATATATATAGATAGACTTAGACCAAGAGTATATACCACATTGCAATCTAGTTAATTTTCATATGTTTGTGAAATTCAAGTATCTACATAATTGCAAATATAATAAATATAATCACTTGTGGAACCTTAAGAGCTACTACTGCTAGTATACAGTACCCAGTGTAAGGTACTGCAGCTGATCTATGCAGAGAACTCAGCTGGTCCAAAATATAACTATTATATAAGGCAAGTTATATATCAACTTGAATGCATGTCTATTATTGAAGATACTTTTTGGATAACCTGAAAATGCTCTTTCAATATGTGAAAGCAATTTGCATATTATCAGAGGGATCTGGAAGCATCAGGAAGAACTTTCCTGCTCTGAGGATGATAACTAGACTGTCTGGAATATTTCACATACACCAGCTGGACCTTTTTACTTTCTACTAAAACATACATTATCTCTGGAGGTTAACTTAAGAAACTGCTGGCTGTTGAATGTTGTTATGTGGGTGTTTAATCCCTGAAACTAATACAATATTTATTGAATTAAGTACAGCCACCTATCTAAGAAACCCTTTCTTTCCTTGTTTCATTCTAAGCCTCAACATCTTGACTTTTATCCAAGATCAGACAGATCAATACATACATCCACGGTGAAGTTTTCTCCTTGGTTGAAGATTACACCTCCCACCAAAATAAATACTCTTCAGACAACTCTTTGTATGGAAATCACCCTGTAGACAGGTACCACAATACATCATGACTGTTCACTTTGGATGTGATGTGTAGCGTGATTACTTGGGAGATGTTGATTGAGTGATGGTCTGCTAAACCAAAAATCAGATCTCCAAAGGATTGGACTTTCTTCCGGTGTGTTTATTGAGATTTTGTCATTCTGGACCCAGACATATAGGGACAGGTTACAAGTATATAGAACAGAAGTAATATTGAAAGCTTGATACATAGAACTCATAATGATACTTTAAGATCACCTTTGGCGTTTCACAATGTGAAGTGAAGATTGCTGTTTGTGTTTGGTGTTCCCCTGGGAAGACAAATGTGAGTACTGTAGAGTCGTCGTCAAGGGTGTGTACGCCCAGACTTCGTCGCTATGACTCCAATCTTTATGATATAACATTCGTTGTTGCGTCATACGATTTCTGCATGAGCCTGGTGATACGGGCCATACATTCTGGTAGGTTATTGTGTTCTGGTATTGTGGTTTGAAAGCGTTACGCTCCTGATAAAAATCAGGACATTCATGCAATGATATCATGTCGGAAATTGTAACAGATCAGATCCGAACTCAGACATCTTGCATTCCATTTGTTATGTCCATTGGAATATCAGCCGATCATTGTCAGTAATGATTTACTGGAATGAATGCCTCAAATCACTGGCTCATCGGCTGGGGTCATAGGTTTAATTGGTGACCAACGGATACTGTACCAACCTAGTACATGTTGTTTCAGCTCATGCCACCTCCAAGGCTGATGTTTCAATGCATACTCACTCGACACAATGAGCAGTATTGTTTCCGGCCTCATATCATCAGCGGACGGCATAAGTCCCTTCGTCACCTGATGCTAAGGCCGAGACCATTCTCCTCGGCCGGGAAGTAACCTGCTAACTCATATCATCTGAAACAATAAGTCAGAGGTTTCAAATTCTCATATATGGACTATTGACTGCCATCTCGATTATATCAGAGTAATCTCCAGTCAAATCTGACATGGTTCCCTGGTATCAGAAATGTGGATGAGGTTGAAAACTATGCGTACTGCTGAAGCCAAGTGAAACCTTGTGTTCTCAGTAATGGCAACATAGCTGTATCATCACAAGTTAATCCGCCAAGCTCCGGTGCTTATTCAATCTACATGTGACTCATCTGGCATCATGCTAAAGACCGCATGACTGGCTTACTGATGATGTCTAGAATACCCATTATACAAGTCACATGACTAGACCAAGAGTAACTCTGTGACAGGTATTCATTCAACTATCATTAAGTACCATTATGGCTGTTCAAAAACAACCCCTAACAGCACCCTGTTCTCTAGAACTAGTGACGAAAACGCAGAGCCGTTATATCAAGTAGGAATGTGAAAGATATTAGTATACCCATCAAATGAATAATTGCACTACTATTTACAGAAAAAACATACAAAACAAAAATGTTCAGTCTGTTTTTTGCTTATATCTTCTGTCTCTTTCTATTGTAGGATTCTCTCATAAAAATCGTTCAACAAGTCTTCTGAACTTTCCCACTCATTTTCATACGATTCCCTGGTATCTTCATCATGCGAATAACCCTCCCACTTAAGCAAAGGCACATTTTGTCATCAATTGTGATTGGATGGTCCACTAGTGTAATTACCAATTCCATCTTGTATCCCGTATCATTCACTTCCATCTTGACACCTTGCCTATTAAGATTGTTTCCTTGATATTATTCCTGTTATCTGATGTTGAATAAGAAATGTATTTTCTTATACTCCAGTGAATTCAACTTGGAACAACACTGATTGCTTCTGACTTAAATCACCTCAATATGTCCATACATCTCTTACCTAGTTTCTAACAACTGTACTTCGATTGGATGTTTCTTCTGTTCAGCATTATCAAAATTTTGAACATCAAATGGCTCAAAAGATAATCTTTTCTTGTCATAGTATTTATTCATCATCGCTACCGATATTTTCAAGTTGATTCCTGAACTTCATATGAAGTGATTGAATATCTTTTCTGTGTAATTGAGAAGTTGAATTCCTAAATTGTACCTTCATGGGCAATATGGTTTGAGGTTCAAAACCATAATGTGGAAACAATGGTGATATCATTCAAGTGGAATGCTAAAAACTGTTGTATCTGTATTCTGCCATTGCTAACATTGATGCGCAATTATTTTGCTCATAATTGAAGGAGGGTTCTGAATACGATTGTGTTACCTGCTTTATGAATTCGGTTTCACCATTTATTTGTTGGCGATATACTGTATTTATACTATAATTGATTCTTGAATAATTGTGTAAGCAGCTAATATACTGATCTGTAAAAGTACCTTCTTGGCCCAATTTCACATCCTTCCAAAACCGTTGCTACTTCCGCAGGTATTTGGAATATGCTCTGGTCACAGAGGGTGAATCATTTTTCTTAATGGGAATAGAATGAGCCATGTTAGTGAATCGATCAACCACTATCAATATCACTGTTGCTTTCTCAGATTCATGTAAATCAGTGTTGAAATCAGTACTGATATGTGTCCTTGGTTGATATGCTACTTCCAGCAGATGCAACAACACATGTTGGGCATGTCCGAGGCTGTTGGTTCTCTAGCAATTGTCACATTTATTACAGTGTTTCCAAATATCATTTTCCACATCTGCAAACTGTAAAATGCATTGGAAGACACAACTGAATGACTCAGCAACTCTGAACAGACACACTCATCCATCCAGATGCTCCCAGATGCTCCCATATAGTCTAGGAGCCAAGCAATGTACTCTCAGCTGTTCCGAAATTACTTCACTGGTTCTCCTCAATATTTTAAACGTTGTGGAAGAGAGTATCAGAATATCCTCAATAATGTATAGTCGTCTTCAACATGCAACAAAATGGAACCATTATGATGTGACAATTTCGGAGCAATTTGGACTATTGGCTGCATTTCGAAGACTATTCCGGTGCATCTCAAACCTCAAGCCATACTTTCCTGGTCTGATTATAATAATGTTTATTTCAAATAATAAAATTCAATTCGCTATCTTTCTACAGCGCACCTTGATTCAGGCATTGCAACTTAACATACAGTGCAGTATGTATCTAAATCCACATAATTATTTACACGTGATATGCTATTGGTTCTTTCTGATGCAGCATTCTGTTGCACCAAATGTGCCAGTCTAAAATTGCTCTGACACATACAATATGCATCATATCAGTCTGTTTGACAACCCAGATGACACCAACAACAGAATCAGTCCATTGATACATATCTTTGAACTTTTATTGAATCTCCACTGTATATTCTTGAGCTTCAGGACATACTATCCATTGTTGAGTCTATTTCCACAATGTAGAGAAGATTGATAGTGTGTTTCCGGCAGATACATGCTGCTGAAATTGGAGAATCTGATTTTGCAGTGTCCTGGTAAAGTAGAATGTAGGAAAAGAAGGAACTTGGCATTCGATGGTGATATCGAGATCACATTCGGCATATTACTGGCAGACTTTCTGGTATCACAGCATGATCTCTCGGTTGGATTCGGCATATTCTACCTTGCAATCAATTTGTAGGTACTCAACTGATATAGGGCAGTGACATTGTTGACAGTTGTATGACAGCCAATTTACAAGTTACAAAAAACATTTATTATTGAAGTCATTCTGATGATATCCAAGCACCAGTCCAGGACCTTCATATACCCAGTTGTCATCAATTTGTGCATGGAATGGCTGTCCAACAATGGGTGTTCTGAAATCTTCTCATGCATCGCTGAGTAAGGATAATGTGATACATCTGCACACTCCATGGAGATGGGTATGTGTCAAATGATGTACCTGTTGTCATACGTGGGGAAACAATGGCTTTTCCATCAGAAAACTGTAATGATGTCACTATGAGTGTCTGAGAGTTGTCGAAGCAGAACCCCGGGGTGGTATAATTGCAGAGTTGACAGGACAGACGCGGTGCCCTGCAGGTGTATCTGGGAGCACTGTGGACTGCCAGTGTCAAGACTGCGAGTGCTGACAACACTCCTGGGAGCACTGACCGCAAGATTGAAAGTGCCAGCAACAACCCTGTGAGCACCACAAATCACTGTAGAGTAGTCTGGAAGAAAAAAAATCTCCTTTCGAACCACTGCCAGTGTGCCTGGACATCATAGCTACTACTGATTGTTCAGCAAATTTTTAAACTCATGTATCCAGGTTGAATCCTCATCTTTCACTGCATCTAATGATATTGTTACCTATTTATTGTCAGCAACTGTCCCAAAATCCACGTACAGTTCTGGTTCAGGCTCGCATTGGGATCTGGACCATTGAAATATGGATTACCACACCAAGTTCCCTGACTGTTGTGATGCGGCTGGATATAGTTCCAACCACCTGCAATTTTGACATTGCACCTTCCGCCCCAGTTCAGTATCCGAGTTCACATTGTAACATCAGGTGATGAATTCATAGGTTCTGTAATTTAAGCTGCTCTTTCACCTCGAGCTTTTAGATTTGCAATCCGATTAATATTCATTGAGTCACAATCAATTACCAGCTAATTTCCCAAACAATATTGCGTTAATTCTCAGCGATGTAATGAATATTAAATAGATTACGAATTGGAGACCGGCAGGTGAGACAGCTCGCGAAATTGCATCTTGTACATCTATATCATGTCATGCTCTGATAAAAACTCAAAAACAAAATTGCCCGCAGAGTTGTAAGAACCACAAAATGGAACTGCGGTCGAGTTCCAACGCGGCCAAAATCCGAGCGGTTATATGTCCGGTTCAGGCTACAGCCACGCTTTCCATTACACGTTCCGGTTGCATGGTGGGTCCTGACTGGGACCGGGGCTTGTTGTACGATTCTGGACCCGAATACTCCCGGGTATCCAGGAACTGTTGGGAACATTATACAGATCTCCACATGCTAAATCTCGACTGGCTACAGGCTGCTATTTGGGGCACTTCGAGGTGTGCCAGAAGATGACAATCATGTGAACTTAGAGATACACTCGGCACTGGTTATTTTGTGAACAGAGACATTCCTGTGAAGGCTGATGACTTGTGAGGTTGGAGAGGCACCAGGAGGTCATGATGAAGTGAACGTAGAGATCCACTTGGAGGCCATAATTGCCAAAGTGTGGACACGGAGATGGAGGCCATGATTGTGCAACTGGGAGGCTCTGATGAAGCAAAGTGGGAGATGAACTTGGAGGCCGAAATCGAGTGAACTCAGATGGTTGCCTGGAGGCTGTGATTAATCATGTTTGGTGATACACTGGGAGGCCACAATTGAGTGAACACCGAGATGCACTTGCAGGCAGTGATAGAGTGAGGTTCAAGATTCAATTCCAGGCTGATGGAGTGAGTTTGGAGGAGTACTTAGATAAGTTTGACGGGAGGCCCACTGGGTGCTGGGACTCAATTCATCAGTATGTTAACTTGCAACTTACGGAATGCGATGATGTGACTTTACATTTGAGCTTTCATCGGGAGCTGAATCATGGCTGTCAAGCATTCAATGTGGCACACCTGAAGCTAACGCTACATTCAACAGTTAACTTGTAAATGTGAGTTTGCAGGGAAGACAGACAGTCTTGTATGGATGCTGTACTTGGTGCATGCTTGTACCTGGTGTATACTGTACACAGTGTGTATTGTACTCAGCGTTTACTCATCATCATGGCTTAGAGAGATATAGAGTGATGACCTCACTTTGTGATCTGCAAGAACTGTTGAGTTTTGGGCAAGAACAAGAGATGAGGGATGATGCGAACAATACAGTGGATGCGAGTGGATTTGAGAAGTCAGGTGTACAACTTGCCTGATTGGGTTTAGAAGATCTTGTAAATGTGTTTTTGCCCTCTGGATTAGGTGTAGTACCTGCTGTATTGGGAATGGTACAACGATTTGCACCTGAAATTCTCATACATCTCAGGTTCTGATAATGGTTTCCCCCATCTACACTCATCTCTCTGTTTCTCTACCATCACCTATGAACTGGAAGTTAAGTCATTCCTATCTATCACTCCATGCAATAATATTAAGTTAATACCAAATACAGCATACACCATGTACAGAATACACCAAGGACAATTTACGCTGCATACTGCATTATCACAAGATCAGCAGTCTCCCGCTCCCAGCCAATTTGTCATCTCGCACTTGTAGAGGAATCATTTTGTACTCAACTCTCTCCATTCCCACAGTTATGACTTAATCAATGAATCAAGTTCAAGCTCCAATTGCACCACCCTTCCAATCTACCACCTCCAGATCAACCATTTCCATCTACTTCTTCAATATTGCTCAATCATGACCTGCCAGTGCATCTCCAAGCTTGCTTGATCATAGCCACCAAGATCAACTCCATACTTGCTCGATTAGCGCATCCAAGTACATCTGTGAGTCACTCAATCTGGGCTTCCAACAAATCTTCAAACTTGCTGGATCATGGCCTGCAATGTGAGAAGATTTTGGCCACCAAGTGCATCTCCCAACTTGCTGAATCACGGCATCCATGTTGGCATGATCATGGCCTCTATTGCATCTCTATACTTGCTCAATTTTGGCTTCCAAGTGAATCTCTGAGTTCACTAGTTCACAGCCTCTCAGTACATCTCTAGCTTTGCTTGATCACAGCCTCCAATTTCACACCCTCCCAGCCTCCAAGTGTGTCTCAAAAGTTGCTCAATTGCAGCTTCCAAGTGCACCTCTGAGTTCACTCAATCCTGGTCTTCAAGTATATGTCCAACCTCACCGAATCATTACCTCCTAGTACATCTCCCAGTTCACAAGGTCATGGCGAGTAAGTGCATCGCTAAGGTCTCTCAACTGCCATCTACAGGTGAACATCTATGGTGTTTCAATCGGCATCTCCAGGTGCACATCCGATTATGCTCCAGCACTGTCTGGAGTTAGATTATTCATATGTATATATATAGTGAAAGTTAGTTGAATCAAACAGGAAATGTTGTGCTGTAGTGAATCTTGTGGCTGAAACACTAACGAATCTGAAATACCCAATGCCATGTGGCAATGATACACTACAAACAACTAATGTGAGAATACGACACTATATCTCTGGCAGAGCAGCAATGAGGTCTCAGCTGCTCTCATAGCCTCCTGCAGACCTGCACAGAGGTTTCCTCTGTTCTGAAACTCGATAACCCCACACCTCACATCTTGTAACATCTTGAATGCCGCTCCAAAACTGCTGGTGCTTGCAGGAGTACCTAAGAATGCTGGTGCAGAGTTGGAGAGCACTTTACTTAGCTCCAGAAGTGCCTGGGAGGTTTCTATGTGACTTCCAGACCAATTTACATTTAGCTGATGTAGATTCATATCTTAGCTTTATAGAGACCATATACCTATTCAGCAATTAAAAAAACTGAATACTAAGTGTTTATGATTTTACTATTCCTGGCTTTATAATCGATACACAATTATAAACCTCAATCAGCTGTATTCATAGAAGTAATTACCGGTGTAGTTGTTGAAGATGACTATCAGATAAACCCCATAAACAGATTCTGTTTAAGTGATTCCCTAACAATAACCAGTCTGGTTCATGACACTGAATACAGTGATTGCCAGAATGGAGTTTCCCATATCTTAAGATGAACTTTGTAAACAATGCTACCTCAATGCAGTGGTAACTGGTCAGTAAGGAAATTGTTGAACCATGGTAGAAATATATGATACTGTTTTGTGATAAGCTCTTCCAATTATCATTTCTTCAAATTCTGTACATTAAGTGTCTTGTTCATGACATATAATGAGGGCTTAAAGATTATCAACCATGTATTCTTATCAATTCCAAGAAATGATGGCGGTTTCAACATTTTGATATTTTGTCAATAGGATTGGGGTTGATATATGTTTTGTGTAGAGATATTGTTTGATACATAGTAAACTGGTTTCTGATATTTGTAGAAGACACCATCAATTGTTGCAGCTGAATCTTGGCAATGTGGTGTTCAGTATTGGTGTTCAAAAATAAATTGGCTTGATTAATATTGTATCACTTCAAGCTTTAAATCAAAGTAGCAAATTCCAATAATTATGGGATCTTTTCTACATATGGAACAAACAGTGGAATGGATCCTTAATATTGTGGATTGTCAAAAGTCAAGCGCTGGGATGTGCAATATCTACCGATTGAACGGGTTATCCATTCACAGCTTCAATTCATATTTTGTTACCTCACTTATATAGGACGATTTTTTGATGGCTGGCAACATCTCAGTATATGAATGCAATACCAGTTGCTCCATTGTCCATCAACAAATTCATCTGTATTCCTTGGTTACATATTGTCAACATGTTGGTTATAACTAAATACTTACCTTCCATTGATCCTTCTAAGAAATCGACCATGCTAATTGCATACTGCCAAGTTCTGACATATTGCAAATCATTTGATTCAAATTTCTTTCCGTCAATTCAAGTCCCATCCCTCTTGGATGGATATAATCAGTGCCTGATATCGCGTATAACCCACCAGTCTCTCTGGCTTTTCCTTTGTCATTGTGGCCCAAACTGTTCATGCCTTTTCACTTCCTACACATTCGGCTGCCCTATGATTTAGTTTAGTGTAATTTCTCTCTCTCCCAATTATAAACCTCTTTGCCCATCTCTCTGCTGCAAACTTCCCTCTCCCTGTACTGCTTTTCATCAGGGCAGGAACACTCTATCCTGTGAGAATCACAACTAGAGCTTGTAGTAGATGCTATAAGGCCAATGGGGGTTTCAGGGAACAGGTGACACCTGTCTGCATATACTCTACCACCGCTGTCGCTATCTGCTATTGTCATATCAAATTGCCCAGTATATAGCACAACACAAAGAATGCTGGAAGATAATTTACAAAATTGATGTACTACAATGAATGCTTTATGTCCATTGATCAACCCATCCTCACGGTCTGTTGAATGGTTGAAGAGTTCCAATTCAATTATGTGCAAATTACCTGTGACTCTGCAGTATGCTGATATCACTTATAGTATGGTTGCTTAAGTCTGTATCAATTCCAATCAATGGTTGCTACTTGGTCAGGGTCCCCAAATGCTAGTTAGCAGCATTCAATAGTTACTGGTATCATTCATTGTTCCACTATTCCATCCTGAAAGACATATGGTAGAATCTGTTGCTTAGTGTCCTCATCAGATAATTGAAGGCATATAGTATAATCATGTTCTTATTGAGAAATCAAACAGGTTGGTGTGAAATTGCCATCATATAATATCTAATTCAGAATTACAACTGAGTGTGATCAGATGTTTAAAACGTTTTTGTGGGAGAACATATTTGTTGTTTCTCTTTAAAGTGCTGAGGAGTAGCTGATACCACTCTGCCTGCAAAGGTGAATGCATTAGCTGACTGTGTTCGGAGAGTACTACTTTTTTCCACAGGTTCTTGTCAATCTCAGTTATATTCAGCTGGCTTCTTTTGTCCTGTTGTGTAGACTGATTGTTAGTCAGGTAAAGTGCAGCATGATACAATTGAGATATAAGTAGTACAGTTTGCAATTGCAAACTTGATAGGATATAGGGGGGCTGAGGGGAATGCTTCGCCTTGTCTTCAATCAGTTGGGTCTGTAACTGTATATTCCGATCAAACTACTCACATGGCTATTTTCCAGTGATAGTTTCTCACTGTCTTTATATTCGAAGTAGCACTTCAGATCTCTCCGCACACTTGTTTTTAAGTTCCTTGAACATCACATCAGCTGGGAAGATGAGTAATAGACTCAGTACATTTTGTTACACTGTACAGAACACAGAGTATACTTGATGTTAAGGGTATTCCTGTAGCAGTGCTAATGGTACCTGTAATAGTTCTATGAATACATTTCATGCAGTGACTTTAGGTATAGTCACGAGATATTCATAAGACCTATTCAAGACTTTGCAAGTATGCCAGTCAAGTGATCGTTAGCCAGAACTACACATGAGTTACATGTGGTTTGAATGAGAAATGCCCATTGCTGAGCGGATTCAGTTTTGATATGACAGCTATGTTGCCATAACCGGGAGACAATACTCTATGTGCTGTGTATTGCCTTGAACCACATTCATTATTCCTGATACTAGTGGGCCATGCTTGAAGTGACTGGGGATTACCCTGATGCCCAAGCACAGCAGTTGATAGTCAATATGCGAGTACCCAGGACCTCTGGCTTAGTGCCACCCGTCATAAGAACTATGAGGGTACTCCCCGGCCACAGACAATGTTCTTGGCCTAAGCAGGATGTGACTGAGGAAATTATGACGTTGGCTGAAGATATGATGCCTGAAGCAACCCTGCTCATTGCTTTGAGCTGGTATGCATTGCAACATCAGTCTTGATAATAATACAAGCTATCAAGTCACACGCTACATTGCCATAGTATCAGTTGGGTGCTGATTAAATCTTTGATGCAAGCCGAATGGCTGTTGAGGTCAGGCAGTGACATGCAATGAGCACAGCCAACTAAGATAGGCTGATGTTCCAATGACTGAAGCAAACGGATTGCAAGATATCTAAGTTCAAGTTGCATCTGGCACAATAGCTGACATAATATCTTGCGTTGGATAACCTGATTCATATCAGGCGCAAAACACTGTCAAACCACATTACCTGAGCACAGTAAGCTACTTGGATACATGGCATCGTATCACCAGGCACTTCCGGAATAGGCATGATCTGACCGTGATAACTCTAATATAAGCGATGAAGGCATTGTGTCCAAGTATGGGTATACAAACCCTGGGTGACACCGCAAGTCTTGGGAAACCAACACGGGGAATTATGCTACCAGCAACAACCTGAATCGGAAACTGGACTGTGGTGATCGATTGGAAACGTTCAATTAACCGTGGAATGAGACTCCCAGTACACCTGGACCGTCAGAGGAGAATCGACATTTCAGCAAACAAAAACTGGCACTAAAATCCACGCAAATGAGTGGATTCGCAAAAAATCTTGGCGAAGATCCTAAAGAGACACTTCATAATAAGTCAACAACCTCACCAGAAAGCAACATATGGACACTGGCATTTGATCAGTAGCTTCAAATCAACTCGAGAACGATTTTTCCGACCCCCCTGGATAATCAAGGGAGGCTGAATGTGAACGACGCAACACGGCCACAAGCTAACCAGCGATGATGGCAACCCAATAGGGTGAAGTTCCTGTTAGCATTAGCAACGCTTCAGGAGCATCACTTTGGGTCTGAGTTTGGGTCCAAACTGAACGGTTTCCAAATTGGAGTTCCTGGATGTCCAGAAACCCCAACAGTTAACTCAGGTATGGTTCAATGGAAACCTCCCAACTAGTCTGAATTGGGCGGGTTGTCAGCGGGTCTCTCAGCGGGTCCATCTATAGATTCTTACAAGGCTCTTGATTTTGAAGTTTGTTAATAGTATCTTAATATAATCGCGTTTTCAATAACAAATAATATGTTTTTGCATGTTTCGCAGTTTGTGATATCGATTTATATGGAATCTGTGTTTTTCCTTTGACATATTCCATTGTGCCTATCGAGGCAGTCAATAATTCTGTTATATATGCAACGATCTGCGCGATGCCTTCATCACGAAATATGGAAGACGTAACTTTGTTGAAGCTCTGTTGACGCTCATTTTCAGGATTCAGCAGGGAGCTTGTCAATGTTATTCATGCTGCTACAGGCTGCAAATATCTCCTGAATGGTTGTTTGCAACCATTCAGAATATAAATCACCCAAGATGTGAACCCAGCAATTATTCACGCACCTTCAGGCTCCGTTGATGCGCATTCTCATAATGCGGCGGCGACCGTGTTGATGTCACTTTTGCCTTTAAAAGTTCCCAATACGTCGGCTATGCATAACAGCCACCAAATCACTGTTCAATTACTGTACTTAGAAGACCACAAAATGTTGACGCTCCATTGACGCTCATTTTAATGTATTGTCAATTCAACATCTGCTGACATCAATACTTGTTTTCATCAAGAATTGAACATATTGGTTGTCTGTCAGACAGATTAAGACTGGGCCCTGTGGCGTAGCCGAGCACAGTTATACTCCTGCACTGTTCACTCTAATACTAATAAAATTTATATATCTTGCCAAATGATTCATTGCGCCTACTATACATCTATTTATCAACCGATATTCAGAAGCTACTACTGACCATTTACCAATAATATATCTCTCACTGAAACTCTCAGTCAAGCTATTTAAAGAAGCCGGTGAAGCAATGACACATTCTTTCCTACCGCTTCTTGATTCCTTTATTCCTCCTTGTTTCCATTGCATTGACTGTCACCAACACCTTTTCAACCTGTCTCTGTGCCTTCCATGTTGGCCGATTTAATCCGGCAACAGTTGGTTTGGCACTCACATCACGCTGCTCTGGGTATTCCGGTTTCTCGATGCCATTGGCTTGCTCTGAATCAGGTTCATTGTCTGATGTGCAATCGTCTTCGCTGTCACTTGGATTATCCAAGTTGCCATTCCGGTTCAGGCAATGTTTCGTGTCCAAACTGCTTCCAGTTGCGCTATCATCAACACTTTTAACTGCATAAAGGTTGATTGTTCTGATTCGGTGGACATTTAATATTTGATTTCGTCCTCGAGGGAGGTCCTTTGCAGTCAGACCTGGTGGCAATGGTGATTTTTCTGACAATTTAAATGCAGCCGCACCATCATGTTGGAAGAGTGACCAGGATGCTTCAACGATCTCTTCAGTATCTGGAATATATCCCAAGGCTGTAATCTGCTGGTTTTGAGTGTGACATTCATTCTGTGTAGCATGTAGGTCTTGGCTGCCCTGCCTCATCTCCAACAAGTCATGGACCTTGGCCATTCTGCTCAATTGCCTTTCCTCACCTTCTTTCTTCATTTCCAAGTTGTTTTCTGTGTTTGTCATATCCAATGCAGGGTCATTGCCTGCCAACATCCCATTATTGGATCTACCAAACTAGCTTACAACGACTTCTTGCCGAAGGGTCTCGCTGGTGATTTTGGACTGCCTCCAGCCGATAATATCTTGCGCAAGGGAAACACTGGCCTCCACTCTGACACCATATTGAAGGATAGAGAATATGTCACGTGCCACACTGGCGTGATCGGCGTACTTTGAGTGCGCGTCCCCTTGTTGGCACCACCAGTCTGTTCTGTCTGGAATCCATAATGTACTGCTAATCTCCATTGGGTCAGAGTGGTAATCATTGAGATTTGGATCAATTTGCCCCCAGTTCTTTAGTACTTAAGGTGGTGAATTCAAATATAGCTAGGTGATGGTCAATCAACATACTGCGCAATCACTTTGTCCGGGTGTTGTTTCAGCCACATTGTCAGGTGTTAAGTAATCTTCATCATCGCTGGCCACATCATAAGAATCAATGGATGATTGACTGGATTCTGTAGCTGTTGTGGAGGGGACAAGATTACTACTGGGTATGCTTGCGGGTTCATTGACCGGCACACATTGATGTTTCGCACGGTATTCATTTTCCACTTACTTCAGAAAGGACACTTTGTATTGCGTAGTATAGGATGTCTCGTCCTCAGAATGAAAATCCATTCTGTTGTCCCAATCCTGGAATGATCGCAACTCCCGGAAATGATCCAAGCTATGTGCAGAACAGACAAGTATACCTCTTGTTGGAGTAACTTCAGCATAATATTTGGACAACTTTGGTTACTCTAACTGCACAGCGAATCAGAAGTCTTTGTTCCATGGAGTCATTGCCTTAACCAAACCTGCTATAATGCCATCCACATGATCGAACATGTCATTGTATACTGTGATAAGGTGATGGAATGTGACTGTATGACTCTTTGACATCCACAGGGTCCGATATTGGTATGGCCTCAAAACTTCGATGATGTACGTGACAATGCTCCATTCATCCTATATTGTGAAGAGTTGCCGGTAATCAAGGGATTTTTGAATTGTGGAGTTACTTGGGTGTGAATTTTTGTAATGGGTAGGCTCGCTCAACCATCTCCAATGTCGAGTCCCAACCTGCCTTCACATCTATAATAGATTGTACGGAGATGTGGACTTTCACTGGTTGACAGTCAATGAACTTATTTCAGTGGCCAGTGGTCAGCGTAATCAATACTGTAAATATTCTCTGCTATATGAATGTCAGTTTCAGGACTTTCAAAATATCTTGAAATACATACTTTCTCAATTATCATTGCTAAACCTGGTCTCATTGCCAACACCTTGTTGATTTGAGCATTGCCCTCTTTTGGAACTCTTTGACTCTTCGCAATGTCTATGCTTTAATTCTCTCCAAATTGCTGATCGTACTCAGGGGCTCCCCAAGACTTGGTGTGGCCTTTTACACCCAGACTGCTCGTGAATAAACCCAAAGCCAGCTGTATGATGTGCGCCATGCAATGTATGTGGTCCTCAATTCAGGCCACTCGATTCCGGAGGACTCAAGTGTTGATTGCAGCTCACGTGTCATCGAGTAATCTGAGAAAGTATTATCAGTTGTAAATTCTAGCAAATAGCCGTCGGTAAGCTCAAAACGATCATGCATGTCCCACAAATGTACTCGTTACGTTGCTCTGGTAAGTTGGCTCTTGCCCAATCATCCTTACATAGCTTACGAAACCAGACAAGAATAAGCAATCAACCTCATCGAAAGCGACTTATACTTCACACAATGCCAAATCTTGATCCATGTTGTACGCAATGACGGACGTTGTGGCGAGTGTGTTTGTTGATGTCTATCAGTCTCATGCTCAACTGACATTATTTGATGACGGCAATTGCTTTTTAATTACATCCACAGTCAGAGGGTTTTCCTTCCAGCAAATGTCGCTAATGGTCGCGATGGACGGTAGTGCTTGGTCAATTCTCACTGCTTTATATGACCATGGTAGCTTGAGATTTGATATTCTGTTGCATGGAATATTTGCCAAAACAAATCCTAACATGAGGTAGCAATTCCACTTGTCTTGGTGAAATTCGGAAGTTTCAAAGTCCTCAGCTTACAGTTTAGAGCATTTTGTCGGTCATTTCAGTCAATATGGATTAGCCTGGATGTCAAATCTGGACTTCCTCTGTGAACTAACTATTGGACTTCCTCGACTTCCTTGCCTCTTCCAGATGGTCAACGCTGTTTCATCGACTGTCGATCTAGTGAATTCAGTAACTCCTGACTCTGGTAACTCATTTCACTTTGCGATGTGAGCTTTGGACAGCATCTTTTTCCCAATTGAGCTAGTCCCATGTTCTGATGGATGGCGAAGAACTTGGTGACAAACAATATACATGATTCCAGTTCTGCCGGTCTCCTCAATTCTGCAGTGGAAATCAAATCACCATGAAGATATATGTCTATAATCATTCCAAGCATTAAGACGTTTTGAGCCTACATTCATCAAAGCCCACGAAGTATTCCTGATCATTTGTAAACTATGGTTGTTTAAGTGATGAATAAAAACACATTTATTTTTGGATGAGATTGTAACCTCTAGCAATGAGGTATTGAATGATTTTGAATCCTACATGGCGGCAGGAATTAAGAAGCTGGGTGATTCAACTCAAGAGACTGCTGATAGTTACGTGATAGTAAAGCACCATGTGGATTCTTAAATATTGACTCTACAGCTACTAGTAATACAATCAGATCAGTGAGAGATTGCATGCATATTTCTGAAGTTATATACAAGGACAGATTCAAATGACTGACCATGTAAAACTCAATGTAGGCACAACGAAATGCAGTTCTTTGCTGTATAGCATACTGAGCCCCCACAAAAAGTGTTGACAGTCGCTGGAAACTCAATTGTAGGAGGGGGACGCGATATCGTCATTAGCATTGTGCCCAAGCAACACTGCCGACAGGTTGACTGTCGGTAAAGGCTGTTCCATAGCCCTTAGATTATTCAAGATGCAAGATTAAAAATCGTTGACGCTCTGTGGACGCTCTGTAGATGTTCCATTGACCTGCCATTGATGCTTAATTTAGAACATTGGTACGATATTGACATAAGCATTTTTGCCTAGAAAGGCAGCTGATATTTTGATTATAGATTGATGTGGTTGCACAACCACTTGATTGGCCAGGATCCAAGGCCCGAAATCAATGACGCTCTGTTGACGCTGATTTTGAGGGCATAGTAACACTGTTGTTGAAAGTATTTTTCCCAAGAAAGAAGGCGTATAGTTCAATTATGGATTAATGTGGTTGCACAGCCCTTTGATTATCCAAAATACACAGCCTAAAATCATTCATACTCCATTGACGCTCATTATTAGGATGGGGCAGCAAGCATGTTGCTTGCATCTTTAGCTGTAATGCCAGCCAATACATTTAGTTTGGAAGGATGTCATAGTGCAACCCTTTGATTGCCAAATGTGTTTGCCTTGAAATCATTGATTCTCTGTTGATACTCACATTGAACACATGGAAATAGTTATTGTACTCTCAGTCATTGTATGCGACGAATCCTATAGTCATAATTCACAGTCAATATAGCGTTTCTTGTTAGCATCATTTGCATCCAGATGCTGCGTGGCCTCTCAAATACTGAACAACTACTATCCACATTATCAGGGTGATCGATGATGTGGCCCTATCACAATCGCGCACTCTCAGCCGGCAATTTACGGCATGTAGATAAGTACACTAGTTTTGATTATTATTGCTCGACTCCCTCACCTTGCTGTATCCAGCTCCTTCTCCTCGATTTTCATGATGTGCTGTAAGCAATGTTCACAATCTCAGCCAAGTGAACCCAGTAGTGTTAGCAACGGGTCCGAGTATCCTGCCAGTGTTCGAGGTTTAGACCGGAAAAAGGGTTCAGTTCGGTTCCAGAACCGTCCAAAAGCCCGACTGGCTGCTTGTTGGCAGGCCAAACCCGTACCCCTACCAGTCAACCCGCAGGATTTACCCGGTTTGGCTAGACCCGTCACTTCCAATCTCTGGTTCTCGTTTTTGGGTTTTTCTATTTATGGTCGCATCTAGATATCCTACTGTTCAGTGCATAATATTAACTTTGGTATATCACTGCCTTTATTTATTTCATTGGCTGCCTTTATAATCAAAACAAGCAGAGACATGCTCCCAGCTACATCCTGAAGTTGAGTGTGAACGATTTTTTCTCTTGAATCATGAATAAGATTTGATGTACAGAACAGCCACATTCACATTGATGGCAGTCATTATAACACAAATAGATGATTTTGCACTTGCTGCCGCGCCGACAACATTTCAAGAGCTGATAGAGGTACATGAGAGTGACAGCACAAAATCGCGATGCCACAAGGAATATCACGAGCAGAAAGTAGCCAAATGAGACTAGCATCCAGGAAACCACCCTCTCACATATGCATATCGTTTCTCAGGCCCAATCTGGTACCCAATTCATCACTGATTAACAAATCGTAGCCTGTTGAACCTGTAAGCTTTCACTCCTGCATCTCGCCTTCCTAGCTAATCACCATGCAGTAATTGGATTCTGTTGATGTAATCGTAATGGCTTGTTTGTCATCTATACACTAGCTGCGCAAATTGCGATTATTGACAACATATCTCGGTCAAAAGAATTGTTGTACCTATATTGCTACATGTCCGCATTTTTTTGATTTCAGTGACCAAGTTGTGAGACATGATAATATGTCTGTGCATGCGCAAGGGTCATATGGGCCATACAGAAGTTCTAGACTCCAAACCAAATTGTTTGATGACTGATCAATATGATATCGTCCTGCCTCTTACGTTTAAGTGAGTTCGCAGAATCTAAATTGGAGACAAAATTTGCTAACAAAATCGGAGTCAGTGATGGCATATGAGTCATGGAAGAAGTGGTCAATACGCAACGCGAATCTGTATGAGTGACCAGCATCATATTGCATTCATCCACACATCGAACTACATCACTCTGTATTCAGATCTGGTGCACATTGTCAACATTTTTGAAATTCCTTATGGTAGGTTTTGGAAATCGAGGAGAAGAAACTGGATCAGGCAAAGGGAGGAAGTTGGACTATACTAATGAAAAATTGGTGTATGGATCTACATGCGATAAATTGTCAGCTGAAATCACTGATATGTGACAGCACTACGTTATCAATCGTTCACAGAACATGTGTATCAGTGGATCAGAAATAGAGATGGCACAAAGCTTTTGGATGTAACTGAGTATTCATACAAATGATTCAATGGCTGTCAATAATGACTATATGATTAGTTGTACAAAATTGTTGACCATACGACAACAGTTAGAATAAGTTTGTGGTGAGCATCAACAGAGTGTCAATGGTTTCAGGTCTTGTAAGTAAGTTAATTGGCACGTAATTTTCTGGCTGTTATTCATAACAAACGTATTGGCAGCCAAGATAGGCAAAAGAAATAGCGACACAGTTACAGCGCCACACTGAAAATGAGAGTCACCGGAGTGTCAATGATTTTTTGGTCTTATAAGTGAGTTAATTGGGAAGCAATTTGCTTGCTGTTACGCATAACCAATGTATTGGCAGCCTTTATAGGCAAAAGAGAAAGCGACACGGTAACAGCTCAATTTGGAACATGAGCATCAATGGAGCATGAACGATTTTTGGACTTGTAAGCAATTTACTTTGGAAGCAATTTGCTCGCTGTTATCCATAATCAACGTATTAGCAGCCTTTATAGGCAAAAGAGACAGCAACACGGTAACAGCCGCATTCAGAAAATGAGCGTCAATGGAGTGTCAACGATTTTTGGTCTTGTAAGTTAGTTAATTGGATAGCAATTTGCTCGCTGTTATCCATAACCAACGTATTGGCAGCCTTTATAGCGAAAAGTGACAGCGACATGGTAACAGCCCCATTCGCAAAATGAGGGTCAATGGAGGGTCAACGATTGTTGGTGTTGTAAGTAAGTTAATTGGGTAGTGATTTGCTCGCTGGTATCCATAGCCAATGTATTGGCAACTTTTATAGGCAAATGTGAAATTGACATGGTAACAGTCACATTCTGAAGATGAGCGTCAACAGAGTATCAACAATTTGTGGTCATGTAAGTAAGCTAAATGGGAAGCAATTTACTGACTGTTATCCATAATCAGCAGTTTGGCAGCCTGTATGGGCAAAAGAGACAGTGGCATCGTCACAGCCTCATTCGGAAAATGAGTTTCAAAAGCGAGTCAATTGAGCACCAATAGAGCATCAACGATTTTTGGTGTTGCATCTTGTATAATCCAAGGGCTGTGCTATGACATTTACCCATATCCGAAGTAATGGCTGCCTTTATGGACAATATAGTCAGTGTCGATGTTACTACAACCTAAAAATGAGCGTCAACAGAGCATCTACTGAGTGTCAACAGAGCGTCAACAGAGCATCAACAGAGCATCAACAGAGCATCAACAGAGCATCAACAGAGCATCAACAGAGCATCAACAGAGCATCAACAGAGCATCAACAGAGCATCAACAGAGAATCAACAGAGCATCAACAGAGCGTCAACAGAGCGTCAACAGAGCGTCAACAGAGCGTCAACAGAGCGTCAACAGAGCGTCAACAGAGCGTCAACAGAGCGTCAACAGAGCGTCATCAGAGCGTCAATGCTTTTTGGTAATGTAAGTAAAGTAATTGGGAAAGGATATGCTTGCTGTTATGCGTAACCACCATACTGGCAGCCTTTAAGAGCAACAGAGCAAGCCACACAGTCACTTTCCCAGTCTGGAAATGAGCGTCAATGGCACCTCATCAATTTTTGGTCTTGAAAATATGGTAATTGGTAGGTGATATGCTCGCTGTTATTCATAACCAACGTATGGGCACCCACTATAGGCAAAAGTGAAAGTGACACGGTCACAGCACCATTCTGAAAATGACCCTCAACCTTGCATCAACTGAGAAAATCAATTTCTGGTGATGCATATTCGGTAATGAAGGCATTGCATGGATATTTGAGCTTATAATAGAACTATTGACCTCCTCCATGGTTAAAAATCCAAACTATTAAAGGAAAACCATGCATTCAAATATTATTGATATCGCAATGTACAAAACATGCAAAATGTGAATGCTGGATGTCGAATAATTGATTTTTATTGAATACTATTATCAAGTAGCAAAACTAAGCGCATGATATATTTCTAATGATGAACCCGCTGGACAACCAGCTGACGACCCGCCAAATTCAAACGGCTAGGGACATTTCTATCGAACCGTACCCAAAGTGACAGTTTGGGTCTTTTGACGACCCGGCCCGCCAGTTTGGTTCCGCCACAGACCTGGACAGGAAGTGACTGTCAGAACTGGTATTAATACTAGAACCATGTCAGTGCGGAGAGTTATGCAGTTGGATACATTGATGACTGCTGTGTGACATTCATCATGCAAACATATTCAAATTGAGAAATGACCGCTCCTGCTGCATCAGCAACAACCCTAGTTTCCGTCAGAAACATCTGGGTGTTCCGGTCAGCTCTGACGGCTCTGACTGAGCCTCGTACCATCTGATGGAGGAATACACACTTTCCGTTCCATACGTACCTTCTTTCCTTTCTGCCCAGAAGGTGGTGAGGTATACGCCCGATCAGAATGACACGTGTGTTACGCTCTTCACATGGGCTACAGTTATGCTGTAGCTGTTTACACGATGCCTGGCAATGTTTATGCCTTTCTCCGGCTGAGTACCACATTTTACCTCTCCGCTATTGCTATTTATCGGATGCCGCACTTTCCCCATCTCTGCTTAGCTTTGAGATGGTGTCACATATTACAATTCAGTCTTCGCTTCGAATACATCGCTTGCCATTGCATTTGCTTTGCCGTTATCATATGTTACAGGTCTCAAACATACTGTCCGATCTTCACACTCTCCAGGACAACGCCATGAGGCCTCCACATTCTGCGTTAATCCATCGTCGGCTTGCGATGCTTCTTCCTCCTCATCTGCATTGTCGCCATCTTCGCCCTCATACCCGTCGATATTACTGGTTCCCAGGTCAAACCTACAATGCCCTCAGTCTTCGACATTCTGTGTTGATCGATCATCGGCTTGCAATTTTTCTTCCTCCTCATCCGCATCTGCATCATTGCCATCCTTGCCTTTATACCCGTGCACATCGCTGGTCGCCAGGGCAAACCTCTCGAATTCAGTTGTGGCCTGTCGTCGCCGGCTGGCGGTGGGGATGGCATCGCTCAAATCACTTTTGTCTCTTTCATCTTCATGATACCAGCTGCCCCATAGTATCCCGAAATGCAGTTCGTCATCCATTCAATTGTTGTCTTTCGGGATGTTTGGGTCAGTGCTTCTGATCTCAGGTTCCTCAAGCGCCACTTCGGAGATCAAATGATCAACAAGAATAGCATTGTCAACACGCACTGCTTCCACGCAGATCACCACAGCAGGCGTTGGGTTCTCTGCCTGTTGGATCTGACGCTTGGCTGTAGCAAGAGTGTTATTATACACATTCTGTTGGTAGCACTCCGGTAGTGTGTTGCACGTATCAATCAAGAATCTATACGTGTCTGCAACGCCACCCGACGTTAACAACTTACGATCCATTGCATTTCAGTAGGATGCGATCTTACCACCGTCAGTCTTGTAGTTGAAGTAGTTCGAGCGATCAGGTCTGTCTGATTTCAGCTTTGACTTGGAAGCTTTCGGATGAACACCTTTGTTCTGTTTCCACACCAGGGAAGCGTGGCACAATGCAGTGCAGCTAAACTTGATCAGGGGCGACGGTATATGACCGTCCTTGTCATTAATCATGGAATTATTATATGAATCAGCATACTTACCGTGGTTATTCGCCCGATGATAAAATTTTCATGTAGGTAAACCGCGGGGTTGCTTCCACCTGGAAGTAAAGTAGACGCTAGCCATTCGTTAGAAGCTTCCGACTCTCTCGGCATTCGATTTGGACCACGTACACCACCTTCCACACACTCTGCTACAGGAGAAAGATTGTAACTGTCTGCCAGAAGGTAATGAATGAATTCCAAATGCTCTGTGGCGGATTCAATGCGGTGGGTATCATAAAGCCCTGCTATGTTGTCCCTTCCTGATTGAATGAAATGGGATTTAACTTGATCGACTTGTGCTCCAACCTGGTACCTGTTTGAGCGTGCAATATCCAATGTGGGCAGTTGCTTCAGCAAACCTCTTTCAAGAGCTTCTTTGTGCATGCCTCGAATGCTATGGACCAAATGTTGTTTTGCTGCATAGTGGTGTTCCAGTAAATCTCTATTATCTGCCAGTGAGGAGCTTCAGCTAATGGTTTCGCAACACGTCGCGTTGCATAACTCACTATCCCCAAGTCGCTTGCACTTATAAACTGCCGTCTGTTTCACATAAAGAGCTCCAGGAGTATGCCCATTGCAAATACAAGACGCGTCAGGTCTGAGTGACCAACTTGATGGATGCAACGACTGCCCGAGACCATTGATCGAGGTGTAGACACCGCCCGCAGTTGCAATTGCCACCGCCTCGGTCTCTGATTTGTGTCTGTAGGTTGCGTTTGCAGTGGATTGGTAATGATCGCGTGGGCTTCTGGATTGGGGATGGGGGTAGGCAGGTTTTGAAGACTGCTGAGAGAAGTGGAAGTGCTAGCAATGCCGCATGCAGGCAATGCGACGTGTTGAGTCTGTCTGTAAGGTTCCTCCAGGTGCTGGTGTGCTACGACTGGTTGTACCTGGCCTGGTGGTTGCAGTATTTATTGACCGTCGCAGTGTAGCTGACGGGGTGGAAGTCACGCTTTGAGTGATATCTGCAGCACGAGAATCATTCATCACACATGAGGGGATGAAGTTCTGAACTTGGATTGTAGAGGGTACGGGACTCCATCCTCGTGAGAAATCCCTCTCGCCAGCCGGTATGGAAACACATCTGTCAGCCGGCGGAAGTTGAGAATTCCCTGAAGGCCCACACTTTTGTTGATTCTGACCATTCGCAGGACTTTGATCATTTCGTCCTAGCAGCGTTGTGTCAGGGTAAGGGCTTTGGGAAGGTATAGTCCGATAAAGATGTTTCACCTTTACAAGGTAGGAATAATTTCCTCCGCCTGCATAAGCAACAGCAGGTGAGGTACACTCCTATTTGAGCGACCATGGAGGGATTCGACGAAAAATGGAGGATCAGTGTAGACCTGGCTAGACTCTAAACCCTGACAATACTCGGGGACAAGATCCCTTGAAAAGCATTCAATTATGGGGTTAACTGCCATCAGATTAAACTCAGTATTGAAAATCACTGTCACAGCAATGTCTGAAGGTCTATCTGCACCGCATGATGGGTGTTGATGACTTCCTCGCGTGATTATCATAGTATTGCACTTGTTCCTGGAACAATACTTCGGATCATGGATTGTGTATATCTTCAGCTTCCCGGTGGAAATCTCCTTTTGGCATCGCTAACAGTATCGCAAAGCGAGCAATGACTTATTCTGTATCATATGACATCAGTTGGCTGTGCTTCTTCCATCGCTTGGCGTTGGTAGCCGTGTTGGATGGTTGCACAGTTGGGACAACCTGAGAGCAACTCAGTTTGCTTTGAGATGCACGAGTTCTGAGGGGTAAACGTGTTATGTGATGCCAATGCAACGCCTAGGGTGGTATACTGTCCTCACCGCGAGTATAAAGTCTTTTCTCGAGGCTCCCCATTCATGAGGTGCCTGGTGGTTGCGCAAGATCAACGCTGGGCCGTTTTGTGTTCATTAACCAACACAACCAGTTGTACCAAGAAATTGCAAGAACTCGAGTATATATATCCCTTCTTCCCACCTTGACATTCATTCTCTTATCCTCGTGTATTAAACACACTGCCAGCATCCTGAACTCTATCAACATCACGTGACTTGCACAATACAACGCCTCTCATTCCAAAGCACTCCTGATAACCTCCACAACTTTTTACGTTCCCTCTGGGCGTCCTTCCACTACATGCAATGGTATCATAATGCTAATGCCTCAGATGTAGATTCATTGTCAACTCACAGTGATGGAACCAAAGGGCATCTGTAAAGAAAAGAGGATGGCAACTAGCAGGGCAAAAATACCGACATCAATAATAAATCGATGCCTGCTGTTCGATCGGGACTGTATAACGGGATTCATCTCAGAACACCTCTGTGGACTCGTACAGATTTACAATGTTTGAAGCATCAAGGATGAGAGGTCATGGGACCAATTTTATGATATAATGTTTCTTGATCCAGTCATGACTAGCCACTTTTCCCAATTCCAGCTGTTGTGGCGGCACCTCAGGAGCAGGTGTTCGCATTTCCAGGAGTGGTGGGCAGCCTTCTGCTCATCTATGGGGCAAATGTTTGACATAACCCGCAATCAAATGAGCAATTGGAGGTGGGACAACCCCTGTGCCTTTTGGGATGAAGTCTATCGCTCCAATCTGCAGACAACCAGCTCGGGGAAAGTTAAACGCACCGGCGAGCATTCCTCTTTGTACGGTAGTGATGATCTAAGGGCAATGATTGAGCCACCAATCTGCTGGCAGTAGAAGCCAGACAACTTCCTGGCCGTTGAAGAAAGTATTATGATGAGATAATCAACGAGGATGATGATGATGAGAACTGGGTGGATCCCGGAGCGGCGAGTGGTGGAAGGAGCCGTCCTAGCGATGACAATGACAATGACAACGGCGAGGGTGAGCAGCGCACGCAGGGTGGTGAGAAAGGAACTGGGAAAGCGGAAGGTAAAAAGAATGGGAAGGGGAATAGGAAGGGGAAGGCAACGGAGGAAGGGAAGGGGAAGGGGAAGGGGAAGGGATACAATAAAGGGAAAGGTATTGATAAACAAACCCCAGGAGGAGATGATATCTCTCGTGCCATTGCTTTGCAGTTGCAGAAGGAAATGTATCAGGCAGACTCGGACATGAAGGGCCGACTAGAGCGGGTATATGTAAATCCTGAAGCATCGCCCGCGGGGTCAGTTTGCTCAGATGATGATACCCACTCTACCAAAGAGTCGGACAACGAATATAACTCAGAACATGATCCTGATGTGGACATGCACATGTAGAATGATGTAGATGGACCGGACGGCATTAATTTAGATGGCGATGTGAATATGGAAAGGGATGGTCATGATGAACAGGAGGAAGATGAAGAGGAGTAAGTTGAGAAGGGGGATAATGAGAATGAAGAGGAGGATGAGGATGAGAATCAGGAAGACGATGAGGATGACGATGTTGGCAAAAAACCTCAGGCAATTGGCCAGGGAGAGATGGTAATTACATCAGCTGACGATGTAGATGCCATGGTATACGATCAGCTTATTGTGCTATCTGAACCATGCCAGACGATGAGCAACCATACCACACAGCCACAACCTCCAGCGCCTGCACCACGGCCACAAACCCCAGTTCCTCGCCCATGACCACGAACTCAGGAGACTCATCCCCTCAGTGGGTGGGAACATTTGGAGCTTAGTACTCCGCAAAAACCATACCTGGCGGTGCCAACTTTGCCAGAAGCTGACGCAGCGGGAAACACCTCTGATGGGGATCTGGATCAGCAGCGGCTGATCAAATCGGCAGGTAGCGACAGTCTCCCCAATGTTCCTCTCCCCAATGTCCCTCTCTCTGATATCTGTCTCGCTGATGTCCCTCTCTCTGATATCACTCTGCCTGATATCCCTCTCCCGGAGCCGCGCCTGGTTGTCTCGGTAGGTAAGGAGTGAACCAGTCCTCATGATGCAGAGGAGGTGATGGTTGTTGAATTCAGGTCAGGGTCGGGTTGTTGTCTTTGTTTGTTTCCTTTGTTCTAATCTATTTATCTCAGGCATTGATTATTACAGATGTCGCGAGGTTTTTGAATCGCTCAGGGTTTATTCGCTTTATGCGTTTTGTATTGGTTTTATTTGATCGGGTATAGTTTTATTCACATTATTATGGGATATCGCGCATGCAGAGATTTTGCAACTCCTGGAGTATACGGAATCTCGTTCTGATGGTGTTGAGGCTCAATAAGTTAGCTGAAAGTATTGTGAGCTTACACACCTCGCTGCTCAGGCCCAACACAAACTTTCGTCCTTTTCTACAGTGTATACTCAACTTCTCACGTGTCGTCCACAATGCCAGAGAAGACCCCTTCCCGTTTCCCCAAATTTTCATGCCGAAAGCAGTTCACCTCAGACAGCTGGCGACTTGATCATATCAAATTACACCATCCTGAACACCTTCAAGTTCGCAGCGTGCCCTGACGCATTGAACCCAGTCAGCGTTGTGAATTCAATGCTAACAAAGATTCAGTTGATGACCTGGACGCGTATCCCAACCTCGGACACATTGGAAGTATTGCAGACTCGGAGTCTCAATCTCCGCCACCTCTCTTGGCACGGAGGAAAATTGACCCTGGCGCCAGCGCTCTGTTGAGCGATTACACTGCTGAGCTATGGGAATGCGAAGCTCAGGGTCGCCTTTAGAGGAACATACAAAATAATCCCTACTTCCTGTTTGCAACGTGTGAAGAGTACAAATATATACAGTGTGGGATCAAGAAGAATTGCATGAAGATGTACTATGACAACGTGCTGAAGGAAGCAAAAACCAGTCTGCATTTCCCAAGATGCAACAATGGGGATGGCATCCAGAAGCTCATGGCTAGCATGCCAGATGATCAGGCACTTGGGGAGTGGGCAGTACACACTTTCGAGGATATGAAATGGAATGACACTCACCAATGCCCTATTAAATACTGGAGTCGAGACATCATGAAAAGCATGAGACGGTTCATGCGGCAGCCAGCCAACGTCGAGAATCTCATTTACGCCGCTCAGCGTTGCATCATCAGCGATACTCCACCGAAACGCCTCTATACTGCAATGCACCTTGCGGACTGGTGGTGGGAGACACAGATATGGAGAGATACTCAAGGATAATAACATGCAATTCGACATTTAGAGAATGCTCAGAGTAGGGGATACACTGCTTCCCTTGATCTTCATGTCCGACAGAACACATCTCTCAATTTTGCTGGCGACAAGAAAGAGTGGCCGGTATACATGACAATTAGCAATCTATGTTCGAAATTCCGCCAGATGCCCTCAACACAGAGCATCATAATGTTCACTCTCCTACCAATTGCAATCAAGAACCGAAATATTCCTCAGAAGCGGCTGGATGAGCTGCAGCAATCAAACTGATAGGTGGTGAATAAAGTACTTTGGCGGGTACTCCAGCCACTGACCTTTAAACAAAATCCCAGTGCTGAGAGCTGGTATTAGAATGTTCTCTGTGCACATGGCAACTTCTGGCGTTGCAAACCAGTTTCAGCAGTATGGCTTGCAGATTGCCCATAGTATAGTGACCAACATCATTTCGCGCGGTATGTCTGTTTTTGGTGCGAGTGTCCAAAGAATGAACTTGGAGATTATGTGCCTCCTGACAAGCAACACCCCCGGCGGGATCACAACCTATATTGAATGGTCAGCAATACCAACACCAAGGGAGCCAATGCCAAACTCTCGTCACGCCATGTTCACCGAGTATTCAACATATTTCATCATGTTACGTGTATTCTGAGCAACTTCCCTAAGCCTGACCTCCTCCATACAAACCAGATCAGCATGCTTGACCACCTCCAGAAGTGGATTTTCCACTTCATGAAGTTGCACGAATGGTTCGACAAGTACAATGCAATCTGGTTATCCATGCCTGCTTACCACGACCTCACACCAAAAAATAAGTCATATGAGGAAGTTTCTCAATTGAATGAGAAGGAGATGAAGGAAATGAGCTGGTACATTCTTGGAGTTGTAACCCAGTCTCTATGAGGCGGAAGCCCCGGTCAGCGTCCCATACTCAATCGCACAATTGAGTGCACACTGGCATTATTTGAATTCAGTATGTATGATCGATATATGTCACACGATGATGCAACATTGAGCTACACGGTGGATGGCTTGCCTCATTTTCACACCATCAAAGATGTTTTTTTACTTGGGCGAGCCAGCAAAAATGTGAAAGCCAAAGCCAATGCCCTGAGAACAAAACTCATGAAGAAACCAAAGGTACACGAGGAAAGTAATGCTGAAACTTGGATGCAGTCCATGAAGCGGCGCGCCTAATGAACTCCTGGTGGGATCATTTCAGCCATGAGATAGATATTGCCAAGTAGTTGGATGCTGAGTTCAACTTTCCGAAGATCCACTTGATGTATCATTGGGCCGAACAGAATCATCAATATGGAGCCTTGCAACAGTATTTTGCTGAGAGACATGAACAAGCACATAAAACAAATCTCAAGGATGGTTGGAACTCCTCCATTCACAATCTTAACTACCAGCCTCAAGTAATCACTTTTCAGTGTCGCATTCTCTGCTTCGAAATCAGAGAGCTCAATCTCCAATACCTCGCTCAGCGTTGGGAGCACAGTGCTGCCGCCTGCAAAGTCTTCCTTTCCAGTGCTGATCTGGCTACCCCCCTTAGCTCCCAGTCATTTGCGAAGCCCAGATTCATGGGACCCCAAAACCACCATGATGAAACCCATCCTAATACTATGATCAAAGACCTCAGCGTGTTTCTCGACAATACGCAGGACGCAACGCACTGCGTGGCAATATTCGGCGGCACGCGGGGGTTAATTACGCATAAGAGTTGTAACACAATGTATATATCGGATGAACAACTTCACGCAATGGAGCTCTGTATTTCCGATGGTATTAGGGTTCAAGTTGAGAGTTTAGAAGGTGAACGCATATCTCAGATGTGTTGATGCACAGGGAGCCAGAGCTGGTGCGGAGGGGATTGACGGAACGACTCGGTGTGGGTAAAGCAATGCCTTGGGAGGTGATATGGTGCGCTCAATGGGCGTCTCCCATGGCAACTGCAACGACTATTTAAAATGAAGCTCCAACACGAGGATGGAGCTTTCGTTGAGTACTGGTTAGCGCCGGCGCTCGCCACAATACCTGAAAACTCGGGAAACTAGAATCACGTCTCGAAATTTGTAAAAGTAAGAAAAGTACCGGCAGCCATTGCATTGCAGGTTTGCAGCGTGCGAAACATCCTCCGTTGCGCACATGAGATTCCAGAGAGCACTACTAGTTGTATGACAGGAGACGGACAGAACGAGCGATCGATTGTCAATAGCCACATAGATGTGAGGACTTGGAATGTTGTGTATAATTAGTAAAGAGAAAATTGCATTTTGCGCACAGGTAGAAGGAATGCAAGGAGAGATTATCTCAACGTCACACATTGCATTGGAATGCCGACGCAATGGTGTACCTAATGAACCCATTCCAACGTATGGTCACAGTTGGCCACAACGTCAGACTGTTCATTCAAAATAGGAGACCAAAAGTGTGAGCAGATACAGTGAAACAGCAATTGGAGGGCGATATGCAACACAACGTGTGGTATTGTGTCTGGGCGCGGAGTAATCTGCCACCGGGGTGTCTCTGACAGCTCTGATGGAGTGCGTCCACTCTGCCGGTGCCATTCCGCCTGGAGAGAAATATTATTTGCTGATGTATAACTAGTATGACATTTCTGAGTTAAATTTTGTTTGTCAATTTTATTACTAACTTAGTTTTTGCTTTCTTATGTAACAGTTATAGGCTAGACGATATTGTGTTCACTGGTCATCTTTCAGTCGAGTTTGAAGTCTAATAATTTTACATGGCGCATATGACTTTTCCACATCTATGGCCGAACTATTATATTGCACAATTTGGTGACTGAAATCATGATACAGCTGCAATGTAGCAAATTTGGTAGAGGAAGAAATTTTTGACTACATGTGATGTCAGGAAACAGAATATGCGTATGTATTCCTCTGGCAGTGATCGAGCCGTCACCAGCTCTTCATCTGAATATGATTTCTATAGGATGATTTGGTCGGGAGGCAATTTGCTGGGGTAAGGGCTTATGTGTTCAAAAGGCTTCATTATCTGACTCCGTAACAAATCCTGCCCCTTGTCAGGTAAATGAGACAATATGCGTTTGTTTGTATATGGCTTCCCTCAACTTATCCTCCTGTGATGACTTCCTGGTTGAAATGTCCCTTGTGGAATTTGGGATTTTCCGGGGACGATATCAACCGATTCATGCTGCTCTTCAAATGTTGTCCTAGCAGGCGCAGCTGCTACATCATTCATTTGTGGATTAATGACTGCCGGAACCTGCAATTTGGTTGTTCCGTACTTCTTGTCTCTTTCACAGAAGTAATTGGCCATGTCGCCCCATGCTGGTTGTGTCAATTCGTCAAGCTTCATCTGCTTCTGCCGAAATGACTCCATGTGCTGCTGTACCATTTTGGATATTGTGCCCACCACCTAGCCAGGTTCGTTATCTTCACTCAGATTGCCAAGCTCTGTATCTACATCATCCTCATCAGCCTCATGCTCCTCATCGAGGGAATGTGCAAGATTGCATAAACTGTCTCCTATAGCAACCATCATTTCGTCAAGTAGTTTTTTGTGCTCTCTGGTGTTCAATCCCATGTTTTCAGCATTGCTTGTTTCTTCCTGCTCCTGCTTAATCGCTGTCTCTGGGTCATCAACTCGCTTTCTTGCCACAGTGGTCCCTCTCTCAACATAGTCCTCCATCCATTTCTCTTTTCTTTTGTTGCTATGACAATGTGATTCTCTTCGTGTCTTCGCTGGAAGCTTCATTTTGGATCGCAAGCTACACTCTACCCCAAGGCCTCGGACTCTTTCTGCTGGCCAGCTGCTCTTCCCTTAATTAACTTGATGACATGGTTGTGTGGAAAGCTTTGTCAATTTACTGTATTTGCCTGCCGGAAGCAGCAAAAAGTTCGATTCTGAAGATTTGACCATTGTAGATTGTGTTGACTATGTTGTTGGGCAAGATGTTGGATGTTGCACGATATGGATGATATGAAGGGCGGCTGCATCTTGTATGTCATGGTTGGTATGTTTGATCCAGTTAAAGAAAGCAAAGTCTGCGTTTTAACCATTACTAAAATTGCAATAGCAAAGCTAATCGTACAACATGTCATGATATTAAGCCTCAGTTTCATGCAAGATCCCTGGGATTTCTTGGGGCAAACATTACCAGACATCGTTTGCCTCGAAGAATGAGCCGTCAATTGCTGACAATCAGGAGATTTCCGTTGTCGAAAACGTCTATGGATTGTTACAAACAAACAAGCAACATTTGACACACTTACAGCACATCGCCGGATGCTGTGAAATCCCTGCAACCTTCAGCCATACACAGCAGAATTCACCATGAGTAGAACGTGCAAGTGGCCTGTTACTTATTCCAATTTGACTTGAAGCGAACTATATATTCCTCAGGACTTCCCACTTCTTTTTGTTATTATCTTTCTCTCCTATGGCACAAAAGCAAATCATGGATACAGAAACATCTGCACATGGTAAAAGTGGATCAGAACCAAGCTGGTTGACAGGCATTTCATCCAATGCGGCACTTGCAGGCACAGTGCAAAACCCCAGACACCAGTTAGTCCACCGCAAAGCTGCCAATAAAGGCACCGAAAATTTGACTCCTGATACACATATCCACATTGTCAGTAAACCTTGAAGCAGCAAGAATGAGAAGCAGCATGCAGTTGGATGTGAGCATATCCAGATCGAGATAAACAGCCGAGAACTGACTTTATAACATACTGCAGCTCTACGTAGAGAGCTAAGTGATCAATTTATCACTGCCAATCACAGTAAACCACCATGGTCGACCAAGGCATTTGTCCACACAGTCTGCGAAATCTAACATGGTGTTGTGAGTGGTGCATTGTTTGCAGACAACTTTTGTGTTAAGCATCTCCAGGAGTGGACAAAACAGACCTAAATCACCTTAGGGACTGCTCTAGAAGCATATATGGTTGAGGGAATAGCTGAATTTCATTGTTAGAGGCAGCAACTAATTTCTTGTAGGTTTTCAACATGTCTGCTCCTAAGGCAAGGTTAGGAGGTCGCGTCCAGCTGGTACAGTGCGATATGCGCCTGGCAATCAATATGGCCAGAATGGCCAAAGGAGGGTTTTCGCATGCAGCAATAGAGGAAACCCAATACAGGATGAAGAAACTTCATGCCGAAGTTCGAGATGAGAAGAAGCAGGGAGTGGAGATTTATGGTTGTGAAAGGCGAAGGCTGCGATACAATGACGCCCGGCTATGCTTCATCCAAACCAAACAAACGGATGCCTTTCTTGCCAAAATGGCACGACAAAGTATCTGCAGCCACCCTGGAGGCGCCAAGGAACGAGTGCACCTTCGTCTGGCTGACACAGACAGCCTTCATCAGATCCGATGCCATTCCCGCCAGGAATACCACCTATCCCAACCGGTGCGACCAAGGGAGCACAAAGGTCCCAAAGTGACAATTTACCACCCGGAGATGTGTATTAATACACTTCATTTCCCAAATGTTCAATTTGTTTATCTGGATGTATATACCCAGGATGGCCAGCACGATACAGATTATAATCCAGTTATGTTACCTGATGGAGGAACATCCACTGGTTAATAAACTATCGACTGTGTAGTAATGCACCTAACATTGATTTTGAAGACCAAAGTAGCCTATTGAGCAAACCTGGCAGTGACAATGACCAATGACACAAAGGAACAGGATATTTGGGCATATTATTATCTACAATTAGCAGATACTGTACAGAATATTTTAAAGGATATATGTATATGGATTATTAGAGAACAATGTAGTGATCAAGGAGAATATCAACAGAAACAATAGAAAGACTTTCAAAACAATGTGAATGATATACTATGCCAAATCAACTGATTGCATATTGCGGATAGGCGCATCGCAAAATGAGCGTCAACACAGCATCAACAATTTTTGGTCATGTAAGTCAGGTAATTAAACATTGATTTGGTCATGGTTATACATAATCGAAGTATTGGCCGCGTTTACAGGCAAATATTCTAGCGATACACTCCCTACCCCATCCTGAAAATGAGCGTGAACACAGTGTCAACTATTTTTTGTCTGACATCATTGGTAATCTGATGGGTGATAGGTTGCATGCAGTCATAAAGGAATTATTGGCCGCCTTTGTTGGCAAAAGGGATAGTGATACCCTCCCTGCCCCATTTTGAAATTAAGTATCAATGTAGCATCAATGAGTTGTAGTTTTGCATCTTCAGTAATATGAGTAGCGCTGGATTATAAACATCCATAAACAGGCACTTCACAGTCTATATATGCAGATGAGCAGGAGATATTCCTGCGACATCCTCCGGGACAGAACCAACCTATTGCGTTTCCAAAGCTACCAATAAGTGTTGAGGACCATTTTAGTGTATCAGAACGGTCAAAACGATACACACACCTCCGCCAACACACCACACCACCTTTTAGTTTTGCCAAGATTGATTTTACACAATCAAGTTTGACATTGCGAGAGAATTTTTGCTTTGGTTTCCAGTTGAACGAACTTCAACCGCTTAGAAGCAGACGACGATGAGCCTCTTCAGAGCAGCAAGGAAGATAAACACCTTTCAAAAGGCTAAAGAAAGGATGGAGAAGATAATGGCCGAGCCCAGTGAGACAGGGCGATGGCAAGCAACTTCTTCCAGTGGAGTGGGAGAATAACTCGAAATTTTGGGATGGAACGACCCAGATGGAACAGCTACGACTTCCGAGATTGCTCGGGAAGAGTTCAGAGAGAATATTGGAGAAGCTTTGGTCCTGCCCAGGGAGATTTACAATGAAGTGGCAAGAGTGCACAATCAGGAGGCGAGAGAGATTGGACATTTAAGCCAGCAAGTATCTACGGTGCATGGTGAAAGCAGCGTGGACGAAGAAAGAAAATTGGTTTTTAAACAGCGAAAGGTTTATACTATCCCGAGCAAAGGCTTATGGTCAGGAAGATAGAGAAGCAAGAACGTGGATAGCCAAGGGTCGTCAAGGATGTCGTCGCCACCGCCTACTACGAGTTATGGAGGATGAATGATTTCTTGTCCAGCGAATACGCCAGGAAAATCAACACAATAGGAGGGAAGCATAATGGGCTTCCCACCGAGCACTATTCCTCAGAATCCTTTTTCGACCCCGAGACCAATTGCTGGAATTATCACACGGAGGTATATTTAGTTGGAGGAAAATATCAGTCAACACACCGAAGAAAGTGGAGAGGAGGAGGGAATGGCAGAGACCCGGAAAGTCTACACACCCATTTCGAGAAAATTCGAAATTAGCGACAGCAGCGAAGCTGAGGACGATGACATGACGGAGGTTCAATGGAGGGAAGAGAAGCCCTCCATGACGCCAACGAAGAAAGGAAAGAAACGCAATAAGGGTAAGAGAGTGAAGAGGACGCAAATGCCCGAACGACCAATCCCGAATATGCCTCAGACACCTAGCAAGAGACAGTTGGAGGCTCATTGGGCCAAGCCAGAAGATTTGGGGACAAATGAGAAAGAACTGACTAGTTTGGAGGCTTTTATTGGTGAGTATATTCGGAACACTAATGGGCTGAGGGATTTTATAGTTGGACAGGAAAAATACGACGGAGAATATGCGACGTGGTGTGGCCAACAGTCGGAACATGTCGCAGCAAGACAGAACCATACTGATGGGACAGTGACGAGTACATGAAAAATCTGTATGGAAATTCAGCAACGGGTGGAGCTGAGTCGGGAATACGATGAGGCTAGAGCAGGCAAATTAGATGAGAGATTGTCTAAGATTGAGAAGAAGTTGGCCAAGATTGCACCAGTAAATATGGCCAAGACAATTGAAAATGCACTGAGCGGGTGCATGGAAAAGAGGATTGATCAGCTGACGGATAAGGTAGTCGAGAGGTTTGAGAAGGCGGCTGCTGATGATAGAAGAAAAGGAGAAATTCGAAGAGGGAAACAGGTGGAAGCCACCCCGGAGAAGAATATGAGCGATATTGAGTTCAAGCCGGGAGCGACCATTTCCAAGGAGGAGAATGAGAAGGTGGAGAGAGCTATCCGGGAAGAAATGGAGGTGGATGAGCAGGTGCTGGAGCAGTCCAAGCATGCACTGACGATTGCGCCTGGAGGAGTGAGAGGAGAGTTTCCGCGGCTGGAGGCAGGCAAGGTTACGATCCTGAAGAAGAAACTGGTGGTGCCAGCAGTACCACAACAGAAGAAAAAGGTGGTGAAACATCCACAGGAGGGGATACCGATGGGACTAAAGGCTGGGGTGAAGAAGCCGGAAGTTAAGAAACCAGAAACAAAAAAGCCGGAGAAGAAACCTGAAGAAAAGAGGAAAAGTATGTGGGCGCAAGCGGCAGTCGCACCGGCGCCACCAAAGAAGCAACCTGAATAGAGACAGCAACAACAACGTCAGGTAGAACAGAAGAAGCAGGGGGATGGGTTTAATGAAGTACAGAGAGGTGGAAATAAAAAGGAGAAGATACAGCCAGTCCCCCCAGGACAAAATTCGATGGAGAAGAGGAGAGTAGTTTTCAAGAGGGATAATGGACTCCCTCTCTCTCAGAAGAAAGATCTGGATATTTTGTCGGAAGTCAATAGGGCACTTTTTGAGGCGAAGGTTCCCCATTCTGTGCACATTCAAGGAGTTACAAAGATCACCCGAGAATGCTTGTGAACAATTACGACCCCTTGATAAACTGCTGATATGCTGGTTAGATATAGGGAAATTGTGATTAAGGCGGCGAGAAGGGTGGACACGGGTATCGTGGACATCGAAACGAGTAAGCTCTGGCAGAGAGTCAAAATGGATGGCGTCAATTTTGATTGGTATTTGGGGAAGAAGACAGGAGGAGGATTGGAGAAATTGAGGCAGGAATTGCAGGTTGAAAATGAGGGGGTGGTGTTGCCTCGCGCAATCAGCTGGATTGGAGGACCGAAAGCTGTGCAGAAGGAGAAGGGGGAGGGAGAGAAAGCATCTACGGTTATGTTTGCGGTCAAGGGTAGTAAAATGGCCGAAAAGGTTTTGAAGGAAGGATTGAGGGCGGCAGGAGTGAAGTATAATGTGGGGAAGTTTATGACTGCCGGACTGGATTCTTTCTGTGGAGTATGCAGCAGATGGGGACATGTTGATGCAAAGTGTGGGGCTTTGAGGATGCCGGCTGGCATATTGTGTGCGGGAAAGCATTTGACAAAGGATCATAAGTGCAATGTGGTGGGTTGCAAGGTGAATGCAGCACAAAACTGCACCCATAACGTTGACAAGTGTGTTAACTGCAAGGGAAATCATATTGCAAAGGCCAACTGTTGTGTTAAAAAACAGGAGGCAATAAAGACAGCAAGAGAAGAAGGGCAAACCTGGAAGGAGAGGGAAGGGGAACGCCAAAATGTGATGACAGATCAGCAGGAGACACTGCAATGAACGGAGGATGGGGTACCATCGATGGCAGAAGCGGAGAGGACGGTTCCTGAGGAGCAACAGAACGTATGTGAGGCAGAAGTCCATGTTGTTTCGACACAGGTGACAGCCGAGTCGAGCTGTAGTGCAGGAATCCCAGAAACCCCCATGACGCAATGGTAAAGTGCATAATGCATAATTGTGGGAGCGGGTATGATGCGGTAATGATAGCGCTGGACAAAGGGATTGTCTGGGGGGCTGATGTGGTGATGATGCAAGAACCGGTTGTGGAAAGGGAGGGATACAACATTAGTCACCCAGGATATAGGCTGGTCAGAGGAGGAAAAATGATGACTGCGATATGAAGAGATACACACGTGGAGTTTTCGAAAGTGGATATGGGGGGAGATGGAGATGTACAGGTGTTTGATATAAAATATCCCTCGGGGAGAAAGATGAGATTGGTGAATGTGTACGATCAGCTGGGACAGGTGGAGGGAGTGAGGAGTCAAGGCAGACCGGCACAGACAGCAAGATGGAAAGAGATTATGGGGCATGACAAGATTCATTTGGGAGGGGAATGGAATGCTCACAGTGATAGATAGAATCCGGATTGCCCACCCAAAAGAGATGAAGTCTTTCTAACAAATCTTATGGATGAGTATGGATTGATGAATGTTACCGATGGGGAAGCAACCCATATGAGTACAAGAAATGGCGAAATTTGGAAATCGCTAATAGATTTCTTCATAACGAAAGCCAGTATGGCCTATACTTTGGAGATAGCTACAGATTTGGCAACTACTTCGGATCACGCAATTGTGTGTGCCCACCTCAGATGGGACGAAGGGGAAGGAGTCAACATATTGAGAAAGGTTACGGGATGGGATATTGATGGGCTCAAGTCGGAGGAGGCAGAAGAAAATTACGAAAAAGCTAAAACATATTGGAAGGACAAGAGCTCAGTGAGAGCCGTTTTGAACGAAGAAAGCAGCGAAGAAGAACTACAAAAGGAAGCTGAGTGGATACAGCGGAATTTTGTGAATCATCTTAATAGGTGCGGCAAAGAAGTAAAAGTTTGTGCGAGATCAAAGAGGTGGTGAAATGAGGAGATCGCAGAAAACAGGAAAATTTTGGGATCATTGAAAAGGGCCAGACGAAGGGGGGAAGCAACGCAGTAACAGGTTAAGAAGCAGCGAAGCAACCTCCGAAGAACAATCCGACAATCGAAAACGAAGATGTGGCAGGACTTTTTATCTTCCGCTACAAACAATCAGGTATGGCAGGCACTGAGGTGTACAAAACTGAGGGGCCAGCAAACGACGAAAGCCTTGAAATCCAGGAGCAGATGCGTGGCTGAATGCTGGGAGGATAAGGCGGAATTGATTAAAGAAGAAGCATTCCTGAAATCTTTCAAGGGTGTGGAGAGAAAGGCCCACAAAGAGGGAGGAGGAATGTGAAAGAAGATTACTGATGAGGACATCCGATTGGCTCTGCTCGATCAATCAGTTGAGATGGCCCCTGGTCCGAACAGATTAGGGTTTCAGGCGATAAGATTATTGTGGGAGTGGGATGCTCCGAGAACAATTGCAGTCGTCAAAATGTCATTTAGGTAAGGAATCCACCTGCGAGTTTGGAAGGAAGCGAAGGGAGTAGTTATACCGAAACCGAATCAACCACATTACGGAGTTGCCAAAGCATATAAGGTGATTACGTTGTTAAATTGTCTGGGAAACGTGGTTCAGAAGGTGGTAGCAAACGCAATAGCAGAGGAGTGTGAGCGAAGGCAGCTACTTCATGATGGACAGTTTGGATGCAGAACGAGATAGTCAGCAACAGACGCGGTTGGAAGGTTGATGAAGAGAGTTGAAGTAGTGTGGGGGAGGGGGAATACAGTGGCAGTGCTGTTGATGGATATTAAGAAAGCCTTTCCACATGTGGCAAAGGGGAACTTAATAAAAAGAATGAAGAAAATGGTATTTGAAGCCAATCTGGTGAGATGGGTGTCAAGTTTTATGAAGGAAAGAAGAGTGATTATGTCGATGGACAGAAAGGAGGGAGACAGTTTCGATGTGGAAATGGGAGTTCCGCAGGGGTCTCCAGTGTTGCTAGTACTTTTCGTTAAATACCTTTCGTGGTTGTTCGGCAGAGTTGAAGAAAAAGAGGAAGAGTGCGGAAGCGATGGCATATCGTTTGTTAATGATGTTGGGTGGGTGGTAGAGGGGGGAGATTTCGGGGAATGCACACAACGATTGGAGGGATGCGTGAATGAAGCACAGAAATGGGCGAAGGAGAATGCCTGTCAGGTTGGGGTGGAAAAGCCTGAAGCGATATTGTTTACTCCAAGGAAAAGCAATAAGGAACCGAAGATGAGGGCCAGAATACGGGTTGGAAGTAATGAGGTTCAATACAACAAAGAAGCGACAAGGTGGCTTGGAGTATGGCTGGATAGTATGCTTACTCTGAACGATCATACAAAAAAGATTTTTGCAAAGGCAAGAGGAGCTCAGAATAGGGTGCGATCCTTGATGACGACGAAAGGATTAAGCTCAGAAGGATGTCAACGAATTCAAGTTGCTGCAGTACAGGCCGTCGCGTTGTATGGAGCCGAACTGTAATGGAAGGGACAAAAGAACAAAGCGCAGGAGGTACAGGAGATATTGAACGAACAAGGCAGAAGGGTAACCGGATGCTTTAGGATGACAACTCAAGGAGCTTTGATGAACGATGCTGGTCATGGAGCGGCAACTGCGATTCTTAATAACCGGGTTAGGCGGTATAGGACAAGGCAGATGATGCTGCCAGATGCTACAGGCAGAGGCAAAATGATCAAAATGGAAGGAAATGTTGTACAGAGGGTGGAGGGAATTGATGAGTTGATTCTGGAGGAGTTTCTCGAAAGGAGGCAATATGAGAGAACAACGTTACTGACCGATAAGAAAGTATTAAAAGCAAAAGTGATTATTCAGCATAAGGAACAGGCGATGGTGAAAGCGAGAAAAGAAAGAAAGGGCCTGCTTCTTTGGACTGATGGATCGAGAAAAGAAGATGAGTGGGTAGGGTGCGCAGTGGTATGGAAAGAGGAAAGATGTAATAATGGAAGGGTGCACCGAGGCCAACAGAAAGAAGCGTTTGACGCGAAAATGTATGCGAGGTCAGAAGCAGTAAAAATTGCAACTCAGATCACCAGAAAAAGAGAAGTGAGGAGAGTGACGGTTTTTACGGACTCCCAAGCGACTTTACGAAGAATACAATCGGATGAGCCAGGAACAGCACAGGTACTTGCGCTATGAACGTGAATTGGGAAAGCGAGTTGGCCAGTAAAAACATCCAGGTGGAGTACCGGTGGGTACCTGCACAGAAAGGGGTGAAAGGCAACGAAGAAGCAGACCTGCAAGCGAAAAAGGCGGCTTATAAGCATTGTGGGAGTTATACCGAAATGCAAAATCCGCTAGCTCATTTGAATTATGTTTCATTTGCCCATATTAGTCGAAAGTTAACTGAGACGAACTGGGATGAATGTATGAGAGAAATTGAAGAGATGGGGACGAAATTGAAGCAGAGTTACTAGTATGATTTCGTGACGAGGGGAGGTAACAAAGGGGTGATGGGATCCAAGAAAGCGGTTGCAGCAAGGTTTTATCAACTTAAGACAGGGCATGCTCTTATGGGGAAATATCTTATGCGAATCGGAAAAAGAAGAGATATCAAATGCTGGTGGTGTGGGCATGAATATCAGATAAGAGACCACCTGTTTATGAGGTGTAAAAGGTGCAAATGAGAACAGAAGCGGCTTTGAACCGACGGGCAAGAGAGGGAAGACGGGTATGAGAGTATTGAGAGAGAAATGATGAAGCTTAAGGTTAGGTTGCCAACGTCTCTGGTTTTTGCAGAAGAAAAATGTTCTCGAGCACTGTTAGATTTTCTTTATCATCCAGATGTTGGTAGAATTAGCGGAGTGGTGGAGGAGGCGGAGAACTCGGATCACGAGAAGTCAAGTGATGGGGGGGTGTAAAAGTTGATGTTGTTTTTTGGCAGTTTCTTTTGTTTTTTGGGGAAGAGGACTCGCGACTTTGCTTTTGTTTCTTTAGGTTCCGAAGAAGCGGGGAGGAAATATGGGAGGGATATATGCAATGGCCGCTAGCGGCCGAATGCAATATGATTACAAACAAACAAACAGTCAAAACGATGTATATAAATACTATCAGCCATTTCACCCTGTAATCAAACATGATACAAGGTCAATAATCTTTGACGCTCTATTGACGGTTATTTTCAAGATGGAGTAAGTTGCTAATCTCTGTTTGTAGTGATCATTAAGGCAGCCAATGCATCCAAGACAGACATTGACATAACGAAATCAATATTTTGCAATTAGCTGTAGAATATCTGAGTGCTATGAGAAATTACGAAACCCAAAACACAAAACTGGACTTTGGAACCGACGGGTCTAGCTAAACCCGGCAAAACCCGCGGGTTGACGGGTATGGGTCCCGGTTTGGCCCGCCAAGAAGCAGCGGATCGGGTCTTTGAATAGGTCAGGAACCAAACCAACCAGGTTTTGCGGTCCACACCAGGTCTGCTGGCAGGTTGCCCGGACCCGTTCGTTACACTAAGTCCCATTGAAGGAATGATCAGAAATCCTCCGATTGAGAAACATATGGACATGGCGTGAGGAGGAATGGCCAGTGGCATGCCTGGCGCAATGTTGGGAAAGACCACACCTGTGTGTCCTTCATTGCTGCAAGTATGCAGTGGGACATCAGCAAAATGTAAATCGGTCCGGAAGCAACATGCAATCCTCCCAGACACTCCGGGCGACCTCACCAGTGCTTCTAAGTACTTCTTGATGCTCCCAGACCCCCCTGGAGCTAAGCAATGTGCTCTCAGACTCTGCAAGAACATTGTCAGGATGCTACAAGATTTGACTCATAGGATAGTCAAATGTTGGAGCTCCTGAGACCTCTGTGCAGATCTGCGGGTGAATTCAAGAGCAGCTGAGACCGCTGCACTGCACCGAGGAAAACTTGGTGCCGTATTCTCACAGCAGTTGTTCTGACATAATGACAAGGCATTTTGTCTTATCATATTCCTCTTTGTTACACTCACAAGATTCGATTCATCATAATATCCCATGCATTATATATGTCTCTGTATATGTCTACGAACGGTCAATCTGGCCGCAGATGGTAGTCGAGCATAATCGGATGAGCACTGGGACACGCCCATTGAGAAAACTTAGAGATGGACCACTTGGAGACCGTTGTGGTGAAACAATGAAGCTAGAAAGGAGAGCCCACCAGTGACACTACGCTGCACCTCTCGCAACATCCAAACGGAATTCATGAGAAAGACTGCTTCTAGTTTTAGGAGCGTAGGCACTCGGTGAGACAATATGATACTACCTGGTGTTCATGATCCACGACATCTCGGGCAGAGTGAGTGAGACCAGAAGATGAGAAAGATAGAGTGTGTACTTTCATTATATTATAAGATGAGATTGAAATGAGATGATGTCTATCTACTCCCCATCACTGTGTCCACCTCCGTTACCCCTGTATTTCCATACACCCACCATCGCTCCTTAAAGATGTACTTGGACGCTGTGATCTAGAGAGTGTGAAGATGCACTAGGAGGCCATGATCGAGCAAGTTTGCAGATGCACTTTGTGGCCATAATCGTGCGAAATTGGATGCCGTAATCAAGCGTATTTCGTGATACACTCAGAGGCCTTCATCAAGTGAACTTTGAGATGCACTCCGAGATCGCGATTGAGCGAGTTGGGAGATACACTTTGAGGCCAGAATTGTGCAAACTTGGAGGCCGTGATCGAGCAAATTTGGATGCCGTAATCGTGCGAGATTGGAGGAGTACTAGGAGGTGTTCAATCTGGAGGCAGTAGTTCGGGAGGGAGGCGCAACGGAAGCTGAGACTCTATTCATTGGTTAACTCGTAATTGTGGGAATGTAGAAAATTGAGTACAACATGGTCTGCTGAGAGATAAGTGACTGCCTGGGAGCAGGAGACAGTCAATCATGGGATGATGGAGTACGCAGTGTATGCTGTACTCGGTGGTAACTGTTGATCATGGCATAGAGAGGAAGAGAGCAATGACTTAACTTCGTGTTCTTCGGTGATGGTAGAGTTGAGGACGAGAAGGATAGAGATATCAGGATATAGGGGAAATCATCATGAGGAACTGGGACTTGAGAGAATTTCGTGTGTGAGGTAATTGACCATCCCCAATACAGCGGGTACGAGTCATGATCTGGCGTGTAATAATACCGATACGAGGTGTTCCTAACCCAGTCAGGAAAGTCATACCCCTGATTTCTAATATATGCTCGTATCCACCACATCATTGTCATCTTCATCCCCCTTCTCTCTCTTTCTCGTCCACAACTCTACCATCATTGCAGAACACAAAGTTAAGTCATCCATCTCTATCTCTCCATGTCATGATCATGAGTTGACACAGAGTACAGCATACACCGAGTTCAACCATACACCGAGTACAGTATACACCGAGTACAGAATACACCGAGTACAGCATACACCGAGTACAGCATACACCGAGTACAGCATACAGCGAAGTACAGCGTCCATTCAAGATTGTTTGGCTTCCATTCATTCTCATGATTACGAGTTTACCCCTGAATGTAGCGTCAGCTTCTGGCATGCCTCTCTACACGATCTACCGCCATCAGCCAGCTCTCCATCAGAGCTCAAAGGTACAGTCACCATGTCAAATTCCCAAGGTTGAGAGTTAACTAACTGTTGAATAGAGTCTCAGCACACAGCGCGCCGGCCATCGACCACCTCTGAGTACTGGCCCGAACTCGCTCGATTACAACCTCCAAGTTCACACGATCACGGCTTCCAAGTGCGTCTCCAAACTCGCTTTATTACGGCCTCCAGCTGCATCGCCAAACTTGCTCGATCACAGCCTGCAGGGGTAACTCTAAACTCGCACAATTACGGACTCGATACTCGCACAATTATGGCCTGCAAGTTCGCACAATCATGGACTCGAAGTGTTTCCCAAAACTCGCTCGATCACAATCTCGGAGTGCATCTCCAAGTTCACTTAATCCCGGCATCCAAGTGGATCTCCAAATACGCTCGATTACAGCTTCCAAGTTCGCATGATCACGGACTCCAAGTTCATCTCCAAACTTGCTTGTTCACGGCCTCGAAGTTTGCACCATCACGGCATCCAAGTGCATCTCCAAACTCGCTCGATCACAGCCTCCAAGTGTATCTCGAACCGCACACGATTACGGCCTCCAAACTCGCTCCATCACGGAGTCCAAGTGTATCTCCCAATACACTTGATTACTGCCTCCAGATGCATCTTTGAACTCGCTCGATCACAGCCTCGGGGTGTATCTCTGAGTTCACTTAATCATCATTTTGAGGCACACCTCAAATTCCACTCAAGAACCATCTGCAGCCAGTCCAGATATACCATGTGTAGATGGGTAGCTATATAGATACATAGATTCGTAAATGAGAATACAAACAGAATACAGGAGTTTTGAAAATCGCTGAACGATAAGTAGTAGCTATGATTTCCAGGCGCACCAGCAGAGTTTCCAAAGAAGATGATGCTTTTCGCAGTCTGCTCTACTGTGATTCGAGGTGCTCCCAGCCATATCGCCGGTGCTCCCAGGGTTGTCGCTGGCGCTCCCAGGTGCTCCCAGGCTTGTCTCCGGTGCTCCCCATTACTGTGAAGGCCGGAAGGAATGCCCTTCTAGGGTCTGATACTCTCCTGAAATTGACACATCTAAGTTTACACTCCACATCCTCTCAGACACTCCTGGAGGCTTCCATTGACTAAGATACATTTTGCTGATGGAGATTAACGAGAATGGGAAGAGATTGGGGAGGGAGACCTCGGAGTCAAGGAGCGCAGCGGGAGAATCAGGGATTCAATTGGAGAGAATGCTGAGGCAGCGGGCGGGTAAGCTCACCCAGCTGTACCAAACAATCGACAGGATGGCAACAATGCTAGAAGCACATATGGCGCGGCAGGAGACCCAGTAGCTCGGCAAGAAAGACTCTAAGAAGGATAGTTTGACAATGTGGGATGATCGCCACAAGATCAACATACTATGGGGAACAGGCATGACGGACATGACCTTGGACATGTTGGCCAAAGCAACGGTATGCGACGCTGCACTGACCCAGAATGCGAGAATGGAAGTGAAAGAAGAGACTGCAAGGCATGACAACGGAGGCCTAGAGGCCTCACAGCACACTGCCACAACGCATGATGGAGAGCCACAGATGCGCCAGCTGCAGCAACCACCTAAACAGAAACCCAAACTGCAACCCAGATGGCAGCCTGAACCACAACACGAACCTAAAGCTAAGCAAACACCCACTCTGGCCAGAAGTTGGGAAACAGTCCAACCCCAAACCCAGTGTCAGGAGGAACCCACAGGTCGAGTCCCCGCCGCGATGGCTGGATCGAACATTGCAGAGTGAAATCTAATGTTAAGGAGAGCCGACAGTGTACCACTCCCCAATATTATGTACCAAGAAACTTTGTCAGCGATTAACAGAGCACTTTTCCACTATAAGACCCTGGCCCACATTACGATCATGAATGCAAGAAACAATACGAAAGGCGCAATTACGGTAATCATGTACCAGAATACGACAACAGAGGCGACTCTGCAAAACCAGAACATCATGATCACAGCAGCGAGAACTGTGGACCAAGGAATCGTTGATGTCAAAGAAATTGAGTCTTGGGAAAGGCTAATGATTCATCAGGTACCTCTCGTACGGTACATGGACAAAGGCATGGAAGGCCTGTAGAAGATGAAGAGGAATTTGATACGGAGAACAAAGGCATTACAATCCCTATCCAAGTACCGTGGCTGGCGTACCCCCGCACCATCTGGGGGAGGAGGCTAAACAGAAATATCGCCACATCATCATTTGTCTTTGTTGTAAATGGAAGCAAGGTTGTAAACGGTTTGATCAGGAAGGGCATCAAGGCAGCCGGTGTCAGGTTCTGAGATGAAACATACACGAACGTGGCCCCCAACTGCCGATGTGATCACTGCTGTGGATGGGGTCACACCACAACGAAGTGCAGCAGCAACCCTACATGTGGCTACTGCTCAGATCATCACCGGACAAGTGACCATAAGTACAGCCTGGTGTGGTGCATGGCAAAGCATGGATGCCTATGCAGTCATACTCTTGAGAAGTACCCCAACTGCAAAGGAAATCACATTGCGTTCAGCAACCGATGTGCGAAGATGACTGAAGCCGCCAAGGATATGCAGCAGAGTACGAGTATTGGGCTTGCAGGGCTGGCATCCACCAACACAGCTACTGATGTCGCATCGGGGACGAATAGAGTGGCATTTGGTCATAGGCCTAAGGGGACTGCAAAAGAAGATCAGGAAGGAACGCAGAGTCGGTGGATGCGGATGAAGAGGAGGCAACAGAAAAGGCAGAAGACTTTATGATGACTGAGATTGAGACTACAACCGCAACTGAATCTGGAGCCGAGACTGAAATGGGTGCCCTGGCTGCCAATGATTAGAGCAATCCAGCACAACTGCGCTAGGTCATACAAGTGGACCATTGTGGCGCTTGAGACGGTGGTCAAACATAAGGCGGACATAGTGTTCTTGTAGGCGCCACCAACAGACTGGGCAGGTGTACGGATCAGCTATCCTGCATACGAAATCAGAAGAAGGAACAGAATTTGGAGGGCGATACGAAAACGGAGTGGTCTGGTGGTTCATGAGTGGACGGATGTAAGCAGGGAAGCTAACAATGATGTCATTGTCACTGGGGTCAGGAGGAGAGGTGAGACGACAACAATGATTACCAATATTTATAATCAATGAGCCACGAAGTCAGGAGAGAAACAGGGACGAAAGTTAAACTAGCATAGAGTCATTCGGCAGGGCAGAACTGTCCTCACAGGAGATTTCAACACACACAGCAGTCGGTGGGACTCGAGGTGCCATTAGTAGTGGAATGCCGCCTTCTGGGAAGATGTGATTGACAAGAATGGACTGGACATTAGGAATGGTGGCCAGTCCACACACTATTGGACAAGAGAGGACCACAAAAGCGAGTCGGCCATTGACTTGACATTAGCTAATCAACCAATGAGGAAATAGTCCATACTGGCCGATGACCACACCACCGAATCTGATCCTCACTTGATAGAGTGGACAGTAGATGTGGACCGGCAGAAGGAGGCGGATGATGTGAGAGTTGTTGGGTGGAACAGAGCAGTGATGATGAAGAGGAATGTGTAGGCAGTGGAGAAGCTATGGACTGAACGAGCGAATGAGAAAGCTCACCTCGATGCAGATTGTACAGGAGATGATGTGGCACAGCATGCCGCATAGTGTCAGGTAGAAATTGGCAGCGCTCTTGACACCACTTCAAAGAAGATAAGGATCAGCGCTCAATGAATGAGGTGGTGGAATACTGACATTGAAGAGAGAAGAAAACTGGTCGGAAGAGAAAAACGAACAAGAAGACGAAACTTGGAGGACACTGCCCGTGTGATGGCACTGCTCCAGAACTCGATTTGGTGGTCCAAGAGCGAAATGTTGAGTGATAATTTGCAGAACCTCGGGGGAGCCGAGGTGTGCTATCGTCCAGTGCCATACTGCAACTCATGAAGTGGGATAAAGAGAGAATCGTGTGGCTGATGAACACGGCTATTTGCTAGAGAAGACACCCAGCGGTATAGAAGCAGCCTAGCAGTGTGATATTTCCCAAGCCTGGCAAAGATGACTATACGAAGCTGAAGGCGTATGGTGCCATATCCCCTCTCAGCTGTATGGGAATAGTGATTGAGAAAGTGATTGAGGAGCTATTGTCAGAAGTCGCCAAAAGAGGAGGGCTACTGAGCGACAGACAACTCAGGAGCAGCAAGGGGCGGTCAGCCATCAACGCTGCAGCCATCATGGTGGACAGAGGTCATGCAGCCTGGACAACAGGCCAAATAACAGGTGTGCTTCTCATGAACATTAAGGCAGCCTTCCAAAGTGTGGCAAAAGGAAAGCTAGTCAATATAATGAAAGTCAGGCAAATGGATGGAGAATTTATACAGTGGCCGGAGAGATTTCTCTCACAGCGACCGGTGGAGACGATAATCATGTTCAATGCCATTGTGAGACACCCAGGGGAAGCAGTGGTCCTGCAGGGCTCACCACTTTCACCGATTCTCTTTGGAATCTATACCTCAGGAGTGATCAAAGCACTCAAAGAGTACATCTCAGCTGAAGAACTGTCCTTCCTGGACCATCTCAGCTTGGTGACGACTGTAACAGATCTCAATCAAGTCATCACGATACTAAAGGAATGTGCAGCAAAGTGCATCGATTGAGTAAATAGACGAGGGCTACAGTGTGATACAACAAAAACGGAAGCGATGCTGTTTATGCACAGACAAGGCCACAAGATACACCTCCGGCCATAGCTGACAGCAAAGATTCCGGTCGAGACCGGATTCATACAGTTCAACATGCAAGTGATGCACTGGCTGCGCGTCGGGATGGACGCACACCAGATGTTTCAGGAGCACCACAACCAACGCATCAAGATAGCCAGGGCAGCATAAGCGAGACTCCAAACCCGTATAAAGACATATGGGGTAGTACCAGACAGCATAAGGGCCGTCCAAGTTGCCCGTGACCAAGCAGTCACACCATGTGCGAGTGAGCTCTGTTGGAATTACCAAGAAGTATGTAGCCAAGACGACCTCCAACATCTCCTCAATCGACACGCCAGGTCTGTCCTGGGCGCGATGCCCATCACCCCAAGGGTGGCATTGATGAGGGAGTCAGGGCTCACACCCACACCTGCAATTTTAGACTCCAGACATCGATGATTTGCAGCGAACTGAAGGAGCTGCATGAAGACCATTCATCCGACACACTGAGATGCTGAGTAATGAAGATATAATACAAGTACAGCCGGACAACCGCAGGCATCAGCTGCCCAGCCCAGGGCTAAAAACCAGTGGTTAAAACATTATACTGAATAATGAAAGCACAGCCAAGAGAGCTCTGCAATGCTGGGCAAGAGAGAAGGAAGCGAATGTCGGGGCCGGAGTCTGAATTTGGTGAACAGAGAGATGACGCTCTGACAACTGCCGAGTGGGAGCAGAAGCAGTGTACAAGCAATTTAACGAATGGAGGACTCACCTCAGTTATCTCTGCACTGCACTTATGGAGGTCTTTGATGTCGAGCTGTGGGCGATTGGACTCATGCTCAGGGAGACAGTCAAGAGAAGAGACAGACTACAAAAGCACAGAGTGAAAACGCTGGCAGTCTTAAGCGACCAACAAGCACCAATTCAACGAACAGCAAACCTAGAGTGGGTTCCGGGGCAGCGATTACTGAGAAGGATTGATCCAAGAGCGCGTGCATTTCGTGCCCATGGCATTGCAACCGAGATTCACCGTGTCCAGGGACACTCTATCATCCCCTGGAACAAAGAAGCAGACTGCCAGGCAAATCTCGCCCAAGATGCAAGTGGAAGCATAGCGAAAGAACGGCCATACACCTCGGCCTCAATCAGACCTAGATAAATCTCTGAGGGAAGGTCTGGAGGCAAGGCAAAGTGGGAGGCCGACAAGTGCAGCAAGCAATTCACCTACAGACTCAAGGGCAAGACGGAGACCAAGAGACCTGTTACGGTGACCAATGCAGAGTCGCTTGCTGCCTGAGTTTCCCACTAAATTGCGGGCATGCACACACTCGAGTCTGCCTAAAATGGTTCAGTCACTGAATGGACAATAAATGCTGATGGTGTGCAGGGACAGCTGCGCGGACACGGAAGCACCTCTTCCGCCATGGCATCCAGTGGAGAGACCTGCAGAAAGCCCTCTGGATTGCGGTGGGAAAGGTGATGGGCTGGAAAGCAGGCAGATACCGACATGTGCAGGTCTCGGAGCTGTTTTCCCTCGAAGAATGCGATGAAGCGGTGATGAACTTCTTGGTGGCTACTGAAGTCGGGAAGTTGCCACCCAAATCATTGGACGTATGGAGCAGGCGCAGATGCTGCCTCAGGTGCGGGGAGTGGCGGCAGTCGGTTTATATCTCTTTGTGTCTCAACTGTTTTTGTCCATCTTTTAGCTTCCATTTGTCAGTTGCAATGAAGGGTGGCGGGGGTGGGGGAGCATTGCCATCTAGCCGGCTTGCCCGGAGGTGGTGGGGGTATTGGGTCCTGTCATACTCTTGTAATAGTGCATACTGTATAAATAAACTACAACAATAACCCTGGATGACAACAATAAAGAGATGGCATTCCTCCGGCAGTGGGAAAAACAAGATCATGCAGCAATACATGGTCAACATTCAGAAACACCAACGACGATCTACACATACTATTAAGAATTCTATCTATACAGATTCACAATTGCTACCCTTACTCATCTTTGTCAAGAAACCTAAAATGTCTGGTCACAGGTTGACACAATCTGAATTCACAATCCAGAACAGCATGGAATACTTCTGTGATCTCATTATTCAGTTTGAAGAGCAAGAATTAACCTACATCTCTGTAGTGATAATTCATTTTGTTGACATCAGCAAAATGGATTTTAGTCACTGGCAGCCTCCAGGAGTGTCTGAGAGAATGTGCAGTGTACACTTAGATGCGTCAATTTCAGGAGAGTATCAGACCCAAGGTGGGCATTCCGAGTGGCCTTGGGAGTAACTACGATCTCTGATACCTGGTACAGGTGTACAATGGGAGTGATTGTGATAAGTTTGAGAACACCTCAGAGCACGGGAGAGAATATCGGGTGCACCTGGGAGCCACTGGGAGTGCCGACCACAAATCTGGGAGCACCTGGAAGTGCCGGCAACAACCCTCCAAGAGCTGGTGACAAGTCTGGGAGCACCTCAAATTACAGTAGAATAGTCTGAGAAAAACGTCATCTTTCGGAATGCTGCTGGTGCGTATGGAAATCATAGCTACTACTTATCGTTCAACAATTTTTCAAGCTTATGTATTCAGTTTCTGTTCTCATCTGTGTATCTACATAGCTCCAAATCTATACATGGCATATCTGAACTGGCTACAGACATTACTTCAGAGCAATTCAAGGTGCCCCGTGCTATGATAATGGACAAAACTCTGGGATACCCTCCGAGAGTGTGATCGAGTGCATTTGGAGATGATCCTGGCGGCGGTGATCGAGCCTAATTGGAGTTACACTTGGAGAATGTGATCGACTGATCTTAGAGATGCACTCTGATATTGTGATGGAATAAGTTTGAAAATGCACTTTAAGGTCATGATTGTGCATACTTGAAGGTTGCAATCAACAAAGTTGGGACATACATTTGGAGGGTCTGATTGATCAAGTGTGGAGATGCACTTGGAGGCCGTGATCCAGCGAGTTTGGAAGTATGCACTACTCTACCATAATCAAGTGAGTTAGAAGATACACTTGGACTCCATGATCGAGCGAGTTTGGAAATGCACTGGGAGGCTGTCATCGACCACGTAAGGAGATATGCACTTTAAGGCCATAATCGTGCAAGTTTGAAGATTCACTTGCAGGCCATGAACAAACGAGATTTGACAGCAGCTTGAAGGCAGTTGATGGACTGTGCACCGGGTGCTGAGACTCTATTCATCAGTTAGTTGACTTGCAATCATGGCAATGTAACAAGGTGACTTTACCTTTCAGCTCTCATGCAGAGCTGCCTGATGGCGGTGAAACATATAGGGAGGCACACCGGAAGCTGATACTACATTTTGGTGCCAACACATCATTATGAGAATGATGGGAAGACAAACCTTCTTGGGTGGATGCTGTACTCAGTGTATACTGTACTCCATGTACACAGTACTTTGTGTATGCTGTACTCGGTGTATGCTGTATTGGGAAATACTGTACTCAGTGTCAACTCATGATCATCGCATGGAGGGATAGAGAGGGAGGACTTGATTTGTGTTCAGCAATGATGGTAGAGTTATAGATGGGAAAGACTGAGATCGAGGATGAAAACGAGAACGATGTGCATGATAACAGCAGATATTCGAAATTAAGTGTATAACTTACCCGATTACATTGGGATGACCTGTTGTCAGTGTTATTACACGCCAGATCGGAACTCGTACCTGCTTTACCCAAGATGGAACATTGACCGACACCTGTGATTCTCCGATGTCCCAGTTTCTCAGAATGATTTGTCTCATCTCCTCTCAGCTCAATCTTTCTGGTCCCGAATTCTACCACCATTTAAGAACAGAAAGTCAAGTCTTCCCAGTCTACCTCTGCATCTGATAATTAAGAGTTAACATCGGGTACAGCATACAGAGAGTACAACATAGACTGAGTACAGCATATGTCTGGACAGTGTTATTTTGTTACGGGTAATCTACCATTAGCCATATGGTCTACAGTATCCTCCCAAAACACCAATAACAAATAATACAAACTACCACAGAGCCATTATCTGTAACTCCAATAGTTCACCTGTAATTTACCCATAGCACGACTGTAATTTACTGGTGACATAATGGTATTATTACAGTCATTCAACTGTAGAGCATGTATTATATACCGCAATTCATAGATCATACTATCATCATCAAAATTATTTATTTATTTGCTACTTTGACAATCTTTGTCAAATCTTTAACATGGAATTTTTCATCTCTAACATCCCTGCTTGGTCAACTCTGACTCCCATGACTGAGAAGCTTGCTGCAATAGCTTTTACATGCTAACTTTCACAACTCTGACAAGCTTACTCCAATAACACTCACAAGCTCACTCCCACAACCCTGACAAGCTCACTCCCACAACTCTGCCATGCTCGCTCTCACAACTCTGACAAGCTCACTCCCACAAACCTGACATGCTAACTCTCACCTGTCTGACAATCTCGCTTTGCTGCGAGCAAGGTGGTAGTGGTGGATCCAGCATTGCTGGTAGGGGTAAACCTGGTTTTACTGGACTCAAGCTGGTGCAGGTGGATCCAGTATCGCTGGTAGGGGTGAAACTGGATTCACTAGGAGCAACTTACATCTCTGACAATCTGACTTTGCTGGCAGCAAACTGCTAGCGGTGGATCCTACTTCACTGTTAGGGGTGAAATTCGCTTCGCTGGGAACAAGCTGGTAGCAGAGGATCCCGCTTTGCTGGTAGAGGTGAAATTAGCTTCACTGGTAAGGATTAATCCGACTTCGCTGATTGGGGTGAAACTGGCTTCGCTGGAAGCAACTTACCTCCCTTACAATTACACTGTGCTGGGAACACGCTGGAAGCATTGCATCCATCTTCGCTGGTAGAGGGGAAACTTGTTTCACAGTTAGGGGTGAATTCAACTTCACTGGTAGTGGTGATACTGGCTTCATTCGGAGCAACCTGGTGCTTCTCGATCTGGCTTTGCTGGTTGGGGTCAAACTGGCTTTGCTCGGAGCAACTTTCCTCTCTGATAATCAGACCTCGCTGGGAGCAAGTTGGTAGTGGTGGATCTGGCTTCACTGGTAGTGGTGAAACTGGCTCACTTGCCAGGGTGGATTCTGTTTTGCTGGAAGAGGTAACCCTGGCTTCAGTCGAAGCAATCTAGTGCAGGTGGATCCAGCTTCGCTCGTAGAGGTAAAACTGGTTTCGCTGGGAGAAAGCTGGTGCTGGTGGATCTGGCTACGCTGGTAGGGGTGAACCTGTCCTTACATCAGCAAAATGTATTTTAGTCTCTGGAAGACTCCAGGAGTGTCTGAGAGGATGTGAAGTGTAAACTTAAAACCTTCAATTTCAGGAGAGTATCAGACCCTAGGAGGGTATTCCGGCCAGCCTTCAGAGTAACTGGGATCACTGACGACAGGTACAAGAGTAGCTGGGATCTCTGATAACTGATACAGGAATGCGATGGGAGTGATTGTGATAAGTTTGGGAGCACATCAGAGCACCAGAGAGAACATTGAGTGCACCTGGTTGTGTCGCCGAACCAACATGGGAAGCACAAACAAACTCTGAGAAATGCCGGGGTTCTTATGGATATTTATTCGGAGGACTGCAGGCGTCATCTGAGACGCTTTGGATGTACATGAGCAATCGACTTCTCTCAACAGCGAATATGATGCATGGATTATTGTTCATTATCACTTCTGAATCATACTAGCCATCATCTTCTTCCACATTTTATTTTGTGCCTCGCTACATTAACGAAACAAAAGAAAAAGGTGAGAGATTCTTACATAGACACAGGTACACTGAAACAATAATCCAACTAAGCGATTGGAAAATATCAATCAAACATGGTGTTGATGTCATCCACTCCATCTCCCATCCCATCAGGGCCAATGAAAGCAGGAACACACAATTCATCAACGGCGCAAAGAAGCTGGAGGTGCTCCTTGTATTTGCTGATTATTCGTTCCTGGCAAGTGGATGAAATGGAATCCCAATGTCGTTTGGCTCAATTTCTGATATCTAACACAGGTGTAATGGGATGTTAGCTAGCTGCGAACCTAAATGGGGGTATGAGAGGCAATAGGATACATTCGGACGAACAATGGGAACAACAACCACAGCAAAAGAGAAGTGCCAGATGGCGAGTATTGTGTGGAAAAGAGGAGTACCACAAAAAGTGTTGGAGAAGCGCGGAATGAAAATGAAGAGCGTCAGGTTTAAGCTGAGGATCACTGAAAGGGGCAGTGTTAAGGAGTGCGGAATGAAATTGAGAAGCACTTAAAGAGGAGGGTGTAGAAGTGTGGAATGAAATTACGGAGCGCTGAAAGAGGGTGGGTTAAGGAGTGCGGAATGCAATGGAGGAGAGCCAATCCAGGCAGTGGAGCACAGATGTGATTGAAGAGTGCTTATCCCAGAGGAGGAGCACTGAAAAGGGGTGGGGTAATGAGTCTGGAATGCATTAGAGGGGTGCCAGTGGGAATTGAAGAGCTTCCATCCCAGACTGAGAAGCACGGATAGGGGGGTCTAGAGTGCGGAATGGGATAGAGGAGCGCTGAGAGGAGGAATTGATTGCGGAATGAATTAGAAGAGGTTCAATCTAGGCTGAGAAGCTCTGACGAGGATTGAGGATTGTCTATTCTAGTGGAGTCGCGCCGCAGGGGGGGGTGTGATGCAGCCGCTGATGTGTGATTGAATGTGTGGTACCTTCTAGAGTAAAATTGATCACAGGGGATGGGCCAAATGTACCTCGATACTCGTTTTGAGAAAACATAACCGTGGCCTTCTTTCCACTGGCGTATTCAGACAGCGTACAATGAATAGCTGCCGCTGCCAGCGCTAAAGTCTGAGGAGCAAGAGGTTGGAAATACTGTGATGTTGTTGGCTGGTGCCCCAACCTATTGGCGGTGAAGAAAAATTGGTGGTAAATGAGATCAAGCATTTCCATTCGCGTGAACCATGACTTCTTATCATCGACGACCCTGGAGAGGTAAGCATCATCAAACAGAAGCTCCTTAACCTTGATCCGAAGCTAAGTCTCAGAGCCCACATCCAACCGGTAACTACGGGCAACAGTTTGACATGCCCAATCTGCCTACCGTTCTCGAATGGTACTAATCTTCAGTTCCAACTATGTATATTTTCGGGGGTAGTCAATATCCATAGGTCTGATAGTGGCGCATTAAACACAATTCAAGATTTACAGCTTCTTGTGTTTGCGGATCTATTTTGAGAGATGGACCACTGGGAAATTGACACACAAATGGTGTACCTACAGGTGCAGCTGCTAATACCCGCTGACAATCCTGAGCTTCAATCGGTAATTTCCAAGCTTCATCAACCATCGAGTACTTGTCATCGAATAATATTGGCCAAGCAGTCTTTGTGGATACCATTCCCTCCTTGAACTTTTTCGCTACCTCAAACGTAGCCTTTTGGTGTTGTGAAACGTTCTGATTATCACTGGCCTTGGATTGTGGAATATTCTAGTCTCCACTAGACTTGTTAGGAAGCACCAGTGCCCGGGCGAATGGTGCATGGTCAGACTCAGCTAATTTATCAAGCAGGGATGAGGTTTGGCGTTTGAGCAGTGGTGGTGCCATTGCCACGGGTAGATTTTGGGAATTTGGAAGTGGAGGGCGTGCAATGACAGTATCGGCACGGCTCCGTTTCTTTGGCAGTGTAACCCTTGTAGTGCATAGTGACTTGTCCCGGCGCGCCTGACCTAGATGAAGGATCTCCTGTTGATGATCCAAATCGTCTTCTTCAATGTCGGATGATAAGGTGGACTATCCGGTGTCTTTACTGTCATCATCACCGATCTCCTGATCGGTCTCGTCATCCTGATCCATTCATGAATTCGGGGATATTTGTCATCCGCAATACGACACACGAAGGCAAACGATTAGAAGGTAATCATTTGCTGGACAATGAAGATTTGCTGCTTTCTTGAAAGCGAGTGCTCACTCTAGGTGTGCTTCTTGATTCTTCTGTGGATAGTGACTCCTCTTCTGGCTGGGCATAGGTTCCATTTGTTGTAACGAAGATCTAAAGTTGGAGAATATGGGAGAGAGTGTATAAGCAGGAAATATAAGATTAAGTGCAATACAATAATGGGATAAATGGTGCAAGAATTTGCACATAGTCAAGGAAGATGCAATTCGAGGTGCACCTTGAAAGGGTGCTGGAGAGATGACTTCAACGGTTCATATTTATATCGAGGACGGTCGTTGGTGTTGAGATTTCGGAGAGTGTCAGGTGCACCGGAATAGATGGATTCCTAATGCTGAATGTTAGCAACTCATATGAACAACACTCTGTTCGGATGCATGAATTGGAGGTTGGCTAAAGCCAACACACATAGAGAATAGAACCAGACACACTGGAAGATAACTTGCGACATCAACTAACCCTTGGTCCTGGCCACAAATTGAACCACTTTGAACCTGAATGAAAACATGAGCCCCTGCGTATGACTCCTCTAAATGTAGTCATTATGCGTGAAAGTTCAAGTATTTGCAGTGACCGCATAGCATAGAAATTGGCGCGGCATTGAGAATCTGCAGAACTCAATAGATTTAGTTGGGACCTTGTGAGTGACGGCTGAGTTGCAAGGGTTCATACTGGAGTTTGTTATCGAATGAGGAGAAATATGAATCTCTATATGTGGCATATCTGCCGAAAGGACACATGTATTTTCACGATATTCTATTGTATTAGAATGCTGCAGTTAAGTCAACGGTCAATAAGTCAATATCGTAAGTATAACTTCCCTTACATGCGTTTATCTGGGCAGTGTCTGCAGTATAGTTTTCACAACAATATTGCAGTAGTTAATGGAAGACGGATGAATTTGGTACACAAAGGAGAGATACAGACGTAGAGAAAGAATGGTAATGTACAATGGAAGATTAAGGGGTAATCTTATTAATTCAAGCACTCATCAATGCCAAGATTGCTAACAAATGGGTTATAAATTCTCACTCACATTCTGATTTTGCGCCTGATATCTTGTAAATCGCACACCATTACATCGCACACCGTTAAATTGCCCACCGTTAAATTGCACACCATTAAATTGCACACCGTTAAATTGCACACCGTTAAATTGCACACCGTTAAATTGCACACCGTTAAATTGCACACCATTAAATTGCACACCGTTAAATTGCACACCGTTAAATTGCACACCGTTAAATTGCACACCGTTAAATTGCACACCGTTAAATTGCACACCGTTAAATTGCACACCGTTAAATTGCACACCATTAAATTGCACACCGTTAAATTGCACACCGTTAAATCGCACACCGTTAAATCGCACACCATTAAATCGCACATTCATTATGAATCTCACAACTACAAGGTTGACTTAAAATAAATATTGGTATTCAAAGCTATATTCTACAATGGTATGAAGGTATAGTGACATGTCATGTCACGGTGGGCAGAGAAATGATGGTTGCATGCATTCAGTTCCAGGGAATTAAGGTGCACTGAAGTTGAAATGGTTATGCTTCGATTCAATGGCTCAGGATTGCCGGCTCGCCTTGCTCTGACAGTTAATTGCACTCTTCGTAGCTGTCTTCTCACAACTCGATCTTTCAAGATTCACTCTCTCGCAGCTTCTCTCGATGGAATTTGATCCACATAATTTATTTTCAGATACGAGTTTTGGCGCCCCAAACATACATTTTGTCAGAATACAATGAAGTCTTAATTCACATATTTGAGAACTTAGGCCTCTTTGAGTAAGTGCGGTACATGGGTGACCAGGAGTTGCCGGCCATCTTGCAGAGTCACTGAGCAAAATCGGTCGTTTGAGATTCTCGCTCTTCAGCATCCAAAGCTCTTTTGACAGAGCCCGAACTTGCAGAAGCTATTTCAGGATGTGGAAGCATTGGTCCAAACATACTACTTAGTCAATATCGAGTTAAATGGGGTTACTAATTGGCAGGGCTTTTGCATTTATGGTTTACTTGCACTGTGGCAACCTTCCTCCAACGGACAGTTGACACAGAGCTGACAGTTCAAGGCATGTTAGTGGTGGCCTTCAACATACTGAGCAAGCATAGGTTAATATCTTAGCTGGCATGGAGCGGAATGAGCCGCCTGCACCTAAAGGTGAAGTGTTTTGATAGGTCAGGAAAACTTCGGCAGCGAAAGCGGCATTTGAGCGAAGAATACCCGAGCAGTGTCTCAACTTCTGACTCTCTGGGATGCAGATCAGAGGTCTGCCCGAACTTCAATGATATGCCAGCAAAAGCTGCAGCTTTGCCACAAATTAGTGAGCCTATGTCTCATATTTTGACACATATACTCAATATCGCCTAGTCTGTATTGATTGCCAAATGGGATTGGCGAATATGCAGTGCTGGATCTGTCACGAAGATATGCCCAGGAATCTCCGGTGCACCTGAACTTCGATCATATGGATGCAAAAGCTCCCGCTTTGCCACAAATAGGCGAGCCGTGTCTCATACTCAGACATAAGTACTTGAATATCACCTAGACTGTCTTATTGCTAAATGTGATTGGCTGATATACAGTTGTCGATCTGTCATAACGAATCATATGACATTTGCGGAAAAGACTCCAGTGCACCTGAAAGTGGATGAAATTGGTTTTTTCATTCGAAATATGTACGTGGCTCCAGGCTTCCGATGCACCTCAAATTCGCAACTGGCAATTGATTGAAGCCCTTTGCTGCATCATTCTCACAATTTGACTCATGCCATTTATCATGCAATAGGTCTGCCGGAGTAACTTCGTATGTCGCGTATCAATTCAGTTCATCTTGTATGGTCATTAATAATAAACATGAACGCCAATGATATCCCACTCTAGCCATTTCTAATTCAAGATACACCAATTCCAACATCAGAACGTTGATTCACTTCAACATTGAAGAGAGAAAGATTCATCTCTCCAGTATAGTGTTCCTTACAAATGACCTTTTTGACTATTTGTATCAGTTCAGAAGATTATGTTGCTTGAATGTCAAAAGAGGCATACCTTGATGTAGCATCTAACACTCCATAATTAATGGTTCATCAGACTGCAATATGTCTCCATTCTCTGTCAGCTGCTTCGTATGGTCCTCACGAGCCTCCAGAATCCAGTATATCATTGACATCGTGATGTTCGGTCGACTAATCAAGCCATGCAGGACTCTTATTTGTGCAACTCAAGAGTGTTGGTGGAGGTCACTGGCGTGGCTATCATAGCCACCAGGATCTGTATTCAGTAACCATGTGTATGGTACTCGGTTTTGCCCTAGCCAGACAACTCGTGCAAATACCTGCCGCTGCTCATTCAATACCCAAAATTTCTGAGTTATTACTGCATGATTTGCAGCTGTGAAATTTATGCCTGTCCCACCCACTTTGGGTGTGGTTATGAATACAGAGGGATTTTGTGAATCCTGGAATTTGAGCTGCATTTCTGTGCATTCATCATTGCCCATTTCGGCATACATGTGGAATGTATCCACATTATCTGCAAAAAACTTCGTTAGCCACCACTTCAAATGACGAACATGGCCAGGAAGAGCATAAATTTCCACTGCCTTTGGTGGAGCAGGTGCACTGGACGGTGCATTTTTGTTTCTCTCTTCTGGAAGAAGCATCTGTCTTGATGCGTCGTCTTGGTCAGGTTCCGGATACTCTGCAGGTTCCTTCACAAGCATTGGCAAAAATGTCTCTCTCAGCCATTGGAAAATCGGAGATTCCACTCAAGTATCGAGTGGCCATCCATCGTGCCAGTGTCCAGAATCATCGTTCCGATCCTCAGTGTCTCCCAATAATACCGAGAAACATGCTAGCCGCCATCTATGAACCGTCCATTCTCCAGAAGCACCCCGCAAAGTATACCTCTCCACCAGGGTCTTCAGATGTGCTTGCTCTTCCTCAGTCCACTCTAGATTAATGAGGTGTTCATTCTCCTTTCGTATCCGGACTAGTGGTTTTTCATTGGCGAGTTTCGATTCTGACCACCGCCTGATCGTCCATGGCTTTGCAATCTGAATCATCCGGTGCACTGCATTCTGTGAAGCTTCTTTCTCTTTAGTCCGGATAGCATGCATCAAACTCTTCACAGTGGAATACAATGCCTCAGCACCATGCTTTTCCATCTCAGTATCATCCTCTGGATCTTCAGGCATACCTGAAAACCGCTACATTATCTGAAAACACCAGTCATAGAGTGAATGGAATCCCGGTGTAGCAGTGACTTGAAATTTGAATCCAATTTTCGCATTCATCGCAAGTTGCCAGCCTACACTGCTTTTAGTCTTATACCGATGGGACTCATCAAAAATCCCAAATCTCCATACACAGTAGAAAAGTTGGCCGTTACTTGATGGTTTCGCTCTGGATGTCAAGGTATCATACGACACAAGTTGAATATTCCATCGGTTTTCTGGCTCGTCAATACTGGTGTTAAGATCCTCGTGGGTGAGATTCGCATTTTCGGCGTGCAATATGTTGACGAGTTCGAAATCGGTTCCATGTGTCATCTCGTCAATACCACTATTGAACGTCACAGACACTCCGGGCATTGTTACCACCAGCATTGGTTCAAGGGCTGAGATCAATGCTGGATGCCTGTGGGGTGGTGTTGACTGGATCTCCAACAGGCGGTGGGGCACGGAATTCAAGCTCTGGAGCGGATACCACTCCCGTTCTTTACTGACAATGCCGGGAAAGTCACTGTGCGCCAAAATCACCCACTCTTCAAGAGTTTCCCCCATAAAATGGACAGTGGCAACCCCATTTCAACTGTCTCAGTCACCAATTTGCCAAGCATTGCCGCTGCAACTGAGGTGAAAGTCTTTCCAAGACCCATTTCATCTGCCACCGATGCTCCTGGCATATCAGCATCCCAAACCCATCTCATCACGATGAACCAGATGGCCCAAACCTGGTGCTTCAAAAACTTAGTTCCTGGCAGGCCTGGAATTGAATACATGTGGCCTGGAACATGGTCATCTGGTGATTGGTGAATAGGATGGACATTTAGCAGCCTGACTTCTTCATCAAGACACTCGTGTTCAAATTCATTGTTGATTGGATTGAGAACTGTATTCAGTACTGAGCTTGTATTTTCTGGATCGAGGACCTCCTCACCATCCTCCACTTGCTCCTGAACCTCCCCTGCACTGTTGTCCGTGTTATTTTCGTCCTTCATGATCTCTTTCTGTTGCTCGGATCTATGCTTGGTGGATAAGCTCAGATTCCGGTGCTCCTGAAATTCATCTCAATGTTAGATATTTCACCAAGAAGCAACCATTTGAACGAATACATGTGGATGGAATATAATCGATTCTATTCTTTCAATCAGAACTTACATTCCTACAAGTATCATTCTCTTGCCCACCTTCCTCCTCTCCCTTTTCTTCTCCCTCTCTTCCACCCTCTTCAGAAGATTCCAAAGTCTATGTATAATGATTAGACATTTCTCCCATCTAGCCTTAACACAGCGAGCGGGATTATCTTTGTCGGCCTAATTATGTGCTCGGCAGTCTCCTTCCCTGTCTCTCTCATTATTTCTACCACAAATATCTTCACATTATGCCCAACTTTCAATTTGAAAGCATTTGAAAGGCAACAGTTGTATGAAATCTGCCTATATATGGGGTCATTGATCATTTCCCTGTGTTTGTATATTCCCATATACTCTTACTGCAATTTGTCCTGCTCCAAGGTGTACTTGAACATTGATTTGGGAATGTATGGCTCTTTTGGGCCGCCGTTTTTGTCAACGAAATCAACCAACTCCTCCCAGTGCCTCACATCTGTATATGAGGCTTCGAGTTGTTTCAGGGCTAGAACCATATCCTTGCCATTCGACACACAGTGAATCATAACTGTGAACATTGTATTTGGCAACTCTGGGAGGTTACTTCTCACCATTTTGCACACAGCCTCTCCCAAATCTGTCGCTGGTTGCATATTGCCTCGCCTTCGGTGTTTCCTTGCCTCTCGAATTTTGCTTGCACAGTTCTTCAAAAACATCTCCACCCACTGCCAGTGAATCAATTCAGCACTATCGAGATTAACCAACGGTAGCCAGTTCTCGAATGTATCCAAAAAATCTGTGACCGCCGTCTCCCAGTGCAAGGGTCCATTTCGAACATGTTTCAATCAGTTCTGCCCCTGGATAATGGACCGATAGTTCTTCTCGAGAAAGCCCGCCACCTATACTTTCTTTCACATGTTGAATTCACTAAAGTTTAGCTGCCCCATTCATTTGGCAAATTGCTTCAAGGAGAACTCCGTTTGCTTCAGGCAAATTGGGGGTTTGCCTTCTGCACCGCCCAAGTCCGACGAATCATCGCTCTTATCAGCTGCATCATATTCATCATAAGACATCTCTGGCAATGGGGGCAAGTCCATAATCCAGGCGACATCAGTTTTCTGCGGTTCAGCTGGCGGCTGGAATCTTTTCATCACGAGGTATATGGGGTTTCTCCCAGGTGCGCCAGAAGGAGGTTGAGGTGGAGGAGTCCGGCTGGAAGATGTTGGCTGATTCACTGGATGATTTCCCGGCGGTCCTGGAGGCACTCTCGGTGCACCTGGCGATGATGGCCCTTGTCCTGGGAACTGCGGAGGGGGGAACATTTGAGAACCGCCATAACCACCTTGGTGCAGGTCATATCCTTGCCACGGTGGCTCATAACATGGATATCCTTCGCTTGCGCTGCTGGTAGGTTGCGAACTGCGTTTCTGTTGAATGGAGACTGGTGATCAAACTGTGGAGCGCCTGGAAATGGCTGCTGTGAAGGAGGGCAACCGTACCCTTGTGGCGGATGATATTGATTGGTGTATTTCCCAAATTGACTGTCTTTGCGAGTGGCATGTCATGAACTTTTATCGGGTGATTCTGAATTGTCGTCACCGCGTTGTTGCGAGCTAAACAAGCCACCAGGTGGAGCCATATTCACTGTCTTCAGTGGAGATCCTTTCGTCAACATGCTCTGTTAACCAAAGATAGTGGTAAACTACTATAGATGCGAGATAAGATATAGAATCAATTGGAGTGTGGTGGAGTATATTAAAGGTAGCAGTGACCTTCAGCGGAATAAAGGGCTTCTTATATCCTATTCTGTTGTCACGATCTGTGGTGTTTCACTACACCTTTGATCCATGAAACCAACCCGGGCCTTGAGAAAAAGAAACCTTAATCACACAAATCCCGCCATTATTTGTTATATGCTCAAATTCATATACTAGAATATTGGATAGGTGCTCACCTTTGTACGCATCGATGACTTTACAGGTCATAGATGGGATATGATATGATATCTCCAGGAACCCAACAAGAACTATATCCAGTATGAAGGTTAGCACAACTAGGGATATTACACATAAGGTTTGCATGTACGACTTTGCAACCTCATTCAATAGAACGCCTGTGAGTCAAGCAGCAATAGTGATTGCTTTCTATTGAGCTCCTTGCCTATACATCTTAGTTCTCCTCATGATCCACGCTCCAGTCAAGGATCATAACTGAAGCAAACATCCTACCAGCCTTATCAGTTCTCGATGATCAATGCCCGGACATCCAGGTAGCTAGGAAACTCACCAATTCATTGTATTATGACGATTTACCTTCATTATCAGCTGCTCAGAGGCTCAAGCGTAGGCGTAACTCACAATGACGTAGTATAAGGTCCCATTGTGGTGATTGCAGTGATGACAAAAGAAACCTCCCCCCCGCATTTGGTGGGGTGCGATGCGGCCGTGAATATGTTACGCTAACCTGGGTTAGCTCGCTTTGAAACCAAAATCGCTGAGGCTGGGTATCACCCCCTAAAGCATTATCAAAATTCATCCGAATATGTGATCAGTGACCATTTTTCAAATATGGTCAACACTCGCCGGAAACATGTCAAGTGCTTCCGCTACAAATGGAAATTATTCCACCATAACCGACTCGAGGCTCACTATCAACAATATCACCCATTATCGACAAATGAAGGGCTATTACCTAATCGGATTTTACAAACTAACAGGCTGCGATCGATCTGAGCCATCATGGTTCGACTTCAGTTGATGCACCTAAATGGCCATCGATGACCTTAGTCAACAAATTCATCTACTCATAGACCATGTACCTGGTGCACCACCACCTGAAAATACTCCCAACGAAGAAATGATTGACCCCCAGAAGCCTGATCTGACTTGTACCCCTCATCCAACAAAGACAAGGGGTCATAGGCAGGTAGTTGGAGTGGAAAACACGGGGGGGAAAGCATATGGCAAAGCAACTGGATTGTACAACAAGCATCGCAAGTACTCAGAACAATGGAATCCATGGCATTCTTTTCAGTCAGCACACAACATTCAACAGGCTCAATCATTTAGCCAGCAAACGAAAACCTGGATAGATCAATATTTGATGTGTGAACTGCACAACTTCAACATTGAATCACTTCAATCAGCAGATGCTTTACGAAGCCTCCTCTCTGGACTAGATTTCGGACTCAGCAATGATAGTTGGATTCAAGATCATTTGCACATTTTCGGAACATTATACTACTGGGATATTTTCTAATGTACACAGTTCCTTTTGGCACATCTCCCATTTCAGGCACACCTCGATTTTGACCTGGTGCGCCTTGCTGACTCTGAAAGTGTCCAAATATACAGCGAGATGAATACTGGCAATTGGTAGTGGGATACGCAAGATCAGCTTCCTGCTGGAGCGACGATTGTGCCGGTTATTTGTGTATCCCACAAGACCCACTTGACCAATTTTTCGGGCGACCAGCATGCCTAGCCGCTGTATCTCACAATCGGTAATATTCGAAATGATATCCGCCATACCACTACACAGCACGCCTGGATTCTTGTTGGGCTGATCCCCTGTCCTCCAAAAGGTGCCAGAAATACTAACCAGGCATGGCATTCCACGGTTGGAACAGTGCTGTCCCCACTCCGGAATCTTGTCATCACTGGCCCTGGCTTGAAATTGGATTGTGCTGATGGATTCCAGAGACAATGTTATCCTCTTTTGGCTGCCTGGGTCGGGGATTATCTGGAACAAGTCATGGTTGCTCAAGTATCATATGGCTCATGCCCGATGTGTGAAATTCCTAAAGGTGCGCCAATGGGGCATTCAACTTTTCGACAACTTGATAACCCATGGGATCAGCATGATTACTTGGAGCTTCTGGACGAAACTAATATCGATGTTCTGCACACTCTTGGTGTTCATCCAATCTGCAACCTGTTCTGGCAATACCCTCTCTGCAACGTCTATCACCTTTGGCAGCCTGATAAATTGCATCAGCTGCTCCTGGGTTTAGTTAAAGACTTGTTGCACTGGCTGCTCAAATACCTGAAAGCTAGAAATGTCAAGGATCAATTTGACAATCGATTTACATCAATATCACAATATCCAGGCCTCCAGCGCTGCCCTAAACCATTCGATTCGATGACAAGCAGCTCCTGGCAGGGAAACGAAATCTGGGGCATAACCAGAACACTGGCAGTGTATTGCGCTCCAATTCTTGTCCGCTCCCAGGATGACATGAAAACTGCGGCAGAAACAGCCTCTGATACAATGGTGATGGGAGCAGTGCGGGCATTATGTGAATTCTCTCTACTTGTCAGCCAACAAAACCACTCTGATCTATCCCTTGCAGCACTAGACTATGCACTGAAGTGACTTTACAACAAGAAGGGTGCCTTTCAAGATCAGAAAATGTCGAAGTCTGCACAGGCCACAGTGGATGAACTATTGCCAAGAGAATCCCAGGATTTACAAGAACAAAAGACTCATAAAATCCATACTGCAATGGAGGTTCAGCTGTACGGGGATGAAAAGGTTACTACATCAAAACGAAGGCAATTTCAGGTGCGCCTGAATAGAGCCAGACAAGTAGCAACCAGATGGTCAGATGCAGATCGGCAGAGGGCAATTGAGCAATTGGAGTGCAAAATCCATCAGGTGACACCTGCTAAACGCAAGCTTTTCGATAAATTATTCCAACATTATGAGCAACAACTATTGCAAGAAGTCGGGACTAAGGCAACTGGTCCCAGAAGCATATTAGCAAAAAAACTTGTCCGAATGAAGACTGCTGGAGAAGAAGAGGCTTACGGAGCTGTAAACATGACCGCCGACAAGCGTGTGCATTTTCAGGTCTATCTATCCGATGCTGGGATTGAAGCCACCACCAGGAGTATCGCTGATATGGACCGCATTGTGAATCAGCTCCAGAGACAGATTGATGGTATCACTTCGAAAGACCAGATGCAGTTCACAAAGGAATTCTCCATCTGCTTTGTTGGGTTTGAAGCTTGGTGGCAGGCAATCTGCGTTCAGAAGCTTCTGAAAACCATCGAACAGCGTGTAATCCATTTCGTATATCCAAAGATGCATCATGTGAGCCATAGATCAGAGTCAATTCGGCAGATGGGTTCCGGTGAAAATTTCACCTCTGATATTTCTGAACGGCTACTGATCGGCAATGTGAAAGAGGCATGTCAATCTACCAACAAAGTCAATTACATTCAACCGATGCTCAAACACAATGACCGGTGTACCGGTCTTGACTATATGGAGGAGACACTGTCATATCTTGCTCATCAAGACTGGTACGATATTGCCTCTGCGAAAGTTTTCAGCCTACTATCAGCTGCCGATACACGGTGAAATACGCACCGAGCCCATCTTTCACACTTCCACCATTGTCAGTAAGAGCCATTTTTCCGCCCCATATCACAACAGGTACATCATTTGAGAGAAACTCATGTCTGCAGCATTTGCAGAAGTATCAAATTAACCTCACACAGATATGCATCAGTTGATTTCGGAATTCCCAACTGTGGACAGCTATTCCGTACACAAATTGAAGACGACTGTGGACATGAAGTTAGTGGACTGGTGTTCGAATATGATCAGAATGTACTCATAGACAATGTATTTTTTAAACTTCCGAATGGGCTCTTGTACTACTGTCAACCATTTTACTGCCCTACATCTGTTGAGAGTCTGGGACTTGATTGCAAGGTAGAATATATGGATGCCAACCAAGGGATCATGCCTGAATCTCATAACATCTGGGTCCAATATACGGACAGTAACCTCGATAACACCTTCCAAGGCTGAGTTCCCTCTTTCCCTGTATTATACTTTAGCTGGATGCCACCCAATCAGATCCTCCAATTTCAGGAGCACCTGCCTGCCGGAAAATCGATATCTACCTTTCCTACGAGGTGCAAGAAGACCCAACAATGGATATTGCGTCCTGAACCTCAAGAATATGTGGTGGTGATTCCACCAAAGTACAAAGATCTGCATGGTTGGGCTGATTGTATCGACAGGTTCATCCGGGTTGTCAAACCGACTGATAAGATGCATATTGTACCTCTTGGAGCAATTGTTGGACCTGCACATTTGGTGCAAGAGAATAATGCTGCATCAAATAGAATCGATAGCGTATGGCTTGTAAATAATCATGTGGATTTAGATACCTACTGGACTGTGTATTAAAGTTACAATGCCGGAATCAAGGTGTGCAGAAGACAGTTAATTGTATTGTACTATTTGATATAAACATTATAATAATCACTCCCGGAGAGTATGACTCAAGGTTCAAGTTGCACCGGAATACTCTCGGAGATGCGGCCAATACTCCCAATAGCTCCGAAATTTGCACATCCTAATAGTTTGATTTGGAAGCATATTGAAGACAACTATACACTCTTCAGGATATTCTTCGATTCTGTTCCACAACTTCCGGAGTATTCAGAAGCACCGGTGAAGTAGTCTCAGAGCACCGGAGAGCACATCACTTTGCATTCAGCCTATCTGGGAGCATCTGGTAGCATCTGGAAGGATCAGTGTGGCTGTTCAGAGTAGCTGAGTTGTTCGGTTATGACTTTCAAACCATTTTACATTTTGCTTATGTAGTCCAAGCAACTTACCTCTCTGAGAATCTGACCTCGCTGGGAGAGAGCTGGTAGTGGTGGATCTGGCTTTGCTGGTAGTGGTGAATCTGGCTTCACTGGTTGTGGTGGATCTGGCTTCGCTGGTAGTGGTGATACTGGCTTTGCTGGGAGGGGTGAATCCTGCTTCACTGGTTGGTGTGAAATTGGCTTTGCTGGATGCAATCTGGTGCAGGTGGATCCAGCTTCACTCATAGGGGTATAACCGGATTCACTGGGAGCAACTTACTTTGGACAATCTGACTTCACTGAGAGGAATCCAGTAGCGGTGGATCCGGCATCGCTAGTAGGGGTGAAACTGACTTCGCTGGGGACAAGCAGGTGCAAGTGGATCCAGCTTCATGGGTATGGAAGAAACTGGTTTTGCTTGAAGCAAGCTGGCAGCAGTGGATCTGGCAGCTCTGGTAGAGGTGAAACTGGCTTTGCTGGTAGGGGTGGATCCGGCTTTGCTGGTAGGGGTGAAACTGGTATTGCTGGGAGCAACTTACCTTTCTGACAATCTAGCTTTGCTTGGAGCAAGTTGGTAGCGGTGGATCTGACTTCGCTGGAAGTGGGCAGGGGTGTATAACTTACAGCTCATGGAGGAATAATCTAAAAGTACAATACTGGATGGTGGTAATGGTAATGATGGTGATGGTAATGTTGGTGATGGTAATGGTGGTGATGGTGATGGTGGTGGAGATGACGATTGAAAAAAGGGGGTTTATAGAATGCATGCAGTATGAGAAATTTGCTTCATTCCATAATTTGATATTACACACAGTAACACTGATGTAGCATTTGCATAACACTTATCTAATCACCACAGTACATGGTCGGCAGCCATAATCTATAGTAAGCAACCGTGACACAGTGGTAACAGGGATATATTATCTCCGTTATGGTTGCACCGAAGCTTTTCCCGACGTAAACCGAGTACAGCATAAACCGAGTTCAGCATACACTGAGTACTGCAAACACTGGGTACTGCATACACCGCGTACTGCATCATCCCATCATCGACTGTCTCCCGCTCGCAGGCGGTCCCTCATCTCTCGGCAGACCATGTTGTACTCAATTCTCTACATTTCCATAATTGCGAGTTAACCAATGAATAGAGTCTCAGCTCCCGTCGCGCCTCACTCCCGAACTACCGCCTCCAGATTGACTGCCTCCAAGTACTCCTCCAATCTCGCTCGAGCATTGCCTTCAAGTGAATCTCTGAACTCACTCGTTCACGGCCTCCAAGTGCATCTCCAAACTCGCTCGATAACAGCCTCCAATTTCGCACTCTCATGGCCTCCAAGTGCATATCTCCAAACTCGCACAATCACGGCCTCCAAGTGCATCCCCAAACTCACACCATTACGGCCTCCAAGTTCGCACGATCACGGCCTTCATGTGCATCTCCCAACTAGCTCAATCACAGCCTCCAAGTGTATCTCCAAACTCGCATGATTACGGCCTCCAAGTTCACAAGATCACGGCCTCCAAGTGCATCTCCAAACTTGCTCGATCACAGCCTCCAATTTTGCACTCTCATGGCCTCCAAGCGCATATCTCCAAACTCGCTCGATCACGGCACCCAAGTGCATCCCCAAACTCGCGCGATTATGGCCTCCAAGTTCGCACAATCACGGCTTCCAAGTGCATCTCCCAACTCGCTCGATCACAGCATCCAAGTGTACCTCCAAACTCGCACAATTACGGCCTCCAAGTTCGCAAGATCATGGCCGCCACATCTCCAAACTCGCTCTATGACGGCCTCGTAGTGCATCTCTAAGTTCACTCAATCACGGTGTGGTGAATCAGTGGAGCTAGAAGGCAGACAGCCCATAATCAACACTCCGCCGCACCTCGCATGACATCCGAAGAGAATTCTTGAGAAAGTGCGGTTCTAGCTCAAGGTGCGCTGAAAGAGGGTGAGAGGAAAGGAAGGGATACCCGGCCATGATGAACGATACAAATCGCGTGGATCTAGGAATGCTTGGCAAGAGTGTGTGATGAACCACACACCTTGTGTGGATCTATGAAAACTCGACAAGAGTGTGTGAGACCAAGAGCTGGAAAAGAAAGTGTGTGTATTTTGTATAATATGATGATGTGTATCTACCCTGGAGTCTCTCAAATATATACTCTCTGTTGCTGAGTTTATCTCTTGTATTCTTGTATCTTCATATGTATATATAGTGAGACTAAGATAATACATGCCATATTGTTCTGTAGCAAATCTTGTGACTGAAAAAAAGACAAATATGATAAATGAAATGCCTTGTCGTAGTAGTACCCAATGAACAACTGCTGTGAGAATATGGCACAAAGTCTTCCCCAGAGCTTGTGCAGGGGTTTCAGCAGCTCTCGAAGTCTCCTGCATACCTGAGCTGAGGTCTCAGCTGCTCTTGACATCTTCTGCAGACCTGCACAGAGGTTTCAGAATCTCCAAAATTTGACAATCCTAATAGTCAATCATGAAGCACCCTGAATGAAACTCCATAATCTCAAGGGTTTTCCTCTAGCAATGTCTATGGTACTTGAATAACCCAAAAGATACATATCACGGAGTTACTCTTAGTCTAGTCACGTGATATGCAAACCACCTATTTTGGAGGGCGCTTCAAAAGTTTTACCAGTTACGATAAACTTCAGCAGAGTTATTTGTGGGACCCGTCTCACTTGAATAAGCATGTCTCATTACATAGCGGATTTACCTATAATGGTACAGCAACACTGCCAGATCAAAAGAAGCTTGCTTCTGCCAAGCATGTTGTTTTCAACCAGACTCCATTCCAGATACTAGCAGGGGACAAGTCTGATTGGACTGAGGAATGCCTCAAACTCACAGACTAGAGAGTCGTTAGCCAATATCCAAGTACATGGCACTTCAGGCCTCTCACTATGTTGTGGTAGGAACACCCAGGTTATTGCCCAGTCAAAGAGTTTAGTTTCGACCTAAGCATGGAGTGAATGTAGGATAAAATGCATTGGCTGTTGATATGAGGCCAGAAGTAACTCAGTTCTTTGATTAGAGTCAGTTAAGCAATGCAATGTCAAACATCAATGTTAATGTCAAGGTATATGTCTTTAATCTAAATTGGCATACAATTGGTTGGTCGCCGATCAAATCTATAATGTAATGCCAAATTACTAGTCAGGCGATGGCATTTAACAATGCAGGTTATCAAAATATAATGCGATAAGCACAGTCCAGCTATGATCGGCTGATGTTCCAATTACCGAACGATGCGTGTCACACGATGTGGAAGCTACACTTATAGTCTGAGTGATTGTCTGACTTGATATCATATGATGGATGTCTTGATTTGTATCAGCAGTATAACCCTTTTAAAACCACATAGTCTGACACAATAACTAAAGGGATGTGTGACAATTAATACCAGGTGCATTCGTATGAATGTAAGTCGCAGTGCATTAGTGCTATCCAGAGCAACACAATCATAGTGTCGAAGTATGGGCGTACAAACCGTCGAGGATGTCTATAAAGGGATCACATTTTTCCAGCATATGAAAAGGATAAGCTCACACAGCGAACAGTTGGAAAACACCTACCAGCGGAAGAACGATCTGAAATATTATTCCATCTGTATAATAGCTACATCTATTACTATTATAAAAAAAATCCATTACCTTTGTATAGTGGCAGCCCTGCACCTTCGGATGAGGATTACCTTCAAGAATGAAGCCAATATTGTGTTGTGGGTCTTTGTGAAACTCATTTAGAATTTTTATGGCAAGCAATACTTGGTTGAAGCACAGTGTGTATGGTGGATTTCTGTGTTGATTGGATAATCACCAGTATTAGTCTTCTATTTGAAGCATGAATGATTTCTGTCAGAACTAGTTGTCCTAGATGGTAAGAGTACCATCAAAATTTACAAGTTCTCAACCCTTGATATATTGATGAATATAACTCTTGAATCCCACAATGATGTTATTGTATATTCTCTTGAGAAGATTAAATCTATTTACCAAGATATTCATTATATCTTTGCAGTACAGTGCATCTGGTAGATATCATCTGTTATTGGACTACAACATGAATTAATTAAACACATCGATAACCTATGCATGAGAGCCAGCATCGAACTCCTTGATGGACCTAAAATTTAAGCAACGAAGTCAGCAAGTATAAACATTCTACCTACAGTTACACTCGCCAAGGCTTCAGGTTGTCAAAAGCAATGTCATAGAGAAGTTTATTTTCCAAGATTAGCTCAAATACATGAGGAGGATATTTCAGAACATGCATAAGAGAATTTGGGAAGTCCATTACCAGATAACTTATCTTCTGTTCTGAAATGTGGGGAAAATTATATACCGAATCCCGTGAGAAGAACTCGGAAAGAACAGTCAATACCCAGAAAGAATCAGAAATTGACTACCAGACAAAGGAAGACATTGCAAAATTTGACCAGCAATCAGTTTGAGTAAATATTCGAATAGGGATATTATCTAGGGTTATGCTTAAGTATATATAATTCCAGGGTAGCACCCCTCTGACACATAACTGCAGGTATTTTCAGGAGTACCTGAACATGCGCTTGCAGAGTGTAAGGGCACATTGCAAAGCTCCAGGAGTGTCTGGGAGCATCTGGAAGTTCTTAGAAGCGCTGGTAAGGGCTACCACACTGTCTGGAAGGTTTGAGTTTGGCTCCCAGACGGATTTATATTCTGCTGATTGACTCCATCAGTATTGGTTACCTCGCAAACGGATATCTGTTTACAGGGTTATTGCCATTCAAAGATTATTCCGAAGAGTGATTTCTCCCTGGCGAGGAGTGATTCCAGGAAAACAATCCCGGCATCAACATCGAAAAAATGTTGATTGCAGAGCCCTTGGAAGGTTATGGCTAAGGTTGAGTCTTCAGATAGGAAGAGGAAAGACAGTGTTATCTAGAATAGGCGGCTGTACTTAGTCTTAACAAATATTGTATTGATTTTTGGAATTAAGCTCCCCTGTAACACTTGAGCTGTGGGATTTTCACATTGTGACATCTCAAGAAATCAAGCAGATTTAACACTGCATACTACACAGATTTGTGTCAAAGGGTGTTGGAGATGGGGTTGTAGCTGGAATCATTGGAACTTCAACTTATTCAACTGTTGTTATATCAGCTGGCTTGTACCCAACAATTAATGTAGCTCCTATGCAGTTATACTTGTTACAATATCAGAGTTCTTCCAGATACAAATTACAAAAACAACCAAAATTAGATGCATAATATTTCTTTCTATGTTATTTACAAACAAAATCATTGATGCCACTTCCATCTCCTTCCCAGGTGGATTCTGTCTAACATACATTCCAAGTAAATGGAACAGCTGAGAATTTTCAAAACTCTGCAGTCCAAAACACCAGTTCCAGCAGCTCATTCGGTTTGACAAGGTTAGTATTAATACCTTTGAATCTGGTTCAAGATTACAGTTCAGATATCAACAATCATATTCTGGCAAGATAAAACATTTGTATTCCTGGGTTCTAGTGATTATAATTGAGATACCACAAGCTGTAGTGATCTGACTGGACACTGATGGATGATGTATCCACCAAGTCGTAACAAGTATTCAATTATTGTTAATCAGAGTCCAGGCACTGTATGGTGCTTCATATACCCATGATGTCAATGCACAAGGCTTCGAGTATTGTGCTCACCAACAGGATGAGTGTACACAGATTCAATCTGAGCTAACTGCGAATATGACCGATTCAAATGTGTTGGGTGGAGTTCGACTTATGCAGTATCTGCAAATGTATATGAGTTGATTTTCACTGAAGCTTGAAGTCTGTTCTAAGATAGAATATAATACAGTTGCCATTATATTTCCAAACAATTCTGTTGCTTTTGATTTGAAGTGAATGTAAAAAGAGTGAAGAAAACAGAGTCATTGAAAACTAAACAGCTTTTGTTAATATTCAATCTGTTTGCTTCCTCTGAACTATCTCTCATACTTCAATTTATCATCCAATTACTCAGTGATAATCTTATAGATTCCCAACAAAGCAGCTATGAAAATAATAATGCAACAACAGCTGAGATCACGATACATTAAACTACATCCCAATCAGTTATGGGGGTACCACAATGCCAATCACCAATACAATACTTATTGATGTAAGATCACCCATCGAATCACTACTGTCTTGCTTTTTTTCCCTTGTCATTCCCAAGACTCAACTTCTTGTCACCTGTTATAAAAACTAACTATTCAGAGTAAAGATTAGAAGGCAAGTTACCCTTCTGCAGATCATCCAGATAGTACATACCCATTGTCTCACCTGCTAGGCCATATCTGATTACATTGTATTGAAATGATATGATGGCTACCAAGAGTACAATATAGAGCACAATGACATGCAGATTACGTCCTTTGTAATAAAGATATCAGTTCCCACAATCTCAGAACATTAGACTGAATGCCATTTTTGTTGTTCATGGCAGGGAAGCAGTTATAACGTTTGCTGTAGGTAGTTAAGACTATTGACTTATCTTCAAGTGGTTTTGGCATCAGGACTCACCACACTGTGGTAGGACGATAACAAGGAATACGGAATATCAGTCATTAATAAGGTTGTCAGCTGTTCCTCACCACCAACGTCTGACGGTGGATTGCATCTTGCGTTTCATTGTGTTCATAGGTGGAAGAATGGGATCTCTGTGCAGTAAGATCTGTAGGATGAGATTCTCTCAGAATTCTGATCCAACTATGATGGCAATATTGCTTGATTGCTTAACACTGAGAGAACATTGTACATCTGGAAAATCCCTCATTGACATAGTCACATTATCCTAATAGGTTATTGCGTTATTGAAAGTGTTGTTTTAATGTATTACTCTCCTGACTAGGGCTATTCTCTCCATGATATCAAACAAATAACAAAGGCGGATCAAAACTTCACCGAGGACATTTTACCATTGATTTGTTCAGTAGCTAGAACATCTGCCTGCTTGTAATCCAACAGCACTTGTCACAATCCTAGTAATACCTTGTATCCAATCTGATTTAGCAATTATTACCTCCAAGATTCAATCAGTGACCAATCAACACTGCCCCAAGGTACTTGAAAATCCCGATGTAGCACTGGGTTCCATACTGACCCAAATCAATGATCAGGGTTGCTGCAGGCCACAAATCTTCAGCTAATGCCATTGATCCCTGGGATAATTTGACGATTAGATCGTAATTGTTTGAAGACTGGGGGTTTTCATAGGGAGGTCCCACAGCAGAGGACATAGAGTCATAGATCTCGCTCCAGTGCATAGCATGATGTTTGTTGCTGATGTAGATCTCGGTGAGTGGAAGTTAATTGGTGGGTTGTCTTGCTAACTGAGATATAGAAGGCACAGTTGATTGTGATGTGCAATGGCAACATCTCGCAACTTTGACATTCTGCCAGTTGCAGTACAATTGCATCAATTGAATTTAATATGAGATTATGTGCAATGTGCTCATTAATTAATTGACATGTGGATTATCAGTAAAGCTGCTAACGCTTACTGGACTGGCCAAGATAGTTAAGTCATGAATAGGTATTGTACAATAGTTGTCAGGTGACTTCTCAAGTACTAGCAGTACAATCTACATTCAACAATTACTGCTGCGAAGGGATGACCTGTAACATTATCATACCAAGTCATGCTGCCGCCACATTGTAATGTTCTTGCTCCACTGTCATCTCTTCTTACATTACCCAACCGCTATAATTTCCCTAAAGTAATATTACCCCAGCCTTCCAGAATTAGTTGTATACTTACTCCCTGACAAACATACAGCTGCGGTCTGCAAATTGAAATAATTCCACTGTATTGATATTGCCATGAAACATGTGCTTCACAGGGCATAATAATGTATCCGAACACTATATATGAAAAACTCAAAAGTTCCTGATATTTAATTTTGGATATGAGGTATTTATACTTGCTGTCTGCATTAGTTGATTCAGTGCGTCATACACTTGGCTCCTGTTAAACACAATGTCTGAAGCGTATGGCATGATATGGCTTTGGTTAGAGCTGGCAGCTACCATGTAGACGATGAATTTCTTTGACGTAGACCAAATCAATGGTCTTGACAGGCTTGTAATACCAGGTATTAAATACAGATCACAGTGGCTAAAATTACAGGGTGAGCAATCTCCACCAATACTGTGGAATACCCAAAATTTAAGTCTGGCATGACCAAATAAAGCAATTGAATATCGCATTGTGTAAGAAGTCCCATAATAAGGAAGTTTGTGAGAACTGTCCAATACTGCTGAAACCAAAAGTAGATACTATGCAGTGGAATAGGGTCAGTGAGCATGAATCACTCAGTAATAAGACTGTAAACAGATACCATGTACTTCAAACTGGTATATGTGTATGTAGATATAGATATACCAACCCATACTTTTGTACAATTTGATATGCTATGTTTTGAAAAGTACAATGCTGTAATCATAACAGTTGATTTCATGGTAAGGTTTTTGATACAGATTTAAATATATATAGACTATAATATCTAATATTTATCCTATCTGGTATTATATATTATTATACTAACATATTTGAATTGTAGCTAGTTTTCATAATGGATATGTTATAACTGTTATCTTGGTCTATATTTTTGTGCAATAGCATGTTTGCATCATAAATTTACACTATATTAGTTAGTACTTTCTTATTATAAGAAATTTTTGTATTTTTTACAATCAGTTTACAATAACTTACTTTTTTTACCATTTTCCCATTATTGTACACTTATATATTCCCACATCCCGAATTTTCCACCATTCCACCTGTATCATCTCCTTTGCAGGTTTCTATACTGGCTCTTTGTCTCTTACTTTTTGCTAAAACTTTGTTGCTTAACTTATTTGCTTATTCATACCTCAGATCTAAATTGAGTACCAAGCGAGCTATTTTGTCGCCTTGAGCAGTTACCCGGTCAAGAGCAGCTACGCCGTCACACATTGTTCAATGAAGCACTCGCTGTAAAATTCAGACGATTGACTCAGTTGATCGCAATTTTAAGACACGTTTTTAAAAAAAACCAATGTCGAGTGGTATCAAATGTTGATAACTTCATCGGACAGTATGAAAACTTCCCCTAGTTCTGTCTGCCCTGAATTGAACCCCCAGTAAAGTAATCCCAACTTTAACAATTTGATAGAATAGAAAATTCAAATAGAAGTGGTATTCCCGTCTACATAAGTTTCGAAATGTTTCATTTGAGGTTTTTGGGTTTTTTTCACAACCTATTGACGTTCCTACACGTTAATAGAGACGTTGGAAAGTCCTTTATGATACCGACCTCCCATCAAACAAGAATAAAGCTGATCTCACGTCACATCTCCGGAGTTGTCACATCTTCCTACTTTCGGGCGATACCAGCCGTCCGCCTTCACGCTACCTTAACCGGCCGCAGTTCCGTTGCTTCTTGAATCCGACTGGAGGCAGCGTGCTGATGACGAGCTTCTGCCCCTTAAAAATCTCTAACATAAAAGAAGATACATCTTCGCAGTGGACCAACCTGATCGGGTTGCTTAGTGTACGGAGTCGTGCGCCTGTCAAACATTCCGTTACTGGCAGCTCCGCCAATTCTTTCGTCAGCAGTCTTCCATCCCGCGAACGGCATCTGAGCCTTCGTCGCCTTGCCAGCGACTCTCATCTGAGCGATCAGCATTCTATTCCGTCTCCGCAGGCGTCATTTGTCTCCCAAAATCGTACGCCCTCTGTTGCCTCTGAGGCCCAGCAGTCCTATCATTTGGCATCGATGGCTGGAATGAAAGAAATTGATCGCTCCCGTTGTCGTCGTGACAGAACTTTTGTCGGAAGTCAGTGTGCGGTTTGTGAAGAACCACTCGAACACACTCTTCGCGGTGAACGTATTTTGCAGTTTTCTTGCAGCCATGTTTCCCATGAGGCCTGCTTTTATGAATACATTAAAGAAGTCGATGCGCAGTACTGCCCCGAATGCAATTCTCCGTTGGGTCTTGATTCAAGCCGAGGTGGTAATGTGTTGGATCTCGGTAAGTCAACTGTTAAGCTTAGCGGGCGTTACTAATGTCTACAAGAGAAACTCAGCAGTATTGTACGATCCGTTTCTGTTGAAGACAGTGGAAGAGAAATTCCTAGGGAGCACCGACAAGAAAGCAGAGCAGACAAAGGAACTATTGCCGCTGCTCAGTATGACCTTTACGGAAACCGGGCAAGTGCACAGAGTAGACTAGGGAGTCGGACTTCAAGTTTGAAACGTGAGAGTCAGACGAGTAGTCGCAGTGAGATGGATGATTCCGGTTCACGGCTCGAGAATGGACATTGGCGAAACAACAGCGCCGTATCTGGTGGGGATCATGCAGAGCAGACACCGCCCATCATACAGCCGTCTATTCGTCGTCATTATTATGACTTCCATTGCAGTGACAGCGATCCAAGCTCCCGCATCTCAATATCTGATCCTATTCCACCCCCTACATTGACTGTGAAGAGCGAGTTTCCCACCCTCAGTCGTTCCAAGGCTCAGCAAAGCGTGACTTGCTTGGTCACGCTCGATGTCCCGGAAAAGAAGTTGCAAAATTACGCAGACGACACTCCCTTCGTCCCCTCTATGTCAATCATATATGACCAGAAATATCAACCACCTAGCCCTACTGAACGCAATCAATGTTCGATAGATCGAACCGTCCAAACCTTAGAACATTTACATGAGCGGGGTCGGAATGTCGAACGGGAGGAAGAGCATCTCGCATATATCACCGAGGAACTTCGACAACGGGTCGAAAATTGGCACGGTCTAGATTTCAATCGGTTGTTGCCTCTGTTCCTAATTATAGAACCTGTTCTAATTGTGCCATTAGATTCGGGAAACTTCGTCTTCATGGTACCATCAAAGTGGGCAAAGACTGTCAAGCATGGCAGGAGCTTGAATGTTTTCTCTTTTCCGAGATGCTCATATGTGTGAAAGAGAAGAAACTGGTATCTTCCTCTGCGCAATGGGCAAATGGGGATGGAAAAAAGAAATCCGTAAAGTGTACCCTTAAAGGATCGATACTCATCAAGAAGCATCTGAAAAGAGTCAGTGACTCAGGTGCTGCAGGTACTACTTGACCGTATACACCCCACGTCGAGATTAGCAACTAATTTGCGTTCAGATGATCACATTCTAACATTAAATCTTTCCGTTGCTGAGCTGCCGCAATTCCATCTTTCATTTCCGAATCAATCCCAACTTGAGCATTGGCAGCGTGCGCTGCTCCATCTTCACTCAGATCCGCCGTTGCGAAGTTCTGTAACTTCCGAGGACAAGCTAACTTTAGGTTCTGATGTGGAGGACGATGATTACCGAACTATGAAAACGACAAGGCGAGTATCCTCTGTAAACTCCAACTATTCAAGTACGCATGGTGGAAGTCGATCTATCGTCACCACGGCTACCGAATATAGTATGTCAACCTGGGGGGGGAGACTGCCTCGCTCTTTACATATCCCACTCGACATAGTAATCGTAATTCCGGTATCTTCTTCGATGCAAGGTCTCAAAATTAACTTGCTCCGGGACAGCCTCAGATTTGTGGTTCAATGCTTAGGTGATAAAGATCGCCTGGGGCTTGTGACATTTGGATCCAGTGGTGGAGGGGTTCCTTTGACTGGGCTTACGACGAAAAGTTGGTCTGGCTGGCCTAAAGTGATTGGCTCCATTCGTCCCGTGGGACAGAAGAGTTTACGCGCCGATGTTGTGGAAGGCGCCAATGTTGCTATGGATTTGTTGATGCAGCGCAAGTCAAGCAATCCTATTGCGTCTATCTTACTGATAAGCGACTCTTCGACTTTGGAAACGGAGGCAGTGGACTTCGTGGTATCTCGGGCCGAAGCTGCAAAGTATGTATGGTTTGATCATCGCTAAAATGATACTATTTGACAATTTTATAGGATTACAATATACTCGTTCGGCCTTGGACTCACACACAAGCCGGACTCTATGATTGAATTATCGACCCGCACCAAGGGATTATTCACATACGTGAAGGATTGGATGATACTACGCGAATGTATCGCAGGCTGCATTGGCAGCCTACAGACTCTTTCTCATCAAAACGCAAAGCTCAAGTTGAAATTGCCCGAAGGATCTCCCGCAAGGTTCGTCAAGATAAGCGGTGCGCTGCATGTGTCAAAACGGGCTTCCGGGCGGGATGTAGAAGTTTCATTGGGTGATCTACGGTTTGGCGATAGGAAAGGTATGTTCCAACTATGTAGTTAGTGCCGTCCGCTGTTCTGATTACTATAGATGTGTTGGTGCAACTTGTCATTGTGCCGGACAATTCCCAGGCTGAACAGGCCCCACTGGATGCATGGGAATCGATTGTTTCCGGCTTGGAAGCATTAGGTGGCTCCATAGACCAGGATGAGCAACGTACCATGAGCATCGAGGAACTTCCGCTTTTCCATGTGGACCTTACCTATGCTGATATTCAGCACGGTGGTTCTCTATCGCAATCTCGCCCCCACCTTCTTACTATTACCATGTTACCGGCGCCAAATTCCAGGCAGGACAGTGAACGCCCAGGATCACCACCAATCCCACCGCATCCTACTGTAGTGCAGCGGCGGATGGAGCTTTTGACGTCCGATATGTTGAGTAGGGCTTTGACGCTCGTTTCACGAAATCAGCATGAACGTGCGCAAACACTCCTAAAGGAGACACGAACCATACTTCGGGGTTTAGGCAAGGGTGGCCTACCACCCTTGCCTGTGCCACCATCTCCGAGCTCTCAAACATCTGAGAGCGAAGACAATCCATCCCAGCAACTACGAGTTCCCACCGAACGTAATTTTTCTCCCGGGACTGGTATCGATGTTACCACAGCATCTGCTCTAGATACTGAATTGGAGTCTGCGTTAGAATGGATTAATCACCCAGCGGTGTTTTCTCGCGATTCAAGGAAATCTGTGTTACAAGCCATTGGGGTTATTTCATCACAGAGAGGAATCACATTCAGGTTGGCTCCACCCGTAAGTTATGATACCCTTGTCTGATCTCTTTGATATAGGACAGCGTGCGAATCTTTATATGCGGACAGGATATCGGGTGTGCGGCGGCTTGCACTGATGGCAAGAGAATGGAGGGATGTTGAGGAGTCGCTTACGGAAGAGGATTAGTTAATAACCGTAGTTGGCCTAGAGCTGCTTTGGCAGGTTATTGATACGAACTAGCAGACATCATTGTACCAGCTATTTGATTTGTTGAATATCCAGTATTCAATTTGTTGGGTGGGTGTTCTGAGGCCAGGTTTATTTGCGGCTGATTACAATTAGTACTTTGTTCACTATAATTTTGTTCTGATATCTTTCTTCATTTGTTGTATGATAACAGGAGTCAATTTGTATGATGGTTTAACTATTGTAACACTGCCTGAAATTTTGAGTGTAAAGGACATTTTGGCAGTAAAATAGGAGACTAGCGCTGACGTTCGCGCTTGCCGCTTGAAGTTTAATTTTGGGTTCGTTGTATCGATACGGTAAACGTAAACATGCTACTAGGCGGCTTTTCGGCTTTCTGGCTTCGCAAAGTCTTCGCAAGTCTTCGAAAGTATTTTGGATATACCTCAGGTAGTCTATTTACCTTGCAATGTGATTCTTGTATAAAGTCGTTTAGATTGCCAATTGAGAATAGTATACCAATCATGTCGATGATTATATGCACAGACCATGTCCCTTCAATAATAGTTTGAGCAATATCAAAAATGTCTAGAGACTTTATTTGCCAAAGAGTAATTGTCGTAATAATACTAAAAGGTAGTTGTTTATTCTTAGATTTGAGCTTGATTTCACAAGTCTTTCTGGGAAACAAACAATTCCATACTATATATTCTAGTAATGCTTCAACATCCAAGTAAGCTCTTAATCATCTGCAACATTCTTGCATTTAATGGAATAGTTTATTTGTTTACAAATCTGATGTTATTTAATCTTTAATATTGTAGAATGTAGTTGAAACTATCATTGGCTTATAGATTGCTGGATATCAAATATATACAAATTACCATAAAGATACAACTGAATTATAGAGTAAATTTGCAAAATTTGAAGTTCTAGTCTAAGCAATGTCATGCTGACTATGTATGAAAAATATGAAATAATAGAAAATATATTGACTTGAAATATTATAAATATTTCATTTTTACTTGTACAAGTGGATAATATAGTATTGATCATACTTTCTTCAATCCTCTATTATAGAACAAACTCTATAAATTCTAGGACCAAAGTGACAATATAATGGTTAAATATATCTTTGATTAATATAAGTACAAACAATGTAGATTTTATTCAATTGTTGTATGGAAGGATAAAGATATCTAGAGTATAACTATATAAAGTATAAGTGTGTCTGACATTACTTTCCCACACAATACCAAATACCTAGATTCTTTGCTTTTAATATAAAATATACATTATTCTCAAGAAGACTTATATTAATGTTTTGAAATGTTTATTACAGTGGTTTTGTTTTTTATGATTACTTTAGATGGTGATAGTAAAGATATAGTACTATTGAATATTATGAAGCAAACTTTTAATATACTTTAGGTATATGTATTTTTATAAAATATATTGTAAATATACTGATTATATAGTCACATAAAACTGTTGAACTTGTAAAAATATCACAACAGCCATCAATATTGAATGCTATCATAATAGTTGTACTTAGATGATTTATACTGTGATATTAATCAATTCTGGTGAAAGTAAAGTATTCCATGTATCATACATAAATGTAATTCTTATGAACAGATAGATATATTTGATTGTATGGCAGTATACTATATACATTAAGATATATGTAAGGAATTTATTGGTGCAGCTCAAGATATATATACAATTCAGTTGTTATACATATATAATATCACCTATTAAAAATAAATGTCTTGTATCTAATATGATACAGTTAAGTAGCAACATGTTAATATATTCCCATATATCAGTTCAAGTGTTTTTGCAGAGTTAATGTGCAGTCATTAAGATTGATAGAATCTACAATTTCTATAAAAACTTGTTAATATATGATTTTAGAGAGTGAATAGTTTAGATAATAATTTTAACAGTACAAGACATTACCAAGAAAATCCATCCATAGATGCCATGATTAGATCTAGTGACGATATATCTAAAATAGAGTATTACAGCTTGCACACTGAGTAATGTACTTGGCATGGGGATTTGTAGCACATGGAATACATATTGGAGCATATAATTTCACAATTTCAAGTACCTAGAAGACATGGTATACAATATATCACCATAGAGTGGCTGTTTATTCAGAGCAGTACAGTATATGTTGTATTGAAACTAAGTTGCAGATAGAGTAACCAATGACTCAGATTCAAATAGACTATATAGATTATCAATTTATACTATTGTTAAAAGTTTGGTAATATGCTCAAATGTAACGACAGATTAAACAACTAAAAAGAAAGTATTAATGACAGAGGTAGAGTAACTCCAAGGAGGAAATAACAGAGGAGAGATTACAGTGGACTGGGCAACAAGGGCGATGTTGACAGCATAAGCAGCTGTGGACAAAGTTTAGGATGAAGTCAATTAATGCAAATACCAACTAGTGATATTGGAACAAGCAGTACATGTGGTGGTCACTGTTAGCACAGGGAAATAATTCACTGGGATGTGAAATGGAAATTCATCTTCTTATATTAACACAACAAGACTACTACTCAATCAGTACAATGTAACACAGTCCAGATATTATATGCAACCGTTCCAGAGACTCTAGTAATCCTTAGTCGTCATTGTATGTGATCCACCTACCCCCAACCCTTTTAAGTTAGGTTTAGTGGTCTCAGATAGTGCAGACGCATATCCAGATACAACTAAATGAATCCACAATTGCACAGATGTATTCAGAATACTGTGTAACTTGACTGATAGAAAAGTCAAATTTCTATGAAGCTGAGATATCAATCCGGTCCTGGGGGAGAACTTAAACTTGGTGTATTGTGATCTCACAGCAGTGGTTCTTGCAGCTCCAGGTTCTATAACCACAAGCTATTTTGTCTATTACATTTATTTCTATTGAGACTTTTTTTCACCAGTAGAAAAAGGTTTATTACATTAGAATAGAGAATCTATAATCAATCCATTTTGGGATTTTGATCAATATATTGATCATGCTGCATATGGTACTTGAATGACAGCTGAAAAGCACTGGATGCTAGTGACGATTGAATGTCAGGATGTATTTGGAAACTGTGATTATGGAAACTTGGAAGACATTACTTAGTAAAGATAGAAATGTAGTTGGAGGCTAAAATCAGACCAGATTGGATATGCACTTTGAGATGGTAGTTGAGTTAGTTTCGAGATGCATTTATTCCATATGATTCATGCTATCATGGAGATCATGACCAAGTGAACTTTAGACATTCAGTTGCAGATAGCAGGGTGGAATATTTGGAGATGAACATGGAAGCTGTCATCAGGTTAACATACAGATACACTTGAATGCTGTGATAAAGAAAGTTGAGAGATGGACTGAAAGGATATGATTTATTCTCACTTTAAGGTATACTCTGGAGATGGGCTTGGAGGTATTCTGTAAGTGACATTGGAAATGAACATGAAGATTATTATTGTGTAAATGTAGCCATGGACTGAGGGATTAAGAGTAAGCAATTTTGGAGAGGTACTTGAATAGAGAGATCAAGTGAAATCGGCTATACACTAAGTAAATGTAATTGAGCACCTTGGAAGATGTACTTCACGGTTCTGAATATAGAAAGGTAGAGATGACGATGGACAAATCTTTGGAGGAGAACTTGGAGTCAGTAATTATTACAATGAGAGATGCAATTGCAGGTGCCTATTGATCTAGATGAGGGATTGGTTTGGTTACAATGACTATGTAAATGAATCAATGTGCTTAAATGCTATAATTTGGGAAGATTGGAGGTAAAACTAAACCTATTTGATTTGGAAGCAGTCAGTAAGAAGGCAGCAAAACATAAGGCTGTTAATCGGTTAGACGACACTATTACAGTCTAGACTTTCGTTATTGATTACATTGTATTCATGGGAATATAGCGATCAGAGTAGAAGACAATATTCTAAGAAATGAGAGAGAAGGGACTGAGAGTAGAAGACAATCAGTTATGGGTGAATGTTGTACTTGGTAATAGTCCATGACAATGGTATTGAGAGGTAAGGAAGGATAACTTAACTTCTTGTCCACAAATAATAGTATAGTTATGAACAACAAACAGATAGATAAAAAGTAGGAATACAAGACAATCAGCAAAAACTTGATTGGAAACTGGAACATTACAGAACATTGTAGGTCAGAGATCATTGACAATGTTCAAAACAGGACATACAACTTCCAATTTGATAGGATTTTATACAAATATGCCGCAGTGAAAACATGATAAGATAGATCATATCTCATATTAGCTACATTCTTTCACATTAGCCCAGTTTAGTCTTCCATCTCACAGATTCTCATCTACCATGCTGTCATCAAGAGAGGATACAAAATCGAATTATCCCAATCCCAATTCCCACGCTATGATAACCAGTAATGCACAAGTAAAGAAGTCAGCTGAGATTAATGATGTCCCACTTTTACCTGATTACCTTTCTTCTCTCTAGTTCAACTTAGCCTCTGGATAATGCTATCTTTCTGAATGAATCTCTATACATCTACTACCTCTATCCATTTCTTTTGCAATTCAAGAATAAGGTCAAATCTTGTTGCATTGCCACAATTGCAAGTTGTCAAATCAATAGAGTCTCTGCTTTTATGAGATATCCATTCTGGTTTACCACATGCAGATTAATCAGCTTTATGTAGACTATTTTCTGATCAACCACCTTCAAGTGCACCTTCATTTTCACTCTTTTACAGCCTTTACAGTGGATTTATAGATTTATATCTGCATAGCCTCCAAGTGGATTTCCAATTACATGCAATTAGAGCATTCAATTAAGATTCTGGTATTCCTTAAATATGACCTTCAGGTGTGCGTCTATGATTACTATCCCATAGTATCCAATGAGCACCTTTCAGTTTACTGAATTACATCCTTCAAGTACATCTCTAAGTTTACTTGATTGTACCCTTGAAGTGTATCTCTAATTTCACTTAATAATAGTCTTCAATGTGCATCTCTAAGTATACTAACTGACATTCTCTAGTAGGACCTTCATTTGTATTTCAGCACCCTCCAGCACCCAGTCCAGAAGACTATGTATTGATTGATCCATATGTCCATTCATACACATCTGGATATATATATATATATATTCACAAATGGGAATGCGAACAGAGTATATAGTTTAATGGTAACAATGAGCAGTAAGTATGATTTCCAGTTACAGCAGTGGCATTTCCAATGTATTTTGCATTTTTCTCAGACTACACTACAGCCATTTGATATACTCCAAAGCATCTGGCATATATTCCCCGAAACTTTCCAGCTTGTAGTCTGAGTTTCTAATTACTTTCAAGTCTATAGCTGGGATTCCCTAGTGCTACCCAGATTGTCACCAGTACTCCTGCAGGGTTGCTGATATGTCACCAGTACTCTGTAGTATACTTGAATGCTACAGCATCAGTCCAGTCACCATTGAGGTTTCAGGATTGTGGGCCTCAGGTCTGTCAACTTCTATGTACTTCCACAGGCTTCTGGTAACTGGACTGTATTTTGTTGAAGTGTTTAATAGTTAACAAGATATGCAGATACTGGTGAACTTCATTAACAGCGTAAATCTACAGTTTAAAGAATGCTAGTACAAGATCAGATATCCAAATCATGAGATAGAAGGAGGGAGTAATACTGCGAAACATTCAACCAAAATAATCACAATGAGAGCTGCAACATTACAGATGCATAGCAGGATGAGGTGTGCCCTACTACAACATAAACAGACAGCAAACTGGTGGGCAGCAACAATGTACCCAAGTAGTCCAGTATAACTATAGTGGCAAGCCTTCAACTTCAACCTAAATAAGAAGTTTACACTTGTCGATGTCATGCACAATTTGAAAAACTTGTGGCAACTACTCACACCACAACCAGAGGCCATATTGCCACCTTTGGTAAGAAATTCCATAGGTTACAACATTAATATATTTTACATTTGCCAATAGCACCCAGTAGCATTTGGAACTATACATTGCAAAGATGCAATTAAATAAGATTTCCCACTTCCTACTTATTTATCCCCCACCATATCTTTAACAGAGAACATAGAGGAACTATTACACTGGAGAGAGATATATATTTTGTAAGCAATTTAGATATTACCAGTCTCCAAAAGGAAATATCTAAAGTGGCAAAGATTTCTTCGATAAATGGCTGGATTATCTGCTGGAATCATAGACCCCCTGCTGGCCACCAACCTTTGCAAGCATATAATAGATAGCTATTGGGTTACTGACAACTCAGAAAATGGAAAAACCAAGAATAGAGGTGTTGGGAATAACAGTGCATATAAAGTTAGTAGTGAGGATGTATTCTGCCACATTATGGAAAGCCACGGTGGTACTGACTACCTATACAACTGAGAAGGCAAAATCAGAGGTGGTGGAAATACTACAGAATATTAAGTCATTTAGGGAAGTAGATTCAATGGAGAATGCTATGATAATAATGGGTGGGATAATGGTGGTACACGAGAAGTAAGGCCATTGCATGTAAATACAACTAATGGTATAGAAGAACTGGACAATGGTATTGGACATACCCAAAGAGTACTGCAAAGCATATAGTATTTCCACAAACATGGGATACGATGGACGCAAATATAGCAGGCTAGCTAGATAGTAATAGAATATGTCAGAGTATTAATGTTAAATTGTTTTACTCCAAACGGAATAACTCAGTTCAGCTCCATATCAATAATCCAGTGTCCTGCCCATCTGGTCACCCAGAGCTAGAAGAAATGAGGAAAGTAAAAGAAAGAGGAATATCACTATATACTCTATACAATTGTAGTGTTAGCTACAAGTTGATTAGTCTATGCTAAATATAACTGTTATCTAGTGGTAAATCTAACCTCAGAAACTGCACTTATTGGCAGCTGAGATCCGCAGGGTGGGAACAAACTAAATATCAAATTGCAAAATATGTGCGATTGAAAATTGGCAGAGACATGTACTGGAGGTGATTTATGATTTGCCTGTTGGTTCAATATAATACAATGCAATATAATGATTGGATATAAGAAATATCACATTATTATAACTAAAGAAAAACTTACTGTAGGCAGTTGGCAATGGAGATGGCTGCAAGTTATAGTAGTAAATTAACAGACTCAAACAAGATAAGAGCAGAAATATCGTATTACGGATGGTATCTACCAACTCATTGATTCGAACATTGTAACTGTACACCGAAAATTATATTATAAGGGGATTTCAAACCTTGGAGTTTGGAGCACAACTAGGAGACAAAGTAGGGATCAGAGTGGTCATTCAGAAACTGAAATATTAGGTCGATTGTAATGAATGCAGGGTAACTCATTTATTTCGAAATACAATATAATCAATATTCAAATTATCATACTTTGACAAAACAGAGCGAAATTAGTATTACAATTTTGAGAAAAAACTGAGAGAACATCCAACCTTATGAGCAGCAGATGACTTAATAAATTCAGCCATTGAGGCATTATATAGAAATAACTAACACCAGATATTCTTGGAATGGATGGTGGATAAACAGAAGACAACAAAACTAATTCAGAAATGTGAACTCTGGAGATTGGATTGGCCATATTCTCTATGTGTTCTCCTTATCCCAAAAGTGGATACCAAGTTCTGCAGATATATTACCCACTGTATGCCCAATAGAATAACTACCACAAATTGTTATCATTTACCACATTCAAAAAATCTCATTTTCCATTTTCATGATTTGCAGTTCTTCTCTAGATTTAGTCTCCATTTCAGTCGTCAGCATCATTACTTCTATCCCGACTCGAATCAGCAGAGCTGGTTTGTGGACCCAAATAGAACATATAAATAGCAAGTGACACCAAACAAGTTAGCTAATACACCAAGCAAATCAATAAGACTAATAACCAATCTACTGTGGAAGAATATGAATGATGATTACTCTATTGCATTTCTAGATGATAATATGTTTCATTCCAAGCACCACAAATTACTCCATTGGTATGTGCAGTGTGAATTTGGTTTGATCCACTGTGATTCCATTTGACAGCAAGGAATGCAGTGCCCATTCCGTAAGTGAGATAAATTATTTCTCACATTTACAGCTAATAACAATCCAGTTTCTCAAATGGAGATGAATTCCATGGTGATTAGATATAGTCTGAACATGGATAGCCAGAATGTGATGCAAAGTTAGATTAAATTTACAGAAGTCTACAGTTGAATGGTCAAGAACAGTATCAAGACTACATCCACTCTGTCCATATTGTTCACGGTGATACAGTATGGTTTGATGAAGTCAAAAGCAATCAAGCCCAGTTGAGAGAGGTTAGTTATGCTATTGACATTAGCAAGACAGCTATAGTGGGTGACCAACCTTAGGTAATCACAATAATCAAGAGCTGGAAGTATTTAGCTGGATTAGATATATCGAACTTAATGATTGGAGTGACACTGTAGCAAAAGTGTCAATAACGATACAATTGCAAGCAGAGAGATCAATTAAATGCTAACTGTTCACACACGATACATGGTTCATAAGTACATTGCTTGACACATGATTAGAAGCAGCATAATGTTAAGAATGGAATTCAGAATTATTAGTACTACTATCTTTATTGAGCCAGCATATTTGAAGCCTTGACTGACTATTTCATGCAGGTACATACACATATAAAGTAAGTAAACTCAAGATATCAAATGAAACTCTGCCAGACTCAGATGAAGTACAATTTCGGAATAATGTGTCTACCAAAGCCATCATATTACAGACAAGATTCATTCGGCTGATGATCCAAAAACCATGTTTAATTGAGCTCTCAGACAGTCAAGACAAATCATGATAGTCAAGGCAGGAAGTTGACTCATTTAACCACCAATCTAATAGTAGTCAACAAGTCTAATACCATTGAAGTGTCACTTAAGCTAACTGGAGATACAGAAATGTGAAGCAATGTACGTAGAGATGATGACCAAGACAGAATTTATAACTATCAGCATAATCAAAGCAGACAATTGTATACAGAAACGCAAGTTGCAAAACCTGGAAGTTTCCAATTGAAAGATTATATTGTGAGACCTCAAATATGGACAGATAGAAATTATACTAATAGCCACCCAGGTTACAGCTTAGCAGATTATAATCTAATACTGTCGGACCAATTAATATTTCATATTTCCTCTACATGTTGATGACTGCCTGTATATTATACACAGTTTGAAACTGCAACAGTTGAATAATATTTATGATTTGGCCCTGGTGGCTACTTCAGTATTATCACAACATTATCTGCAGTTAGCTTGCAATGTAATTCTCCAGAACAGTACCAAATGTTCATGTGGTACTTTAGAGGATCTGTAGCATACCACTAGTCTCAATTGATAAAATGTTAGCACTTTGAGCTATTACAAATACTTGAAATTCCATGCAAATACCTGTGATATGGCAATTAAAACTTCATCCCCAAGTTGCTGATAAGTTAGAGGCTGGATTCAACCATTATACCTGTCAATGACTTGATTGAATAAGTTAATGGCATTAGCCAATTGCATTTCTGTCACTGAGAGCAACAGAAAGTGGGAGCTATCGGACCAAAATCTCAGGGTGGTCAAACTACAAAGTTGACTTGACTGGCACATTGGCCTTCAGATGCGCGTGGTAATGCTGGTGGCAGACTCTCAGGGTTGACTTGACTAGTGAAACAGCCTTCAGGTACACCTAAAGTTGCATACAACAAATCTGGAGAAATATCACATGTTTGGTGATAGATAGGGGAGGATTGGAAAATGTAGATAACTTCTTTGATAGTACTTTGAATTATGATTGGGCAGACAAGTACAAACCACATATTGACGGAAACTCTGGTGGTGCACCTAGAAATTGTAGTTACTACTTATTGTTATATAATGTTAAAACTTGTTAATTCAGATTGTTTTTTGCTCTATATATTAATGTGTCAATGCACCAATATATTAATATAGCTATTCTCCTATACATGGTCTAAATGGGGTCTGGCATCACGTGGTGCTTGAATGCAATTAGAGATGCACTTGAACATGCCAATCAAAGGAACATGGGGACCAAGTTGGAGACAACAAGTACAATAGTTGGGAGATTCATCTGGAGTAGGTATTTCGGTGAACTCCAACATGCTGTTGGACGAAGTCATCAAGGGTGAATAGAGACTCACCTGGATGATGGATTGTTGCATATATAATGTTGCACTTCAATGCTATGCTTGAGGGATATTGGCCATGCTATGGAAGACTGTAATCGAAAACATTTGGTGATGCACTTGGATGCCATCATTCAGCCTGGATTGAGATGAACTGATAGGCAATGATACAACTAGTTGAGAGAAACACTTTGAAGCCATGATGGAGTGATCTTGAAGACACACAATGAAATCACAGTTTTGCAAATTGGGTCATCCACTGTAAGTCATGATCAACTGAGTATTCAGATTAAGTTGGTGGCAAGAATAATGTGAAATCGAAATACAGAAGAGAGGAAACTCACTGGGGCACAGGTAGACTTTGAATGTGCAAGTTTATGGATGCACTGGAAGGCTGTGTTGCAGGAAAATTGGATAAATACTCAGACTTTGTCAATGTGAAGGTAGCAAATTGAAAGGCTGATGTGCCAGGTATGGAGACTGTACTCATCAGTACGTAATCTTGCAACAATGGGAATATAATGAGTTGACATTACCATTGAGCTCTAATGAAAAGCTAGCTGGTGGCAGTAAATCTGTAGTGAGGCACAACAGAAGCTGAAGCTGCACTAATCAGTCATTTCATTACGATGACATCTAAAAGTGACTTGTTGGGTAACAGGCAATCTGGGGTGGATGCTGTACTTAGTAATAACTGGTAATCATCATATGGTCTGATGGAGAGGGAAGACTAAAGTTGGTTTTCCAAGATGAAGCAAGATATTAGTAAAATACATTGTTGTCCTTGTGAGTATTTGGGAGTTGTTAGATCAGAATCCCAGGGTGCTCACATTCCAGAGTTGACAAGACTGATGCAGTGGTCTTCAGGTATAGCAGAGGGCACCTGGAAGTGCCGGCGACAAGCCTGGGAGTGCCTACAACAAACCTCGGGGAACATAGGATCACCAGTGGCAAGGTAGAAAGCACGGAGAGCAAGTCTGGAAGTGCCAGTGGCAAATCTGGGAAGAGTAACATCATCTTTCGAAATGCTGCTGGTGTTCCTGGAAACCATAGCTACTCATTATCATTCAACAATTTTTGAATCTCATGTACTCAGTGTGTAGTCTCATGTAGGAATCTATGTATCGATATATCCATTTATCAATGTATCTATGTCTCTATGTATTAATACAGCTACCTATCTACCCACAGTATATTTGGCCTGGCTGTAGGCGGTGTTTCAGAGGAATTGAAGGTGCGCCAGAAGATGACTATCAAGTGAACTTCGTGATGCATTTGGAGGCTCTGATTGAGCAAGTTTGGAGTTGCACTTGGAAGGCCATGATCAGGTATACTTGGAGACTGTAATTAAGCGAGTTTGGAAATACAGTTGAAGGCAGTAATCAAGTGAACTTCGAGATGCACTCCAAGTTCCTGATTGGGTGACTTGGGAGATGTACATGAAGCCCATACTCAGGTGAGATTGAAGAATGACTTGGAGGCTGTCAATGAGCGGCTTTACTGGTGCTGATGAGAATATAAATACCAATGATGTAACTCCCAACCTTGGGAATGTGACATGGTGACTGTACATTTCAGCTGTTATGGCGAGCTGGCTGGGGGCAGTCAATCATGTAGGGAGGCAAGGATCGAGCTGAAGCTCCATCCTGGAGTCAGCTTGTCATCGTGACAATGAAGAGAAGAGAGACATTGTGGGGTGGATACTGTATTCTGCATGAGGTGTATGCTGTACTCAGTGTAAACTCAAGATTATAGCATGGAGAGATAGAGAGGGATGACTTAACTTTGAATTTTGTGATAATGATAGAGTTGTAGACAAAAAAGAGAGAAAGGGGAGAAAGATGGTAATAATATGGAGGATATGAGTGGTGATGAAATAACAGGGGTATGACTTGCCTGATTGGATAAAGAAGACCTTGTATTGGTAGTACTACCAATCGGATCCAGACTGATACCGGCCAAATCAGGGAACATAAACTAGCTTGCACACCGAATTCTCTTCATTTCCAGATTTTGATGACGATTTGCTGCATCTTCCCTCATATCTTGTATTCTTGTCCTCAACTCTAGCATCATCTTAGAACCTGAAGTCAAGTTATCCCTCACTATGTCTCAATGCCATGATGATGAGTTGACACTAATTGAAGCATATCGCAAGCACACCAACTTCTGCATACACCGAGTACTGCATCACCACAAGATCAACAATTTTCCACACCCAGGCAGTCTCTTATCTCGTATCTTTCATCTGGCAGTAAACCTTGGCATACCCAGCTCTCTACACTCCCAAGAATACGAGTTGACCAATATATAGAGTCTCAGCTTCTGTTGTGCATCCCTTATGATCCGCTTCCAGCAGATGGACAACCTCCAAGTACTCCCACCTTGCTGAATTGCAGACCCCGAGTGAATCTTCAAATCTGTGCAGGCATGGCCTTTCTGTCGGCACAGTCATGGCCTCCAAGTGCATCATTATATTCACACAATAATGGCCTCCACAGGCAGAGTTGAGTTCACTCAACCTCTGGATTCAAGTGCAACTCAAAACTCTCTTAATCATAATGTGGTGAAATGACACAGCTAGAAGCTAGACAGTCCATCATCAAAACTCCACTGTACCTCACATGTCATCCAAAGAAAATGTGTGAGACAGAGTGGTTCTGGCTTGAGGATGTGATATGCTATCTGGCTGTGTGGAACCACACACAGTCTATGCATCGATGAAGGCTCGGCAAGAGTGCATGAGAAACTGCACACATTGTGTGGATCTATGAAACCTTCGGAAGAATGTGTAGGAGCAAGAGTTGGGAAAGATAGAGGGTGTATTTCATAAAACAAAACGATATCTATCTACTCCGTAGTCTCCCAAATGGATACTTTCTGTTGCTAGGGCCATCTCTGGTATCTCAGGATTTCTGCACTCCCCCCTACGTTGCTCAGTCTGTTCCCATTAGCTGTCCATCTCTATAGGCTCCCTGGCAGCTTTCCCCTGCCAAACTGAATGGTAGTGGTGTTGTTGAAAGCTGGATAATCCCACCCCAATGGCCTCCAACTGTATTTCTAAGTTCTCTCAATTAGCATTTCCAGGCGCTCCGCTGATTACATTCAAGTACTATCGGTAGGCAAATAGAGCATATGTATGGGTACAGGGAGAGTTAGAAAATACATGGCATGTTATGATATAGCGAATCTTGTGACTGCAGCAAAGATGAATACAATAGATGAAATTCCATGTAGCAATTGAACCCTAAGATCCACTGCTGTGAGAATACAGCACAAAGTCTCCGGCAGAGCTGTGAAGAGGATTCAGCTGTACTCAAAGTCTTCCGCAGACCTGCACTGAGGTTTCAGCTGCTCCAACATTTGACTATCCTTTAAGTCAAATTTTGTACCATTCTGAATGTACCTTCAGCGCTGTATGTGCTATCAGGAGCAGATGAGAATGCTCTGGCAGAGTCTGACGGCACCAAGCTTAGCTCCAGGGGGGCATGGGAGCATCTGGAAGGATTTTAGAGTACTGTCAAGCGCACCCACAGTGTCTGGAACATTTTTGTGTGGCTTCTGGTCTGATAGACATGTTGCTGATGATGATGGATATATCTAGCAGTTGACAACAAGGGTAGATTATCTTAATGCAATATATATGGAAGTTTCCAAGGTAGCTGTATGTCCCCTCAATGATTATCGAGGACTGATCTGGTGGTAGGATATCTGCTTGCGTAACAGCTCTTGACAAGTGGGTGGATTCTGAAAAGTAAAACGAAGTTCGCATAGGAGTTAAACATGGCACCATCAATGGTGTTATTCAACCAACACACCTTCTATTGACTGGAGTTGCACTGTCGTACAAATATATTCTCAGTGCAAAATTCACAGTCATCGAAGCCTTGAAACTAGATATCATTTTTATTGGGTTCATAGTGATATCACATTTTATCACGTGTAAAAGCTTTACTGTCATGGACCATAGCAAGGTGAGAATCAACCAGAGATCCTAGTATACCTAATATCAGCATATATCCAACAAAGATAGACTGTGTGATTGAGATTTCAGTGTCTCAGCCAGATATCATATATCAGCAAAATGTAAATCGGTTTGGAAGTTACAGGCAAACCTCCCAGATACTCCTGCCAACCATGCTAGTCCTCCCAAGTACTTTCAGATGCTCCCAGGTTCCCCTGGCGCTGTGCAAAGTGTTCTCAGACTCTGGAAAATCATTGCCAAATGCTCTTGCCAGCACCTAAAGATATGGAGGTGAATTCAGGATGCTAGGAGACTTGACGTGCCTGATAGTGGAATTTTGGACTTGCTGTAACCTCTGCCCAGATTGGCGGAAGATTTTTGAAAACAGCTGAGACCTCTTCACAGCCATGTGGAGGACTTTGTGAGCAGCTGAGACCTCTGTGCAGCTCTGCGGGGGACTTGGTGCTGTCTTCTGATAGCTGTGGTGCATTCTGGTGCATAACCACAATGTATTTCGTATATCAAGTTGGGGTTTGTTACAGTCACATGATTTGTTACATCACAATATGGCATGTATTTATCTAAGACTGTCAATATATATATATATGAACAACCTGGCTGTAGATGGTACTGGAGCATAACCATACAAGAATCTGAAGACTGCGATTGAGAGAACATAGATATTCACCTAAAGGCCGTGATCATGTGAACTTGGAGATGTAGTTGGTTGCCGTGATCAAGTGAGTTCAGAGATACCCTTGGGGACTGTGATTGAGTTGAACTATGGGATACCCTTGCAGGCCAAGATGGACTGAATTCCGAAATGCACTTTGAGGCCATAATTGAGCAAGCTACAAGGTGCCATTGGAGGGCATGATCATGCGAACTTGGAGGCTGTGATCGCGCAAGGATGGAAATGCACTTGCCTGCTGACGTTCTGTTGGACATAGAAATTTACTTGGAGACCAGCATCAAGTGAAAATGAATATAAACATGGAGGCCATGATTGAGTGACTCCGAGATACACTTGCAGGCAGTGACTGAGTAATTCTGGTGATGCACATGGCGTCCATAACCATTCCAGCATGTAAGCTGTAATCGAGTGAGATTCCAGATGTACATCGAACAAATGATGGTGCAAACTAGTATGCTGTGAACATGCAATGGTGTAGATGCACATGCAGGCCATGATTGATTCGGATTGGAGGAGTACTTGCAGGTGATTGATCAGGAGTCAGTAGATTGCAATGGAGGCAGGATGTAAGCAGAGACTATACTAGCTGGGTAACTTATTATCACCGGAATGAAAAGAGTTGAGTACAACAAGACCTGCCGGGAGGCGAGAGATGAGCGATATGAGTCTGGCTGGGAGTGGGAGGCGGTCGATCCAGGGATTACGCAGTACTTGGCATACGCAGTACCTGGTGTATCCTGTACTCGATGTATGCAGTACTAAGTGTATGCAGTACAAAGTGTATATAGCACTCCGTGTGTTCAGCACTTGGTATAAGCAGTACCTGATGTATGCAGTAGCCGGCATATGCTGTACTCAGTCTATATTGTACTCAGTGCATGCTGTACCTGGTTTATGATGTGCTTGGTGTATGCTGTACTCGGTGAACGCTATAGTCGGTGTATGCTGTACTCGATGCATCCTGTACTTAGTGTTAACTCATGATCATTGCATTGAGATTAAGATAGGGATATTTTAACAGTGTAGTCTATGGTGAATGTGGAGAAAGAGAGATGAGAGGAGATAGTGGAAACCATTGGAAGATACTGGGACTTGGGAGAATTTTGTGTGGGAATCATTTTGCCTGTCTTGACAGAGCAGGTACAAGTCCCGATCTGGTGGGTAATAACCTCGATACGAGACATTTTAGACCTGATCCGGTGAGTTGTACATCCAATTTCTCACAACCGCTCATATCCTCCATTCTGTACCCATCTGTATCCCCCATCTCTCTTTCTTGTACCCAGCTCTGGCATTATCACAGAACACAAAGTTAAATTTTCCCTCTCCAATATAACATGCCACAATCATGAGGCAATACCGAGTACTGTATTCATCGAGCATGGCATGTATCAAGTGCAGCATACACTGGCTACGGCATTCACTAAGTATAGCACACACTGTGTACAGCATAGACCTGGTACAGTATACACCAAGTACAGGATCCATCCAGGTGTGTCATTAGACACATTGTTCTCACGATTACATGTTGGCCCCTGAATGATGTGTCAGGTTCTGGCATGTCACTCTACAAGATCGACTGCCACCAGCAAGCTCTCTATGAGAGCTGAATGGTAAAGTAACCTCCCCTCCTTCCCATGTTGGTAGTGGACTAAGTGAAGCATAGATTCTCAGCACCCGGCGTGCCTCTATTTGACCGTCTCCAAGAATTCCTTCAATCTCACTTGCTTAGTGCCCCCAAGTTCCTCTCCAAACTCACTCAATCATAGCCTCAAAGTTTGGAAAATCCTTGGCTTCAAGTGAGTCTCTGACATTACTGTATCGCAATGTACAAGTGTATCTCTGGGTTCACTCAATTGCGGCCTCCAAGAGCATCTCTGGGTTCACTTGATCTCAGTCCTCCAGTGCTTCTTCAAATTTGCTTGTTCATGGCTTCCAAGTGTATCTCTGAACTGACACAATTGTGCCCTCCAACTTTGCACTGTCATGGCCACCACTTGCATCTACATCCCCGCACGTTCAATGCATCTGAGTGTATCACAGAGTTCACTTGATCGTTATTCCCTGGCCCACCTCGAATTGCTCTGATGTACTGTCTGCAGCCAGTGCTGATATACCATCTGCGGAGGGGTAGCTATACAGATTCATCGATGCCTATATACTTAGATGAGAATAGAAACTGCATACATGAGGTTAAAAGCTTGTTAAACGATAAGTAGTAGCTATGATTTCCAGGCGTGCTGGCAGCATTCCCAAAGATGATGCTATTCCCAAACTACACTCCAGTGATTTGACAAGCTCCAAGGAGCACCTGAAGGCAACTGTATCAGTCCAATAAACTCTGGAGTCTGACCACACTTGGATTCTTGTCTGACAACTCCCAGATACATCCAGAGACTCTGTGTGTCTACAATTCATTATACCGATGTATATTGACTGTATTGTGAAACTTTACCGGTTGTGTCAACAGAATGGGATATATACAAGGACTTTATTCCACTTAAATTTACTTTCTAACTTCAATATACTCAACCATACTCTCCATTTATTATAAATTACATGGTGCTTTAAAATTGATTTGCCACATTCAGTTAAGTACAGATGCGGGTCCAGGTATGGATCACCTGCGATGACTTCGAATATCGCACAAGGTGATTGGGGATTGGGCTAGTAATATCAACCTGATAATAATTTGAGATGAACCGATAATAGTTGTTGCAATACCTCAAGCAAGTACAGTCTGTTTGGGACACACACCAACCGATTTCTTCTGCCCCCTATATATAGAAAGAATCCTTCACAGCGTCCATTTCATAATGCTCCTCAGTTCTACCCCAAAGTCACGTTGATTATGACACCTAATTTGGAATGTGTTGCTCTTGTAAGCCCCTGATTTCTAATCTAAGGACCACTGTGGTGAGGAAATGAAATCCCCCAAAACGGATATGTGGATCTGAACACTGCCACCCTCCACCTCAGCAAAATGTGAAATTGTTCGCAAGTCATAACTCAACGACCGAGCTATTTTACACAGACCCACTGATGTTAACTGAAGCTTCCAGACGCTCCTGAACCAGCAGAATGCAATAATCAGTGCTTCTCCAGTACACTGAGAAATAATTTCGGGTGCTCCGCAATACTTCCAAGGTAGCGGAATAGAATATAAGAATACTCTAAATGAGTATGAAGTTATCCTCAGAATTGAATAGAATCATACCTTGAAGTTGGTAAAATGTCGAAGCTGTTGGGACTACGACACACATCTGCAAGACAATTGCAGTGCACCTGGAGCCAGACTCTCTGGGAGAACTAATGTATAATGTCTATATCGAATAGTACAATTCGATAAACAATCTCACGGCTTCACACCGGAATCAGACATTGTAATCTAACTTATATAAACTGCCATAGACAACTAAATCGACATGAATATGTACAAGCCATACGCTATTGATGCCGCCTACTGCAGCAGTCTCCTGCACCAAATGTGCCGGTCCAACAATTGCTCCAATTGGTACAATATGCATCCTGTTCATCTGTTTGACAACCCGGATGAACCAGTCAACCCAATCAGCCCAACATAAAGATCTTCGTAATTTGTTGGAATCATCACATCATATTCCTGAGCTTGAGGACATAATACCCATTGTTGAGTCTTCTTGCACCTCCTAGAAGCAGTCGATATTGCTTTCCTGGGAGGCAGGGGCTCATCATATTGGATAATCTGATTCAGTGGAGTCGAGTTGAAGTATATTCAAGGAAATGTAAAAATTCGTCCTTCGAAAGTGTTATCAAGGTAATTCTCTTCACTATTCATATACAGAACCCAGATGTTATGAGCATCAGGCATGATCCCTTGGTTGGCATTGGTATAATCTATATTGCAATCAAGTTCCAGATGCTTAACATGAGTAGGGTTGTGAAATGGTTGACAGTAATACAACAGCCCATTCTGGAATTTAGTAAATATACTGTCTATGAGTATATTCTGATCATATCTGAGAATGAGTCCACTATCTTTGAGTCCCCTGTCACCTGGAATTTGCATATGGAATAGCTGTCCGAAGTTGGCAATTCTGAAATCTTTCGATACATCTCTGAGTCAGGTTAATCCGATACAATTGTACACTCCATGGATATGCGTTATTCCTGAATGATATACTTGCTGTGATACAGTGTGGATACAGGGCTCATCCTGAGTCATTCAGAGATGTAATGGGTGGGCTCTGTGGGTACCTTGCTGTGTATAAGTAGCAGACAGTAGATTGAAAACATTTCCACACTGAATATCGTAACAGCCTTGGAGTGCAAGATATGACATTGTCTCCTCCATATGGTCAAAACTGGTACACCAGTTGTTATACTTAAGTAACTGTCGAATGGAATTGACTTTTTTGGTAGATCAATATGCCTCTTACAAATCGGCAGTATGCAGCCGTCCAGCAATATCAGTGGTGAAACTGTCACCAGAACCCATTCGCCGAATTGACTCTGATATATGGCTCACAAGATCCATTTGTGGACATCCGAAATGTATTACACATTGTTGAATCGTTTTCTGGAGCGCCTGACTGCCAATTGTCTCCCACCAAGATTCTCACTAAATCAAGCGGATGGAGAATTCCTTCATGAACTACATTTGTTCATTCAAGGTGGAGTCGTATATTTCACTCCCATGCTGGGTTGTGATACACTATGTATCAGCCACACTACAGCTTGTGGCTTCTGTCTCAGCATCGAATGGGCAGTTCGGAAATTGCAGTCAGTTGTGGGCAGTCAAGTTTGCCGCCGCGTAGACTTCATATTCGGTGGTAGCTGTTATTAAGGCAAGTTCTTTGGCACACATCTTTCTGGGACCAGCTGGATTCTTCCCGACTTTCTGCAATAGTTGTCGCGTATGAAGTTGGAATTATTTATCAATAAGCCTGAGTTGAACAGGTGTCCCTTGATGGTTTTCTCACTTCAATCGCTTGATTGCCATCTGACAATCAGTATCTGATGAAGTGATTGCTGCATGTGGGGGTCTAATCAGGCACACCTGAAGTTGGCTACATTTTGTTGGTGAAACCTTTTCAGCCCCATTCACAAGTGCCTCCATTGCAGCATGTATCTTATGACACTTTTGTTTGCATAAATGATGGGATTCCATTGCCAACAGGTCATCTACTTTGGCCTTCGCCAACGTCGACATTTCCTATTCCCAAGAAATACCCTTATCCTAGTAAAATAGCTTCTGTGCATTATCCAGAGCTGTGAGGGATAGATTGGTGTGATTTAGTTGGTTAACAAGTTGAGAGAATTCACACAACAACAGTACTGCTCCCATTACCATTCCATTAGAGGCATTTGCCGCTGCAGTTTTCCTGTCATCTTGGAGCAGACAAAGGCTTGGAGGGTAATTCACTGGCAGTGTTCTGACCGTTCCACTGATGTCGTTACCCTGCCAAGTGCCGCTGCTCAATGAATCAAATGGTTTAGCAAAGTGCTGAAAGCCTGCATGTTGTGGCACCGATGTGAATCAATTGTCCAATTGATTCTTGACATTTCTAGCTTTTAGGCAATTGAACAGCCTGTGCACTAAGGTTTTAACTAAACCCAGGAGCAACTGATGCAATTCATCAGACTGCCAAAGGCAATACACATTGCAGAGAGGGTATTGCCAGAACTGGTTGCAGATTGGGTGCACAGGTAGAGTGTGCAGAGGATCAATATTAGTGACCTCCGGCAGCTCAGAGGAAATATACTGGTCTGTTTAGTTATCGACTGGTTGAAAAGATGACTCCCCCTCGGCACACCTTGAGAAATTTCACACATCAGGTAGGAGCCATATAAAACTTGAGCAACCATGACTTCTTTTGGATAATCCCCAACTCAGGCAGCCAATAGAGGGTAACATTGTGGCTGGAATCCATTTGCACAATCACATTTCAAGCCAGGGCCAGTGATGTCAAGATGCCTAAGTTGAGACAGCACAGTTCCAACCGCAGTATGCCATGCTTTCTCAATGGTTTTGGCAGTGTTCAGGGGACATGAGATCATCCCGACACGGATTGAAGTGTTATCTTTAGATGTCCAGGGGATATGTTTCTGACTATTACCAATCATGTGATACAGCAGCCAGACATGCTGAAAGCCCGAAATATTGGTCAAATGAGTCATGTCCGATGCACATATGCCTGGCACAGTTGTCCGTCCGACAGGAAGTTGATTATGTATATCCCACTACCAATCTCCCGTTGTCACCTCACTGAGGATTCGACAACCCTCAAGGTCAGGGAGGCGCACCTGTTCAATATCGAGTTGTGCCTGAACTGGAAGATGTTTTTGGAGGAACTGGATACATTTGAAAATATCCTTGTAGTACAGGGTTCCAAAGATATATGACTTATCTTAACTACAACTGTCATCGGCAAGCCCAAAATTGTGTTCAGCGAGGGGCTTTTGCAGGGCATCTGCCGATTGGAATGATGAGATTTTGATGTTGTCCAGTCCACACCTGAGATGTTAATCACTCAATGTTTTTCATTATTGTGTTTGTTTTATTCATACTGTATGCACTCAAATTAGAGTATGACAGAGCCCCGTATCCCCTCTGCCTCCAGGCAAGCCGGTTAAACAGCGGTAATCCCCACCCACTACCCTTTGTTCCCTTCCCACTGGGGGGCTGGGACTGCGATTCAAACAGAACGCATTGTGTCTGTATACGTTGCATCAGCAAAAAATATTCCTGTCCGGGCGGAATGGCTCTGTCGGAGTGGACGAACTCCGTCAGAGCAGCCAGAGACACACCAGTGGCAAATTACTCCGCGCCCGGCGTCAATTCAACGCGTCGTGTTCCATATCGCCCTCTGATCGCTGTTCCACCGTTTCTTCTCATTCTGTCGGTCTCCTATTTTAAACGATCACTCTGGCGTTGTGGCCAACTGTGACCATACGTCAGAATGGGTTCATTGGGTACGTAAGTCCATTGGGCGTTCAATGTGATGGGTGATGCTGCGAAAATCTCGCCTCGCGTTCCTTCTACCTGCACGCAAAATGCAATTCTGTCTTCACTAAATACACGGGATTGCTGTTACAGGGGTGTATACCCTAAGTAACTCTACTATGTATCCGCCAATACTGAGTAAGTACCTAGGTTCATGGCCGTATATCCTATTCCTTATAATGAGTCGTCGGAGGATTCTTCAGAACTCCAAATGCCGGAACTATCTTCCTCAATTGATGGCTGTATGCGCGCTTGTTTAATCTTCTGATATTCCTTCGCCTTAGGATAGGAAGCTGTTCCCCTTTTTAACTTAATAGATCGGATACAATCCTTAACCTTATGTGTTCCTTTCCTATCAGCTGGCCAAGCACAGCGCAAGAACTCTCCTTCTGATTTCCTTTTCTGGATCTCTGCTTCGTCGATCCCTTCCGTCTGGTGGAAGACTTTAGCCTTCCTCTTTTTCTCAACCCTTTGAGGCTGGCTAATGTCTGGCTTAGGATTCCTTCGTCCTTTCCGATCTACTTTCTTCAAAAATTTATTAGAAACCCTCGTGGATTCAACTTGACCCGTTCGAACTGTTTCGTCCACTTCCCGGGTGGCAACACTTCGTAACCGTCTTGATTCCTGAAGATATTCTTCGCACTCCTTAAGTACCTGATTCTGTCTCTTATCCTCTTGAATATCTCTAGGTACTGGTGACATGGTCTTCTTATTATCTAGTGCCTTTCCCAGGAGGACGTTCACTTTTTGTCTGGTTTGTATATTGTCGATATAATTGACCAATCCTTGTTCGAGTCCGATAATTGAAGCTAACCACCAGACACACTGCGCTACGAAGATCTGCTGTGTTCTTCTGGCGTAAGAGATAACTTTCTCCAAAGCATATACTATTACGTCGTTATTGTTTTCGAAGGTAATCGTCATAACCCGTTCGTGGATAACAATGGTGTGGGGCTGCCGCTATACAAAGCTAATAGATTTTAGGTATAGATATAATAGGTATAGGTATCATAAAAACGCAATAATAAATAAGGATATTTCTCCGCTGGTAGGTGTTGATTTCTCTCTAGCTGTTCGAGCTTGTCTTCTTCATTGCCGGAACAATGTGATCTCTTTATAGTTCGTGCCCTACTACCTTAGGCTCAAGTCCTTGACACATCGCTATGATTAAATCCCTCAATGATAGCCACTTATCTGTGGGACTTATTGGCAATGCCCGGTAGATATCCTTGCGGCTTATTTGTTGGCGCCAGTCGGAAGTGCTCGCGCGCCCCCATAGGAGACACGTATCATTCAGCTCTTTAATCAGACCATAACTTCAACTTTGACATCTCGCAATCTTTAGGTGGTAGTCGGTAGTTGGAACGTGCCCCACTGGCGCCACGTCTCTACCTTTGATATCATCTCTGACAGCTCATAGACTTATGCCGGTCATTAAACGGTGCTATGCCAACATAGAATCACATGCGCGTTAATCTAGAGGCCGAAGCCCCGGATTGACCATTGCAGAGCCTGCTCCTCAACTCAATGCCGGATGTCCGCTTTAGGCAGCTTGCCAACGCCATATTCTCTCAGTCATATGTGCGTAGGTGTTCATTAACCCGGGCGTGCCGCACATCCAATTAAGGAAACTGCAGAACCCTTTTAATCACGACTGCCGTGTACTTCGTACAACCGCATAGTATCCAAGAATGAATCTGGTCGGAAACAACAAGCACGACTGGAGTGTTCCTGGCTGTTGCTGCATCATCAAATCAGCTGCCGCAGCAATATGCTTTCAATGAATCCGCCAAGCCCCATGCTTGTCCAATCGAGATGTGCTTAGCATGACCGTAGCTAATGGTCACACCGCATGGTGATAACCTTTCGGTTTTACCCTAACCATTAACACTGCTAAGGGAGAACCCCTAACAATTGCAATGTGATGGGTGACGCTGCAAAAATCTCTGCTCACATTCCTTCTACCTGCGCACAAAATGCAATTCTCTCTTTACTAATTATACACATCATTCTAGGTCGCTAGATCTATGTGGCTATTGACAATCCTTTGCTTGTTCTGTCCGTCTCCTGTCTTACCACTAGTAGCTATCTCTGGAATGACCTGCGCGCAGCCAACAATATTTCCCACGCTGAAAACTTGCAAAGCAACGGCTGCCGGTACTTTTCTCACTTGAACAAATTTCGAGATGGGATTCAAGTTACCCGAGTTTTCAGGTATTGTGGTGAGTGCCAGGGCCAACTAGTACTCAACGAAAGCTCCATCCTCGTTTAGGAGTTTGATTTTGAATAGTCGTTGCAGTTGCCACGGGAGACGCCCATTCAGTGCACCATGACACCTCCACAGGCGTTGCTTTTCCCATACCCAGTCGTTCCGTCAATCCCCTCCGCGCCAGCTCTCGCTTCCTGTGCATCAACACATCTGAGATATGCGTTGACCATCTAAACCCTCAACTTGAACCTTGATACCATGGTAAATACAGAGATCCATTGCATGCAGTTGTTCCTCCGATATATACGTCTTGTTACAACTCTTGTGCTTGGTAAACTCCTGTGTGCCACTGTATATTGCCACACGGTGCGTTGCGTCTTGTGCATTGTCAAGTAATGCTCTGAAGTCTTTGATCATAGCGTCAGAATACTTTCTATCACGGCAGTTTTGGGGCCCCATGAATTCAGGCTTCGCATATGACTGGGAGCCAAGGGGGGCAGCCAGATCAGCACCACAAGGGAGGACTTGGCAGGTGGCAGTGCTGTTCTCCCGATGGTGAGCGAGGGCTTGGAGATTGAGCTGTCTGATTTCGAAGCAGAGAATGCGACGGTGAAAGGTGATTACTAGCGGTAGGTAGTTGAGATTGTGATTGGAGGCGTTCCAACCGTCCTTGAGGTTCGTTTTATGTGCTTGTTCATGTCTCTCGGCAGAATACTGTTGCAAGGCTGCGTATGGACGAATCTGTTCAACCCAATGAGACACCAAGTCCATTTTTGGAAAGTTGAAGTCGGCATCCAACTCCTTGGAAACATCTATCTCGTGGCTGATATAACTGCACCAGGCGTTCATTTCGCGCCGCTTCCTGAACAGCGTCCAAGTTTCAGCATTTGTTTCCTCATCTACCTTTTTCTTCTTCACTAGTTCCGTTCTCAGAGCATTGGCATCGGCTTTCACCTTTTTGCACGCTTGCCCGAGTAAGAAAACATCTTTGAAGGTGTGAAACTGATGGAAGGGATCTGCCATGTAGCTCAAAGTTGCATCATCGTGAGATTTATATCGAGCATACAGATAGTGTTCTGACAATACCCGTGTGCACTCAATTGTGTGATTGAATATGGGACACTGAGCTGGGCTTCCGCCTTGTAGAGACTTGTTTACAACTCCAAGCAGGTACCGGCTCATTTCCTCCATCTCCTTCCCATTCCATTGAGAAACTTCCTTATATGACATATGTTTTGGTGTGATGTCGTGGTAAGCAGGTACGGATAACTAGATTGTATTGTACTTGTCAAGCCGTTCGTGCGTCTTCATGAAGTGGAACATCCACTTCTGGAGGTGGTCAAGCATGCCGATCTGCATCATATGGAGAAGGTTGGGCTTCGGGAGGTCGCTTACGATACAGGGAATATGTCAAAACACATTGAATCATCGGTGGAAATGGCGCCACGAGAGTTCGGCATTAGGTGCGTTGGTGTTGGCATCGCTGAGCGTTCTATATAGGTTGTGATCCCACCAGGGGTGTTGCTTGTCAGAAGAGATATTTTCTCCAAGTTCGTTCTTTGGACACTCGCACCAAAAACAGAAATGCCGCTCGAGATGATGCAGGTCGTTATACTCAGGGCAATCTGCAAGCTATGCTGCTAAAACCGGTTTGCAATGCCTGAAGTTGCCATCTGCACAAAGAACGTTGTAATACCCGCTCTGGGCGTTGGAATTTTATTCAAAGGTGAGAGGCTGGAGTACCCACTGGAGTACTTCGTTCAGCACATCTCGGTTCGTTTGCTGCTGCTCATGTAGCTGCTTCTGAGGAATATTGCGGTTCTTGATTGGAATCGGCAGGAGAGTGTCCATCATGATGGTGTGCGTTGAGGGCATCTGGCGGATTCTCGAAGATAGATTGCCAATTGTCATATATACAGGCCACTCTTTCTTGTCGCCAGCAAAATTTGAGAGATGTGTTCTGTCAGACACAAAGATCAAGGGAACCAGTGTATACCCCAGTCTGAGCGGTGCCTCAACCTTGATTAGCACGTTATTATCCTCGAGTATCTCTGCTTACCTGTGTCTCCCACCACCAGTCTGCAGTGTGGATTTCAGTATAGAGGCGTTTCGGTGGCGTATCGCTGTTGAAGCAACGCTGAGGGGCGTAAATGAGATGCTCGGAGTAAGCTGGCTGCCACATCAACCATCTTATGCTTTTGATGATGCCTCTACTCCAGTATTTGATAGGCCGTTGGTGATTGTCACTCCATATCATATCCTCGATAGTGTGTAGTTCCCGCTCCCCGAGAGCATGATCACCTGGCATGCTAGCCACGAGCTTTTGAACGCGATCTCCATTTTTGAAGCTTCGGAAACGCAGAGTGGTGTTTTCTTCCTTCAGCATGTTGTCATAGTATGTCTTCATACCCTTCTTGTTGATCCCAAACTGGATATATTTGTACTCTTCACGCGTCGCAAACAGGTACTAGGGATTGTTCTGTAGGTTCGTCTGAAGGCAACCCTGAGCGTCGCATTTCCATGGCTCCGCAATGTAGTTACTCAGCAGAGCGCTGGCGCCTGGGTATGTTTCCGTCTGCAGTGGAGAAGGTAGTGGTGGTTGAGACTCTGAGTCCGTGATGGTTTCAATCTGTTCGAGGTAGGGAAACGTGTCCAAGTGTTCGACTGAATCTTTGTTAGCGTTGAATTCACAAAGCTGAGCAGGTTCAACGCGTCGGGGCGCGCTGCGAACAGTCAGATCCTTTGCAACTTGACGGTGTTCAGGATGGTGTAATTTGATATCTTCAAGTTGCCAGCTGTCTGAGGTGAACTTCTTTCGGCGTGAAAATTCGGGGCAACAGAATGGGGTCTTCTCTGGCAATGTTGAGAACACGGGAGGAGTGGAGTATTCACTATAGAAAGGCACCAAAGCTGGAGCTGGGACTGAGCAGTCTGGTGTGGGTATAAGCTCACGATACTTGAGAGATTCTTTGAGCCTCAACACCATCACGCCAGGAGTTGCAAAAACACTGCATGCGCGATGTCCCATACTACTATGAATAAATAAAAAATAAACACGGAGCAATCGAAAAACCTCGCGATGCGTGTAATATTCAATTCCTGAGATAAATAGATTAGAACAAAGGAAACGAAAAAGCCCACGACCCTAACCCAAAAGAACAAAACACCTCCACACGTGCCTTAATCAGTGCCTGAGATGAAAAGATTACAGCAAAGGAAACTCACAAGACAAGAACCCGACTCTAACCCAAATGCACGCCTCCACTGCAACGCGAAGACTGGTTCACTTCTCACCTACCGAGCCATCCGGGCGCGCCTCAGGGAGAGAGACATAAGGGAGATGGACATCGGGGAGAGGGCCATCTGGGAGAGGAATATCCGGCAGAGGGACATCCGGAAGAGGGACATCCGGGAGTGGGACATCGGGAAGAGGGATATTGGGGAGACTGTCGCCACCGGCCAATTCGCCAGGTAGCTGGTGCTCCACATCGACATCTGAGGTGTTTCCGGCTGAATCAGCTTCTCGCAGAGTTGGCACCACAGGACGAGGTTTTTGCGGCGAGAGAAACCACAAAAACTCCAGCCCACTGACGGTATGAGTCTCTGGAGTTCATCGTCATGGGGGAGGCTCCGTGGTTTGTGGCCATGGGGCAGGCGCCGGAGGTTGCGGCCGTGGGGTATGCTCGCACTTCTTCTGGCCTTGCTCATGTAGCACGGTTGGCTCATCATCTACCATGGTATCAGCATTGTCAGCCGATGTATTTACCATCTCTCCCTGGCCAATCGTCCATGGTTCTTTGCCATCATCCTCATCCTTATCCTCCTCCTCATCCTCATCCTCCTCCTCCACCTCCTCCTCATCTTCCTTCTCGTCATCTTCCTCCTCTTCATCTTCCTCCTCATCATCGTCACCATCCATTTCCATATCCAGATCACCATCTAAATCAACGCCCTCCGGTGCGTCCATATCATCCTCCATGCGCATATCCCCACCAGAATCATGTTCTGAGTCGTATTTGCTGTCCGACTTCGTGGTAGAGTGGGTATCATCATCTGAGGATATTGACACCGAGAGCGATGCTTCTGGCTCTAAATATACCCGCTCCATTCAGCCCTCCGTGTCCGAGTCTGCCTCATACATTTCCTTCTGCAACTGCAAAGCAACGACATGAGAGATATCATCTCCCCCTGGGGTTTGTTTAACAATACCCTTCCCTTTACCATTTCTCTTCCCTTTCCCCTTCCCCTTCCACTTCCCGTCCTTTGTTCCCTTTCTTTCCCCGGTCCCTTTCTCACCGCCATGCATGTCCTCCTCACCCTCGCCATTGTCATTGTCATTGACAGCACCAGGACGCCTCCTTCCACCGCTCAGCGCTCCGGGATCCGCCCAGTTCTCATCATCATCATCCTCGTTGATTAGCTCATTCCAATTCAGTGGTCTAATGGCTAGGAAGTCGCCTGGCTTGTACTGCCGGCGGCTTGGTGGCACAATCATTGCCCTGAGATCATCGCTACCGTACCAAGAGAAATACTCGCCGGTGCATTTAACCTTTTCCGAGCTGGTTGTCTGCGGATTGGAGCGATCGACTTGATCCTCGAAGGCACGGGGATTGTCCCACCTTCAATTGTTCATTTGATCGCGGGTTTTGTTAAACATTTACCCCATATATGAGCGGAACGCTACCCACCACTCCCGAAAAGGTGAACTCCTGCTCCTGCGGTGTGGCCACATCAGCTGGAATTGTGAAACGTGGTGAGTCGTGACTGGATCAAGAAAGATTACATCATAAAAGAGGTCCCAGGCCCTCTCATCCTTGACGCCGCAAACATTATACATCCATATTAGTTCACAGATGTGTTCCGAGATGAATCCCCTGATACGGTCCCGATCTAGCGACAGGCATCGATATATAACCGATGTCGGCATTTTTGCCATAGCAGTTGCCTTCTCCTTTCTTTTGCGGCTGCTCTATGGTGCCATTGCTGCGAGTTGAAAATGAATCTACATCCGCAGAGCTAGCATTATGATACATTTGAATGTAGTGGAAGGTAACACAGAGTGAACATACAAAGTTGTGTAGGTTATCGAGTGTGTGTTGGAATGAGAGGCGTCGTTTTGTGCAAGTCACGTGATGTCGAGATAGTTCAGGATGCTGGCGGTGGATTTAATTGCTGGCAGTGTGTTTAATATAGGTGGAAAAGAGAATCGAGGTGTAGGCAGGAAGAAGGGATATATATATACTCGAGTTCCTGCGATTTGGGTCATATCCTGTGTTTTGTTGGTTAATGAACGCAAAACGGCCCAGCCTTCATCTTGCACAACCACCAGCCCCCTCATGAATGAGGAGCCTCGAGACAAGATTCAGTACACGCGGTGAGGACAGTTGGCGTCGCTGGGCGTTGCTGTGGCATCTCATACGACTGTTACCGCTCCGACCTCGTTCATCTCGGAGCAAACTGAGTAGTTCTCAAGTTGTCCCAACTGTGCAACCATCCAACATGGCTACCAATGCCTAGCACTGGAACAAGCACCTGCAACTGATGTCATAGAATAGAGAATACGTCACTGTTCGCTTTGCGATGCTTCTAGCTCTGCGAAAGGGGGATTTCCACTGGGAAGCTGAAGATATATACAATCCATTGTTCGAAGTATTGTGTCAAGATCGAGTGCATCACGATGATAATCGCTCCAAGATGGCATAAACACCATTCAAGCAGTGCAAATAGAACTTCAGATGTTGCTGTAAAAGTTAATATCAATGCTCAGTTCAATCTGAGTTTAATCTGATGGCAGTTAACCCCATTATTGAATTCTTTTGAAGGGATCTCGTCCCCGAGTATTGTCAGGATTTAGAGTCTAGCAATGGTCTACACTACGCCTCCCTTTTTTGTCGAATTCGTCCATGGTCGCTCAAATAGGAGTCTACCTCGCCTGCCGTTGCATATGCGTGCAGAGGATATTATGTCTACATTCTTAATGTTGAACGTCTATATCGGAATATGCCTTCCCCAAGCCCTCACCCTGACACGACTCTGGTCGTACGAAATGTTCGAAGTCTTGTTAATTGTCAGAACCAGCAAAAGCGTGGACCTTCGGCGAATTCTGAACTTCCACCTGCTAAGAGACGCGTTTCTGTACCGGCTGGCGAGAGGGATTCCTCTCAAGGAGGGAGTTCCGTACCCTCAAAAATCCAAGGTACGAACTCCACCCCCTCATCTTCGCTGAACAATTCCCGCATTGCAGATGTCACTCAACCCGTAACTTCCACCCCGTTTGCTATACAGCGACGGTCAATAATTACTTCAACCTTTACGCCGGGTACAAGAAGTGGTAACACACCAGTTCCCAGCGGAACCATACAGACAGACTCAACGCATCTCGTTGTATCTAACCCCGCATCCGGCATTGCTAGCACAACCACTGCTCTCAGCAGTCTTGAAAACCTGCCTACCCCCATCCCGAATCCAGACGCCCGCGCGATCATTACAAATCCACTGCGAACGCCAGCTACCGAAAAGAATCCGAGAAAGTGGAAGTGGCAACTGCAACCGCCGGCGGTGTGTACACCTTGATCAATGGTCTCCAGCAGTCGCAGCATCCATCGATTTGGTCACTCGGATATGACCCGCCTTGTATTTGCAACGGGGAGACTCCTGGATCTCAAAATTTGGAACTGACGGCCATTTACGAGTGCAAGCGACTTGGAGATGGTGAGTTATGCAATGCGACGCACAGCGAAAGCATTAGCTGAAGCCCCACACTGGCAGACAATAGAGACGTACTGGAACACCGCTATGCAGCAAAACAACATTTAGTCCATAGCATTCGAGGCACACACATAGGAGATCTTGAAAGAGGTAAGCTGAATCAACGGCCCACTGTGGATATCACACGCTCAAACCGGTACCAGGTTCGCGTACAGGTCAATATGGTTAAATCTCATTTTACTCAATCAGCAAGGGACAACATTGCAGAGCTTTATTGTCTCCCCCGCTTTGCATCCGCCACAGAGCGTTTGGAATTCATTGATTCCCTTTTGGTAGACAATAAGTATCTTTTTCCGGTAGCAGAGCGTGTGGAAGGTGGTGTACGCGGTCAAAATCCAACGCAGAGAGAGTCAAAAGCTGATAACAGATCGCTAGCATCCACTTTACTTCCTGGCAGAAGCAATCCCGCGGTTTATTTACATCAAATTTTATCATCGGGCGAATAACCGCGTTAGGTATGCTGATGGATTTTATAATTCCCTGATCAACGACTAGCACGATCATGTACCCTCGCCACTGATCATGTTTACATGCACAGTGTTGCACCATGATCTCCTGGAGTGGTAAAAGAACAAAGGTGTTCATCCGAAAGCTTCCAAGTCAAAGCCGAAAGTGGACAGACCTGATCGCTCGATCTACTTCAACCACAAGAATGATGGTGGTAAGATCGCATCCTGCTGCGCTGTAATGGGTCACAAGTTGTTAACCTCGCCTGGCATTGCAGACACGTATACATTCTTGATCAATACCTGGAACCCACTACTGGAGAGCTACCAACAGAGAGTGTATAACAACACTCTTGCTACAGTCAAGCGTCAGATCCAACAGACGGAGAACCCAACGCCTTCCATGGTAATCAGTGTGAAAGCAGGGCTTGTTGACAATTCTATTCTTCTTTATTATTTGGCCTCCGAAGTGGCGCTTGGGGAGCCTGGGATCGGAAGCACTGACCCCAACATCCCGATAGACAACAATTGCACGGATCATGAGCTTTATTTCGGGATGCCAGGGGGCAGCGGGGATTACGAAGATGAAGGTTCCGAAAGCGACAATCGCGATGGCATCCCCACCGCTAGCTGGCGACAACGGCCCGCAACAGAACTCGAGATGTTTGACCCGGGAACCAGTGATGTCAATAGGTATGAGAGCAAGGATGGCGACGATGCGGATGCGGATGAAGAGGAAGAAGCATCACAAGCCGATGATGGATCAACGCAGAATGTGGAGGACTGAGGGCATAGTACTAGAGAGTGTGATGATTGGACTGTATATTTCAGACCTGTAAAATAGGATAATGGTGAAGCAAATGCAACGGCAAACGAGGTATCGAAAGCGAAGACTGTAGTGCAATATATGACAAAATCTCAAAGCTAAACATATATGGGGCGAGTGTGGCCCGATATATAGCAATAGCGGAGAAGAAAAATGTGGCTATTGGCCGAAGAAAGGCATAAACATCCCCAGGTGTTGTGTGAACGGCTACAGCATACCTGCAGCCCCTGCGCAGAGTGTAAACACATCTCATTCTGATGGTGCGTATACAAGGCGCAAAGTAATGGAGGTGAGTATGCAATGCAACGGGAAGCGTGTAATTCTTTGTCAGAGGGTACGAGGTTCCATCAGAGCCGTCAGAGCCGTCCGGAACACCTGGGTGTTTCAGACGGAAACTTGGGTTGTTGCTGATGTGCCATATCATCTGGAGTGATACCACAGCGCCACAGGGTCACCCCTTCAATCCATGTTTGCATTAGCTGGTTAAACGTTTGAGCCTGCTGAAAACAGTATGCGGACCGTAATCAATGCCCTGGATTCCGTCGTTCCGAGTTCTTTCAATGCTGGCTGTACATTCCATTTGCTTTGACATATACTTTCCCCCAGTATTCTCCACTCCAACTACCAGTCTATGAGCCTTCGTTTTCGTTGGGTCAAGGGTACAGGTGTGAACAGGCAGCTGAGGGTCTTTAGGTTCATCGTGGAGAGTATCTTCAGGCGGTAGTGCACCTGGTACATTGTCTATGAGTAGATCATCAATTGACAGCTTGTCAATGGCCATTCAGGTGCACCTACTGTAGTCAAACCATTATTGCTCAGGGTGATTTTCACTGGAAGGTAGTAGAATTCCATTGGGCAATAGCGCTTCATTCATCGATATTGGGTGATATTGTTCAAAATGAGCGTCCAGTCGGTGCTCATGGAATAAATTTATTTCATAGCTCAACCATTCAATATGAATTGGGTGTATGGTGAGTATATTTGAGAAATGTTCAATGTTCTGACCCATCTCGATGATGCTTTAAGGGGTATGGTGTGTTGCTGAATTTGAGCATCAAGGATATTTGTTTAGAAGCAAGCTAACTCTGGTTAGCGTATCACATTCAATGCTGCATCACACCCCACCCAATATAGAGGGGTAAAACAAAGTCACCTTACAATTAATTTTCTTCACAAACTAGGAAAATATCTATCAAATTCCACACATTAATGCTGCACATTATATACTGAGAATGTTTATCAAAAAAAGTTTCTTTTGTCATCACTGCGACCATCATTGAATACTGTACATCAGGTGGTACTACAATCGGCCTTATCGTATAATGCGTCATTACAGCATTGTGCAGATCATGTCTACACTTGAGCCTCAAGCAGCAGATAACATTAGCTTAATACCATGAATAGGTCAGTTTCCTAGCTGGCTGTATGTCCGCTCAATGACCATCAAGAACTGATTGGCTGGTAGGATGATTTCTTCAGTAACAATCCTTGACAGGTGGGTGGATCCTGCGGAGGCAACAAACATTACACAAGGAGATAAAAAGGACGCAATCCCTGTTGCTGCTCAACTAACAAGGCCTCAAACTGAACGATCTGCATGTCATAGAGATACATTTTGAGTGTAAAATGCGTAGTCGTGCTAACCATCCAACCAGATATGGTTCTTGTTGGGTTCTTGAAGATATCATGTCGTATCCCACCTACAATCCTGACTGACACAAACTGAACAACGGTGGGATTCTATTCAAGATCCTTGTATCTGAATTCGAGCATATAACAAAGACAGGTGGGATGTTTGTGTATATGATTTCATTCTCTCAGCCGGGTTTCATGGTATCAAAAGTGCAGTGAAACACTGCAGTTTCTGACAGAAAGGATGGATATACAAGGCGTTCATTCAGCACCTGGTCGCTGCTACCTTCATTATTCTGAACTATTCTCAGCTGCATTTGAAATCACTATTTGAATCGATGATTTGTTTACTGTCACCCTGTATTCAGATATGATGTTGCCGAACAGATCTCCACTGATACAAACAAATCTGCCTCCAACTGGTCAGCTTTTTGGCCTACATCATCCACCAGATGACAATGTGGGAGCATCAATTAATACTGCGGGAAATACACGGAGCAAAGAGACTGAATTTGTGGAACTTATGACTCAATGAGATCCACCACCGTGGAATAGTTAGCCGCATTTGAAGCCACCATTTCCAGGCGTTCCGTAATTCTGCCACCCCACCGCATTCAACATCAGACCAAGCTCAGAACAAAGCTCTGGTACAACCCAAGGATATTTGACTTATGGGCCGTCATGGGAAGCATATCATTTCCCCCATGGAGGTTATGGTGGACCTCAAACATTCCGCCCTCAGCAATTCACATGTCATTGGCCGTCATCTCCAGGCCCCTCAAGTGCCTCTAGCACCACCTGACTATAACCCAGACATTCAGCGGACAGCTTCCACCTCACCAGCACCAGCACTACATCCCAACGCTGCTGTGAGACACTCGATCAGCCTCCCAACGAAACAATTTCAGCTGGCTGCTGAACTTCAAAGGATACATGGTGTAGGGATTGCTGATTCGCCCCCAGTAATAGATATTTCCTATGACGAATACCACACAGATGATGAGACTGAGAAATCTTAGCACTTGGGCGGTGCTGAAGGCCATGCCCCACTCAACCTGAAACAAATGGAATTCTCCTGAAAGCAATTAGCCATAAGAATGGGGCAGCCCAACTTTAGTACCTTCAACAAGTGGAAGAATGTACAGGTGGTAGGGTTTCTGGAGAAGAAACATCAGTGCATTATCCAGAAACAGAACTGTTTGAAACTGCTGCAAGCTGGACCCCTGTGATGGGAGACAGTGGTTGCAGACTTTTTGGTGACTTTTGGGAACTCGCTGTCTTTAGGAAATTTTAATAATGCGAACAGGACTTGGTGACAGTCGGTCGAGATGTTTTTGAAGAATGCTGCAAGCTAGCTTTGGGAGCTAAAGATGAAAGAAAAGTGAGCCAGCAAGCGACCGGCGACAGCATTTGGGAGAGCACACGGGCTTCAGAGCGAATAATTACCTCTGAGTTGCTTAATATATCATTTATGGTTGGGATTTGTGTATGCCAAATGGCAACAATGACCTGACATGCAGCATTCAACTCCAAGCTTCATACACACATTTGACGCACTGGGAGGAGCTGCTTCATTTAATTGAAACCAATTGTGCCCTGGAAGAACCACACTGTCTGACTGCAATATACAAATGCAACTTGATGATGGAACAATTGGACGAAGTGTATATGGAACTATTGGCACCAGGACAAATGATGAATGTCCCTCTGTACGGTCAGATTTTAAACAACAGTTGCCTTTCCACTACTTTCAAGGCGAAACTGGGACACCATTTGATACAGTTTTTGTTAGAAATGAAGACAGAAATAGGGAAGGATAATGCGGAGCACGTGATTAGATGGGCAAAAGTAATCCTCGCTAGCCTTCTTATGGTTAGTTATACTCTACTGCTAATCAGTATATATAGACTTTGGAGGGATCCGATCAAAATGAAGCAGTGGTGGATGAGGAGGCCAGTGGGAAAGAGACTGACAGTGGTATGGATTTAAGTTCTGATTGAGTGAATAGAATTGATTATATTCCACACATATATTGGGTCCAAATGCTTGTCAGAGAAATAATTAGCATTGTGATGAATTTCAGAAGCACCGGAGTATGAGACTATCAGCCCAACCTACCTAAGAGTAACTGAAAGAGATTATTCAGCACCAAAAGAAGACCAACGATAGTGCAAGAGAGATTCAGAAGCAAGTGGATGGCAAGGGGATCCTTTATGAAAATAATACCAGTTCAGTATTGACTACTGTGCACAACACAATCAACAACAAATTTGAAAATGAGTATCTTGATGAGGCAGTGAGGCTGCTGAATGCCCATCCAATTCACCGAGCAACAGAAGACAATGTTTCACGCCAGAAGTATTCAATTCCCGGCCTGCCTGTAATCAACTTTCTGGTGCACCAGGTTTGGGCCATATGGTTCATTGTGAAAAGTGGGTTCGGCATTCTGATATGCCAGGAGTATTGTTACTGGATGAAATGTGTCTTGGTATAACATTCACCTGAGTGGAAGCAGCAATGACATGCAAACAGCTGACTGGGGAAGATGTCATCGGATTACTGCTATCGATTTTGTGGGGGAAGACCCTTGTAGAGTGGATGAATATGGCACAGAACAACTTTCCTGGCATTAATGCTGATGAACGGGAGTGGTATCCGTTGCTGACACCGAATTATGTGCCCCGCTGCCATTCAGTGATCCAGTCAACTCCACCGCGGGTGTATACCGCGCTGCCATCAGCCTTGGAACCAATCCTGGTGGTGCCAATGCCGAGAGTTGCAGAGATGTTCAAAAGTCTCATCCATGAGATGACATATGGAACCGATGTCAATTTCATTCACTTGTTGCACCTTAATAATGTGAATATCACCCAGTGGGATTTGAACACCAGTAATGACGAGCCAGAGAACCAATGGAATATTCACCTTGTGTTGTATGAAACCTTAAATTCAAGGGCAAAACCATCAGGCAATGGATAACTCTCACACTGTTCATGGAGTTTCGGGATTTTTAATGAGTCCTATCAGTGCAAGTAGAAAAATAGTGTGGGCTGGTGAATTGTAATGTATGCAAGAATTAGATTCAAACAGCAAGTCACAGTGACACCGGGATTCCATTCACTCATTTGGTGGTATTTTCAGACTATGTGGCCTTTTCAGATGAGTCTGAAGATCCAGAGGATGAGACTGTGATGGAGAAGCGGGGCACTGAGGGACTGTATTACACTGGGAAGAGTTTGATGCATTCCATCCAGACTGAAGACCACGACACTCAACACGATGTGGCACACGTGATGACCCAAATTGGAAAGCCCTGGGCAATCAGGAAGTGACCTGAATCGAAACTTGTGAATGGAAAACCAGTTGTTCAGATAGCAAAGGGGAATGCACACCGCGTTGATCTCAAATGGACTGAGGAAGAGCAAGCTTTGCGAAAGACCCTTGTGGAAAGATACACTTTACATGGTGCTTCAGGAGCGTGGATCGTACATAGATGGCAGCTGGCCTGTTGCTCAGTAGTATTGGGAGACACCGAAGACCGGAACCACATTTCTGGGCAATGGTAAGATGCATGGCCACTCGATAGTACGGTGGATTGTCTGATTTTCCGATGGATGAGTGACACATTTCTTCCAATACTTCTCAATGCACCTGCGGAGTATCCTGAACATGATGAAGATGAAGTATCAAATGAGGTGCTCCTGCACGATCCTGAAGGAAATAATATTGCTTTGCCTTGTGCATCTCCTCCTCAAATGGTGGTGATATTTGGTCCTCTGCCAGGCCACATTCATCATTTGAAGTGGTCACTCCGGATACTGTGCACCCAGATCTGTCAAGACATTTCGTGTTTAGCTACAGGCGACTGATGGTGCTCCGCTTCAGCTAATATATGAATCAATACCTAATTGGTATGTGAATGCCACCTCTAACATGTCTTGAACTGTCAGCTCCATGTCAACTTTCCATTGGAGGAACATTGCCTCTGCACAACTAAACCACAACCGCACAGATCTGGCTAGTGTCAGCAATGGTTTCGGACCGTCACTTCCAGACCGGGTCCGGATTCAAATTGAACCGTTGCCACAATGGCCGTCCGGGTTATCAATAAACACGAACCGTCAACTGGGGTATGGTTTAATGGCAAACACCCAACCTGTCTGAATTGGGCAGGTTGTCAGCGGGTTGCCCAGCGGGTCCATCTATAGACTTACATAAGGCTCATGTTTTTGCAGTTTGTTAATAGTATCTTATCAAAATCGTGTTTTCAACGACAAATATTATGTTTTTGCATGCTTTGCAGCTTGCAATATCGATTAATTTGGAATTGGTGTTTTACGTTTGATATATTTTATTTTGGCCCATCAGGGCAGTCATTAATTCCATTATAAACGCGAAGATTTGCGCAATGCCTTGATAACCAAATATGCAACAACTGAAATTGTCAATGCTCCGTTGACGCTCATTGTCAGGTTGCGGCAGGGAGCATATTGCTGTTGTTTTTGCCTGTAAAGGCTGCCAATATCTGATAAATGGATGTCTGCAACCAATCAAATCATACATTACCCAAGATGCAAAGCTCAAAATCGTTGATGCTCCGTTGATACTCATTCTCAGAATGGGGTGGTGAGCGTGTTGCTGTCTTTTTTGCCTATAAAAGCTGCCAATACATTGGTTATGCATAACAGCGACTAAATCACTGTTTAATTACTGTACTTACCAAACCACAAATCTTTGATGCTTCGTTGACACTCATTTTCAGCACTGCGCAGTGACTCTGTTGCTGTCACTTTTGCCAATAAAAGCTGCCAATACATAGGTTATGCATAACAGCGACCAAATTACTGCTGAATTACCATACGTACAAAACTACAAATCCTTGACGCTCTGTTGACACTCATTTTCATATACTGTCCAGTCAATATCTTCTGACATCGATGATAGTCTTCATCATGATTTGAACTTATTGGTAGTCTTTCTGACCAATTGAAAATTGGCCCTGTGGCAAAGCCAAGCGCAGCAACATTCTTGCACTGTTCGCTCTCACACAACTAAAATTTATGTAGCTTGCCAAAAGCTTCATTGCGCCTGCTATACATCTGTTTATCAACTGATATTCACAAGCTACTGCTCACCATTCGCCGTAAATATATCTCTAACGAAAACTCTCGGTCAGGATACATAAAGAACCCGGTGACACATTGATGTATTCTGTCCTACATTTTCTTCACTCCCTTATTCCTTCTCATTTCAATTGCAATGACCATCACCAACACCATTTCTCCATACCTCTGTGGCTTCCATGTAGGCCGAATCAATCCGGGAATATTTGGCGTGGCACTCACATCGTGCTGCTCTGGGAATTCCAGATCCTCGATGCCATTGTCTTGCTCTATATCAGATTCAACGTATGCTACGCAATTGTCTTCACTGTCATTTGGATCGACCAAGTCCTCATTCAAGTTAAGTCAATCTTCTGTGGCTGAAAGGCTTTCAGGTGTGCTATCCTCATCACTTTCGACCGGATGACAGTTGATTCGTCTGATGCAGCGGGCATTCAATATTCAAGTTTGTCTTCCAGGGAGGTCCTTTGCAGACAAACCTGGTGGCAAAGGAGATCTTTCTGACAATGTAAATGTAGCCACACCATCATGTTGAAAGAGTGACAGGCATGCTTTGATGGTCTCTTCTGTGTCCGAAATGGATCCTATGGCATTCATCTGCTTCTTTTGAGCATGTGATTCCTTCTGGGGTAGCACGGAGGATTTGGCTGCCCTGCAACATCTCCAAAATGTCGTGAACCTGGACCATTCTGTGCAATTCCCTTTCCTCGGCCTTGTTGCATATACAGGTCTCAGCCGGAGACCAGTCTCGTATATCTATAGCACATATGTCATGTATGGCTAGAGCAAAGATGTCCTGAATGGCCGGAGCGGATGTGCCTTGTATGGCTGGAGACGGTGATATCGTGTATGGCTGGAGATGACTGTTGACTCTGATACGGGCTGATGGCATTCAGCCATACTTGCACTCTCATATATATTGGCCTAGTGGCCCTCCTAGATAGAACAAAAAGCTTCTCTAGCATCACTAATTCAACAGGTTATAAGCCTGGCTATCGCTACTATCTTAATATCTCACGATCATTTCTACGATCTCTTTCACGAGTTTCAAACAAGAGCCTCAAGAACCCTAAACCTCGTCACAATGGCAACACCCGCATAAATAACACTAAAACTCAACACCACGATCTCATGATGTCGTCCTCTGAATCCGCCTTTAACAAGACCAGGTGGGGCCACAATCCTAAGCTCATTCACAACAACTACGACGAATGGAATGATGACACCATACTCATCCTATCAGCCATGAGAGCATATGTAATTGTGACAGGAGATCACCCTGAACCACAGCCTCTTGATTGCGATCACGATGGCAACGATGATGATTGGAAGGCTAAGGAAGCCGAAGCCGCGTCGATGATCAGACTTTCTTGTTGCCCAGAAGTACGGCATATCATCAAGGGAAGCAGAAACCATCTTGAAATGTGGAATACACTGCAAACCAGCCTGCACACCACCGGATCTTATATCGGGTGACAGGACATTCTTTGCCAGTTCTGTGCTTGCTGACCTAAGGAGGACGAACTGCTTAAAGCATACTTCACCAAGCTGAGTAACAACCGCATACAACTGGACCACACCGACGATGCTAACACCGATCAATATTTCCTCATGCAAATATTTACATCACTGCCATCACAGTATGGAATGTTATTAATGGTCCTAAAGCATAGAAGGCCCTTACCTACACCCGAAGAAGCCATGCATAACCTCCTAGAAAAAGAAACTACAGCCAGCCTCACCAAAGAACTTGGAGATGCATTCATGGGGGCCGCAGTTTTCTCTCAACCTATTGGCTAGCGTGGCTGCGGCTGAGGCCGTGGGAGTGGTGGACTCGGAGGACGCGGTGGACACGGTGGACATGGTGAAAGCAGTGTAACCGGAGACAGCCACGAAAGTAAGTGCACCTATTGCAAAATTGACAGCCATACTACACTTGTAGGCAGAAAGCGGAAACGCGCTCAGGGGGGAGGAAACCACGATGAACGGATTTGTTTCCAGTGCGGGCTCGTAGGTCACATCAAAGTCGATTGTGTCTCCTACAAATGTATAAAGTAGTGGTGGAAAGTGAAAAAGGCCACTGCTACAGCAGCTCTTGCTACGACCGGAGACTGCAACGTCTTCTGACTAACTGCTTGTGCTCTCGCTGCGACTCCGAAGTGGGTCATTGATTCTGGAGCATCACACCACATGTGCAAAGACCGCAGCAGCTACTCAATGTTCAAAAAGCTCTCACTTCCTATAGTAATCGAGGTCAGAGACAACAACTGAGTCACCATCACGAATAACAGTTTCGTCAACGTCATACAGGGCTATCAAGTTGAAGCCCTCCATACTCGCACTTTTTGACTTTCTCTTCTATTGATCAACCTATTGGACTTGGGCGGGTATACGACTATATTTCAGAACGGAAAATGCTCCATAACTTCACATTATTGCTACAACTTCGTGGGAAAACTAATTAATGGCATATATATCATAGTCCCCACAACCGCACTTCTAGCCACTATCGAGAAAGGGAAAAAGAGAAAATGAGAAAGCTCACTTTCAAGAGTACTAATCACAGAGCCTATAAACGCAGAATCTTCAACCGAGCCTACAATCCAGTCTTCAGAGACACCTACGATCGCATCTACCAATCCACCTGCTTCCTCGGAATTAAGTGCACCTCCGACTGCCAAAACTAGGTCCACTCGAAAGTCTCGCACAATCTCAGAATCACGATTATGGCCCCGACCACTAGCCCATATGAATTCTACCACCATGAAATCTCTAATTGACAGATATACACACGATGATTTTATGTGCACAGTCTGCATCCAAGCCAACCACAAGCAAAGGATCAGTAGAGTGCCAGTCAAATGCACTATGAAACCCTTGGATCTTGTACATTGCGATGTGTGCAGTCCCTTTTCTACACCATCCTTAGGAGACAATCGATACTATATACTATTCATTGACGACTACACGAGGAACACATCCATATGGCTGCTCCGAAAGAAGACATCGAAGGGCTGCACCTCCACCTACCAGTCATTTCAGGCCCGAGTAGAGTCAATGGGATATGAGATCAAGCAATTCCGGTGCGATAATGGAATGGGAGAATACGACAATAAGAACTTCCAATATGCCCTCGCGGCCTGTGGTACTGCAATCGAACCATGCCCTCCGTATGCCCACAATAAAAACGGTGTTGCCGAATGAATGATCCATTCAATCACTGAAAAGGCCTGGGCAATGATGATTAACTCCCAGGCTCCAATTCAGTTCTGGGGAGAAACAGTTAATACCGCAGTCAATCTCCATTAAAGATCACCGAATGAAGCCCTAAAAGGAAATGACTGTGATGGCTATCAAGTACCGTACGAAAAACCATACGAAATGCAGCATTGATTTGCACAATCTATGCATGATGCCGACGGTAAGAAGATATCGTATCAACCTTCTCTCCAGAACCTACGCTGATTCGAATGTTTTGGCAACAGACTCATCTCCCGAAGCCCAACGACGAGGCAAATTCGGCCCAAAATCAATGCCCTGCGTGATGGTAGGCTACAAAGACGATTCAGAGATGTTGTGGAGGATATGGGATCCCGAATTGCAGAGAGTAAATGCCCAATCAGAAGTGGTCCTCGACGAAGAAAGAAATACACAGATGTTGTGACACTATGAAAGCAATGAGATCGACATGTTTCAATTCCCAGAGGATGAGGAATATGTTAAAGAATCAGATACCAGAGATGAGCCTCTCCGAGATAGTCAACCAATCCAGATAGGTAGTCAACCTACGCAGATAGATAAGAGATCCAAATCTCACATGCATAAACCTCCTGATGAGTAAGCAGAAAATGCCCACAGCCGGCGCCTCTGCCGAGATGACCAGACTGCCCAGTGTTCGGCAGCAAATGCACAAAACATTGGCAACAGCTGGCGCCTCCGCCAAGAGGATTAGACTGCCCGGCGCTCGGCAGCAGCAATCAAGATATGAAGCCAAGTCCTGCCAGGAGCTCCAGCTCCAGCTCCAGCTCCAGCTCCGCCAATAGGGAGTCCAGTCACAAGAAGTCAAGGTAAAAACTCCGCAGAAGCATGAACGGCATCCTCAGCAGATCCATTCACCTATGCGGAAGCTATGGCAAGCCCTCAACGAAATCATTGGAAAAGAGCCATGGAGGAAGAAAGCATGACAATCCTGCTCAATAACACATTCTCCGCTCTCAACTCCTGGGATGCATGGCCACTGCAAGTTAAGCCAATTGGCTCTAAGTGGGTCTATAAGACTATACACAATTCTGGCGGGTCTACGCAATTCAAAGCATGGCTAGTCATACAAGGATACGAGCAGACAGATTTTGGTGAGACTTATGCCCCTGTTGGGAAGCTGACTACATTTTGGTATCTCATCTCTCTGAGCGCGAGATACGGGTGGAATATGGACCACTTGGATGTAGTCACTGCTTTCCTAAATCCCGAAATCGACGATGACAATATCTACATGACTCTACCAGAAGGATGGCCCGAAGGTCTCAATGCTCCCAAAATCATGGTCAGACTCAGAAAAGCTCTCTATGGTCTTAAAAAGCTCCACGCTTATGGCACAACGATATCAATGCCTATTCACTCTCTCTTAGATTTACTCAATCCCTTGCCGATCTTAATCTCTATCGTCACAGTGACAGCATTCTGATACTTCTGTATGTCAACGATATCTCCATGTCATATCTGAAGGCCGCTGCCAAAGCTGCGATCAAAGTCAATGTGAAACTCTCTGAGAAATTTACGATAACAAACCTTGGTCCGGCACGCCAATTCCTCGGCATTGAGATCAACTGCGATGGTACCGGGGTCATTCTTGGACAGATATCCTATATCACCACAATCCTCAGACGATTCGGCACGGAGCATACTCACTGTGTCTCGACGCCCTTAGATCCCAATATGACATTGGACTTGGCCGAGGATCGGGGGGTGAAGGAATTGGAAGATATCACAGACTTACAACCAGTCATGGGATCACGAATGTAGGCAGCACTTGCAACTCGGCCAGATATCTCGTACGCAGTTACCGCTCTTTCTCATTACAATTTGCGGCCATTCACCTGCCATATGACCACTGCTAAGAGACTCCTTCAGTATCTCAAATCCACAGCCAATTTTCGACTTCACTTCAATGGCATCGGCAATGGCATTGACATTGGCATTGACATTGGCATCCACATTGGCATCGACATTGGCAATAGTCTCATAGGGTACTCAGATTCCGATTGAGCCAATGATGGTGCGGACCGCAAATCACAGGGAGGCCATGTGTTTCTCACCAGCAATGGAGCTATCTCGTGGCAGTCATGAAAACAAAGTCTTATCGCCATGACGACTCTCGAGGCCAAGATCATCACATGCTCGGAGGTCTCTAAAGAAGCGAAATGGTTACCTCAATTGCAGAACGACATTCACGAGAAAGACTCACCACTGCTGCCAATCAAATGTGACAACCAGGGAGCACTCACTCGTATTACCACAGGAATCAAAAAACTCGAACTAAGCACATTGACGTTTGCTGTCACAACAGTGGAGATCTGCATAGACTACGAATAGTCAACTACTCCTATGTACACACAGACGAAAATGTGGCAGATATACTCACGAAAGCACTTACTAAAGATTAGCATACGAAGTTTACAAAAGCAATTGGTTTATAGTAATTGGAGGTCAATTGGAGGCTGTGAGAATACGGATTTCTTTGTTTATATGGATGGCCATCCTCAGGCTACAGTAGTACTCTTTCCCTGCTCACTTGCCATGCAGGGTTTTAAGGAGGCTATTATGGCCATCATTTGATGTTTGTTTTTTATGCTCCACGGAGCAGAGCAAGAGGGGGGAGTGTTGCATATACAGGTCTCTGCCGGAGATGAGCCTCGTATGTCCTGTGCGGAGATGTCTTGTATGGCCGGAGCGGACATGTCTAGTATGGCCAGAGTGGAAGTGACTTGTATGGCCGGAGACAGTGATGTCTTGTATGGCCGGAGATTACTGTTGACTCTGATACGGGCTGATGGCATTCAGCCATACTTCCACTGTCATATATATTGGCCTTGTGGCCCTCTTAAATAGAACAAAAAGCTTCTCTAGCATCACTGTTTCAACAGGCCTCACACTTCATTTCCGAGTTGTTTTCTTTGTTCGTGGTATCCAATGCTCAGTCACTACATACGAAAGTCCCGTTAGTGGCTCGAGCAAACCGCCCTCCAATTACTTTTTTGCGAAGGGTCTCGCCTGTAGTTTTGGAATGCCTCTAGCTGATAACATATCTGCCAAGGGAAACACCGGCCTCTACTACGACACCACGTGGTATGATAGAGAATATGTCATGCGCCGCATTGTGGAGATGAGCATACTTTGAGTGCGTTTCCTCCTGTTGACACCACCAGTCGGCTATGTCCGGTATCCAAAATGTACTGCTAATCTCCATTGGGCCGGAGTGGTAATCATTGAGATTTGGATTATTTTGCCCCCAGTTCGTGGGTGCTTCAGGTGGTGAATTCAAATGGAGCCTGGCGGTGGTCAATGAGCGAGCTGCGTCATCGCTTTGTCCGGATGTTGTTTCAGCCACATTGTTAGGCGTTAAGTATTGTGCATCCTCGCTGGACAAACCATATGGGTCAAAGGATGATTGGCCAGATCCTGAAGCCATTGCGGAGATGATGAGATTGCTGCTAGGTACGCTTTCGGGTGTATTAACTGGCACATGTCAATGTTTGCCACAGTATTCATTCTCCACATATTCCGGAAAGGCCTCCTGGTATCGGGTAGTATACGCTATCGCGTCCTCAGGAGTAATATCCATTCCCTTCTCCCATTTCCTAGACAATCTCAACTTCCGGGAACGATCAAGGATATGTTCTGAAATGAGAAGCATACCCTTTGGTGGAGTCACTTCACCAGGATATTTGGACAGCTTCTGTCGAGCAAACTTCACAGCAAAGAACAAGTGTTTCTTCCACTGAGTCTTCTTCTTAGCCAAAGCTCACATAATGCCATCCATATGATTAAACATGTAGTTGTATACTGTCACAACTTGATGCAATGTGACAGTATGCCTCTCCGGCATCCACAGGGTCCAATATCTGAATGACCTCAATACTTCCATTACATACTTCACAATGGTCCATTCGGCCTGTATTGTGAAGAGTGGCCAATAATGACTGTATTTTGGATTGTGCAGCCACTAACGGGTGAATTCTCTTAATCGGAAGGTTCGCTGAAGCAACTCTAGTATCGTGTTCCAATCTGTCTTTACTTCCATACTTGGTAGTACTGCGATGCTGACTTTGGCTTTTTAACAGTCCATGAACTCTTTTCAATGACCAGGTGTAAGCGTAATAAATACAGCTAGCAGTCTCTGCTATATGAAGATCAGTTTCAGAACTGTCAAAATATCTTCAAGTACTTACTTTCTCAATTATCAAGGCTAAAGCTGATCTCATGGCCGACACCTGATTGATTCTAGCATTGCCATCTTTTCAAAGTCTTTGACTGATCCCAATATGTATGCTTTCATTCTCTCCAAATTGCTGATCATGCTAATGGGCTTCTCAAGACTTGGTGCGGCCTTTTACACCGAGACTGCTCATCAATGCAACTAAAGCCAACTGTATGACTTGTGCCATGCATGGTATGTGGTTCCTCAATGCAGGTCATTCATTGCTGGAGTCCTCAAGTGTTGATTGCAGCTCGCATGTCATCGAGTAATTTCAGGAAGCATTATCTGTCATAATTCGAAGGAAGCAGCCATCGGTAAGCTCAAAACGATCAAGCACATCTTTCAAATGCGCAGCTAGCGTTTTCCCAGTAAGATGGCACTTGACGTATCATCCTGAATTACTTTTCAAATCGGGAAAAGATCGGCCGATCAAACTTGTCGAAAGCGAGTTGAACTTCACGTAATGCTCAATTTCGATCCATATTGTAAGCAATGACCGACATTATGGGGAGTTGGTTTGTTGATCTCCATCCGTCCAAAAGCTAAACTAACTTTTTTTTCTGACGGCAATTGCTTCATAATTGCATCCACCGTCAGTGCATATTTCCTCCGGCAAATGTTACTAAGGGTTGTGGCCAACGGCAGCACAATCTTGCTGTGCAATGGTCTATATGACCGTTTTACCTCGAGAATTGATATTGCATTCCAGGCAATATGAATAAAAACAAATCCTAACATGAGGTAGCGATTCCACATGGCTTGGTGCAATTCTGAAGTTTCAAAGTTCTTGGCTGCCAGTTTGGAATGTTTTGGCTGTCATTTCGATTGATATGGATTAAGTGGGATGTGAAATAAGAATTTCCTCTGCGAACTTACAATTGTAATTCTCCGACTTCCTTGCCTCTTCAGGATCGCCAACGCTGTCTTGTCGACCTTTGAACTAATCAATTCATAAACTTCTGACTCTGTTAACTCATTTCACTTTGTGATGTGAGCTTTTGTGAGCAAGTGTTTCCCCATTGAGCTGGTCCCATGTTCTGATGGATGGCAAAGAACTTGATAACAAACAATACATATGATTCCAGGGCTGCCAGTCTCCTCAATTCCACACTCCAAATAAAATCACCATGAAGACGCATGTCCAGAGTTATTCCGAGCAATAGGAGGTTTTGGGCCTACATTCATTGAAGCCCACCAAGCATCGAAGATGATTGGTAAAGTAAGGTAGCTCAAATGCCGAATAAAGACACATTCATTTTTGGAAAAGATCATCACCTCTAGCAATGAGGTATTTAAAGATTTTGAATTTAACATGGTGGTAGGAATTAGAAAGCTAGGTAATCCAACTTGAGAGACTGCTGAAAGTAATGTTATAGTAAAGCAGAATGCGGGTTCTTAAGTATTGACTCTACAGCTAGAAGCAGAAAAATCTGATCTGTGAGACATTGCATGGATATTTGTGAAGTTGTATACAAGGACATATCGACAAGACTGACCGCATAAAACTCAATTTAGGAACAGCATAATGCACTTTATTGCTGTGAACTTTGCTGAGCCTCCACCAAAATTTTGGTCACTCAGTGGGCGCTCAATTGTAGGATGCAGACACAATATTGTCAGTACCATTTTTGCAGAGAAAGGCTGCTGATAGGTGGATTGTGGGTTAGCTCCGTTCCAGTGCCCTTAGAGTATCCAAGGTGCAAGATCAAAAATTGTTGACGCTCTGTTGACACTCTGTTGACCTTCTGTTGACGCTCTGTTGATGCTCTGTTGACGTTCTGTTGACACTCTGTTGACGCCCTGTTGACGCTCTGTTGATGCTCTGTTGATGCTCTGTGGACACTACATTGACATTCATTTGAGGACATAGTAACGATGATGATGCAAGCATTTTTGCCCAGAGAGGCTGCCAATTGTATGATTATGGATTAAAGTGGTTGCACAGCCCCATTGTTTTCGAAGATGGAAGGCCTAAAATTGTTGACACTGCAGTGATGCTGATTTTTAGGGCATAGTTACGATGTCGTCGAAAGCATTTTTGCCTAGAAAGGCGGTTCATAGTTCGCTTATGGGTTGATGCCATAGCAAAGCCCCTTGATTGTCGAAGATGCAAGGCATAAAATTGCTGATGCTCCGTTGATGCTCATATGTAGAACATAGTAGAGATGTTATCGCAACCATTTATACCTTGAAAAGTGGCTGATAGCTTAATTATGGGTTGATGTCGCCGTACAACCCTTCGATTGTCAAAGATGAAAGGCTATAAGTCGTTGACGCTTTGTTGACGCTCATTTTTAGGACACAGTAACTTTGGTATTGTAACCATTTTTGTTTAGAAAAAGGCAGCTGATAGTTCGATTATAAGTTATTGTCTCTGTGCAACCCATTGGATTTTCCAGGATTCAAGGCCAAAAATCTTTGACACTCTGTTGACACTCACATTAATCACATTGAGTCAGCCTTCGTACACACAATCATTGTACGCAACAAATCCTGTACCCATTATTGACATCCAATATTGCGTTTGGAAGTATTATCGTTTGTATCCAAGAGCTTTGTTAGCTCAGAATGTCTGATCAACATCTATCCACGTTATTCGAGTGAGAGATGACATGGCCATATAACATTCCTGCGCTTTCGGCCGGCAATTTATGGCATGTAGATCATTTCTCTAGTTTTTGGTAAATAGAGCTTGACATCCTTACCATTCCTCATCAATCTCCTTCTCCTCAATTTCCATGACATACCATAAGCAAGTTCAAATATCTCAACCATGTGCACCAGGTCTGTGCGGAGAGTTATGCTGTTGGATACGTGGATGAATGCACCATAACGGTCATCATTCAGACAGATTGGTATTGAGGACTGACCACTATTTCTATGACTCATATGACATCACTCACGTAAATTTGTTTGTTAATGTCGTCAGTAATATAGCTTTTCTGTGCTCACATAACAGTAATTGGCAAATAGAAATCGTACGTGTTGGCCGTCCTTCAGTCTCATTTGGATTCTAGACCTTTTGCATGGTGTGTTTGACCCTTGGACATTCACCGGCGAATTATCATATCTTACAATTTGGTCACTGAAATCAAGAAAAAGCTGACACATAGCAAAATTGGTACTTAAATTGCTTTTCACAGAGATATGACATCAAAAATACAAAATTGTCTCTTTGTTCCTCCACAGACGCAGGAGCCGTGACCATGTCTTCGTCCGAATCCGATATCTATATGGTGATCAACTGGGGAGGCTATATGCAGGGTAAAATTATACAAGTTCAACAGGCATTGCATTCTGCATTAGTGATGAATCCGGCTCTATGGCAGGCCCAAGGCGAGGTACAATCGTGTTCGACTGCGGCTTCACAGAACCTACCCTCATATGACAACTTCCTGGTCAAGAAGTCCATTGTGGCATTTGCGACATTCCAGGGACAATGTCAAGACACTCCTTAAGCTCTCCAAATATTGTCGGTGCAGGCGCCGCTGCATCATCATTTGGTTGCAGTTGAATGACTGCTGGACCCCTTATTTCAGATGTAACGTACTGCCTGGCTCTTTGACGGACGTAGTCGGCTGCCTCCTCCCATCCGAGTTGTGTCAATTAATCAAGCTTCATCAGCTTCAGCCGAAACCTCTCCATGCGCTGCTGCACCGGTTTCGTGATCATGCTCATCACCCAGTCAGGTTCGTTATCTTCACTCCGCTGGCCCTGCTCTGTCTCTTTATCATTCCCATCTTCCCCATCCTCCCCATTGTAGGAACTTGCGATATCGCTCAGACTGTCTCAAATAGCAACCATCATCTCAGGAAATGTTTTTTTGGGCTCTCTGGCCGTCACTCCCGCGTTTTGAGCTTCCTCTGTAGCTTCCTGCTCCTGCCTAATTGCTACCTTTGCATCTTCAACTCGCTTTCTTGCCCCGGTGGTCTCTTTCTCAACATAATCCTCTATTGATTTCTCTTTCTCTTCATTGCTTAAGATGTGTGTTTCTGGTCGTTTCTCGGCCACAAGCTTCTTTTTGGATCGCAAGCTGTGCATTGACCAAAGCGCTCGGACTCTTTCTGCTTCCATCACGCTCTTGCCTTCATTCGCTTGATGACGTCGTCGGGTGGACCACTTTGTTTATTTGCCATATTTGCCCGGTGGAAGTGGTGAAAAGTTCTTTTTCGGAGCATTGCCCATTGTAGTTTGCGTTGACTTTGATGTTGGGTGAGATGTTTGATGTTGCAAGTTATGGACAATATGGAGGCAAGCTGCGTCTTTTATGTCAAGGTTGGTATGTTTACTCATCTTGAACAAAGCAAAATCTCCCTTTTGACTGTCAATGAATCAGGAATAGTTAAGCTAAACGCACAACATGACTTGATTGTAAGCATCAGTTTCATGTAATATCCCGGGGATTATTTGAGACAAACATCAGCAGATGTCCTTTTCCTCAAACAATGTCCTATTAATATCTGACAATCATGCAATTCTGCCTGTCATACACCGCAATTTATCCCTGTTAACAAACAAACCACTTCGGGCCAACTTATTGCAAATCGCGGGGCGGTGGAAAACCCCTGCAATTTGCAGCCATACTCAGCAGGATTCGTTTTGAGTATAACAATCATGTTGGCTGCTACGTACTCCATTCTGTCATGTAGCTAACTATATAGTCCTCAGGGCTTCCCACTTCTCTTCGTCAGCATCTTCCTCTTCTATTCCACACCTGCAAATCATGGATACACAATCACCTCCGGCAGGTGAGAGTAGATCGAATTCCAGCCGATTGGTGGGCACTATATCAAATACGCGAATCCTTGGCACACAGCAACAGCGCAGACACCAGTCAGTTCACCGCGACGCTGCCAATGCAGCCACCAAACATATGACCGAAGATGTACATTTCAAAATCGTCCATAAGACTGGAAGCAGCCATAATAAGAAGAAGCATGCAGTTGGATATGATTATATCCATATGGAGGTAAACAGCGGTCAATTACCCATATAACATACAGCTGGTGTCCGGGGAGAGCTATGTAACTGATTTATCGCAGCCCGTAACGGGAAACCACCATCGTCAACTAAGGCATTTGTCCGCACAGTCCACGAAATCAAACATCATGGTGTTGTCAGCGCTGGGATTTTTGAGGATGAATTTCTTGATACGCATCCTCGAGAGTGGAGCAATCAGTCTTTAGTCATCTTAGATGAGGCTACGGAAGTGGATATGATACAGGTTATAGCCGAATCTCATTGTTAGAAGCAGCAACTAATTTCCTGTAGGTTTTCAACATGGCTGTTAGTATGGCAAGGCAAGGAGGTCAGGTACAGCTGGAACAGTCCAACATGCGCCAGGCCTTGAATATGGCCAAAATGGTGAAAGAAGGCATTTCACGCGCTACAGTAGACCAAACCAAATAGCTGATCAAGAAACCTCATGTCGAGGTCCAAGAAGAGAAGTTGCGGGGTGTTGTGTTTCCTGGGCACAAAAAGGTGAAGGCTGCAATAGAAAGACACCTGGCTATACTTTGTCAAAACCACACGTCCGGCTGCCATCTTTGCCAAAACAACACCTAAAGAATCTGCAGATACACTGGAGACGCACAGGAACAGGTGCACCACCACCCGACCGACGCAGACAGCCAATTCCAGAGCCGACGCCACCTCTGCCGGCAGGCCAACAGCTCTAACCGGTAACAATTCCGGAGCTCAACGATTCCTAATTGTCAATTCGCCTGCCGGATATGCGTATTCACATATAGCTCTTCTGCGTGCTGAATTTTTGGATCTTGATGCATCTGCCCAGGATAGCCAGCACGATACAGATTTTGATCCAGATATGCTGACTGATGAAGGAACATCCACTGGTTAGTCCACTATCTGTTGTATGGTAATGCAGCTAACATCCAGTTTGAAGACCGGAGCAGCCTATTGAGTGAACCTGCAAATGATGACAAGAATTAATCAACAGACACAGGATGTTGGAGATTATTATTATATATTTCGATGGATTATTAATAAAACAATGTAGTGATCCAGAAGAATGTAAATGAAAATGTTAGAAAGGCTGCCAGAACAATGTGAATGATGGACTATGCCAAATCAAATGATTGCATATTGTGGATACTCCCGTGGCAAAATGAGCATCAATAGAGCATCAACAATTTAAGGTTATTTAAGTCTGGTAAATAAAAATTGATTCACTTGTGGTTATACATAATCGATGTGTTGGCCATCTTTTCAGGTAAAATTAGAATGACACGATCCCTATCTCATCTTGAAAATGAGCATCAACAGACTGTCAATGATTTTTGGTCATTCGTCCTGTTTAATCACACCGCCGATAGGTTGCAGTGAGTCATAAATGAATTTTTGGCCGCCTTTATAGGCATAACAGATTGCAATACACTCTCTACCCCATCTTGACAAGGAGTGTCAACAGTGCGTCAACGATTATTAGTCATGCGTCCTGGGTAATCACACCGCCAATAGGTTGCAGTCAGTCATAAAGGAATTTTTGGCCCGCTTTCAAGGCAAAACAGATTGCAATACCCTCTCCGCCCCATCATGGACATGAGGGTCAAAGGAGTGTCAACGATTGTTGGTCGTGTATCATGGGTAATCTGGGGGGCGACAGGTTGCAAATTATCATCAACGGATTATTGGCTTCATTTATAGGCACAAGTGAAAGTGCAATGCTCCCTGCCCCATCTTCAACATGAGCATCAACAGAGTGTCAATGATTGTTGGACTTCCATCATGGTTTGTTACAGCATGATGTGGCCATTATTGTTTATATACATCATTTTGACTGTTATTATACACTAAACAGCTCAAGCATACTTTGTGGTAGCTCGGTAAATGTAATAAGTTGTAACTATCCTGGACGCTGTGGCGGGAATATCCTGTACATATCTGCCTATAAATGCTGCCATATCCATCTTTATGGATGCTTGTACTCAAGCACCACTCATATTACCGAAGATGCAAGACCAAAAATTGTTGACGCTCCATTGACGGTCATTTTCAGGATGTGGTAGGGCGCGTGAGTATGCGAGGTTTGTTCATCAAGGCAGCCATAAGATCGAAAATAAACCCTGACATACCAGTGTTAATATTTTACGATTACTAGTAGCATATCTGAATGCGATGAGAAATGTGAAACCCGAAATGTAGAACCGCAGATTGGAACCGACAGATGTAACCAAACCTGGTGAAGTCCGCTGGTGGATGGCAACGGGTCCGGCTTCGGCCCACCAAGACTCAGTGGGTGGGGAATTATGACGAGGCTGGAACCGAATTGACTCGTTTTTGTGGTCCATACCAGGACTGCTGGCAGATTACCCGGACCCGTTGCGAACACTAGATCTGGCCTATTAGTTATCTCACCTAACTTGATATCAACTGAGTGGCTCATGGGTGAGTGGGAGTAGCTGGCTATCTTCAAGATTCATCTGAGCAAAATAAGTCTTTGAAGTCTCTCATTCTTGAGCTGCAGCTCTGTTGAGAAAGCCCAAACTTGCTGAAGCTATTTTACAATTTGGAAGAATTCATCCAAACATTCTACAATTACTGAAAGAGGCCTATGTTCTCGAAGTTCAAAATCAAGACTTGACCGTATTCTGACTAAATGTATATCAGGGCCGTAAAAGCTCATAACCCAAAATATATAATGTAAATCCCATTCCCTCCAGAAAGGTTCGAAGAGTGAGAATCTTGGAAGCTCAGGTTATGACAAGACAGGTACAAAGTGTGCAATTAATTGTCTGAGTATGGTGAGCCTACAATCCTCAGCCGCTGAATCCAAACATAACCATTTAGACTTTGGTGCACCTCAATTCCCCAGAACTATATGCATGCAATCATCATTCCTCTGCCCGCTGTGACATTGACATCTCACTATTCATTCATACCATTGTAGTATATAGCTTTGAACCACAACATTTAATTTATGTTAAAATTGTTGTGGTGAAATTCATACTGTATGTGTGATTTAACGGTCGGTGATTTAGTAGATATTACACATAGAATCAGAATGTGAGTGAGTATTTATGACCCATTTGTTTCAGTCTTGGCATTGACAAGTGCTTGAATCAATAAAATTACCCCTGAATCATCCATCCTGCCTGAGCATTCTTTCCCAATGCCTGTATCTCTCGTTTGTGTACAAAATTTTCTCCCTCCTCCATTAACTGAAACATTGTTGTAAACGTTATTCCGCAGACACGGCCCAGATAAATGCACAAAAGGGAACTTATGCCTGCAATGTTGCCTCATCAACTGCTAACTTAGTTGCATCATCTCAATTCAATAGAATATCATGATAATTTGTGTATCCTTCCAGGGGATAAGCCACATTCAGAGATTTATATTTCTTCTCAATTGATAACAAACTCAAGTATGAACCCTTGCAACTCAGCAGTCACTCAGGAGGTCCCAAATCTATCCAGTTCGGCAGATTCTCAATGCTGCACCAATTCTATTCCATGTAGTCACCTCAAATGCTCGAACTTTTATGTATACTGACTACATTTAGAGGAGTCATATGCCGAGGCTTATGATTTCATTCAGGTTCTCAGTGCCCAATTTGTGGCCAGCACCAAGGGCTAGTTTGTGTCATGAGTTTTATTATCTACATGTGTTGGCTTTGGCCAACATCCAATTCTTCCTTCCTTAGAGAGTGTGGTTGATAGGAGTTGCTAACATTCGGCAGTAGGAATCCAGCTATTGTGGTGCACCTGACAAGATCTAAAATCCCAACTCTGGACTGCTGTCTTTGATACAAATATGAACCATTGAAGTCGTCTCTCCAGAACCCTTTCAAGGCGCACCTCGGATTGCATCCTCCTTGGCTTTGTGCAGCTTTGTGCTCTATTTTTGCCAGTATTCTATTGCGCTTAATCTTATATTTCCTGCTTCTACACTGTCTCCCACATTCCCCAACTTTGTATGTTCATTACAGCAAATGGAATCTATGCCCAGCCAGGTGAGGAATCACTATTCACAAATGAATCAAGCAGGACACCTAGAGTGAGCACTTGCAATGAAGAAACCAGCCAATCTTCATTGTCCATCAAATGTTTGGCCTCTAACTATCTGGATTCATGCTTCATATTATGGACGACTGATATCCCAATGCCATCGATGAATCACGATAAACAGAGCCATCAGGAGATCGGTGATGATGAAAGTGAGGACAATGGAGTATACACCATATCATCTGACATGGAAGAGGACGATTTGGATCATCAACTGGAGGTCCTTTGTCCAGGCCACAAACACTGAACCAAGTTGTCAGGAACAAAAAGGATTCCACTGCCGAAGAAATGGAGTTGAGCCGACACTGTCACTTCACGCCCTCTGCTTCCAAATTCCCAAAATCCACTTGCGACAATGGCACCACCACCACAGCTCAACCGCCAAAAGTCGACCCTCTTCAACAAATTATTGGAGCCAGACGATGCACCATGCGCCTGGGCACTGGTGCTACCCAATTAGTCTGAAGGAGATCAGAATGTTCCGCAACCCATGGCCAGTAGTGATTACGATGTGCCCAATACCAAATAGCAACTTTTGAGGTAGCGAAAAGATTCATGGAGGCAATCGTATTCACAAACAATCCTTGACCAAAATTCTCTGATGACAAGTACTCGCTAGTTGAAGTAGATTGGAAACTAGTGATTGAAGCCCATGATTGTGAGTGGGCATTAGCAGGTGCTCCTGTAGATACACCATCTGTGTGTCAATTGCCTGGTGGTTCATCTTTCAAAACAGATCTATAACCACGAGATGCTGTAAGTTTTGAATTCTGCTTAATACTGCACTGTCAGAGTTAAGGATAGTGACTGCCCCCAAAAATATACAAAGTTCAAACTGACGATTCGTACCATTCGAGGACGATTGGCAGATTGGGCATGTCAATCCGTTGACCATTGTCAGCAGTTGGATTTGGGCTCGAAGCCCAATCATGGGATTACTCTCATGGAGCTCGTGATTGAGTATGCTTGCCTCTCCAAGGCCATCGATGATAAGAAATCATGGTTCACCTGAATGGAAGTGCTTGATCCAATACACCATTTATTAGTTTCCACTGCCAATAGCTTGGGGCACCAGCATACAACATCCCAGTATTTCCAACCTCTCCCTCTGCAGACATTAGCGCTGGCAGATGCAGCTATTTAGTGTGCGTTGGCTGAATACGCCAGTAGACAGAAGGCTACAGATATGTTTTCTCAAGATGTATATCCAGGTACATTTGGCCCATCCCCTGTGATAAATTTCACACTGGAAGCCATTGCACTGTCAATCGCACATGAGAGGGCCCCTTCAAAACCTCACACTCTGTGGCACTACGGAATCCTCGTCAGCACTCCGGAATTCTCGTTGGTGCCCCTCAGCCATGATTTGAGCTCTTCGATTTCATCCCACAGGCAATTCCTCCTCTTTCAGTGCTTCTCAATCCTCCCTATCTGGATTGGCACTTCCTTATCCCATTCTGCACGTTGTCCTGCCCCCCCCTCTTTTCCGTGCTCCACAGCCTGGGTTGGGAGCTCCTCAATTGCAACTGGCGCTCCTATAATGCATTCTGCACTCCCTACCCACTCATTTCCGGCACTCCTCCCCTCGGCTCGCACTTCTCAATCTCAATTGGTGTTCCTCTGTCTAGATTGGCACTCCTCTATTTCATTCCGCACTTTTCTGACACCTTCTTGGTAGACAGCACTCCCCATCTGGCATACTTTTTTTCCTGGTAGTCGTTGCTGTTTTTTGTCCAAATGTATCATATTGCCGTTCAAACTCCCATTTAGATTCGCAGCTAGCTGATATCTAGTTACACCTTTGTTAGATATTACAAATCGATCGAAATGACATTACAGTTCCATTTCATCCCCTTGCCAGGCACAATTAATTAGCAAATCCAAGGATCGCCTCCAGCTTCTTTGCTCTGCTGATGAATTGTGTGTTTCTACTTTCTTTTGCCCTGATGAGATAGGAGAAGATGTGGATGACATCGACACCATGTTTGATTGATATCATATAATCACTTTGTGGGGTTATTGTTTCGGTGTATCTGCATTTGTGTGTGAATAACTCGCCTTTTTCGTTGGTTTCCTTAATGTAGCGAGTCAAAAACTATGACATTGCAGAGGATGACAGCTAGTATGATTTAGAAGTGATAATGAACAATAATCCAAGCATCATATTTGCTGATGAGGGAAAACAATTGCTCATGTACATCCCGAAAGTCTCAGATAATGCCTGCAGTCTTCGAAATGATTATCAATAAGATCAGAGGCATTTGTCAGGGTTTGTATGTGATTTCTGCATTGGTTTGGAAACACCCCAAGGTGCACCCCAAGATCTCTCTGGCACCCCGACATGTTCCCAAACTTATCAGAATCACCCCAATGATACTCCTGTACCAGTTTTCAGAGATTTCAGTTAGTCTTGTACCAGTTATCAGAGATCCCAGTTACTTCGAAGGTTGGCCAGGATGCCCTTGTAGCGTCTGATACTCTCCTAACATTGTCGCTTCTAAGTTTACACTGCACATTCTCTGAGACACTCCCAAAGTCTTCCAGGGACTAAAATACATTTTGCTAATGAATGAGTTCCGAAAGAATGATAGAGGTTAGTAGTAATAATTAAGTCCACCTCAATGCAAGAAGAATTAAACATAGAGTATAAGGAAATATATAGCGATGAGCAACTGTTAAATGGTCTCGTACATGGGCAGAGTTGCTACAACAATTTCCTTTGAAATGGGTTTAAGTTGAAACTGTAGCAAAATACAAAAACATTTTTGGTAGAAATGAGAATAATGACAGAGAATGACGATGTGCAGGATGTATTTAGTCCAGGCAAGATGATCCCTTCTACTGTTATTCAGACTAGATATGCTCAACTGCTATTTATTATCAATAGATATTTGAAGGTTCTGAGTAGAATGATTAAGTTGGGGGAGAAGGGGATAATGGGGAAGATTTGGATAGGAGTATCACTGTAGGTTCGAATTGAACAAAGAGCATTGATTATGTTGGACACAAATATAATCATCCCAATATGTCTCTGTGAAGTACCTAACATTACAATGACTTCCTGGAGAGCACACATTTGAGCACTGCAACCAATCTTAGGAAGGAATGACTGAATGAAATTATTGAGGATAAAAAGATATTATTGAGGATGAAAAGAAATTATAAAATATGCCATGGGTGGATTAGCAGCAAGTGGATGACAAAGAGGCCTGCAATGCAGTGAATAGCCATTCTGTATTGAACGATGTTGTCCATACAATTTATAAAGAATTTGAACACTGTTGTCTTGAAGAGGTAGTTAGTTTCCGGAATCCTCATTCAGTACTTGAATCGAAGACAGACTGTGGTTCTTTCAAGAAATATCTGATCCCAGACCTCCCTGTAATGAACTGTATATTACACTAGGTGTGAACAATCTGGCTCATTGTACTGTGCCAGATTTGGGATTCTGATATGCCTAGATCAGTATATCAGCAAGATGGACTTTTGTCTCTGGGATACTCTGGGAGTGTTTTGGAGATGTTGGACGAGAATCCAAGGGTGTTCAAATCCCAGAGCTGACTCAATTGCTGCACTTGCAATTAGGTACACCTGGGATCGCTGGCAATGATGCTGCAAGCACATAGGATGTCCGGTGACAACTAAGGGATCATCTGGTAGTGCCGGCAACATGCCTGGGTACACAGGCATCAAGCCTGCATGTGCCAACAATAAACCTAGATGCACTGGTGACACACCAGAGAGCACTTGGGAATCCAGGCAACAAACCTGGATGCACTAGCAACAAGCCTGCAAAATTAAATATCTTTTTTGGGAAAGTTGCAGGTGCGCTGGAAGAACATAGTTACTACTTATCATCTAACAATATTTACCACTCAGTCATTCAGTTTGTATTCTCATCTATGTATCGACGTATGTATGTCATTATATAGCTATTTATCTACACACGGCTTAACTGGACTGGCTGCAGTAGATGGTGCAGAGCTATTGTTGGTGCAACTGAAGATGACAATCAAGGGAACTCAGAAATTTACTTGTAGGCAGCGATGAAGTGAGTTTGGAAATGCTCTTGAAGGCAGAGATTGGGTGAACTGAGAGATGCATTCTGGGGGCAACATTGAGTGAGCCTAAAAATGCGTACTGAGGCCATGCTCTTGCAAACTTGGACGCCCGGATGAAGTAACTCTGGAGATGCACATTGAGGTGATCGATCTGGAAGCTGTCGATGAGTCATCAGCAAAATGGATTTTCGTTAATGGGAGCCTCCAGGATTGTCTGACAGGATGCAGAGTACACACTTGGAAGCGTCAAGTGCAGCAGAGTATCAGACACTTGGAGGGCATTCCGGCCAGCCATGGTAGAAACTGGGATCTCCGATGAATGGTACAGGAGTAGCTGGGATCTTTGCTGACTGGTACAGAAGTACTATGAAAGTGATTATGACTACTTTGGGATCACGTTGGAGTGCGTGTCAGAATATTAGGTGCACCTGCAAGTGTTACGGAATCAATGTGGAAATTACTAACTCACTCTGAGAGGTGTGTGGGTTCTTTACAAGATTCTTTAAAGGACTCCAGTGAGTATCAGACACTCTCCAGATGTCCATGAGTGATCGATTTTCTTCAATGGTAAATATTTTACATCGATTGTTGTTTATTTTCACTTCTGAATCATACCAGGAACCATCTTGTTTAACATTGAATGTTGTGCCTTGCTACATTAAGGAACAAACGACAAAGTCAGGAGATTCAATCATAGATATAGGTACACCGAAACAATTACCCGGCTAATCAGTCAAATGATATCAATCAAGGATCGTGTCAATGTCAGCCACTACTTCTCCAATCTCATCAGTGCCAATGAGAGCAGAAACATACTATCCATCAACAGCACAAAGAAGGTGGAAGTATTTCTTTAGTTTGCTAATTATTCATTTCTTGGGGGTGGCTGAAATTGAATTCCAACGTTGTTTGGCTGGATTTATAATATCCAATAACAATGTAATGACGTGTTAGTGAGCTGCGAATCTAAATGGGGGTTTCATTGGCAACATGATATATTTGAATGGAAAATGGGAGAATCTACGAGGAAAAGTGAAGCGCCAGATGGGGAATGCCATTTAGAAAAGATGGGCAACAGATGGAAAGTGCTTGGATGGAAAGAGGAGTGAATAGAAGGTGTTTGAGAAGCACAGAATGAAAATAAAGTGCTCCACATCAAGGAAGCGCTATGCGATAGGGGATTGAAGAGCGTATAAACTAGCAGAGAAGTGCCAACTGGGGGGTCAGGAGTGCAGAAGGAAACAAAGAAGTGCCAATCCAGGTAGAGAAGCACTAATGCAGATTGAGGAGTACTGCCTTGATAGAGGAGCATTTGAAAGCATGGGGGGGGTAAGGTGTGCTGAATGCAAGAAAGGAGGACTAATCCATACTGAGTAGCACCGGCCAGAATTGAGCAGTTATGGTGGGAATTAGGCAGTGATGGTAGGAATTGAGAAGCACTGATCCCATGCTGACAAGTGCGAATGTAGGGGTATAGAGTGTGGAATGAAATAGACAAGCACCAAATCAGACAGAGGGGATTAAGGAGTCCCTCTCCCATCAGAGAAGCACTGAACAAGGAGGAACTGACGGGAGTATGAATTAGAACAGAATGAATCTAGGCTGAGCAGTGCTGATGGTGATTGATGTGCTCCTATTTTGGCAGAGTTGTGCCACAGAGTGTGGGGGGGGGGGGGAGGTTTGAAGTGGCCTACCACGGTGTAATTGTTGAGTGCAGTGGCTTCAACAGTACAATTATCGTAGGGGATGGGCAAAATATACCTTGATATTCACCTGGAGAAAACAACACTTTGGCCTTCGTCCCACTGGCATATTCCGAAGTTGCACAATGGGTGGCTGGGAGTGCTGGCACTAATTTCTGCGGAGTGAGATATTGAAAGGACTGGGATGTCATAGTCTGCTGCCCCAAGCTAATGACTGTGAAGAAAATTCGAGAATTAATTAGATTAAGCAGTTCAATTCAGGTGAACCATGCTTTCTGATCATCGACCACCATGGAGGTAAATGCATCATGGTACAGGAGCTCCCAAACCTGGATCTGAAGCTCGGTCTTGGAGCGCATATCAAACTGGTATCAATGCATAACTGTTCGACGTACCCCATCTGCCAACTGTCCTTGAATGGTACTTATCTTCAGGTTCAACTATGTATAGTTTTGGGGAGCTGTCAATATCATAAACCCGAGGGCAGAACATTCAACAGAATTGAAGTGTTACAGCATCTCGTGCTTGCAGGCTGATTCCTAGTGATGGATCGCCGGGTCACTGACACTCCAATGGTGTAGCTACAGGAGTATCTTCTAATGCCCTCCAAAGATTCTGAGCATCGAAGGCAAATTTCCGAGCTTCCTCAACTTTCCATTTCTTGTGATCCCATATCATTGGCCAAGGAGTCCTCATGAATACAATTGCCTACATGAACTGTGTCACTCCCTCAACAGTAGTCTTTTTGTGTTGGGGCACATTCTGATCTGTACTGGGCTTGGGTTGTGGAGCACTCTGGTCTCCCCTAAACTTGGATTGTGGCAGTGCCTGGGCAGATGGTGCATGGTCAGACTCAGATGATTTGTTGAGGAGAGCTGACCTTTGGCGTCCGAAGAGTGGTACTGACATGGATCAAGCTGGATATCAGATATGTGGAAGTGGAAGGTGTAAAATAACTGTATTTGCACGGCTCAGTTGAATTGGCATGGGAAGACTTTGAGTTCGTAATGACATGTACCGGCCTTTCTGCCTGAGGACCAGGATCTTCTGCCAGTAAAGCACAATCTTCTTCTTCAATATCTGGTTGTATGGTGGACTCCCCTCTGCTCTCATGCGTCATCACTGATCTCGTGATCAGTATCGTCATGCTGCGTGGCTCATGATATCGAGAAGAATTGTTATCCGCAATATGATGCATGAAGCAAGATATTTGAAAGGCATGCATTCGATGCAAAATGATACTTCACTGCATCCGTCTATACGAGTGCTCCATGACGCTGTACGTTTTGATTAATCTGTAAATAGTGATACCTCACCTTGCTGAGTGTAGGCTCCATTTGTTGTAATGAAGATTTCCAGTCGGGGAATGTGAGACAGAGTGCATCAGCAGTAAATAGGCAATTAAAAAAGTAGATTAACGGGAAAATTAGAGCAAGCGGTTGCACATATTCGAGGAGGATGCATTTCGCGGTGTACCTTGAAGGTTTCTTGAGCGAGGACTTACATTGTTCATAGATATATTGCAGATGCCAGTCCAGTGTTGAAATTCAGGATGCTAGCAGGTGCATCGGAATAGATGGATTCTGTGTCAGGCACACTGGAATGGATGGATTGCTAATGACAAATGATACCCACTCCTATCCACAACACTCTGTATGGACGCAAGAATTGGAGGTTGGCTAATGCCAACACACACAGAATAGAACCGGATGCAGCTGAACCAGACACACCAGAAGGATACTCGCGATACTGGCCAACAATTGCTGCTGGCACAATGGAGCCCTATGGACCAGAATCAAAGCGTGTGCCCCTGTATATGAGTCCTCCAAACATTGTAATTTGGCATGAACAATCAAGCATTTGAAACAACGTCACAGCATAAATTAGTGCAGCATTGGGAATCTACATCACTCAATGCGTGATGGCCAAGTTGGATGCGGTCTTACTTGGTTTGTTATCAGTGTAGGAGACATATGAATCTCTCTATATTGTATATCCACCAAAAGGAAACAGGTATTTTCACAATAGTCTGTTGTATGTGGATGCTGCAGCTCAGTTAGCAGTCAATAAGACAATGATGTAAGCGGAACTTCCCTTTCAGGTATTCATGAGGGCTGTGTCAGCAGATTATCCATCACAACAATGTTGAGTTAAATGGAGGAAGCAGAGAATTGGGTATAAGAAGGAGAGATACATCTGTAGAGATACATGCATAGAGAAAGAATGGACAGCCATGATGGATACTTCATTGGTAATCATATTGATTCCAGAACTCATTGGTGCCAAGAATGTTAACAAATGAGTTATCAATTTTCACTCACATGCTCCATTTGGGCATAATATGAGTTGAGTCACACACAATTGAGTCACATATTCATAATGACTGTCACTACTATAATATAGACTTAAATAAATATTGGTGTTGAAAGCTATATATTACAATGGTATAAATGCATCCTGAGACATCATCTTATACTGGGTAGAGGTATAATGATTGCATCGATGCAGTTTGGGAAAATTGTAGTGAACAGAAGATTCAATGGTGATGGTCAGATTCATTGGGTGCGGATTGCAGGTTCACCTTGCTCTGACAGAAAATTTCAATCCTTGAAGTGGTCATGTCTTCACTCAAGCAATCATGATTCTCCGCCTCCAAACCTCTCTCATGATTGATATCGGTCCCCATAATCTATTTTCAGACACCTGTTATGGTGACCTATACACTCATTTAGTCTGAATTGAGGTAACTCTGCATTCAAAGCATGGAGACCTTAGGCCTCACTGAGTCAGTATGGTGCATAGGTCAGCGGGAGTTGCTGGACCTCATGTACAGTTGCCAAGCAGAATTTGTCTTTTGAGATTCTTGCTCTCAAGCTGCAGCTTGTTTGACAGAGCTCATTGTTGTAGAATCTACTTTAGGATGTGGAAGCAGAGGTACAGACATAGTACTTAGGCAATATCAAGTTAAGTGAGGTTGATAATTGGTCAGGTCTATGCATATATGGTTGTATTGTACAGGGCTACCTTCCTGCAATGGACTGTTGACATGGAGCTGACACTTAATGGCGGTGTAGACGCGGCCTGAACACACTGATCGTGACCAGATTGATATTGTAGCAGAGGCCAACCGGGATGAGCCGCCTTCACCTAAATCTAAACTGTTTTGGGAGATGAAAATCTTTGTGCACAGTGTCGACTTATTCAAAGTTGAAGAAAACATGATGAGAATGAAGCAAACTAAAATAAAATGTGTACTATGGACTGGGGTTCATGCACTTTGGAGCCATATTGTCCCTCTGGAGGTGTGCCTGGGCCAGAATGATACATTCATAGTCGGTTGCAGCTTGTCAGTGTTGACTTCAGACAAATTGAAGCACATTATTCTGGAATGGATTGCAGATCCTAGTTGCGCCTAAACATCAATCATGTACTAGGATATACCAAGTAGTAAGAGCAGCAGCTTAGCTATGAATGCCCATGGCGTGTATCCTTTTCTGAGTCTCTGGGATGTGAATCTGAAGTGTACCTGACTGACTATGATCTGCCAGTACAGGCTACAGCTTCACCATCAATAAGTCAGCCCAAGTCTAATATTCTGATGCAGAAACTGATTATTGCTTTGTTAAACTGTATTGCTGAATGTGATTGGCAATTATATCGTAATGGTCATAGCAATATGAACCCAGGATTTTCTGGTGCACCTGAACTTTGATCATATGCCAGGAGATGCTGCAACTGTGCTGTAAATAAATGAGTAGTGTCTCATAATCGGATAGAAAAACTCATTATCACCTAAACTGTCTCATTGACACATTCAATCGGCAAATATATGGTGTTGGATTGGTCGGAACTTGACTCCATACATATGTCGCGGATTTGCTGGTCATCCTGAACATCGGTCATATGGTAGCAACAGCTGCATGTCAGCCAGAAATTAGAGAGCCTGTGTCTCATATTCTGACACAGCTATTCAAAATTGCATTGACTTGCATTAATGCGAAATGGGATTGCTCAATCGGCAGTGCTCGATTTATCTCAAACAGAGTCATGACATCTGGCAAGAATTCTCTGGTGCATCTGAAAGCAGTTGAATTGAGTTTTGTTCATTCTTGTGACATTCAAATGTGTACATGGCCTTAGGCTTCCAGTGCACTTCATATTCCCTACCGATAAATGATTCCAATCTCTGCATGGTGTCATACTCAATACTTGACTCATGCCATTGATTGTGAGATATGCCAGCCTGGGAACTTGTAACTTAGCTTATCAGCTGACTTCTTCACTCAATAGACATTAATAGTAATAATCAAGAACGCCAATGAAATCGAATCCAACCAAATTCTGATTAGATATACAAGAATTGCAATATCAGAACTTTGACTTTCTATAAAATAACACATAGACAGGATTTATTTAGGCAGTACAGTGTGCCAAACAAATGACCTTTCTGACCATTTGTATCAAGTAAGAAGAATACGTTAGTTGAATGTCTAAAGAGATGGACATTGACAACGCATTCTTAACAATCAAAGATGATTGGTTATCAGCCTGCAATAGATCTCTAATCTCTGTCAGCTGCACTGTACGGTCTTCATAACACACTAGAATCCAGTAAATCATCAACATGATGATCTTTGGTTGACTCATCAACCAATGCAGGAGTCTCATTTGAGCCCCTCCTGAGTGCAGATGGAGATCACTCGTGCAGTTATCATCGCCACCAGGACCCATATCCAGTGACCATATATGTGGTACTCTGTTTTACCCCAACTGGACAGCATGTGCAAATGCCTGAGACTGCTTATTCAAAACGCAGAACTTCTGACCTATTATTGCAGTGTTTGATGCAGTATGATTTAGATCTGTTCCATCCGCTGTGGGTGTAGTTACAATTACAGATGGAGTTCCTGCATCAAGCAATTTGTGCTGTATATCTGTGCGTTTATCATTGCATATTTCTGCATACCTGTGGAATATATCCACATGATCCGCAAAACAGTTGCTTAACGACCTCTTCAAATGCCAAACTTGGCCAAGAAGAGGATAGACTAGCACCACTTGTTGTGGAGAATAGGCACTGGGGAGAGCAATTTCATGGCTCACTTGTTCCAGATGAAGGGCCCCACTTGATGCAGCTTCTTTCTGCAGCTTGGGATACTCCTCCGGTTCATTACCAAGCAGTGCCTGAAATGTCTCTCTGAACAATCGGCAAATCGGAGAATGCACCCATGTATAGAGTGGCCATTGATTCTACCATTGTGCAGACACATCATTGTAATTGATAATATCTCCGAACACTAATGAAAAATATGCTATGCACCATCAATGAACCCTCCAGGGTCCCACTGCACCCCATGAAATGGATCTCTTCATATTGGCTGTCAGTTCTTCTTGTGTGTGCTCAACTCACTCATGATCAATAAGGTGTGCAGTCTGCTTCGGTATTTGAACAAGTAGCTGAATGTTGCCAAGTTTTAATTCTGACCACTGTCTGATTGTTGAAGGCATTGGGATATGTTATATCCAATGCACCATATTCTGTTGAGCTCCATTGTTTACAGTCTGTGTAGCATGTATCACCCTGTTTACTGTGGAATACAATACATTTGCACTATGCTTTTCCATCACAGTACCATCCTCTGAAACTTCAGGTGCACTTGAAACAGCCACCTGGTCTGGAAACACCAGACATAGAGTGAATGGATTGCCGGTGTAGCGTTGACTGGACATTTGAATTGAATTTTCTGTTTTGATACAATTTGCCAACCCATACTGTTTTTTGTCCTCTACCAATGAGACTCATTAAAATTTCAAAGCTCCATTCACAGTTAGTGAGTTGGCTGTGGCTTGATAGTTTCGCTCTGGATGTTAGAGTTACATAAAAGGCAAGGTGGATATTCCATCGGTTTCTCGACTGTTTGATACCAGTGTTCAGTCCTCTGTGGCTGAAATTCACACATTCTGCAGGCAATATGTTCATGAGTTTTAAATTGGTTCCATATGTCATCTTGTTGATGACACTGATGAATCTCTCGGTCACTGCGGGCATTGCAACTACAATCATTAGCTCAAGTACTGATGTCAGCCCTGGATTCCCCTGAGGTTCAGTTCTCTGGATGCCCAAATGTGGTTGAGGCAATGAATTCGGTCTCTGCAATGGATTCAACTTCTGTTGTTCATTGGTAATCCCAGGGCAGTTGTTCTGCGCCATATGCACCCTCTCTTGAAGGGTATGCTCCCACAAAAGTGACAGCGCCAACCCCAAATCAACCTTCTGAGTCAGGTTCCATATCATAGCCACTGCCATCAAGGGAAACATCTTGCCAAGACCCATTTCATCTACCATTGGCGCTCCTAGCATATCTGAATCCCAAACCCATCTCCTTGGAATGAACCATATTGGACAAACCTGCTGTACCCAAAACTTGTTTCCTGGCAGTCCTGGAATTGAATACTTGTTGCCAGGAACCATGTCAGCTTGCGATTGGTGGATCAGACAGTTATTCAGCACTCAGACTGTGTCATCATGACACATATGTTCAAATTGGTTGTTGATTACTGCCAGAACAGCATGCAATACTGAACTGCTATTAGCTGAATTGAGGACTATCTCACCATCCTCCATTTGCTCTTGAATCTGAATTCCACGTTTATATGTTTTCGATTTGTCCTCGATGATCACTTTCAGTGGCTCAAATATAAGCATGGCATAGTGTTAGCAATGGTTCTGGACTGTCGCTTTAGGTTATGGTCTGGTTGGAAACTAAACTGTTACCAAATCGGGGATCCAGATCATCAATACATCTTAACCGTCAATTCGCGTATGGTTTAATGGAAATCTCCCAATCTGTCTGAGTTAGGCTGACTGCCAGCGAGTCCATCTGTCGATTTGTATAATGCTCTGGTTTTTGGTGTATGAGAACAGTATCTTATCAAAATTGTTTTTTGAACATCAAGCAACCACTTTTTGCATTATTTGCTGTTTGCATTATCAATTATTTTGGAGTCCATGTTGTTCATTTCATATATTGTATTTTGGCCTATCAAGGCGGTCAATAGATCAGTTATGAGCTCAAGTATCCACGCAATGCCTTGATTACCATATATGCAACACAAAACATTGTCGACACTATGTTAACGCTCATTGTTATTCTACGGTAACATAGATGTCACATACTAGTTGGCCTCAAAAAGCCACCATTAATTCATATATGACTTATTGCCATGAAGAAATACTTAGATTACCCAAGATTGAAGACCAAACATCATTAACTTTCTGTTCACTCTAATTTTTGGGATGGGGCAGGGAGCGTGTTGCTTATCTTTCTGCCTCAAATGGCAGCCAATATCTCATTTATGGATCTCTACAACCAATTGCCACTTGAATTACCCAAGTTGCAAAGTCAAAAATCATTGATGCTCTATTGACGCTCAGTTTCAGAATGGGGCAGTGACTGTGGCACTTACTCTTCGGTGTATAGAGGTAGCCAATAAGTTGGTTATATATACCACTGACCAAATCACATTCCAATTACAACATTTACAAGACCAAATATTATTGATGCTCTGTTGACACTTATCTGAATGTGTTGTCCATTCAAAATCTGCTGCCATCGATAATTATTGACATAATTATTTCATTATATTGGTTGCCTTTCTGATTGATTGAGTCTCCACCCTATGGCATAGCTAAGGCCAGTAATATTCATGCAATGGTTACTCTGATTTAATTGAAATTGATACATCTTGCTCAACAAGCCATTTTGTCCACAATACTGTTGTTGATCAACCAGTACTCACATGCGACTGCTCGCTATTCTCCCATGATGTTTCTTTTACTGGCATTGCGAGGCAAGTAACATCAACAACCTGGTCAACATATATTGACGCATTGTATCCTAATTTTTCTCATTTCCATCCTTCCTCCATGTTTCAATTGTGTTAGGGGTTCTCCCTTAGCAGTGTTAATGGTTAGGGTAAAACCGAAAGGTTATCACCATGCGGTGTGACCATTAGCTACGGTCATGCTAAGCACATCTCGATTGGACAAGCATGGGGCTTGGCG
>Ga0307514_10000088_pt1 | contig 253830 bp, 283 predicted proteins | sample 16_EM_MG_FD_203088 | JGI IMG/M metagenome (GOLD analysis project Ga0307514, IMG submission 203088) | Populus trichocarpa ectomycorrhiza microbial communities from riparian zone in the Pacific Northwest, United States - 16_EM | ecosystem: Host-associated > Plants > Roots > Unclassified... | reverse complement strand
GGAGGAGGAGGAGGAGGAGGAGGAGGAGGAGGAGGAGGAGGAGGAGGAGGAGGAGGAGGAGGAGGATAAGGATGAGGATGATGGCAAAGAACCTTGGATGATTGGCCAGGGAGAGATGGTAAATACATCGGCTGACGATGTAGATACCATGGTAGACGATCAGCCAATCATGCTACCTGAGCAAGGCCAGGAGATGCGCGAGCATACCCCACAGCCACAACCTCCGGCACCTGCCCCACAGCCACAAACGCTGGACCCTTGCCCACGACCACGAACTCCGGAAACTCATCCCCTCAGTGGGCTGGAGCATTTGGGGCTTGTGACGCTGGAAAAACCTCGCCCGGCGGTGCCAACTCTGAGAGAAGCTGAGGCAGCCGGAAACACCTCGGATGTGGATGTGGATCAGTAGCTGCTGATTGAATCGGCAGGTGGCAACAGGCTCCCCGATATCCCTCTCCCTGATATTCCTCTCCCCAATGTCCCTCTTCCCAATGTCTCTCTCCCTGAGGCACGCCTGGATGGCTCGGTAGGGGAGGAGTGAACCGGTCCTCACGTTGCAGAGGAGGCAATGGTTGTTGGGTTTGGGTTAGGGTTGAGTTCATGTCTTGTTTGTTTCCTTTGTTCTAATCTATTTATCTCAGGCATTGATTATTACACGTGTCGTGCGGTTTTTGGATTGCTCAAGATTTATTTTATTTATAGGTTTTGTATTGGTTTTATATATTGGTTTTATTTTATTCATAGTATTATGGGACATCGCGTATGCAGCGTTTTTGCAACTCCTGGCGTGTAAGGAACCTCCTTGTGATGGTGTTGAGGCTCAATAAGTTAGCTGAAAGTATCGTGAACTTACACACGAGGCTGCTCAGACCCAGCACCAACTTTCATCCTTTTCTACAGTGTATACTCCACTTCTCGCGTGTCGTCGACAATGCCAGAGAAGACCCCTTTCCACTGCCCTGAATTTTCATGCCGAAAGAAGTTCACCTCAGACAGCTGGCAACTTAAACATATCAAATTACACCATCCTGAACACCTTCAAGTTGCACGCCAGAAGAATCTGACTATTCGCAGTGCGCCCTGATGTGTTGAACCCGCTCAGTGTCATGAATTTAACGCTAACAATAATTCAGTGGAAGACTTGGACGTGTTTCCCTACCTCGAACACGTTGAAACCATTGCTGACACGGAGTCTCAACCACCGCCACCTCTGCCACGGACGGAAATCTACCCCGGCGCCGGCGCTCTGCTGATCAATTACATTGCTGAGCCATAGGAACGTCATGCTCAGGGCTGCCTTGAGACGAACCTACAAAACAATCCCAACTACCCGTTTGCAACGCGTGAAGGGTACAAATATATCCAGTGTGGGATCAAGAAGAAGGGCATGAAGACATACTATGACAATGTGCTGAAGGAAGAAAACACTGCTCTGCATTTCCCAAGCTTCAAAAAAGGGGATGGCGTCCAGAAGCTCGTGGCTAGCATGCCAGATGATTAGGCTCTTGGCGAGTGAGAACTACACACTCTCAAGGATATGAGATGGAATGACAATCACCAACAGCCTATCAAATACTGGAGTCGAGATATCATCAAAAGCATGAGATGGTTGATGCGGCAGCCAGCATACGCTGAGCATCTCATTTTCGCCCCTCAGCGTTGCTTTAACAGCGATACGCCCCCGAAACACCTCTATAACGAAATGTACACTGCGGACTGGTGGTGGGAAACACAGGTAAGGAGAGATACTCAAGGATAATAACACGCTGATCGACATTTACTCAACGCTCAGAGTGGGGGATACAGTGGTTCCCTGGATCTTCATGTCCGACAGAACACATCTCTCGAATTCTGCTGGCGACAACAAAGAGTAGCCTGTATATATGACAATTGGCAATCTATCTTCGAAGATCCGCCAGATGCCCTCAACGCACAGCATTGTAATGGTCGCTTTCCTACTGATTCCAATCAATAACCGCAATATTCCTCAGAAGCGGCAGGATAAGCAGTGCCAAACAAACCGAGAGGTGCTGAACGAAGTACTCCGGCGGCTACTCCAGCCACTCACCTTTAAACAAAATCCCAGCGCCGGGAGTGGGTATTACAACGTTCTCTGTGCAGACGGCAACTGCAGGCGTTGGAAACCAGTTTTAGCAGCATCGCTTGCAGATTGCCCAGAGTATAGCGACCTACATCATCTCGAGCGGCATGTCTGCTTTTGGTGCGAGTGTCCAAAGAACGAACTTGGAGATTATGTGCATCCTGACAAGCAACACCCCAGGCGGGATCGCAACCTATATAGAACGCTCAGCGATGCCAACACCAAGGCAGCCGATGTCAAACTCTCGTTGCGCCATGTTCACCGAGGATTCAACGTGTTTCGACATATTCCCTGTGTTGTGAGCGACCTCCCTAAGCCCGACCTCTTCCATACAATGCAGATCGGCATGCTTGACCACCTCCAGAAGTGGATTATCCACTTCATGAAGATGCACGAACGGCTCGACAAGTACAATGCAATCTGGTTATCCGTACCTGCTTACCATGACCTCACACCAAAAACTATGTCATATGAGGAAGTTTCTCAATGGAATAGGAAGGAGATGAAGGAAATGGGCCGGTACCTGCTTGGACTTGTAACCCAGTCTTTACAAGGCGGAAACCCCACTCAGCATCCCATATACAATCGTGCAATTGAGTGCACATGGGCATTGTTAGAATTCTATATGTATGCTCAATATAAATCTCATGATGATGCAATATTGAGCTACATGGAGGACGCCTTGCATCGTTTTCACACCTTCAAAGATGTTTTCTTACTTGGGCGAGCCAGCAAAAAGGCGAATACCAAAGCCAATGCCCTGAGAACGGAACTCTTGAAGAAGCGAACGGTAGACGAGGAAACAAATGCTGAAACTTGGACGCCGTCCAAGAAGCGCCGCGAAATGAATGCCTGGCGGGATTATATCAGCCATGAGATATATATTTCCAAGGAGTTAGATGCCGACTTCAACTTTCCGAAGATCTACTTGATGTCTCATTGGGCTGAACAGATTCGTCGATATGGAGCCTTGCAACAGTATTCTGCCAAGAGACATAAACAAGCACATAAAACGAATCTCAAGGACGGTTGGAACGCCTCCAATCACAATCTCAACTACCTGCCACAAGTAAGTACCTTTCAGCGTTGCATCCTCTGCTTCGAAATCGGACAGCTCAATCTCCAAGCCCTCACTCAGCATCGGGATAACAGCGCTGCCACCTGCAAAGTCCTCTCTTCGGGTGCTGATCTGGCTGCCCCCTTGAGCCCCCAGTAGTGTTAGCAACGGGTCTGGGTAACCCGCCAGCGGTCCAGGTTTGGAGCAGAAAAACGGTTCGGTTCAGTTCCAGACCTGTCCAAAAACCCGACCCGGAGCTTCTTGGCGGGCCAAACCCGTACCCGTACCCATCAACCTGCGGGTTTTGCCGGGTTTAGCTAGACCCGTCGGTTCCAGTCTCCGGTTCTCCTTTTCGGGTTTTTCTATTTATGGTCGCAGTCAGATATGTTACTGTTATGTGCAAAATATTAACTTTGGTATGTTATTCTCTTTATTTGTTTCATTGGTGGCCTTTATACTCAAAACAAGGAGAGACATGCTCCCTGCTACATCCTGAAGTTGAGTGTGATCAATTTTTCATCTTGCATCATTTGTAAAATTTGAGGTCCAGAACAGCCATATTGATTGGTAAGGCAGTGATTCAGCCGGAATTTAATCAGTTTGCACATGCGACTGTGCCGACAACATTTGGAGAGCTGATGGAGATACATGATAGTGTCAGAGGAAAATCGCAATGCCACAAGAAACATCCCGGGATAGAGTAGCCATATGTAAATAGCATGCCGCAAACAACCGTCTCACATATGCATATCGGCTCTCACAACTGACGCGATACCCAATTCATCACCGATTAAGAAATCGAAGCCTGTTAAACCCATAAGCCTTTACCCCTGCATATGTCCTCTATACCTATGTACCATACAGGAAATGGATTCAGGTGAACATAATGTATTGGCTCATAGGTCATGTGTACACAACCTGCACAATATGAGATTATTGACGACATATCTCTGCAAAAAGTAGTTGGCGTATCTATTTTCATATGTGAAATAATTTTTTTGATTTCACTGACTTTATTGTGAGACATGATAATTCGTCTGTGCATGTGCAAGGGTCATACGGGCCATACGAATGGTCCAAACTCCAAACCAAGTTGATTGACAACTGATCAACACAATATCGTCCGGCCTTTTACGGATAAGTGAGAACACGCAATCTAAACTAAGGATAAAATTTACTAACAAAGTTTCACTTAGTGATGACATACGAGTCATAGAAGGAGCAGTCATTGCGCAACACAAATCTGGATGAATGACCACCATCATGTTGCATTCATCCATACAACCAACTACATTACTCCGCGTTTAGACTGGGTGCACATAGTGAGCATTGTGAAAATTGCTTATGGTACGTCATGGAAATCGAGTGGATCGAACTGAATATGGCAAACTGAGTATGTTGGGCTATATTAATGAAAAATTAGGTTGTGGCTCTACATGCAGTGAATTGCCAACTGAAAGCGCTGAAATGTCACCGTGCTAAGTTATTCATTGCTCAGAAAACTTCTGCATCAGTTGATCAGAAATTGATACGCCATAAAGCTTTCGCATGCAACTGAGTATTGATACAAATGATTCATTGGCTGTCAATAATGACTATATGATTATTTGGACAAAACTATGCTCCATAAACCAACAGTTAGGACATGTTTATGGTGGATGTGAATCGACCGTCAACAATTGTTGATCTTGTAAGTAAGTTAATTGGAAAGCGAGTTGCATGCTGTTATTCATAACATACGTATTGGCTGCCTTGATAGATAAAAGAACATGCGACACGGATACAGCCCAATGCTGAAAATGAGAGTCAACGGAGTGACAATGATCTGTGGTGTTGAATCTATCTTAATTGGGAAGCGATTTCCTCGCAGATATGCATAACCGAAGTATTGGCAGCCTTCATAGTCGAATGAGAAAGCGAGACGGGAACAGCTCCATTTTTACAATGAGCCTCAACGGAGCGTCAATGATTTTTGGATATGTAAGCAACTTAATTGGAAAGTGATTTGCTCACTGCTATTCATAATCAACAGATTGGCAGCCTTTGTAGGCAAAAGAGACCGCGGCGCGGTAACAGCCACATTCTGATACTGAGCGTCTGTTACGCCTTTGGTGTTACAGGTATACTTCCGGGATCATAAAGGATCACTCGATAATCCAAATATGGATACTCAATCCGAACTCACGAAATATCACTCAGATTTCCTTATTGGATCAACCTTCCGGATCTGTTCTCCTATTGGTAATATTTCCATTACCCTACCTGAATATCAATAGACCAACGACAGCGATCAAGCCGAGCGCAAATAAGATATGAATCATCTTTCAATCGGTATTGGTCGTAGGATCTCTATTGTCAATGGTTTATTTCTTCTCGGCAGGAAACCTTATTCCTAGACGCCGAACAAACGACTACTCTCTCATGCTCCAGTGGTTTAGTCCTACTGAGATGAGGTGTCATCAATATCAACCCATTATGACATCTCGAGATATGCAGAGTCATATACAAGATAAGTCAATAACCATTAATTGATATATCGGAGCCCTGTCGACCAAATGGACTTGCACGAATCAACCCTTATTTCGACCACACCTTCTTGGTCTGGGGCGAATGGGACTTACGATTCATATGTTCTGAGTGGCGCGGGATACTTTCCGTTCAATATATGGCAAACCAACTCAGTTGTAGAATACTGTATATTTGGCTCCAATAAAGCGTAGTCAAATTAAGGGTTCCGTCGTTTGCCGCAATCATCAAACCGTTATGTACCCGGTGGGTATATGAGAGGGCACTCTCACTGGCTCTTGGTGACACAAACCTATTTGTTGATAATTGGCTTCAGATAAGCTCGTAACAGTATGAGTTATCACCAATGGCAATAGTGTCGCATTACGAGCTCAATACCTTGATGACGTAGTTAGCACTCATGGGAGTTAGAACTCGACCATCAATGGTAGAAGGCAAGAACGATAAGGCAGTTACAAATGAGAACTCCGAAACAGGCTTTGGCAGTCTTAGGATTGTTAAGGGTGTGGATCGTCTGATATACATCAGCGATACCGACATTGAGGAAGGATCGATAACAGTTCTATCGAACATACATTCTACCTAGAGATTTAGCTACGGATACCTATTGACCTTCTCGACCTGGAGGTTAAGCCTTAACTTTATTCCTGTGTATTATCTATTAGTTCTGTATTGAAGTCAACGAGGATACTTCTTCTTTGAAGTCCAGAGTTGTATGTTCCTCTTCAGTTCTATCTTACGGATAAACCCATCACTCCTTATACTTGGTTATTCTTAGTACCTTCGTCAAAGCAAGTTGTTGATCGGGAAGAGAGCAAGACGATACTTTGGAGTCCAAAGAACCAGCCCGATAACGTGGTGGTTTGAACGATACTCTTGAGTTGGCACTACTCCTTCTGCTGAGGCGAAACTACTTTGCTGTTTCTTATGGGACAAGTCAATACTTGGAGTGGTCGTACTTGAGGACAGTCACTCCTTGGATATACGTGCCAGTTGCTGGGCCGATACTCTTGAGTCCGAAGGGAGTCTGAGGACTGACACAACAGTGTGTTAGTTCAGAAGATCTCTTGAGTAGGATACTCTTGAATCGTGTGCTCCAGTATATTGACAGCGTAAGACGATACTCTTAAGTCGATACTATCTTTCGGAAGCAGACATCAGCAAAAAACATTTCCGTCCGGGCAAAATGGCTGCGTCAGAGCCATCAGAGACACCCCGGTGGCGGATTACTCCGCGTCCGGCGTCAATACCATGCGTAGCGTTGCATATCGCCCTAAGATTGCCGTTTCGCCGTTTCTTCTCGCTTTCTCGGTCTCCTATTTTAAACAAACAATCTGGCGTTGTGGGCAACTGTGACCATACGTCGGAATGGGTTCATTGGGTACACTCTTGCATCGGGATTGCAATGCAATGGGTGATGCTGCGAAAATCTCTCCTCACGTTCCTTCTATATCAAGCTTGAGGAGCATAGGAAGAAGGTGAGAAGATATGATACTACCTGGCTGTAAGGATCCACGCAATTGTGCGGATCCACGAAATCTCGGGAAGAGCAAGTGAGACCAAAAGTTGGGAAAGATAGAGTGTGTATTTTCGTTGTATGACAAGATGAGATGAAAATGAGATGCTGTCTATCTATCTACCCCGGGGTCTCCCGAATATATACTCCGCGTCGCTCATTCCACCTTCGTTACCCCTATATCTCCGTACACCCACCGTCGCTCCTTGATGATATACTTGGAGGCCGTGATCGAGCTAGTTTGAAGATGCACTTGAAGGCCTAGATCGAGTGAACTGAGACATGCACTTGGAGGCCGTGATCGATCGAACTGAGAGCTGCACTTGGAGGCCATGGTCGAGCTAGTTTGGAGATGCACTTGGAGGCCGAGATCGAGTGAACTGAGAGATGCACTTGGAGGCCGTGATTGATCGAGTTTGGAGATGCACTGGGAGGCTGAGGTCGAGTGAACTCAGAGATGCACTTTGAGGCCGTGATCGAGTGAGTTTGGAGATGCAATTGGAGACTGAGATTGAGTGAACTCAGAGATACACTCCGAGGCCATGATCGAGCGAGTTTGGAGATGCACTTGGAGGCTGAGATCGAGTGAACCGAGAGCTGCACTTGGAGGCCATGATCGATTGAGTTTGGAGATACACTGGGAGGCCGTAATTGAGCGAGTTTGGAGATGCACTTGTAGCAGGCTATGATCGAGCGAGATTTGTGATGCACTTGCAGACTATGATCGAGCGAGATTGGAGGAGTACTTGGAGGCGGTCGATTTGGAGGGAGGCACGATGGCAGCTGAGACTCTATTGATTGGTTAACTTGTAATTGAGGGAATGTAGAGAGTTGAGTACAACATCTGCCAAGAGATGAGAAACTGGCTGGGAGTGGGAGACTGTCGATCTTGGGATGATGCTGTACTTGGTGAATGCTGTACTTGGTGTATGCTGTACTTGGTGTTAACTCATGATTATGGCATGGAGAGATAGAGAGGGATGACTTAACTTCATGTTCTTAGGTGATGGTAGAGTTGAGCACAAGAAAGAGAGAGATCAGAGGAGATCGGGGAAATCATCATGAGCAACTGGGACTTGAGAGAATTTCGTGTACCAGTCAATTGACCATCGCCGATACGGCAGGTACGAGTCCTGATCCGGCGGGTAATATCACCGATACGGGGTCTTCTAAACCCAATCAGGCAAGTCGTACTCCTGATTTCTCATAGCCGCTCGTATTCTCCATATCATTCTCATCTTCATCCCCCATCTCCCTCTTTCTTGTCCACAACTCTACCATCATCGTAAGAACTCAAAGTTAAGTCATCCCTCTCTATCTCTCCATGCCATAATCATGAGTTAACACCGAGTACAGCATACACCTAAGATTGTCTGTCGTCCCTTCATTCTCACGATTTCGAGTTGACCCCTTAATGTAGCTTCAGCTTCTGGCATACCTCCCTACCGATCCACCGCCACCAGCCAGTCCTCCATAATAGCTTCCAACGTAAAGTCACCTCGTCCCATTCCCATGGTTTCGAGTTAACTCACCGATGAGTAGAGTCTCAGCACCTGGCGCGCCTCCCACCGACCGCCTACAGATTGACCACCTCCAAGTACTCCTCCAATCTCGCTCGATCATAGCCTGCTACAAGTGCATCTCCAAACTCGCTCGATCACGGCCTCCCAGTGCATCTCCAAACTCAATCGATCACGGCCTCCAAGTGCAGCTCTCAGTTCACTCGATCTCGGCCTCCAAGTGCATCTCCACACTCGCTCGATCACGGCCTCGGAGTGTATCTCTGAGTTCACTCAATCTCGGTCTCCCAGTGCATCTCCAAACTCGATCGATCACGGCCTCCAAGTGCAGCTCTCAGTTCACTCGATCTCGGCCTCCAAGTGCATCTCTCAGTTCCCTTGATCTGGGCCTCCAAGTGCATCTCCAAACTCGATCGATCACGGCCTCCAAGTGCAGCTCTCAGTTCACTCAATCTTGGTCTCCCAGTGCATCTCCAAACTCGATCGATCACGGCCTCCAAGTGCATCTCTCAGTTCACTCGATCTCGGCCTCCAAGTGCATCTCCAAACTCGCTCGATCACGGCCTCCCAGTGCATCTCCAAACTCGATCGATCACAGCCTCCAAGTGCAGCTCTCAGTTCACTCGATCTCAGCCTCCCAGTGCATCTCTCAGTTCACTCGATCTTGGCCTCCAAGTGCATCTCCAAACTCGATCGATCACGGCCTCCAAGTGCAGCTCTCAGTTCACTCGATGTCGGCCTCCAAGTGCATCTCCAAACTCGCTCGATCACGGCCTCCCAGTGCATCTCGAAACTCGATCGATCTCGGCCTCCAAGTGCATCTCCAAACTCGCTCGATCACGGCCTCGGAGTGTATCTCTGAGTTCACTCAATCTCGGTCTCCAATTGCATCTTCAAACTCGCTCGGTGACGGCCTCGGAGTGTATCTCTGAGTTGTAGATTGGTAGCTATATAGATACATAGATACATAGATGAGAATACAACCTGAATGCATGAGTTTTAAAAATCGTTGCACGATTAGTAGTAGCTATGAGTTCCAGGCGCACCAGCAGCGTTCCCAAAGAAGATGTTGTTTTTCCCAAAATGCTCTACTGTGATTCGAGGTGCTCCCAGATGCTCCCAGGTTTGTCGCCGGCACTCCCAGGTGCTCTGCTATGCAACGCGACCCATCGCCTGGGCGACAGGAAGAGTGTAATTCTCCGTCAGAGCCGTCAGAGCCGTCCGGAACACCCGGCTGTTTCAGACGGAAACTAGGGTTGTTGCTGATGGAGAACGGAACAGTTACCTTGTTACCTTGGGGTGTAATCCTTATACGCATCCTGAGTGAAGCTTTAATCATCTTTCTCTTTATTTGTCCAGAAGTCACTAAGGGCTTTTATTGATTAGAACTTAGGGTGGATCTCCCGGTGTTACAGCGTCAACGGAGCGTCAACGATATTTTCTGTGGTAAGTAAGTTAATTGGAAACCGATTTGCTCGCTGTTATCCATAACCAAAGTATGTGCAGCCTTTATAGGCAAAAGAGAAATTGACACGGTAACAGCCACATTCTGTAAGTGAGCGTCAATGGAGCGTCAACGGTTTTTGATCTTGTAAGTAAGTCCATTGGGATGCCATTTGCTCGCTGGTATCCATAATCAACATATTGGCAGCCTTGATGGGCAAAAGAGAAAGCGACATGGTCCCATCCGCAGTCTGAAAATGAGCGTCAACAGAGCGTCAACAATTTTGGCTGTTGCATCTTGTATAATCCAAGAGCTGTAATACATCATTTACCCGTAATCAAAGTATTGGCAGCCTTTATAGGTAATATCGTGTGTCGATACTGCTAAACCTCAAAATGAGCGTCAACAGAGTGTCAACAGATTGTCAACAGAGCATCAACACAGCGTCAACAGATTGTCAACAGAGTGTCAACGATTTTGGGTGTTGGATCGTGTAAAATCCAAGCGCTCTGCCATGGCATGTACCCATAATCAATGTATTGGCATCCGTTCTGAGCAAAAGCGATCACGACATGGTCACTGCCCCAGTATGAAAATGAGCGTCAACAGAGCGTCAACAATTTTGTGGGTTGCATCTTGTGTAATCCAAAGGCTGTGCTATGGCATTTATCTATAATCAAAGTATTAGCAGCCTTTACAGGCAATATTGTGTTTGTCAATACTGCTACACCACCAAATGAGCGTCAACAGCGCGTCAACAGAGCATCAACAGAGCATCAACACTGCGTCAACAGAGTGTCAACAGAGTGTCAACGATTTTGGGTATTGCATCTTGTATAATCCAAGGGCTCTGGTACAGCAGATATCCATAATCATCGTATTAACAGCTGTTCTGAGCAAAAGTGATCGTGACATGGTCACAGCCCCACTCTGAAAATGAGCGTCAACAGAGTGTCAACGATTTTGTGTGTTGCACCTTGTATAATCCAAGGGCTGTGCTACGGCATTTATGCATAATTGATGTATTGGCAGCCTTTATAGGCAATATCGTGTGTGTCGATATTGTTGCACCTCAAAATGAGCGTCAACAGAGCGTCAACAGCGCGTCAAAAGAGCATCAACAGAGCGTCAACAGAGCATCAACACAGTGTCAACCGAGTGTCAACAGAGTGTCAACGCTTTTGGGAGTTGCATCATGTATAATCCAAGGGCTCTGCTACGGCATAGACCCATAATCAACGTATTGGCTGCCATTCTGCGCAAATGCGATCGTGACATGGTTACAACACCTGTCTGAAAATGAGCGTCAACAGAGCGTCAACGATTTCGTGTGTTGCATCTTGTATAATCCAAGGGCTGTGCTACAGCATTTATCCATAATCAAAGTATTGGCAGCCTTTATAGGCAATATCGTGTTTGTCGATACCGTTACACCTCAAAATGAGCGTCAACAGAGCGTCAACACAGCATCAACAGAGCGTCAACAGAGTATCAACACAGTGTCAATCGAGTGTCAACAGAGTGTCAACGCTTTTGGGTGTTGCATCATGTATATTCCAAGGGCTCTGCTATGGCATATGTCCATAATCGATGTATTGGCAGCCATTCTGTGCAAATGCGATCGTGACATGGTCACAGCACCTGTCTGAAAATGAGCGTCAACAGAGCGTCAACAATTTTGTGTGTTGCATCTTGTATAATCCAAGGGCTGTGCTACGGCATTTATCCATAATAGAAGTATTGGCAGCCTTTATAGACAATATTATGTTTGTCAATACCGTTACACCTCAAAATGAGTGTCAACAGAGCATCAACACAGCATCAACAGAGCGTCAACAGAGAATCGACACAGTGTCAACTGAGTGTCAACAGAGTGTCAACACTTTTGGGTATTGCATCATGTATATTTCAAGGGCTCTGCTACGGCATATGTCCATAATCAGCGTATTGGCAGCCGTTCTGTGCAAATGCGATCGTGACATGGTCACAGCACCTGTCTGAAAATGATCATCAACAGAGCGCGAAGTATTGGCAGCCTTTATAGGCAATATGGTCTGTGTCAATGCCGCTACACCTCAAGCATCAATGGAGCCTCCACAATGTTTGGTCTTGTAAATAAGGTAATTGGTAAGTGATTTGCTCGCTGCTATCCATAACCAATGTATTGCCACCCACTATGTGCAAAAGAGCAAGTGACACGGTCACGGCGCCATTCTGACAATATCTGTCAACTCAGCATCAACTGAGGGTCATCAATTGCTGGTGATGTAGATCGGGTAATGAAGGCATCGAATGGATATTTGAGCTTATAATTGAACTATTGACCTCCTCCCTGGCCAAAAATACAAATCATTAAAATATTGTCGATCTCGCAACATGCAAAACATGCAAAATGTGATTACTGGATGTCAAATGATCAATTTTGATTGAGTACTAAAATCGAATAGCAAAGGTAACCATGTTATATGAATTTACAGATGGACCCACAGTACAACCTGGTGAGAACCCGCCTAATTCAGACAGGTAGGGAGATGTCGATGGAACCGTACCCGAATTGACAGTTCGGGTTTATTGACAACCCGGACTGCCAATCTGGCTGCAGTTCGGTTCTGACCCATACCTGGACCCGAAGTGACAGTCCAGACCCGTTGCTAACACTAGCCCACAGTCATATGCGAAGCCCAAATTCATGGGACCTCAAAACCGCCGTGATGGAAAGCATCCTGATGCTATGATCACAGACTTCAGAGTATTACTCAACAATACACATAACGCAACGCACCGCGCGGCAATATACAGCAGCACGCGGGAGTTTATAAAGCATAAGAGTCGTAACAAGATGTATATATCAGATAAACAACTGCACGCAATGGAGCTCTGTATTTACCATGGTATTAAAGTTCAAGTTGAGGGTTTAGAAGGTGAACGCATATCACAGATGTGTTGATGCACCGGAAGCCTGAGCTGGCGTGGAGGGGATCGACGGAACGACTGGGTGTGGGTAAAGCAACACCCGGGGAGGTGTTATGGTGCACTGAATGGGCGTCTCCCGTGGCAACTGCAACGACTATTCAAAATCATGCTGCAAAACGAGAATCGAGCTTTCGTTGAATACTGGTCAGCCCTGGCACTCACCACAATACCTGAAAACTCGGGTAACTTGGATCCCGTCTTGAAATTTGTGCAACTGAGAAAAGCACCGGCAGCCATTGCTTTGCAAGTTTTCAACGTGGGAAACATCGTCGGCTGCACACACATAATTCCAGAGATAGCTACTAGTAGTAAGACAGAAGACGAACGGAACGAGCGATGGATTGTCAATAGCCACATAGATCTGGCAACTTTCAATGATGTATATAATTAGTAAAGAGAGAATTGCATTTTGCACGCAGGTAGAAGGAACGCGAGGAGAGATTTTCGCGACGTCACCCATCCCATTAAAATCCCAATACAAGTGTGTATAATTAGTAAAGAGAGAATTGCATTTTGCGCGCAGGTAGAAGAAACGCGAGGAGAGATTTTCGCAATGTCACCCATCACATTGCAATCCCGATGCAAGCACGTACCCAATCAACCCATTCCGACGTATGGTCACAGTTGGCCACAACGCCAGAGTTTTCGTTTAAAATAGGAGACCGACAGAGCGAGAAGAAACAGTGAAATAGCGATCAGAGGGCGATATGCAATGCGACGTGAGGTATTGAGGCCGGGCGCAGAGTAATCTGCCACCAGTGTGTATCTGACGGCTCTGACGAAGCATGTCCACTCTGACGGAGCCATTCCGCCCGGACGGAAATATTTTTTGCTGATGTTCCATATCGAAGGGAAACCTTATTCCCAGTCACCGAACAAACGACTACATAATTATTCCTCAATGGGTCAGACCTAATAAGCTGATGTGTGATCAATATCAGAACTATTGCATCTCAAGACATGTAAAGTCATATAAGAGACATACTTGTAACAAATAATCAATATATCGGAGTCTGGTCAACCAAATGGACTTATCCCAATCAACCCTTACTTCGACTACACCTTGTGTGTCACAGGCAAATGGGATATGGAATTCATATATCCTGAGTGGTGTGGAATGCTCTCCATTCCATATATGGCAAAACAGTTCAGTTACCGATAACTGTATATTTGGCTCCAATCCAGTATAGTTTAACTAAAAGTTATGTTATTTACTGCGATTGTTAAACTGTTACGTACCCAGGTGGGTATATGAGAGAGCATTCTCACTGGCTCTTGGTGTCATGAATCTATTTGTTGATAATTGGCTTCTGATACGCTCATATTCATATGAGGTTTCACCAATAGCAATTATATCGCAATTTGAGCATATTACATTGAGGATGTAGTTAAATACTCCTGGAAGTTAGAACTTGACTATCAATGGTAGAGAAAACGGATGAAGAGGCTGTTACATATGTGAGCTCCGAAGCAGGCTTTGGTAGTCCTAGGATTGTTAAGGGAGTAAATCATCTGATATATAATCAGTGATACTGACATGGAGGAAGGGCATTGATAATGTACGATCGAATATACGATCCACAAGAAGATGAACTACGGATCACTATTCACCGTCTCGACCTGCACTGGGAAAAATGATTCTATGCGACGCGTAACTTATAGAGAAGCTGTTTTTGGGATGGTTATTCATAGCATATTTGATGCGTGGCACTATGAATGTCCTATGGACCTACATGTTGACTAGATTACAACAATACGCATGCGATTTTGTACACTGGATACTAAACATCACATTGCACATAACAAACTTGAAAGCAAGCTGCCAGATGCACTTCATTGCACGCTTCCAAGTACACTCCTGATTGCACTCGATTGCACACCCCCAGCCTGCTTGACTGTATGCTCCCAATTGCCCTCGATGGCACACACCCAGTCTGCTTTACTTACACTCTCAAGTAAGCTCTCAAGATGCTCTCAAGACGCTTCCAAGTATACTTCCGAGCATGCTCTCAAGGACGCTCCCAATTGCACTCGATAGCACACTCCCAGCCTGCTTTACTGTATGCTCCCAAGTAAGCTCTCAGGACGCTCTCAAGCATACTCCTGAGCACACTCTCAAATACTCTCCCAATTGCACTTGACGACACCTCCCAGCCTGCTTCACTGTATGCTCCCAAGTAAGGTTTCAAGGACGCTCCCAATTGCACTCGATGGCACACTCCCAGCCAGCTTGACTGAATGCTTCCATGTAAGCTCTCAAGATGCTCTCATGCACACTCCCGAGTACACTCTCAACTCCCAATTGCACTCGATGGCACACTCCCAGCCTGCTTCACTGTATGCTCCCAGTAAGCTCTCAAGATGCTCTCAAGCACACTCCCGAGCACACTCTGAAGTACACTCCCAATCTCACTTGACTATATGCTTCCATGTATGCTCCGGGGTGCTTGATCCAGAGACTTGCTAAGTTGCAGGGGCCAGGAACCAGGAGGCGGGTGGCAGGTGCCGCGTGCCGCGTGCCGCGTGCCGCGTGCCGCGTGCCATATGGTGACCAAAATCATGACGTCAGTAGATATCATCATAGTCTGAACCTAATCTTTAGCATGGCCACCGTGACAAGATCTCATGATGCCTCATGGTCATGGTGTTGACTATTGTAGCATTAAATTCCGCAGAAAAGGTAGACAATTCGATCTTGGGGTGAGCAGATCTCCCACTCAGATTTTCCAGCGGAATCTAGTACCCACTTTCTATCAATTGTGGGCGTATGTGTGCGCATTCGGTCTGGGGCTGATGGAGATCATGGCAATGGCAATGGTGATGGCAATGGCAATGGCGTTGGTGATAGTTATAGTGATTATAGTACCAGAAGTACTTAGACAAGTAGGTTGGCTACATCAACATCAGCATCAAAGCTTTGTCAGACTTAGAGCCTTCCACTAGCCAAAGCTTCCACAGATCTAGAGCCTTCTAGTATTAGCCAAAGCTTCCACAAACTCAAACTTTTCCATTGGCCAAAAGCTTTCCGTGGAAAACTCTACTCATCCCGAATATGCTCCTGCATGCTCGATCTAGAGACTTGCTGAGTTGCAGATGGCAGGCACCAGGAGACGTGAGGCAGGTGGCGTATGGCGAGCAGTGTTTGGTGGGTGGCATGTGGCATGTGGCAGGTGGCGGCCGAAATCATGAGGTCGGTCTATATCATAGTCTGAATCTTATCTTTAGTGTGCCCACCGAGACGAAATCTCACGATGTCTCATAACCACGGTGTTGACAATTGCAGCCTGAGATTCTGCAGGAAAGGTAGACAATTGGATCTTGGGGAGAGCAGATCTCCGACTCAGATTTTCCAGTGGAATCTACTGCTCGCTTCCCACCGATTGTAGCCGTAAGGGTGCGCATTCAGGGCTGATGGCGATGATGGCAATGGTGATGATGGCAATGGTGATGATGACAATGATGATAGTGTCAGTGATGGTGATTATAGTACCAGAAGCACTTAGAGAGGTAGGTTGGCTACGTCAACGTTAGCATTAAAGCTTTTACAAACTTAGAGCCTTCTAGTAGCCAAAGCTTCCACAGACTTAGAGCCCTCTAGTAGCCAAAGTTTCCATAGACCTAGAGCCTTCTATCAGCCAAAGCTTCCACAAGCTCAGGGTTTTCCATCAGCCGAAAGCTTCCCGTGGAAAACTCTACTCCTCCCAATGCAAGGCTCTCTCAAGAAGGCTCTCAAGCAGGCTTTCCAAGAGGCTTTCAAGCAGGCTCTCCAGCAGGCTCTCAAGTAGGCTCTCAAGCGGACTCTCAGCAATATTGTACAGTACGGGTATAGCAGCGGAGACTGCAGGCAGTGAAGACTGGTATAGATCAGTCCATCTCCGGCCTCCTGCTGTATATAGTTCCATAGGCCCACGTGCACATCTCTATGAATTGACTATAGATGACTATAGGCTGCACATCGCGCAGGGGTCTCCGGGAAGCTTGCTATGAGCTGCGCGTGTGTGCGTGTGCGTATAGTGCAGTCCATAGTCGATTTGCACTTTTGCCGATATGCTGTTTAAGTCTTAACTTTATACCCGTATACTATCTATTAGTTCTACATCGAAGTCAACGAGGATACTTATCTCTTAAAGTCCAGAGTTGTTTGTTCATTCTTCAGTTCTACATTGCAGATACATCTATCACTCTTAATACTTGGTTATTCTTAGTACCTTGGTGAAAGCAAGTCGATGATCAGGAAGAGAGTAAGATGATACTTTAGACTGTGAAAAAAGTCTAATGCAAACCCAATAGTGCGGTAGTCTAGAGAATACTTTTGTTAGGATACTCTTGAGTCGGCATTACTCCTTCTGCAGAGGTGAAACTAAATTGCTGATTCTTATAAGACAAGTTGATACTATATAGCGGAAGCAGAGAACGGAACAGTTACCTTGTGTTGTGTTGAGTGGTAATCCTTATACACATCCTGAGTGAAGCCATATTATCCTTCTATATCAGTCTAGAATTCTTTAGGGGGTTTTATTGATTAGGACTTAGGGTAGATCTCCCAGTGTTATACTCTGACACACTTGCCGAATACCCATGTTCTGGTAAGGTATTAATATCCTTGTAACAAGCACAGGAAGACTACATTGTGTGAGATGTTCCAACTGCTGAACAAATAAAAGCAAGATGTGAAAGCTGAAATTAAAAGCTGTCACATTTGTGCTTTTGATATTTTGTATGAGGATGACTCTAGTCAGGAGTATAAAGCTTTAAAACCACACATGAATGAATACAATATCCTATCACAAATTTATGGCATTATTAATGAGTCATTTAGAAAAGTTCCCCGAAAGACGCAATGAGACAATTATAGTGTCATAGTAAGAATTCTGATCGAGGTTCTTCCTGAAAACTTGACTATAAAGAGTTCCCATTGTTTTGGCAGTTAGAAGAAACAAGTTGTAGTAACAATCCACAGTCAGACATTAGCAGTAAAGAACACCTTAAAATATTATTAAGAATTCTATTTACAATTACTTCATATTTTCTTATTACTGTAAGACAAGTTCTACTGTACAAATGGCCGGAAGAAAATACCAGTTCCAAATTTACTTATAATATCCTTATATACCTTCATACCAACCACAAGTATTCAAAACAGCAACAAGTCACGTGGTCACCAATGTTGGAGATCTATATGTTTGTTTCAAAAAATAGCATCAAGATTAGTTGGTGCTCCTGATCCTTTACATCACAGATTTAGTTGGTTTTAAATATGAATTCTGGAGGTACATTCATGCTGGACTCACCTCTAACAAAAAATATGGGAGAGAAGTTATTCCTTACGATATTTCTAGTGATGATTACTGGTATTAGTTTGTTTTTGGAAAAGGTTTCAAGAAGTTCAGTCTTGGAATCAAATGAGGAAAGAATAAGAAGAACATTGTGATTAAGTGGATGTACTTAGTTCTAATAAATGTTGTATTTATTTTTGGAATTAAGAACCCCTGTAACAGAAACAAGAATATAAGCAGCTTGGATAAATGGGTAAGATGGGGATAGTGGGTTTCAAAAGGGTGAAAAAGCTGAAGATTCAGTTGCCAATATCTTTTGTTTTTGCAGAGGAAAAATATATGCAGACACTGTTGGATTTTCTTTTTTATATAGATGTTGATAGAGTTAGTAGAGTGGTGGAAAAGGTGGAAAACTCAGATCACAAGAAGTCAAGTGATGGGGGGGTGGAAAACTTGATGTTGGTTTTTTGGCAGTTTTCATTTTGTTTTTTGGGGAAGTGGGACTTGCAACTTTGCTTTTGTTTCTTTATGTTACAGAAGAAGCAGGGAGGAAATGTGTTAGGTATATGCTATGGTCGCAAGCGGTTGAATGCAATGATTACAAACAAACAAACCACCCCCTCCATTCGCATGCATACTATATACCAATATCCGCCGAAAAGCCCAGACGGATGCGTGGAGTAACACTCACGATCAAACCAAGTTGAGTCGCATCGACTCTCCATCCCCACAGCCAACGTCCTCTCATTGACAATAACCTCCACCGCTATGTTTCAAATTGTACACCCCGTGTTGCACGCCGCACCTGTTGAATCCTCAGGAGTCAGAGTTATTTATGGGGAGCTATACATATTTCAATCTGCCATAGCAAAGACAAACAGCCCAGCACTTAGGTTTAAGATGCTGAGTGTATACTGAAGATGGCTTTTACCTCACAGACGAACCAGCAGAAATTGCACCAGAACCGCGTATCAGCGACAAGCAGAACTGAACGCCACTTCGCCGCTTCTCCAAAGGGTAGGTATGTACGCCAGGAATTAAGTCATGAATCCATAGAGAGGGAAACGAAACTGAATTGGAAGAGAGTTCGATGTACCACCTATTATAGACAACGCACCCATTGAGCCTTCGGAAGGAGGGGGTGACGCTGTATATGCTATAGGTGGGGTATTTATGAAAGGGAAACATCTGAAAGATAAACGTGGTATATATTCTAAGTCTGTAGACTCGAGCACAGTGTAATATACAAAAGGAGTACGATGGAACAATGCCGCACAAAGAGATTGTAAGGAAATCGGTGAATCAAAGTTTTGTAACGCTTCAGAATCCGTGCGCCCCTCGGGTACTCATCGACGAAGTCTGATCAGTCAGAGAAAAGCCGATGGGCTGCTGGTGTCGAGGGAGTACCAGTGACATCGTAAACATTACTGTCGACGATGATGTACATTCCGTCCTCGGGGATTTTGTGGGCTGCGACCTCGGAGACTTTGAATTCTTTCGACATAACGTTGTGGTAGTTGGGTATCTGTGCTGGAGATGAATTAGCGTTGTAAGTAGGTAAGCAGGTAAGGGGGTGTCATGGTAGGTAAACACTCCACTGCTGCCGTGAAGAGTAGTGATAGAAGTTGCGAAGAAGCAGGTTGAGATTTCCCGAGGTTGTGGTACCTGGATTTGTTCCCTCCCAAGCCAATGACAAAGAGACGCCCTTGATTGGATGCCTCGGCCAATGTTGGCTAGGCGGCTCGTGATCCTACGACAACATAGTCATAGTGCCAAATAAAGAAATGAGACTAGATAGTGAATGTTCTTCTTACGGCACTCTAATTCTCTAGAGCAGATCTATCAAATTGGGAGCTCAAGATCGACAGACAAATGGGATAGAGATTATATTGAGTCCAGCCATGCATATGTCGACATATTGCTGCATACACAAAAGTATACCTCCTTAACACCAAGCATCACTCATCTACTAACTATGTCTGAGTTGATGGGAGAGTCGATGACTCTGGTAGCTCCTCATTCTATCTTGGCTGATCTTGCGTGTAACCTGAGTGTGTGGTTATGATGTCTTGTGACAGTAGTCGTCATACGTAAAGACTAGCCAGCGTCCATATAAGCAATACGGCTGTCAATATTCAGGCTGATGAGAATTTCTGGTATATCGGCCATTAGAGAGCAGTGAGCATTACGTCTCACTATGGACGTGGGTGCACCGGGTCTATGACCAGTCACTTCAAGGCAGTTAACTTTGACTATTTGTTAATAAAGCTGTCTATAGGGCCACTGCAGTTTCTGTTATTCGCCACGACCAACCACCGGACATCCTTGGGATTTCTCTGTGAAATACAGCAGACGAACTCATGCAGGTATACCTCATGTGTAGTTAACTACCCTGATATACCTTACTCCGGTTTGGATTTTCCCTGCAAGACTACAATCGGGCAGATTCCCTAGAACCACCGCAGCCAACCGTGATCAATGTCCCGGCTTAATGATTACTCTGAGCATTCAAATCTGCGGCCGTACCACAAACTCAAAATAAATATATCCAACAGATACGGTCATAGAGTTATGAAAACAAGGCTATACCGGGCACTCAGAACTGTTTCTCCAAGTTGCAGCCCATAATGGAGTTTTATGTCGTTATTGATATTAAAGCAATTCGATTTTCAGTAACCTCCCTAATTCCCATAACGGCTACTGACCCATATGTCGACCCCGGAGTATGGCTTCGCAAGTAATCGTAGGACCGACAGACGGCTTGACATAAGATACACTTCGAAATTTGCCGTTGTCCCAACCACAACCGTGCTCAATAGCTATTACACTTAGGCCTGCTACCCTTGACATCTTCCTACGAGCACATGGCATCCGGAGCCAGGTTCCCCCTTTGGCACCCACCTCCGGATCCTGGGTCGCTTATTGGCGCATGCATGCAGTGCAAGTTCATGCACGAAACCGCAAGATTTTTGAATATTCTCAGTTGGTGTGCCTTCTGACCAGATAATGATAAGTCCCCAGCAGCAGGCCTCATATTTACTTGAAGGTGAGTCCAGTTGTCTACCTCTCCCCCATAATTTTCTACCGCTTAAGTACATACCACCGCTAATTGTCTTTTAACAGAAAGACCAACTACAACAGATAGATATCACGAAAGTTCCAATCTAGCTCGCGCAATCCTGGGAGCTCTGAACAGCTATTCTGCTCCGGGCATTTTTTGACAGGGACGAACACTGATATTAGACCGGTATATTACGATGACTTCTGTTCCGGCGATCGGCAGGGAACAGCTGCTTATCGGTATTCGCGCCCAGGAACTGCTGACAGCCGCCAATGTAGGGTACGAGGCAGCTGTGAGGGGGCTGCTGGACGCCGGTGCTGACCCCAACGCTGCTGGTGGAAACGGAGATTGAGCACTGTTGTTAGGGTGCGACATGTGAACATGAGGCGATTGTAAAGATGCTGGATGGCGGTGCCGACCCCAATGCTGCCGGTAGAGATAGAGGTCGAATACTGCCGTCAGTGGCCCAGAGTGGAAATGAGGTGATTGTGAAGATGATGTTGGACACCGGTACCAGCGAGGGCGTGATAAGGGTGGGATAGCACTGCATCGGACAGTCATGTACGGGCATCCTCCAGTGGTAAAATTACTGAGTAAACCAGGTGCGACTGTTGACACCAACAATAAACGAAATTTCGCTAAGTAAAGCACAGACATGAATAAACAGGATTTTAAAGGCGGAACGCCGTTACATGTTGCATCCTCAGAGGGTCAACAAAAAATTCTTAACTACTTTTTAGAGATTAGAGCTTCGGGCCTTGACGCTCTAGATGATGCTAGGTTGACTCCCTCGAACTTTGGCACGAAATGGAGGATATCAGAAGGCACTCATACGTCTCTCGGAAGCAGAAGAAAAAAGCGGAAATCGTTGCTAGATGTCATTGCGTATCGCTATATATATTGCAATGGTGGAGCAATTGATTGGGTTGGGAGCCGATATACAAGGAATTACGATGGAAAAAATGGCGTGATGTGTTTGGAGCCACCGACGAAGGCGTTCTTTTTATCGTTAAAGTTGAAACCAATTCGCCTTCCGTCGTTCCTGAATCCCTCATTTAAGCTCCCAATTTCGACCCAGAGCTTGATCTATCGAAGGTTTATGAAAACGGTGCTGCTGTGGAGTGTATATAGTGTCCGGCGGTTCCGGACACAGCTTCACCTAACCAAACCTAGAGAGTAGTCCAGGTTGGTGGTATATTCAGGTCGGCGGCGTGATTCTACTCCTAGTCTTGTTGGGATGGGTTGTTTTCAAGTATGTTAAGGTTCGTATCCCGTTTCACATGGATTCATAAATATTTTGTGAAATACCTATAAAACGTCTTGACAGATCGAAGAATATCTTGAGAATACAGTTAGCAACTACCTTGATTGTAAGGCGCATCAGGTCGCGGAGAAACTCAGGGGTGTTAGGTATAAGAGAGCAAACGGCAATGATGGCCCAGAGAGGGGAAGGCGGAAGATAATGTAGATTTTATCGTGTGATTCATGTATGGATCTATGTTTTCTGTTTCCGTGGTGTTCTTGTTGACTTTCTATGATGATGACTCGCGCTTATGGGTCTCCTTTTATGTTTCCTTAGAATTCTGTCAATGAGAGAAGACTATGTTAGGAGGCTTTAGGCGCGGCTACAGACAGCCTTCTTCACACATCAATTACTAGTTAATAAGATCCCTTAAATACGAACCAAGACGCCAGTCTCTATGTCTATGTTCCACTATCGCCGATATGCTGGATGTGACTGATTCCAATGTAAACTTTTTGGTACAAGGAAGTAGCGGGATTCTCGGCATCAATGAAATAAAGGATCTTAAGCAACAGTGAAGGAGTGATGAGTGAGTGAGTATGATGTTGCGCTACTACTCGTCGAAAAATCAAGTATGGGGACAACTACACCCTCGCCTATGCTAACTGGAATATGATGGGGTTAGGGTATCAGGTGTCCCCCATACTTGAACTTTCGACGAGTAGCCACCGGTTTAGATATTAGGCTGGATAGCCGTAGATTTTGCGTTGTTGTTTGCTTCGATCGTACGGTATCACTCGCAGTTGTCGTCATCCAAATCGGGTGCATTCGCATCTTACTCACTCGAACACTAGAGCCTGATTCAAGTGCTCCTATACATAGAGAGATGGACGGGCCACTAGGAAAGCCTGGCCAGCGGGACGCCTAGCCAAAATGTTGACCGAAAGTGATCAACAACTTGGAAATTAGCAAGTTGTCCTATTGAATGGGCTATCCCAATGTCCCGTCTGCCTCTTTAGGGTTCCGGGCGCGGCAGGCAAAAGAAGGCAAAAGAAAGAACACAAGTTTCGAACCTTGGTGTTGTTGTTGTTTATTCATACTGTATTCACTCTTACTAGAGTATGACAGGACCTAATACCCCCTCCGCCTCCGGGCGAGCCGGCTAGATGGCGGAGCTCCCCCCCCGCTACCCTTCATCCCCGCTGACAAATGAAAGTAGAACCTTGGTGTTTGCAGCACCTGGCGTTTAGAGCACCTGGTATTTATAGTACCGTGCAACTGTCAGTCAAGCTAGGCATCAGTTCATATTTGTTGGGAGATTTAGATAGAAAACAAGGCTTTCAACAATGCGTCCGATTGGTAGAGAGTGACGCCTGCAGTAGGGCAACGGAGCGAAGGGAAGATTTACACTACTCCGGTCCTACAACCACTACCTTCTGGCACTCGAGAGTGGAATGGCCACGGTATTACTTTCAAACTTGTGCCCGACGCGAGCAGGTATACCAGCATGCAGCCGTGACAGCCTGGTCGCAGATCGATAGCATAGAGAATCTAATGAAGTAGGTAGAACCTAACTAGTACTCGTGAAGGATCTAAAAGAAGGCTCGCCGGAAGCAGCCGATCGGAACGGATACCCCGAAATCACCTACGTTGCACAATCTATTAAAGTCTTGGAAATGTTACATGATGATTTCAGTCCCGGGGATGACCTGGCAGGGAAATCGTATTGGACGCCTTAGTGAAACCCCCACGCAACGACTTCGTGGGGCTCAATAGTAGCATCGGGAACCCTGAGTCGATTTCGTTTGCTACGGGACGCGTATCCGCGCCAGGCTGAGGTTGTAGGGATCCCTCGACGAGGAACTTCACATCATGGTGTTTTACTTATACCCAATCCAGTTCAGTTCCTTGTCGTTGAGGCCAGTACTCCCCCAATCCCCGGCGTGTTCAATTCGGAGCAGGTACAGAGCTTTTGTGGTAGGCAAATTGCAGTACCATTATCAGTATGCAAAAGTTGACTTTATTTTGTGTCAGAATTTTATATTGCCAGAAAATGCGTATGTAAGCATATGCCTCCGTATGAACGCGCGTGTACCGGAAAATCTTTGCATTGACCTTATGCAACCGTATAATTGTTTGTAGCTTGCTACTTAATGTCAACGACAACTGCCTTGAAGAGTTGAAGCGGGATATATCGAGGTGGCAAGAGCAACTAGACGAACAGAGCCGTATTTTTCAGTTACATCATAATAGAACGTTTTGCAAGGAACTATCATGGTATTCGAGCTTCCAGATACTGTATTAGCTACTGAAGTTTAGACATCAGCAATCAGCACAAAGTATCTATTTACCTGTTTATGTGCCTCTGTCAGTGTCAGCAGGCCAGTGTCCAAGCAGTAAAAGTTGTCAGCACCTTCAAATTCAATTCTATACTATACATTTTAAACAAATCCATATAGCGGGGTACTTTCCCACTTAATCCACCCTTTACCCTATCCGTTCTCACTCCATTTCTTATGACACACCACGAATTGAGAACTTCTTCCCTGCACCGCCATCATTTCCATAGCCCTGTCCATCTCTTCTGCAACCGTCAGCACTGGCTGTCCAATACGATATTGTCTGTCAGTAGCAGACAGTGTCCGAACCTCAGTGGCCGGTAAGTACACTGTATCCTCGAACGTCCCTCGGAGCCCATTCGAATGGCTTATCAACCCTCCTCATATTGATATGACGTGCCACAAACTAGTTCATAATTATGCGTTCCTGAGACAGTGTCGATTCTACGCAATAAAGGTGATTGCGGCGTGCGGGGGATATTGAGCTGAACTCGGACATATCCGGAATCAATTTGAGTAGAATAGTACGTAGCAGAATTAGGGAGCCAGTAATGACCCAAGAGTGGAAGTTCATCCTGCGGGGCATCCGCTGATTGCGCTCCTCGCGGTAAGTCGGGCTTGGCTCTGCGAAGTTAGATATTAGACATTATTTAAGGTGGAAGATAAGATCAAGAATTCGAAGAAATTAAGTTACGAAAGTAAGGTAAGGTTCGGGGGTTAGGGTTATATTAAGAAGTTAAGCTTTAGACTACTTTCCTCGTACGTCACCGCTCCATGTGGAGAATATAACACCAATATCTAGTTGCTGATCTGTTGATATTGCGCGTATTCGAAACGATTCCGCAGGTATATGGATGACAAACCATCATCTCAGCAAACTCCTCAGTCATGGAGTCAAACAAGTGGAGAATTGGTCACACCTTGGTATGGAACGATTGATTTTGTGTTAGAAAGCGTAGAATTACTAAGATTACATTAAGTTTGGAGGAAGAAGGTTGGCGATGGCCGGAATCAGCGGAAAGGGTAGCTCCAACGAGGGCTTTTAATAGTCGCTGTGCTGTAAATTGACGGTGCTGTTCTGCGGTTCTGGAGACGTCACACATGGAGATGAATTTCCTGTTGCTCGCCCAATGAACCCGGCTGGTTTTGTGTATAGACTTCGGTGGAGTTAGGGCGCTGGCCTTTGCGGTTGATGATGAATCACCGTGCCAAAGCGGAATGTCATCTGTGGCATGAGGATGATTTGTCATCGTAGACGTAAGGTGGGAGATGTGTTTGTTAGGTGTTAGGGAGTACAAGGGAGTACTATAAAACCAATAAAGTGCAACCCGGCTTCAGGAGAGGGACCTGTAGTGAGGATGCTAGGCCCGCAACATTGCAGATCACTCATCGGAAGTTAAACACCCTTTCTGGCGGTATTGATTCTTGTGACAGGACCACCATCACAAGGGAGTAGGCTGCAGTCGGGACCATTTTCTATTGGCGAAAATCAGCTGCTGGCGGGAGTCGAAATTTTACCAGAGTTCAACAAGGGTCACAGGTAGAGCCAGCTGGATATCATTTGTTGACCAGGTGTTTTTATTTCATGCGATTTAGACTTAGAATTTGTCCAGATGACCGGATTCACAGCCAGCTTAATTGTAGAAGTTGTACATAGTATTTGCATGGACACAAATATTGCCACAGATCGAATCTCTCGGACAAATCGGACTATAGTGGAATAAACCGGCTTCTTCTGTCGACGTTTCTCGCCCAACTAGATAAACACCTTAATATGTCAGATGCTGGAGATAAACATTATGTGCAAGCCAGGTTCGCCATCCAGCAATGACCCGGTCCCAACACTCTGGCGCCTACCTAATGACTGCATCTTACCATTGCAAGCACAACGCATTAAGAACCTAAGTATGTATCCGAATAAAACGAGCGAGACGGATGCACCGCATATGTTACTGCGCATTCTGACTTTCTTGACGCTGGTAATTACAGCCTAAAATATCGGATAAAGTGCCTAGGTACGTATCCGGATCGGTATAAAACCTTATGGACTCGGCTCGGAGGATTGATTTGGACCTCTGAATTGCCGTCCCAATGCACTATGGGAAACTGCAAGACATACTGCATTCTCCCCTCTTGATAGCTCTCCGCCCCCAAAGTGCAGATCTTCAGGGAAAGTGCGGATCTTTTACGCCGCCGTCGCCATGGGATTAGCTTGACAATAGTACTACATCGCACGTCTTGTCTTGCATTGGAACTAAAACCATGTGCTGATCACGATTCAACGGGTGGGGGTCAGTCTCATCCCAACTCGAGATGCCGGACAGCCATTGTGTCTCTGCGAATACTCTAACTCGCACCATCACTGTACGATTGATGCCTACAGAGAGCGACCATGGTTCAGGTGATCTGCAATGCGTGAACTAGTCAACGTGAAGAGAAGTAAGGGACGGCTTCTTGCAGTTGGTTGAACATATATTTGCCGTAATTTTACGTACTAGAACTGCCGATTGGTGTAGCTGTATTGAAACAAACGAAACAAAGTCAAAGAGTGACCTAGCTTCGGGTGAATTGTGTCTTCCACGTGCATATATGCAAATCCCGCCGCGAGTGTGATATTGAGCTGAAGTTGTGAATGTGACATGTCTTGTATCCGTTCTCGTTTTGAAGAACCGACACAAAATTTGCTCCTGCTACACAAGAGCAACGTGCAACATGAATTCTATCCAGATTGCATTCGTCTGCATGTGACATGTCATAGCAGAGTATAAGTCGCGTGGTCAACTACCGCATGTCAAGCAAAGATGATCTGATACACTGAATACGTCACTGAGACCTGGCGTTAGGAGAGTAGTGATGGTGTTTTCCTCAGAGTAGTAAACATTGCGCGGTCAGACTCAAGGGTGGGGTGCAGGTGGGGTAAACCTCTAGAGTGAAGTCTTGGACAGTCATCAATCAACTTAGCATATATTGGTGATTTTGTATGCTTGTGTGTCTGGGGATAAGGAGGTAAGAATCAATATATATATTTCGAGGTTTCGTAGGCAATTGTTACAAAGTGAAGTCCAAGTCAGAAGTGCCGAGGTCGGGTAAGTGAAGTGCTACACGCGATAGCGCGGTAAATTAGCCGGCCGCTTATCTGTGTGTGACTATTTTTGTTTACCTCCGAGTACTGCCATCAAAAGACCCCGGACTGCGTTCACCCACCCTCAGAGACCGTCCGTCGAACGAAAAACTTCTCCTCAACCGATAAAAGCTGAGTAGCTACTAAATTCAGTCGACCTCAGCTCAGTTGACTGACGCCCTAGAGTAGTAACAGATTGCGAATTTGGTCCAACGAAAGACGACCCCGCTGATTCATAATCATTCCAACGAATTTCGTCGCAGATACATTTCGAGCTGAGGCATAGTATCGGCCCATACCGACAATTCTAGTCCCCTTATCTCATTGAGTCCTATCTATCGGGTAGTTGGGGGGCTAGAAGCCTGTCTCCACTTGAATACCCGTCAGACACGAGACCACATGGCCCGCTCTCCTTGCTGGATTGGATTATATCATCTCTTTGAACTACCAACATGCGGAGAATCTTGCAGCAGAGACGTCCAGTTGAATTGAGGGAATGCCCTGGCAAGGGGGAAAGGGTGGGGGTGGATGAGTGCACAGTGCAAGGTTCACCGCTCGTAGCGCATGCTATGACTGTGAATCGATGTACATATGTACTTATCGAGGCTTCACGTTTGTTCCTCCTCGAATGTTGCTATGTGGCTGGGTACAAGACTGCCGAGCAAACACTATATCAGAGACACAGCATGCTATGCTGATACGCCTTGAATAATACGACACAGAGCCTCGTATATCATGATAGAATAGCCACACTGTGCTCCAGAAAGTGGGATGATTGCTGCTGCCTGTATGGAGACCCCCATTCTGGGGAATAATTGTGCAATTAGGAACTTCGATCGACCCCCATTCTTGGGAACAGTTGTGTTACAAGGAACTCCGATCGACCCCGCCGCTTTATTTTATCAGAAACCGCGTGTATCATGTTTCAATCGTATCACTTTGGGCGCCGGTCACGGCAGTCTGAACTGTGATTGTGGAGTAGTCAATGGGGTGGTGGAAGGTGTGGAAACCGGGTCATAACGCGGCAAGGGACTGCTAGAAGAAAAACAAATTCCAATGTGCTCAATTTGACATGTCAGTTCTAGGGATTGCACAATCCCGGTCTCCGAACACTATGTACTATACTTTCAGCTCAATGCACGCACGACCTTTGTGCGCAACGGATGGTAGCACGTTTCTGAAGTTACCGCCCCTTCGGTTCTGGTAACGGACACCAACACCAATGTTTAGTAGTAATGTTTAACTTCACTATTATGGAGTAGCTATATGTGTATGCACTATTACTCTTTAGGTCGGTATGAGACACATCGTCGATCCTTATAACGAACGGCCGTCAACCGTAGGCGTCTCGGTGTAACAAAGTTATTTCAATATAGCACCTCGCAGGTACAACGGCACACTGATTATACCTACTAAATGAGGCACCTGTATTATGGATGGAATTCGGGGCGAAGGAGCTTTCCGAAGAGTACAGGCACAGTTCAACCCTCTGCATTATACGGACGAGGCTACAGCGCATATATGGCGACGGTCATGTTTTGTCTCAGGTTACTTATGCATGGTATGAGTTATGAGTGCAGCCCGCAGTACCTAGTCCATTTCAAGAGGAAGAAACTGCTGTTGTTCTCCTTCGATTATCAAAGTATTGCTTTTGACGTTCAGCTTGAAGGTACCAGTCAGGTTACACTGATATATGCCTCGGGTTTCGCGGCTGCTTATATGTTTTCAGCGCCTACCCTTATGCGAGCCTAACCCACTAATCATTATCACCGATTCGGGAACTAAGCAGGCTGCAAGGAGTATTTTCAACTGTAAGGATCTAAAGTCTATCCCGATTTGTACAACGTCATCGTCATCGTCGTCGTGGCATGCTTGGGAAACTGAGCATTACATCTCATAAACGTCCACAACTAGTTCATATCTATACCGGTGTGCGTAGGCATCATTCATGCCTTAATTTTTCGCCCTGATCTCCTCAGTGGATACCGCAGGGCTTTCTATCTGCATTGAGTACGTACTGATAACGTTAACTGTGCATGGTCAACTGACATCAGTTGATTGCTTTGCTGTTTGGGGGCCCTCAGAAATAATAGCTCAGGAGGAACATGAGACCGAGAGGGCCAATAGAACTGTGGTTTATATAATCCTGAAGCCAATGGCAGCGGAGGATGACAATCGTATTAATGTATTGAGACGAAGTGCAGTAATCTAACCCTAGCCTTGTTTGATACGTTTCTGCACTTGTGTGAGAGTTTTGTGCGTCTTTGACCTACTCCGATACCTAGCTAATTTTGTACCTTCAGTGACCGAAGGTGACTATCATTCCTTGACAAGTATAACATATTTTACGTTATGTTTTCAAAACACCCTTTAAGAACAATGAAGCCTGTAGTGTATGGCGCAGTTGGTAGTACGTCATATCAACAAATTGAGAGCTTCAGTGTTATTGGATGGCGGAGTTAGAGGGCTTTGGAAGACTGATAATCAGTCAGCCTCTCGGAGTCCCCCTCTATTGGTACTGTTACGTTGAGCACAGAAGGAGGGGTAGTTAACTGGATTTGCCGCGCTGTCAGGGTACATCGTTTCGGCAGTTTGTGAGTGGGCTAGGTGTTTTGTGAGGTTAGCTAGTGGATCACAACAACCTCCACAAAGTGAACGACCATCGATGCATCCTCCCCGGCGGGGCTGCAGGCTATGTCATCTCAAAGGCCATTTTTATCAAATACCCAGCCATTCAGGTCGACATACAGATACCCACCAAACCAACACCTTATTCTAAACCATCGGTAACGGTGATGTAGGACGAGAGCATTGGTCCCTTATCCTTCCTTCTCAAGTACCAAAGACGGGCAAGCCCATTCTGCATAGCTATAATGCATGTCTTCTTCTTTTTCATGATCACATCATCTGATGTTGGTTTATTTCCTGCCCAGCGGATCCAAACTTGACATATGTTGGCTCATGCATTGCTTCAGGTCAAAGCAAGCCCGCCCCAGGATACGAAACTTTACTCTACACTTATTCGGCTCCACAATCTCCTCCGTCCCACACCTCCCTGTCTGCCACGCGCCTAAGCCTTATCCTTTCACCTAGAGTCAAAGCCATGCAACCGAAAAATGTGTTGTATTGGGTGTAATGGCTCTACTAAGGGGGACCAAAGTAGGGGAGAGGCGGAGGAGCGTTCATAAAAGGTCACTATTACCCCGCCGTTAGATTGGAAATAAACTACACATCTATCAGTGTTCCCCAGAACTGAGATTCAAAGCTAGAATTACCTATTTCAAACTGGACTTCTTCTCAACATCTCTTAGCCCCCTCACAAAAAAAAAAAAGGCACGTTTCCGGAACACAACCCCGCCACCATTAGCACGGTGTTCCCACCATACTAGAGGTTTCCTTGCGTTTGTTTGGTGGTCCGGTGGCCGAAACGCACACTATCATATCTGGACCCTTTCTTCTCGATCTCTCGGTCAGATCTTCAGGTCACCATAAACTTCGGATATCGGCGCAGTATCTACGCGACTCCGCCTCTTACTGTACCGCTCCGTCATAAGAATACAAAACAGCGGCCGCCGCTTCACAAAAAAAGTTGTCTGCTTCACACACCCCAAAATCGACAGCACCATGAATATGAGTTGTTCAAACTCACACCATAATCTACGCCACGGCGCTTTTGCGGATCACTCTTCCCCACAGCCCTCTGTTCGTCCTTCACTTGACCGTCAATTCGAGCTTGGAGAGGTGCTTGGGTCACAATTCCCCCCTGAGCAGATACTTGCATTCCCAATTACGCCTCCACCAACCGACGATGACACGGATTTGGATCCTCGAGCTGAGAGGACCCTGTCGACAGCGACACACGTGCTCTCAACCGAGGCAACTGCCTTATCATGCCTTTCGCGATTATACGCAACAGATCCGTTGTGTCGCAGTGAATTTTTGAAAGCGGTGGAAGCAATTGTCGACTCGCAGGAGAAGGGCGGAAAGATTATCGTAATTGGTGTTGGGAAGAGTGGCAAGATCGGTGACAAATTAGTTGCCACAATGGTATCATTGGGGTTAATGACGATATTCTTGAACCCGGTTGAGGCTCTGCATGGTGACCTAGGAATTGTTAGGAAAGTGAGTGTCTCGAACTTTTCAATTTATCGTCACTCGATTCATGAATATTTGTTTACCTTCCCCTGTGCTTTGTTTTGTTTTTGTTTCCCGTTTTATTTTATTTTTGACGCCCAAATTTATACTTTTTTTTGACTTATGCATGTCGGTCTGTGTCCGCGCCCGAGTCCTCGGGCGCGGGGTTGGGTTTTCTTCGGATTACCACAGTTCTGTCTTATTGTGCACATGTCGCTGCATTCATTCTGCAGGAAGCATGCATATACCAATTCCCCTTCAACGCTACGCGCCCAATGCATCTCATCTCTTTGCCACCCATCACATCCCTTCCATGTTCTTTCCATTCGTTCTTCTAATCTTCCCTCTCGCACATCTGTGAAATAATTGGAGAGGGTAAGATGAAGCGGATGGAATTGACGGCGTCGCCGCATACGCATGGCAACATATATTATGCATAAAACGTTTTGGCTCACGTCTGGCGGGGTGGTACTCACAGAACGATATATTACTTCTAATAACCTTCTCCGGCAAGACACCCGAGCTACTTCAGCTACTACCGCATCTGCCCGCGCAGTTGCCCCTCATTGTGCTGACCTCCCACACGTCCTACCACACCTTACCCCTCATCGGGGATCGCGATAATGTCATCCTTCTCCCTGCTCCGATTCCTGAGTCAGAAGTTGCCAGCTTCGGGATCGCTGCCCCAACGACATCCACCACCGTCGCCATAGCTCTTGGGGATGCCCTTGCACTCTCCGCGGCAGATAGGCTTCACGATGGCGCAGAGGGCGGCATGGGCCCGCGAGAAGTGTTTAGAAAGAACCATCCTGGAGGTGCAATCGGAATGGCCAACAAGATGATGACAACCAGCAAGGGGGGAGTCGAGCGAATACGAACATTGGCAGTACAATGGACAGATATACCGATTGCCGATGACGGACACGAGATTATTAGTCCTACGACAGAGATGACACCGCCTTCGCCGGCAATGTCTGAAACCTCGTCGGAAAGCGACATTGACCTTGGTGACTGGAGCAGCAACAATGTCACTATTGCAGCTGCTGCAGGAGGAAACACCAACAGCACCTGCAGCAGTAGCAACAGGAAGGTTTGCTACAACAGTCTCCGGGTACTGGATTGCCTTCGTATGGCCGTTGGAAGTCCTAAAGGGTGGTTGCGGACTGCCGACGGAGGTCTTATCCCGCCAAAGAAGCTGCAGGGCTGCCACAACCTTATGGCGGAGGTGTACTCGCCCAATTTGGGGTTGGTGGTAGATGTCAACGAGCTGGTTAAAATCCCGGCTGATACTGCGGTGAAGGAGGCGGCCAGGATCCTGCACACGAGGCGGCAACTTGGTGAGGTGGTGGATGACACTGTGGTTGTGGTTGTTGAGAACGGGAAAGTCTACGGCGTGCTGGAGGTGAGAGATGTCATCGAACAGGGTGATCATTGAGCCCTTTTTGGACCTTATTGCAGCGACAGATATTAATAGTCTCGGCGTTTTCCAGCGTCTGAAACTAAGATATTAATATTTCTTTTCTCTTGGGGGGGGGGGCAGGCGGTGTAATGGGTGCGCGTCTCTTTTTAGTTCTTTTCATCTGCACTCTTGAACACCAGTTATGTCATTTTGGGAAGGATTGGGATTTAATACCGGTGTGCATTAAGGCAAGTTATGATTACTTTCGTTAGACGTTTTCTTTTTGCATATTCTCCTATTCTTCCTTTGATTTGCTTCGTCGTTGTTGGACATCTCTGGAGGGAGTTTTCTGTCTTTATGATCTTTGCAGCTGCTTGCATATGTCGATTTATTATTATCATTACTATCATGGTGGCCGTTCACGCAGCTAGGCTGCAGTGCCACCCGCTTCACCTTGGGAGGAGCCGGCCGGTGATGCCTGGTTCCTTGGTCTCTCGTACTTCATTGCTTCTGTCTGGCTTTTTCGTTAATGCACTCCACACGTCATTTTTGCGGCATGAAATACCGCTGAGTATGTATCACGACAGAATAGTTGCATCTCGTTTCTTTTTGCTTTGCTTAGAGTATCTAGTAGAGAGTATCTAGTAACTACATCCGCACTTCACACATATGGCGATGTTTTTCTACTGGTTTTCCCTTTAAAAATGCAAAAAAGCAAAGAATTTGGCCAATTGGGGGGAGTGGGTATGAGAGTTGAAAACGGGAACCTTTCCATCAAATCATCATCCCCTCATGAGCTCACCGCCCCACCGACGATAACCTAAAGCAAGTACGAAACTGATACCTTCCGGGCGTCCTTATGCATGTCAAAGAATCCTCGGTGATAACGGCAAAGAAAAAACAACTGGGGTTGACAGTTACGCGAACCTGGTTTCTGGAATGTGGTATTTTGCTTCTTCATTATTAGTCTAGATTGAAGGCTTCGCTTCTCCATGCCGCAATAAGTAGCAAGGCGTATTTTGTTTATGCGGTGCGGTATCAGGTTTCTGCATAGGCTGGGTAATTCGGGCCAGGCGTTTGTAAGTCATGATAACGCACTCGCTCCCCGAATTCTGAGGAAAAAGAAACATAACCTACAGAATGGGCTGAAAAAAATTATGCATATCTTATAACCTAGTACCTAGTCGTATACATAAGCCGGGATTCGGATAAACCCATGAGTTTGAATAATGTACTCTCACACTAAGTTTGTGGATGCACCGTCGGTCGAATTCTTTAGCTCTGTCTGGCCCCTTCATCCCGCTTGATCCGCTTTAATTGTGGATGGTTCTCGTCCCAATAAGCCTATCAGTGGTCGCTTCTCATACATCACGAATCGGAATTGAGGGCCTACTTGCACATACCACCGGTAGCTGGATCATCTCGATCTCTCACCATCCTGTCCGTCCACAGACATCTCGTCCCAACTTCTCCATCTTCCACTTGGGTACTCCGCCTCCTTCTGGTCTTCTACCCCCAGAATTATGCCTTGAGTGTCGTCTTCTCGCCCAACATAAGGGTATCTGATATTAACAGTCCACTCCAGCCCCGCTCCCAAAGTTCCCCCGAAACTCCCGAAGAGTGTCGTTGGGATGCTTCCAGTAGCTCCTTGAGCCCCAGGTAGTCGCCAGATGGTGTTCTGGAAACCTCCAGGGACGCCAACGGCGGAACTACAGCCTCCATGGTCCCCAGATTTCCCGTAGATTCGGAGGGTAGATTCACATCACTCTCATCGGCTACATACACCCTCACAAACATCTTATTCCATCGGGGCAGAAGTCTTAAATATCACCAAGCTTCAGCTTACGGCCTCATATTCACGACGATCCACCCACCCAGCCTACCCCTCCATCTTTACCTCGCGGAAGAACCTATCTCCCTCTCCCACAGTAGCAGAATACAGTCCGACCCAAAAGACGCTATCGATAAACATACCCAGCATCTCTGTTATGAATTCCAGCGGTCGAGTATGCAACGAAACCATCTTGTTATCACCGGAGACAACGAAGTAGGAAGTGAGACGGTTTTCCATATTGGGTGTCGTGTCCGATAGCCAGTGTATCGCTCACTTGGAGTGATTACCGGGGGTTGAGGTTGTTGCAGAAAGGCATGATAGATAGCTACGGTGAGCGACATGAGTGATGGTAAGTAATGACAAGGGAGATAAGAAAAAGAGAGGTTTGTCTTCAATGCACTAGGGCGGAGAGTGAAATAAGGAGTTAGACGTCAGTGTGGTTCATAAGAGTGATTACTTATGATCAGTTTTTCGTTCTCATCGTAAGATTGAAGAACCGCTTGGAAAGTTTGAATTTAAACTCTAGAGTATATCAGAAGTTTGCGGTTTTGTGACAGGCTATAAAACTGGCTTTATAGCCTTATTTTGGCCAATTAATGGATCGCCTTGCACTGTTATGCGGCCAGTTCAAAATCCCAAACCCTCTATTGCCGAGCCAAGCGAAAGCCTCAGTAACGAAAGTCGGGCAATGAAAATCTGAGGAATTTACGTCACTAATACCTTGCATTAAACTTCACGAGTAGCGTAGCTTTGCTTCGCAAGCTCACTATTGAAGTTGATGAGAGGCCTTGGCATTCACGTGATTCGAAGCATTGGATATAAACAAGTGGCATGAAGTAGCACATACTAATCGGACAGTGACCAAGGCAGGGGGAGGGCAAGGAGGGGAGTAGGAGAAGCAAGTGTCATGAGTGGGAATTAGTTTGTTGGAGGAGAAGGGAGTCCTATGATAATACGTTTGCGATGACCTGATGGCCGAGAGCTGAATTCTATGTACTAGAGTACGAGAGCAGAGCCGGGTAACAAAAGCCGGGTAACACGAAATTGAGGAATTTACATCGCTAATACCCTGAAGTAAACTTCATAGCAGAGCATAAGTATGGATCTATGTGGTTGTAACCATTGTAAATCCTAGATTTTCACAGACTGAAGATGAATATGCCCTCGGGACCGCTTTCAAATAACTGGGAAGTTTTGCGAAAGCAACTTGCCGCCTCTAATCCCACTTTTACTAAAGACGAACGATCAACGCTACATCGAAGTCAGAAACGCAAGCGCCGGAGGTGGTCATATCTAAGCTTTGTCCCACAACTCCGTACATTCAAATGCTGATTGACAACCGGTGAAGACCTGATTATGTAGACGACATCAAGCCAAGGAAGCGAGCGACAACTAGGAATTCCCCAGCCAGCAGACAGTTGCACTCTAATCCCGCGCTCGACCAGGACCTGCTCACAAAAAACACGAAGGCTGCCGCTGTGTCAGCTTCTCCGGCGGAATGGGCTGAATATAATGATATCCGGACCGTCGACATCGCTCGCTCTTATAAAATTACCCCAACGGCGACGAAGGTGCCCGCAGGCAAACTGTCAAGCAAGCCTACCTCTCCTTCGTCCATGTCAATGAATATCACTGACTAAGTCCGAAGGCTGTAAGGGTGAGGTTGGCAAATACATAGCGATGGACTGCGAGATGGTTGGAGTGGGTAAGGGAGATAAAGAGAGTTCCGCGCTTGCGAGAGTCTCGATTGTTAATTTTCATGGGCATTGTGTGCTTGATTACTATGTGAAGCCGAAGGAGGACGTGACAGATTGGAGAACCTGGGTTAGTGGGATTTCGCCGAAGGATATGGTGCATGGTATTACACCAACACCCCACTATAATTCTATACTACCGTGATTAACAAGGAAGGCAGCGCTCACGTTCGAAGAGGCACAAAGGAAGGTTGCGGAACTCATGAACGGGCGGATACTGGTCGGCCATGCGATAAAGAACGATTTAGAGTGTTTACTCATCGGACATCCGAGGCGGGATATACGGGATACAAGTCGACATCCCGAGTTTCGAAAATTTAGCAAGGGGCGCACACCTGCGCTCAAGACACTGGCGAAGGAGATTCTTGGGATCGAAATTCAAAACGGATCGCATTCAAGCGTTTGTGCCCTATCATGACGTGGTGACAGATAAATGCTAATTCATTGTGGGTTGGTTAGATTGAGGATGCAAGAGCGTGTATGTTGTTGTATAAGCAGTTTAAGGATGACTTTGAACGTGAAAACCAGGTTCGTTTCTGTACGCAAGCTAAAAAGTCGAGAGCAGGTAGAAAGAAGAAATGAAAGGGGACTGATGATTCTGTTATATCGAGCACTTCCTTGTGATTTATCGAGTCCCTGCGCCACCAGCCCTTAATAGAAATTGACTAGGGGTGCGTTCGGTTGTTAAACCATGGATTAAGAAACTATTTTACTTGTTGTGAATTCCAAATTGCAGAAGTTTCTTTGTAAGAACTGTTTGGCTGTTCAAAAAGTTACCACCAAAGTTGACACTTAGGGAGCTCTTTCAGTGAGTTGATCTGATTTTATCTCCAGAGGTAAAAGTTGAAAACTACGATTTTGGACAACTTTTCGACCACAATTTGATGGTTGCCGAACACGCTGTAACTCCAAAACCATGAAATTGACCTAAACTCGGATTTTGTATGGCAACTTCAAGTTACAGGTTGTCATCCGAACGCGCCCTAGAATGCGAAAGTTCATATTTTTGTCGCTTGACGGCGCCTTCCCACATGAAAAAGCTCACGGAGAGAGTGGACTCCAACACACTGATAAATAAATGTATTTCAAGAAAAGAGGCTGTGCAAACAATCGTGAAGTGGGCTGATAACAAATATTGAAAAGAGATGCCGTTGACAGGCGGTATAGTAACAAAAAATAACCAAGAAAAGATGGCCATACAAAAGAGCAAAAATAACAACAAATAAGACCACGCTATGGTATACCCTCCTATTTTATGCGCCCCACTGGGTATCAAGAAAGAAATCTTCATATGCAACCCCAAAGAATCTACGCGCCTCAGAATACTTCTAGCTATCTGAGGTTCATGTCGCTAACACAACTGTAAATAGTTACTCGGGACCAGTCCCGGCCTTCCTTGTACTCCAACAAGCTCTGCTTCCCACCAACCATCCTCTTGGTGTGCCAGAACCGCAAGAATATCGCCCTTTGCAAAACTCATTTCTTCAGGAATGGCGGCGGTGTACTGGTACATCGCTCGAGCGTAGTTGATGATAGGTCTTCCATCCTTGGACCGATTAGCATCCGCCGTGCTTTTGCTCCTTGGTCGTGAAATTTGCCCCTCGCCTCCCTGATACATTTGCATGGCTCCTTGATCATTACCGTAATAGCTTTGACGGTTATTAGCGCTGCCGTAGCCGTCACGAGTGCTACCGGCTCGACTTCTACTCCTGGAACCATAACTATCATTTTGACTATGATGACTGAGAGCAGGTGATGCTGTTCGGTATTTGCTTAACGCAACCTCTTGTGAAGGCCCAGGTGAGCCGTGATTGTATGGTGCATAGGGGCTAGGTTTGTTGCTGTTTGCTGTGCCCGGTCGTGACTGAGTATAAGGATTTGGCGAAGCAGTGCGACTGTATGTGTTTTGGGGTTTGGGGGAATTATTGCGGTAGGCATCATCGCCATAGATTTGAGGCCGAGGGCTGACGCTTCTCGCAGGCGCGGGACTTGCAGATCCATCTCGGGCCATAACCATATCCCGAGAATTTTGTCGTTGGTAATCGAGCGTTTTCGCACGTTGCCTTCCAGACCCCTCATTTACAACAGCAGGCATTTGTGGAGGACCTTCGAGGAGATTGTTCCGTTGGTTTACATATCTCTGTGTAGTCTGTTGCATCTGTGCGGAATCAAAAGCAGGCGGTGGAACACCCAAGCCACCGACTTTGGGTATATAAGTCGGAGGGGGAGTCCCACGCTGGGCCGCAGCAATGGCAGAACTCGGGGCTGGAGTAGCAGAAGGGGCGGGAGTGGCAAGACCGAAAAATCGATCGGCCGAGTTTCGGCCTACTGAATTTTTAGTAACCCCTTTCAGCTCAGCTAATGCCTGCGCGATAGGATCCATCGTCATTTCTTCCTCTTGAGATTTCTGGTCGGGTTTTCCCTGAGAGTCTTGAGGGGTAGATACATCGAATACATTGCCGCCGATATTCAAGGCCAAACTCGCCCTAGGGTCAATGGGTTCTGGACTTGCACAGCGATCGTCGCCCAGCATCAGCTGTGATTGTCTTTGTCGACCACCTGATGATCCATAGCTATTCATGGGTGATTTCGCAACAACCATGTTTTGTTGTGCAGTTGCTGGAGACCATGTGTTCCGGCTATTCCTGGGTTGGGGAGCTGTGATGGCGGCCTGTTCTCTCTGACGCTGAGCTTCCAACCGACGTTGCTCTTGAATCATCAGCTGTTGCTGCTGCTGCTGCTGCTGCTGTTGTTGTTGCTGCTGTTGTGCAAGGAGTAGCTGCTGTTGTCGGTGGTCCTTGTCGCTCTTGCTCTTTCGGCGGAATGGTGCACCACTGAAGAAGCCGCTCTTGCGCTTCATCTGCTTATCATCATCCGTAGAAGTAGGCACAACCGTGTGGGATAAATCGCTGCCGCTCGATTCGCTGTTGAGATTTGAGTAATCACTACCGCCATGACTGCTTGAGGGGGTTTGAACTGGGCTATTGCTTAAGCTACTTTCCGAGAGCATGTTCCCAGGTCGACAATACATGGTCATACCATCTAATGGGTACTCATTATGAGGTGTATTCTGGACAGCATTACGGTCATGGCGCTGTGACCTAGAAGGAGTAGACGGTTGAGATTGTTGGTGACGCCGCGATCTCGAGGACGAACTACCGGCCCCCGCGACATCTCTACTGTTTGGAGGAGTGCTAGAATCCATGGGCTCACGCCGACGGTCGTTGACATCGTGCCGATTACGCTCTTTTTCACGTCGTCTATGGTCCCTTCTTTGAACCTCTTGCCTGGGCTCTGGTTCCGGTGATGGCCGGGGATGTAGCTCAGAAACCTGAGATGAACAGGTGGACGGATTGGGAGAAGATGAGCGGAATGTTGGATTACCAGCTCGCGGGAATTGAGCTAACCTGTAATTCTCCTCTGCTACATCCGATGAACCATCGTCTGAATAATCTCCCCGGCAAAAGTTTATGTATTTAGGAGCATCTGAATCGGGTTAGAAGGCAGTAACCCTGTACCGGCAAACAGACAAACCTGGTATTTCCTGTCCGGTGCCTTTCTCTAGGATGAAAGTTGTGATATCCTTCTCGACCTCGCAATCCTCAAGAGATAACCTGATTTTCTCACAAGAAGCATCGTCACTAACACAAACAGTTGAGGAGATGTTTGCGAAAGTCCAGCAACTCGACTTCAAGAAATCGATTCTCTCTTCTTCCAAGTCTTGGAATTTCTGCCAGCACTGGTCAACATGTTACTGCAACATAGGGGAACCTCCCCATGTACGGACATCACAAGCGGCTTTCCAATCACGGTTCCACCTCTCAGTCGTCTTTTCTAAAGCTTTTATTGCAGCATCATACTCGGCGTTGGAGGATGTCAGAGCCACTTGAGCTTTCTCTAGTCGTGCTTTGTTTTTCTTCTCCTCCTGGCCCATAACCATATGTCCTTGTGCAAGATATCCTTTGATCTTGAGGCAGTCCTGTTCATATCGGTCTTTTGTCTGCAAGCTAGTTAGTTCTGTACTAGCGATGTGGCGCTATATGTATGACCTTATTGACTTGCTGAGTCTGTTGCATCTTTAGCTTGAGCAGCTTCTCACACCCGCCTTGAATAATCTTTCGCCTCTCGCGCATTGCCCCCGAGAAAGCAGTCAGCGGCTCGTCAAGTTCCGTTTTCATCTGATTAGCGATATTTTGGTGTGCTTTGGCCATTGACTCGACTTCTAATCTCATGACATCCATTGAGGATTTAAGGGATCCAAACTCGACCGATCCTAACGGTTTTTTGGAGAGAGCAAGTAGCTTGCGTGAAAATTCATCCTCAAGGGCAGTTCGGGCTACTCACTGAGTTAGCAAGAGCTGGGTCGCTGATATTGATTTTGCGCCAAGTACCTGTGTAGAATGCTTTGAGTTCCTCGCACGTTGTTTTCGCATCGTGCATGCGCTGCAGCATAGGCCCAACACCGGCATCCTCTTTACCCCAAAAATTGTTGGCAACTACCAAGAATCAGTGGCGCGAAGCAAGAAGTAATGGGTTTCGAGCTCTTACATGATAGGGCGACCGATAGCTCAGAGGTAATTTTCGTCATGGTGGGGGCAATTGAGCAAGGAGCTCTGCTAACTAGAAGCAACAAACAATAATGATAAGGAGTGAATGTCGTAGATTTCGTGAATGTCGTAAATCGTGGTAAAGTAACAGTTGATATTAAGTCGTCGGGAAGTAAGAAAGAATGAAGAAGTAGGTGGACGCAAGCGGGGGAACGAAAGTTGCTTGCTTGCCGTTTTGTCTCTGGATGTGCTGGCGGAGGCTGCATCCATCCTTCCCCATAGTACTTGTAATGCCCTAAGCTGGGGTAAACACTGCCAAGCTACCAGATGCTCATCGTTGTCACAGCAACCTCGGGAAAAGCTCAAGAGCCTCAACGATGGACTATCAATCGTATCTCGTGTCGCCTGTCCTCCACAATTGAACTCTCCCGCCTTCAGAATAAAGTAAAAAAGTAAGCACTCTTCGAGCAATTGTCTGTTTCTTCGCTGCTCTGTCTCTTCACCTGTCTCTTCTCTCTCACTTGCACTCTCGCATTTCGTTGCTATCCTCTGAAGATATTCACAACTGCACTTAAAACAGCTTGGTTCACTTCTGGCCTCTTCTGGCCGCCTGGCCTGTCTGTCACGCTTTCCCTCAACGCCTTGCTTCCCGGCTTGCTTTGGAGATCCCGTTTCTCCACCTCACTCTCCCACCAACCACTACCAACCCCCCATCCCCCACACGAAAAACTACCCTGACGATGAAGACCTGACCCTGTCGCCAATAGAATGTCATCCACTCCAACGGCGCAGCAGAACTCTAGTCTCCCCAATACTTCTTTCGATCCTTCTAGTAATATATCGCAATCTTCTAATACCTTCACCACCTATCCACCATCTCAAACTCAAACCCCTTCTGATCCATCCTTTACCTCCAATACCGCCAACAACGTCCGATTCAATTCTTTCTCGTTACCCGCTTACCGCACCCTGCATTCTGGAGTGTCCGACGTTGCAGCACAGTCTTCTCTGGCCCACAACGCTTTCTCGGCTTCATCGAATCCCAGTGTGGCTGAACAAAGTTCACGACACTCCGCCAGTTTAACCGCATCCAACTATCACCAACAGCAACAGCAACATACTAGCTCCCGGCTGTTGTCAACCTCCACGACGCCATCTTCAAGTTCTTACGCGGGATCAGCGGTGAAGACCGCTGGAGGTGGCGGAGGTAGCGGTAGTGCGGGGTCGGGCGTACCAAATCTGTCATTGGGACAAATACATCTGCTCATCGCTACGATTAACGACAGAAATTACGAAACAAAGCTGAAGGAGATCCTGAGGGTGAGTGTCCTATCGCCGATCGCCGCACCCAAAGGAGTATAAGTGCGGTGGTTTCGATGTTGTGACAGGGATTGGTTTCTAACTTTTGATGAGCGCAGATAACCGACTCCAACATGGACGTTAATGGCAGGCTCCTTCGCAAGTTGATCAACGACAACTACCTCTATATAATCTCTCCATCTAGCAGCAGCAGCAGAGGGAATGACTTTCGGGTTCTCATTGACATGGTCAAGAACATTGCGAGCTCTCCACAGACCGCCAAAGAGAAATTTGCCGATGCCATTACTCCAGATACGCCAGAGCCTTCCAAAGTTTTTAAGGATTTTGATCTGGCGGCGTTCCTGAGTTCTTTGGGACTTGACCCGCTCCAGCGGGTAGTGCTAGCTCTTGGGTTTAAGGAGCATCCCAGAGAGGATTTGTGCACTAAAGGTTTGAATCCTCCGGTCCTCTATCGTTGGGATATATTGCTCATGGGTATAGGTCTTGAGGTCCTTCGCCAGGCTTACCCCTTAATGCTTGAAATCCTGGCCAACCCTAGTAAACATCCGGAGATGTCACCAGATGGAATCGCTCACATGCTACGAGAGCTATTGACACCACCCACTCCGGGGTTTTCGGACGAATCTGAGGTACTCAAGCTATCCTACGCCGCCCGATCTCGTTACAAGCACACGTCTCTACCACCACAAATCATCAATGTAACGGAACCGCTCGAACATATGCGTCAGCAAGAGTCTCTAGCCACCATATTGCAACAATTTGGGCCTGACCGAGTAAGACTACCTGAGCATTTCCAGGAGGTATTAAGGCGCAAATGGAACGTTCAGATCACGGAAGAGGAAGTGGCAGACGTGTTAACTTTGATGGCGATGTCACCAAATCCGTCAGACTGGTACTCTAAGAACCTAGTACAAGCTTTAGACATGGAAGGCAATTTGGCACAAAATTTTGACTGGGCAGTGGTTATTGAACATCTGGACCGGGATGATTTTGTCGTTGATGGACCTCCGGGTTTTTATGTGATTACCAATGCTGTTCACCAAGGCACTCAATCTCTGGATTTCCCTCTACATCAACTTTGGGGTGGCCGATGGAAATACCCTCGGTCTCAATGGTCTGTCTTGCGCGCTTATATCAAAGCTGACGAGCTGGACGTCACCAAAGAACTCGGACTTCGCAAGGTCTTCTCGTCGGAGGATTTTGCAAATGCTAATAGTGCGCTGAAATTGCTGGTGGCGACCTTTGAGACACAAAAGTTGATATCATATGATGCGGTAGATGCGTTGCTTCACTTGGCGCTGGATGACGATATCCCCCCGGATGTACGAGGAGCAGCACAACAGGAATTGGATAGGGCCGCAAAGTTCACCCCAGAGTTAGTTCTTTGTGGTGCACTAATGACACCTCAACCTTGGTCTTCAAACCTGGAAAGCATTATAGAAAGCTTGTTCGACATATTCTTTGATGGCCACTCTAGTCATCAAATGATCTTCTGGCGGTTATGGCAAATGGACAAGACGTTGGTTGCACAGCGCTTTGTTGATGCCTATATTCGTAATCCGCTCACGATAACACGAATTCTGGATATTTCACAGGAGCTACGCTGTTTGAGCGACCTTTTGGAGATTCGGAATGCAACATTCGTCCTTGATGTCGCTTCTTTGGCTGCACGAAGGGAATATCTCAATCTAGAGAAATGGCTCCAAGAAATGATCACTAAGTATGGTGGCGAGTTCTGGGGAGAATGTTATCGGTTTTTAAGGGTGAAGGCAGATGCAGAATATGTGGCATCTAGGGAAAATCAAAAACCGACCATGGTTAACTTGAGAGTTGGCCCTGTCCATACTTTTCTCACGGTTCTGGATAGCAGGTAGGCTAAGCCTGCTCTAATTGCATTATTTCGCTGACTCGTTTAGCCATCCTCCCATGGGCCAGGAGCTTCAGGAACAAGTTACACAGACACAACGAATATGTATTCAGGCATATCCTCGCCTGATAAACATGGGGACTGGATTTGATGCAATTATACTGAGTAACAATGCTGAGGGTAATAGCTTTTCATCACAGATCGACAAAGATATGCAGCAGAACTATCGGGCTTTGTATGCTCAGGAAACAGAAATCCGTGAACTGGTCAATTACATGCAAAGCCTAAAGGTATCGACCATTCCGCGGGACCAGGACCTATTTTCTTGCATGATCCATGGGCTGTTCGATGAATACGACTGTTATCCCAATTATCCTATTCATGCGCTTGCTACGACATCTGTGTTGTTTGGAAGCATTATTCGGTATAAAGTAATCGACGGAATTCCCCTTCGAGTGGCACTTGCGATGGTTTATCAAGCCGTCCGGGATCATACTACCTCCAGCACTATGTACAAATTCGGTCTTCAGGCGCTAGTACAATTCCAGGAGCGATTACGGGAATGGCGATCATACTGTATGCTCTTGGCACAAGTACCGGGTCTTCAGGGTACGGATGTGTGGAATGTTGTACAAGAGGTGATTGCTGGAGGCAGTGGTGTGGATCGACAAATCGAAGCTCCTGTTCCCGTAACAACAAATGGAAGTGCGGACCGAGAGCGGGACAACGAGAGGGATAAGGATGAGAGCCCGGACATGCCAAATGGAAATATTTTACCACCTTCTTCTCCTCAATCAAAGCCGCCCTTTAGATCCTTACATGCGGAGCCGCCTCAGGAAGGTGTCGTGTTCGAAGATCCGAACGAAGATGTTCAAGACAAAGTGCTATTTATCGTCAACAATGTTTCCCAATCTAATCTGGACAGCAAGCTCAAAGAACTTCGGGAATGGCTCGACGAGGCGAACCACCAATGGTTTGCTGACTATCTGGTTGTGAAGCGAGCCAAGATGGAACCTAATTATCATGATCTTTATTTGGACCTTTTGGAGAAGTTTGGTCATAAGGGATTGGCATCTGAAGTTCTCCGAGAGACGTATATCAATGTCATCAAACTTCTCAATGCGGAAACCACGTTGAGTAACTCAACTGAAAGGACACATCTGAAAAATCTAGGAGCATGGCTAGGTGGGCTGACACTTGCAAAAGACAAGCCAATCAAATTCAAGAGTATCTCATTCAAAGATTTGATAATTGAAGGCTGGGAAACGGATCGGTTGATGATTGTCTTGCCTTTTACGTGTAAGGTGTTGGAGCAAGTTACAAAATCAACAGCTTTTAAACCTCCAAACCCGTGGTTGATGGCAATCCTACGGTTGCTCAAGGAGTTGTACGACAATGTTGCTCTGAAGTTAAATCTGAAGTTCGAAATTGAGGTTTTGTGTAACAAGCTTGGTCTGGATGTCAAGACTATCGAGGCCGCCACCGATATCGCAGAGGTGAAAGAACGTCAAGCGGTCAGAGAAGTGGAGGAAGAGGAAGAGGCAGCATTGCTACAATTGGACAATCTTTCATTGCAGCATCAGCAAGATTATCCTCCGATCTCGAACCAAATTCCGGCTGCGTTCAGCGAGAATATTGCGATCAACTCCATGATTAGGGATCCGTCTGTGAAGCGAATCATCATCGCTGCTATTGAACGGACGGCCCATGAAATCCTTGGTCCGGTTGTCGAACGATCCGTGGCTATAGCTTCCATTGCGACGGCTCAGCTCATTCAAAAGGACTTTGCGACCGAGCCTGACGAAAACAAGATGCGGACTGCCGCAATTGGCATGGCGCAACGTCTTGCGGGACATCTCGCGCTGGTAACATGTAAGGAACCGATGCGCCTAAGTATGGTGAATAATATCCGCACTGGGCTTTTGCAAAATGGATATAGCGAATCTGCTGTGTCTGAGCAAGCTATTACAATGGTCGTAAACGACAACCTTGAGTATGTCTGCCAAACTGTCGAAACTGCAGCCGAGCGAGAGGCCGTTCCTCAGGTCGATGAAGCTCTACGCCCTTCTTACCAGCTAAGGAAACAGTACCGAGAACAACGGACTAGCCAACCATTCGTCTCACCTGATATATCAAGATATGCTTACCAGATTCTTCCAGAAGTTTTCCGACTAAAACCCGGTGGTTTGACGCCACAACAGCTTGGTGTATATGACGAGTTTGCTCGAGCCGGTCCAGTTGCCACCACGGAACCTTCCAAGGTTCAAAACCTTGATGGATATGAATATCTCCCAACAAATTTTCAACGAGGAACGCCTGGAATCGTTGATGGTCCTCCACTTGACCACCAACAGCGATCAATTGAGCCTCCTGCACCTACATCACCACCACAACCCATCATTGATCAGAGTCAATACCAAGAAAAAATTGTTGCTGCTGTCAATGAGATGCGACAAATTGGCCAAGGATGTGAAGAACGTCATTTACACGATCTTCACACTGATCATCCCGTCTTCCAGTACATTGAGAGTATTTTGCACCATATTGGGATGATTCCCAACGCGAGCAAGGTCAAGGAAACTGTTTGTACTGGTGTAGCCGCAAGCGTATGCAACTTAATGTACGCGGATGAACAGAGTGATCTGGTAGTTGAGTCATTAGTATTTCTACTCCGCAAGCTTTGCGAGTTGTCACCGAACACTGCAAAAGAAGTCGTCATGTGGCTTTCCCGAGATAAGGATGATGATGTAAACGAGGTATATCGCTAAACGGTAAAGGCACGATGGTTTCAAATGCTAATTTTAATACAGCGCATCTTGAATGTCAGGGCGACAATTATACTTCTTCGGTCCCAAATTTTGACCCCCGCACGGTTGGACGAAACATTGTCTAAAATGATACACGCTAGGAAAGCGATAGCGTTGGAGTTTTTGGCACGGCTCCTTAAAGAGTCGCACTTTGACGATGCACTTGCGGTTTACAGGACTGATTTTGCCGCTTCTCTTGACGCTGTTGGGGATTGGATTAAGCAAGACCCAAGCAATCCGGTAGCTGCGGCATTGCTTAGCGACCTTCAAGATTCCGAAGGCGAAATTTCGGGCCGTGATCAAAGGGATCAAATGGAGTATATCTTCGCTGAGTGGGTTCAACTATTCCAGCACATTTCGACTACAGATAAGAGCTATTCGGCATTCATCATCCAACTTCACCAAGGGAGAGTTCTTGCGGATCTGGAGTCATCTGCCGACTTCTTCCGCATATGTATCGAGTATTGTATCGCAGAATACGAAAGCATGACCCAGAGTGGTGCTAGTATTGCAACAAACTGCTACATCCCGACCGATGCGCTTGCCAAGATGGTGATATTACTCGTCAGATATCAAGTAGATGATACCAACTCGAACGAACAATTGGACAAGGCTCAATATCTGGACAGCCTTCTGGCTCTGGTTGTCTTCGTCTTCAACCATCACAATGAGACACGCAGTGACAACTTCTGCCAAAAGGTGTTTTTCAGGTTCTTTTCGAGTTTACTGTTCGAGTTTCGCACATTAGAAGCTCAGTTGAGCGAATACCGCGAACGTATTCTGGAGACGTTTGCTGGATGTTTCATGACACTCCAGCCTGCCTTTTTCCCTATGTTTGCGTTCCATTGGGCAACACTGATTTGCCATCGGTATTTCATGCCAAAATTGTTGAGTACACCAAAGGTACTATTCTTAATGATTATAAATATATAACACAGGCACTAAAAACCAGGGTAGGGGCAAATTATCTTTACCAAACTCTTGTCGACATTCCTCAACTATCTCGGTATACTACTAAAGGAACAGCCGGTCCAAGGTGTGGTCAAGATATTGCACCAAGGCGCCTTGAGATTTCTCCTTGTTCTTCACCACGACTTCCCAACCTACCTTGCGGAGTATTACTTCCCTATCGTGGACGCCATCCCTACAGAGTGCACACAACTTCGCAATCTTGTGCTCAGCACACTGCCACCTTCCCTCGCAGAATTCCCCGATCCATTTGCAAATGGGTTACAGGTCAAGCTTCTGCCTGGGATCAAAGATTCTCCAGTCGTTTGTGGCGACGTTGTTGGTGCCTTGCATAAGACAAATCTCAAGGAACTTGTGGATAGTCTGATTAACAATGACGAGCCAACCGACAATAAGATAAATGCTATCATTGAGCAACTTGAGGCGGTCCCGGTAACTGGTGGTATCAGTATTGATGTCAGTTTGATGAACAGCTTAGTGTTGTATGTGGGAATGAATGCCATCGAAACGGCAGAAGCGAACGGGTTGTCCGATTTCCAATCTGATGGTGTGCACGCAGCTCTACTTTCTCGTACTGCTATTAGTTTGAAGCCTTACGGTATGCACGCTCCCTCATATGCAGGAAAAAAATTTGAAGTACTAATTGTGTCTAGGCCGGTATTTCTTCCTGAGTGCTGTTGCAAATCATCTTCGTTATCCTAGTAGCCACACTTACTACTTTCACTGTCTTATTCTGCACATTTTTGACTGTGCTGGCGGCCATCCGGAGGAAGAGAGGGCCCGCGAACAGATTGCGCGAGTTTTGGTTGAGCGGCTAGTGGTGCACCGTCCTCACCCCTGGGGTCTGATCATTACGTTGCTTGAGCTTTTTAGAAGTCGTGAGCAAGAGTTTTGGAACTTGCCTGCTGTTCGTCAAGCTCCTGAGGTGAGTCCTTTTTTATTTTTAAGGGAGAAAGCCCCCACCCCGTTTATTCTGATGCCAAATCGCTGATCCGAAAATACCAGATCTCTCGACTTTTTAGCGCTGTGTTGCAGTAAAGAAACACTCCTCCCACTTCTTATTCGTTAATGGCGGCTTTTCCCATCGGCGTTGCGTTCACGATTTCATCAAGTAATTAGAATTGCCTTGTTATGCTCTTGTTGAATTTAGGGATTGGCTTCTGTCATGAATGTTTGGGTTTTGTCACTTTTTCTCTCTTTTTTGACGTATGTAGTCGTGTTGCATCGCTTTGCTTTTTCCTTAGGAGTTTGTGTTATTCACTCTCTTTTTACTGTATGATGATCAACGGGGTCCATGTCCTTCTGTTACGGTTAACGGGTATGCGGGGTTTGGTTTCTTTTGCATGAGCTCTCATGACTGGACTGGCTTTTTTCTGCTCTCCTTTTTTTTGGCGGGCATCCATGGGCTTTTCTCTTGCTTGCGCGGGGAAGATAAATATTACATATTTTCCTGCTTGATGCTTTTTTTTCTTCCTTTGAGCTGGAGTTGTGATGATCTACCTCCACCACCACCAGCCGCGGACCGCCGAAAAAGAAGCATTAATGGATTAATAGAGTCTATCAAAAATGTACCATAAAAATTGATTCTCTTCTGGACTAGGACTTTGGGCATTCTCTTTTTATTGTTGGCTGGCTGGCTTCCAGATATTGAGTTTATATCATAGCAGGCAGGTTGGTGGGGGAGGATGATTGTTGATGAAATTAAAGGTTTATCACAGCACTATTCGTATATCCTTCTCGTATTCAAAACACCAGCAACCTAACGATACAAAAAAAAAACGCTGCCCTAGGAAACAGATAGGGAATATACAAAGGCCCTGACACCAACCAGTAAACGACTAGAATCAAAGTCCCGCTACAAACACAAGGAAACCACATTACACACTTCACAGGGGGAATAAACACAAAACAAACCATCAGAATGAAAATATCGTTTAATATAATCCACAAGATTTAGAGATGATTAGAGTGGCGGCGGTGCACTATTCTCCTGCGCCGCTTTATCGACTCTGTCCTCGAACTCCTCGAGGTTCTTCTGCACGTGGATCTTGAAGTCTACGACTTCGCCAACGATCTTTTGGGTTTCGCTGTGCAGCTTTTCGCGGAGGGCTGCTTGTGCTTGGTAGAATTCATCGTATCTACCAATGTTTAGCGCGGGGGTTATATGGCGGGAAGAGGGGATTGGTACTCTATGCTGATGCTCTGTAACTTCTGCTCCGCCTCCAGGGCGCCTTTACTCATATTCACACGCATCTGTTTGAGGTTCGCCGCCTGTTTCTCCATTTCTGCGTTTGACATGTTGATTTCTTCTTGCATTGTCTATAATTTGTTAGTGCGGTGATGGGGGCAGAGGGGAGGGGAGGCCAGACATCTTTTAGTTCTTGATACTCGTTGTTTACAGCCCGCACCTTCACTTCCAACGTCTCAAGCTCATCTTTCTTATCCGCCAGCGCCTCCGAGACGCGGTCGATAAGCTCGGCGTGTTTCATAGATTCGTCCACCGCGTTGTTGATACTGACGCCGATCTCTTGTCTCAACGTCTCTAGGAAGGGTCGGACTTCGTGACGTAGGTCAACATTGAGGATCTGACTGGGCTGGTATCCCGTGCGGTTGTCGGTGACTAACTTCCCGTTCTCGCCTTGCGAGCCTTCAAAGTCTTGCAATGGGAGAATCTGGAGTTCGTATTCTTTGCCCTTGGCTTTTGGTGCGGTCGAAGGGGTGATACCAATCTGGTACGCCAGTGTGTTATACCGGGATACAGCGCGGTCCAGCTCTTCGAGCTTACTTTGTGCCCGGGCCTCCTGCGTGCTGAGCTTGTCTTGGGCTTCCAAAAGCTTGGTGGATACTTGGGCGAGGCCTTGGTTGAGCTTTTCACGCTCGGTGTTCATGCGGTCGATATCCTGCGGCGTAAGGCCCTGCGCGTCGACCTGCGCTTGAAGTGTAGCTTTGTGCTTTTCCGTCTTTTCGAGGTCGGCCTGGGCTATTGCGATCTCTTTTTTGATCTTTTCGATGTTCTCGGTGTAGCGTTGGATCTTGTCGTCCATGACGCTGATGTATCTTTCGAATTTCTTTGCGTCACCTTCGAGTACCGCTTTCTCTTCTTCCAGCTTTTGGAGGGGTTGGTGGGATTCGTTCAGTTCTTCGAGTTCCTTCTTGCGCGCGGCGTTTTCGACTTCTAGTTCGTGGAGGTCGTCCAAGAAGACTGCATCGCGCTCTTCGAAGGCATCCTGCATTTCTCGCTCAAACTCCTCGTGGTCGTCGTTTTCTGCTAGCCAGGCGTTGTAGCACTTGGACATGTACCTAAAGACGATCTTTTCCGACGCGATACCAAGGCCTTCTTCCTCTGCTGCTGCGTCGAAGTCCCCATTTCGATAGTGATCGGTGACTTGCGAAAGTTCCATCATCCAATGAAGCATCCCCAGAAGCGTTGGCCAAGTATTCCCAGACCCAACCGCAGTGAGCTGTGTCTTGGTGATGGTGGAGGAATACGGATATCGGAGGTTTGCCAACTGCGGCATAACTTCAGTCTCCGGTTTCGGTGACGTAAACTCATAATTCGGATCAAGACGTTTATACAGCCACTGGAAGATGTGGTAGAAATCCTTCTGAGTGGGAGACTGCAATGCATTGGGGGGGAGTTGGTATTTCATGTCCATCTCGAAATTGTTTTCGAGTAGATAGTCCATGATCTCGGCTGCTATCTTTTGCTTGAACTGCGCGTTCTTGAGAGGGCGCGGATCCTTCTGAACACTAGTCTTGACCGTCGTGAAGAATGATGAGGCATTGCTCGCCCCCATCGATGGTCGCCCATATTGGCTGCTTCGGCGCCCAGACGGTGGACCCTGCGAGCCTGGGGCCATCGATTTGCGCACTGAGTTTCGCTTGACTGTGGACATGCCCAATTCTGTGAGATTCCCGCCGCTGGAAGAGCGTTGGAGGCCTCCCGAGCGGGGTGGTGCCATTGATACCCTGGTGCCGGTGGCGATCGACGCGCGAGGGTTGCTGCCCAGCGCAGCGCCAGAGCTGGGGCGCTTTGCGGCCGAAGCAAGTTGAGGGATGCCGCTGCCGTACATGCTGTTTCTATCGATTGCTCCGATAGTCTGTAGTGGGGGAATAAGTAAACACGAATATGGCGGGGTGGTATTGGCAAGGGGGAGAACATACCTCTCGCGGACGTTTGAACGCGCTGAATAGATGGTCTTTATCTTGCGACATGGCAGGCGAGGGGTGCGCGCAGGATGATATAGGTTGATTTCTTAATGGTGGTACCAGGGGAAGTTTGGGTGTGTGAAGTTGGTCTGGGTGGTGTGCTGGATTATGATGGAAGTGGGGGGTTTGGGCAGAGCAAAAACAAACAAACCCTGTGAGCCTCAGCAGCGCCCTGGCAACGAGAGAGGCTCGACCAGATGCGGAAACATCACAACACCAACAATCAACATCACCACGCAGCATTCGCGAAGACCAACACTGCATTGTTTGAAGCAGGAGAGGGAGGCCTCTGTGCAGTGCCGAAGACATTGCCTCGTTCCTGCCCCTCCGGCCGTTCCATACATTCTGCACCATGCGTGCTCCGCCTCTGGTTCGCACCCTAACCTGCCCCCCCGGCTGTCCTGTCGCCCCACCGCTGCCGTCCCTCGGCTCAGCAAGTGTTTGTCGGGCTCGGCCGGTCACGAGCCAACCAGCGAACGCTTAACTCACTACCGCTACCAGCCAAAAGCCAACTGACAACTTTCTCCCCGTGCTTTGACAGTCAGAGAAGTCGTAAAGAGAGAAATAAATCGCCCACTCTGTTGATCCTGCAGTCCCCCAGATATTGAATTATCACACAGTCGACAATGCGGGAAGATCTTATAACCTCTGCTGTGAGTATTCCGCCTCCCCGTTGTTTTGCATTTGTGTCTTCCCGATCCATCTCCTGAGGCAAGCAAATTGGTAGCTAACGCAACGGTGCATCAGATTTCCTGTAAGCTTGCCGCGAGCATATCCCCACCCAACCCCCCTATCTAACACAGCATTATTCCAGTTCTCCAGGACCCTTCGGTCGCTGCTTCCCCATTAGAAAAGCGCGTTGCGTTTCTTCGCTCCAAAAACCTAACACAAGAGGAAATCGACGCCTCGCTACGGCGGGTTAGCGAGTCTCCAGCTTCCACTGCCGTCTCTACAGCTACTTCTTCTGCACCTGTATCATATTCACTGCCATCTACAACATACTCTAATGCCTACTATGCACCGCAAAAGCAGCATCCAGAGTAACCACTCACCATCCCCTGCGTCACAGCCTTGAAAGCTGACCAATACGCAGACTCCCCGCACGCGATTGGCGGGATTGGTTCATCATGGCTACGGTGTCTGGAGGCGTCGGTTACGGCCTCTACTACCTTACCAAGCGCTACGTGTACCCCCTAATTGCACCGCCAACACCACCCCAGCTCGAGGCCGACAAAACGTCTATCGATGAAAAGTTCACCCAGGCCTTCGACATCCTTGATACGCTCAAGACCGACACAGCCGCCCTCAAGTCTGCAGAAGAGGAACGGAAGGCCCGTGTCGATGCCGCCCTGGAAGAAGTGGAAGCTGTTGTTCAAGACCTAAAAAATGCCGGAAAACGCAGAGAAGATGAGAGTAAGCGGGTTGGTGACGAGGTGCGAGGTCTCCGAGATCTGATCCCCAAGGCGCTTGAAGGGCAGAAGGAGTCGCAGAAGAAGGCGTTGGAAGACCTGCAGACCGAGTTGAAGAGCTTGAAGCAGCTAGTGATGAACCGTACCGCCCCTTCTAGACCGGCATATATACCATCGGGAACTATCGGCACCCCACCGCTGGACCCCGGTGCTGCAAATGCCGCAAATGCTGCGACTGGAAATTCTACGGTGTCTACACCTCAGACTTTGGGAAGTGGTGGGAATACGCTTGGAGGGTTGGCAGGAAAGGAAGCCCCTATCCCCACGCCATACACACGGGGTTTTGGGGCCGGGGCTGGTGGGAAGCCGAGTATCCCTGCATGGCAGATGGCCGCGTCACGGGCGAACTCAACGCCCCCAGCTTTGGCAGGGGGGGCAAATTCGAGCAGTGCTGCAAGTGGAAGTGCCGCGAAGACCGACGGTACCGAGGTTACGTCTTCATAGATCATATACCATGGGTTGGGTTGGATCAGTTGTGGGGGATTGGATTGTAGTATAGTCAAGTTGCATTTGATACAATGAGCATTTACCCATGTTTTTCTGTATGGTATGGATTGTTTTTTCCCTTGTTTATTCGCAGAGAGATTGCTCCTTTTCTTTTTCTTTTTATTTGGTGGACAATTGGTGTTTGCAAAATTGAGGTGGGAGACGGTCCAGATTGTTTTGCTTGTGTCTGTAGTCCTTGAGGGGTTTAAGCGGGAAAGAAAAGGATTGATTAAGCGGAAAGGAAAATTGAAATTGCCAGTTGGTAGAAAAAACGCCGAAACAAAAGAGATATTGCAGAGTTTTATAAAAGCATATGAATAACCCACTATTACCTCCGCCTCCGATGACTGCCGCTTTGAGATCTCTCCCTCCCAGTACCCCTCCCAGCGCTCTCAGACATCGTGGTGCCCAACCCTGAATCTGTAATCCTACTAGTACCCGCCTCCACCAGCCTTTCATACTCCTCGTTGTAATCCTCCTCTTCATCATCTCCCACCCGACTCTCTCCACTGTCGGGTGTCCAATCCCCCTCCCCTTCCGGTGCAGGCGTGGTCTCGGGAGTAAGATACGACGGCCGCAATGGCGGTCGTCCTAAAGGAGTAGGAAACGTCCGCTGGACATCATCAAAATGCAACACCTCCCCCTCCTCTTCTCGCCTACCCTCACCTCTATCCTCTCCATCTCCCTCCCCCTCCTCCTCCTCCTCCTCCTCCTCCTCCTCCTCCTCCTCCTCCTCCAACTTCTCCTCTTTCCCCCCACTCCCCAACCAAGCAGAAACCCACCACCACATCCCTAATGCCCACACCATCTCCGTCCCCCAAAACAACCCGGTAAACACCAGGAAACTTACGATCCTCCACCGATACATCATCCACCTTACGCCGCCCAACCTCGCTAAAAACTCTACATGCGCCTCATACACATCCACCCCCGCGTCAATCTGCACCGCCGCACTTCTTGGCTCGCCCACAAACACGGCGCCCTCGGACATGACGACTTTTAGCGTCTCTTCCTGCCGTTTCAATCCCGTTACAAGGAGTGGGGAGGTGAACAGGGTAGAGAGGGTGGAGAGGAGAGGGGACGAGTATGTCATGATCCCGGGCCGGCGAGAGAACAGTAGCTGGCCCTCCGAGGGGGAGCGGACGGAAAGATCGCAGTTGAAGTTTCCATGGTCGATATTTTTGGGGGAAGCCGGGAGGACGAGGTGCAGGGTTACGGTGTAGGGTTGGTCTGTGATCAATTCGCCTGGAAGAAAGGATATGGCTGCGACCGGGTTTGTGGGAGGTGAGTAGTGGAAGTGTAACGGCTTCGAGATCCCGATGCGAGGGATGTAGGTGTTGTAGAAGATTATGTAGGCGACTATTGCGATGAGGAGGAGGAGGAGGGAGGTGATTGTGAGGAGGAGGGTTTGCAGGTAGGCGCGCCGTGCGAGTTTAGAGGTTGCGAGATGGAAGGGACGGAGGATGAGGGTTTCCTACGGTAGGGTTAGTGGTGGAGAGGGGGAGAGAGACGAACATACCATGATGGAGTAAAAGGAGGACTTGGTGAGCAGTGTTTCATGTGTTGACGTCGGTGACAGGGATGTACTACAGGACTGCAGCTTGTGGGTAGCTATCGCAGCTACCGACACGTGCACTGCCGAGGGGTTATAGCAAAAATCCCGATATGTGGAAGTTCACAGCAGTTCGGTGGGAAGTAAATATCTTCAGGTGATAAAAGAACGCTCTGAAATGGTTTCGAACCTAAAGTACTCGCTGCCGATATGACGCCAGAAACAAGATACATCCGACAAAATAGCAGCGCAAATACAAACTAAAAACAAAAACAAAAAACACACACACACCTCACCCATCCCCGCCTCGTGTCAGGTATCATACAAACGTCCCATTAAAATCTCAATATACACCCCGTCGTACGCTTTACTCATCGTCCAGAATCGAGCTAGCCAAAGGTCCAAAGAAAGGCACCTCGCATCTATCCACCCTTCGTCAGCTTCAACCGAACCCCTACCGGGGCGCATATCATACCTATCCAACGTATCCGCATCCTGATACGCCCTCATACTCAAATACCCGATCAACCCCAGATCAACCACCAACAGCGTGTAACTAAGAAACGCCGAGAACGAAAAAACGATATGCACGACCTATCCCCATCAGCCCCCATCATCCCCGGTAGGTAAAGAAACTCACCACAAGAAACGCAAACAGCAGCGAAGACTGCCACGCATGGAACCTGCCCCCCGCACCCCGTTAGCCCCATACGCTCAAGCTACGCTACGGGAAAACAAACCGGACAAAGTCACTCTTGTGCTCGGTGATAAGCAATAGAACTCCCCCTGCTGGCGGCAGCAAAACGTATGCCATAACCGCCTCCCAGTCCAGTCTAGAACTCCCGTCAGCTGCATGCTGGGACTCGTTGAGAAGGGGGTATACCGTATCGGCAAGCTTGTCTCGAACTGGTTCACTGTTTCCCTATTTCCCGCCCAGCCGCCGCCGGGCTGGTGGGTTGGTAGTACGGGTGGAGGGCTCGATGGCGGTAGGGGGGAGTAGGAACGGCCTTGGGCCGGGGGTGAGAGCGGGCGGTTGAGGTTTAAGCTGCGGCGCGAGGTATCCGGAGACTCGGACTGGTATGGGGCGAAGTCCATATTTGTTTGGGACCGCTAGACGTAGCGTGGAGGAATCTGGAGAAGAATACTGTGCTGCGAAGAAGAGAGAGATTCAGTTCAGGTCATGATCAACACACTCGGTGCGACATTACGAGTGCTGTAGTTTACCCGGCTGGCTCGTGAACAAGTTCAGAAATAAACATGATGCATTCATAGAGACTCTAGATACTGGTACGTATACATACACCGAGATCATGTCTATTCGAAAAAGTAGATGGTAGTAATAGCATGTCCATAACCCCCATTACGCCGAATAAACTCGCGAATCGTCAAATGACCCTAACCCAGCTCACTTCCCGCCTACACAACCACCTCAAGTCATGGAATATTTTGGTCCCTCACCACCTTGTGGAGTGGTCCAGTTGATATCTTGTGAAGGTGCCTGACAAACTGTTAATATTACTCGGGGGTATGCGTGGGGGTAGTAGCGCACCTTGATGTCACACGTCTTGCAGTGGATACAGTTCTGGGCATTTATCTGAAACCTCACCCCCAATGGTTTTGTTGTGTCCTCAACATATTCGTATACTCCGGCGGGACAGAATCGGTTCTCCAAACCCTTGAACCGCGGCCACTCTTTCTCGGCGTGCTTGTCCCAATCCGGGACCCTCAAATGCACCGGTTGGTCCTCTTCGTGGTTAGTGCCAGTTCGACTGACGCTTGTGAGGATATCGAAACTCAAGACACCATCTGGCTTGGGGTACTCGATTTTCTTGACCTTGTCTACGGTTTTGGTGGCCTCGTGGTCACTTTGTGGGTGATTCAAAGTCCAGGGAACGCGGCCCTTGAGAACATATGCTTCCAAGCCCGAGTACAGGATACCGCCGAAAAGCTTCAAGGGAGAGTGGAAACTTGGCCGCATGTTCCGGACCTCTTTAAGCTCTTTCCAGATGCTGCTTTCCTTCAGCGATTCCTCATAGTTGTAGAGCATCACGGTTCCTCGGTCTTTGTCAGATAAAGCCTTGAAAGTAGACTCCGCAGCCAACATGCCAGATTTCATGCTAGTATGAATTCCTTTAATCTTCGGAACGTTGAGAAAACCAGCCGTGTCACCAATCAGAGCTCCACCTGGAAATGCAACCTTGGGAATCGACTGGAAACCTCCTTCATTCAGAGCTCTGGCACCATACGAGATACATTTCCCTCCTTCCAAAACTTTTGCAAAGAATGGATGATGTTTCATCCTTTGGAATTCGCCATACGGAGATAGGTATGGGTTAGGATAATCCTGTGTACGGTTAATGGCTACTTATCACGACCCGCCCAACGATATTGAAGCAACTTACCAGACCAACCACTAATCCCAATGACACCTTATTCTCGCCGAAATGATACATCCAGCTTCCACCGTAGGTATCCGCAGGTAATGGCCACCCCAGCGTGTGGCTCACCTGCCCCTTGACAAAATTATCCGGTTTGATCTCCCAGACCTCCTTCAATCCAAGCCCATAGGTCTGTGGCTGCGAGTGCTGTCGCAAATCAAACTTCTTGATTAACTGCTTCGTGAGACTTCCATGACATCCCTCAGCGAAAAGAGTGACCCGGGCATGGAACTCCATTCCTCTCTCGAATGAAGGTTTTGGCTTTCCGCTCCTCCCAATTCCTAGGTCGTTGGTGGCGACTCCCTTGACTGCTCCAATACCAGGTTCATAAAGAATCTCCGATGCTGCAAAACCAGGGTAAATTTCAACACCCAGCTCTTCTGCTCTTTCCGCCAACCACTTTACCATCTCGTTGAGGGAGATAATGTAGTTACCGTGATTCTGCATTTGCGGTGGCCCGGGTATGATGAAAGCTGACTTCTTCGTGAGGAACCGCATCCGATCAGAGGTCACTGCTGTGACGCCCTCAAATCGCGACGGATTTTCCGGCGAATTCCAATCCGGTATAAGCTCGTTTAGCGCTGATGGTTCTATCACCGCTCCCGAGAGTATATGTGCACCCATGTCCCCGGCCTTCTCGAGAAGAACCACCCGAAAGTCTTCATTGCCAGCCTTGTTAGCCATCTGCTTCAGCTGGATCGCTGCAGATAATCCCGATGGCCCTCCGCCGACAATTATGACGTCGACGTCGTCGGACTCCCTCTCGCCCTGGAGCAGCGCCATATTCGGTCGACATGGCGAGGTATGTAACGACCGGAGAGAGGCAGTCTGTCGAAGGACGAGTTGTTGGAATCGACTGTGACATAGCCGGGACGCCGCCGGTCTGGAATGTCTCAGTATCGTCGATGGATGCGCTGCGCAGCGTAGAAGGACAGCAGATGTTCGTCGCGATGCCATTAGGGAGGTTGAATGTATTGAAGTCTCACATGTGGCAGAGTAGAAATTCTGAGGTCGAGGTTTAACTAAAAGCAATTTTCCGTTAAACTGGAATTTGAAAGACTAATGCCGCTACCTATTGCTCGCCCCACTCCTAGTGCCGAGTTCTCGCCCCAATTGCTGCGTGGAGAAATAAATCCGGCTTTCGTACTCTAGAGTCGGCGGTGAACTTCTATATTAATAAGTGTCAAGAGCGTTCCAGACAAACGGTTAAACACAACAGTCACCTGCTGTTGCTCCTGCGGCGTGAGTATAGCCGACTTCCTTGTTCCTTCCTGTGAAGCCGAAGGCCAGCCGCGAAGTAAGGCTGGGGCAAACCACACCATGAACTCTACCGCATAGAGATGTAATAACATTTGATGTCAATTTCCGCCAGAGGCTTAGCTAGTACTCAAGTCATGATGGTCTCAGGTACATGTAATTCAGTTGGACCTGGCTACTGTTGGACTGTGATAAGCGTTATCGCCGTGTGTAACCACGGGTCCTGCATGAGGTCATTTTGAATACCATAACCACGTCCCTAACCTCAAGCCGACTTGCTCTTGACACCTCAATGGCCACTGCATCGCGGTTTGTTGCCCGCGCCCTTCAAAGAAATTCGACCTATTTGAGCCGGCATGTCCCCTGCTCTTCTTCGTTGTCCAATCGCTGACATATCTGAGCACAGACTCTCTCTTGAGCTTCCAAGACGTTCAACAACATGTATCCAAGGATTGCGACGCAGCAGCGTAGGTTACTTCTACCCTTCAGGTTCTACCGGTCTATAACACAACACTACAGACAAACACTTCAGATCCAGACCGCGAAACGCGCATACTGAAAACATTCCAAATTACGAAGGCTGATGCCAAACCTATACTCTCGGAGCACCATGATATTTCCTTTGATGACAGGAAGGTTCTAGTGCCTTGGGAAGAGGGGAAGACTTCATACTTGTTGGCATCTTTCTGGCTGGATAGTAAAAATTATGTCCTGACTGTAGCCACAGTCAACACCTTTGGTTGCGCGATCATTGCCAATGCCCTAAGTGTCGGCACCCAGAAACCAAGCAACGACTCGTTAATACGTTTGATGTAAGGCCATTGCTCCTTGGCTTTAGGTTGGCGATTCTGAACTGTAGTAGTTACCCAAGAATATCAAACCAGCTGAAGTGAAGGCAACTGGACCAGCGCTGGAAATCAAGTGTATGAACTTGTGCCATAGTTTATTCGGCTTCTAACCAGCGCTTCAGGGAAGGATGGCCATGAAAGTTCGTTTCCGTTGGATTGGTTACACTTACATTCCTACAGTCCACGGCTGGAAAAATACCTCTCGCCCCAGTGAGCTACAGCACCACATATACCCGGAAATTAATGGCTCACGCTCATGTTAGGTTTCACTTTTGGGGTTCCGAGATAGAAGCAAAACCCCCAGAGGTGGAATATGAGAGTGTGATGGAGTCAGACGAAGGCGTGGCATTATGGACGGCTAAGATTGTATGACACCTAGATAGACTACTTCCTTCAATATACTGACAAATCTCAAGTACAAATATGGCTTTTGTTATGTCAATGATGTTCCCATAAGCCCAGAGGCTACTAAAGCTCTTATTGAGCGGATAGCATTTATTCGAGAGACTCACTATGGCGGATTTTGGGACTTCACTGCAGACCTAGCGAAAAAGGATACCGCATACACCAATCTTGCACTTGGAGTTCATACTGATACCACCTACTTCACCGATCCCGCTGGTCTTCAGCTTTTCCATCTGCTGGAGCATTCGGGCGGTTCTGGCGGACAAAGTATTTTAGTCGACGGCTTTCGGGCAGCGAAGATACTTCGAGAGGAGGATCCCCAAGCATACAAAATCCTCTCAAATGTTCGTATACCGGCCCATTCTTCTGGTAACCCTGATTCCAGTATTCAACCATACGCGCCGTTTCCCGTGATGAACCACCATCCAGTAAATGGTGAACTTGTTCAGATACGATGGAACAATGATGACAGAGCCACCATGGATCGCTGGGACGATCTCAATGACGTGGAAATGTTCTATGATGCAGCCAGGGTATGGAACGCAATTCTCAAAAGGGATAGGAGCGAGTATTGGGAGCAATTGAAGCCTGGGCGCGCATTAATATTTGATAACTGGAGAGTTCTACATGGGCGGGCTAGGTTCACTGGGAAGCGTAGGATGTGTGGAGGTAAGTCGCCTATTCTATTCCCACTCTGACTTGTGCTGACGCCGAGCTTCTGAAATCAGGTTACATCAACATGGATGACTTCAAGTCGAGATTACGAACGTTGTGTTCGGATCGAGAGAGGTTGTTGAGAGCACTATAGTTTGTAGATATTCTCAAATATTCTACAGATAGAGAGAAGGTTTCTAAGACATTTCGTCCATTCATGAAGGAAGGCCAACCTTCAAATAGCGACTGCAAAATACGCAATAGTTATGTCGAGCCTTTGGGCAAACTACTTCGAGAGCACATCAGACGTAGAGTAAATCCATGAGAGTACAAGTCCCGAAGCGCACCTGTAGATCCGATTGTCTTGAACCATAGTGCATAACTCAACACGGCGTCTAGCGCGCTAAGGAGCGCCATCAACGAGAAGTTACATAAGCGATAAGATTCCGTTGCGGGGAGTGGGCTTTTTTGTTGACAACCGAGTCATCATTCTATCCTCCTGTTGTCTCTCCGTTAAACTTTCGCCCTAATCTTCTTGGTTGACTCATTCAAATTTAGTATGTAAGTATCGATATATCGTTCCGTACTGCGGCAACTTGAGATCCATTTTTTCTCACAGAACCACAGAACAAGAGAGCTGATCTACCCCACCACAGTCACACACGAACTCCTCAACTCCTTACACCACAACGAACAGAAAAACAAACGCGCATCAACATATACGACAGAACAAGTAAGAACTTTCATCATGGCGTCGGACGGCGAATTTGACAAGTTGGGGAACAACATTACGGAGGGAGAGCACAAAGACAGACTAGGGAATGATATTTCTGACTCTGAGTCTGAACCCGGCTCCCCCGGTCTGGATCCTCAGTCCGACGATGATCTTGACCATGTCCCCAAAGACCTTAAGTCATCGTTGAAGAAATCCAGCCGCGTAGAGGAGATTGTGGCGCCCAAACCAATTCTTCCCGCACAACCAGACCCAACCACACTGGACCTCACTACCCTCACTCCGCTCACTCCCGAAATCATCGCACGACAGGCAACCATCAACATTGGTACTATCGGACATGTGGCGCACGGAAAGAGTACAGTCGTTAAAGCTATCTCGGGGGTGCAAACCGTTCGATTCAAGAACGAATTGGAGCGAAATATTACCATCAAACTTGGATACGCAAACGCGAAGGTTTACAGATGTGACAATCCCGAGTGTCCCAGACCTGGCAACTACAGAAGTTACAAGAGCGACAAGGAAGTGGACCCTGTTTGTGAGAGAGAGGGATGTGGTGGACGTTATCAGCTGTTGCGACATGTTTCGTGAGTGCTCCAAACACTAGTCTTTGGCTATTTCTGACAAGCCCGTTCAGTTTCGTCGACTGCCCCGGTCACGACATCCTCATGAGCACCATGTTGTCTGGCGCCGCCGTCATGGATGCTGCCCTCCTGTTGATTGCCGGGAACGAAAGCTGCCCGCAGCCACAAACCTCAGAGCATCTTGCCGCCATCGAAATTATGAAGCTGAACCACATCATTATTCTCCAGAACAAGGTCGATCTGATGCGTGAGGCGACTGCTGAGGAGCATTACCAGTCGATCCTGAAATTCATTCGTGGTACTGTCGCCGACGGATCGCCGATTATTCCTATCTCTGCTCAGCTCAAGTACAACATCGACGCCATTAACGAAGCTCTCGTGAACAAGATCCCCGTTCCCCTACGAGACTTCACTGCTACTCCCCACATGATTGTCATCCGGTCGTTTGACGTTAACAAGCCTGGTGCGGAAATTGATGACTTGAAGGGAGGTGTTGCCGGTGGTTCTATCTTGACCGGTGTCTTGAAGTTGGGCGATGAAATTGAAATCCGACCTGGTATCGTTACCAGAAGTGAGGAGGGTAGGATTAGATGCAAGCCTATCTTTAGTAGAATTGTTACTTTGTTCGCCGAGACGAATGATCTGAAATTTGCCGTCCCCGGAGGTCTCATTGGTTAGCACACTCGAACACCCCTTCCCGCATTCCAAGGCTAACAAACTCTAACTTAGGTGTTGGTACTCGTGTTGACCCTACACTTTGTCGTGCCGATCGTCTTGTTGGACACGTTCTTGGTCGAAAGGGACAGTTGCCGAGTATCTATACCGATTTGGAGGTCAACTTCTTCCTACTACGACGTCTCCTTGGTGTCAAGACTCCCGATGGAAAGCAGGCAAAGGTTGCCAAGCTGTCCAAGAGCGAAGTCCTCATGGTCAACATTGGTTCAACTGCTACTGGTGCCAAGGTTATCGCTGCAAAGGCCGATGTTGCAAAACTGCAGTTGACCAGCCCGGCTTGTACGAAGGAAGGAGAAAAGATCGCCTTGTCCCGAAGAATCGAGAAGCACTGGCGGTTGATTGGTTGGGCTACAATTGTTCGGTCTGGGAGTGCTTTGGATCCTTTGGAGGATTAGGTGGGCTTTGTTGGAACGGGAAAAATAAGTGTTGTAAAATGGAAGGTTTGGTCGGGTTACGTTGATTTTTACAAAGGTACCAAAATGCTACATGGGCGGTATAAGGTTCACAGGTGTGATATAAAGGCGTTTCGGCTTCCTAGAGTGACTGTGATGAGCCTTCACTGTTTGGGAATGAAAGGTGTTAGACAAAATCCAGAAGTATCTCACTTGAGCAAGCGCCGCGAATTTGATGTAAGAGAACAGAATGATTGCTAAGAACATTCGCTCATTACTCCTCCAAGCATTAAACAAACACAAATAGCCACCAGATATCATACAACTCTACATATCGTCATTCGTTTGCCTTTACTCGTCGGCCGAAAGGTATGTATGTGGTCGTAAACCGCCCGTTGTGGAATTAGTATGCTATACTACTCGCTCGCCGTCCGACTCGTGTATTGTATTTTCTTTATATCGGCTTAATCTGTCCCCCGCAAGGCGTAACCAATCGCCAAAAGCGTTAACGGCTGACCCTATGTATGAGAGAACAAAGTAAAACCATCGCGGCAAGCTTAACAAGCATGCGAGGCTCCGGGGGTCTCTTTCACCTTGAAGTGCAGTGCAATCAACGAGAATACGAGCGCCTTGAGGTCTTGGACAAGGTAGTAGAAGACGCGAAGACCTTCGGGGTCGGCAGACTCTTGGACATCAACCAGCGAACCGATCTTGGCGGTCTCGAACGAGATGTGTTCGTTGCCCATACGGATCTCGAGCTCCTGCCGCCCATCCTTGTTCTTTTGTGGCCATTTACCGTCGTCTTCCCTGTGTTAATGCGCTGGCGGTTAATACCGAGCTGCAGCACGGATGTGCAAGGGGGAAGGGTACTTCATGATCTCGGATTCCTTGATGATGCGCTTGATCTCTTTGATCATTAGGCCGCTCACACACACTGCGCGTCGGATTGTTCAGCTTGCTGTGCGCGTTGTGAAGCTGGGGACAGAGAAGCAGAGAGGGTCTTACTCTCTTTACGGATCAGGGAATCATTGCGGTAGTTGGAATTGTTGGCATAACGGGCCATTGCGCTGCGACCGTCGAGAACTCGAAAGTCGAACTCTGTGGAACGGAAAGGTGTGAGTAAAGCTGCGATTGATCGACCGATCGTCGATTGACGGGATATTGGGGTGGAAACCGACCCAGGAACTCATGACCGAAGCGTCCGTTGTGGCCGGAGTAGTATCGCACGTAGAATTGCTCGTTTTCCGACATGGCGATGATAACAGATATGAGGCGTGCGAGGTGTTTGGAGGTGAGGTGAAGGTGTGAGGCGTGGAGGGCGCGAAGAACAATAGCGTTGTGTTGTGCAACCCAGTGTGTTTATCAGATCTGATCTTGATCTGTGCAAAGTCGTTCGTCGGGCTCTTCTGTTTTGCACTCGGATACTTCGCAATTACATGGCCCCCTTCGCATTCCAAACCAAAACTTCTTAAAACCCCAAAATCCCATTAATCGCTCATGCCATACCTGCATTAAAGCCGTCTCCCGACGTCTGGCTCAATGCATGGGGATCCCAATGCATTGGCTTAAGAGGAATGCATATAACGTAGCCAACATTGGTCGGCCCACCAAAGGGCGTTGCCCATATCGACAGGTTGTGTCGCTAATCGGTTTCCTAAACCTGTCCAACAAAGCAAAACCCTGTACATACACCTACTGAGGACCCTTTGTGCAGCACACATCGTTATTATTATTTCTGTCAAACCTCCGCAAGGCAAAGGCATCTATCCATTCACTCATCTGTCCATCGGCCCCTTCGCCCGTTGATCTGGAGTTGTTGCCAGACGCGCTGCACCACTCCTCTTCTCATCGACGAGGACCCTTAGCTGCCACCAACCCTCGCTCCCTACGTCACAAAGCGTGTATGCCGGCCACCAACTCCCCACGGTTTCCCCCCGCCAGCACCACATCGAAATATCGACAGGGGAAATTCCAGCTTCCGACACCGCCTCCCACGCGTGGAGACAACATGGGCGACGCCTCGACGTCGACATCGACATCGACGACGTCGACAACGACGACGACAACGACAACGACAACGACAACGACGAATGAGTGGGAGTCACCATGGTTATTCACAGAGGAGGAACTACTGCAGACCCCATCTGTGCTTGATGGCATCTCACCAGAGGCCGAGAGAGAACAGAGATCGAAGGGATGCAATTTCATCACCCAGCTTGGGATACAGCTCAAACTTCCACAGCTTACCCTCGCGACCGCATCCACTTACCTCCATCGCTTCTATATGCAGAACTCACTCAAGAAATACCATTACTACGTACGTTTGCGTTCGTTTTGTTGTCAACGCATCCATCCTCCTTATTAGAAACAGCCGGGCTGATTTTGCCTTTTCCCCTTCTTCGTTCAACAGGAGACCGCGGCCACCTCGTTATTTCTGGCTACAAAGGTAGAGGAGAACATGCGAAAGTTTGGTGAGATTGTTGCTGCGTGCGTTCGTGCCGCACAGAAAAACTTGAAGTTGGAGGTGCACCGCGACGATAAGGAGTTCTGGCGTTGGAAGGACTGCATCCTCAACAAAGAGGAATTCCTGCTAGAATCCATCTGCTTCGACGTCACGGTGGAGGTGCCATACAACCACCTCCTGAATTATACCAACCTTTTGGGTGTCCAAACCCGGCAGCTGATCCGTACGGCGTGGACGTTTCTGAACGACGCAACACTCACAATGCTATGCATACTATATCCGCCACGCACAATTGCTGCGGCAGCCCTCTACTGTGCAGCAAAGCATTGCAACGTTGAATTTCCGGATCAGGACGAGAAGCCCTGGTGGGAGATCATCGGCGTTAAGATTAAGGATATAAAGAAATGCTGCAATTACATGGCATTGGTCTATGAGTAAGTTTTTCCTCAGACTGTCTCTCATTGGTTGGTAGCTTATTTCATAAAAATTTTAGGAACAATCCACTACGAGGCGAGGACCGGCCAAAGTACGTCACCACGCCCGAGGGTGGTCCGGAAACCACCAAAACCCGACAGAGAGCCTATGCCTCTCCTTTATCCGAGAAGCGCCCCCGAGAATCATCCGATGTCCAGGAGAGTGAGCCGAGTGACAGAAAGAGACACAGGACGGAGGATATCAGGAACGGGACAGAACCACCTCCAAACCGTGTGGAAAGGCCAAAAGAAGAGACCACCCGTCAGGCGAGCGAAGATCCGGATTTGGAGGAAGGCGAAGTGGATGATTAAGCTGAGGAAGTGTGAACTGTGAACTGTGAACTGTCTGTCAATAGGATCTGTCGATAATTACTTGGATGGAGGCGGCCGGGGCGTTACTTGTATTACCAATTGCGTTTGCCTTTTTTTCCACCGGTTCCCAACGTGGATTGAGGGTGGGTTTCGGTTGCATCTTTCTAGACTGTTTCACAAAGGGGTTTTTTTATAGGGATGTTCTTTTTAAGGAGCCTTACTGGAGTTTTTAAGTTTTTTTCCGTGCTTTTTTTCCTCATCGCGAATGTTCAAAGTTGTGTTCTGTTTTCTTTAATCCTACCTTTATTTTCCTATGTATGAAGAAACCTGTCTAAGTACACTGGTGTCGAGAGTTTTTCTTTTTCTCTACCGGTGGACAGGTGGTGGCTCCCTCTGTATCCATCCCTTTCTTTTCGTCATTAATCATTTCATCATTCTTCTCGTCTTGTCCATAAATCTTTCTCTTCCCCCCACACCTTCCACCCCAAACTGATCATTGGTCTGCTTGTGGCTGAAGAATATTTTTTGCGGCATGACTTGACTCCGGATCAGTCGCTTCTGACCGTCCAACTTTAAGAATGCATTATTAAAAAAATTCCAAAGCTTAAATTTTTACATCTGCCGTGCGTAATCGTTATCGTAATAACTCCATTTGATGGGAGATGCGGGCGTGTCTCCTGATATCGGGGGGCAGGCTGGGTTTCCTTCTCAACGGCTACCCACGGCGGATTAATCGAATGAAACCCACCCGTTCACCGGCGCTAGCTCATGTACAAAGACCTACCCAGTCAGGAATGCAGCTGCATTTCTCTACTTGGTTTTGATCATAGTATATCACGCTCGAGCGTCCTAATTCTCTAAAACCATACAATAAGTAGCTAGCCCCGCGGGATATCATGCCTTCATGCCCTTTAAAGAAGTTTTTCCTCCTTACTCTAGAGAAAGGCCACGCTTCTTTGTTTACTGCTCTATGAACACTGAAATGATCGCCAGAAACCTTACACGCCGTCCTCTCTTCGGTATGGCAGAGTATATTGAGTTTTCATGAAGGTCTCATCCACTGACTCGGCGACATACATAACAGTGGGCAGGGCTTGTGAGTGAGTGAATGGAAGGAATTCGATGAGTTCTTACAATGGTCCCAAATTTCAAAAGCCTTGTTAGAGATGGGTGGGTGAGTAAATGAATGGAAGGAATTCGGTGGATTCTTAAATGGTCCCAAATTTCAAATGCCTTTTGGAGGTGGGTGGGCAAGTTTCATTCAAACTACATGCATCTATTGTAGGTTTTACAAATTGAAGAGATTTGAGAGAGCTTCTATGATGAGATTCCAGAGCCCAGCTCGTTGAAAGCCTTTTTCTTCTCTCTTTTCCATTCCCATGCCAAATACTACTGCGGGTCCATTAAAGAAGCCTATTCCTCCTTAGAGAAATGCCACATTCCTGCCTGCGGTTTTCGGCTCCTGAACACTGAAATTAATCGCTAGCAACCCTACACCGCCGTCCTCTCGGTATGGCAGAGCTTTACTGGGAATGTACTGGGTTTTCCTGGGGCTGACTTGACATGTATGGACGGCGGGCAGGACGTGATGACGCCTTGCGTGTGGGTGGAAGGAATTCGATGGGCTCTTACAAAAGTCCCAGTGCCTCTAGATGGGTGGGATGAGTGAATGTCATTCAAACTATGTCCACAATAGGAATCACAATTTGAAGAGGGATTCGAGGAGAGCTTCTATGATGAAATCCCATAGAGGAAGCGAAAAAATCCAGCCAATGCTTGTTTAGATAGCTGGGTGGATAAATTGTATTCAACCTACATCAATGGTAAGCGTTGTAAATTGAAGAGAGATTTGAGGGAGCTTCTATGGCGATAACCCAGAGAAAGAGGGGGAAATCCTGCTCCTTAAAAGCCTTCTCTTCTCCCACTTTATTCCCATTCCCACCGGCCTACTTTTCCTCGTTCCCATCGTTCAGAAGCCATACTCATCCCAGTACTGCTCTTCCAGCAATTACCAACATTCCCCAGTGGAGTCCGCGGTCACCTTGAAGAAGGAAGAAGTAACAACCCTCAAATTGAGAGCCCAAAGCATATTCCTTCAACTCGATCATCGGACCCCCTCTATCACTCTCTTCCCGTGTATCCCCCATCCTCCCATCACCCAGTATCCCACCCCCAGATAGCAAACCCGATATCCCATCCATGACGCACGCCATAAACTGGGCCGACCTCACCTTCGGCATCGAGCTAGAGATGGTCTGCAGCGTGAAATACAGCGAAGGCGAAGACCCCATCTCCGAATTCGACAGCGTGCGCGAGACGATTCTCTCGCAGCTGCGCAGCGTGGCGGGGGTGCGCGCACAACTAGTCCACAAGAGCGGCAACGAGGGTGAGCTGCCCATCATATACTACTCAGAGGACGGACTATTCGAGGAGGACGACGATTCGCCCGACTACACCGTGTGGGGCGTCCAGTTCGACAATTCGGTCGAATACAGCCTCGGGGACATCCACGACATGTACCCCGAGCTGCCGCATCTAGCCCGGTATAATGGCCAGGACAGAATTGCGATGGCGAGGCCGGGGTGTGAAATGGTGTACCACAACCCGGTTGAGGTGGTGTCGCGGGTGCTCAGGATTGCGGATGTCCGGACTTGGGGGAGGGAGATACCGCGTATGCTGGGGTCTATTGCCTGTAACCGCCTCAGGCCGTTCGTTACGGATACGGCTGGATACCATGTCCACATCGGACTGGGCGACCATTGCTTCCCACTGGAGACTGTGAAGAAGATCGGGGCGGTAGTCGTTCTGGCGGAGCGGACGATTGATCTCTTTCATGAGGAGCATCGGCGGGATAACAAAAAGAATATTGCACCCCTGATAACCAAAGAAGGACTCAAAAGCCTCACCCGCAAGGAAATATTCGACCAGATCATGGGGACTAACGACCTGGATGAGTTTCTAGATGTCGTCAACGGCCGCAGAGTAAATTGGAACGAGATGGGGGATAAAGAAGAGTTGATAGTCCGCTGGCGGTACTACAAAGTCAACTTTACGTACCTCCAACCCGATGACCCCAAGGGAACAATTGAGTTTCGACAACATGCTGCAACGCTAGATTATGTCGAGATCCAGATGTGGATACGATTTCTCGGTTTGCTGGTCGTTCATGCTTCCGCTATGGATGTCAAAGTCTTGAGGAACATCCTAGTCTATAGTGCAAACAAGGGAGGAATCATTCCCCCCATCGGGTTTATCTGTAGCTTCATCCGGGACGAACCTGTGGCAAGATACTACTTAGATAAGATTGGAGTGAAGCTGATTGTTGTGCGTTGACGCCAAAGGTGTATTGAAAGGCCAAATGACCGGTTTAATTTGTCCACTCTCATAGCTATACTACAGCGGGGTGCTAAAAGTATTGAGTAAGTGTACATGATTGATTCAAGCCGCTTAATGTTCATTAACCCGATCTTTGTGTCCACTCACTGTTCTTCCAGGTATAATATTACCAGCACAAATCACTATGCCCTGCATCATGTAAAAAATCAAACGCCTCTACCAACCCTTTGAGATGTGCCAGAGCAGCCGCCACAACAAAGCAATGAAAGATCTGATGACTCGACCCAATCAGGTCAAAGCGTCCTGGGTAAAACCTCTCCGGAATCCTGGTGGCATATATTCCAGCACCAACAACATACAATATACCTTGGATAATCACCCATGGCAGACCCATACGATGATATACTGGATCGAAACCGGAGAGTGATATCCCATGAAGAACTGGTATTACACCAGAGCCTCCCAGGGCAACAAACATCCCGGCTCGAAACGGGCGCCATTTCGGGGTCCGAAACATAGGAACGAAAGTTACAACCGCGCAGAGGGCTCCGAAGGATACCATCATCACCGAGTAGACCCATATCAAGTGACTGTAGCATTGGAAGCCATAATAGACGGTAGGAAGGAAGCTGCCGACAATCAGGATGATAATGCCGAGATAATCCAGTTGGTTTCCAAATTTGGCGACAGGATGAGAGTGATTGGAAATAGTGTGGTAGGTTGCCGACATTCCAAGGCAGGTCGCAGCGGAGAGGAAGAAGGTAGCGAAGGCGATGACGTCTGAACGGGTGGAGGTGGGATAGCGCAGGTGGATTCGGGGATAAAAGTAGAAGCCGAAGAGGATAAAGAAGATGGCACCCAGGAGGTGGGTGTAGATATTGACTGTGCTGGGTTAGCATCTCGCCATGCAGATTGGGGATGAGTGAGAAGGCACCGGATTCATTGTGGAAATAGTATATGGATGCGAAGGACTTTTTGAACGAGGAGGTTGCGGGTCTGCCCTCCAGTCAGCAATCTGTCCTTTATCACGCAGCCAAGAGAGTAGCACCGATATCCGGAGAGAATGTAGTGGTTATCCCTTGAGCCATCAGCCTTGCGTCCATCTTCACATGCTTCTGCTGGACGCTCACTGCTGCCATGCCTCTGCCAGACCAGCCAATTAGCGACCTTCGATAAACCATTCCCGAGATTCTAACGCACGCAAATCATCCCACATGCACGTCAACGCATGTCCAACGTTCCGTTCGACATCTCGAATTGCCTGCTCGCGATGTCGGGAATCAGTTATCAGTCATCGACAGCTTGGCATGTTCGCAGAAATAAGGCCCACATTTGCTGTCTTCTCCCCAATTGATGGACGGCGTTTTCGGGTCGTCATAATATATGTGGTGTGGAACGCAGTCAAGTGGATTTCAGGATGAAGATACAGTTGAAGCTGACGATGGATGTGCTGGGAGCCTTGGGGACAAGCACCATTGCGGCGAGCCATATTCTTGGGTGCGGGGGCTGAATATTACCCCACCGGGTATCGTAGAGAGGGCCATACCCGAAGACCGCACAGCAGAGTACGATTTCTGCTGAGTGCTATGCATAAACCTATGATAGTTGGTTTCGAAGTGACGTAGGCGGCTCAGCTTAAGTTTGGCAGAAAGCGAGTGACCGCATCTCACCAAATCACAATACAGTTCAGTCACTAAATGAAGGCCGCTACGTTTCTGCCTTGTTCTCTGAGATGGAGTAGAGCAGTAGAGCAGTAGAGCAGTAGAGCGGCATGGAAGTAGCATTATGCTGTCTGTAGGTCGACACTTGGCGGTGCTGCTCCGTTGCATGGGCACAGATCCCCGTCAACATCCCCGCACCCCACAATTGATAAAGCCATGACCGACGACACCAGAGGCCGCGGAAAGGGAAAGGCCCCTCGCCGAGGCAGCTTTAATTGGCGACAACAAAGCTCCATCGTCCCTTCTGCAAGCAGCACCTCCAATGCAAAGAAGCTAGAAAGACTCGAACGTTTTGCTTCCAACCCACATGCTTCCAGAGGTGGTGGTAGTGGTAGTGGCAGCTGGCGGAGGCCGCAGGACAACCAGACCCACGACGAAATTGAAGATTTTGGGTTTGTGAGCAAAGGTAATTCCATGTCGATCCCTTGTCCAGAAGAGCTATCTCTAATTGACCCTAGGAGATGAAAGGTCTGTCACCACCACCACAAATAGACAGCTTCGACAAACGCTGATCTACATCCCAAAGACTCAAAGACTTCCGCAACCAAGAGCAGTACGACCTTCATCACCACTATACCCATACCCGTCTGCCACGTTAACACACACCCCTCAGTTACCACAAACACATCACCAGAAAGTACCTCGAATTCTGCGGGACCAGCGCAAGTGCCGATCAGCTCGAATCCGAATTCGCACAATTAGCAATAACACCTCTCAACAACCCCCGATCCACGGCCACTCCTCATAGTAGCAGCAAAAACACAATCTATAACGACACGCGCAATGCCGAGCTCTCATCCATCCTCCTCGGCATGCGTAAGCTCCGCGAAGGAATCACGGCTGCCCGACGCATCGACAAGTTCGCGGTCGAAGTCTTCAAGCAGCATATCCGTGCCGCGATCCTGGTGCAGCAGATCGATAGCTACCACTCTGCGTTGACGTACCTACTCTATGAGTTGCATGTATTCCTCCCGCTGTCAAATCTTGATATTCAAGAATTCGCCTCGTACCACATGTTACACCTCGCCGCCTGTCTGGAAGAATACGGCGCCGCGCTAGCCGTCAAGAATGAATTCCAGATTGTAGAGCGACGGGCGCTGCAGGCTGTGAACGCTATTATACACGGAAACTACTGGTCATACCGGGCCGCAAGGAATAGGGTGGATCAGTATACGGGAAGGTTGATGGACTATGCTGAGGATAGGATGAAGAAGCTCATGCTGAAGTGTATCGGGGCAGCCTATTTTACGGTGGATTTACCGTACCTAGAGGTTGTGAGTGGAGTGTCGTGGAAGAAGCTACAGGAAGACTACTCGGTGGGCTGGGAATTGGATGAAGCTACGAAGGCAGTGACAGTTAAGAGGCCCAAGATGAAGACAAAACCGTCACCAGCTATTACAACACTGACAGATAAGAACTTTTAAGGCGGGGGACGATTGAGGACTTGCAACGCTGTGTCCGTCATGTAGACATCTCATTCTGTTGCTATCGCAGGGATACGTTTTCCCAATGTAATATAAAGCCTATCGGCCTAGAAGTAGGCCTAACATTCCACCCTGGTTGGTGATAAACAAAACCCTCCGTTTATTGGGTGAAGCCCGAAGAATGCGCACAACTGGATACTCGGCCCCAGCAGCTGACATGAAACAACGCAGAAAGGCTTTGAAACTGCAACACTAGGCCCATAACCCCACCGCTCGTTGGTATTTCCCTCGTTTCCCATCCAGCAGAAAGTCCACGCGCAGAACCCACCACCACCACAACCTCTAAACCCCCCAGCCGCCGCTGCCCGCCTGCCTTATTTCTTGCCGCCCTTTCCAGACTTTTTGATACCGCCACCGGTCTGTCGCGAGCACTGTCGTCAGCGCCGAAAAAAACTACCGAGACCAAACGGAGGGTGGAGGTTATAGGTTACCAAGGGACCCTTCTGCTTCGCCTGCTCTGCCAACGCTTTCCGCTCAGCGGCCTCTGCACCCGGTTAGCCTTGCGCTCAAAAACACACCCAGGCTCACATCATCACACCCTTCTTCTGTTTCTCCTTGTACTCCAGATCCGTTTCGTCGAGCTCGGCCTTTTGCTTCTTGGGAGCCTTGAGCGGTTTAGCTTTTCCACCTGTTTTTCTAGCACGTCAGATGAGGCTGAGGAGGGGGGGGTTGCGTGGTAGGCAGGCAGATTATGCTACTTGCCTTGACGTCCAGACATGTTTGATTATAGTTTAGCTTTGTGAGTTTTCGTGCGGGTGGTGGTGGGTGAGGGGAGTTGTTTCGTTGTTGGTTGGGGTATGGCGGCGAGCGTGGGTTGCTGTAGGGCAGACAGGGATAAGGGAAACCTGACTTTCGCACAGTCAGCCCCTTGAGGCTAACGGCCGGGGTCACGGATTTAAACTCGGTGTGGTGTTTTCAGTATTCATTGGCACACACGGAATATCCAATTGGCCGCACGGAATATCTAGGTGTTTCTCCGCGGCTTCCGATTGCCATCAATCCAGCCGGAAAATATTGGGCCCATTACAAACAGAGCCGTTCCTAGCCATCGTACTCTAGAGTGACATGCGCATTCTTGCTATCAATCTGTTCCCGAAAAATAGCTATGACAAGGAGGGTAGTGTGGTACAACGCCAAGCTGCTACGCTGTGCAGCAATATCAAATCCCTCAAACCAAAACTCTCCACCACCACCACCACCACGAAACATGCAACCCTCCAGCCATGCAAAATTTTGATTACGAACACACACACACACACACGCACACGCACATAACCATGGAAACCATACTGAGTTACCGATGGAGTGGGTATGGAAAAAGTTAACTGAACATGACAGCTTTTCTGATCGTCGATCCGGCAAAACCGCGATCTACCCAAAAAAGTCAAAACCACACGATCCCATCGAGACATCTTCGAACTTCCCCTTATCATCCGCCGGAAGCGCTACATGCGGAGTGGTAGTTTCTTTGTAGTCCATCGGCTTTCGAGCCGAACCTATCCGTTAGTTGGCTATACATATCATCGGAGTCGGCATAACTGGTCGGAAATAGGGGTGGGTTGTGATGGCTGTATATACCCCGCTTCGACTACGGCAAGTACTGCCGCTAATGTATGATGCATATGTCTATTGGATCCTTTTTTTTGTCATGAAGCCGGCTCGGTATTTTCCTATCGAAATTTCAGACGATCCGCTCCAACGGAAACACTAGCTCGTGGGGAAGGTCCAAGAACGCAACCAATGCCACACACAAGAAAGTATCAGGTGCAACATCGTATCTATGATGGTGGTGGTAATAGTGGTGGTGGTGAACAATGATGATGGCTGTGAGCAAGAAACGCAAACTCATGTAGTCATCCAAAACACATGGCTTGATTCGACGTGTGCGGGTTTATTGGTATACACGTTTGAAAGTCTCCTGCCCATGAGAAAGGATGAAATAAATATTTGATCAGACGACATCCTCTGCGCAGGAAGGCTGTTAGTGGTGCCTTAAAATTGCTGTTCTGTGAGTATATCGTAGCTCGGAGATATCTCAACGCATTAGCACACACACAGTCGAACACACGGCATTGGAAGTTGCATATGGGTGATATTGTTAGGCAAGATAAGCCCATTTGACTGATCACGAATGAAGAGAAACCCAACCCCCAACCCCCACTCTTCAAATGCGCACGTTGTCCAACGGGGGCGGGCCGTTCGGCTGTTTTACTCTGCGTCCCACCATATGCAGCGAGAGTGGGATGAAGGACGCAGACGAACACCATTCCAGATTTCCTGTCTTGTTTCTGTTTCCAGACCAACCTGTGTTTTGATTTTTCGGATCATGAGCAAAGCAAGCAAGCACATGCAGTACGTTGCCTGGCGTACCACTCTAGTAACCACACAGCAACCAACTGCTTCGGATGCAGATGGTGTCAACATGCATGATCTGTTGTACCCTGTACATGTTCGTCCCTCATAAGTCAGGCACAAAAAGGAACTGGACCTGACAATTGAAGAAAGATATTGGCACGTCCGTCCATAAACTTGCGGCTAAGTTCCCAGGAACGGCCAAGCTCGAGGGAGTTCGCAGGTTGAAAGTGGTGAGTTGGACATATTCATGTCAAAAATATCCGGATACTTAGTCGAGATTTGGGGGTTTCGTGTTCCTGTATGTAACTGTAGCCAGTTGCCTGCAGTTCCTTCCGAAAGCACTCTAGATCTAACTAACCCTTCCGACGTTGATGACTTATCGGCCATCGTGTAATTCATAGGATCGTTTTACCTGCCGCGAAAAGGAGACCAGCTACTGGAAAAAAAAAGGCTGGCTGGATCTTGCGTTCAAATGCAGTAGGTTCCAGGTGAGGATGTTATAAACCCACGGTAGGTGCTCCAAATCTTTCGTACCGATGACAGTAGTGATTGGCCGATGCGTCAGATATACCATCTGTTTGCGGGAAATAAACTCGCCTGGAAGGAGATTTTAGTTGGACGTTATGCTTTTTTTATATTTCGAATTCCAGCAACTGTTTTGCAAAAGGGACTGCCGATGGTGTTTTAGCTGCTGCAACTGTTGCCTATGTATGTCGAGGAGAAGAAGCCAGCTGAACCCTACCCCTAGTCGTTGTCGACGTGGTCAAGTATCATCCGTACAGTGAGCTCTGTGGGTCCCAAAGGTGAAACGGGTGTTGTTTACGGAAGCTGACGCATACGGAAACTCGTTGCAGCACCTTTTCATTAGTTGACTCACGGAAGCTTCTGACAGGTTCGCTGATCTCTGGGATTTCTAGACACCTGCCATCTGCAAATCACGCTCTAAGAAGGTGGAGAGCAACCTCGAGTATCGACTGTCACGTCCGCAGGGGTTCGAATCTGTGCAACCCCGACACGATGCCGGCCAGATGAACTGCTGCTGCAAGGAGGAATCACGGGCCATGTCGAGCCCGGCACAGCCCAAGCCATAAGCGGAGTGCCAGTCGGCGTTACACTGCAGCAGTTGCGTGCGTACGTTTGTGGTCAGGCCTCAGCGCCCACCTCTATTGGCCGCCTTGCCAGCGCATTATTGTACTGGACACCCGCCCTATTCTACTTACGGGATCCAAAACATTCTGAGCAATGCAACTCTGAATATGCAGGACTCATTAATATTGCCCTGAACTAAAGCATATAATCATCATCAATTCATATCAGAATATGCGAAGAGTACTCACCAATTCTTACCAACATCTATTGCTAGAGTGAACGTTTCAAATGACGGAGACTTGTGAGGCGATCACTAGAGAGCAAGAAATCAGGTAATTGTAGTAGCACCACCCAAAAAAGGGCAGCTGTTGTCTATTCCGTTGATCCTGTGAGGTCATCCATCCCATCGATCCCTCGTACTCACACGCCGGAGAACCTTGATATACATACAATATTTCGTTCAACAAGAACCAGCTATTCCTCTCTAACCCAGTCAAAGTTGCGCATAGATACTCCAGATATAATAGACATGAAACGAAAACAAACCAAATGCCCACCTAAACCGTATAAAAATGAAAAGACCAACCATTTTTACATACATGATGCCCTTGCCATAGATACAATATCCCATGCACCACCAAAAAAACAAATCCGGGTGAAAAACAGGATCACAACCCAACTCCTTTAACCGCAACGCTCCCAAAAAAAAACAAAAATAGAAAGCCAAACCAGAAAACAGAAAACATAAGATATCAAATTCCCGCCCTAAAGACGTAAGAAATAGGTCGAATGCCATCCGAATCATTAACATTAGAAAAGAGATAATTGCATGGACGTAAGAAACCAAAGTTCCATAGAGATAGTTGTCTGTCGGTGATACTCTTCTAGAAAACCTGCACACCTTGGTGAGGCACCAGTTGGGCATTCATACTCCGAACTTCTTCCCTCCGGAACAATGGAAATTGCCAAAAGCTACTGCGTCCTGAAGGAACAAAATCCAAGGAAGATGGTAGCACCACGGGATTGGATTCCGCGTCTGGGTAGTAGGATGACGAAGAAGAAAGATCAGAAGGATGCGACACAAGTGACTTGTTGAACGCATAAGGGCGAATTATCGATTGGTTGTGCGGTGTTGCGGGAGCCGAATCAGGAGGAGTTATGGTACCTGCAGGAGACTCAGGGTAGGCAGATCCAGGATGATTGAAACCATCAACTTGGAAGTCCGAATCAGAGGCTTCAGAGAGGGGCGGGCTATCCATAATTCCAGGCCCATTGGTCATCTTAGGGCAGGCCATAATCCGGGCTCTCAATTCACGGACGGTAATCCTCTTCATTGGGTTTGGCTCAAAAACTCGCTGCAGAATGGCATTGAGACCTTGAGAGAGTGGAAGAATGGTCCTCAGAAACTGGCGGTCCTTGAGATATGCCCGGTATGTGCTATCTGACTGGGACGCACGTTTCCATGGATTCCGTCCACATGTGAGGTTCACCAAAATGACACCAAGCGACCATACATCATTTGGGGCAGATGCGTAGCAGTTCGCAGTTCTGGAAGAGGATTGTTGGCATTCTGCGAGGGAAGTTAGTAAAATCCAAGGACAGACTGCGTGGGAACAAACCTGGGGACATGTAGAATGTAGAACCGCATCCAAAATCGTTGGTATAGCTATCTGTAGTGGCAAGTCCAAAGTCGGCCAATTTCACCTCTAATCCACGTTCGGCCACCAGTACGTTCTCGGGCTTTAGATCCCGGTGGTAAATTCCCAAGGAATGGCAGTACTCTACGGCATCCAGAAGTTGGAGGAAAACACGTTTGGCCAGTTCGTCGTTTCCAACATAGTGGCCTCGCTCGGTAATGTTGGTAAAAAGGTCTCCTTCTGGACAATACTCCATAATGACAAAGGTGCAATCCGAGGTCTCCACGATTTTCACGAGGGATACGACGTTGGGATGTGCGCTGGCCTTCAAATGAAGAGCAATCTCCCTTTGCTGGAATCGCTTCTGTCGGGCATCCATACCGTTCTTGGCCAAGGCTTTCACGGCAAAGGGAGTGCAAGTAAAGATGTCCACGGCATTGTACACAACCCCATACGCTCCGATCCCAAGGATTCCAGTAAGTTCAAGACGGCCTGCCAGCAACTGTCCTATCCGGTCCTCCGGACTGGAGGTAGAGGCGCTCGATGAAGATGATGTAGAACTCATGATTATTGTGTAGAATGGAAGCGGCCAGGGTAGAGAAAGTTACGGGTTACGGGTTACGGTTTTGGATCGGATGAGTGGGAGGTCCTGACCGAGGGGAATCCTCCGGGGGGATGAGGATATAAGGATGAATTCGGTGATGATGACAAACGGGTGTTGTTAAGTGCTGTTCAGTGTGCCACGACAATAGGGCGCCTTGCTGGCCTCGGGGGAGAAGTGTGTTTATGTACGGCAGCTCAGCCGCGTAGCAGAGCATGGCCAAGATTGCGATTATTTTATGGGTTGCTTTTGCGTCTGGTTGACGGTGTGGGTGGGTGGAAGGCGATGCAGCTAGAGAGCATGGGGTGTTGAGCAGCAGAGCGAGCGAGCAACAAGCCACAAGGCCATGTGTTGACCATCATTATTTTTGGGAACTAAACCATGCAGTTGGCCAGGAGCGGAGCGTTAGCCCTGGCCGGCGGAAGGTTGAATCTTGAATGACAAAACTGGGGCGTGGATATCGCTTGGAAGACCGGGGTGGTTGTATATGTTTTTTTTTCTTTTTTGGTGTCATTGGCGTCGATGGGTAAGTGAGGTGTGGGTGGAGGCAAAAACAGCAAGGCGCAGGACAACGAAGAGGTGACGAGGTGTGCTACAAGGGTTGCTTTTTGAGCGGTTGGTCGGTGCTGCATCTGCCCGTAGGTCGAGGTTAGCCTTCTTCGTCTCTGGTGCTCAGCAGCCATACGCCAGAATTGACTATTCCACAGCAACGAATTGCAGGCGAGCAGAACGCCTCCTCCTCCTCCTCTTCCCCGCACTTCGTGGAGAGCACGACGATAAAGCCGCGACGATAATAATGCTCGAAGCAGGTACTTCCTACACGGCCTACCACTGCAGAGAAGAATGCTTGGGGGTACGTACCGGTGGGTACTCTTGCAGACCGTCGCTCTTTTAGCCCAGCACTGCATACTACAAACGACCCTAGGCATTCGGTCAAGTGATGCCTCTGACCCAAGGAGGAAAAACGTAAAAGGTAAAGGGCCTTTAAAACTCACGATCCTCGTGCTTCCGTAGTATGGCTTCAACGGAGGTAGAGTACTTGAAGTAGTACCTGCGCCATCAGGCCAATTCGACAAGGTTCGCGGCTATCTAAAGTTTGGCGAAGTCCGAGCGTACAGTAGACTCTCTGCTAGAGTTGAGCAGGTACTTAGGATTGCTGTAAACGGCCAGTCCTTGCGCCCTCGATTCTGTTGCAGAAAAGGAACTTTCCCTTGCAGAAATGAAAAAGGCCAGACAACGGTGGTAATTCGACTCACAAAATTTGAGCTAGGGGCGTTGTCTACGTGGACAGCCTCTGCAGGTGTCCTTAGCAACCTGGTTGTCCGCATGCAGCTGTAACATGCCTCTTTGCGGCGGCGGGTTGACTTGGACCTTCGCTGTCCAGAGTACCTGCCCGGCAGGTATTTCTGTTAAGTCCATTCTGCCCGCCAGTTTCTTGGAGTATCGAGATCAAAGGCCTTGTGCCGTAGACTACGGAGCCGAAGCCCCTGCCCGCCACAGCCCCTACTACTACGGCACTTTGTACCCAGGATGGCAGGTAATCCTTTCCAACTTTAGTTCTGATTTCTCTCTGACGTTTCGAAATACAGGTGATGCGATACCCGGTGATAATGCATTGTACGATGGTCGTGGCGTAGTGACTGTGCCACAAAGCTCTCGCGCTTACGCACGCTACTCCGCGGTATCACACTTCCGCCGCTTTATTGGTTTGCATGTATAGCACTTTGCGGTACCCTCCTTCCTTCCATCTCAGTAGATGGTTTGCAGACTTCCCCGGGTCCCCAGATGCCGCTATGAACCGTCAAGATGAGAGAGAACTGGTGGGGCATCAACAATATCAAACAACCGGTGGCAAGGTTAAGGACAACAGCCTCCCGTTTCTACATGGTGGCGCTATTTCCAGTTCTTCAAGCTGAGTTTATAGATAGGCGTTTAATGATAAAACTGGGGAGTTTCGGCCGCATGAGTAGACATAGTAAGTACAGAGTTGAAATTAGAAATGGGAATTCACTTTGGCATTATTCAGTATATTGACGAGGAGAGTTGCGGTCCCACCGGTACCTTGTCAGGTCTGACATACTTTTGTCTGAGTCAAATTTGCATACAACAATCAGCTTCCCCTTGAGTATAAACATATCCCACGTTTCGGGGGCTTTCATGCGGATCATGCCTGCATCCCCTCTCAGCTCGCCTCCGGCTTCCGTCAGCATATCTAAAGAGTGGAGTCGAGTGACGGTTCGTGGTACCCAGAACATCCGGGGACGCCGCCGATAGGCTTGCTATGCCTAAGCATGACGATGCTGATTATGACGGTGCGCTTTCGATATATTTCCAGATGGTGTGATGCCGCGCTGCGGTTGCTCATGCTCACACGGTGTGAGTGTGTGTGAATGCTTCGGACATACGCAAGTGAGGGGCACCGAAATGGGAAACACCGAGTGATGCTTTGTGGGGTGATCTTTGCCTGGCCATGGGCTGAGGGGAAGGTTGGTGGGTGTCGGTGTTACCACTCCGCCGCACCAGTCATTCCTTCGTCCTCGTGGTGTGCTCACGATACTTGGGTACGGGTACGATATTGTACGGCGAGCTGCAACATATCGATATCGATTTGATTTATCGATGCCGATAAAGCTGCCGGAGACTTGCACCGGCCACAAGGAAAACAAGGCAGATCATGACGAGAGGTTTGCATAGTTCCATTACCCAAGATGATGGTTCTTGTGCGACGAAACATCGGTGCCTAGCCGCCAGTTATTGGCTGGTCAGACCATTGCGAACTCCTGTTGTGTTCCCCAAAGTTACAGGCGTCGGCCTTCTTTTCATGGTTCGTACCGCAGAGTGATACATATTACTATCGCATATAACTTCTTCACTTGAAACGGTATTCTTGGTTGCAGCCGCAATCTCGAATCAAAATTCCGGATGCCCCAACCATCTATTACAGCAAAAAAATTATGGTCCCGAGGACAGACTCGCAATTTCCCGCAAAACGAAGTGTTCGCTAAGTTGGAACGGTTCTTGGGTTAATCAAAGAGTGTTGGTTGTCTCTCCTGGTCTGGGGTATCTGCTAGCCAACAAGCGATTGGCTTTCCTGCAAGGAACGCAACACCAAATTCCCCATTGAATTTGTATTAGTCGTCGATCTTATCCGCTCACGCGGATATGCTTCTGCTGCGCCCGGACCTCCTCTTCTCGCTTGGTGTTGCAAGTCAAACGACCCCATAGACATCATCAGCCTGCATTTGTTGGTATCCTTTCTTCTAGAAATGAGGTATACTACAAAACTAATTCGTTTGTAACCTAGGAAAATAGATCCAGGGTTTGAGAGTGAACAGGGTAGGGAAAGGGTTAGACCCTACATCCGCAACCCCTCATCTGGTAACACCAGACCCGCGATCCTACTGCTGTCGTAAGTGTTCTTCGACGCCGCCGCAACGGAGCAGTTTCGGGGATGCTCACTTGCTGTTGCCATAATCCATCCGATTTGCTGGAGACTCTCACCACCAGACCTGGGAACTCTAATGAATCAGCATTTACGTTGGACCTGCCTCCGATAAATATCTAGGCTTTTGCGAGCACTGGCCGGGAAGGGCAGGTGACTGGGCCTGAGCGGTCTACGAATCTATAGATAACCGGGCGGTCGATCTGACCGCTTAGGAGCACTGGCGGCATCGCTGTTGGCTGATCTACCTTCAAACGTTACGCATCAAACAAGAGAGTTGCTCGGGAGATTCAGAAGAGGGCAGATGAGGATCAAATCGCAGTGTCCTCTGCAGTATGTGCGTATGGATTACCTTGTACTGATACCTTGACAAGATATTAGAACCCGTCTTGAGGATGATCTTCGAAGGAAGTTATCATGTACAGCCAGCAGAGACACCGATGTAACTGGTTCGGATTGGCTGTACAATGGATTGAAGGTGTTATAGGCCTTCTCATCTACCCTGAAGGGTTACTCTACTCGAGCTGGCCACGACCTGTGAATCTCGACGATAAGCAATAGAAATGGTGCACCAACGTGATAATAGAGAATTTGTGGTACTTCTAGTTTCATCTGTTGATAATGGCATCATTCACACTTGATCCTTGAGATTGAACTGTAGTTGAATTCGCTTGGCAGAACGTATATCTTCTGCTGTGAATACTATTTTTGATGACTAAATCACCAGGCTGAATGCGCACCCCAAGCTGATGTCGGCTCCTTTCCCTATACTTTCAATTATAACCATAACCATTGCAGCCGCAAAACATATGTAGTCTGTAGAATCCCTTAACAGTATAGTGGTATTTCCTTGCCTCAAGCAAGTACCTAGTGTAGAGAGCGAAGAATCTCTTGCGTCAGCGTCTAGACTCCTTAACAACGGCATATGCGTACTTAGATTTCGCTTCAAAATTATGTATGATTTGAAATCTAGCTGAGATTGGAGAAGGAAAAGAAGAAAGACCAACAAGCTGCGGAACAATGGTGCCGACCAACAAGTTCCTGGGTCCGGCCCGCTGAACAAAAAAACTCCTGGGAAGGGATGTTTGAGAGCCTTGATTGGCTCACGGTACCAAATGAACTTTTCCTACGATCTGGACCTCGATCCTCGGAAACCAACAGCCCGACGAACGTCTCTATACTAGCGGAATTTATGTCATGACGGCGGTCGCCTAGAGCCGGAGCAGAAGTTTCTGACGTCGTTCCTTACTACCCACCAACTCCACGCGAGCTGTGGCGTAGTGCATGCATATCGGTGGCAATAAGCACTAAAATATTGCGTTCTCCATTCGCTGCAGAGCACCGAAACCCGGATGCGAAGAAATGAGGAAACGGCGATCTGTTTGAATTCCAACTTCACGATACGGTTTCAGCCACTTGGACGGCTGGAATTGACAACCCAGTATACCTTTTCCACTGAATTTTTCCTGTTTTTTTTGTTTTGGGACAATCAATACGACGATCTCTACCACCCCTCCAATGATAAGGCGTAGGGACTTTTTGCCCTAGCTAGCTCCCTTCCTGCGGCATGGTTTTCTGTTCAGGCTTTTTTTTTGAGCAGAAACGGAAATTCACTTTACCGTATTAGTTGTTCGTTCGAGGCATAGTTATCTACCCCTTCAATTGATCGTGTTGTACAATATAAAATGGCCAATCACAACCGAAGAAGTCGAAAGCCCATCTGGGACGCAGAAATGAAAGCACAACACCTTTCGATAACCCTTAGGAGATCTACGCAACACTTTTCTCGAGACAGCGGCACGGGAGAACAAGGTGATGGCGGCAATCTTCAGCTCGTCGGGGAAGCCGTCATGTCCACACCTACGTAAGGCAGAAGGTACAAACTACGCAGCACGGCCTCGCAGTGACTTGTACCGGAGAACAACTCTACTGATCCCCTTCCTGGTGATCTTGCAAATCCGATCTCCCTTTACCGATATTACACGAATTCCATATCCTCGTCGAACATCCGGAAGGTCTGCTGAACCTTTGCGTCAAGACCCCTTCAATTTCGAATATGTTCTAATGCTTATAAGAATTTTGACCGAGAATGTGTGTGGAGTAATCAAATGTAACCAGCGTAACACTGCCGTGACCGAGTCATCATGAAGCTTGAAACGTTGTGTCGGATTGGAGGTTTACTCAATGGGAATTCGAAATCCGGAGCTATGTCCGAGTCCCCGTCTAACTTCCGGGTAGTTTAGTCTGCAAACGGGGCATTGTTACTCTGGGATTCATCCACCTCATCGGAGCTGCGATGCCCTCAGGGATCCCAGTATCCACGCCGTTCATCGAAGAGGCAGTGCCATCGTATCTGTGACCCGGCTTGTAATCGGGAGTGGGTTTGCTTCGAAGCTGAAGGAAAGCTACCACTCGGAAGCTATTTCAAGTGAATTACCAAGATAAGACTGCTGTATGCCATATGATATAAAAAATGCAGGGATTTAGATGCCGATAGGTGGTATGCGGCATATCATGGTCATCTTCATCCACTGGTTCAGAACTTCCTCTCGAGTCGCATTGTTGGTTACATACTCAATAAAGTGTTTTCAAAATATGTCGTGAGGTAGGCTTCTCCTCCTGCAACCATCAGGTAGAATCCTGGTTCCAGCGGTAGACCTACATTACCCCACTCTGTTAAGAAGCACTTTGAGAGTTCGGCTGGTACCCTCAATTCCTCTAGGAACTCCACGCGGACCTCACCAAAATTACCTTCGGCTCTTGATGTGATATCTGCTGCGGACGGAACTTCGTGCGTATGATCGCGTTCTCTAGGACACCAGAACGTAGCCGTAGCCCTTGAAGACTACGTATATGTTCAATTTCCTTCTACATGCAGATGATTATCCCCACATGCTTTCTAAGCCCATCTTCTGCAGGATAGCTGAAAGCACATCGAAACCGGTGGCGCCCGATTGGCGAGTGGCAATCAGTAGAGATGCGCTCTTTTCAGGAAGGATGTCACAGGGTTCATTGGTAAACGCTTCATTCGCCTTATCTGCATTCGCATTAGTAGCCACCGTTCCCAGTACGTAGGGAAAGCAGGCCTGACTTAGACCCACAGCCAGAAGTCCTGCATCATGTAGCATGACATGTAATTCTCTAGAGTGCCTCTCCTCCTAGTCCTAACACAAACAACTTCGGCTATACAACATTACTGCAGCAACCTCATGGTCGCAAACAAGACTCATCTACCAAATCAATTCGTCTGATGGGTGCCATATCCAGAGTCTTGTCCATGGGTCGGGTGTTGTCGGAGCCTTGCAGTCAAGTATGCTCAGGAACCAAGCTGTCTTGACAGAATCGAAGATCGTTATCCAGTGTAAGCGGTTAGTCCATGGCTGTAGTATTGTTGGAACAGATAACATGAGGTCGAAGGTGTTCAGCGGGTACCCGCACCGCCTGCCCCGGTATCGTACTCTTTGTGAGCAGCAGCGTTGAAGGCGCATGCATGTCGTGGTTGATGGCAAGCTGCCCTCTCAAAGTGCTGCGCCATGTTTTTGGAGGCTGGCGTCACCTCTGCAAATACGGTCTTAACACTAGATGCCACTTGGGGAGTAACAGTTCCCAAGCACCGCATTTGCGAGAAGGGAACATCGTTGCCCAAATGTTCTGGTAGAATTCGTTTTAACGCTGGCCCAAAGACATGTATCACAATCTCAGATGCCCAATGTTGTTCTCTAGCAAATTCTTAAGGAGAGCTACTCTGTGTGCTTGTCGATATGTTGCGATATCGAAGGCCAATACCGGTACCATGAAAAAAGTCTCACCCACCATTGAGGGCCTTCTTGCCGAGTGTGGACAATTCAAGAGGGCTTTTGTCTTTAAATCTCTATGTGCTGAACACAGCTCGTCTCGCGCATCCTCGGCAATCTTATACCACTTGTTTGAGTTGAGGATGGCCGCCTTGGGTTCCTGGTAAAAATTGTGGCCAGACTCCAGTCTCCTCTGCTGGCAGACAGATCTCTTCCTGGCGGTCATCAACCATCACCGGCTGCGTCACCTGCAATGGCTTTTGGATCTTCTGCATCTCGTCCTGGAGCTGTTGATACTACTGCTTGTTCTTACTCAACTACTTCGTCTGGGAGGTATGTGCACTACTTTTAGCTGCTATATGCTCTTGGATTTCTTTAGTAACATCTGCCAAAATATACGCAGTCTGAGCCTGGCGAGTCGGCACCTACAATTACTCTCGCGGAGCTTGTCGCCTATTCTCGGGTAGGGTACTAACACCTGCTCTCTGCACGCGGGCAATCATTTACAACTTGTGTACCATCTCCACGAGACCGGTGTTATTTCCACCATACGCGTCCGGGATTCGAGCGTCGAGGCTAAGCTGGTTGGCAATAGCGACGATGCTATTGTACTAAGGGCCCCTGGCGTTCTTTGCCTTGCTGGTGTGGGACTTGTCAATGTCCTAACGGATGTATGGATGGCATCGTGGATGCTGAATGCATTCTCAAAGGCTATGAGGACCTTGCTCCAAGATGGTGAGAATATATGTAACCATTGCTTAGGATTAAGTGCTGCAGAGGTTGAAGAGGGGTATAGCGACGTGACGAGCGACCCGGCAGACGGATGATAGGTAGGCTTGATATGATAAGATGTTGAGGCCACGTCTACTCTAGATGGGAGCAGCACAAGAAAGGTTTCTGTTCTCGACAAGCGAGGTGGTGGAGACGGTGAAAGACTACAAGGTCACATGCTCGAGAGCTCGCAGAGAAAGAAGTGACAGTGACGTTGAGGGTTGAGCTTGTGCCCAGCCCTGTAACCTCGTTGGGGTTGTTGCCGCCACCGCCAAATGATGCGCGTCCAGAAGCGCGGCTCAGACAAAACCTATTGCAGCCCTCTTCGAAACTGACCCGATCATGTCATTCCTACAGCTAGCTCCAGAGCTCGTGCTGCTGATCACAGATTACCTTTCAACCCCCGATATCTTCTCTCTTCTACTTACTTGCAGGTATCTAGCTGCTACGTTATCACAAACGCTGTTTGAACGCTCCCTCACCTACGTTTGTCCAAAAACCAAAAACACCGCGCTCCACCACGCCAGTAAAGTCGGCTATCTCGCGCATGTCCGCTACATTCTATCGTCAAACCATGACCTTCGTTTCACCAGTAACAAAGAAGGCTGGTACCCTCTCCACATCGCCGCGCAGCACGACCAAGTCGCAGCCGCGTCGCTCCTGCTCGACTATGGCGCAGCAGATCCAAACAAATGCAGGAACGACGTACGGCGGCTACTCCTCTCGGAGATTTACCTCGCCTCTTTTGCCGCTCAGGAGGCGACGCCGCTGCACCTAGCGCGCTCCGCTGAGATGGTACGTGTGCTCATCGCTGGATTTGAAGATGTCAAAGTGCCGCACCCGAGTGGCATGCGTGTCTGGAACTCCGACACTTCAAGCTGGTACTCCGAATTGCCGCTGGTGAACGCGGAGAAGGCGAACGGCGAACGACCGCTATTAACGGCAACTAAGAACGGCAATGTACCAGTTGTCCGTGAATTGCTAGCACACGGAGCGTCGATACACCGGCATGACGGAACGATCCAGATCGCAGTTGAAAGTGGCTTCGTTGAGGTGGTAAAGGCTTTAATAGATGCTGTGAAGACATTCAATGGTGAGGGCGGAATGTTATTGCATACTGCTGTAAATATAGGGTCTGTGGAGATTGTTAGGATGATATTGAATGCGCATTGGGACATTGATTGGAACGATTGGGGACGTATCGGTACAGCGCTAGAATGCGCATGTGAGTTAGGAGAGGCGGAAATTGTTGAAGAACTACTGCACTGGAGTCCTGATACTGCAGCGGTAAAGGATAGGAGAAGGGGGGTGATACTTAACCTTGCAGAACATAAAGATGTGGCGAAAGTGTTATCGAAGCACGGGGTAATCGAGATGAAATATGAGGGTTCTAGAATACGGATTATCTAAATTTGAGGTAATGTGGTTCTTCCTTTGGAGAGGTAATAGGATGATTACAGGAATATCATACAAAGACGAGAAAGATACAAAGATCTTATGATATCATACCTACTTCAAAATACCCAGATATTGACCAACGAGGCTCTCAACTTCTCTGACATCGAACAAATCCTGGCCAATCACCAAACAATTATTGAAATTCCACTCCAGCAAATTCAATGCCAATGACCATCAACAGCTTTTAAACACCCTCCATCCTCCTCATCCTCAACACCTGAAGATGCCCCTCAAAGATGACCAATGGTGGTGCTGCACCTGCGGCTGCACCAACTTCATGCGCGATCATCTCTGCTACTACTGCTATCGCCACCGCTGCAATAAATGCCACGTCCAACGCAGCGACACTACGTGTATTCTTGAAGTATCTCTTCACTGGGGAAAATCCCAGAGGGGAGTGACCGCAGGGGAATTCTATGTCCACAAGGTTATGAGTGTCTTGAGAATCGCAGGTGCCTGTGATCAGTCTCTTGTGTGGTATGTAATGAATCGCTTTACCACTGATCGTAGTTCTATGTTGAGTATATCTGGTCTGTGTATTTTAGCTGCGTCTCTTTTCCCTTTTTGTGGTAGATCCAGAGCAAGAGAAAAACGTAGAAACGGTTATAGTGCTTAGGGTTGAACCCTTAGTGGCTTCGCCCATGTCAATACATCATTCCAACATCATCACAACACTGTTGCGAATATCTAACCCGCTATCGCTATCGCTCTTGCTACAAGCCTGCATCAGTCCATCTCGAATGAATGCTAGATCTCCGACGATCTCGGGGCTCACCCAACAAGTGACAATCCTAGTTAATTGAGGGCACAGCTCTAGCACGTTCCCCTCTCTGCACAGGCGTTAGAACTGCAGACGAAAGGACCGAGTGTGTTATAGCTACGTCTAACTCAATTACATGCAAAAGTTGGGGCATTTCGCATAAAAGGCCTTCGGTATGAAGCGGGTCTGAATTTAGCGTGCTCCCCTTATAAATAGCCCAAAACCCAACATCAATGACGATATGCCGCTTCATTGTGCCAGAGTGGGAGAGCCCAATGTAACGGGATTTCCCCGGAGCATGGGTGGTGGGTTCCGTTGTGGACGTTGGATATATACCGGTTGTTTCAAATGCATAATCGGCCGTGTGATGTTATGCGCGAAGGTTCGTTTGGCGACCCAACAGCTTATTCTCTAGCACACTATAGTATAACTTGGCTCTAAGTGTGCATACCACGGTTTTGGCTCTATTATTGTCCGGTGGATAGGACAGTGTGAAACAAATCACGTAAATAGTCGGCTGGAACGGTTTATACTCGGCACAAGCGATAAGTACGGCAATGGATAGTATGAAGTACCCCTCTGTTGCAAAAGCCACCTAACGATACATCGGCAGATGACGCTTTATGCCGGGTATAACCCAATATTACCGACCTGTTTCGTATCTGAGCGGACCGCCTACCTCTCCTTTATTTCTCTAGTCGCAGCGACTATTCACAGCAAGCGGGGTTTAGTAAACATAGAGCATCTAATGTGACCAATTTCCAACCCAAGAGTGAAATAACACCTCGCACAGTTATTATGATGCTAGATTTGTTTCTCCAACCTAAAGAAACCCATGTACAATGCTCAGCATCACGATGCAGTGCAATACAGGTCTCGCATTATACAAAGAAAAGTGACCTCTCTTACTCTCCAGCAACGTAAGACAAAACAGAGCAATCACCAATTTCCTGCTCTAGATGAAGAGCCAGCTGTGCTTCGCTGCTTCTTTTCCGGCTTGACTTCGGCGTAGTTCATGACTGAGCGACTCCGGAATCTCTGCGCGCGCTTGTACTTGCAATAAAGAGAGATGAAGTCCTGTGATGTATCAAGTATTGTTAACACTGCAATTTAAGCCGGTTCACGTAAATATGTTAGACAGGCAAAGCGATACTGCCAGGTATAAAGACAATATCGACACGATAATCACTCCCAACATCTGCATACGTTGCAGAGCAGCGGCAACTGCAAAAATGCAAACGGGAAGATCAGGACATCCATCGGCCATCTGCATTCCAACGACCATGGCCTGAGCTGCGACAGTCGGAGCCACCAATACCAATATCAAAACATAGAAACATAGAAACATAACAATTACATACCTTCAGCACCACAACCATCAAGCCCCCAGCGACATTCCTTGCTAACTGAGTCGGCAGCCATTTCCTCACTTTATCACCTCCCCATGTCGTAGGTAACCTGCCAAGTGACTGTCCAATCATCTTCGCCACGGAAGGCCATAGTAGCGCACCTAGAATCATGGAAGTAACATTGCTGCCTTGGAGGATAAGGTTGTGGTTTTCCAAAATGACTTCTCCATCCCACTCCTGTTGGATTTCGATTTCTGCTTCTACACCAGGTGCAGCTTCTTGTTGGCCTCTGCGGTTACGCTGTCTTCGGCCGCCATTTGCATTTGCTTGTCGTTGCTGCCGCTGCTGCGCTTGTACCTCGGCATTTTCAATTGCGAACTTCGGTGTGGTCTCCTTGATCCACCGAGCCTCATAAGAAGCAATATAGTGCTGCCATATTGTGTTGTAGAAGCTTCGAATGTATGGTAGCAAAGCCAGAGTGATTTGGGGTGAGGGTGGTAATGTAAAGTGTAGTGGGTCGGTATGGCAGAAAAAGATGACCGGAAGTACCGGAAGAATCGAGTCGAAAATCCGAGTTCGTGAGGCTATGAGAACAAATGGTATCAGCGGAAGACCGACGCCGAGCCCTAGATTTAAAAGTTTTAGCATACGATATTAAGCTGGTGATAATGATAGCCAGCAACTTACGCCAAGTCCACTGAAATTCCGAACCTCGTCCAAGCAATACTTCATTGGCGTATTCTGGACCACATATCGTGTAGATGGTGTTCACACCTGGTGGGGTTAGAAACAGAAGTGCAGTCCAAGCTCTGCTCTAGCTCACCATAAACAGTACACCCCACAAAAAGCACAGATCCAACACCTGTGATCACCATGTCAGACAACGCAGCTCTAATCTATCAGAAAGCGTGATATCTTACCACCAAAAGCAACGAATGCCCCCGCTCTTCCCGCAATCCTTCCTGCTGAATCCATCATATCCAATACCAAGCTCTGCTCTTCTTTCAAACGTATCTGTGTCTTGCACTGTGGACATGCGGGCGTCTGATTGCTTCCATTCTCAATCCCCGTCTTCTGCATATCGGCTATCCAATCCAATAAGCAAGCTTCGTGAGCGACCAGTGAGCACTTGCAAGGTGCCTTCCAGTCGCCACGAGGCTTGTCTTCCTCCGAATCTGAAGCAAAGCAAATCCAGCATCGTATTTCCTCCTCCTCAGTCGCTGGTAACGTTCTAGCCGTTGGCGTCTGTGTGAGACTTGTTCGAGGGGTGAGGTGGATGAGGGTGGTGTCAGCTGCACTGTCGGAGGTGGTAGCTTCGGGAGTGCTCGTAACGGGAGAGGAGGGTCGAGCGGTAGGTGGGCGAGTGACGGCGGCGGCGGTAGCGGAAGGCTGTGTATTAGACATGGTGGTCTAGTGAACTTGAGGAGGTGAAGTGGAAAGAGAGACACGCAGTTGTAGTGGGGGCGACGTTTTCCAAGGCGACGTCGGCCCCTTACCCATGTCAATGATATGAGCAACAAGGGTTGCTATCACGTGAAGGTTAGCTTGAAGCTGTGAGCGGCGAGCTCCATCCGCAAAGCTTCTTTTCTATATTCTTCGGCCCTGGAACTTGGACTTCAACTACATACTAATTGCTTGGTCCTCGAGTTTTACCCTGCATTAACATGATTCCTCTCACTCTCGAGATCTCGGGATCCATCATTTTTCCCAAGTCCAACAATGTCTTTAATGATGGTTCCATCACGGTTGACATCCAACCGTTGGCCGCCGCCGTGGGCAGTCGCCTTTCTCGGTCTCTCGACCGTCCAAATGCAGTACTACAAACCGGCCCCGAATACCCTCTCTACCGTCTCCCACAATCAATATCCTCTGGAGGCTTGAAAGTTCACCTCAATACCTACGTTCCGCCGAAAAATTACGGTGTTGAGAAGGCTAATCGGCGCTCCTTGCTGTCTGCTATCGACGAGGACCACATCATATTCGAGATCGCAAAAGCGTCGCTCGGCGACTCCGGCGCCGAGTATAGAATCACTAACTTCCAGCGCGAGGACGGCGAGGGATCGTATGGGAGGGGCGCTGTCAAATTCGTTCCCGGATGGTTTTCTGGAGGCACATGGACCATAGAATACGTCTACAAGACTGCGGGGCACACACAGGAATCTCGTGTTGATCTGAAAGTCGATGAAGGGGGAAAAGAGGACGGTGTCTGGAAAATGACGTTTCCTATGGCAGGACTAGTGGCCAAAGAACGGCCGCAAGAGGAAGGGGCTTTTGGAGAAAATGGCAGGTCTCTTGATATCAATGATGGGTCTCCTGGGTTGGAGGGATGGACCGAGGCGGAATGGAGGGATTTCTTGACGGCGTGCTGGATTACTAAAGTGTGGAATGTCTGTACCAGAACTCGGTGGTTCGGGACGAGTGTACGCAACGGAGAGGCGAGCTCTTTAAGAACGTGGTAATGCAGGCGTTCTGCTATTCAATTGCAAGGAGTTTCAGACTGGCTGGATTTTTTTGGTCTACGGGCTTTATTTAGTACCGAGCGAGGGGAATTCTGAATTGGGGAAGGAGATGTAATGAACAATCCAAGGATTTTTTTCTCCGTCAAACGACGTGATGGCGCATGATCCGCACTTTCTCAATTGCTTAGTTACCCTCCATTCCAATTCTCCGGGAACTTCCGTTTCACATTTTGCGACATCACCAACACTACCTCGAGATGTTTCCAACACGCCTCCTTCAAACATTCCAACGTACCTACAAAGCCCGTCGCCCTTGGCCGCCAGATTTCACATTGCTATCTCAAAAGGATCAATTCCGCCTCGAGCGCCGCTACCGCAGACGAACAAAGCTGAAGTGGGCGCGGCCAAAACTTCACAAGGCAGTAACTATTGCGCAGTGGACGAGTGCTGTCTGTTAGTTCATCGCTAGGCAGGGAGGAACCGGGGACTGTGGCTAATTGAGTTTATAGTTGTTATCTGTTACGGTGTGTTTTGGGCGGATTGGGACTCCGAAGATCATATGTTTATGCCGGTAAGCTGGCTTCTGTGTTAATGGTGAATATGGGAGGAAACTGATGTTATGGCAGATACGTCATTGGGTAAAGGAAAAGAAGGAGGGCTTTTGGTCGGTGCCTGCAAGACTGGAACGGTCTCCTCCTGCCGGCGACAAAGGAAAGCAGTGAGGGTGAGCCCTTTTCTTCCTGTAACAATAATACCAAGCGCTATAAAGTGTTTGATATGGCAATTTCTTCTTGTACAATATCTGGCGTTAATTTGAACGTATTTTACGATGCGCACAGCACATACTCGCCTCCCCGACGGGGCTCCAAGAGCTAGACCGTAATAGTAATGCGGTGAAAGAGAACTGGCAGAATGTAGTTCTGTTACAGAGGAATATATCCATTGTCCTCCAATCAATCTGTATTGACGGCGCTTTCAACATACCATACACACCCCGCATCTTCGAATTGAACTGTACAACCAGCCGCGACCTAGGTAAATCTATTTTATCAGAGAACACGCAATATTGCTTTTCAGCCGTTTAATGGTGGGCGTCCTTCTCAGCGAACGCAACATCCTCCTCAAACCAGTCCTCCTCCTTAGCAACAACCTCCCCCTCGACACCTTCCTGTCCCTCAACCTCAACAGACTGGGCCTCGTATGCGGAAAGCTCGTCGGCAATGCTAGCATTGGCGGATTCCGGGAGAGGGGGAGCAGCGGGAGGGGACCACTTCTTCACTGCCTCCTCGGCGGCGGCGGCAGATTCGGGCTTGGGCTTGAAGGCCTTCAACTCGCGGAGGTAGATTTCTTGGATAGGATCCGCTACGTAACCGATAAGTTAGCATCGGCGCCCTATCGGGGGTAAGGTGAAGGTAAAAACCTTTGCGGGCAGCAGTAACAACGAAGGTACGGGCCAACACGGGCTGACGCAATGCCGTACGGGCAAGCACGGAGCGCTGCGTTTCTATATCAGTTTGGGGTAATTAGTCAGAGCCCAGAAGGGGTACATACTGATACTCTCAAAGACTGGGCCAGCATTGTAGTTGAGGTGTGAAGAGCGGAGTTGTGGTGACGGCGTCGGTTTTGAAGGTATGGATTGGACGGAATGTGCTCGGGCGGGCCGCCGGAAAATGCACAAGAAGATTGCCCTATTACCCGGCATCACCCGCACGGATATTCATCAGGCGTCACTCGATTTATTCCTTACATAGAAACCAATATAAGCGTCTTCATTCCATTCGAACTCCAATTTCTCTTTTGTGGAGCAAAGGAGCGGATGCTATCAATTCCCACCATAGCAAGTTACAATGGTGATCCTATCATACTATGGTCCCACGTGAGTGTGTACGTACTTGAGCACATAGAAGGGCCCTTTATAATGGCTTTTTCAATTCAGAAAGGTCTGGAAAGCCCTAGATTTAGGTCCCACTATCTTCAGAGCTACAATTGTAACACTTTTGCAGAAGCAGGCAGTCCGCTTGTGGACCTTTGTCTAACGATAGACTCGGAATGCTAACAGGCTCCAGCAACAGTATAAATTTGAGGTCGCTTCGGAAAACATTCGGAAACGTGTATGAGCTGTTCCTAGACCATTGAGAGTCAACTTTAGAATTGATTTCATTTCCAAGCAGACTTCAGGAGTCATAGTATAATATTACTCAAATGAGTCATGCGCTGCCTCATCTGTCACTCCCTTATGTATGTACTTATTAAGTGGGTATTTAAGCACCCTCTTCCCTACGTCTCCTCTTCACCTCCCTTCTTTTCTGCAAACACTTACCTCACTTCCTCTTACCACCTACCATCCCCAACCAGCTAACACCATTATTAACCCCGACTTGCTCGACTACTAACAATCACAACGATACTCACTTGATACATCCGACTCACTGCTATTGATTAGTGATCGACAACTTGGAACCCCCCAGCTCTATCAATTCGACAGATCTTAGCTTTTTGTGTTCATCACATACTGAATACTAACCGCGTAAGACCCTGCTTGCTGGCGGACTGTGTTCCGGTCATGGAATAGGAAAGCCCGCGGTGGCATCGCTTTGGTTCGCATGATTCTAGGCGTGAGACTATACTAATATGCCGCGAAAACAATAGAATTTGACCAGAAAAAGCCCTGCTGGGTTAGACCACTCGTTGTTTTTCTACAACCGCGTGAATTCACTTTCACAGCAACATAATAGCCATGGCTACTCAGCCAAAAGATTTCGATATCTTTAAAACGATCAAGAATGTCGTGTATTGCCCGGAGTGCAACGAAGACCCCCCAAACATCGGCGAAGAGTTTTCCTCTGGCCACTTGGTTTGCATGTCCTGCGGACTTGTCTGCGGAGAGAACATCGTCGACACCAGATCTGAATGGCGGACTTTCTCCAACGACGATAAGCCAGGCGCTGATCGGAACCGAGTTGGAGACGGTGGAAATCCACTTCTTTCAGGTGGCCAACTTTACACCAAGGTTGGTGATGGGCGTGGTGGTCATGGAACTATGGTTGCACTTTCCAGAACTCAGCAAAAGGTTACAAAAGATAAACCAAACGAGAAATTGCTCGAGATTTACACGGTAATCGAAGCATTCTGTGCATATGGAAAACTGAATTCTACTGTTGTTGATGCCTCGAAACATGTCGCCAAGTTGGCAATCGAGGGTAAATGGTTTCCAACTTTCACTGAGCCGGTAGTCTGTGCCATTATCTTCGAAGGCTGTAAAAGGGGCGGTGAAAGCCGCAATATGAAAGAGATCGGACGACTTTCGGGAAAGAAGACAGTATTCAATAGACAGCTGGCAATGGTCAACAAAAAGCTTACCTCTGGAAGCCAAGGAGATATAGATACAAATACCGGTGCTTCTAGGGCTACCTTTGCAAAGGACTTGATGCCTCGTTACTGCCAGGAAATTGGACTACCGGTCTGGGCAGAAACCCTTGCCGTTCAAGTCGCAGAGGCTGTAAATGATACGCTCATCTTGGGCTCCAGAACGGCCCGTAACGTTGCGGCATCCATTATATACCTTGTGTGTCATCTCATAGGACAACCAAGGACGGTTACGGAAATTTATTCTTTGGCTGAACAAGTAAAGGGTAAGTATTCGCCCATAAATATGATCCCGATCTAAACCCGTATAGCTACCGTACAGAAATCGGTCAAAATAATCTACGACAACAAGGAACAAATCATGAAGAGTCCCCACTGGCCAACGGATAAGAGAATCAACTGCGATTTATTCGACAACATGATGAATTCCCGATGGTATTCCCAGGAATCGTCAGAAATTGGTTTGAAACGAAAACTAGAATCTCAAGAAAGAGAATCGCCGCGCAAGAAGTTCAAATCGACATCGGAAGAGTTAGACAGCCAGGATAGCACGAGCAGCCAGGACAGTGACAGCCAAGGCACGAGTAGCAGTGTGAGCAGTCTGTCTAGTCGGTCGATTTTAATCCCAAAGCTACTGAAAAAATTCAAACTCGACTCGAGTAGCTTGCAGATGCCCCCAACTACTGATATTCCAACCAGGAAGCCGAATAGAGCTTCTGATCGTCCAGCTAGTACTAAATATAGCTTTCCACCAACCAGCAAACAAAAAATCTTCATTTGGAATGGGGTGCGTATCTTTAATTTTAATTTGCTCTCGTTGTTTATACGAACCATTGGTACTAACTACTGCTCCAGCTTTACCTTCCAGGGCCTATATGATGTCCATTTCATGGTATTTGCCCGACTCTTGACTTAATCGCTCTATATGCGAGTGTTATACATACTCCTGGGCACAGAAGATGTGTCTGTTTTTGATATCTTGCTATTTGATATCCTTTGCTTGTTGCTGAAATCTCTTGCAATGGTCTATTTTACTTACATGTTCATGGGAGGCATTTGATGCTTCTGCTGGGAGTGATTTTACCGCCTGTCCATTGTTCGGTGTATCTTCCGGGAGGTTGCCTGGGGGAGACCCAGGAGGCGAGTGAGAGATCGCGGGGTACCACATAATGATAGATACATATGATTGCAGAGATTTCTATCAAACACCCGCAAATAACTGAAATAATGCCTTACACCCCATCAAACAACTAAGTGACCGGCCATTCCGAAGTCAACATACAAGAAAGAAAGTTAAAACAATGCCCTGAAACTGCACTCCAGAACTCACACAACTCAAAACCATCAAACTAAATACTACAAGAACCATCACTCCATGAAATTTTGGCCGCCACCAGCTCCAGAATACAGTAGTCCACAGCTATTATACCCACTATTTTGGATCCAAGATAACACCTTCAAACTCTCGCGATGCTATGTACTCCAAAGTCCGCTCAAAGTGTTTCCTCGGCATTTCGGTGGTGCTATTTTCGCTGCTGGCTAGGTTTGAGTGTATCAACTCGATCAATCCGTTGAGGTACTTGACAGTAACCTATTCCGCACTACATTAACGTCCACTCATGCCACGAAGAGGTAGAAACTAACCGCCTCATTCTGTCTATCAAAATAGTACACATAGCGGTTCAAGATCTCCACAAACAGCTCCACACTGACGCTCTGGTCCATACACGCATCCGCTACCCTCAAAGCACGCTGTAAACACTCCAGCACTCTTTTGCCGTCTCGATACAGGGGGGATTTTTCATCCTCGTTTCTGGCTGGGATCTCGACGGCCCACCAGAGATGGGAGGCAAGGTAGACGGCGCGGCACTGGTCCGGTTTCTTGAGGAGTTTGCTGCCGTGGAGAGCGCATTTAGTGATGAGGTTGTCGTAGTTTTCCTTGCTGAAGTTTCTGGTGGCATGGAGAGCATTGGCGATGACACCGACGGCCTGGAACTGAGCCCTGGAATCCGAGATTGCTTCCTCGTAGACGGTAAAGGCCTGCGCAAAGAACTCGTATGCGACTTCTTCGAATTCACATTGGTCTGCGACTTGGCCGCAGAAGAGGAAGAGACGGAGTGAGAGGTCGGCCGCGCCTACACGAGCGTAAAGGGCGGAGATGCTCTGGTGCATGAATTTGTACAGGTTCGTGGACGCGGCAGACCATTCGTTGTCGTAGTGTTCACGCGCCTTGTAGCGGCGAGCAAGCTTGATCGACTGGGTTATGAGTGCCGGTGTAGTGTATCGGATCCTGTCACCACCCTCGTTAAATGCCTTTTTGGCAGATTGCAGGAGCTAGAGAGATGAGGTGAGCTAGAACGTTAAACCGAGTGATGGTATGTGCAAATACCTTGAATTGTGTATCATTGGTTTCACTGTACAGGAGGTGCACAATTCGGGCAAGTAGACCTTGTTCCTCCATTGTTTCGTCCGTCTCCAATTCCCTTCCACTACGCCGGGCCTGTACACCAGAATAACCTACGGGTTGTTGGGCACCTTCCCGGATTAAAACACGGATCAAGTTGAAGACTCCTTCTGCATGCTCTGGTGTTGAGATCTTTGTCTGGTTCTTCAAAATATTTTGCGCCACGACTGTAGCAACGGACCGTCGTGTTGGGTATGATTGTGTGTGGAGAAGAGGGAGATAGCTAGGAAGAGCTAGCACAGTGAATAGGGATATATATGACTTGACCGGGGCAAGCATCAGGTTGAGGATATTCTGTTGACATGCAGGAGAGTGCAAGTCTGCACTGTTGGTCATCTCGGTAACCTTTTGGTTTGTGTATCTGAAGCAATCAGTTGGGTTCAATTTAGGTTATGGGGCATCTGCGGGGTCTCACTTAAGGATTTGGTCAACATATTCTTAGATGTCACAATCCGTTAGTACCATTTTCCACAATAAGAATTCGGGTATTTCCATACCCAACCGGTCCGGATATATTTTTAAGGCTAGGTTTGCTAGAGAAACAAGAAGTGCGATGATGTCTTGAATTGGGAGATTTTGCGCCTTCGACGATACCCGGAAATCAGTTTGAGGTTCCGCAGTAGAGTGACTAAATTGCCTCGTGTGTGCCCTTACATTCACCAGATTCAAAACTTGATTGTAAAATATCTCGTAGAGCTTAACATCATCGGGGATCCCCTTTGATGGGGTTGACGTCTCTTTGTCCGTAGAATCGGCCTCGGACTTTGTCTCCGGATCTTTTAATTCATCCGCTTCAGATGGTTCTGGATCTTTGTCGTCCCCATTCGCCGATGGAGATGTTGATCTTGCGCCGTCCAAGGTATACGGCTCCGACGACGGGATAGGCTCAGGGGATTTGGGAGCCTGAGGAGACTGCGAGGGCCGAGGCGCCTCATCCATGTTGAGTCTTTCCATCAACCTCCGTGCTGCTTCCTCTTCTTTACTCAATCGCTCCTCGGGCGTTTCCGTTTCTGCCTCTCGCGTTGCATATGCAGAAAGACGGTCCATAATGCCAATGACGATTGCCTTTACGTTGACGTTCGGGTTTAACCTTGCGGTCGCTGACAGGACGTGATCTAACGTATGAAGGTGAAATTCATCTGGGAAAACTTGCGTGATGACTATAGCCCAATCAGAGAATGTACGACATATTGTGGGCACTATAAAGCTTACCCTCGAGAAGATATTCTTGTGCGAGCACATCACGGCACTGAACTACCTGCTCTAGTAGCGGTGGAAGAATAACATTTTTGTACGTCTCAAGATCCACAAGCTGGCTCAGTCTGACCAAGTTACTGCCTACAAGAAGTTGTAACTCTTTACGCTCCTGGGTTCTCTTTTCGCGTTCCCGTGAGTGGCCCTGATGTTGCAGTCGGACCCATAGCTTGTTCATTTCAATGAAATTGGTGATGATGAAAGAAATCGAGTCCTGGAAGTTGCCTTCGGGCCTAAAAAAATGTTAGAAGTATCTAATCAAGTCGTGGAGCTTCCAAGCACTAACCCGTCACTGTTGCCTGATGGGAGCGAGTCCCGAGCTTGCTGAGAGAGATAGTATCGTAGGAATAATCCTCTGAGGTTCTGTCAGCGGGTATGCGCGTGCTGCGATACAGATGGAGCTTCACCTTATCGGATGTTGAACACCTCGAGCCATCTCCATCATATCCTTCATGATTTCCTTCACTGGTGCATCGGGAATGGACATGTAAACCCTTCAGAAGCCCGTCAGGACACATTCGACTTGGCCGCCGTACAAAAGGAGTTTGTGACTTACGTTCCGACTGTGATCATGAGATACAGTCGGGGCACAATATTACCTAGACATGGTCAGTTTGCCACGAATACGGCCGTGCGGATGGCATCGTTTCTGTGGGGCTGTACCGGCATACTGAACGAGCTCATATAGATCTGCTAAGTGATTGACTGGGTGGTTTTCGCGAAGATAAACGGAGAGGTGTCGCAGAGCGTCAAATACGGCCATATAAAGCTCATAGTACTTCTTCGGCCCCAATGAGCTTGTCCGGAGTTCGGAGACCAAGGTGGAACTACCATGGAGTTAGCATCACATCGCACACACGGGGATCAATTGGCACGGAGCTTTTGGAACAACGCACCTGCATTTCAAAGCGTCCATAAGTTTGCCTGGTGTTTCCAAGCATTTTCGCATGAGTTGCGTCTGTTGCCGCACGATGGCCAGAGCATCATGAAGTAGTACAGCCTCTTCCATGCTAAACTTCACGGCAAGGAATGGAGTCGCTGGTTCGGGGTGCGAATAGGATATGTGGTCGGCGGTGGATGTAGGTACTTGGTATGTAGTTGATATGGCGAAGTGGGATGATGGGGCGTTTGTAGGAGTGATGCAGGGTGTGAAATACTTGCGCACTTGGTCGGTACTCTGCTCTAGTAAATTGGCTCTGCTGTGGCGCGTGGAATGATGCTGATCGGCGACATCGAATTGGCAAATAAATATCTATCTGCCGTAAAAACACCATGTAATTGAGCAGATTATTTGTGCTATTCACTTGTTTGGAGGATGTATGTGCTTGAGGCCTGCTGTGTGGGTACGCTTTAGTTTTCATTGTATCACGATAAATCACTCGATTGTTCGGGTTTCAGCTTCAACTGCAAAAGGAGCATCTTTCGACTCTCAGCCATCAGTTGGTCCAGTGTATGAAAAGCATTTTGAAAAGTATTTCAAGCTACCCCACCCCGCAGCTCTGCAACATGAGCTGAAAGATGAGGCGCCGATATAATCCTCTTTTTGGAAATTCATTCTGGGTAATTCTGGCTTGGCATGCATGCCATCACAATAACATTTAACATGAATGAGGCTGTTTTAACAATTGTTCGCCTTATTCCCTCTGTCCACATCGCGCTCGTAGCTAGCTTGCGGCCCTTCCTACAACTACAAAAAGCGGATTCCCATCGTCCTCATCCTCGCTAGTTGTTCGCTTGCTTCTCATCTCGCTCGCGACACGCTTTACCTTTTGCCTTTGCTGAGGCCCAGTGCGACATTATTCATTTGGCGCTGCACAGACACGCTTTTCTCTTCATCCTCTCCTCCAAACCGCCGCTCAACTTAACCCATCCCACATCCATCACCCGCATCATCGTTTGATCAACTCTTCATCTACTACCATGGCGGCTGAGTACTCAGGCACCCGGCTGTACTTGGGAAACCTCCCTAAAGACAGTAGGATACACCCGACCCATTCCTGTTCTCTTATTTATTGCGCGTTTGTCGCGCGAAACTGGGATCGGCTGACCAAAATGCAATAGCTCGCCGACAGGAAATCGAAGATTTCTTTAACGAGAATGGCCATGGTACTATCACTGAGGTCAAGCTGATGGATGGGTTCGGTTTCATCCAATATGAAAGCTCCGATGATGCGAAGGATATTGTTCCGAGTCAGTGCACTATCTATCTCCCCCACATTCTCAACACAGTTACGCTGATGTCCGTGCGTTACAGCCTTTCATGGCAAGGAATTCAAGGGAAGCAATCTCATTGTCCAATTTGCTCGCGGCAATCGTCACCACAATAACCCGAGAGACTTTCCTCCCGGTGGACCCGGCGGATTTCCTCCTCGTCCCAGGCGCACTCAGTTCAGGATGAATATTACTGGCCTTCCTCCGGATACCAGCTGGCAGGTGGGCTCACCATTACTCCTCGTTTCTGCTCCGCGCTAGATTTCCTTCACTCTTCCTTGGGCCAGACGATGATGCGTTCGCAATTTTGTATCGTTCCCTACCCTCTGATCCTCGGACTTGGCCCTGGTTTTGTACCCCCATTCCGGAGGGCTTGTTGGTGCGACCATGTATGGTTATGCTGTCATTCCTGGATACTCTTTGATACAAATGCGAATGCTAGTTGGAACTGTGAACTTTTGGCATTCGTCTGTTATCCAGACCTCATGCCAGGATCGGCCAGGATTAATCCCAAGGAGGACTACTACCTATACCCGTGCGCTTCTGCTTTACTGGAGGAACCATCTGGGAATCATTAAGGAACGGGAACTCATTGAGGCTTTTGTGACTACCTAGGACCTGAAGGACTTCGCGCGGAAGTCCAACGACAGTGTCGTTTTCTCGGACATGAGTCGCGACCGTGATGGACGCGGGTGCGGGTTTCCATTCCTTTGAACTTATGCAACCTTCTAACTCTTTTAGGACTGTTGAATTCGAGACTCTTGAAGACCTTAAGAGGGCTTGCAGTTTCCTCGACCAGTCCGACTACAGGGGCTCTCGTGTGACTTGTGTTGCTGATGTAGGCTTTGATACCACTTCATTCCGTCCCATCAACTGCCCCATCATTAACAGCATTATAGGAAGGCGCCATTGCTGGAGGAAGTGGTGGTGGACGCTATGCTGGCGGAAATGGTGGTGGGTATAGCGGTCCGCGTGGACGTTCTGTTTCCCCTCACCGTGGAAGTTACGGACGTCGTTACTCTCCCCAGCCTCCTCGCAACCACTCACCGCCTAGGTACGGTAGTCGCAGCAGCCGCTATGAGTCCCCGCCGCACCGTAGCTACCGTGAGCGTTCTCCTCAAGCTCGTGGAGGTCGTGAACCTTACTATGGTGGAGGGAGTGGCCGCGAGAGATCCCCACCGCCTCGTCGTCCTCTTCCTCCGGTAGATGATTACCCACCTGCCCGCGGCGGAGCGCCATACAATGGTCGCGAGGACTACCCGCCCCCCAGACGTGGTTATGGCGATGCCGACTACCATAGTCATAACAGTACAAATGGAAGAAGTAGATATGACGATTCCAGGCGTTATCCTCCTAGTCCACCTCCGCCGAGAGGTGGTGCAAGGTCCCCTCCTCCTGCAAGGGGTGCACCGCCCCCGAGAGGAGGCTATGATGAGTATGATGATCGCCGCCGGTATTAGGTCTGATCTTTTTGACCCAGTGGGTTGGGAGGAGTGTAATGATTGCTAATACTTTTGCGCAACAGTGGTGAGCCAGATAGTTTCGATGGTATCCCGACAGGCCCCAAGTCTCACAGGTCAAATAATAATGGTGGTGGCTTCCGTGGACGGTCTCAACCCGAATAATTGGAGGAAGGAAATACCTAAGTGGTGTGTTGGGATCTTCGAAACTCTAATGCTGGAATAAAAGTATCCCCTCTTGTCGATGCGTGGCTGGCCGGGAACTAAGTTTTTCATATCTTTCCCTTTTTTTTGCCCTCAAACTTTTTTTCCTTTGTTCAACTTACGGAATGGGAACTGAAATGGTACGGGAGTCTTAAGGAGGCTTTTGTACGCTTGAATGGTTGTATGCTATCATTGTGTCCCCCATCTACTTTCGAAAAATGAAATCAATGATGTTAGTCTCATAAAAATTGTCACTCATATGATCGTTTCGTTTGCCGTCGGACAGTGATGTGGGGAATAAGGGAAGCTTTCACTCATCGTGTTTGTCCTTAAAAACGATGTACTCAATATTAGTTTAAACAAAACAGCAAAAGATGACCCTAACAGACTCCATTATCAGCAAAGAAAGGAACCCATAGACAACTCACCCCGTAGTAAAACAAAGCATAGAACCAAATAACAAACAATGAACAAGAAACAAAACCACAAGGCAAGGGAATAATATAAATGGAAAAGATATGTCGTTTTGGTATCGCGGTAGGTACCTGCCGGTCACCGCCAGTAGCCAGCTTTAGTCCATTGCCGAAATTTAGAGCGCCAGCCAGAGAAATGGCCACCAATGAGAAAATACAGAAAACTACCCCTCTCAACTCGCCCGATAGAAAATAGGAGCATACGCCCTCGCTGCTGCCGACCGCCCCGCCACACGGCTTTTAGTTTTGAAGTACCAAAACAAAACCCATCCAGAGTTACAAAAAGTAGTGGTATTATTGTTAATGAATCTGTCATTTTTCACGTCGTTGCCGTCGAGTCGTCCCAATTAGCATATGTAGTTGTATCCGTTATCAACTGTGAAGCGAACGAAGCCTTGTGATATCCGATGAGTCCTGCCTAACACCTCGCTGATTTCCGAAAAGCATGTGGGATATGAAAGTGGAAAGTATCATAGAATGACGCAACAGCCTGTGCTCTTTTCCTTGTCGAATGTTGTAAGTGCGGCTCGCGTTGCAGCCTCGAAAACATCATCCACACCTTCTCCGGTCAACGAACTGCATTCCAGGTATTTTTTCGCTCCGACCTGCTTCGCGATTGTTTCTCCGTAGCTTGACTGGACGAAGTGCAGCGACTTTTTGCGCATTTCTTCACGCGCTACTGGGTCTTCTCGGAGATCCTTCTTTAGACCGACGAGGATGATAGGTATACCCGGGCATCGCTCTTGTGCTTCCTCCATCCACTATTTCGCCGTCAGCAAACGCAGAGCCCCGACGGGCCGGGTTTTTGTACTTTGTTTTGGACGTTCTCTAGTGAATCTGGATTGTCGATGGCATATCCGATCAGGATTACGTGCGCTTTGGCGTAGGCCAGTGGTCGTAGTCGCTATGATACGTTAATAAGAGTTTGGCAGGACGTGACAGGAGCTGACCTCGTAGTCTTCTTGACCAGCAGTATCCCATAGTGCTAACTGTACTGACTTGCCGTCTACCTACAAATGCAATCAATATGGCAGCGGTCAGTCTGGGACTTCAAAACCACTCACTCTACAATCCGTCACATAGTTCTCAAAGACCGTAGGAACCTGGAACAGTCTGTTAATAAACTCCCGAAAGACTTGACCATTAGACTCCACTGACATAATGCTAAACAAATTAGATTGTACTCTTGAATTGTAGGCAGTTAATGGAACTCACTGTAGGAAAGTACCCCAGAGTAAACACGCTCAACAAACTTGTCTTTCCGCATGCACCGTCACCTATAATAACTAGCTTCCTAAGGATCCACTGTTAGCTATGAAGTGCTCCTTTGGACATAACTCAGGTCTACAAAAGCAGGGTGCTTCCGGTCACGGGGCGTAAGGCTAAATATGGCAACAACCGCCGTCATGGACACACGCCCTAGTGTATCCACAACACCATAACCTTGAATTTCGGACTTTTGCCGATGTTCAAAGGCTAAATAACCAAAGAAATAATGGATAGGATACCTTCGGATGACATTGGGGGCTGGATTTTGAGCCATTGTTGAATCGGCAAAGTAGAAGCTTTCCTCGGGCGAGTGCAAAGATTGTGCAATTCAACACGATACCCTCTGGCAAGTTGAGGTGCCGTCGGACAATAAGTCGGAGTCAGTCGTGAAGGAATAAGGCGGTGTCGGTTAACTGTACAATGCACGGAAGTGGCACAATAGGCAAATGTAGATGTGGTCGAAGGAGCGTCTGTGCAGATGCTGCAGGTAATAGACAACGGGTGATAGGTGGTGGTGGAGGTGGTAGTCGCGATTGATTGGGAGTCGAAGAGGAGCAATACGGAGTTGCGTTGAGTAGAGTAGGTAGATAGGCCGGTAAGTCGGCGAAGGATGATGAGAGGGCCTGACTGACAGAGAGCGGAACTCGGACGGGGATGATGATGACTGAGTGAGCTGATGAGCTGAGGCAGGAATGAGGTGGGGGCGACGAGGGGAGTGAGAAGTGCAGAACAGAGTGGTGATGGTTTGCTGGATGATGGAGTCGAGAAGTGTGAACAAGCGACGTGCTCTACTCGGAGTAGAGGAAGCTGTTTGTTTGTTTGTTGCTGCTCAAAGAGTAAACGTCAGCTTTCTGGTGGAGTTCCGGGTGCTAGGTGGTTAGGAGATGCCCAAGTGCTCCAGGGCCCAAGTGGTTAGGTGGATAGTGTGTTGATATAGTACTTCTGGGAAGCACACCCGCAAAGTAGATGGACCTGGGGAGGTTCTATACGTCCAATGCCTCTCCCTTCCTCTCCCTTCGCTCGCTCTGACGAGTATTGAATTACGGTATTGTATTGCTTGTCCTTCTGACGCTGCCGAGTACCGTATTGTGACCACCACCGCAGCCACCGCAGCCACCGCAGCCACAGCCTTTAAACAAACATCTAGCTATCCGTGGGACTGAGTTACAGAGCGCCTCCAAATCCAGACCGACTGGGCTGTGATAACCTTGAATTGCATGTAAGTAGCCTTGCCTTGCCGCCGCCTGTCTGTCTGTGATACATCTCGGAACCGTTGCGGGCGCGAACAACGCATACTAAAACGTAAAGTACCCACTTACTTGATGACCATTGCCCCTCCACTTTCCCAATCGCTGAATAACGTCAAACAGCGACTATATCTTCACCATTTGCACATCATCATCATCATCATCATAGGTACTACACACTTGTTTTGGAGTCTCTGGGCTGGAACTGACTGTACTAAAACTCTCCGCCGAAGACCCCGCCCACCGAAAATACATGTCCCATAACACCCCATAAATCCCCCCATAACCATCCATTGCCCATAACCTAAGCATTTGACTGCACTGCGGCTCTCTTCAACCAAAGTAAAATAGGTACGTTCGCTGCAGCACTCGCCGTCGCCTTCGCCTTACGCCAGTCCCAACCAATTCTACTTCACCACCCTCCTCCTCCTCCTCCTCCTCCTCCTCCTCCTCCTCCCACCACCACCATCACCCCCCGCTTCATCGATCTGTATTACCCGGCATCGTTGCTCGCCGAATCTCGGTTTCTGCTCCGACCTACCTACAACCTACATTCCTTACCAACCAATACGCCGAGCACTGTACGACATCCCATCACACCCTACTTCCATTAGCCTCCAGTTCTCCAACAAACAAGCCTACATCTTACCTAAACTCACCTACCTCCCTACTCTACCACTCTCCTCGGGTGTCACTAACTTCAGTGCTGAGATTGCCGCCAGTAGCAGGCTTCAGATTCAATCAGACGCGCAGTCAAATCGTGCAGACCTCGGACGCCCATTCGCCGCCGCCCCTCGACTCCGGAATAAGGAAAAAATTCGGAGATGCCTGCTGGACATTCACAGCGCAATCCCACTCCAGATTCCCCTCAAGACCATCAATCTTCACCCGCAAACAGCAAGACTACACATATACGCAATAAAGACGGTACGAAGTTGATTACAGTTCCGTCCCGGAAGGTTTCAAATCCCGAATCGATCTCTGCTGCTCCGTCGCCTCCTCCACCTCCGCCTCCACCTGCTCCTATGGATTACTCTAACGGGGCGAATTCCAATAGTGTTGCCGGGAAGAAGAAGAAGAAGAAGCGGGGGAAGCAAATGCTACAGGCTCAGCAACAACTCCATAGTGCATCTGAGAATCATACTGGCGGCAATGGTTACAATGGTACAACTAACTCATCGGCACCCCCGCCGCCGCCGCATCATCCCCACCACTATCAGCAAGATATTAAGGACTCTATGGCTGGTTTTGACGATGATGACAATGACGACGATGCACCTGATCTCGTAGACCCTGACGACGAAGATGAGTATTACTCGGACCAGGAAGGTACCTACGATGACGATGAACCATACTCTCCACCACGTTCCGCACCGGCTCCGGTAGCTGGCAAGGCCAAAAAGAACAAGAAAAAGAAAAAGAAGGCTGTCGGAGGTGGAATTGAACACTTAGGTGGAGGGCAGGCTCCGGGTCGCAAAGGAAAGGACCGCATATGGAATACCTCGACTTCGGAAGAACGTGAACGGATCAAGGACTTCTGGCTATCGTTGGGTGAAGAAGAACGTCGATCATTGGTAAAAGTAGAGAAAGAGGCTGTGTTGAGGAAAATGAAAGAGCAGCAGAAGCATTCTTGTTCTTGTAGTGTCTGTGGCCGGAAGAGAACAGCTATAGAGGAGGAATTGGAGGTGCTGTATGATGCTTATTATGAGGAACTCGAACAATACGCCAATCAACAACAGACCAGTAAATATCTCAGCCACGTCCCACCGATGCCGCCGTTGGGCACCTACGCCAGCAGTAATATACCGCCGCCGCCGCCGCCCCCTCCTGGACCGCCACCACACTCTCATCATGGGAATCATGATCACGGCGATCACAATCATAAGACCGTAGATCTTGATGATGAATTTGAAGACGATGACGACGAGGATTATGAGGACGAAGAAGATGTTTTGGATCACCCCATGTCACCGCCGCCACCAGACGACTCGAGACATGACTTCTTCAACTTTGGGAATAGTCTAACTGTACAAGGTGCGCTGGTTCATGGCGCCGCAGGATAATTGAGAAAGAAAGTGGTGGCTGACTTTGCATTGATGGGGAACCGCAGGTGGAATCTTGACGGTGGCAGACGATCTGTTAAAAAACGATGGGAAAAAATTTATCGAAATGATGGAACAACTGGCTGAACGGCGAATGGCCCGAGAAGAGGAGGCCAATAGCGCCAATGGCACTGTCCAAAGGGAAGCCAACCTGCATCATCATGTGCATAATCATGCCCAGCCATCGGACTATGATGATGAAGAATACGACGATGAAGATGACGAGGATGAGGAATACGATGACGAGGAAGAAGAAGACGAGGAACCCGTACGTATTTCGGTCCGGATGCCTTCTCGACCTGCGCACTGACTCACATTCTAAGGACACCATGACCGAAGAGCAACGCATGGAGGAAGGCCGCCGAATGTTCCAAATTTTCGCTGCTCGAATGTTTGAACAGCGGGTTCTTACTGCTTACCGAGAAAAGGTCGCCAGAGAACGACAACGCAAGCTTCTGGAGGAACTAGAGGAAGAGGAACGCCGTAAAGAGGAGCGCGAGGAAAAAAAAGCCAAGGATAAAGACAAAAAAAAGGAAAAGAAGAGGCAACAGAAGCAAGCCAAAGAAGAAGAGCGTCTTAGGAAAGAGGCTGAGAAGCGGGAAGAAGAGGAAAAGCAAAGGGCAATTGAGGCACGGAAATCGGAGGAACAACGGCGGCGGAAGGAGGAGCAGAGGCTCAAGCGAGAGGCTGAGAGAAAGGCAGCCGAAGAAGAGAAGCAAAGGAAAGAGGAAGAAAAGCGGAAAAGACTGCAGGAAGAACGAGAAAGGGAGGCTGAACGGGAACGCAAACGCAAGGAACACCAAGAGCGAGAACGGAAGAAACGAGAAGAGGCCGCGAAGAAGGTGAGGGAAGAAAAGGAGGCGAGAGAAAAGGAAACGCGTGAGAAACGCGAGCGGGAAGATCGAGAAAAACGAGAAAAGGAAGTTAAAGCTAAAAAGGATGCAGCTGAGAAGGAGAGAAAGCGCAAAGAGGAGGAAGCCAAAGCTCGGGCAGATGCTACAGCGGCGGCAGCAAAGCGATCACAGGCTTTTGCTCAACAACCAGCAATCTCTCATACACAAACTGCCCCACCACCAGGCTACGGGTCACCCCACCTGCCCGTTGTTACTCCTGCAACGCCAAAGCTGTCGGCAGGAGCTCAGCTTCATGGGTCTCGTCCCCGCAACTCATCCCAACAAGGTTCTATGCAAGGTTCACAGTGTTCCTCTCCAAAAACACCAAACGTTGGACCCCGCATTGGAACTTCTGCGTCTCCTAGTACACCGGTTTTGCAACAAAGCATACCTGGGCCCACCCCAGTAAAGTTTCAGTTTCCTGGATTCCTCCAAACATCTCCTATGCCCCATCATATCGGACCACCACCCGGTGTGACACCACCTGAAAGTATATTCAATATGTCCCCAATGGGCATGAATGGACCTAACACCATGCAACCATTTCTACCCGGTATGCCTCAAAGGCAGACCATTGCAAACGGCGTCCCGATATTCTCTCCTGGACAAATACCAATTGGCCACAGCCCACAATACCGAGGCTTTACGTCGAATGGCTTGCCAATGCCAATCCCTCAGCCTCCGGGGATGCGTCCTATGTCAAATCAAGGTCGTGGAGGATTGTTCATGCCAGAAATACCACATCACCTCCCACCTGGTGTACCCCTCCCACCACCAGGATCACCGTTTATCAATCGTGTTGATCCTATTCCCATGAGCGGTCACTCGAGAATTCCATCAGGTTCCTTTGACCCTATGCACAGACCCACTCCTATACAGCGACCCTCCAGCGTAGCGCCCCCCAGAATTGGTGACGATCAGCTCGAAGAGTTGTCAAAGGTTATGGGAAGCCGTGCACTTCTCGAGGATGATGATGAACCATTACCAGAAAATATGTCTCCCGTTAGGAGGGTCAGCGGTCCCCAGTTTTCACCAAGACCAATCAGAGGCGTTCCCAACTCCTCGGTGCTCTTTGGAGATACGCTTGGTGGTAAGTCGATTCTATATAATGCAATAGCCTGTGACAATTTATTAAGTTGGCTCTAGGCTTCAATGATTTTGGTGTTGGGGCATCGTGGTCAAATCCACTGCCATTAGGTGGAAGTCTTTCCGGTTCTCTTCCTAGTGCATGGGCAAATAAAGCAGGTTCGCAGCTAGTCATTCAAACTTCATATCGTGTTCCTGATTTGTAGTGTAGGATGGTCAGACATTGACGCCGGTACATATAATCGGCGCAGAACCACAAGGGTAGACACGATTCGCCTGTTGGCATGTCAAAAGTTCCGCGAACTGAGTGGGCCGAGCAATCAGCCCGTGGAGATCTCAACGCTGCAGAGGGCCATACAGCAAACTGCGCCCCCAGAACTCCAATACAAGCAAGAAGAACTGCCATACACTCTCGATGTGGAGGGTGATCCCCAAAATGGTGGGGGTAGCTTCGAACAACGGGCTGAGAACGGTCGAATACTAGTATACTATTCCTCAAACCAGAACCCACATGGTCCAATCAGGGCAGGTGAAATAGGTAGTCCTAGTACGACAGGTGCAGTACCATTCAAGACGCCTTTAGGAGCACCTCCGGGGATGGCAAGTCCAGCAGGGTTTTAATGGATTCTACACATTTATGGGTTGGGAATGGGACTTCATGATTGTCGACCAGGCTTTGGGTCTTCCTTCTATCTCGTGCGTTTGCATAGCTTCATTGTCACAATGAAAACCATTGTATTACTTTTTGTTTGATGACATATTATCATCGTCTACATAACTCCTAACTACGTCAACGCAATATATCATTGTGGGCGCCGAATTCCATACACAGTTAGTGTATAATTAAATAATCAAATTCTCTATAGTTCCGAACCTGTGATTTCTCTCAGGATTTTTCTTTGTACCGTAATTATCACTTTTGGCAGCGTATTATTGGCTTGGCTGCAGTTGCGGCTCCGTAGAAATTTGTCTACCTAGTTATGGAAAGCTTCAACTTCACTCCATCCTGAATTACTCCCTCGCCCCCAACCGTTACCATGAACCGTCTCGGCCTCACCTCCCTGTCCTCAATCCTGCGCACACAGCCCCCCACCAATGCCGTCCCGCAACAAATCCGTACAATGGCACGCAAAGCCAAAGGCGGCCCACAAGGAGACTCCCGAGTCCGTTCGTTTCTCCCTCCTCCTCCCCACTGGGACCTTAGTTAACCACCCCCATCGTCGGATAGGAATGATACGATACTTCCTGTTCCACCCGGCGAAGCACACACCGCGGCCGCTAAAGTTCGGAACAATGCGTATGCTGCGGCACTGGACAATCCACCGGGCCTGGCAGCTATTCAAGAATGCGGAGCGTGTGGCACGGGAACGGGAACTCGAGCGACAGTATAATAAGATTCGTGATGCGTGTGAGGAGCTTGCGAAGACGGACGAGAGGCTTTACAGGGTTGCGCTGAGTAAGAAGGAGGTTGGGACGTTCCCCATTGAGTTGAGGATTCCGACGGATACACCGCCAAGGAATGGGTGGAATCATGGGTGGAAGAGAGCCTGAGAGGTGGTTTTGTGTGAATTGATGGAGGGGTGTATATTAGACGCATACGTTGTACATTTCTTGACCCGGAGACGTCCAAGCCCATAAATGCTGGTTTGGTGGGGACCGGAGTCACGCTCTCGCACTCAAAAACTTTGATCCCTCGGGTCCAATTATATATCACGGCTCTATACGTCTCTCTAAGTCTATGGATTTCCCAAAATGTGGATCTCCTTTCCTCCGAAGAATGAACCTTTCATCGAGCCAATCCACCAATTCTACGATGGTTGTGACTGTCTCGTACATCTGGCTCCGTTCCTTCTTTGGCACCAGCCCATCTAGCATCTCGCATATATGATGCTGCGTCAACCGGAATGGAATGGTGAATTCCATCACGTAGTCCATAAACCTTTCCACCGCGCCCCAGGGAGTTTTCTGGAATCCAGCAAAGAGGGCGGGGTTTGTCATTAGCCCACGGGCAGCCATAACACCTAGAAAGAATAGTTAGTACCGATTCCTGTTCGTCGATGGATGATTGCAGGGCAAACACACCATCAACCCCAGTCACTTGTGCGATCCTCCTCGCATCCTCCAAGGTAAAAACATCCCCATTCGCCACAACGGGCACAGTGGCGACCTCCTTGACTTTTCTAATCCCATCCAAATTGACGGGAAGACTACTCCTCATATTCCTAGTCCTTCCATGGACGGTGATGTAATCGACCCTGCTCGTCTCGACGATCCTGACAAACTCCGCCGTCTCTTCCAAGTCCGGATGGATACGTATCTTAACGCTAACACAGAACCCGTCTCCGCAGCGCTTCTTAGCCGCAAGAACCATATCCCGTACCAACTCTGGCTTCTTCATGAGCGCGCAGCCGACCCCGTCCTGGATTGCCCACGACTGTGGACACCCGCAGTTGAGATTTACACCGTCTATGGGTCGTCAGCGGCCACCCTTCTCAAAGAGGGTGATGTAGTATACCGCAATAGGGCGCCACCATTTCTGCGGCGCGCGCAAATTCGGTGACGTCGTGCGCTGCGAACTGTACTACCAGTGGTGTGTCGCTGGCATTGGTGGTAAAGTCTGCCGGCGTCGTCAGAGGTGCGCTCGCGGAATTTCCAGGAGATGGTGATGTATACCGCTTCGGCGTGCGTTCTCCGAGCGCACAAACTCCTTCGCAAGAATCTACTGGTACCAGCCATTAGACACTGCTCCCAGATAGCAAGGATGGATTGGACCAAAGAGGAGGGGGGTAGACCATGGGCGTATAGCACAAATCAACACCATAATCCCTGACTAGAGCTCGAAAAGGTAGTTTGCTATATCTGTTTCGTATGTTAGATTGGAAACTCTATCCATTTCCCCAGTATAACTCGCACACACCTCACCATTGGAGCCTGCACAAATAACGGCCTCCCAGTGGCCTTAGCGGCTTCCAATAACCGGCGCGGGCTTCACGAAGAAGTCAGTCATGTTGTCGGGGGAAAGCATAAAGGCTATATATACTGGTTGTTGGCATCTCTCTTTGGTGGCTCGGTGGCCATGATGTGGTGTTATCACAAAAATAATGGTGGGGTAGTGGGGTAGCTAGGAGGCTCAAAATTAAGGTTTTTGACTCCACAAGAGACTCCGTCACCCACACAAATTAGAGGTTGCGATTTTGGAACTGGCCCCGTAGCCTTAGTTTCAGTCAATCAGTCGATGGCTGTTCGAGGCCAAATTTGCGGCCAGTTTCCAATTGTAGCCCTTGTGATCTTTTGGTAGAGTACAACCCAACGGGAATGAGAAGGAAAGAAATCAAAATGCAACCTAGATTTTCTATCGAAAAGTATATTTAACAGAAATAGATAAATAATGCTTTTAGATCCGGAAGGAAAGGTAAATGACCGACAGCTAATTACAAGGCAAAATACCGCCATGAGAATGACCCGCAAAACACCGCAAAACACCAAAATGAAGTAAAGAGTACAAAAAGAAACTCGCTCACAACGGCACAAAGCCCGAAAATTAAAGATGCAAGGAAATTTCTCTGAAATCTTGGCCCTATGATCAATCACCACAGGTGAACGTAACTCGGACGCGGATGAAGACAATCCAAATACCGGAACATCTTTGGCATGTATTAACCACAAACAGAAGAATGTGGTATCAGAATTTTCGCATAGGTTCAACGCATAGTGTTGGAGTTTCAACATCTTTATCAGTCTCTCTCCCTTCCGTCTTCCGGCGGTCGAAAAAGCTTTCGTACTCCACAATAACCAGTATCCACTCAGCCAAAGCCCTCCCGACGTATGTCCAGTGTTTAGCAATGGTTCCAGATGGCACTTCAACGGCAGGAAAATCCAAAATTGAGTCAAGGTATCTCTGCGCCGGAGCAGGCAATCGAGAAAGCCCCAGAATACGCTCGCGTCCGAATACCGGTCGGTCAATCCATTCAAGTGAAAATTTGAAATTGGCTTGAATTCTCGGCTGGGGTCTTTCATGAGGTGGGGTACCAAACGAAGACACACTCGACATACTGTTCCGGGGAGGAGTAGAAGGTGCAGGTACCTGCTTTTCGGGTGTGGCGGCCGGTTTAAAGCCAAAGACACTGCGGATTTGGCTCCATCTGCGACTAGTGCTGGTACCAGTTTCGTCAGAACGAACGGTGTCAGCAGAAGTTTCTGACTGTGCTTCACTCTCTGCCAAAGATGCGAGAGGTGTCGTCGAATGCGCCGCCTGTAATAGTGAACCGGGAGCCGCTACAAAGGGTACCGATGTTGGGACAATACCATCTAGAAGGACTCCCTGCGGTGCGGCGATGGTATCGTTTCGGAGTATCACTAGTCTTCTTGACGGCGCAGGGAGACAGGGAGCAGTTGACGACGGTTTGCTTCCAAAGTTTTCAAAATCCCTTTTCAGTCGCGTATGATGGGCGTACCCGGTCCGTAAACGGAGGAGCATGGTCTTGAATATCTCCCTGCACTGTATTAGTGCTAGTATAAATGCGGGTGGTAACAACTTACACATCAGCTTCGGTTGCATCCCCATCATATCTTCCTAACCTCCAACATATCAATCTCATGTAGTAAGCTCTGACCATGGGGCACCAGTGACAGAAGAACCTCTCCCATATAGGTATCGAAAGCAACCAATCCACACAGACTATTTTCTTCCTACGTTCATCTTCCACCAAAACATCCCAGATCGTATACACAAACGATAAAACCCTCAACTCGGTCATATTATTCTCGCTTTGAAGCATCGTCTGGGCAACTTGAAGCCAGAAATCCCAGTTGATATAATCTCCCAACCCCTGCTTTTCAGCCCGCGTCAAAGTGGGCAATACCTCCTCAATTAATTCGCAAACCTGGAAACAAGCATCGGCATCATACAGTTGCGTTCTCTGAACTGTAGCCTTCAGCATCGCAACAAAAGAACTTGTATAGTATTCACGGCTTTCCTGTGGCCAGTGGCCACTGAATAACACATCTTTAAGTAAAACTACCAGCTTGTTTTCAGCCATCGTCCGCCCTGTGTTCCGTACCGGAATAGGGAGCGTCGCCGTAGCATTTAATAAATCCTCGAATGTGGTCGACGACGTGTCGTTGGCCAATCCCAGGTTTCGGTGAATAGTGGTGTCAATCAATGAAAGTATTTGCGCAAGAACATGTACATATCCAGGTGTGCATAACCGAGCAGTGTAAGATGCGTCGGGTGGTAAGAAGTCAGACATCAGAATATGATACCACTTAAAAAAGACGAATAACAGATCAGAATCGCGACCACACCAGCGATTTGTCCATGGGCCATTCCAGTCCACATGAACCCCAAGTGGTGGCTTTGTTGGATTCTTTAATTGTCGCACCAAAGACGCAAGGGTGGAGAATCCTAGCGAGTGCAATGACTCGGGGAACTCACACACAATCTCATCAGAAACATGTCGAAGATTCATACTCCTTGCAATTCCAAACTGCGGCCGGACTCTTCTTAAAGTGGCTGGCTGCAATCCCCAGAGACTGATCAGCATTTCAGCAACACTCGGGCAAAAATAGAAAGCATATGCAATCACTTTTCCTGCAAACGCAACGAGAACTGGCGGAGCTGAACGCATAGCCATTTTCTCAATTACGTATGCGAGGGTGTCGTATAGGGTTCGGATGAAGAGAACTTTAATATTGTGCTGGACGGATTTATGTAAAGAAAAGTTTGACGAAGCAGAGGACAACGAGGTTGAGGACATCGATTTAGCAGATACCGGCAACCTATCGACTAGAGGTGCAAATGTAGATGGAGCTGCCCGCCATTCTGACCGAGACATGATATATGATACCGCTTCCAAATACACCGGCCTATCGGCGCCAGGAAGCGCTTGCGTATTACGGTTTTGAAGCTGTGTTAAGAGTCCCGTCCACCAACGGTGGAGATTCCGAGTTCTCTTCTCCAGTACTTCGGGTGATATATTATTAGAAGATTTGTCCTTGTGCCTCCGAAGAAGGGGGAGGAGGCATTGACGAATGATATTTGTTTTCTGCTGGCTCGACTTGCTCTGAAATCTATCTGACCTTAGTTATCTAGGGGCCTCACATGTGAATGTCCCCTTACTTCTGATAATCGGCCTCGAGAGTTTTATACGCCTCCCACATTTCATCTTTTACTTTCTTGAAGCTTGTGGGACTGTAGGGCGCCGGGATCCGGTCTGTAGACGCTGATTTTACCGAAGGTATGGGAGGAAGATTTTCCGTTACAGGTACATTTTTCGAGAATAGGAGCCTCCGAGATCTCCTCCCGAAGGTGTTTGACCTTGTTAGCTTTGGACTGTCCACTGTTATGCTATCACGACCTGGCGCGGGTAGAGCAATCCCATCTAATTTCGTGGGGCTCGAAGACGAAATTGAACTTGCTGTCGTTGAGTTGACTTCGTCTCTACTACTCCTCTCGTCTCTGCTGCTTGGGGAAGGTGATCTGGATATGGCCGGGGAGTTCCATAATAAGTTGGTGAGGGAATCCGATATTGGGTGGGACTTGGCGTCAACAGGTGCCTCGCTCGTATCAGAGCTTGAACCCTCCAACCTACCATGCTGATACGACGTATTGGCTTGGGACGGTTTCGCGAAGGTTGACAACGTGATCTTAGGTTGAGTCGAAACAGACACGGTGCGATGAATGCTGATAGGTGCCTCTATTTCATCAACTGACACCAAAGACACCGTGATATCCTTAGAATCTTTGGAAGGATTGAGCGGAGCCGGTTCTGTTGTCGTCGTGGTGATATCGAACTTGGATGTGGAGTTTAAGAAACTGGTGCTCAATGGTGGCAGCTGAGGCGGAGACTCGGTCTTCTGCCGCGTCGAATGTTCAGCAGAGGATTTTGGTACAGAGTTCTTCGGACGTCGTGTCGATAACGAATAGCGCAAAGAAAATGACGGTCGAGCTCTCTCTTGAATAACTGGGCTGGCTGCCATAGTGAAAGCAAGGAGAGATATCGTCGTCGTCGCCGCTTGCGTGGGTACCTTTCAGTAGACTGGCCTGGAATATGTTACGCCGTTCCGGATTTGAAGTCACAAATCCTCTGCAGGATCTCAGCGCTGAGGAGCCAGAAGAACATGCAAAAATGTAGCGAGAGGCGTGAAGCGGCCACCGAGAGAACAAAGGAACAACTAACAACAAACAGTAGAATCGTGAGATTAACACGACGCGAACAACGATCAACCCGACTTCTCTCAGTTGTAAGATGGCGTAGGGAGAGGTCGGTCAGTACTTAGATTATTTGGAGTACAGCTGTAGTTTTGGGCAACGGCTCAGCCCTCTCACTACTGCAACACGGCCTATTACTATCAAAATTGTATGTAACCGTGCGCTGACGATCACATCTGCACTAATGTGCTGTTCCTTTTTTTAGCTCAAAGTTTCATTGTAACGAACCCCTTTAGACATCACCGCTTACTTTGTATGTGCTCGATCCAACCAATATTTATCGACCTCTCATGCAGATTCCAGCTGTGGGTATCTTAGTATCTTGGTACATGTATGCACGGGCATACAGATACGATGATGTATGACGACGACTCCGAGAGACCGAGACATGCTTGAAGTAGCTCAGACGCAACTGCGCTTTCACCAAAAATCACAATCATGTCACAATTTTTCAAAATCAAAGTCTGATACCTAACGTTGTTTGCATTGACACATTCAATTGTTTAGCTGTGTGGGTAAGAAAGAACCCCTCTCCGTCGACATCACAGCATCTCAAATCACCGAGACGGACCGCACTAGTACTGAAATCCACGCTTCCAAAAATTGACACCAAAATGCTGGAAGCCACATTCTAGATATGGGTACACCTTTAAACCAGCACAGCATCTAACAGATCCGGAGAGTAACCCGGTAAATATTCAGTGAACGCCTGCTCCAATATTACTAGTATGCATTGTACAAGAGCACTCTTATTTCAAGCATGGAAACACTGCGCCGAGGAAACTCTGGATTTGCATCAGTGGCGAGGGACCGATACCTCAATTCCATCTCCTAAATCGTATCCCACAGGATCCGGCTCTTGTGTTGGTTCATAACCCCCAGCACTTGTATTAAAGTCGAGGATCTAACATGATGGACGAGGTAGGGTTACTGTCCTTCTCGATTGAATAGTTGATATTGCGGGATTATTGAATTGTACATAGCTCGCCACCCAGTGGGAATAACTGATAGTGCTCGACGTCTGCTCAACTCTTGCTATAATCGGAGCCCTTAGTGGCCGAATTCCGCATATTCTAACCATGCACGATAGCTTTGGGGGAGGGGCCCAGGTTTGCTGTATCACCGCTCTCATAAACTTCTTTCTATGTACCTGAACTTTAAACTACAGGAATATGCGTCATTTTATCAAGCCAGTGAGCATGCGATGCTTGGTTACACGCTAGTCCCATTGCTTTTGGCATATGTGAACTGATTTCCCTTGTCGACTTCGATGCCGGCTTGAATAGGATGAAGACGGGAGAGTGACGCGATTTATGTCCTCTGTCCCGGCCGTATCTGCTAGATTCCTCCCATTACCATTACTTACGCACATAAGGATAGTGATGAGCACGAGACAAGACATAAGGTTGGCTCGAAACATTTCGCTAATCTGTAATTCACCTCGGGAGTCTCGGAAGTTATATGAGTTGGCCCGAGATTCTCCAGATTAATTTCAAAAGCAATGTTCTAACGGGTACCCGTAGGCCCCCCCACATTCTAAAGCTGCCTTCCTTACACCAAATTAGCAAAGAAAAAGCTGAAGGACAAACAGTGATCATATATTAGAAGATACCACCCCGAACATGGCAAGCACCAACACAGCATGCACAGATATGATTTCGGCAACACTATTGAATAGGGGTGACATCTCCTCAAGGTGGCTAATATCAATTTCATATTTGATCAATGTCGTTAGATACGAGATGGGGTGAAACGAGATCTCAGTGGAGTGCGGGACGATCGAGAGAACTAATGGCCTCAAGAAAGGTCTTTCCGATGGACTATTTCATTCCATTGATCTCCTTGTCCCAGTCTAAAGAGAAATAATTAGCATGATGAGTAAGGAAGAGAAGGAAAAGGCGGCTTACTCTTGTATCGGGGCAAATGAAAAACCCCTCAATCATGTTGTCTTCATTGAAACCAAAGATGGGAGCTAAATCAACAGTCTTAGAGTTGTAAGTTCCAGAGTCTGGAGTACATACTTAATATACGCAATAACTTATTTCACTACTGCACCCTCTGGCACCTGATACGCTCGGCTTGTTTATCCTGGTTCTTGCGCTTACACATTGGCAGTGTCTGAGGTGAATCCGGATTTCACAAGATCCTATACGAAATGTCACACCATACGAGCTAATTTAACAACTTGATCACATATACTCACTCGAGTCTCTCTTTCCAGCCCCGAAACAAGGTACCGGGATATGTTCCCCTTCAAGGAGGTTTCACATGTCTCAAAACCTCCGGTTGGCCATAGCAAAATGTACCTGTGAAACCGCTTGGCAGTTCGATGCAGTTTCAACGTCAATCCATTTGCTGCATGGCATCTGCATGCTGTACGATAGAAGCGAGGTATCTGATGCCGGAATTGACCAACAGCAGTTTCTGGTGCGAATTATGAATCATCCAAGACGTCATCCTTTCCTCACATCTATCCCTCTCCTTCTCGGTGGTCGAGTAACTAACTATACTATTCTTTCATCACTGGCTGCTGGCAGATTTTCAAAAAATTTCTTTGTTTCTTTCTTCGCATAATCTTTTTGTAGTACGGCAGGATCCGACAATTATTCGATAATTTGAAGCAATCATCTAAAAATTCACCGGGTATTGTATAATACTTCGAAAGGTTTTAACCAATCAAGACAGCTACAAGAGAATATGAAAGATTCAACAGATACACCCACGACATTCCAATTCAATGGCTCGCAGCCCTTCCCATGGGCTGACGGCAGACGTCTAGAGAACATATCTGGAATTCCAAACTTCTTCTCGAAGCCGGTGTTCGGACAAACGGCTGATATCCTCGCCGCCGCTCGGTTTCTAGTTGTGGCGGCAGTAGTATCTTCCATACTCCGGATTTTCTCGAGAAGACGGACGAAATCGAAGTTTCTATGGGATGATGTCTGTGCAGTAGCTGCAACGGTGTTTCTGGTCGCATACACCATGATCTTCGTCGAGTTTAACTATCTCGGAAGGATCAGCTTTTCATTTTTTGCGGAATCCTCACCGGAGGACGAAAGAGAAAGGCAGGCAAACATTGTGCTGGGGTTGAAGCTGAGTCTTGCTTCTGAGGTGCTGTATTTGACTGGGTGGGAATCTAGCAAATTATGTTGTGTTTTTCGATTAATAGTTTATTTACAGGATGTTTCTGGTCAGATTCAGTATGTTATTCCTATACGACCGTTTTGCGTAAGTTCCCGACGTAATCCATCTCAGAAACCGTCGTTCTGACTGGGTGTGGGATTCAGACGACAAACCAGAGGGATCATCTTATACCTTCGTATAACTCAATGCCTTTGTGCGGCCACTTTGGTAGCATGCATACTAGCACTCTTCCTCAGTTGCCGACCAGTCAGCAACTATTGGACCTTGACGCAAAAAGATGGTAAGTTGAGAAATCTCCAGTTTCGTCGCTGGGTCGTGTTGACGATGCCACAGAGCAATGCAGCCGCCGGACACTCCTAACATACACCTCGGGTATCTCTAACATTGTAACCAATACTCTGGTCCTCGCAGTCCCCGTTCCCCTCCTCCTTCGTGCTACCCTCACGCGTCACCAAAAGATCGGTCTGTGGATTCTTTATCTTTTTGGCGCTGCCGTAATCCTTGCCTCTGTGCTCCACTTCGTCACTCAGTTGCTCAATGTATCGCTCCCGCAAACAATGGGATGGTCGCAGATGGAGCTCTCATTGGCTCTGCTCCTCGCCTGCGCACCAATGGCTGTAAAGCTCTTCCTCATCCCGCTGGTTGATCAGAAGACAGAACAGGAGCGGATATTGAGCAGCAAAAAATGTGATTGCATCACACCAGCGCTGCGCACTGCAGGCCTAGATACACCAACGTTTATGAAAAAGTTGATGGACGAGCGCGATGCTATGATCACCGCTAACTCTCCATTACGAGATATGGCGGAATCTTCTGGTGGACTTTCCAATGGTCCCAGGAGAGTGTCGTTTTCGGTGGACTCGACCGGCCGTTCACGGGGGTTGGGGGCGTCAAATTCTGCGGGGGCTGCCGAAGAAGGGAGGAGTGTACGGGAGGTTAATAATCCTGATCGCCACAAACTTCGGCTAGTGAGGGGGGAGGTTGATGGGCAAAGTGTTTGGGAGGTTAGCTGCTTTTCTTTTACCCTCCAATTCGTAGCTGACGCTGATGGGATCCAGGTTCGTCCATTGACGCCGAGAATAGCGGTATGATTGTGATGATATTCAGTAACTTATGTAGTAGAGGAGCATTGCCCTCGAGTGCCATTAATTCAATAATCAGTGATATTTTCCTTGTTGTTGCCTCATGTGTCTTGATCGATATGGGCACTCTGTATTTCTGTTGTCTCTGAGATGGATTTAGTGGTTAGTTGCCGACGCATCTGAGCGGATTCGCAAATAAAGATATTCAAGATATACTTTTGCGGTGCGTGGGCTGTATACGGAATGGATCATGCACGGGTGCTCCCGAGCCGCTCGCCGGTAAAGCCACGACGTGTTGAAGATGTTTTGTAGATGGTTCAACTCAGTCATTATACCCACCATTTCAATCTATACTCTACAACTCCAGAACGACCTGCGGAAACCCAGGATGGAACTCTGAGTAGTTAAAGTCCGGTATTTCTCGGGTATCCAAGTTTTTTCGTTGTCCAAGCCGTCCCAAACTGCTTCCCAGTCCATATCGTCTCTCATAGTTGCGTTTATTCGTGTTGGGGATTGGTAGAGTCGAGGTTTTTGAAAATGGGCCGGAAAACGGGGCCCTCGAGCAGTTATATATACAAGTGTCATTGAAGCGCTGGAGTTTCAGAATACGCGCCCTGTTGAAAAGGTTGATACTGAGAAGATTCAAGTCCCGCACATCACCATCTACATGTTGTATTGATGGAGTCGGATTCCATCTCGAGGCCTCGCACCGAACTTGCGGCCCCGGGCTCATCACTGATAAAAACATCCGCTTCGTGCTGGAGGACGAGCAGATGGCCACAATTCAAATCTTTATACCAACTATAGTTACCCCAGTTTCTGGACCCATGTTTTGATCGTATCCAGGACTAGAAGGAGAGCGGGAATGAGTCTTTTGAGCCGGAAACTGATATTGATAATTTCGTACGGTACCTACTAATTGACCTGCCTCAGCAACACGATAAATTGCTTGCACAGGTAAATAACTATAAGAGTCTGGTTGGATATTTGGAGTTAAAATAGAAATAACAGAAGAGGAGGTTACAAGCGGTGGAAAATCAACGGCAGAAATACGTAGCATGGCGTATTGCTTTATCTTTCTGAGTTATGACTGTGAAATTGGATTCGATGGCATTTGGGGGAGGTTCCATTTTCATTATTATATATTGCCATCTCGTTGATTGTTTTCGTGTTATTAGGCTACGACACTATATCACTCCAAAGCTTTGGAGAGGATCTGGTTTCTCTCATGCATTTACTACGTAAAGTAAATAACTCTTAGGGGTTTGATAACCTGGGTGTTGACAGTTTTCTCTCTCTCTACTTAGGCATAATTATTCTAATTGGATGGCTTCTTGTTTTTATAATTGAATTGGTTTCTTTCTCGTTTCTATAGGGTCCTTTCCTCAGTATCAATTGACTAGCGATGCCTTGAGCTTGCCGTTGGCTGTATGAAAAACTGTTGAATTGAACATGAATTTTTCTTCCCATCTTGTTACTTCTCGCTGTCTATCCGCACGTCCCTTCCGGGTTCCCTGCCGCGCGGGGCACAAGAAAGGTTACAACAATCTCTGAATCATGGCAGCCACTCGCCTGCCCTCCTTGCTTTCTTCAAGCCCCTTCAGTACTCCAGTAACAACTCCTTCCCATCATCTCCAACGTTACTAAAGTCCATTCCTTCATTAGCCATCTTCGTAGCAATATAGCTCAAGCCTTTAAAATCCTTCCTCTCGTCACGATCCAACCATGCAATACCCTTACACACAGTGAGGTTGGTCAGCGTAGCGACAGGTATACCTCGTCGGACAGTGTAGTCTTGCAAATGATGGAGGAATCCACCGTCCCCCGATTTATCCAAGAACTCAAGCGGAACGCAAACCTCCAACGATGACTGAAACTCCCAACTTCCAGATGAACACATAAATCAGCTATCCTTCCCAGCAGACTCGTAGAATGCTCCTAACGAGGCCCTATTGACGACAATATCAACATCTTGTGTCGGGAATGTGACTCCATAGAGGAGGGTAGCCCTGCCAACAACGATGAACAGTGTTCCTAACCGGTCAGATCGACCACCGGGCAATCTACGGATTCATAGCCGGTCAGATGCGAACGAACTTTTTGACAGTCGCCCTTGGCATAGACCGGTCAGATAGGGCACCCAAAAGAATTGTGGACGACCGCAGATGACTGATGATATCTGCCCTAGTGTCTCCAGCTATATCTTCAGTAGACTGAAGGTCAAAGTACCCGTACAAAAACAATCCATACTTAAGTACTTGTTCCTCGCCGAACAAATCAAATTTTTTTAAAAAAAGCACTAGTACAAACGAAAAAAAATCAAACACTCGCATCATGCTCCTAGAAACAAACAACTCCCTCAATACGGGATTCTGAGGTACTCGGCAATCTATCTCCTACGTTGGTCAACGAGGAGATTGCTGGCCAGGGCAGGGGCCCAAGCACCCCCGCAGCAACCTGGAGTTGAGGTGCTGACAATCATGAACTATTAGCAACGTCCACATTCACCAGTTTCTAGCGGAACACTGGCCCGTGAAATTTGCAAGCTCACGACGAGTTGTTGGTAGGTTATTAAGGAGAATTCCGGCTGGATAATGGAGTGGTGCGAGTTCACTCGTAGAGGCGTTGTACAGCATCATTGGCAAAAGTTGTTGGCTAGTCAAACTGTGAGTCCTACTGCCGCACCAAACAAAGATAGAAAGACACACGCATTTTGAAGCTCTCTGATCTGGTTTTGGATCGCTGTGACCTGGTTTTGAACAGCGTTGGCAACGGTTCGGTAGTAAACTGGTTCGGACCGGCAGTTCGCGGTGCGGTTCGGGACTGGTTCGGGCTTGTGAACCACATCGCTTGGAACGGTTCACAATGCAGGTTTAGCTAGTTCGGAACCAGTTCGAACCAGTTCATGATAGGTGATTATTGGCCAGGCAGAATCAACGGTTAATATATTGAGATCTTGCAGCTATGACCTTGAATATCTATTCCATTCCAGCCATGTCCGCTCAAGTAGAGAGACTATTCTTCAACTGTAAGTTGGTGTTGTCAGTTCAACGGAACCGCCTGTAGATCGATGGTCTTGAAGCCATCGAATGCTTAGTCATGGAGGACACTTCACATTTCTTTGCCGGAGGTACTTATTTCGAATGCAGATGACATGAGAGATGCTTAGTATGTCTTGGGTGATGAGAATCGTGTATGCAGCTTCAGATTTAACAAAATTGATATGGATCTCATTTCGAACCATCTGGGAACTGGTTCGAACCAGTCCTTTTAGCCTCCTGAACTATCAGTTCAGGTTCGAACCGGTTCCACCCACTGAACCGCATCGCCTGAACCGCACCGCCTGAACCAGTTCAATGCTCGAACCGGGACTGGTTCGAACCGTTGCCAACACTGGTTTTGAAGCTGCTGTTGCCCTTGCAACAACTGTTGAAGCAACTGAACGATCTGACCCCCTTGATTAAATGCTGGTATGTTCGGGAGCAGAGCTGCTTTGATTGCCAGGTCTTGGTAACCATCCGCTATGTTACGAATGCTTCGGGTCACATTTTGGCTGCTGTACGTGTGCTATTTCCTAAATGTGAAGATTCTTGAGATGATAAGTGACTCTATTTCTCAATCACTACCGTGGGTAGCATTCTTACCTGTCGACTGCTGTTATGCTTTTGCTTAGGCTGTTCTCGTTTTGCTTCGATCTGCTGCTGCCATTGCCTTTGGTGGAGTCGAGGAAACGAAACCTTGCGTTGGTTGCTTGTTGTGTCTGCTCTGTGCTTTTCTATCGACCATCGCTGTATCGTATAATTATTGCAATCGAATGGTGGGTTGAATCGACTTCGTCGCTTCTCAACCAAGTACGGGGGATACTCCCCTACTTAGAGAAAAAACGCGGACCGTGGCCAAGCGTTGTTTTACCTGTGTCATCATTCCACCAAGGCTCACTTGCAGCGTTCCAAGCTAATCCCTGCGCTCGGAACGTTCTTAGAAATACGCCGTGTTTCCTCAGATTTACTTCCAGCGTTCCGCGTTCCAGCAACTAAAGACAGAATCTTACCCTTTCCTTCGGAAGAGTCTTTAGTTGCTGGGAACGACGATTTTGTGACTGGAAAATTGTGCTAATATGTCATCAGCGCGGGTCAGGGCTTGTGCGTTGTTTAGCAATCCGGCGGCGTCCCGTCCCTGATCCGTACCACCGTGCGCTTGAGGAACGCCGGTGGCTTCTTCAGGCGTCTAGGTGCCACCGTGGCGTCTCTACAACCGTTCACCCGGCTTCCGCCACAGGCCAGTGGTATAGTATTAGCACCTCCTGCACACGAACATTTCATGAGCCCCAGGCGCAAGCTGCTGTATCTCACTTTCAGCTGGGGCGCATGAATGCAAGTGATTTGGGTTGAACAAGCGCAACTGCCATGTCGCGTTTCTGTTGAGCGCAGTTGGAATGGAATGGTATTTGTGTCTCAAAACACACGCTCTGGTGAAAAAGATGAGTGTCGGAAAACAGTGCTAAGGGACCGGACATCGGACCAAGGTCACCTTTGTTTACTCTACACGTTAGAATATGTACGCCCGTGTAACAGCCCAAACCATGAATCCTCAGACCGTTAATGCAAGTATAAAGCAAGTATAGTATATGCAAATGTAACGAAATCTTATAAACAAAAACCAAAAGATACCTCCCAAATAAAGACCCTAGAATAAAACCAACCGAGGCGCCCATAACATAAAAGTGCTTCAAAATAACTACCAGTGAACTCCCCTGTAATCCTCGTACGTTTCGTAATGATGTGGTTGTTGCTGCGGGAGTTGCTATCGCTGCGAGTTATAACCATAAGGATCTAGCGGCGGTCCTTGATGATGGTGTTGTTCCCTCAGCAAATGTGCCACACTCCCAGTTTCACTCCTAGAATCTGAGTAATCATAAGGTCCTTCTGGTTGATGGAAGCTTCGCTGAGAATATCCCGGTGACCGTGGCGGAGCAGATCCAGTAACTGGAATATATTCTGGGCCCCTGTAACCAGACCCTCCGATCGGTGCAAAGGGACTCTGTGCTCGCAGAACCGGAGAGCCAGGTCGGGATGAAGCCGGCGAACTAAAACCTGGGGGAGGTGTCATGGTTCCTATTGTATAATCATCGCCGTATAAATACCCAGCACCGTGTTCCTCTCCGAACTCTGCACGATTCTTGAAGTTTGCAAAGTCCATGTCCTCCTCCTGCACAATCTCAAATCCTGCTGACGGTAATTTCTTTCCTGCGTGTCCCTGTTGCATCACATCCAGATTGATACCACCTCCACTAGGGACTGGGCCTGCGTTTCCGTAGATGTGGGCCATCAAATGCTCCGCCTTGCCGTGCACCATCGGCTTCATAAGCTTCCTGTGGAGCGCGGGGTGACAATATCTCATCTCGAGTTTATCTTTACGGCTAAAATAGTTGGAGCTGATCATACTGTCACGGTCGGAGCCTCGGGTATAGTAGCGAGTATCTAGATCGAACGTTCGGTGACAATAGATTTTGAACCCGACCAAGATAAGAAGCAGAGGGAGCACTGCTGAAGCGGTCCTTCCATTGTACCTTGACCAGACAATGAGGGACACCACACAGTTAAACAGGCCGGTTGCAAATAAAAGTCGATTGAAGATTAATCTCCAAAACGTGCCGCCACTTTCAACCTTTGTCACGAAGATGTACCTGCATGTTTTTAGCTTTTTACACAAATTTTGCTTTGCATGTATTCAACTTACATTAAGCTGTACTTCTTGAAGAAACTATCAACTAGGAAGTAGAGAAATGCGACTGGAAGGACAAGAGGCTGGACAGTCGAAAAGCAAAGGGCGACAGTGGTATAGAAAAGAAACTATAGGCAGTTAGTGTCAGCGTTGCACATCAGCATAAGATAGCTGGATTAGTTCTCACATAGTTGTAATAGGTGGAATCTGTAAATGTACATTGTCAGCGTTGCACGTACGTAGATATGGGGTAACCAACAATCGAAAGTAGTTGGAGCAGTCCATTCTATCTTTTGCCTAGGTGTCGGCGACATGAAGCGTATAGTAAAACTTTTGCCAATGAGCGACACAACTTGGACTAAATCGAGAATCGCTCCCAAATTTCTCTGGAGAAGATAAGTGATCCAAAATGTGGAGACATCAAAAATTGCAATTGCAACCTTGTCCCCAAAGTGAAGCCCTCGAATCGAGTCCCAATCTACGACTTTGTTGTCCGCTAATGTAATAAATTCCTGGACTGTTGACCACAAAGTCTGCATGGTGATCTCAACAACCTGTATTGGAACCAAGGGAGAATTGCACATACACCAAAAACCGTAAACATTATCAAATTGTTGATAATAAAGAAGACATAGAGCTTGTGGGTAACATGTCTCTCACGAGAGGACTTGGTGATATCCCTAGGATCGTCAGAACGTGAGTGATCGAGGTACTGGTGGGTGTTATATTAATTACCCTTGCCACGCCGATAGCCTTCGCATGATAATAGGAAGGAGAAGATAGATGATTGATGTAATAGTTGGGGCGAGGAAACCTTGAACTATTGCAAAAAATTTAGAATTGCGAGCCAGAATCGGTGCAAATTTAGGCCATATTATGGCTATATTGTTGAGATTAGAGAGAAAGACAGCAATGAGCGCGTTCGGAATTACGAAAAACACCGACAAGAGAAAGAATAACAGGTTTCCAAGGAAGCCATTCCAACGTCTAGATGCTTTAGTCCGAACTAGGTTTTCCCAGATGATATCCTGCGATTTTGTTGCTAGTTGTATTGATGTTCCTTTGGGATGTTTGCCCCTTGCCGCCTTGGCCGTAATATGGGCGCGTGAAATGGTCGGAAAGCTCACAAACCCGTATGGCATAGCATCTCTCCTATCAATGCTCTTTCGCACTATCATAATTTGCCTCTCCAGTTCCTCGATCTTATGTTTATAATACTCGATGGCGTCCACCTTCATGTTCTGGTCCATGGACTTGTCGTCTTTATCAGGGTTGCATACCGGTCTGCTTTGGGGAAGTCGCTCGGGATGTTTGAAGTATTTGGCTAGGACTTCCTCCATATTTCTAACGGCCGTTTCGTGCTTTTGAATCAACGATGGTAACTCCTTTACGTTTCGTCCTATTGCACACTTTTCCTTGCCATCCATTGCAGCACCGAGTCCGCCAATAATTTTATTTAGACCGGCGTCAGAGCGGTAGGAACTTGGTACATCCCAAAGCTGTAGGGCAAAGTCAGAAGCTTGTTCCCTAATAGTCGATTCTATTGAACTTACCATCAACGTCCTGGCATGCAAAGAATCTGTATACTCAGGATTCTCAAAGTAACCCCGTTTGAGGTTGACCACCATACGGTAATTTCTCCAAAGGAAATACATGATGATAAAATCGAAGATCCAGGCAATAATAACGTGTGCCCACATGCATTGCCCCCAAGTGTATGTTGGAGACATGAGTATATACCACTTAGTCGACGGTTTCCACTGTGTGGTTTGGTACGCTTCGTTCTTTAAATTGCAACTAGGAAACTCAGAATCAGGAGTGAGCTTCTGTGAATGTAATAGTAGCAAGAATAACTAAACCAACCTCACATTCACCGGGATCATGACAAGACACCCAAGAATCCCGAGGTAGAAGAATAACGTCCTGCATAGCCTCATAAACCGTAGGAAGATTGTCGCATCCATCCCAATCTTGTCAACTAAGTCCTTCTCGTGGCATTTTATCAAAGGCTGTACCCATGAAAAGTATCCTTTTCCAATAGCGGGCGGAGCACGTGTCTCATCGGCATGTCGCAGTTTTGGTGCATACACCAACGAATGATATGGTCGCAGAAGACACCAAATTGTGAACACAAGTAGAGATATCCCCAGTGAGGTTCCCAATGATGCCATAAAGGCATCTGTAGTGAACGATTGCTTGAATGGCGACTGTACCAAACTCAAAAACTTATTAAGTGCATCTGCTCCTGTTGTTTGACGCCGCAAGACCGACAACCCATTCGTGATCTGACAAGAATCCTCCGCCATGGCGTCACCACAGATGTACAGAGTCTCGCTATAACTGTATGGCGATCCGGTCTTTAACGTACGGTGTATCGAAAGTTATCGCAGGTAACTCTGGCGAGAGGTGGTTCTGAGATGGTTCTGAGCGACTTAGAGGTGACAATTGGGTCGAAAATGTATTCCGCGAGCACGAGGGACGGTGGAGGGGCAGTATAACGAGTTGATCCTGTTCGCTTGAGCGAGGGGGTCCCGGAATGGCGCGGATGAATATGAGCTGTGGCAAGCTGTGGCGATTCCGGGTATTGTCTAGCAAATAGTGTATGCCTCCTGATGAAGATTTGTGATCACCAGGCAGTTTCGGAAGTGAAAGGTGTTGAGGGCCGACTGGGTAGAGAGCTGCAGATCACTTCGTAAGTGCGTTATTGCAATCAGAGATAGGTATTTTTCCTACTTGATCAAGTTCCCTGTAAGCTGCTAAATTTGACCTTACCCCCGGCCCCGAATGTGTAGGGCTTGATTCCAGAAAATCGGCTAGGTAGAATATTTCTTCCAGGGCTTGGTACGGTCAGTCCGCTGGTGATATCTACAATTGGTATTAATAGCCAGATGCTCGAAATACATCCATTGTCCCCGATAGTAACTTTGGAGCCGCATGTTTTGAGCGGATAGGAATCTCAAGTTGAGCTCTCTCGAACTTTTAGGGCCCAATTCGCAAGTGGCCCAGCGCTTATATGCTTTTTCTCGGCGCCTTTAATGGCGCAGCCGACAGGTGGGTACGTATGCAAGGCACCGGTAAAGCACACGATCAAAAGTCCAGGCTCTAGAGTTCGAACACAAATTTTGCGCCCAAATGTGATACAGGATGAATTTGGACGTTCAATATGACAAGGGGAACACTCGCGTATCTAGCATGACCATGGTAACGCTCTTATCACAGGTCTGGATCGTTGCCCTCCAGTCCGATTCAGCTTCTATGATCTCTAGCAACATGAGCTGGGCCTCTCGATTCAAAATGCAGTCACCAACCTGAGATGTCAAGTCAGACAAACGATATCGACCATACTCTAGACGAACCATGAAGGCCAAAGGCCAAAGACCACTTGGCAACAGTCTGCAGAATTAATGGTTTCGAGTCACAACCTATGACTATCGGTTGTAGCAAACTTTCGGCCAAATGTTCCCGAAATAAGCTGTTGGACTAAATACTGTAGGATAGGAAGTTTAATAATCCTTGGAAAGGGAGTTGATCGTGAACGGATATGGCGATTTGATGATGAGGAGATCTGTTGAATCGTCAAGGGTTGGGTCGTCGTCAGTTTTCAGCACCGCCTCGTATGCTCTTACGCTACACTTCACGGCCGCATGAGACTTCGGCCCTTCTGCCCTTTTGCAATTTCGATTCCCAACGTAACTAATAGAGCACACTACTTCTACTTACTAGGCGCTATTCTCTACTGTTCACTTCACTCTGCTCTCCTTTTTGCATTATGGCCTCCACCAGACAAACACCACCATCACTACACCACTCGAGCCGACACCGAGTATCCTCCACGCAGTTCAGTGCCGAACCCTTTAAAGCCGCTCTTCGCACCCGAAAACCAAAATCGCCCGATGCGCTAGAACGAGAACGTATTGTTCTTCCGCATCTCCCGGAAGACGTGGAACAAGGCCCTGTTCGCACGTTTCTGTGGATACTGGTCTATAAGTTTGTCCTTCTAGTAATACAGACATTATTCTCCATATACCTCCGACTGCGCTGGACCTACAATACAATAGTCAACCGCGCCTTTGCCGTGCTATACTATCACCATCGGACGCCACAGCTCATCCAGAAAGATGTAAAAGAACTGAAAGAGAGGGGCAAATTCCCCAAGCATCTGTCGGTTATCCTGGATTATGAGAATGATAGCTTGGATAAGCTTATCGATGAGGTTTCGGAAATCTCGTGCTGGTGCGCAAGCGCGGGTATTCCGAGGTTAAGCGTTTACGAACGAACTGGTAGAAACCCCTCCCTAGGCTACAGTGTGCGCGCGTGATGTAAAACGTAATGCTAACGGCTTTTCTACTGGCGCTCAGGTATTCTAAAGTCGTATATCGCTACATCCCACCGTGCAATTGCTCAGCAGCTCCGCTCTTACTTCGGCCGGTCTCGACCAACTCTCCGTGTCCACGCTCCGCATTCGCGTTCATTCGCAAACGGTGACGTACCTGCGGATGAGATCGATCAAAATGTTGACTTGGAGGTGATGTTCATCTCTGAGGACGATGGCCGGGAGTCGCTGGTCGACCTAACAAAGACACTCTGTGACATGGCTCAACGCGGAAAGTTGACCAGCGACGATGTATCCGTAGAGCTTGTTGATGCTGAGGTAAAAGGTAGAAACCTGATCTGTCATCTTGCAGTAGTACCGCACTCTAACCGGGGCTTCTTACAGAAAATTCCATGGACGAGCCGGATTTGTTAGTTCTCTTTTCACCCAATATCACTCTCCGTGGATACCCGCCATGGCAGCTCCGACTCACCGAGATCTAGTGAGTTTTACTAAAGCTCTGTAACAGGCGACTTTACTGACTGGTCTTAGTAATGTCCAAGATAACGATGGAGTTGGGTACCAGGTTTTCCTTCGCGCATTGCATCGATACGGGCGAACCGAGATGCGTTTTGGACGGTAGAACATCTAAATGTCCCACCTACTAGCGGCGTCATTCTCAAATGCATGGGACTGCATTATTGACGACTTTCTGATTGGGGTTTTTCTGTTGCATCATCATAACTAGCATGTTTCTCCTGCGTTACTGGACTGGGTTATTTTCTTTGCAAAATTGAAGTGAAAATGCTAGACGTCAAGTGTGATTTTCGTTTGTTTTCTTTGTATAAGTTCATTCTGTGTTGGTTTAATTCTGGCTTTGTGGATGATAACGGTGGCATTGATGTTGGTGATACCGCCTGCAACAGCGTACATACAACACTTTTTCTAAGCTATAGACGGATGTATGGGCATTACTGCAATAGATACCTCGTAATGAATTTTCGAAGTCACAACGAGAATGTTCATTTCTTTCAGCCATGGATTAAGTGTACGTACCCCTCAGTCCATTACTGTTGTATATATAAAGCCCATCAAATTATTACGCACGCTCCTTATCCAATGTAACATGCTACACGCTTACCCACAGACCCAAAACACCTTTCGCATACTCCACGATCTCATCACCGCCCAGCTTCGAGTCCCCATAGATTCTGTCGACAAAACTGATGGGAACCTCGCCGACGCTGTAACCCGCCGCCCGAGCACGCACCATCATCTCCATCTGGAATGTGTAGCCCTTACTCTGTGTCTCGGAAATGACACGGTCCAGCACATGCTTCTTGTACAGTCTGAAAGACCCGGTGAGGTCACTGACGCCCGGACGCAACATGACGGTCGCAAACAGGTTCGCGCCGCGGGAAACGAGCTTTCGCTTCAGATCCCAGCCGTAGACACCACCGTCGCCGGCATACCGGGTTCCCGTGACGATGTCGTAGTCGTGCGCCTTTTGCAGGGCGATGAAGTCGGCAATGAACTTGGGCTACTCGGGTATATCAGCATCTAATCTGTCCGGGGGGAAGGGGTGAGCTACATGGTGTGAGAAATCGGCGTCCATAATGATGACAAAGTTCCCCGTCGCGAATTGCAGTCCGTGCACGTATGCAGTCCCTAGACCGAGCTTGCCAGCGCGCGGCTTGAGCAGGATCTTGTCGCTGCCGTAGACTTTGATTAGCTGCTTTGCGACTTCTTGCGTGCCGTCGGGGGAGGCATCGTCGACGATTATGAGCTCCCAGGAAAGATTACTGTGATGCTCGTTAACAGAGCTCCGGATGATAAGGAGGAGGTCGGTTTTACTGTTGGGTGAATGTGCGCTCAAGGAGCCAGGTGATTACTGGGAGGTTCTTGCGTTCATTGTAGGTGGGGATGATAACAGAGTATTTGTCTGTTGCTGTGGGCGCCATTGTTGGTAATTGGGTATTGTATAATGCAGGATGCGGATGGTTTAGTGGTGCTATAAAGAACTGGTAACGAGTGGTGGCAGAAAGGAGCGTGGTGGTTGTGATGGTGGTGCGCTGAAGTTAAGATTAAGGTAGAAGTTGAGGAAGCGTGTCGTCAAGGAGCTGATCATCTGGCTGGGCAAAGCTCTTCCTCCACCACACACGCACATGAAAATGAAAAATCTCAATCACTATCTTTACCAGCTATTGTCCCCAGTTTCTTCATTCTACTAATAATATTTCTATTTTACGTACAGGCATAAGTAGCTGCCATGCTAAGCAGCTGTTACAAAAAGACCCAAACCACCTCCCAAGCCCGAACTGTAGAACTCATGAGCAAACCTCCCATTCAGATTACAAAATCTTTACGCCTTTCAAAAATCCAAGAGAATGAGCAGAGACGGCGTAAAGACCCAAGAATCCGAAACAGAATGGCAGAACCCCGCCTGATAAAGAAAACACCGATAGAAACCCGCAATGGTATAAAGAATCCCCAAAATACTAGACTATCCAGGCCTACCAGCCAAAACAACTGGAGATGAACAAATAAACAAATGAAAATAAGTACATGCGTGGCACCATCTCGTGCAGTGATAGCAATGCTGTGTTAGTCTTAGAAGCCGTTCAGATTTCACCCACCATTTCATTAATAAAGAGCGTGTCTCGTCCTCTTCCCCCGCGGAGTCGTTGGAGTACCAAGAGCGGCGTCCAAACTCCTCTTCACACCCCTACCCTTGGGGCTTGTTGCTTCATTACTAAAGAAGGCACTCTTCGCTTTTACTGTTGCTGGATTTGCTGGAGCACCGAAAGGATCATCTTCGCCCTCATCGAATAGTGCCTTACTGCTCGATACCCTCCTACTAGCAGCCAGTTTCGATTTGAAACTAGAGAACTTTGGCCGCACTTCGTCTTCGCTGTCGGGTGTCATGCGGGACACCGTTGGCCTCCTTGTTCCCGACTTCTTGCTCGAAACGACTATGGCAGAGGACTGGGAAGCTTCATCGACTTCGGTTTCAGCCTCCTCGTCAACCTCTTCATCCACGGCATTGTTTTCCTTGAGCTCATCATCCAGTTCGAGGTGACGAGGTGATGTAGTCGAGAACAACATACGCGGCTTAATCTTTGTTGGGTTCAATCCGACGCCATCCTCATCCTGATCCTCAGATGCAGCACGATCCTCCCTATCTGGGATATTTTCAAAGGTCTTAAATACCTTCTTTCCGCGGCTAATAGGTGTCAGATTAAACAAGGAAGTCACGGAAGGCAGAAACATACAACGTATAAACTAGGCCGTCACTGCGCATAGAGTCGCCACCTAACCGGTTGTTGAGCATGTCGGCTCTCTTTTGTCTGATTCTCTTCGATGATCTTGTTTCATCTCCAGGCCTAGTAATGAACGGATTGTCTGGATCCAGATCAACCTTTGGTCTCCGGGCGTCGCTATCGGTAAAGATTTCGATACTAGTCTCCTCTTCCATTTCCGCATGGATTGTGCCAGCGATAGACTTGCGACGAGGCGTAGAGAGAGCTGGGGTGCGAGGTGCACGCCTGACCCCAAACAAACCTCCCTTTATTGCACTACGAGAGGACGACGCTTCTGTTGGAGGAAAAAGGGCCTGTGCTGAACTTGCAACCTTTTCTGGCGCAAGCTTTCTTTTTCTGGAAGGTGTCTTTGCAGGAGTTGGAAGTCCCATTTCCCCAGGATTCAGTATTGTCGGCCGGGTGGTCGTCCGTTCTTCCGTATCCTCTTCCACAATTTCCTTCTCCTTCCCCTTCCCCTTCCCCTTCCCTTTCCCGGTGTCTACGATCCGCATATCATCATCCAAAACAAAAGTGGCCTTCTTGACTTTCCTTTTCATCTGCTTCGGCGATGGTGACTGTCCAAGAGGCGATGATGGAGGAGGTGATAGAGTTGCATTCGTGAACGTTGGCGAAGATTTATGATCGTCTCTTCGCAGACGAAGAGATCTCCTCGGAGAGTATTCTTCAAATGTTGGTCCATATCGGGGTGCTGTCGGCGTGCGCGGACGAGCAGTCCGCCTTGGAGGTGTATTCATGATGCGTTTGGTTGTTGAAAGTTTAGTTTGTTTGTATCGCAAGTATGGATTTCCCTAACCCTTCGTTCGGTACACCCAATGACTCCGAAACCCAAAAGAATAAGCGATGGTGATGAAGTAGCACTGCTATTCCGAAGTATAACAAATGCGAGAAGCTGGCGGGCGCACAATTGTAGCGTATGTCGTCTATAGTGTACTGTGGAGGTGGTGAAGTGGATGGATGTGCGATTGAGGAGACAAAGTGAAGAGGTTGGGGTTGGTCCCTTTGCTGGCAGTGGCAGGCTTCACTCTGGGAAGAGAAGGGATGGGAGGATGGGTTGCCCACAACAACAGAACTGGCTGGCTGGCAGTGGCTGCTGCCTGCCTGAAGGGGAACATTACGACAGGGATAGCTGTGTATTCTGTCTTGGCTGCAGACCGTTGCACAGACCTTCAAGCTGCCCCCTCTGATTCGATCTTACAGTGAAGAAGTACTCTAGGAGGAGCAAAGGACCCCCCTAGCAGAACGACAGCATAGCAACAGCAACAGCAACACAAACAACATGGCAGATGACGACGACTTTCACATGTCTGAATTTCGCGCTGTCGCAGATCAGCAGCCCGAGAATTTCACGGATGAACCGCCGCAGAAATCCCGTACCTTTGGTTCTACAGTGGAGCACGACGAGCGTGTAGAAGCTCAGCAGGCCGAACTTCGCGGTGTACAGCAGATGAATTCTGTCATTGAGGGCGTGGTTTCGTCTCTCGAAAAGGCGAATAAGAATATGGAGGTTAGTCACACCATCAGCGCGCTTCTTAATGCGAATGCTAATTCACGCTACTTCAGACCGTTGCTTCTGCCGTCGATAATGCAAACAAGCTCTTAAATCTTTGGATCAAGATTCTTAGCCAGGCAGAACATACTCAACGACTTCTACAATCCGAGCATTGGGAGGGTGTCAATAAGGAGATGGCAGATGTTGAAGCGGAGGCACAGGCGAAACAACAAGAAGCCAAGCGGCGGGCGGAGGAAGCAAGAGAACGAGCTGCCGCCAGAGAACGAGAGGTCGCTGCCGCAGAAGCTAAAAGAGCGGCTGCCGAGAAGAAGCCTGTGAAAGGGGGTCGAAGGGGTGTTTCCGCGACTAGCACGGGACGGGGTGGTTCAAGGATTGGTTCCGGGTCAAGCAGTTCTTCCATGAGAGGCGCGCCGGCGTCAAGGACAATGAGAGGTGGTATAGGGAGAGGAACTTCTGGGAGCGTGAGGGGCACTAGAGGGCGGGGTTCTGCTGCTTAAAATGGAGTTACTGGGTTCTAGGGTGTTCTGGTTTGGATCTGATGGTATATTGTATTCACACCTAACCCGATGGCGGTTCTCGCACACCGCAGAACTGGTCATCTGATACCACCTTCGGCGGTGCAAAACGTTTAGATACGACAAGTACTATATACATTTTGACTCTACAGAAATAGCATGCATATGGCGTTTTATGCCGCAAGACGCGCCCGCAGCCATACGCTAACCCTCCTTCCGCTGGGCGGCTCCTGTGTAACTCGAAATCCCCTTTAAACGCAACACCCCCCCCCCCCCTCGGCCCTTACGATACATAGCACGTTCGTCCTGGACAACAGATACGAGTGATGATGAACAAAACACGACCTACCAAGGAGTTTACGACTCCAAATTCAAAAAAGCGCCCCCGCCAGAGAGAGCACAGTATTTCCTCGATGGATTCCGATTCTAATGACGAATGTAAGTCTCTAGTCGAGCTGTAAACAAGCGCCTTGAATACCTCTCGTTCTACTTCGTCGCACAGAAATGTGCAGCACGAAGCCTTCTCAAGCTTGATAGGATGTTTTGCGTAACAGATAAGCATCTAATATCAAGTCGTACAGGTGATACAGCCATCAACGTACTACGAAACTCTGTGGACGGTCTGCAGACAGTAATGGAGGACTTCGTCAAGGAACAAACAGAGCGCATACACAAGCTACGAACCGAGCTTAACACGTTGGAAAAGCATCGCTTTGATGAAAAGAGGAAGAGGACTCGTCGGAAATGCAATGAAATCATCATGGGCAACACCACTGGCGAAGTCTCCACAAGTTCTCCCCAGCCACTCTGTAAGTCCATTCAATCCTTGGCTCCCGAAACATTTTAGTCTGATAAAATGCATCCCAAGATCTACCAACTCCTCCTGTACCTGCTAAACCACTCATCCTTACCTTACCGACACGAAGCACCCGCACTGCCGCAGCAGAAAGCCAAAGGGATGTATCTCCACTTTCGGGTCGGTCCTCCGGGCGCAATGAAGCTATGCATTTAACCGCGAGGCAGCGAGAGAAGCTTCCATTGAGAAGGTCGCCAGACCCCACCGACGATGAAGATGAGATACATCCGCTTTCGTCTCGAGCTCCAATGAGTGGTCAGTCCTTTGACTCTGTTTCAACATTAGGATACGAGTTTCCTGTTGTTAACAACCAAACTGCCTCTATATCTGGAGACCCGTTCCTCTCGTCACCTTCTCCGGTGGAGAATGACGAGGAATCTACGCCCTGGCAGAGCTCTCGGACTCTAAGAACGAAAGAGACGAAGAACTACGATGTTGCCGCGAAATTTTCTGCAATGTTTGAGTTCGAAACGCTTTCTCAAAAGGCAAAAACCGAAAAGGAACTCGCTCAGCTTAACGAAGATAAGGTTCAGTCACCATGTAAAGCGGAATACAGTCCCGAAAAGCCCAGTGACGCGGAAAAACATAAAGCCAAAGGCGCACGGAAGAGAGGACCTAAGCCAAAGAAACGTCCTGCTCCACGATACAGCTCGAATGAGGCCTGCTCTCCCATGGCTGGCACGAAAGTATTTGCCACTAAAATGACCCTAGAGAGGAGGATGCAGCTTGGACAATCTAAGCTTGATCACTTCAGGATATCTTAGGGAGGTAGCTCGATATCGACTCAAGGATGATTTTTGGAAGGTTAGAATCTGGTAAAGTTTGGTCCGACTCTATTTTGGGGTTGGAACGGAGTCGAGGCGCAAGTGATATATCATGTCCTATTCATATGCGGAGTTTTACTGGTGTTCTACCCTATTTCTTTCTTTACGTCCCTTTTTGTTCGATCTTACGCATGTACCTACACTCTAGCCTGGATCCAGTTCTTTCATACAACCCCTTCATTCCTGCATGTTCAACCTCAACTATGGCAGTCCCAACCGTACTTTGACATTCTAGTGATTCCCATTGAGAATCTCCACCCTTCTACTCATCTCGCCTTCTGCTAATACCAAAAATCGACTACAAGCTAAGGGAGTATGTATGAGTTTTAGCTACTTGTACTCCTTTCTGATCTTCAAATGTCCAAGTGCGGCTTTGCGGGTGCTCAGGTGCAGAGACATCGACTTTCTGCTCCAGAGAGTCAACTTCTAGACGCTCTGCACTTAGCTCTCCGAGGTCAAGCTTGGGGTCACCAAACCAGAACGCCCTTTATCCCAACGACAAACCGACAATGCCGCAGTAATCCGTCTAGGAAAGACCAATGCACTTACACTCTATACTTACACTCCTCTAGCTAATTATCCGTATTTTTGTCATAGGCCTAGCCTTAGCGCTGCCAGTTCCAAATAGTCTTCGCTTCTCCTCTAGCCTTTTCGACATGTCATGTCAGTACCACCCATTAGCTTCATGTAATCAGAACACCTCCTCAAAACGCATACCCCCGGAGGTGGAGGAAGGTGAAGTCGAAAAGAGTACGCCACAGCGCGAGTTCATCTATGGATCTGTCTAATACTCTCAGTAGCTTGCAATGTGTTTCCCCCAGATAGAGAGCTCACCGTCAGAAACGACGTTCTTGCACCAAGTTGCCAATTCCCTCTAGCTTTTCATCGTACCCGATTGCAAAGAGACCAGCAATACCAACCCAGGGCTAACAGATGGATATAAAGTAGTTGAATTTACCTTACTTCAGGTCTTCAATCTGCTTGACTTATGAGACGACCGCGCTACTGCTGCGGCTGACACGCAGGACAAGCGTCACTAAACTTGTACAGAATAAGGCTTCTTGAAAGCCCTTCATTGTTGATACCTTCGAATTTGATGATGGCTGGGATATGTGGTATCGCAGGGATTGTGAAAGCAGTAGATTTAATTTTTAAGTACAGTTTGTTAATTAGACTGGCTTTGTTTCGCTATAAAAGCCGTCTGGCAGACTACATAGGCCTTTTGTCCGCCAGTGCAGAGCACCGATAGCTGTAGATCACCCACAGCAGCCGCCCGCTGTTAATTAGGCACCATGTGTACGTCACGAAACCGTGCATCCCTCTTAAGTGTCGTGCTGAATTACAAAAATCCTCGAAATCTTCCCCATCCGCATCTCTCCTCTTATCATCCCCCAAATTCCAATTACTTCACCAAAGCCATCCATTCACATGGCTTCTCCAGGTGTTCTCCATACTTATGTTTGTCCTCAGCTTCTCTGCGTTGTCTGCTGTATGCTAAGAAAAGCTGAATTAGGCTCCGGGGTTGGTAGCATTTGAACACCTACCCGCACAGCACACCGCCTCCGAAAATAAGCTCCTCTTTGTGGGGGGACTTGGGAATGGATTATTTACGGTTCCCTTTGTTCGGCAACTTCTCAATATCAAAGGTTGGGGGGTGATAGAAATCTTGACCTCGTCGACCTACAAGGGCTGGGGCACTGGTTCTGTGAAACGGTAACCATTTCGTATTTGACGGGACTGGGCAAAAGCTTGAGCTGACCTTATGTCGAAAAGGGATGCCAAAGAGATTGCACAGGCAGTAGAATACTTTCGAAATTCCCACAAGGATTCGAAACTAGTTCTCATGGGTCATTCTACTGGTCGTACACCCCCCTCCCATCTACTACCAGTGCCACAGCTAATACGTTATACAGGCTCCCAAGATACAATGCAATATCTCCTAAATGCATCCTCAGGTGCTGCACCAGCTCTTGATGGAGCGATTATGCAAGCTCCCGGTTCGCTCGACCCCACATTCCATCCTCCCTTAACAACGGTTAACAGACTACCAGCAAGCGACCGCGAAGCTATCGTCATGACAACCAGCAAAACTGCATACCTGACGTCTCTGAATTTCTGCGAAAGCTGGATAAAAGATGCCCGGGAGAAGGAGATACTACCACGAGAGATGCGGCCTAGATTTGAGGATACGCCGATTTCTGCGGAACGATGGTACAGCCTCGCAGCACCGTTAGATGCCAATGGGAAGCCGCAGGGAAGTGAAGACTTCTTTTCATCGGACCTTGACGATGCAACGCTGGCGGAGACTTTTGGCAAGATTCCGAAGGATACGCCAGTTCTGGCCCTGTATGGCGGTAAGGATCATTGTGTGCCGCCCGAGGTTGACAAGGAGACATTGCTAGGACGATGGAATAGTGTTGCTGAGGCAGCAGGGGCCAATTTCAAGGCTAGCGTAGTGCCAGGAGCTACTCATGATATTGCGGATGTGTCTACTGAAGTCCTGGAGGATTTCGTTGGGAGGGTTAGTGGGTTTTTGGAGTCGATTGCAAAAGGGAATGGTAACTAGATGATTTTGGGTTGAGATATCAGTAACCTTAAACCTCGGCAGTCAGCCATGACAAGAGGCTGCCATTGTAGAATACCCGCAATGCTCCAATCCGAGACGTCTATTTGGCCAGTAAGATGCCGTGGCAAGCTTTTGATGACCACCTAAAGTACAATTCTATAACATACACAATCTATGGCCAATTGTCCAGGCGACATGTTGGTCAGAGGCATTAGATACCCAAGTTCGCTTACTCCAAAGAGATCTGCTGCGCAATGGCGACCGTCCGTATGACCGGTTTGACAACGCCCTTCATGCGGATCTCGAATTTGTGTTCACCAAGCGTCTTCACTTTGTCGCCCTCCACAGATGGGTCCAGGAACGAAATCATGTCAGGAGCGATAACAATTCTTGACCCCTCATCTCCATTTGCTGCTGCAATTGCCCTGACCGCAGTACAGATATCATTGGTAGAAATAGAACCGTGGATGGTAGTTTCGGTGGGAGCGATGGTAGGGCGCGAGAACAGAATCTTAGGGGGTAGGAATCCTTCAAGCAGGGAGATTGTATGGACGGGCTATTCCAGATGTTAGCTTGCACACAGATTAGTCCTCAACCGGAGGGAAGGCGCGCACCTTGAGGAGGTTCAGATTGATTTCGACTTTCTTTGAGTCCTCAAGGTCGGGACGGAAGGTAACGTCGGGTTGCTGGACAAGCTCGGCAGTGGGTATTCGCTTGAGCGTGGCGGCAGTCATGTATTCGGCTTTTTTGAACGGATACATGGTATCTAGCGGGTCCGACTCATGTCAGCTTCACTGGACATTCGTTTCCTGGGGGTTAAGGCGCTGCACTCCTCATCATGCCTCGAGTTACCGGAACGATGGATCCTGAAACCCCCCAAACCAAACGTCGTCAGCCCTCTGGTTTAAGCGACTGTCCAAGGCTGTACAATAGTACCTTTCCTCCCCAGCTTCGGTATGTCCTGCAGAAGTCGAACCGATATTGTTGATGATTTGACCATCTTGGACTTGAGTCGGATCTGCTGGATTGCACCGCTTGCAAGCCGCTGTGGGCAGACCCTGCATGTTGGAGTACCGAAGAATGACATTACTGTAACTGACGAGTGAAGTTCACTTAGTTCGGGATTCAGAGAATGGGGGAGAAAGCGCACTAGTACCTTGTACCTGATGCGAGGGCATTGAACGTCGATCTTTGGCTTGGCAATGGCAATGAATATAACAGATCAATCCAGGTGAATGCAGAACATCATCTCTAACAATTCCCAGTCCTGTCTCAAATTGATGTCGTTCTTTAGATCTTTATTTGTTAAAGCGTGTGCTTCAGCAGGATAGACCTACCAGAAGCGCAGAATCCTGCCTCCCCGAACCCCGCCTTTGATTGATGTACAATTCCGAACGTACTAGAGTAGTAGGAGCTTAGCATTTTGCCTACCATATCCCATCTCATCACCATCGCCAACTCAGGGAGTGTGTGGTATATAATAGAAACTATCAGCTGCATGGGAATACGCTACGAGTGGTTGAGAGGAGGATCATCTTCGACAAATTCACTATTAACATCATGCCCCCACCTCCAGAGAAGCATGTAACCCTTGCCTATGCAGCTACAGCATCACTCGCCGCTGTCACCCTCGTCTACGTTTTTGGTCCCACATGGTTCATAGACTCTGCCCCTACCTCGTCGAAAGATAGAAAGAAGGGTGTGGTGGGACTGGCGAATCCTGCTAACGACTGCTTTGTATGGAGTTCCACGATGCGCCGCGATGTTGGTACCTTGCTGAATGATCCACGCAGATCAACTCGATATTACAAGCCCTGGCCGGATTGGAGGACCTACGCGCCTATTTGAGTCAACGGACACTGGCGGCAAAACAGAGAGCAGAGTCCGTTGGCGATGATGGGGTGACGATCGACCGCAAGCCGTACTTGACAGCCGCACTCAAGGAGATCCTAGATAGTAAGTACAGCACCGCTCATATTACCGGTAACTTCTAACCGTACCTCAAGACCTAAACGAGCGCCCACTATACCGAAAGACCATATCGAACAGGCCGTTCTTGATCGTATTGGAAAGAGTCTTCAGACAAAGAATATCGCGACAACAACAAGACGCCCATGAATTTCTACAGGTAGTGGCAGAAACGCTGGCGGAAGAGAACCACAAACAAAGAAAGCTGGAGCGGGAGCAGAGGTCAGGGATACGAAAGGAGTCTATCGAAGAAGTTCTGGACGATACCAGTTTTGGAGAGGTCGTGATTGTATCGGCACCCGGCCGGGGGCCACCACATAGTGATGAAGAACCCGAAGCCGAGTTTGTGGGAATGCCGTTAGAAGGGAGGTTGAAGTCTGAGATCGAGTGTCAAACATGCCGATTCAAGCCCAAACCGACGTTATCTACCTTTGTGGTCCTAACGCTTCCAGTCCCCCAAAAGGTGTGTTACCTTACAACTTGACTGGACAGAAGAGATCTGATGGTTGTGCAGAGCACTACGTCCCTTTCCGAGTGCATAGACGGCACCCTCTCCACGGAACATATAGACGACTTCCAGTGTGCTAAATGTAGACTGCAACATGCCATTGCTTCATTAACACGAAGGCTTGATACACATCCGTCAAATCGAGAAGAATTGGAAAATACGCTATCAAAACTCGAAACTGCACTAGAATCTGATCCCGAAACGATTCCAGACGGCATAGAACTTCCGTCCTTCAGCAACATTCCAAAATCTCGAATCGCGAAACGGATGATGATCGAAGACTACCCAAATATCATTGCATTCCACCTGTCTCGCTCGATTTATGACACGTATGCGTCACGGAAGAATGGAGCCAAAGTGTCATTCTCGGAAACTCTCCAGATGGGCGGAATATTAAACCGATGGAAGTACCGTCTGTTGTGCGTTGTTACGCACAAAGGTGGTCATGAAAGTGGTCATTATGAATGCTTTCGGAGACAGATAGTTGCTCGCCCGCCCTTCTCTACGCCAACACCAACACCAATACCGTCTAACCCAGCCACTCCTGTGATGGCCCCAACACCAACAAATAGGTCTTCTGTTCGGCTGGTGGAGGATTCTTCACGCCCCCTAACTGGCGATTCGTTTTTATCACCACCCTCAGTCCGGACGTCAGCATCTGATATCACATCTACGACTACATCCACTACACCGCCATCATCTATCTCCTTAGACATAGAACCGGAAATCCCAAGGTCGAGCACGCCCACGCCATCGGAAAATGAAAAGCGTTTGAAAGTTGTCACTAAGAAGATTAAAAAGAAGCGTGGCAACGATAAATGGTGGCGGATTAGTGATGACAAGATCAAGGAAGCACGAACCAGTGATGTTTTGGGCATGCAGAAGGAAGTCTATTTACTCTTCTACCAACAAGAGAAGGGTGGAGAATAGACAGGAGACCTTAGATCGGTTGCTGGACTTCAGTTTTGAGCTTTTGTTGTGTTATAGGGCATAGAGCTTGTGGACAGTGTCTTGAGTGGGCTAATGTTTGAAGTACGTACAAGCATCGTGTAGTAAAGATAGGTTTACTGTCAGCTAAATCCAGCGACGGGCCTGTACAGATTCACGTTTGGATTGCCATCCCCCAGGTAGAACTATATCCCCTTCGTCTGTGTGAATACGGGTTGATGAGCTATTTCCTATCCTTTGTACCATAGTACACTTAGTCTTGATATCTATGAAGCTGAACCCGGTTGGGACCCACAAAATCCTTCCTCAAGCACCCCAGTCCCTTGTCCCTTCCAGTGTGATCAATACCATCCCAATCTCAGGTATTCGAATTTTATTAACAAGGTCGAACCTTAGAACGAGACGGGATGACCTAAACCTAACAAGCTTCAAACCACAACCAGACGAGATCTTCCGAGACCCGTGAGTGATATGCTGTGAACAATACTTATATGGTTGAAATCAGATCATCTCAGGCCAATGAAATGTATTCAGGCGAAAATTGAGCACTGGCTGACGGTCCACACCTGGCATGTGGGGTTTAACCCATAAAACCCCGCACCACTTCCGCCATTGCATCCTGGTGTGTCCAGCACAACTAAATGTCCCGGAGTAACAAGATCTCCCAAGATTAGGTATCGCCGAGAATATCACGAGATGAGATGTCCCGGGCTCATCGGAGATCTTATCCCATCTACTCTGGTGTTGAGCACTATGTTTTACGGCTTTGCTTCCCTTCACCGCTTCCTCTCCCGGTTGACCCTCCCGAATTCTCGTTCCCCTCGTCAACCCACGGAAAGTTCTAGATGAATTTTCCCATTTGATAGAGGTTTCATAAATGCACCAGGGTGATCAACTGAGCCCTCAGCATCACACCGATATTCCATGTTATCGAGGGCAAAGGCTCGCGGACTGCCTGGAGAAGAGGGCATATGCCGTTTCTCATTGGAGAAGCATTCTGTGCGTCTCAAGATCTCGGGTGGACTTACCTCGCAGCACACCCACAACGAAGTACGAGCACATAACTACCTGCGCGATTTTTTTGGCTACCAACATGGAGAAAAGACCCGAAGGGCAACAGTCACGAGGCTGAAGAAATTGACAGCTTGAAGGCTATTGATACTCTTCCCTGTTTTCTGAGGTAGAGTGGTCAGCACATTGGGTTAGGCGTCTGGATTGGGTTGCAAACGGGTGTTGTACATGTATTGGAAGCTACTTTTGTATACTTTGGTTCTTCAGCGAGTAATAATTGTCGACCTAGTCTTATCTTCAAGCGCGCATCCGACAGCTTACCGCATGACATTTGGTCTAAGGCCTGGAAGTGAAGTACTGCCCACTGATTGTCATGACTGTTGCTAGTAGTCATTGCTCGTCACTCGTACAACCGAATTTGCTTGCCATTCGTGTCTATACCGTTCCGAGGGGCTGCTCTGGCGCTTAGTCAAAAGGTCTTAAGGGTAACTGTAAAGTAGGGTAAACCGGTGTAAAAAACATGCTGGATAGATGTATGTGAATGTGGTGAAAGCAATTGCGCAATCTCCCATTCCATAGGCTTCCCTCATCCCCAACCACCTCCCCAACCTTCCAGCTTCCCTCATCTCCAGTAGCTCAGTCACCTCCTCCCCAGGTTCCAGCATATGACCAGAGATACCATTTTATTTGCTACATACACACTTAAGAAATCCCAAGAAGAAAACAAGAAATCCTAACGGCTGACTCTGAACACAATGAGGCTCAAAAATCACGTCGCCACAACGCTTGGCGTTTATCATGTGGTGAAAATCACATGACTGGAAATTTCTTCTCTCTGTTGCGGCTCAAGTTTGTTGAGCATTGCTTATCACTCGCTTTCTGACTAATACGGGTCCATGTCTCCCGGGCATAGTTCTTAAGTACCTTAAGACCAAAGGGCATTATCAAGGCTAGTTACTCTCTCTCGCCATCCGACACAGGCTTAACAACGTAAGGAACTCCTCAAGAGCTGAAATGCCATTGTCGATACAGAGTGCCATTGTTGATGCATAGAGAACTTTACTCTCCATTCAAAAAGTCCCCGACGGCACAGTTTCCACACGGAGAACAAATAGCAGGTTCATAGCATACGGATATAAAGCAGACATGTACAACGTGTAAACTTCATGTTTTCTAGACTCATAAATGATGATCTGGAACACCCGTGGGACCCTTCATCGATTTTTTCCTAGCTTAATTAACGTCAATAAAGGAAGGATATAGTTCGATAGACTTACTCATTTGAGGTCATATGTCAGTGTCCATTATGATCTGGATCGAGTTCTCATTGCGGGGGTGTCTCCTTGGGGCGCAGTTTCCTTTTTGGTTGTTTTTCCTCCTGTAGCCGACTTCACGAAGCGCACTCCCTTTTTCGTCGGCAAAGGCTCCAGGGCTTCGTTGCTCCTTTCGCTATGCTCGGCACTCTCATCCTCTCCGTTAGCGGCCTCTTTGTCAAGTTTCACTTTCTTAACTTCTTTCCCGGTTGTCTTTTCGGCTTGTTCTTGCTCTGTCTGTTGCTCTGTCTGTTGTTCCGTCTGAGTAGGTTCCTCCGCATCATTTTCGGCTGGGGTGTCGACTCGGTCTCTCTTCGTTCCGACAGTTTGATCAGGCTTATCACCGTTGCTTTCATTCCTATCGTTACTCCTGTTCCTGTCATTACTCCCATTCCTCCCGTTGCCCTCGTTCTTGCTCCCCTCGCTTTCCGCAGACTTATCTTTTGTGAGCTCACTGGCACGCTTTACAACATCATTCCCCTCGCGAGCGACGTGTATAGCTGGGTTGGATGGATCGGCATTCTTGTGTACGAGTTTACCTTTGGATTTGATTTCGAGCTTTCCCTCGGTCTTGACCTCCTCAACAATGCCAGATGATGCACCTGATCCCCACTTCCAGGAGACTGTATGAAGGCATAATATGAGCTATGTAACGAAGACGGCGCGGGGATTGTGTTAGTTACCTTCGTCACCCTCTTTGATGTTCTTATCGGCCATTCGAGTAGATTTTGATGTATGGAGTAGATTAAAAAGGTTGGAGAGCTGGATTAAGCGCCTTCAACAGAGCAATAGGTGACAGACTGTCCTTCAGTACCAAAGTTTATCCACTACTACTTGTTGAAACGAGGGAAGTTAGTTAACAGCAGGGAAATAGGTTGGGAACCAGCTAATTTCGCGATCTGCATATCAACCGAACGTCATTGGACTGGAAACGCATGCGTAATTTCTGGATGATCATTCAGCTAGAGCAGATTCTCCACATATATATTTTACATAGCATAGGTACCAGCCACTCCACACACCATGACTCTCGGAAGGAGAGAACAGATGAGTTTGAGGAGGAAATCACCAATCCAAGGCTGACCTACATGTTGGTTCTCGATCGCCCGGCACCGATCGAGTGTATGCATGTCGTGCATGCTTCCAGTCCCTGACTTGAGATAGTTCAATGGAACTCGGCAATTCCATCAAGTTGTATCACGTCATAGATATTTTAAGCAATTGTAAAAGTTTCGGATTCATTCCGGAGCGCGGTATCAACCTGGCTGAAGAGAAATAGGCTTACCTGAGAAGCAGGTGGTTTGGGGTTTGAACACCCTTGGTGTTCTGGTGAATTTTGAGGTAATATTGAATCGTGCCTGAAGTCTCCAAACATTAGATATATTCAGAGTAACCAATTGTGGCTAGCTCAATTGGCTTAATTATCGACTTGATTGTACCACCAACCTCCCCACCCACCAACACCATCGCAATCATGAATCCTACCAATACACCCCGCTTCTCAGCGTCCTCGACACTTCTCAAAAGCCTATCCTCTGTCATACATCCTCTCCTCCCCCTCACTCCTCGAGAATCACATACCCTCCTCCGCACCGTCCAGGATTCGTTCCGTCAACGGCTTGTCGCCAACGAACTCGAATCAAGCGCGGTCAGTGCAAATGATCCACGAGCGCCTTACGCATCTCCCAATGCCCATCTGGGAAATGTCCTTAAGATGGCGTCATTCTCGTCGTCGCCAGAGGAAGCGAGAAAACAGCGCGAGCAACGTATTAAACGCTATCTAGTCGACCCTATTTCAGTATTCGAAGAGCATGTTTCTTTGGGTACAGCCACTATTGATCTTGCACGGTGTTGTCTGTCCCGGTATAACGATCGCAAGACAGACAGCATGGAAAGTCAATCCGGGGGATCTAGGGTTTTGAAGGGTCTTTTGACAGCAGGTTTACTCGAGCGTCCCGAACATTTTCTCAACAACACGGCTTTGAGCTACAATGTACTAGTTGCGCTGGTGCACGAAGGAAAGGAAGATTTGATTGCTCGATGGACTCTGCAGGAGGATAGCTCGCGGGCGCGAAAGTTCATCCAGCATGTAGACAAGCACTTTGGTTTGGAAAGAGCTACACAGGTCTTCTTTGCCTTTTACGAACGGCTTTCGGATCCGCCAAACACCCAACTGATGGTGCAGGTTTTGGGAGTGATTGGACGGGAGTTGTGCAGAGCGGCGAAAAAGACTGGAGGTTTATTGACCCCGCAATTCGACCGACTGCTATCGACCTCGAAACATTGGGCTTTAAGTCAGGCGGAAAACGCCATGATTCAACTCCGTTTTGGCAACAATGTCCAACCCGGCCTTGAATTCTTTGCCACAATCGATGCATGCTCGGAGCGATGGTGGGCGGAGCTTTCTGCGGCACGGCGGAGGAAATTCGCTCTGCTAGGAATTGGGTTGGCACAAGGGTGTCTAGCGCAGGAACGGTTGGACGATGCGCTAAAAGTTTCAGAGGTGGTCTCAAAGAGGTTTGCTGAGCAGTTAGGCGGATTACCTCATCAACCGGTTGAAAGTCGGGCCGCTCAAACGAAAGGTGAAGCTGCTGAACACTTGGACGTGTTTAAGGAGATGTTCAAGGATGCCCTACGGAAGGAGAGGCTGTCGGGCAACCTGGTTTAGAATGGGATATTGCTTTCATGTCTTTCTTATGATTCCAGGTGGCGTTTAGGAGTTTGTTTGGTGGCAATTATTTTTTGCTTGACTTCATATGCATGAAGCATTACTGAATTGGGTTCCAAAGAAGTTGTGGCATGCTCTACACTACCAGTGAGCACTATATATCAGCCTCCTTAAATTCAGCAACCCTCTCGCCTTTACCAGAATTACCTAGCCGTTTGCGTCAGCATTCTCGGCTTCAACTGGTTGAGCATCCTGAACATAGTGAAGCCGAGAACGATAAATGTTGAGAGTGAAGATCCTTTGTTGATATATCGGGGATTATTCGGTTGGCGAAGAGCATTCCAGCCGATAGTACTCTACTCCATTATAAACGTAGAGCCTGAACCTGAGCCTTAAGATGTAGCTCTACGTTGACTCTCAAGTACACGAGAGTTACTTTATTTAAGGTTGCTAGCGCAACGTTACACATACGCGCCTAGCTAAATTTACAACATTATCACAAGAGTAAAATTATGCGGGGGAGGAAAAACACTTGGCATTTTTATTCCAAGGTCAGGGTGCACTCGCATTGTGCATCGTGACTCTGTATTCGCTCTCCAAGCCTTAGGCAGAGCCCCATCTCCCTGCAACACAAGGAATAATATTTTATGATCATCAACCCCCACCAAATAATTTACCAAACAGACCAATTTAAACCTATTCTTCCATTTTGCCTGGGGCGTTTTCCATCCAATCCTCAAAAAAGAAAACTCCAAACTATCAGCAATCGTTGAACCTCTAGAGTCACCATCAACCGCTGCTTTTACTCCTCCAATAACATCATCATCATGCATGTTACCTGAGGTGTACGACAGTCATAACATAGCGTTTAAGCAATGCAACAATTACAGACGGAAATGATATCAAATAGATCAATTAATAATTTACTCCAGTAGACAATAATATTTCAGGTTACTTTTTAAAAGTAGGTGTTTGCAGGTTGGCATCGCCGCTGCAGATCAATATCCCGCTTCAGCTCCTTGGGGGCTAACAGGCCTCTCTCTTGAGAGGATCCCATGACGGCGCTCTTCCCATCATGAGAGTAAGGATTTTCAAAAGCCGCGAGGCAGTAGATATGAATGGAAGCGGCGAGAGCGGAGCTGCGAGAATCGACGGGCGGAGTAAGGATCGTCAGAATGAGAGGTATGCCGCAAGGCAGGATCACCGCGAGAGCGCGAGCTGTAAGAATGGGATTTGCTAAAACAGCAGCTACATGTACACACGTGGTGGGCCTCGCCACTGGAGCGTCGAGCTCATGTGCCCCAAACCAAAGCAAGTGACTTCTTCTAGCATCTTCGTACCTGGACGCACAGCAATTCGCTAACCAATATGTACCTCATATTGCGACTGAATGCAGTGAAGCTTCAGTCCCTTTAAAGCTGAACCCACGTAAGCGTAGAATGTGCTCTACTTTGTAGCTTGCACAGAATACCCAGTAGTTTTTCGTACAATATGTCTGTTCTGTACAACTATCGAAAGTGTTTTTCGTCGCTCGAGTGGCTACTGCTGTTGCTGTGCCTACCAATCCGATCCGCAAACCGGGTAGGAAGAACTGTTTGCTGTTCTTCTGTTCTTGGCTTGGATCCCAAGCCTCGCATTTCCCCCAACACCACCAACCTTAAGTTACCACCATCCATCTCACGCTACCCTACGCCATATCGTCTGTCGCCATCCATCATCGTCTTCAATCTCTCTCTCTATCCCTTTCTTATTTCCTGCCATCAACAACAACTCGCACACATAGTTCCCCATTCACATGTCGGAAGTACAGTCACGTCCGAGCCCTCGCGGAAGGGGCTCATCTAGAGGCGGTCGTGGAGGCTCTTCTCGAGGTGGGCGTGGGGCAGTTCGCAATACCGCAAACGGAGAGGCTCAAAACAACAGCATTGAGGAACAGAGCGAAGTGGGTTTACTGAGGAAGCGATATTCATCCCAGCTCTCGGTGCTGAAGGATATGCTTCCAAATTTGTCCTCGGAGGATATTCTCTTGGAATTGCGGGAGAATGACGGTGATGTACAGGCCATCGTCGATAAGGTTATTGAAGGTTAGCCACTTCCCATTCTCGCTGAATATCGTCTATGTTCCAAACCTCAAAAACTCTCTTTATTCCGTTAACCTATCTTGTTTCATTTGTTTTGCGGGTCGATCTATTGGCTTTTCCATTAGTTTAGCTATTATCTAGATTCTCTTGCGTCTCCAGTGTTCTAGTGTTTTGGGTAGACAGCTGATATCAGGTCCACAGGTAATGCTGCCCAGTGGGCTGTCAAGAAGAAGGGCAAAGATCGTCCCCGGTCGAAGGCTCAAGAACCAGCATCCGCCGCTCCGAATGACTCGTTCCAGTCTTCGCGTCTCGCTCGTGGTGGAAGAATCTCATATGATGGTTCCCGTGGAGGTCGAGGAGGCCGTGGTGGATTCGAATCGCGCGGAGGTCGTGGGGGTCGTGGGCGTGGTACTGCTGCAAATGGTGTTTCGCGCGGCCACCAGGCTAAAGCTTCAACCGATGCTCCTCCCCCTTGGGGCGAGATCACCTCTACTTCCACGGCACCAGACGCCGGGGACTCTTGGGGAACCGATACAAAGACTGATGATGATGCGAAGGACGAATTTGGGTGGGGTAGTACTCCCGATGTCATCGAGAAACCTGTAATCAAACCATCTGTTGCCGTTCCCACATGGGCCAGCTTGCTCAAGCCAGCAGTTCCTCCCCCTGCACCGAAGCCTGCTCCTCAGCAGCCGGCCCAACCGATTGCAGAGAAGGAACTGGAGCCCCCTAAGGATCCAGAACCTACACCCGTTGCTGAAACACCCGAGGAACCTGAGGAAATCGCAGAACCAGAGGAGGAACCGACTTCACAGGTAGAGCCCGAAATGGAGGCGGAGGCGGAGGCAGAGGCAGAGGTAGAAATCGAACCCGAATCATTCGACGAACAGCCCATTGAGGCGGAAGAACCCCCAGCGCAAGAACTCACAGAGGATAATGTGGAGAAGCTTGAGGACACTGCAGCACCTGCTCCTACTGGAACTCAGGCGAGTACTGTTGCAACATCTGTTGCTGCGGAGAGCACCAGTGCCAGCATCACTCCCCAGATTCCGGTTGCTACGCCTCCAGTTCCTGCGAAATACACGCCAATTCCCAAAGGCACACCCGGGCGTACGTTCCGACGAGTACTTGATCAACAAGAAGGAGTTGTCATGCCTGGAAACCACGCAGAGGTTAACCGCACTGCGCTTCAGTTTGGTAGTATGGGACTTTCCGGGGATCTTGATGACGATGATGAGATTGAACAAGCCGAAACTGTCTCACAACCCCCTCAACCTTCCCCTCTTCCTCAGCCAGTCACATCGCTCCCACCTACCGGTCCTTCTCAATTGTCCTCCTCCCAACCTCCTATTGCGCCCGTTGAAACGATTCCCACCCCACGACAAGCACCAGGTCTCCCTAGCCATCAAGTCGCACCCCAACAACCTAGCCCTCAACCTCCACTTGCTCCACAGAGCATGATGCAACAACAGCAGATGCTAGCACAATACAATCACCGCTACAGTGTCCCCGAACAACAGCCGCAAACTAAGCAATTCGACACTTTCACACATATGCAACAATCAGCTCCCCAGCAACCTCCTACGCAACCTCAAGCTCAACACCCCCAGAGTCAACCTCAGAACTACACTCACTACATGCAACCTCAACAGCCCTCTCACCTTGCTCTTGGCGTTTCTTCCGCGGAACAGCAGCATTATAACTATTACACTGACCGTTCTCAACCTCCTGGATTTGGTTTGTACGGTAACTCAGCTTATGTACAAGCTCAACAGTCCCACGCTCAACAGGAAGCCGGTGCAAGTCAGCAACGCGCTTCAAGTGGCCTAGGTGGGGCCGTCGAGTCCTCGGGTCAGATTCCTACATCTGCCGCGGGTCCAGGCCAAGTTCAACAACCAAACTCTAGGTACGGAGCGCCTGCTGGGGATCAGAACAGCGGACACGCTACTCCTAGCCCAGCCCCCGTGCAGACCTCACATCAGCAGAATATGGGGCAATATCCCATGCAGCAGCAACAATTCCATCCGTACTACAATCAATACATGCACCAGGTATGCCTTCCCAAAAACGTTGTTTGCCTTGGTACTAAAATAGTTCGAGAATTACTATTCACAGCCAAACCCATTTAGTAAAAACATGTATTACCCGCAGCAGTATGTGCCTTCACAGCAATACCCCGACCACACCTCTTCTCCGGCTGGACTTGGAGGATTCGCATCTCCCCAAGGACGCGATTCTATGGTTGGCATCGCCGATTATAGTCGAATGAACACCAGCGCTGCCCAGCAAACACTTCCACAGCACTCTACCTCTGGTAGTTATGGCAATGGCATCCCCAACTTTCTGGGTTCGCGAGGACTTCCCCAGGACCAGCAGCAGCTAGGAGCTACTTCTGTTGGACAACAGCAACCAGGTCAGCCCGCTCAGAGCGATGACATGAAATTCGGAGAGAACAAGCCCCCAACTGGTCCTTCGTCCACGCCTTCTCTCCAAGGACAGCCAGGCCGTCCCGGATCCGCAACTAGCGGTGCGGGTGGATTGGGTACGCAGCAGGGTGTTCAGAACCCCGCAATGTATGGGTCACATTTGAACCCGGGGCTTCATGGTGCCCACCAGGGACAGCAGAGTGGTTACGGTGTTGCGCAAGGCCAAAGCGCGAACCACTACTCAATGTACTCTGGAGGGTACCCTAGTCAGTACTCTCAGGGCAGCGGAAGACATGCCGCTGGATCTGGTACTGGGTGGTCTTACGGCCATTAAAGTCATGTTGATATTGAGGACCTTTTCACCATAGGATGGCTGGAGTACGATATGGTGCTTTTCGTATTCTTAACATGAGATGCAGAGATGAGGTTATGTTGGGTTTTTTCCTGCGTTCTGTCCTTTTAACTGGGGGTTACTTCTTTCTTCGTCGTCTTGGTTTGTTCTTGGGTTTGGGTTCCGTGTTCACGTTTGTTCGGTCCGCGTTCCAATTCTTCCCTTCTTCTGTTGATTTTTGCTCCAGTGGGTTATGGGTTTGTCTCATCCTTTCCATGTTGTCATTTCTTCAAGGTCGAATTAGGGCGGGGTGCGGTTTCGGATATTTTTATCTCATGGTGTTTTAAAAGCGCAAAAAAATCTGCTGTTCATGTTTCTTTCCTTTTCCCCATTGGGGTTGGGCCAGCCAAGGGATGATGCCCTCGTGTACTTTTTCTTTAGCTTTGGTGGGTGCTGCGGATTGTTTTTGGTCTGGGAATGGTTGAATGATGATAGAGTGGCATCAGTTATGCTTCATGGGTTGCTCATTGTCTTTTTTCTGTTGTGAGATTGACCCTCGCTGTAAATGTGTTACTATTCAATCAAATGGCAAAGGATGGGATGGTGGGCACGAGCATGAAAGAACTTATTGCGTCCGAACAGTCAAAAATTGCCTGAGTGACCCATTATGAACAGAGGCAAGGATCATCGGTTATATATATAAAAAAAGCAAATAACGATCAACCGAGCTGCCTCGGTTGATCTACTACACGCTTTCCCTAGATTTCATCAAGTTCAATATAAGCTATATATAAGACGCTCAAGCTTCATCTTTACATATCCACGGGTAGTCCCTCATCTGTACACAACCTATCCGAATACCACCATGGCAGACCGTTTCGCCAAAGTTCAAGGCCATCTAAGTAACTCCTTCCCACGGGGCCTGCTCGCCGACCAACCGCGATCGTTTCCGGGGCCGGCCAGGGAATAGGTGCAGAAACGGCCCTGTTATTTGCGAAGGAAGGGGCTCGCGTTGTAGTTGCAGACCTTGACGCGGCCAAGGCCAATTCGTGGCGAAAAAGATTGTGAGCGCGGGCGGGAGGGCGATTGCCGCCGCTGGGGATATAATGTCGAGTGATACTATCAAGAGGATTATCAATGCGGCCGCGAAGCTGGGTGGAGGAAAATCCATTGCATCGTCAACAATACGGAGAGTGGATATCTTGGAGGGGAGCTGGTGAGAGTGTTGAAAGGGATTCACGTGGGACGGTGTCATCCATAAAATTACGGATAAACAATAGGGAGGGTATGATCATGAACCTGCACACCAAGGCGCCGTTCCAGTTTGTCAGGGCGGCTGCACCGCACTTTAGGGTCAAGGACGGCGAGCCAAGGAGTATTATCAATGCCAGCTGGCTTCAAGGGAATGTGTATAACTCCCCTCACCCCCCACTTCCTTCGTCGTTCCATTCTAACTAACACGGTAAACAGTAGGCAAGCAAACTATGACACAGCCAAGGTAAGTCCCTGTCACTATACGGGTGGAGTGGGTTGATATCTGAAACTGGAGTAGATGGGCATCATCGGCCTGCAAAAGAATGGGGTCCCCAGTTCGGCGTCCGAGAAAACACTAAAGCCTTCGGCAGCGTGGTTTATTCCATCCTCCTCCTCACCCTCTAAGCCACAGGCTAAAACGCAGACAGCTCGCCCGCCTCACCGCCGAGGAAGAAGCTGGCGAATCCGCCGAAGTTGGCGGCGAGAAAATCGCCCTCGGTATACCAATGGCATAGTAAAAGGCTATGGCTGAATATGCTGCGGTACCTCTCCGGAGGGCAGAAACGGCCTATGAGGCTGCACTAGGCATTTTGTCTCTAGCAAGCCCCTTGAGGGCCCACCATCAAGCGGCGGGATTCAACTTATGCGGTACTCAAATCTGTAACGTAAGGAGATGAACCGCTTAGTGAAAACGGAGGGTTGGTTTTTATGCGGAGCGCCATAGGCGGTGATGGAAGAATTGATATGCAATTTTTGGAAGCGTTTGCAAGTCATTAGCATACTCTATAAAGTACAACGCCCTACTCTAAACAACCCCCTACTCTAAGCTAGCTCCACTTGAAGAATGTCCCCAAAACAGAGGGAGAAACAAGAAACCAAACACCTAGATACCAAAACCCCCTACAGAAGATAGAAATGAACGTTTACACAAAAGATAGCGCTAGAAATCTCACACAATCCAAAACTCCATGCCGCACCCGCGCGATCTCTCATTACCCACTAAGTACCCGGGTACATAAAGTACTGGTCGCTGTCCCCAGCGAATTAAGTACGGGGAAGAAAACAATGTTGATAATATAGACGCCAGAGGTGTTCTTTTCCCTTTCCGCTACGTTTCTGGCCATCCAACTAGTCGCCCAGTGGGGCAGTAACTCTGCTGACCCAAAGATGAGTAGGGCCTTCATTACCATCCCTCTTGTCCTTCCTCCTGTACGCCCTATAAAGCTTCAGACCCAAATCGTGCGCCGACTTCTCAGTATCCGCATATTGCTGATTCAGTTCTTCAAGCTGCGCCTTCAATTGGTCTCGAACAGATCGACTGCTCATAGGGATTTCAACTTCGAGGTCGTAAATCTTCTTGCGGAGATTCTTCTTTTGATCTTCAAGCTGTTCTTGCTCATATTCGAGTTGCGAGATATGGTCACGCGGTTCCTGAGTTTTCTTCTCTGGTATTATCTGGGGCGACGGGGGTCGATTCATACGATGCCTTGACGGTCGCGGCATGGTATCGTGCTGTTGCAAAGAAGACTGTCGAGGAGGTAGTGCAAGGGTAGATTTGGCCATGAAGCGCGAAGGAATCGATGGTATGGGGGCTTCTGAGTTAATTTCTGGTGAATGTAGCGGTGCAAATGTTGACTGTCGTATGTGCAACTCTCGAGATTCAGTCGCATAGATCGAGGAAGATGAAGAGGTATTTGACCTTTTATGAAGGCCCTCTCTACTGTCTAACCAATCATCGATAGAGTTCAACCCCATAGGCCGGATGGTGGGCGTCACATCATCTGTATCCAGGCCAGGTAGATCGGGCGCTTCTGGGAGACCATAAATGGGCGATCTACGACGTCGCCCAGTCATTTTCTCCTTGACAAGGTTTGATAGATTGAAACTGCTCCCCGTACTTTTGACGCTCGCGCCGCTTGAGCCGAAACCCAAAGTGTTTGGCGCATCACATTCATCTGAGACACCTGTGCCGCTCGTAGTCCCTGTCCGTTCCGAGGTGTCCATTCCTACCGGCGAAGGGGCCGGCTTCCTAATGACATTGAGCTTGCGCGCTGACCGCGCATTTACTGATGAAGCCGCCTGGTCGCGATGTGACGTGCCCTGACTGTAAGAACGGTCACGATATTCGATCCTCGGTGAAGCTTGTAACTCATTAGAGAAACTGGATCTGCAAGCACCAAAGTCAGTGCCAGAAGGCAAAAGTTTCTCTTTCCATAGGACCTTACGTAGGGATTGGTGGAAGTCCTTTTCCGAAGTCAGGGGCTCTGCTGGAGTTGTGGGGTGTCGTATGAGGACGTGCATCCGACGACGACGACACGCGCCCCGACAACCTCTCATTCGAAGAATCGATGAGAACTGGATCGCCAATCGCGGGCTCCTTGGGTCGCGTATAGATCGGCAGTCGGTTGAACATGCTCGTAAAACTAGATTTCGTCATGGTGAATCAGCCTGTGTTAGCGAGCTCTTTGACTTCGTCGTAATCGCTGTTGTTGAGCTTAATATACTGCAAGCTGGTGTCTTCTTCATTTAATGAAGGAAGGTATTGTTGTGTTTTCCAGAGCTCTGTCCATACCATTCCCATAGAAGTTGGAAGCCCAAGACCAAGCAAGGACTGCAGACCAACGCGCACACAGAGATGGCTCACGAAGACGGTAGAACTACCCCCAAAGCCCGATTTTGACGAGTGAGGACAGAATCAAAGGGGCTGGCTAGTGAGGGCTGGGCAAGACAATAACGATAGTAATAGCGCAAATGACGAGAAAGAACCGGGAAACTTACCAAAAAGGCAGAGGATTCGGTCTCTATTGATTGGAGCGGATTGTCAAAATCCGGAGTACGTGTCACGCACGTCACCTAAGCGAGATGTATAGAATGTTAAAAGGATGAAGAAGCTGTAAAGGAGATTTAGTAGGGAGTGGCACAGTGGTGATCATCATTCAGGCATCCTATTCAAGCTGTCGTTGTAATACTATATTATTCATAGCAGCGATTACTGCATCGAGAGACTTGCGACAAGGCGCGAATTAAACTATACTCGAAAAAATGGGCGAGCAAGGAGAAGTGGGTAAGTAATATCATGTCGAGTTCTCCATATGACCTTAACTCCTTACAGCATTTCTTGCGGAGACCGCTTGCAGTTGATGTTCTACGAGACAGTAGTTCCAGAACGCTGTATCACTCTGTGATTCTAAGACCTGTCAACATGAAACTGATTGGGGTGGCCTCATAATTTGGCAGCTTTATATCAAGAAATAACGCATGTCAGTTCCCCGCGAAGTGGTATTATTAGAGCCTATTGTCCTCCCTCGAGGTGTTAATGCAAGTAAACGGAAATTGGAAGTAAAACGCAGTTGAGCAAGCACTACCCCCGCCCTCTTCGCAGAAGCCCCACCCACAATCCCTCGCCGCACCATTCATTACAACCCCGCCTCCTTCGCCTCCGCACTGCCCTCATTCACCAGTCGTCCTATCATCAGGTACTTCCCTTCAAAATGATTTGCCCATTCCTTCAAACTCCCCTTTTCCTCATCATTTAGATCATCTAGAATATCCAAAGGCTTATTAAAATCCGTCAACATCTCTTCGTCAAAGCTATTCTTTGCCAGTCCACGCGATGCATCTCTCCCGGCAAAGTTCGAATATGGTCCGCCGGGGCCGTAAAATGACTTCCCAGCTGTGACATCAAAAACTTTTCCCTGCACCCCGAGATATACTAGGGGGTCGTCAATGCCGTTGAAGGGGCGAAGGGTCTTGGGGGTGAAGGTTTTGAAAACAATTGGTTCGGGCATAGAGAGCTTTGGTGGAGGTGTAGGTCGAAGTCGAGTGTAGACAAGGTAGACGAAGAGGGAGAGGAGGATGAGATTAACGGGTGTGAAGATGGAAAGACTTGCATGTTAACTCCGAGGTCAGCGATGCTCCCTAGATAAACAAGTTTTATGTGTGAAATTACGCTTGTGCCTCTTCAATAGCTGGGGGAGCTTGTTCGTGGGCCATTATAGTCGTTGATATTGTTGTCTTCGTAACGGAATGTCGCAGCACCGAACTGTCGAATGAAAGGGAGTGCGGATGAGTTGGCAATGTTGAGGTTGCGTCACTGGGGCAGGGTCACGTGGCTGACCAGAACTTCACCGGCAGTAGAAATCACCGAGAGTAACATGGGATACTCGGACTGCTGCACTCTGACCACTGTACTCTAATTAAACCCTGCGAAACCGTTTCTACTATTTTTTTGTTAGCCGATCTGCCGAGCTACCTGTCTAAATAGAGTAAGTACATCCCAGAGTGAAGTCTGCAAATCATTCCCGAGTGATACTTTATGAAGTCACAAACTTACCTCCTATCTCCAAAAGAGACTGTACACGATACTCGCTAGGAAACTCTATCTAGTGTTAGAGAAGGGGATGGGAGAAGGATTAAAAGGTAATGTCAGCGGGTGTCGAGACGCCAGCGTACTAACTAGGGCTACCTAATGTTGGGAAAGATAAAGTATAAGACGGGTTAGAGGCTGGATGTGGAGGGGAACTAGATTAAAGAGTTGTTAGGGTTACTGCGTTATATGAAGCTTCTGGGCTGTGTTAATCAATACTGATCTTCCTGGACAGTTGTTTGGTGATAATCAATGGCCTTCATCCATGCGACGCTTCCCTCCGGGGCACCGTAGAGCGGGGCAATACAGAGCCGGCTGGAGGGTCCTCCCGTACTCCGTGGGTGTCCTCCTTGTAAGTTCATAAACAAGGATACGGAATCCCTATATTCAACTAGTTATTCTCTAAAGAATGGAACTACTTATCCCATACTGCAGAGTCTATTCAGTGCAGACTGTTATCCCACTTTTCTGTTTCTCCTTTTGAGGGAAGACACCCAACCCCCAACACCATGTTGTCAAGAGCAACCTCCTCCGGTATCATTGGTATGTGCATGATAACATTCGACATTGCATCTCACCCTTCTCCGGTGGATTGTAAACATCACTCCAGACTCTTGTATTGCTTCAGAGGAAGGGAAAGCATCTACAAAGAAAGAGCAGCATACCTACTTGGTAGTTATAGACGAATAGACCAAAGAAACTACGCTATTATCTAGAAGGATACTCACAGGATAGAAACAGAGACTGGGAAGCAACCCAACCAAACATCCCCCTCCTCCTTGATGAGAACTTCCACCTTCATGCCTCCGCCGTTCGTTAGCTATTTCAAGTATTGCACACGAGGTGAGATATCTGTGGGATAAGACATCTCGAATTATGTTAGTGATATACTGTAATAATATCTCGATTTATTGATATTCTCCTTGTTAAGAATTGATGGGTAACCGGAAGTGGAAGACGAAAAGCTGCGGTGGCTAGGGTAAATAGCGGTGGACCTCAGGGGATGGAGTGGTGTCAATTTCGGTCCGCGGGTGGAAAGTTACATTTAGCGGCCCTTTATTTACCTATATATGGATTCAAGCTCTAAACAACTTGAGTTCTCGGGCGTTATCACTCAAACTTTGAGGCTGCAAGTCTTATGTACGGTATTGAGCTAAATCCGAGTCTCCTCATTAAAGCCCCTCCGGGTCTCCTGCATGGGCGAAGAAACGAGATTCGCGGTGGATTAGGTGAAGGACGGATCTTTGCTTTATGTTTTTGTTTACGGGTTCGTGAAAAATACCTTGGGAGTTACGCCCTTGGCATTCAGGTACTCGTACATAACTTTTGGTGCGAGACATGACATCACTCTGCGTCCACCTGAAACGAACCACCACCACGACCACCCAGAACTTACAAGAGCCCTCTCCCGAGATACGATCCATTACGGCCGCCATACAAATACTAATGATATTCTACCGCTAGCCACTTTTTAATACACTGCGACACCTACTTGCCATGTCCTACAAGCAATCCTTGTCGGCTCCCCCGCTGTCGGAAACATTCAGTGGGAATGTCCCCTCTAGACACACGATGGTTAGCTCCACATCGAATGACGATAAATCATCCAGACGCTCGTGTGTATCCATGTGTTTAGCTGGGTACTCTCCTTTCCGGAGTTCTGGACGAACCCAAAACGAGTCTCTACCGCTAAACACCTTGCATTCTTATACACCCGAAAACCGACTACATGCAAACAATGGTCCCATTTGTCGAGATCTGCACTTCTCCATACCTCATGCCTACTCTATTATTGTGCTGTAAGGAAGACTCGTCGGGTTGGGTCCATAAGGAATGAGGTGCTGCTCAGACATGAGACTTCGATTGACCCTAGTAGTGGTCACCTCCATCTGACGGTATATATCCCAATATGGACGGTGGGATTTGCCGGCCTACACTGCTCTTGGCCCGATTGCACAATACGACACGATATATATTATTATTCTCTGTTGGCGATTGCGCGAGACCCAGCTGTCAGAGGTACCATACAGGTTGCTGCATTACTCTACTTATGGTCACTGTGGTGTTCCGAAGTGATCACCAGTTAGATATGAGTTGGACTACGCTAAGGGCCGGCCAAATGTGCAACAGATCCAGTGCAGATATCTGTAGTTTAGCAGGTTTGATATCTACAATTGATGCATATTTGCAATATCTGATGAAAAGATCCACGATTCGATGATATTGCCATCAGAATACACAGATATTGTGGCGGAGGACTTTGGCAGGTAGGCCACTTGGGGAGCACGAGTTCTCGTGCGAACATTGGCGGGCAAATTAAACTCAATTAGACGGAGTCCTGACTATTTAGAATATGTCTCGCTTTCCGGAATTCGAAGAGGGACAGCAGCAATCGCTTGGATTTTCAATGTGTTTTTTCTATCATGTAGATGCACGGTCAGGGGCCCCTTCTACTTCATGAGGCGGGTAGTCGGCATTCAAAACATGAATCAAGGCAGTGCCGAAGCCATTCGGTAGACGGAGGTGGGGTATTAGGTTTGGAAACGTGGTCCGGGCAGTAATTAAGAGTAAAGTTACTGCGAGTGTCCACCTTTGATTTTGGAGATGAAGCCCAAACAACCGAACCGCCCGTCTTCTTAGTCCATAGAAAATGTCGCGATAAATAATTACTCCGCCCAGGGCAGAGCAGCGAGTACTCGTACCTAAGTCACGGTGTTTGCGGGTGATATCTGATGACCTGATTTCTTTCAAACGCGTCAGCAGCAGGGGGATTTGGATTGGCGCAGTCTTGACGCCACCAACGACCGTAACCTCCTGAATTACCGAACCTTAAAGCTCAATACCACCTACTACCACAGCCTTGTCGTTCTCCGCCGTTCGAATGAGTAGTCTGTGACACTCAGTGTTCGCTCTTTCAATTACTCGGCAATAAAGCTTTACTTCGAACCCGAAGCATGACTGAGCCCTCCAACGACGAAGAGAAACAACCAATGGTAGGACACGACCTCCCAATTCCTTCGTACGAAGAGGCAACCTCCTCGCGCGCCGCCAGCGACTTTGGCGCCGAGGATGATGCGCTATTACAGCAACAGCAGCAGACATCGTCATCGCGGAGGCATGGTAGGGATGGATACAGACCTCCCACGGTGGAGAGCGTGCGCAGCTCTATCGAAAGCTCGTTTCTAGAGGAATTCGCGTCGCCCAGGTCCAGCGCTGAGAGCTTACAGAGGGAGATGATCCAGATGGAGGTAATGGAGGGGGAGGTGGACGACAGCAGGCGCGGATCGGGGTTGCGGATGTCATTTTCGAAACGGTTCAGCTCGATAAGCTCGTCACTTTCGGCCATCTCGTTACCAAGGAACCCATTTCGTGGTATAAGGTTCCGGTTTCCATCGGTATCGTGCTTTGCGAATATGCAAAGCGGCGCGATGGTGCCAATATACCGATTACTGGCAGTGCTATTTGCACTGATTGTGGTGTATATCTTGTTGGCTACGGATGCGTTCAGCTTTCGAGGGACAATGGGATCCGATTACCTGGGTCCTTTTGATCCCGACAGTGTGCGGAACTTTGCCGGGCGAGAGATTGATAAGGGGAAGATCCGGCATTGGCTAGAGTATATCAGTTCTTTCGACCATATGGCTGGGACAGAGGGTGATTATGTGCTTGGGAAATATGTGCAGGGTCAATTTTCGAGCTTTGGATTGAAGACGCAGCGAATGCAGTACGATGTTTACCTTAACTATCCTAAAACGGGTGGCCGGAGGGTATGGATGGACGAGCCAAAGTGGGAAGCTGCCTTGGAAGAACCCGTGGTTGATAAGAAGCATCAGAACACATTGGTTTTCCACGGCCATTCAAAATCGGGAACTGCAAAGGGCCCTATCATATACGCCAACTACGGTTCCCGCGAGGACTTTAAAACATTGGAGTCGCAGGGAATTAATGTAAAGGGTGCCATTGTATTGATGCGGGAAGGTGGAACACAAAAGGATAGGGGGTTGAAGGTTAAGGCCGCAGAAGATAAGGGTGCAGTGGGTGCTTTGTTGTTTACGGATCCGAAGACTGAAGGATGGGATTGGCCTGGCAGTGCGGTACAAAGGGGAGACGTCGGATTGATGAGCTGGGTTGTGGGTGATGTTTTAACGCCTGGAACTCCCTCCATCCCCGATGCTCATCAAGTATCAAAAGTAAACAATAAAGGGCTCGTAAATATTCCGTCTTTACCGTTGGTATGCTTCCAACCCATATGCTGCTGCATGAGCTGACCCACCATAGTCTTATAAAGATGCTCGACCGCTTTTACAAGCAATCAAAGGCAAAGGCAAGAAAGTTAATGATACTTGGATTGGAGGTGTGCCTCAGATAGACGAGTACTGGACGGGCTCAGTAGATTCATCACCAACAGTTCATCTGAAGAATGAACAAATCGAAAGGGATAGACAACCGATATGGAACATTCTAGGCGAGATAGTAGGTGTGGATAAACATGACGAGAAAATAGTCATAGGGAGTAGCCGTGATGCCTGGTGTTTTGGTGCAAGTGATCCAAACTCCGGTACCAGCATCATGCTCGAGGTGGCGAGAATCTTCGGGAAAATGATGGAGTTTGGATGGCGGCCAAGGCGGGGAGTTATCTTTGCGAGCTGGGATGCCGTCCAGTATAATCTCATTGGGCCTACGTGAGTACACATTTACTTGATATACAGTGCCAGGAAGAGAGCTGATGGTTTGATAGGGAGTTCATTGAAGAAGCTGGCGATGGAGTTAGAGATAGCGTTCTTGCTTATATCAACCTCGACGCGGCTATAACGGGCACTACTTTCACCGCTACTGGCTCACCTGCTTTGCAATCTGTAATGAACACCGTCCTCGGTCGTGTGAAGGATCCCGTATCCCAAAAGATTCTCAATTCGACTTGGGCTGCTCGGGGTATGCCTGCACCCGGTATCAGGGGTGCTTATGTTCCTTTCCAGTACCATAGCGGTATATCCTCTATCGATATCTCTTTCTCTGGCAAAGGTTTCCCGTACCACAGTTGCTATGACAACTTTGCATGGATGAAAGACATTATGGATCCAACATTCATATACCACGAGACGCTTACTAAGATTGTGGCTTTCCTTCTCCTGGAGTTGGCAGATACCGAGATTATTCCTCTCAGTATGACAGACTATGTGCAATCGCTGGACAAGCAGACAAAGGATCTCCAATCGTGGGTACAAAAGAAAGTCGAAGCTGACCCCGGTAAAAGAGGAGTGGATTTGGCACCATTGACCAAAGCCATTACTACTGCACAGGGTCATATCACCAAGTTTACTGAGAGGAATGATGGATGGATGGAGCAAGGTCGAGATGGAACATATACTCAGATCGATGATTGGGCTGTTGCGAACCGACGTTCAAGAGGTCTACGGATGGGAAATTTTGATAAACACCTGTTGGATATGGAGAAAGGAGGTGGTTTACCGGAGCGTGAATGGTTTAAACATATGATTTTGAGCCCACAGGTGTGTACCTTTCCCTTGTTCTTCATTCCTTTTCACTAACGGTTGGGCAGGCTTGGAGCGGAACAGATGCTGGGTACTTCCCTAGTATTAGAGACGCAATAGAGGAGGGCAACTGGGAATTAGCACAAAAGGAAATCCAGAAAGTCGCCAATATTATTGAAAAAGCATCGCGGAAACTGCTGGACGAAACTACACCCACGTGATATTGTCATACTCGGACCTTACTGGCGCTTTTATTTCATTTGTGATATTTTTTTGGGACATTTTGCATAGCGGGAGCAATTGTGTTTTTCTTAAAAATCTTTTTGATAATTCGTTCTGTTCGTTTGCTGGATGGGCGGATGTATATTCGAGGTTATTGGTGCAGATGAAATCGGAATGGGTGGGTTGGGGGAGGGTTTTGCTATATTATCGTTACTTTAACTGTATATATATACATAGATCGGATGGGGGCATTTTGCACCATGTTTTGTTATGGTATTTGCGAGAGTGTTGTACTTTTCATCTTCTACCATCACTCGGAGTGTCTAAGTGTATTTGAGCTTTCACCATAAGTGTGGCTGGTTTCGAGTCATCGTGGTTGACTCAGACCAACCCATTGAGTATATAAATAATTCAAGTTCAGTAACCCATCATGCTCTTACCTACCAGCGTCCGAGACTAGTCCTGCTCTCAAGAAATTGTTTCGAACAATACACAAACAACCAACCAATGGGTGGCTCCGCATTTCCCAGCCTCGTCATATCCCGCATCCCCAACACCATCTACAACTCACTATTCCACCACCTGCACCCACTACTAACCCCCTACTACCACATCATCCGGCCTCCCCCCTCTCCCGGAAAACTCTCTCACGGCGACCTCGACCTCCTCGCCCTCCCCATTGCCGCTCCTCCCACCTCCCTCACAAAAACCCTCTCCGCCGTCGCAAGCACACGCATAAAAAACTCCCCAACCACCTCTTTCGCCGTCCCCTTCCCACCCCAGCACGGGGATGGCCTATTCCAACTCGACATCCACGTATGCGCCACGCAGCGCGAGCTAGAATGGACAGCGTTCCACCACAGCTACGGCGACTTCTGGAGCATCATCCGGCGGATGCTGCGGCGTGCGGGACTAAAGCTCGACGACACGGGGCTGCACATCCGCGCTGGGCAGCAGCAGCAGCAGCTAACGCTGACGCGGGAGCCGTCGGAAGTTCTCCGGTTCCTGGGGCTAGACGGGGACACGTTTCGGCGGGGACCATGGAAGGACCTCGCCGAGATGTTTGCGTACATCAGAACATGCCGGGTTTTCCGCGCGGATGCGTTTGCGGTGAGGAGTGCGAAGGATCGGAAATTGCACCGGCAGCGCGAGGGGGTGAGGGTTTGGGTGGAGGAGTTTCTGCCGACTTGTGGGGAGGATGCGGGGGAGGCGATGACGGCGGAAGAGGATGTGGTCGGACTGGCGTTGGAGTGGTTTGGGAAAACGGAGGAGTATGCGGCGATGATGGAGATGGCAAGGAGAAAAGAGCGTGAGAAGGATGGGTGGAGGGCTGTCAGGGAAAGATTGCCGCTGAAGACGGAGCGGGAGAAGGATTTGACGGTGAGGTCGCTCAGAGTGCGTTGGAAGATGATGGCGGCAGAGACGGGGGAGCTCGAAAAATTTGCGGAAGAGAATTGGAGGGCCGAATGGAGAAGAGCACTGCAGAGTGAGAAGTGTCGGAGCGCGTCTTTTGGTAGACCGTCTGGGTGAAGGTAATTATCCGCAATACAGTACTCATTAGATATCACTCGTATCCTGACTTTTCTAGCTGTTACTTTGGGAGGAACCGTGAGCGTGTATATTGTGGTGTACCAGTTACGGAGATAAGAGAGTCTTAAGATTATGTATAATGTCATAAATGCAAGTGCACCTTTGTATGCAACATTAGCTTTTTCTGGCTTTTGGGACTTTTATGCAGGTCCTGAAGATTGTTTCCCGGACTATGTTACAACCGCAGTTTGTACTTAGCTAGAACGTTTTCGTAACCGGGAGCGATCGCTCGTTGAAGAACAGGCCACGTCCACAAAGTTAAACTGGATACCCACATACACGATCTGCGTGGCAATCGGGAACCAAATCACTTAAGACAAAAAGGCAGGCAAAAGCAACGTTGATAAAGGTCGTCTGATTTTCGGTGCAGGAGAGAAGTCCGATTCCCAGAATCTACGAATCAAGACGTTTTATTAGTAAAAGGACTAGTGTCAGAGTGCGGAGCACAGTTTCGAGACAAAAAAGACTGAGGCAATGATAGTGTATTTGTACAAGCCTCAGACTCTTAAACTAAAGATTCATAACCTCATTCCACCACACTGGTATCCCATCCCTAAGGCAAAGTGAAGGAAAAGAACTCCCACGACGGTCCATTTATGTAAGACATAACAAAAGAGATCTGATGTCTTTTTCTCTAAACTGTGGTATCATGGTTCCCATATCAACATTATTAAAAGCAGTACCGAAAAACAACATCCTTTAAGAATTTAAGATATTTATCCAGAAGATATTTACTCTTTTCTAGCGTACTCTCTCCGGAACATGTCATCGATATTGGTGAGGTAGTATGCACCCTTCGCAATGGTGTCCACAGATCCTTCGGGGGTGTAGTTCTTCTTTCCATGGGCTTTGTGGCGAAGCTCGCACATCTAATATTCAAAGTTAACAGCTGTAATTTACCACCACGGGTGGACTAGGATACTCACAGCATCGAAGACCTTAGGAGCCACCACGTGCCTCGCTGCTAGCCTCTCGGTAAGGTTCAACTTCTCAGCCAACTCTGTGGTGCTACCCTTGACAGTAAACGAAAACAGGGAACTAGCAAGACCACTTCCGTAGGAGAAGACACCAACTCTCTTTCCTTGGAGAGCCTCAGAATCCACATTCTTGAGGAGGGACGTCAGACCGGAGTACACGCTGGCGGTATACATGTTTCCGCAATTCGTGGGCACCTCAATGCTAGGCTTGACGCGTTCCTCGAAGCGCTTCTTAGAGAGTCCAATGAAGGTCTTCTCAATATTGCGGTCGGAGAGCGAGGGTTCGTAAGCGAGGTCGCGCAACTCTTCGGGGACAGTACTGAACTGCTCAGAGTTGGGAGAGGCGACGTAGTCGTTGTAGAGCATACGGGCATAAGACTTGGAAACAAGCTTGCAAGTAGGTGCATGGAAAAGCATGTAGTCAAATCGGTCAATACCCTCCGCAGACTGACCATTGACGCCATTGGCTGTCTGAGTGGCGGCAAGAGCAGCGACACGCTTGTTGTAGGCTTTGTAGCATGCATCCACAGCTTCCGTGTAGCAACGGATGGAGAAATGACCATCTACAACAGGATATTCGCTGGTCAAGTCGGGCTTATAGAAATCATAGGCGTGAGTCATGTAGGTGCCCCTCTTTCCAGGCTCCAAAACAAGTGGGGCATTGGGACCAATGAGCATGGCAACTGCACCTGCGCCACCAGTAGGCCTTGCAGCACCCTTAGCGTACAATGCAATATCGCCAGCTACGACGATAGCATCACGACCGTCCCAAGCGGAAGACTCTACCCAATTGACTGCGTTGAAAAGAGCGTTGGTACCTCCGTAACAAGCATTGAGGTTATCTACACCCTCAATGTTGGTGTTGTCGCCAAAAAGCCTCATCAGAATAGTCTTGACAGACTTAGACTTGTCAAGAATTGTCTCTGTACCAACTTCAAGTCGCCCAATCGAGTTGGTATCAATATTGTACTTCTCTAGGAGAGACTGGGTGACAGTCAATGCGATAGAGTAGATATCTGCAACAGGATCCAATCAGGCGAGTTCGAAAGAGATAGCGCCCCATTTGCAGTCCCCTGCGCGGATTTTTTTGGGACTCCACATACCCTCACGATCATCGCAGAATGCCATCTTGGTCTGGCCGAGACCAATGGTGTACTTTCCGGTAGAGACGCCATCGAACTTCTCGAGTTCTGAATGTTCAACACACTGAATTCATCTTAGCTACTGTCTAATATGCAGGTGTGCTCAAAACCGGGTTGGCATGATAGTCGTCCCGGAAAAAACGGGGCTACACACCTGGTTGGGGAAGTAGATCTCAATGGCCTTAATGCCAATGTTCTCAGGACGAGCAGACATGGTAAATTATAGAGGAATGCGGAGTTGGGGATCTAGAAGAAGCAAGTACAGATAAATAGCAACGCTTGAAGGCGGTACGAAGAGGCGGACGGGACGAACTGAACAAGGCAGAGGCAAGGAGAGTGAGGAGGAGGAGGAGGAGGAGAAGGAGAGGAGGAGAATGAGTAAGAGAAGTGAGGATGATAGTTGCACTTATGAAGGCAAGGGGAGAGCGTTGGGAACGTTGGTTTTTAGTGGGAAATTGGCTTCCAATTGGTAGCGCCTTCTCAACGGGGGTCCCCATCCCAAAGTAGAGAAAGTTCAAGCGACGACACCGAACCATTCTCCGAATGGCGGATGCTGAACCGTTGCTCTCAAGACAGGGGTCGAATTTGCTCATCGCAGGGCCCGCAAGTCGTACGAAGAGAATATTTATTTATTGCAAGCTGTTTACTTTATTCTAGGCAGTGTGCAACGGCGGTGACACAAGACGAGAAAGCTGTTGCCATTGACATATTTCGTCTTCTCTACGCTCCATCCCATCCCATCCGTGTCATGGATCATGATCATGATACTGAGCATTCATACGACACCTCAGATATGTAGTAAGACTGCGATAGGTGGTTCGGGTGCTATCTGCACAACGTTGCAGCACATATGCAGGTCGATAGATTCTGAACAACTACGTTCATTTTTATGTACCCGGTATCAATCATTTTCATATACCGCTTTCAAGTAGCTCTAACACTCTGAAATTTTATCTCAGTCTTTGTAACACCTTGATCAAGTCACCAAGAACACCCATAGCCGTCACCTCTGCACCAGCACTGTGAACACGTATTTCAGTATATTTACGGCAGGAAGTGCAATATCTTGGGAAGAACTTACCCTGCTCCCTGGACGATCAGAGGGTTTCCACCATATCTCTCGGTGTAGAAGCTGATGATGTTGTCGCTACCCTTTAGCCCAGCAATAGCGCTGCTCTTGTCGAAGCTGTGTGCATTTTTTTTATCAGATTGGCTTATCAGATCATGCAGACAGGGGTATTTCCTGCAGAAAAATAACTTACGTCTCCAGCCCCACTTTCACCTCCTGTGTTTCGACGTTCAGGCTACCAACATATCGCACCACCGCCCCATTCGCCTCCGCATCTTCTTTGATCTTAGTCATTTCGCTATCAAAGTCTCCAAGACCGCCAAGGAACTCGTCTGCGCTCTTTGCTGACTCTAGAGGTTTCGGAATCAATGACTGGATGGGAAACGAAGTCGGTGATGCAACTTGCAGTCCAGACAAACGAGCAAGAATGGTGAGTTTTCTGGCCACATCGAGACCATTGAGATCGTCGCGGGGGTCTGGCTCCTGTTGTGATAGTCAACATCCCAGTTCCAGCAGCAAATATGACTGGTCAACGAACAGTGTATCCCAATCGCTGCGCCTCCTTGACACATGCCGCGAATCCTTTGCCTCCATTGTCACCGTCCAGTGGGGCAAAGCTGTTAAACAGGAAGCTCATCGTCCCGGAAAAGATACCCTCAATCTTCTTGATACGGTCACCAGTCTCGACTAGTTCTTTGAGGGTGCTTAATACTGGAAGTCCCGCGCCAACGCTTGCCTCGTGGAAGACATAACCGCCCTTGAGGTTGCTTCCGTTTGCAGCAGCAGCATAGATATCATTCCAAACCTTGATGCTGCTCGAAAACCCTTTTTTGTTTGGGGTCACAATGTGGACCCCCTCGGCTAGGAAAAGTGGGTACGAGGACGTAAGAACCTCATCGGAAGTGTTATCAACAAGGATAACAGGTCCTGGGGCGGCCTTGAGGAACGCCAGAGTTTGCTCAGGGAAGGCAAGCGGGGTGGTTCCATTAGAGGTTAACTCCTCTGACCATTTCTCCAGGTTCAACGGAGTGTAGTTTCGCGAGATCAATGCCTTTGATGAGCGAGAAATGAGGATAGGCGCGAGTGACACAGACGGGTTCCTCGAGATGTAGCCTGCAAGTTGTGAGATAAAGGCCTTTCCGACACCTCCGGCACCTGTTTAAACAAGTCTATTAGCAATTCTGGTAACTGCCGCCGCGCTCCAAGATATGGGCAATCGCAGACCAATGATAGCTACATGAATGTTAGACATTCTGTGAATATGAAATATTCTGTTTCGGTCGTTTCGGTCGTCTCAGTCGTTTAAACTGCTTTAATCGAGTTCGGTTTGTTTGGTGATCCAATTTCGCGAGAGCGGGGTATGTAAAAAGTTTTTGACTTTCAGCCCTATGTACTTACTCTAGGAGCATATGCGATATTTTTAGCGAGTTTCCCCGCAGGTTCTCTCCGGTGTTTTGAATTTCTGAGCTTTACATTTCATACCACGAATCTTGTCCCTTCCCAAGACCTGAGAAATGCTTTCACCTCTCAGCATGTCATTGACGAGTTTCCAAGATTGGCTTGTATAGTACATGCGCTCTGTGGCGTTAGGTAGTGCGGCGGTAACGTTCAAGGCATGAGTCGTCGTCATTTGAGAACGCCTGAATAAGGTACTATATGTACTAAGTACCTATAGCTCTAACTAGATAAGCAAACCACTGCACCAGACGACAAGCATCAGCCCACGCAATAACACCGCCTCGATCCATCTTTATCCCTCATGCCGCAAATGTGGGACGCGGTCTTCGATATAAGCTTTCCCGCGGGCCTGCTTAACGCTCTTCAAATCCTGGAATCATGGACAGTCCGGATTGCCGTAAAACCCATCCCTCCCCCCTCATTTCCCGTACCAAGTATCGAGTACTGACTCGGTTGTGTAGCTTGTGCTCGGAATGTTTTTTCTCTTTCCAGGAATCTTATATATTGTATACGACTGCTTGCTTTATGTGTGGCGGACCTTTGCGCAAGCCGTTGGGTTGTTCGAAGCACCTCTACCACTGTCGCCGTCCAGGTCACAAAGGATGTCGGAGGAACTATGGACCAGTACGAGTAGTAGTGGAAGCGCGAGCGGGAGTGATGAAGTGATTGGGCTTGTCCCTGGGAGTGCGGTGGAGGCCGAAATAGTGAGGCGCCTAAGGATCGGAAGGATGGAGGACCCGGAGTAAACCCAGAAGATGAGGGTTGGGGTTTCTTCCACGTCACAACTGTCATTCCAAGTCCGAGCGTTTTATTTTTTGATGTCATGATGGTCTTTTGCTTTTGTTTTGTAGATAGTAGCTGATACCATTATCGTTAATTTGGTATTATTTTAACAAGAGGAGAATACAAGTAGTGCCTACAGCTTTGCTGCCGTCTTCATGTACCGGCATATCCGATCTGAACTTGCCGACTTGAACAACAACGTAGGTGTCGGTTTTAATCCAAACGAAAAGTGACAGCCTTCTCAATCATCACCACACGCCAGCACCAGCTGCTTCAATTCATCATCCCTGCTCCAATCCACGCCGCTAGAAACCACAGCCGCCTGCGCAACGTTTCTGACGATATCCCATTCCTTTTTTGCATCCTTGAGTTTCTTTTCCTCAGCTCTATATTCCGGGCCTTGCTGTTTCTTAAGTTCCTCGTCTCGTTTCTTTGTCAGATCCAGCAACCTGGATGCAAGAACCTTGTTCCGCTCCTGTATGTCTAAGTAGGAACGCTCTGTCTCGGAGAGTGCTTCCAGTTTGAGCACGAGAAGATGAGACAAATTTGCGTGCGTTTGTGACAACATATCCCGGCGATGGATAAGAGGTATGAGAGATCTGCTCGCGTGCATCAGACAACAAGTAAGACACAAACAAACGGACATAGACGGACAACTAAACAACGCAGACGGAGCAGGTGAGAGTAAACACAAAGACGGCAAGCTGAATGATTGAAACAAGCAAGCAGCACCAAAATAAGAGCAGAGATGTTGTGGTCAAGATGCATACCTTTGTTTCGCAGCTGCCTCTGGGTGTGGGTATACAGCCTTCAGAATCGGATCTGCAATCAACGTAGCTTCCACAGCCGTTTCCTTCAGTTGCCGATTTGCTCTAGTCTCAACAAGCTCCCTCTCAAGTGCCTCGATTTGCTGGGGAGTTTCATCGTCGACTAGGTGCTCCAGTAATCGTCAACAAACGCCGGGAGACTTTTCAATGGCAAAAAACAAAAAAGGTATATAGAGCAAGAAAAAGAAAAAGAATAAACGAAGAGTATGAGTAGCCAATAATTGCTTACCTGTTGCGGCTGTCAATTCGGCCTCCAAGGTCCTTCTCTGCAGTGACACTCTTTGCAACTTCTCATGCAAGGCCAGTAGTTGCTGTTCCTTATCACTCAACGCTGACGCTAAAGACGCGTCTTGCTCTACATGTAGAGCGAAGAAGCCGACTGGATGGGACTGTGTAGAAAAGAGCAGTGCCAGACACGTCGCCTGCAGCGAATCCATTGCTATCACTGGTTTATGGAGAGTCACTGTGGGGGACCTGCGGACAGACGTACTATTCGGGGTAGAAGGAGATATTGCGGCTCCTCCAGCTCAAACTTGAACGAAACCTTGTCGAGCTTGGCAATATAATTCGTTCCTAAACCAAATACTTCAATGATGAGAGCAGCTCCTGCTACTTCTGAGTAGCTGTCGACTGCAGGGCACTTATGTCGGTAACTAACTGTGTCTTATGAAGTCTCCGGTTAGGGTCACTCGTACGCACTCAAAAGCTCCTGGCTGGAAACTGAGGAGTTGGCTATCCACAAATATAAGGTTGCCCTCCTGCATTCCGAAGTGCTTAAATGAGGGAGATATAAATAAAGAACTCCAGGCTCCAGCCTTTCTTCTATTTATTCTAGTGTAATAAACTTCATTGTAATTAAGCACTACCATCCCTTGACCTCTATACTTTCCCTAGCCCTCCTAGCACTGCAGGTTGCTCATCCACCTCATCATACAGACTCTGCAAGAAAATACCAGCACAAAGAGAAATTCCAAATACATGCTGCAGTCTCTCTTCTAAACCCGCTGGAGACAAAATACCTAGCGTGAGTATCCCCACACCACTTCTCTAAAATTCACCAGACTCCTAACCCCCAGCCAGATAACAGAAAGAAGGAAGACAATAAAACCCATTTCAAAGTAAAACCCATCTGCAGTCGCCAGTTAAAATCTAATCACCAAGCAGAAATGTAAGAACAGCGACAAAGAATAAAAACCCTGTGCTAACTAACGTTTAATAGGAATTATGAAATAACTATTTATTGATATTTATTCATGAAAACTTCTGGAGTCGACTTGAAAGAATATCGTGGTTGGCAAATACAGCCTTCAACTCCGAACTATGACTCGCTGGCGCTGTTCCCAGATTCAGAGCTCTTCGATTTCTTCAATCCCTTGTGCCAGGTTCCATTCCTTTGTTCCTGGCACTTGTCACCCCCAGAATTCCTGCGCTGCATATTCTCGCGTTTAGAACTAGAAGTGAGGCAGTCGGATTGTTGTCCGTTTTCTGGAGGTTGGCCCTCCTTATAAGGAAGTTTGGTTCCACTCCGATTGGAAAATCCAGTCCTTGGCCTGACCTTGAACATAGCTGTACCATTCCCCGTAGCTGGTAGCGCTGATAAGGGTGCTGAAAGGGGGGCCTCAGTATCGAATTCCGAACCATTATTCTTCAACTTATTGCCATTCCGAAAGCGGCGTTTTGGTTTGACAACACTTCCATTCGAGGAACCAACGTTCCCTCCAATCGCCTGTGGCCCTTCGCCTTCTATAGCTGCTGGAGAGTCCGCTATATCCGCAACTGCTTCAGTCTCGGTTCCTTCACTACTGTTCTGTTTAGCATCGGTGTTTTCTTCAGATTCTCCAGACCTGAGTTTGTTGCTTCTTCGACGAACGCGTCGACGCCGTTTTCTGGCTTCCTGTGTGTTGTCGATTTCGGGCTCGGTATTCCCGACATCTTCACCAGTGCTTTCAGCTGCTTCTATATTTGTGTTGTTTAGACAAGTCACGGTCAAGGTCTGGCCCCCCTCTTGCGTCGGTGCAGTCTTTCCAGGGTTTGGACCATCAAATAATGTTTCCTCGACCAGTTCTTTGACCTTCAAAGATTCCACTTCAATTTGATTGGCCAGGATTCCTTCCAAAGACATTTCCTTCGGTGTGCTGGGCCGAGGGGCTATGGTTTCTGCAGGGATAACCCCCCCCGAAAACGTATCTGTCGTCGAGTCACGTGCAACAACGGAATATCCTCTCGGAACAAATTCCTTTGCATCTGGCTTTAGCAAGGACGCTGGTTTTGAGGGAGTATTTAACCCTCTATTATTGCTGCCCAATCCTTGGAGTCGGGTGGGATTTTTAAGGATTCCATGATTTGGGGCTGCCATTCGGGGATTAATTGAGGGTTGAGAGCGAGGTTCCGGACCCCATACAGTTCTCTCTGGAAGACTGAACGCAACAGTAGGGGTACTCGTTGTGCGAATACTACCTTTCGCTGCCTCTGGGATTAGGATCTGCTCGAGATTCTGGGAAGATGTAGCGACATCTCTCGAGCTATCGTGGCAGCCCGTCTCGTCTCTTGTAGATGCGTCGAACAGATCCTCAATCAGAAGAGGTGTCTTCGAAACTGGATTTAGTGGAGGATCATCGGGTTTGGATTGTTTTGACCACAGCTGGAAGTACATCCCTTTCGCATCTAAGAGCTGGTCGTGGCTGCCTTTCTCGACGACTCTTCCCTTCTTTATGACGATGATCTGATCAGCGTTCATGATCGTCGAAAGACGATGACTATCTCTTCGTAAGTGCTGATCACAATAAATAGGATGCTATACATACGCCACGATGAACATCGTACGGTCCTTGGCAAGTTTGTTGAAGGCATCTTGGATTTGGCGTTCGGTCTCCATATCGATCATGCTTGTTGCTTCATCTAGCAAGATTATTTTGGGATTTTTCAAGATCGCTCTTGCAATGGAAACCTGATTAACAGATCAGCTTGTGGTTACACTAGGAAGGATCAACGGTAGAAAGTAATTGTCACAAGTTGACAAGTAGTGGTAGCGGTGGTACAGAGATCTCTTACCCGCTGTAGTTCACCACCGGACAGCCTAATACCACGTTCTCCGACCTTCGAAAGATAGCCATCCGGGAAACTCAGGATCTTTTCATGGATAGACGCCGCACGACAAGCCTCATACACATCTATTGTCATAAGCATACCCCGCAGCATATATGGGTGAATGCGCTTACCGTTATCTTCTGCGCCGAAGTTGGCATATTTGATGTTGCTCATGATGGTATCATTAAATAGTTCCGGGTCCTATTTCCGTCAATGATAAGAAACTTGAAACCAAGAGTTTGACTAACCTGAGGCACGACCCCCATGTGGTCTCTCAAGCTTGCCAGTTTGATGTCTCTGATATCATGACCATCAATCTTGATGGAGCCAGATTGAACATCAAAGAAGCGGAAAAGCAGCTTCAAACATGTGGTTTTCCCTCCCCCAGTTTCTCCAACAAACGCTACCGTCGTACCCGATGGAACGTGGAAGTTGACATCTGTGATTGCTGGTTTCCTTGAATCGTAGGAGAAGCACACATTCTCAAAGTCAACAGTACCAGTCACTTTCTCCAACTCTATTGCGGCGGGCTGGTCCGTGATGGATGGTTTGGTTTCGAAAAGTTCCAGAAGACGCTCGGCGTCAAGCATCTGCGTTTGGACTTTACGATAGAAGGTTGCAAAAAAGGACAACGGTCCTGAAAGTTGTGCCCAGTATGACAACAATGTTATAAAACTGCCAACAGGCTGGACTCCCCTGGTCACTTCATATACGGCAAGGAAGCTTGCGGCAAGAAGTCCTATCGTGAATATAAGACTCTGCGCCACGCCGAGAACCGAGATCCCTATGAGCCATCTGCGTTCTGCTTTCTGAAACAATCTCAAGGCTGTTTATTGTCAAAGATTGGAGTGTCAACATTCGAAACGATCAAAATGTAGGGGTTTTAGCTCACCTCCGAGGTAACGACTCTGTTCATATGGTATTCGGTTGAAATACTAGAAGATGTTAGATTCCTCACAATTATCTATCCTAAGAGAAACTCACGCTGACAGTCGTCCAGCTAGATATCGTTTCGATGAGTATGCTGATTTCGTTTCTTGCATTCTATGACTCGTAAGTTTGTGTGGTGCGAAGCTGGTGGCTAAAAACTGACAAGATTCAAGTCCCTTCTTATATCGTTCCTCATGGCACTCAGTTTGGCTGTAACCCAAAGGTATACCACCGATACAACTGCTACTATTAACGCCATATAGGCATCAAAAAGAATGAAAAAGTATGCGAAGGCGACACATAGATCAACAAGCATTGGGATAACTTGGAAGAGGATGGTTTCGATGAATCCGTTGACTGCTCGTCCTTGGGTAATCGAACTCCATATTTCACCAGTCTTCTTGTTACTGTGGAAATCATATGAAAGCGACATGACATGATTGTAGGCAGCAGTCGTCAGGGTCCGGTGTGAATATTGGTCAAGTGGCATCCAGAGGTAACCCTGGAGTGCTGAGACCCCAGATCCCGAATCCAGCCAACGATACAGAACATAAAGGAGCAACTGGAGCCATGGTATATTTCCTATTATAAGTTAGTGACGTACTCACATTATATATATATATATACAAGAGCTTGGGTGCATCGCCTACCACTGCCCTCCATTAGGGAATTTGTTACGACTCCAAGCTGATGGGGAACCATAACATTCAGCCCTCTCTCGGCAACAAGACATCCCCCTACCAATACCATGGAGAACTGCAACCACCTCTCATTTTTTGGCCAAATGTAAGGCCAAAACAGCTACATAATCGTTCCAAGCGTTAGACAGTAATTCATAACCCATGTCACTGGAATCTCACCGCAAATGACTTGGCATATGTCCACCAATTCCCACTTTCTTCGATCTTCTTCAGCATCCGCGTCTTAGCACCCCTCAGATCTTCAACATCATTGTCTTGATCAAACACAGAGCCATAAGTAGAAGGCTGTACAGACTCGGGCCCAAGCAACCGAGTGGATTCTTCGTAAGCGTTTTCCAAGTCTCTCTCTCGCACAGCCCATACGCCAAGAGGCATTGCAAAGAATATGAGGATCCGGCTTCCCTCAATCAATAATCTGGTAACCTCAAATTTGTTGGGATCCAGGGTGGAAACGGAGAGAGAGAGCAGGATGCCCTCTGAAACCAAGGAAAGGAGCCAAGTGCCGTAATATGGATACCATACGGGTTTCTCTGTATCAATAATTGCGACTTCCACAACACCCCAGACTAGGATGGACGTCAAAATATAAATCTAAGTACCATCAGCATGATACGCCTGTGGGTAGCCTAAACCAGTTTCAAACTAACCACATTGTCAGAAGAGCTCCACCATCCTTGCTCGGCTAATGAGTGCACGCACATCAACACAGCCTCAGCAACCTGTCAAGTGTCAGTTTAGTGTTGATCTCTAGAGCTTCCTAGATATGGTGGAACAAGTAATCGTGTGATAACTCACATAGCTTGCAATGATTACAATTTGCAGAAGGATAAACAGCCATTTCTGATATGCCTTCTTTGGTGTACCAAGGTTCGACAGAGTGCAGATGCTTGCAGCCTGGGAAGCAACGAACCAAACAAATAAGGCGGTGGGATACAGATAGTGGATATAGCGGACCGTCAGGAGTGAAGCCTTTGACGCAGCTAAAGGTGCCGCCATTGCAATGGTACCCGAAAACCGAGCAGCAAAAGCGGAGACCTAGTTCTGTTGATACAGCAGCGTTGATAAAATGTTGTATACTCTGTTGAAGGCGGGCAAGATATCTTAAGATGCCGATTAGTAACGGCAGTTGTATGTGTGTGTGTGTGTGGGTGGGGGTGTGGGTGTGTGGGTGTGGGTGGGTGTGGGTGGATAGGTGTGTGGGGAGGAGGAGGGGAGGGGGGGTACAAGGTTGGCAAAGTAGGCAGCAAGTAGGCTGAAGATGGGCTGCGGTGGGTATTGTACCACTGTTATTGTTGTGTGTTATGTATGATGGAGAATAGGATAGATAGATGGATGAGCTACCGAAGACTCAGGATGAGGAGCAAGGGAGAGTGAGAAAGAGCTAAGTAAAAAGGGCAGGACAGCAAGGGTGGGTGGAAATACTAAAAGTAAGTGCCTGTTCTAATAAGTGCTTCAGCAAACGGCACCAACAAATAATAAAAAGCAGCTCTAGAAATGTTTCGATACCAACTCAGTACTCGGGTCGGTCAGTAGGCGAGTTTTTTTTGCTTACGAGCAACACAAAAGAAGCACTTATGCTGAGCTGCCGCTAGTAGGTAGGTAGGTATGTTCTTGAGGTGATGATACTGCTTAATGAATTCACGATGGGCTGAATCACAGCGAGGAAGTTAGAGAAAGGTCCATCAATCACAACAACCATGACAGCATTACAACTACAACAACGGCAGCAACACCAACCACCGTGAAACGCCTGGCGGGATGGCCAGCAAAACCATGTCTTTGCAAAAATCGGAATTGATATCCTGCCGCTGAAGGGCATTGTTTCTGGGTGATAACGGCTCCTGGACGCTGCCATTGGTTTGTAGCTCCAGTCTTCGATCACACCTCAAACTTAGAACTATCCAGTTGAATCTAGTCGGTAATCTGTCGCGTAAGTACTCTGTCACACCATTTACCCAACCTGCCGACGAAGAGGTGTGCCAAACTGACTGTTCCAGTAGGAGACGACGCGTGTGCAAAAAGTCCTCTTGTCTTCACAAAATCTCGTTCTTGGAGGGCGTACACGTCAGTCATCTACTTCGTTATTTATGAGACTAGGTTTGTATAACTTGCATACAAGATAACTGCATCCAAGTACAGTGGCGTCTGGCATAAAAGACACTCTATAACGGCCTTGAAGAACAGACCCCTAATAACTGTGTGAGACTGTGTCCCGACAAGCTCATGCGGAAGTTATTTGGGCTACTTGACAGGCAGAGTTCATGGCCTTGTATCATTGGTTACTATCAGGCATCAGGGCAGCAAACCCTGGCAATCTATCGATGTGCAGGCAACCCGCACAGACCTAGCACATGGCATTTTCAATGGGAATCAACATCTCAACACGACAACATTTGAAGTGTTTCCTTTCCCCATCAATCGGGAGCCAATGCAATTGCTAAACGGAAGCAAGCTACCGTCTATGGAATAGTACATAGAATTCATATCATCCTTTGCAGGGGACCGTTTTGGGATAGGGCGCGAAAAGGGCTTATGGTCATGCCATGCATTATGCAAACCAACTACCTACAGACTTACAGCGTCAATCAGGACACGCAAGGCAGGCAACCGGATACTTCACCTTGCATGAAGCCTGCTGCTCCTCCAGTCATTTCGCTTCCCGAACCCAGATAATCAACCCGGCAGTAGAAACCAATTGCAGTACGGACTCCGGAGAGTATCACGGCAGTCAACCCCAGGCAGAGCAGTACTAGCTTCTGAACTTGTGTTCAATCACACGCGGGGTAGATTTCAGTTATCATGCCGACTCCAGTACAGCGAGTAGGCCATATTCCGATATGCTGCACCCTCCAGTGGACTTAAGATGATCTGAATATTCAAACATCAATCCAATCGATGCATGCAAGCAGGAAATGAGAGATCCAGTCATCTAATCGAGTGAGCCAGCATGAACATCAAACATACCACACGCACGCTTCAGCGTATACCTCTGTGGTAGGAGTTCTCTGGTACGGCTTGTATGGCGGCGGCGCTTACAGCGCACCTTGGCAATAACGGGCTTCTGGGCCCTCCGTTTTCAGGCATCTTCATACTAGGCCCGGGAGTTGCTGAATTTCGGGGCACTACTACTATCAACATCTTGGCTGCATACTTAATGTTTCTAATAATTCCGAGGCCCTTTGCACCTGCGGTGGAAAATTTCGATGCTTACTCTACGTCTCATCTTCTATCATCATCATAATCTTGCGGTCTAATCTGGAATGTTGTGACGGTGATGTCGTGGAGGTCTTCAGACACCCCCTCGCTGAGCGAAGAAGGAAATATGCGGTGACAAACGGGCATTACAAGTACTCATAAGAAGTAGTTAAATATGTGCTTATCAGGAACCTCAAACATGGTTGATAGGGTACAATGGCATCCGCTCAGCAAACATCTTATTACCAAAGAAGCAAAGTCAATGCAGCATGGAGTGCAAGAGACGTCCTGGCCATCGAGTAGGTAGATATGTTGATTTATAAGAGATTTCAACCAACTGATCGCATCGTTTCCGTCTATGCCCTCCTCGATGAAGATATTAGTCGTCGTATTACTGTACTCACCTGATACTGTCGTGATATCAGCTGGCATTGATCTGCACGCCACGTGGAAGATATCAGATTCTAAAAACACTCGTCATACTAACGCACTCACCAACTGGAAACATTCTAGAATCCAAAAGCTTGTAATGAATGGCATCGGAATATTGAAATCTGGACGAAGTTAGTAGTAGTCGAGCTGCAGCAGCAAGATGGACCGTGCGTCGTTCTGTTGTCATTGTACGACAAAGGGTTTTCAGGAATACCGATAGGGATACCTGGCCGCACACTTACTTCACCATTCCATTCGATCATACAGAGCCATCGGTGTGCATATGCAGTTGGAAAATTCAACGCTAGCCTGAAGCGTGAGCTGAGTAACTAATATTTGGGGGTTTAAAGCTTCGATGAGGCTCGTAACCGTGTTTATTATGCTCTGGAAGCTCGACTTAGACCTGGTTAATGTCTAATTTCATGCCCTTCTCTTCGTAGCTCGCTGAGACTTTGTGAGATGCTCGGGACCAGCTCAACTATAGTGTTGGTGAATGATGCCCTGGATGTCTCACCGGATGATCTTCATCACATGATACGTGATTCTGTTGCATTATGATTATTGTTATGGTTATATGGGGTTATGATGTGATATGATAGGGTGACGGCAGAGTGATGCAGTAGATCTGATCACAGTGGCAGGTACAGCTCAAAGTCACAACACAAACCGAAGTTTTGATTGTCCAAAATTAATGAACTTTAGGTTGTTGATTGGGGAATTGGATTAGCCCCAATGGTTTTCTTAAGTATGGAGAAACTGCTTCATTGCTGTTTTTCGAGGCATGAAGTTGCGTTAAGGTTGGCGGCTCTACAGATGCCAAGCTTGATCGTTACCCAGAACGGATATATCTTTGAGGTCGTTCTTGGATAGTAGGGGTGTTTCCGTCTCGACGAGATATCACATACAGGAGTGTTGAGCCTTTCTATGGCAGACTCCCACAGAAAACGTTCGGCCGTTCAGCGGCCTCCCAACCCTCACGCCTTGCCCGCATTTTCTACATTCTGACAGCATTCTCTATGTGGCACCGGTTAGGTAGCAAGTTGCAACCTGCGGTGCTCCCTCTGATGCCACGCACGCTGTCTCAGCAATCTACCCTTTCATAAATGAGATGGCTAGATATACTTGTCAAAAGTACCCACCAAGGTATATACACATAGAGTCGCGGCAAGCCCATGCACTTCCAATCCAACTGGAGTATCCTGACTCGGTTTATTAATAAAGTAGTACAATAGGGCGCTATACTAGGGCTCTAGGAGGCTTTTTTTCGACAAGTAACGTTAAGAGAATATACAACAGGATTTCAGAGATTAAATCATGCCTTCTTTTTGAAGAAACTAGTCATCTTGGCCATCCCCCTTGTGTTCACCTTACTCAATTCCTTGACACCTCTGCTGACATTTTTCTGTTTCTTCTTTTCTTCTTCTTCTGTCTTACGTTTCTTCTCTGCTCTAGTGTCGGTGGCCTCGTCATCATTCATGGAGCGCTTCAACGAGAAGTCTCCCGAGCGTGCTGCAGTTGCTGCTGCACGCATCTTCTTCAGGTCTTCAAGATATGCATCTAAAGATCTAAAGTCATGTATCGAAGCGAGATACGAGGTGAGAAGCGCAGCAATATGAGGCGGTAAGTAGGATGCGGCAAGAAATTGGGATGATACTCTGAGACGGAGGAGTTGCGTGATTTCCAGTGACGGAGCTGATTTTGGTGGAGCATCTATTTTGGTCGTCGAGACCTCCTTCGATCCTTCTGTATCGTCTCCCCGCACCTTAAGCTCTGTGGTCTTGTTCCCCTCCTCCACACCATCTGTTGAATCAGTGGTGACTGGCTGAACAAGCGGCTTCACAACAAATTCATCCTCTAGACTTTTCGGCAGCCCTCCAGCTGCCATGTCGTCACACTTCTTTGTCAAGATCTTCATCACCTTTTCTTGCGAGACCCGGTAAGCTTTTTCGTCCCCCAAGTCTACCGTGTCGCTCATGGTTCGTATCCGCGCCTCGAGGTGTCTCCGGGTCGTGGTGCCAGGTTGTATGAATTGTACGAAGTGCGTGGTCGGTTTGTCGACGTCATCACGGTCAGTACTGAGAGACTCGAGGAGGTCATCAATTGGAAGAAAGCGCGGCTTCTTTTCTCCCGCACTGGCTGGGAAGAGATGTGGGATGAGGAGGAATAGAGGGTCCGTGGGGGTCGAGATGTAGAGCGCGCCGTCTTGGAGGACTTGACCGGAGCCAATCCATCCACCCGAGTTTACCTCGCCGTCTCCTTCTGTTGTGGTTGTGAGTAGCCATGATCGCGGTTGTGAGGTAGTTGAAGGTATCTTTGTCAGCTCGTGAACGCCTTTTGTTGGGTGGAGGAGATAGCGGGTGGGGGTGTTTGTTCGAGGATGTGGTAGGGAGAGGATTGTAGACGTTTGTTTGTCGGTTTCCGACGAGGCGGGAATGATGCAGATTCGTGGTGGCATTGTTTGGTGAGTTGGGACGTGGGAATAAACAATCGGCAAACGCGTTCCTGTCCCATACGCGACTTTAAACTTAAAGTTTGCTTGGCGGTCCCTGGCAGTCAAATCATGGCCATCACTCGGAACGTGGGGGCTGGAAGCACCGCCAGAACGGTTGACATCACTCTCGCAGTGCTTTTTCATTTCAAACCAGACCCCTCGAATTAATATCGACCACATTGCTCACCCAGGCCCTGCTTAATCTTTTGCTGTTGTCGGTAGTCGATATTCATTGTACCAGGAAGTACAGCCTTGGCACTGCCCCTTGTCGCTCGAACAAACTCCAACGGCGCCAGCAGTGAGGTTCGTGGGCCCGAATGCAATCCATCAAACGAACATGTCTGCCAATAACAAAGGTAATATTCAACGGCTCCATCGCTCTCCCTCCCGCAACTCTAACGGTCCTAGACATTGTCTGGCCTCCACAAACCACCCAAGACGTCCTAAACCTTACTCCGCGCAAGAACCGCCAACAGCATTTCTCTCCATCCAAACCCCCATTATCGCCCTCACCTCTGCGGAGATCTTCACAACCCGCGCTATTGGACAGCGGCTCATCTACGGAAATTGACGATGACGATGACGAAGATGAGGAGATGCTAAAGTTGAAACTGCAACGGATTGAAGCGAAGTTGAAGCTGAAGAAGCTGCAGCGACAACAAAAGAAAAAGAAGGCGGCGGCAACTGCTGGTGGGGCAGGGGAAGGAGGTGGTGGTGGAGCGGGAGGAGGCGGAGAAGGGGAGAGGAGGCCTGAAGCTGTTCAGGTTCCATTATCCCCCTCAGCCAGAAGACAGATTGCTGCACAGCCTCCGTCCTCGCCGAAATCTCCCTCGCGAGTCCTACTAGGCATCGACAGAGGTCTCAAGGGAAAAGACGTCTCGCTCCGCCGCGCACCACAGTACCGTAAACAACCACCAGGGGCTGTTAGAGCACCCTCGCCCTCACGGCCAGTAAAGACATTCAGCCAACGTCTTGCTGAGGAACGTGCCTGCGAGAAGTCAAAGTTCGAACAACAACAGCGAATCCAGGCGAGCCGGAGTAAAGGATTTGGACTTGACAGCGATGGAGGAGGAAGAGGAGGAGGAAGCGGGGGTGTATCTACGTCTGCCGCGCAGCAGGCTACACATTCATTTACATCTATACTCTCCCAATACGAAGAACCGAAAGCAGCCGTTTCAACATCCTTCTCCTTCTCCAACTCTAGTCGTACTCTGGTCAGGACACCAGAACCTACACGACCATCTACCGCCCCCGCAGCCCCAGAAAAGGAGGAGTCTACAGACGAAGCCGGCTTCGATTCCTTCTCTGGCCTCCATCTCCTCCGCCGCTCAACCCCCCATGCCACTGTTGTCCGCCACCTCACATCGAAAGCTATCTACCAGCTCCCGCAACTCCTTAAAATCGTCGTCTCCCCCGCCTACGAACCTCCAGATGTGGAAGGAGACTGGGTAGTCCTCGCGATCGTATGCTCTAAAACCGAGCCCCGAAACGTCGGCCAGAACACCAAAGCCGAGAAGACGGGAAAGAAGTACATGGTGATGCAGCTCACAGACCTCAAATGGGAGATCGAGCTATTCCTCTTCGGCGCGGGCTTCGAACGCTTCTGGAAGATTCCCGTCGGCACAGTCCTAGCCCTCCTCAATCCAGGCGTTATGAAGCCCCGAAACAACGACTCCGGAAAATTCTCCATCACCATCGCGGACGACGCGGCAGATTGCGTACTGGAGATAGGTCTCGCCAGAGACCTCGGATTCTGCAAGAGTACAAAGCGGGATGGAAAACAGTGCGGAGCCTGGGTCGACAAGCGACATACCCACTTCTGTGCCTTCCACGTTGAGCAGACAGTCAAAAAGGCGCGCGTCGCCCGCGCAGAGGTAAACTCAATGACTAGCCTCTTCTCGCCGCCAAAAAAGGGAACCGTCAAGCCCCGGAAATTCTTTGCCGGTGGTGGAGGCAGCGGCCTCGGTGGTGGAAGAGGCCGAGACGATGGACTCCTCCGCGAAGGCCCTATCACGGATATGCCGCAACGAATGGGCGGTGCCGGCGGCAACATCTTTGTAGCACCCGGCCGCTCCACCGCCGCCCTCCTCGACGACGAAGACTACCTCGCCGCCAACTTCTCCCGCGGCACTAAGGAGGAGCGCTTACACAAGCGGCTTGAGGAAGGGAAGCGCGAGCGCGAACTTACGAAACGCATCATCGAGGCGCAGGGGCGCGAGGGCGGCATCGGAACACAGTACCTACGAACGCGAATGGGCGAGACGGCGGGGGAGAAGGAGAAGGAGAAGGCTATACGGGATGCGGCGAATAAAAAACAGGTATGTATAACTTTCTAAACCTTCTCTATCACGCACTGACTAGAGCTATAGGCCTCGGAAGCACTCTCGATGCTGAGGTCAAAGAATGATGCAAGAGATATTAGGCTATCTCCCATCAGACGGAAGCGCCCGGGCCCGCCGCCAACAATAGCGCCGGTGGTAAAGAAGACGCGGTTTGCATTGGCGCCTGAGATTAGCGATGACGATGATGATTTGGATATTGTTCATGAGTGATACCCACCCCTAGCTTTTTTTTCCAATTGTTTTTGGGTTATTTGGAGTTTGTGGGCGTTTTGTCGTTGGTGGATGTATCGTTTCCTTATCTTCTGCCTGCCGGGGGACAGACAGACAGATGTATATAAATTATTTTACCTACACTACGTGTTGGTATGTATTACTCGACACTACAAGTGTTAATATGTATTACTCAATTGTTATCATGAGTTCCCAAGGAAGACGGGGGTTATTGTGGTGATTTTTAGTAGGGGGAGTGGGTGAGGAGGTGGAATGCGAGCTTGGCAAAGGGGAAGACGAGGTCGATGTAGAGGGTTATGCCGGGGGGTGCCATGGTGATTGGAGGAGTAGGCAAGACACTTCAAGGTTATATGGGAGGGTATTATGAGGTGTGAGAAACAGTGTCACGGGTTGAGCGAAACTGCCGAGGCTGGCGTCACGGCGTTCCCGCGTGCCTAACTAAGGAGTAACCTTTGCTGACGCTGAATGAAGCTTGATTATAGCGGTAGTATGCCTGGCGAGTGACACTTTATGTCGGGGGTTGTGTTTGTGTTGGATGGGACGCGTTGCTTGTTGCTTCCACTTGCATATGCGGACAGTTCACTAATCTGACGGTGAGACCTCCACCCGCCTCCGCCGGAAACCCCGTCGGGCTTCAGGATTGTGTTTGAATCCACTAGCAGGAACACGCAGGTTCTAAGACCGTATCTTATTTGCTGCACTATCCATCATAAGGCCAGCTACCAGTACCAACAAACCCACAAAAACCCAACGGAAGATTAAAGCAATACAAAATGCCCAGAAAACGAAAACAAAGAAACGCAATCCACAACTCCCATGCATTCGTTCATTCATTCATAGCCCAGTCTAACCCCGAAGAGCCCGCAACCGCTCATTGAGCCTACCAACGTTAGCCAGCCAGCCCACCTCCCTGTCTTAGTGATACATACCCATTCTCCTCCTGCTCCGTAGGACTAATCTTCGCTTTCGCAGCCTCAGGCATCTCCTGCTGCATCTCCAACCCGGCCTCATCTGCAACCTGTCCCATAAGCCTATCAACATCCTCCTGCGGCGTTCCGACCGCTGTCGCCGAAGACGTCGCATTCTCGTAGTACTGTGTCGCGACATCGAGGTCCTCAAATTGCTGCTCAAATTTATCCATGACGAGAGAGATCTATCTCCGTGTTAGCCTCGCACCTCCCCGTTTCCCTCGGGGTCTCAACTCGTTCAAGATTCATCGTCTTCATAGCATTATCCATGCCCTTAACCACATTCGCCATGCTCCCTGAGACCTGCCGCATGGTAACCGCGGTCTGTACACGGCTCGCAACTGCATCGATGCGTGAGGCTAGTCGCAGGAGGTTGAGACGCTCGTTTTGCTTGCGGATCGCGTTCTGTGCATAGAGTTTTGCGATGTCATTGTTGCCTTGTTGCATCGCCTGTCGAGGGGTTAGCGTACGCGGAAGAGGAGGAGAGGGAAGGGTGCCTTCTTAATCTTTGCTTTCTCTGCAGTCTCTTCCTTGCCAGCTTTTGCCGCTTGTCGGTTCAGTGACTTTGCGGTGAACTGTGGGTGCCGGGTGGTTAGCTAGGTAGCACGGTGGGGTGCGATGGCGATGACGTACTTTAAGCTGGAAGAGGGATTTTTCGAGGCCAGACATGGTGAGGAGGGTGAGGTGGAGATTCTAGATGAGAGCGATGTTATAGGTGAACGAGTGGAATGTTGCTGTTGAGTTGAGGTGGGAGCTGAAAGGTGAAGTTGGAAGCTAGAATTGCTGGTTACGTGCCGTACCAAGTCAAGCCAAGACGACGGTAAGCATTTCATGATCTATAGAGGTTAACTCCTTATGACTCGAGCTCAAACATCACGAGCACCAGAACGAATAATCAAAATGCTTCAATATTTCTACCCAGCCCAGCCCAGTAGTCGTTATATCACAGTTAATTAACCAAATTCTTTTCCAAAATCCCCCTTTGCCATCAATAACGCACAAAAGCAGACCGACCGCTTGTACCATACAGAGACCCGGCAAGACTCCACACCAAAAGGGCACCAAGAAACCAAGTAGACAAAAAACAAGCCACGAGGAAAGGAAAAACGGTAAAAGAGAAAGAAACCCATCCCAAACCCAACCAGTCAATGGAAAGAAAGGAAGAGAATAGCCCAGAAAGAAAATGACCCGACCAAAACCCTAACCCCAGCCGTCCCTTTCATCAACATTGTTAATCCTTCTCATCCACCCCACCACGAACCCCTTCAACGCTGCGCCTCTGGCGCCGGTGTCCTAGACCTAATGCTTCCCGCACGGCTCCTAACTCCGGCCACAATCTTCTCCACCGGCGTCCTGGGCGTACTAGGCACAGAATCGACAACCACGCCAGCACCGCCCTCAACGGCAGCCTTCACGACATCTGCAGTAAGAGAAACCGAATTCCTATGTCCACTCCCGGAGCTACTTCTTCTAGAGTGCTCTGTGGTGATCTCGCTCAGCTTCTTCTTCGCCCCTGTAATGGGTTTTCTAGACCTCAAAGATCCCTTCGCATCGACATTTGCCGAAGCCACGGTAGAGCTGGAGAGGCCCGGGGTAGTCGGAGCGCCGGATTTCTCCTCGACCGCATCAAGAAGATACCACCTCAATCCGTCCGAAAGTTCAAATGGATTCTCGTCATCCATCGATGCGCCGCCGTCACTAGAATTACCGCCGATTGAAGATCTCTCGATTCCATGAGGAAGGTTGATAGAAGCGGTTGAACGCGAGAGGTCAACCACGCGTTCTTCCACTTTGGTAATGCGGGCCAGGAGCCAATCCCTGCTTCCAAGCTTGTGGCTATCCTGTTCGCGGAGGAAGAAGTGTGGAGCGCCAACGTTGAATGCAGCCCATGGTCTTGTAACCTGATTCCTAGTCGGTAGAAAGAGAGCCAAGTCGCCGTGCTTGAAAGACTTGAATGCAATCTTTTCGCTGGCTTCGTCACGAGCGCGGTAGTATTTCTCACGATAGGCTCTACCTTGCTTCATGAGCTGCCGTGCATCCTGTTCTGCCTTCTTCACTCGATTAATGACGGTCTCACTAAAAGCGTCAAGGTCGAAGGCAACTATAGTCTTAAGGTAACGGCTGTACTTTTCAGACTCCGTGTCACTATCAGGGCTCTCCATCCAGTACAGCAGGTTGATATCTTCCGCGGCCGAAGAATGTTCCAGGGCAAGTGGCGAGGATTTCTGCGGTTGGGCGTCACCAGGTGTAACAGTGCTTTTGGTGAGGACAGTCGACTCATTGTTAGGGCTGTTGCGAGAGACTTTGACTATTTGTATCGAATCTTCTCCACGCACGATTTTGTATCCGAGTGATTCGAGAAGTTGTATTGAACGAGCATTATGAGTATATAAACGTTGGGTTAAATCTTTAGCTTTGATAGTTCGAGAATCGAAACGGTTCTGTAAGAACTCTTTCTCTCCCTTGAAAAGAGCGGCATTTGTCTTTTCAGCCTCGAGGACCGAGCTCAACTCTTTGTTGCGAGCGACAGCCTTTGATACCAAACCCTCAACCTGATCCATCAAGGCGTTGAGATCTTCTGGTGGCTTGTCAGAAGATAAGTGGCCATGGGCCTGCTTCATGGTACCTATTAGTGAAGCCTGGCTCCTTGAACGGTTGACTCTATCAGCATCCAAGGCGACTCTGGCATCATTCAACTCTTTCTCTAAGCCTGCCTTTTCCGCGGCCATTCCCTTCAATGCAACCTCAGCCTGTTCTGCTCTCCGAGACTCTTCATCCACACGGCTAGTTTGACTCTCTAATTCTGCCTGCAGTTTTGAGATCTCTTCGTCCTTCTTTTGTTCCACGGATTTCAGTTGCTCGGCGAGATCTTTCTTCTCCTGAGTTTCCTTCTCGCGTTGAATTTTGATGACTGATAACTCCCCACCCACAAGCTCCAATTCATTCTCCAAAGGCTTCACCTTCCCCTCTTCAAGTCGATACAGCTCCTCTTCAGCCGCCTCTAGCTTCTCCTTCAGTTCTTCGATTTCTGATGTCAACGCGTTCCTTTCAGCATTATTTTGCTGAACAGTCGCTTCTAAGTTTGCAATAAGGTCTCTCTTGGTCTCCTCTGTCTGGGTTATTCGTGCATTCATAACTTTCTCAGATTCTGTATTTTCAGATGCTTCTTTTTGTAGCTGTGCCGCCTTTTCTCTCTCCGCGGCAAGTTCAGCCATCAACGTCGCAATGCGAGTTTTGTAGGGCTCGGTCGAATTATGGGCCTCTGACGAAGAACGTCGATGAGGAATAGCGGGTTTGTTAGACAACGGTTGCTCTGGATATTGGGCATTTGAAGGAAAGGATTGTTGTATTCCTGGAGTCGAAGGTCGCCCAGGCGGAGAGGTTGCTGGATATGGATTGTTGCTAGCAGTTCTTCCGCGATGTAGAAGGTCTTCCAGCTTTCGTATCCGGGATTCATATCCTCTTACACGCTCAGAGAGTTGTTCCTTATCAGCGCGGAGCACTTTGAGCTCATCGTCATTTGGCGGACTGAGCACAGAAGAGCCCATCATATTGGCTTCATGGATACTACCCATTTTAAATCCCTTTAACCGCTTATTGACTTTTCTGGAAGGTTTGTCGAAATCCTGCAGCGCTTGCATGAGTTCTTTGACAACATTGTCCAAACTACCGACAGCTTTGAGAGTAGCTATATAAACTTCAACATTTTCTCTAGTGACTTTGGGAAGTCCACCAGTCGGGTCGCCTCGAATATTGAGCTCAGCTCGCACTGTATGAGAAGCATCACCCAATTCGAACGGCAGCATGAAGCCAGTGCTCCGTTGCCACTTTCGCCGTCGCTTTTCTTCGTCTTCTTTCATCAGAGCAAGTTCCTCGGCTAGCTTCTGGCTGTTGGTTTGAAACTTCTCGGACCATTCCCTTCGTCGCACGCACTCGATGAGGAGAAACCCGTATGACGTTGGAAGCCGGATGACGAGTGTCAGGAGTTGAAAGTTGCCATCCTCTTCTTGATATGCTGCATCGAGCTTGTTAATTTGGGGGTTCACTGGGGCAGACATCGATTGTATGACGGCGATGTTTTGGAGCTGGTCGTGACATGCTACGCTCACCGCATTCTATATATACCACAATTTAGTTTCGGTGGATAATGTATTGCGAGGCAAATATACCTTTTGTTCACAAGTGGCGGTCAGTAGTTTACCAATATCTATCGCCACAGCCGTTAGGCCAGGCAGGTAGTCTGTCGTAGATGCATAGGCACGTTTCGAAGCAGCTGAAGCCGACTTGGGGCCCTGGAGACCCCGCGCATACTCATTATCGGTCCGAATTTTGTTTACGAGGACATCAACTTCTTCGAGAAGTCCGCCGAGCTGATCCTCCACGTTCAAGGCTGCCTTCGCTCCACGCTGGATAGCCGTCTTGAGATTTAGTGTCCTGGAACAGATATCCTCAATGGTAGCCCCAAGCTCGTTGACATCCTTTTCGAACCGCTGCGCCAGAATTCCAGATGTAGCAGCCGCTGTCTGTACCTCCTTGACGTCGAAAAAGTCTGCCAACACATTTACTTTCCTACTTGCCTTCTCATCCCCGCCATACCTCTTGAACTCATCATGGACAGGTATTCGTAGCAACTGCTTCACTGCCGGTTCCCACTTTGCCAGCAAATTTACTCGATCATCCATGACCCCGTCCGCCCACTCCCGCAGCTTTGCCAGTGAATTACCCAAACCCACAGAGTGAGTCTCCAAGTTCGAAAAAGCCACATGCACCGAACGTTGCATAACCTTTGTTGCTGCATCCGTCTCTCGTATCTTCTGTGCCAGCCCCTCCGTATGCGAAAGGATGTATTCGGCCCACAATTTTCGCTTCTTAAATAACTGCCGCCACGAGGACAAATCCGTTTCCGACTCGAGATCATCGGGGAATGGCGTGATATGTGATATTTTTGGTAGGGCCTCAAGTAAAGGTTTGGACTGGAGTTCGAGCTGCTTGCGATCGTACAGAAACAACTCTCTCTGTTATCCGTGAGTCAGTACCCCTCGACAACAGGCAAAATAAGAGCGGCATACTTCGTTCGAAAGCACATTGGCTCGGACGTTCGTCCCTCGTGAGGTCATGAGGATCTGACATGATGAAGGTGCCCGTATCCGTTGTTCGATCCATCTCCGGAGTTCATCGATCCTGGATCGGCGTCAGCGTCTACCTACTCTCCCCATCCCCGTTCAGCAAACGCACGAAGCAAAAGTATTCCCATCAGCTTGAAAGACGCCTCCGTTGTGCGCGGTGTATATCGTCAACGACATTCAGATTCGGCCCGTCCAGCTCGTTAGAGACAGGACGTGAAGTAGAAGGAGGGGAGAGCAAGAGCTCGCGGGTAAAAGAGTGTTTGAACGCTCAGCCACTTTTGCGAACAATATGGTGATGAATGAGTCAAGCAAGGATACGGATGAGGTTGTGAATGCGACACAAAGAAAAAGACTGAGGACTGCGATACAGCTAGGAGCTGAGCTCTCTTTTGCATACTTTTAGCTTGGTTGGGCCATGAATGTCAGTCGGACTTGGCAAGACGACTGGCTCGCCACCCGCGGCTCTGCAATAAACTCGCGGACAGATACATTGCTTCACTGATTGTATTCTAAAGTTTTGGGCAGAGCACGGACAAGAATTGCTTTATTTTACAAGCCGCGTTTGCACAGCGTGAAGTTTTGAAATCACAGTGCCTTTTGTTTCAAGGACCTCATGATAACAACAACATCCAATATACCCCTGCAGAATGCAGATTTGCTGCGCTTTCTGATGCAAAGCAACGTGGTCATGAGTGATAGTATATGGACAGGCATACATCAGGAGCACTAACCAGCTGCCATGGTACTGAAAAAGTGCTCCGAACTCTGTTTGCAGTATGTTCTCGCACGATTGTAGAGTATGTGTACCGTACGACTACCAACTTCCTAGCCCAATATCTAGCACCTTCACCATGTCCCCTTCCGTCTCCTCTATTCTCCCCCCAAGAAATGGCACCACAGCAATTCTTGTCGTCTCGTCCAGCAAGCCCTGAATAATTCCAGCAAGCTCGTCCCCTGTCTGCTTGAAATCGGGATACGCATTAACCTCGAGCAACGAAATTGCTATATCTTTTCCGACCACAAAATCCACTCCAAAAATCTCGAATGCGTTAGGAAGGGCCTATTTATTCGAAAAAGGATGGTTAGCAATCTAGTCTGCAACGCGGGTATCGGGAGCAGGGCCCGTAAATACCTGGAAGTGCACTCGTTGTCCTCTGGCCGCACCCTCGAATGTCTCTGCCACTGTTCCACAAATCTTCTCCCAAATTGTCTGCAGATTCTTTTTGCCGACTTCCTCACCCAGATTCCAAAACAGCCTGACGCTGCCCTCGCGCTCTCCCGTTTGCAGACAAGTATTTGTGAGATGTGCGGTAAGATCGTCGTCCTCCCAAGGCGGCAAGTATTCTCGGGCAGCAAACAGCGCTAACATGGGCTTATATACAAACACCTTCAATCCGCCCACAGCTAAAACATAAGTACGGATGTGAAACTTCCTGTTATCGACGAGCAGCGGTGGGTGTACATACTGCTGGGCGACGAAATGGCGGAGCTGGCTAGTGATTACTGATGTATCATTTGCTGTGGCGTCCTTGTCGTCGTCCTCGTCATCCGAGTCCTCCTCAAATGACTCGAAGATCTCCGCTAGCTCAGCTGTTGTGCTAAAGAGCCTGATTCCTTGGCCTCGGTCACTCATGCCAGGCTTCAAGATCCACCATGTTCTTTCGTTTGGTTCTTTGTTTTCATTATCCGCCAGACTTTCGGCAACTTCGTAGGCTTCCATCAAAGCTTCGTCGAGAAATTCAGCAAAGTCAAGCTCAAAGTCGCAGGTAATAGGAAATGTGGCAGCAAGAATTGAGGTAGGGTTTTTTGCGATGTAGTGGCGGACAGTCAGTGCAAGATGATGTTTTCGAATCAATGCTTTTCTATCTACTCGTTAGAACTATCAATTAAAATCGAGGTGTCGTACCGAATGATATAAGAACAGCTCAGCATCCTGTCTGGCTTTTCTATCACTTCTTCAAACGGAATTTTCTCATACGCAGACCAGGTCAACACTTTCACACCTCCAGCTTGGGGCAGCTCGGAAGGATCACGGATTGCCGTGATAGACGGTATGTATTTTCTCAAAGCAGTCAAGATCTTGGGCTCTACATACGCATCTTCGTAGTCTACAAGAGCGTAAACACGTTTTTCTCGGGTTTGAAGGTTTAGTTTTTTGGTGCTGTCTTCTAGAATGGTTTTACCGGTGGGACTATGCATATCGAATCTACAAAGTCAAGAGATAGAAAACATTAACACAAAACACAAAACAAGTATTTTTGGGATGGTATTCTAGAATTTCTTTCATCTATAGATGATCTTCCTTCTATATCCATACTTACAAATGTACTTCTTCGCCGATGAGGCCTTCTCCGAAATGCATGAAATTTGCCTTGAGCGGCGTGATACTATTGCACTGTCAGTCCCGTACGATTGCAACATAAGATGCACTATGTACCTAACGTGTCCCTTCCACACCGCCCAACCATCGTTCCCAGGTTCAGACTACGAACGTCAATATTCGCACACATCCCGATGAATTATTAACTGCAATAATGGGCTATAGAGCCCCATGAATGATCGCCCAATCGCCAGATCATCCAAGCCAAGCGGCCACCACAGCCCATTACTACGGTAGGCGAAGTGATTGAACATACCTTTTCAACAGACTCAAACACGTCCTGAAGTTTCGGCGCCCACTTAAACTTCCGATGTTTTACACCTTTCTCCGGCTCGTCACACTTGCCCTCGCCCTCGCCCTGCTCTCTGATTTGCGCCTCACTTTCCTCCGGCGACAATTCATCCTCCGCATCAAAGGGTTCAAACGAGTTCCCAGTGATCCAATAATTCTGCAACATGGAGGTGTACAAGATCTTCGTCTTGGGCTTATCGACATCCTCAATCAGAGGAACATTGATCGAGTATAGATCCACGCCTTCCTTCCAATTTTCATAAAGGTAATTGACAATGCGAACCGACACCGTGGATGCGCCTTTGATAATTACTGGATCGTGGTTTCTGTTGTGGAAGGCGTACGACAATGCAATCGCACGTTTCCCGTGCTGAGCTGCCTCCATTGCGCCGCCGATCGTTCCGGAGGAGAGTGCAAACAAAGCCGTTGAGTTACGCCCATAGTTAGGCCTACCCGTTCGTCAGTTACCTCAGTTATGGCGATACACCCTGACGCACCCAGAAATAACAAGGTCAATCGGACCCTTCTCCTTGAAATAATGGTGAATCCCAATCTGTGCACAACTTGCAGGAGTTCCATCTATAAGAATCCATTCCTCCCCACCGTCTTGACGGGGATGATCATGTATAGCCCCGTCATCGATGTGCAAAGTTCCCGGGCGAAAATAGGTAGGTGTCACTGTTCTGCCAACAAGGTGCGCCTTTCCAATCCAAGAGCGCTGGGCATGTGGGAGAATGACGCTGACGGTATGGCCAGCTTGTTGGAGCTCGTGGACGAAGGAATGTACGTAGGGCGACGAAACTTGAGAGGGCGGGCCATCATCATTTACTATCTGTAACTCATCAATGAGATAAAACAATAGCAATGGGGAATTGACCCACCAGAATGTGCATTGTTGAGGGAATCCGGGATTTAGGATCGCCGCCAAAGTCTTTCAGGCTTATACGAGCGAGGGGCTGCTGTGTACTCTTGTCATGAAGTTAACCATGGTACCCTTGCAAGGACTGACCCTAATCTGGATTCGCACTGAGGTGCCAAGCCATGACATAGTTGCTTATCATGGTTCGTTTGAGTCTAATATAATCTATTCGACTACCTAGGCGTCCAAACTAGACTGTCACCGAACCTCCTCCCCCGCCTAGTTGGAGATCAAGTAGCTTTACTCTTCCTTACTTTCTTTGTCCATCCAAGCAGCCAGTATCAGGCACAGCATATCCGCCACAGTGACCCTCTTGTGGGCTCGAGCGTGTAGACTCTCTTCATGAGCCCTGCAAACACTTCTCTTTCTGCTTCATCTATCTTCAAAGGCTTGGTTCCTTATTGACCAGGTAGAGCACCTTCTTGTGGAAGGAAGCATCTGGCATGCTCAACCATGCTGCCTTTTGGGCAGGAGCAGTTCCGTTCGTCACAATACACAGCCGCCTCTCCCACAGCTGCCGCCAGCAGCTGGAGACTTTTCAGATACGCGTCCTAGGCTGCGGGACGTGTCTCGTTTCCACAGTGTGCCAGGGATGTAGTGGTCACCGACGAAGCAGAAAATGACGCAACCCAGTGCCCACACATCATTGGAGTTAGAACATCATTGAATAACATCTCAGCATAGCAAACGTCACTAGCATACCAAGAGTGTTTCTAGCACCCTAGGGCTTGCTGAAGAAGGGCCCGCCGAAACCCCCACCACACCAGAGTTAGTAGATGCATCGAACAAGGGTCCATGGATGATCCAACATGATTCTGACTATGAGATTCTCGACTATAACACAGATTCTGGATATTATACAACTGTAACACTAAACACTAAAGTGCTGTGGAAGATGAAGTCTCAGATCAAGCTGAATAGGAGTAAACTGATCTAGTAGACGGGCCGTTAGGCCGTCGAGATAGGCGCATATATCCGCATTCGTGCTCTAGGGCTCGATTCTGGGTATGACGAGACAATGTTTCCTGGGTGGAAATCTGGATATAAGGTTAGCAATTAGAATTTTCGTGCATGAGACGGCGTTCAAATACCCACCTGTGAAGTTCTGCGACACTGTACACTACCTGAGTTGCAATCGCCGTAGTTGCTACTTCAACGGCAACTCACGATAAAACTCAGCAAGGGTATAATTGACGACTCAAAATTTTCACCTGGTGTAGAAATAATAGATTGGATGACAGTCTCTCCCTGTGCCAAAGATAACACTTGCTCTCGGAACCTTGGGCGCAACATATCTTTGGTGTTGACTGTCTCGATCTGACCAAACAGTCGAGTAGTTGTCGAAGCCGAGTTTGTGCTTCACAACATAGCGATCACTATCGTACCTGTCGCCTAGGCGATCGCCTTGTAAATCCGTAGAATCTCCCGTGACCACTGACTGCGCACATCTGTTAGGCCTAGAGAGCTTACTGCAGGGAGCGCAGAGCGAGAAGGTGAGGCGGAAGAAAGAGCGGAAGAAACTTAGCATGATAAGGTTCTGTAACCTTGAAGCTTGAACACTATCTCAGCTGTGCTAAGCTATATGCAATCCGATCTAATCTGCATGTCGTGTATCTCAATCTGCCAGGCCACAGCGCGGCATCAAGTACCCCGCATAATTCACAAGATCCTACCTGACAAGCTGCTGGAGAGTGAGAACTTGTGAAGGCTGACACTGTTTGTACCCCGTATTCGGAAACGGCTCCGAGTTTAGTGTTTCCCAGATTTAAATGACGGGCTAATGCAGGCGAGCGCATCTTAATTAGCTTGGTAAGCACCTCCAGGTAGCTTATGTACTTACCCAAGCTCCTACTCGTCGGATTTTTAAGTTATCGGAACCCTTGAACCCTAACCCACACTAGAGCTATCTTAAGAGCCATTTTAAGCGCTGGGCTAACCCATTTAAGCTGTGGTTAGAGTTAAGAGTGACCGAATACTTGAAAACCCGACGAGTATGATCGTGGTATTCACACGATCTTGCAAATACACTGCTCGTTAGTGGCACGGATTATTGTGCAAGTTGACACATCTGAGGAATTCGTGACAAAAGGGTCCAAATAATGGGAACAGAGGCCTGATTAAAATGACATCATCATGAGGAAGAGTGAACGAGAACGGTGTTCCAAACTCGTAAATTTACCCAGCAAATTAGCAGGGATGCCGAGCGAGCGCGAATAAAAGGGCCTGGGTGGCCACCAACCTTGTGACAACCACACGGCGGAGCTGTCAACTGGGTTGGAACAGGAGTGTCGGACGGGTCGCTTGTATCACTGCACGACGGGCCGCGTCACCTTGTTCTACTTTGAGCCTCTTCTCCAAACAGCGTGCACGATGCCGGCCCTACCACTCTTCAGTGCGGCCAAGGCGCTCTGGTCGTCTTTGACGAGCATTTTCACATCTGCTGCTCCATCTAGGCACCTCCTTCCAATCCTCTTCCCTCTTCATTTCCTGTTGATTCTACTCCCCAATCCTCACACCCATACTTACCCCTCCACCAATCTTGCTAATAATTGCCCTTTCCACACTCTGATACCAATATAAGTCCATCCTATTAAATATCTCGACAATAGCCCACTCTGCCCTCCAATACCGTATGAGACCCCCAACACTTTCGGAAGGCTCCCAGCTCAATCCAATTCGTACCCTTAATTGTGCTTCCTGCACCATCGTAGCTAGAGATGGCATTGATAGCTTTCCATCATTTTCGTCAAACGGGACATTGTAGATGTGTTTCAGGCTGCACCTCAGGACTTCACATTTCCTCCATCACCTATTGCGAAGTCATATAGAGCCCTGAGGAATCTACCTGCATGCAGCGAAGTTTGCGAGCTGGTAACGGAATGACCGTGAAGTGCAGGCCCATTGTACATGGTTAAAGTTTTCATGAAGATGTTGTGAGCATGCTCGACAGTGTTTCGGAAGGGGGGCGGTGTCTGCGGCCGAAGGTCGATGGTAAAACATCCTTGGAGGGAAATTTGTCGGTGGAAAGAACCCAATGGGACAACTATACCTCCGGAGGGTGTTCAAGGAAGGCTCCAATCATTCAGAAAGGATGTAAGTCTTCTAGTAACTCTACAACATGTCACTTAACTCATTACTTCCAGATTATGAAAAGAGATGGAAACAAGTGCCTGATCACCGGGGCCTATGATTGGACAGCGGCTTCGAAGGTCATGAAAGCCAACAAAACTTTGACTTCCAACTATTTTCAAGAAGTCCTATTCTGTGAAGCTGTCCATATTATACCACATTTCAGCAATGAGGTAGAATCGACAACGGGAGAGCTGGTAAGCAACGGTTTCCTTTTATCTCTCGGTGCTTACTCCTCATTAGATTAGTCTGATGCAAAAGTATATTTTTGGAGGCTTCTCAATATGTTTGCCCCCGATCTTGGATCCCTTGCCCAGGGGCCAAACATTGATCAGCCCTATAATGGACTTCTACTCTCGATTGAGCTCCACAGACGGTTTGGAATTTTGCAGCTTTGGTTCGAAGCAACTGACGTAAGCCAAATTCCAAGCACCCAAATGAAGGTACTAACGGACTTGACTACGACTAGCAAGATAATACCTATACGTTGAGACAAGCAAAACGATCATTCCTACTTCCAAGCAGTGCGGGGGACACTTTGAACAAGAGGATTGTTTTCAAGAACCATGATGAGGAAGCGGTCCACCTCCTCCCTGCTTAAAGTCCACGCTGCACTTGCTCAAATACTTGAAGCAAGCGGTGCTGCATTGTATATCGAAAATCTTCTAGACGAACGAGAAGAAACGAGAGTAATTGCGGCTGATGAGTCGACTGACCTGAATTACATCTTGGGTTCCCGAGGTCTTGTGGAGTCTTTGGTTTAGTGAAGGAGTGACCCAGGAACTTCACCTAAACATCTCACGATTTACCTTTCATCTTGTGCTTTCAACAAAGAATCTAGAAATACAACGAGATGCAGAACTGGATTGAGAGGGAGGACGAGCTGAAAAAAGAAAAGGAGGATGCGAAGAAGCCTAAGTAGGCACTGAGGAGCAAGCTGCGTGCTCGGCTGTTCACAGTGATAGTACAATTAGCATAAAACCATACAAGATATATTTCACTAGGTGCTCGTGATCACACAAATAAATATATTCTCGCTAGAAACGATAAGATAGAAATAGGGGGTATATCATCTTCGACAGTCGTTGTGACGCGGCAAAGGTTTACTCAACGGGTTATCAAGTTACCGGAAAATTGAAAAACCTAACCCTGCCGTAAAATGACTTGTAATGGCTAGCGTCGGCGCTTAGAATGAAACTTAGCATTACCCATTTGAGGGCAAGGGTTTCCCATTTCCGGTAACTTGAAAATCCGTCGAGTACAGCTTTGATAAATATCAAGCTCTCCTACCTACCCCCCGCCTTGAACTATCTACGGTATTCCCTCGCTATCACACATACTCACAACTACCGCCATGTTTTCCCTTTTCAAAGGCTCCAAAGCTCCCAAAACCAAAACCTCGTCCAAGGACCACCACTGCCGCTCAACCAAGGCTTCAACTTCGTGGGGTGGCCATAGTCCCGATGGTGGATGGGAAGGCAAGCTTCAGACTGGCAAACAGGACCACAAAGATTCGGGGTAGGTGTCTTTTTATAAATCTGTACAACGGTTAACACTGACGTATTCTCAGAGCTTGCGGCAACGGATGTGGTGGGGGATGTGGCGGAAGTGGCGGAGGATGCGGTGGGGGATGTGGTGCGAAGTAGAGCTTAATACCAGTGTTATTTTGCTGTTTAGATTTGGGGTCAGTAATGAGAGATATCTAAGTTGTGTATGGCCCCATTAAATGCCTATGTTACAAAACAAGAAAGCTTTCTCAAACGCCATGAAAATGACCAAACTCCCAATAACTCCAGTCAGACCACAAGACTACCCATCGAGCTTATCCAAACCCCCAAACTGCTCCTCCAACCAAGATCCCCCAACTTTTCCTCTTCTCTTGGCCTTGACCTCCTCCTTCCTTTTTTCAATCTCTTCCCTCTTCCTCTTCCTCCTCTCCGCCTTCTCCTTCCTCTCAGCTTCCGTCCTCTCCCTCTCCTTCAATAGCTCCTCCATTTCAGACCTCCTAACCTTATTATCCGTACTGAACTGGAAGAACCCCACACCCTTTGTCCTAACCTCCTTGCTAGCGTCATAATGCGCCTCAGTCATCAAATCCTCTTCCTCCTCCGTCGGCATCGCCGCCGTAAGATCCGCCTCCTTCGGCAACGTAGCAAAGTCCGGAGTCTGAAATGCGTGCGTCTGGATAGTATTACCGTAGATAATCCCCTTTGGCGGTGGGGGTCGACTCGAGTCCGCAGTTCGTTCCGCCTCCGCAGCCGCAGCAATCTCCTTCCTTCTACTTTCCCGCTCGGCCTCCGACTTCTTCCCCGTTCTCGTGCGTCCAAACTCATCTTCATACTCAACCAACTCCTCGTCCTCATCGTCTTCGGCCTCCTCTTCCTCGGCACTTCCATTCTCCGCCCACTTCCGATCAAAATCCACCAATGTCCCCTCACCATCCCCATCTCCACGCTTCAGCTTCTCGTAGAGCTTCGCCTTCGCCTTCATCGTTTTCCTGCTCCTCTCCCAATCCCTCTCACTGACCCCGCCATCTCCAAGCTCTGCCGTAGTCTTTCCACCACCATCACGTACGTCTTTAGCGGCGCGCGAGGAAACGCCCTTGTTGTGGAAGAGTTCACTTGTCTTTGAGGGGCGTGATCGCGCGGGCGCCGATTTTTCGGTTTTGGAGAGTTTTGAACGTGCGAGTGAGAGTTCAATGGAGAGCGCGTGGATCGATGTCGAGGAGAGAGGGATCAATTTATTCTTAGGCCGGGGAGTGCCGTAAAGGCCGTTCGATGTCATGGTTGTGGTTGATGCCGGGGCAGATTGTAGACCCAAATGGAAGTTGGGAGATTGTGAACATTACCCGGAGATCGTGGTGGGAAGAAACATGAAACATCACCACATCAGACTCGGCAGACAACATCAAATTGATCGAGTAGGCACGCACCCTGCTCAGAATAATATAAGGTATCCATTCACCAAAAAGCGTATGCTAAGTTACAGGTATTTTAAACAAAAAAATCATACAGCCTGGGGTAGGTATCAAAAAAAACACCAATAAATACATGCTTGGAAAGCAACACTGTCGACGCTTGTGTAATTCGTCCAGAACGAAAAATAAAGACCAAAACCCACCAAAACTCCAAAATATCAAATACCCAACCAGAGGGACTACCGACCGACTATAAAATCCGACCCCAACGGTGGGATATTAGATGGTCCCATGCTATACTCAGCTTCAACAGATGACGATGTCCCAAAGCTGGGTGTCACATCGCCGAAGATATCAACTAGCCCCAGAATGATGTTCCAGAATGCCATAAAAACGCCACACAATGCTTGAGGAGCTGTCAAGAAAACCGATCTAAATATAAACATGAGGTTTGTTGTAAGTGCCGAAAATATTTGAGATCCAAACACCGGAATCTCAGTTACGTAAACAGGAGTAGATGAGGCTGACGGTGGAAATGATTTGTAACTATTCTCATTAGCACCAGACAGGCACGGGGGGTAGGAATGAAGAACGCACAAAAAGTATATCTCTAGGAGAAACCATATCAAGGCAAGCTGGCATCCCACAGTGCCCCATTTTAATGCTGCTGAAGGTCCAGTAGGAACTGAACGAGTTTTGATAGCGTCGACAACGTCGACGCTTCGCAACTTCTGTCTTTGTTTGATATCCTCCGCTTTTATCCGTTTGGCAATATTCTCACCATTTGAGTCTTCCTCATCATCAACCCATTCGCTCTCATCACTCGAGCCAACACCGTTCAGCCTCCTTTCAATATAGTCGATACCCCTCCGTGCACTCCTTAGCTCCATATGCAAAGTTTTTAAGCGGTTCATCATCTTGTCATGAGCAGTCTTTTCACGTTCCCTGTTCCGATCTCCAGCCATGGCTTCCGCCTTTGACCGCACAGGCCGGCCAAGCTGAGGTTCGTACTGTTTAGTTCCTCCCAGTAACATAAACGTGTCATCCTCATCCTCTTGTTTTGGAGGGCTTAGGAGGGCTTGATACTCTTGGTCCTTTCGTTTCAATTCGTCGAGGGCAACCAATTCCTCGTCATCATCCTCGAGAGCACTTTTCGGCGGCTTCGGAAACGGTTTCGGCTTCCCGGTTGAGCGATCATAGAGTGGTGACCCATTACCGTAGGGACTTGGGCTTGCGTTTCCCCTGGTCTCTTCAAGGAAGTCGTCATAGTCGCTGAGAGTGGGACTCCTCAAAATTTGCTCTCGATGCCTAGATCGTTCCGATGCGGTCCCAGACGTCTTGTCTATATTAAGGGGAGGAAGTGACGTAGAAGGGATATGTGGCAATGTGGATTTGGAAGTGGGTTTAGGAAGGAGTGGTTTCCGATCGAGAAAGGAATCCATAGAATCTGCACGGTTCTGTCGTGTGGATGGTGAGTGCCGTGAAGTACTGTCGGCCATCCCAGGTTCGGGGGTAGTGTCCCCTATTGCCTTCTCCGAGCCGTCGTCGTTTGACTTCTCAGTCTTCAAGCTTGGTGTTCGACTGATGGGGCTTGATCCTGAGATTGCTTGAGGATAGTCGTGTGGTGCACTCTCTGATCGATTGAGTGAAGCTGGTTGACCGCTGGGTACTGGTATCCGTTTGGTGGCCCTGTGTTTCTCAAGATGCGACGTGGGGTTAGGGTTGCTCTCGCTTCGGCTGTGTTGGGAGCCGCGAGGGGACGACGGGTCTGAAGTACGGCTGCTGGCGAGGGAATTAGAGGAAGGTGTAGACCTGAGGGGTCGTCGTTCGGCGGTGGTCGAAACGGTGGAGAAGGTTCTCCGGTGGTCGTGACTTGAAGTGGGCCGCGACACCGAAGGGCTCGCAGAAGATGGGATGCGAGAGTGTCTAGTAGAAGGAGTTACCGTCGTAAATGCTGCTGGTCTGTCGCTCGGAGAGACAATAGTCCTTCGTCGCTCAGTGCTGGCTGCCGACGCAGGGCGGTCTCGGAGGCTTTCGCGCGACTCTTTCGCGGATGGTGAGCGGATTGAACGCTCCTCTGCTCTCCTCTGCACCGTTTGAAATAGTGGCTCCCCTTCTTTTAACTTCAAAGTCAAACTCGGGCTCCTGCGTGGCAGAATCGATTTCGCTCCTGTTGAAATCGACCTTTTCGACTCTTCGGACGACCTTCTTCCCTCGGTTGCGCCCGGGCTAACCCACTCGACCTCCCCGACACCATTTATCTCCTTGCTAGGAGTCGGAGGCTTTCTCGAAGAAAAAAAGTTCTGGAGCTTCGGTGGTACTATCCTGCTTGTTCGACTAGCCTTCACATCCTTTTTTTTCTTATCAGGTTCGACAGGGTCCCTGCTCATAAAGTCCCGGAAGGATGACATGCTCGCCATGCTCGACGCGCTTGTCGGCCTTTCGAATAAGTCGCCATTTCCGTCTGGTTGCTCGGGAGATATCAATGCCTCCTCCCCCGTGGCCGTCCGACGTCTAATCATTTCCGAATGCTCGAAGGAAGATACCTGAGAGGACGCCAATCGGCTTCGCTGTGCGGCTTCGGGCTTCCACCTCCACTGGCCAGTATCCTCGTCCAGGCGATGACCTGTAAGACCTTGAACAAAATTTTCGATCGGAGAAACGTCGTTGCGCTGGTTTGAGAATAGGGGCTTCTGTGTTCGATAGCGAATGATTCGACTCAAGTCCTCGGCCTCGTCGGCGGAACTGAGAGAGGATAAAGTGAGATCAATGTCGGATTGCGATGGCAAGTGCGCGGCGGCACCACTGTGGAGAGGATGGGTGGGGATATATCTACTGGGGTTCAATACTAGGTTGCTAGGCGCCACGGGTCCGCCCGACAACGGTTGTTGAAAATGCTGTGTTGTTTCGCGGTGGTGACGATGAAGAGAATATTGGCGGATCTGAGCTGACTGACGTGGACGAGAAAAAGGAACATTATCAGGAACCGAAACAGACTCCCCGTGTCCTGCATCAATAGAAAACGGGGATCGTTGGGTAGCCATGCCGGTTCTTGCAGCGACGCCAGGTCCAAAGTGGACGATGAAGGAGAAGCCTACGACCGATCGCTCATCCGCAGCAAACGGCTGAGGAACTCTTCTCTCTCTTCACCCTTCCCTCACTCTCCTCTCATCCCTGAGAATACAGTGCCTGGGTTCTCCTGGTCGAAGAGTCCGACTAACCTCCCATTTCCATCCATTCTTTCTTTGTCTCCAGCCGGCAAGCTGTCTGCATGAAGCAGCTTGTTTCTTTCCTGTTGTGATTGTTGATGACTGCTGCGTTCCGTCGCGGTCTACTTGAGTAAATTACCTCTATTCAATCTGCGCGCCTTGTACAAGCATACAAGCACAAGTCATTCTCGGCTTCCTGGCCGGGCTAGACCCAAAGTGGTTGGCTTGATTACCTAAATGCAACATGCATTTTAGCGAATGTTTGGACTGCACCAGTGTTTGGCTGTGAATCTGATCGAGCTATGAGCAGAATAGACAGAGCAATTCGGGGGCAAACAGCTTCTTTCTTTCTTTCTGTCTTTGACCCTTCATTCACCGGCAAACCTAAGCAGGGGGCGGTGATTGGGAAGGTTGTATGCCCCTCACTGTTTTAGGCGTACTGGGAAAATGATGGGTGGACTAGCACCACACCAACTACTGCTGTTAAGACTCGCAGTTTGCTGCTGCCGCCCCATACTACTCCTCTCTCACCCAAACTCCCTCCTGCTTGCTGTAAGTCCTCTCCCATACTACCTACACTGCTACTACGGTGCGCTCTCTGTCCACAACTTCGCCGATAAGATAAATCATCGCCCATTGACTCTCACTTACTTCTATTCAGTTTCGAAAAAACACAGAACTTTCTCAACTCCCCATCTCCATCTTTCTCTTGCGATCGCGCTTGCGTATTCAGGTTTGTCATCCCTCTCCTTTGCTTCGGATCCATTTTCGTTCTTCTCTCTGCCTTCTCCTCGTGTTTTGGTCTTCTCGCCTTCACTCGAGCCTCACCACCAAAACAACACGACCTGGCTACTACGTCTGCGTGTTTGTTCATACATTTCTCCTTCAACCTCAACCTTCCTTCTGTACAAAAAGTGTCTGTTTCTTATCCCCTTTGTATCTTTGATCACCTTCATCCCCCGCTTTTTTCATATTTTCTCCTGCTCACATTCAATCCCCATCCGCAGTTCCGCAAACAATAACAATAACAACGCGCTTCCTAGTCGCATCTTCAAAACAAATTACTATTCAAGATGCCTAAGGAGAGAACTCGCAAGCCTGCTAAGGCCGCCAAGAAGAAGAAGGGTATGTTTAATTGACTCCTTTCAACTTTCATCGACTTTGATGTTCGCAGTACCAGTGGATGTCGCTTTCCTTCCTTGCCCACTCGTATGCAAGCAATCGCTATCAAATACACGTGCTGACTCCACCATTAACAGATCCTAACGCCCCCAAGCGTGGTCTTTCCGCCTACATGTTCTTTGCCAACGAACAACGCGACAATGTCAGGAATGAGAATCCTGGCATTGCTTTCGGTACGTCTAATGTCTTTCATGTCCTTTAGTCATGACATAGTGTCTAACCTGTTATCGTCATAATTAGGTCAAGTCGGCAAGGTTCTTGGTGAGCGTTGGAAGGCCCTCTCCGAGAAGCAGCGCTTGCCTTACGAGGCTAAAGCCGCCGCTGATAAGAAGCGCTATGAAGATGAGAAGGCTGCCTACGTTGTGAGTAGAAGTACTTTTTGTGGTTGCAAGTAATGGTTACTGATATCTCTTAGGCTGCTGGTGATGAAGATGAGGAAGAGGAGTAATATCTTTCCCGGTCGTCGGTCTCTCGTGTTGTGAACTGTGGTGGATTTACTTAGATGTGTTTCCTGCTGTCAGATATCATCACATCGTATCACCACGCATTCATTCTAACTGTTCGACATGTGAAAGACGTGAATGAACGATGAACTGTATTCTATTTCTCTTCTATGTTTCGCTTTCCTTTTTCGCCTTGGATATCGCGTTTTCATACTGTGTACTGGTTTCTAGGTTGGATACGGTGGATTTCTGTCGGGTTCCGGATTAAAATGGGGGCTTTCTGAAGAATTGAAATGTTCTCATCCACCAAAACTTATGATGCTGGTAAAACTTCCTCGCGCTTCCTAGCCCATGAGACAAGCGCATTTGGAAGGCTGTTGATAATATATCCCTGCAAACACGCCAATTACGCCAATGAGCCTGAGACACCGTTTCTACTCGAAGGCGCCACTTATCCAAACGCACGGGCTCGGACAGGCACACAGAATTTACAAGGTATTCGATTGGTCGATCTAGCAAGTACCACGGTCTTTGGTCAGGGAATTATTCGATGAATTTGTCCTAATCCGGCTGTCTAATAATTACAGCAGGTCAGGCTACTAATTATTAGTAGGATCAGAGTCGAGGAAGTTTGATGTCTGAAGGAAGGCATTCCCACATCTCTAGGCCATCGGCGCCTATCATCGTGATATCGCTCGCCCTAGAGGTAATTATAGTATCGTTTTGCTTAACATACTAATACTCTAGGCAACTTAGTGCACTTGTACCTAGCTTTGAACCTGCCAAGCACCTCACAATCAGGCAACTGTCCGTAAAACAAACACTGCACCTCCGATCGTGACATCCTTCTCCGTGTCCACTGAACACTGTCACAGTCAGTCACTCGATTCCATGACAAGTCTGCAGCTCTTTCGTCATCCAGCCCATTAACCATACATACAAACTTAGCATATATGTTGTGCAGTTCAGCCCCGCATATTCCAGAAATGGCCCGAACGGTTCGTTTTAGCATCTACCAATCAGGCTTGAAGTTCGCTCAAACAATGCGCCCAATTGAAGGCGCTCGGCGGATTGACGTTCTCTTTTCGCGTCAACCCCCGGATCATCCGTCTCAGATTTTGCCCCACGAGAACTGTCGTCATGATCGCACTCTTCCCGAGATTCAAAAAGATTGTTGTTCGCTTAGGTGTCCGATGGATAGATGCTGTTGCCATCTCCCTGGCGAACCGATACAATCCACGACTCTGATTTGAATTGCAGTCGTCATCGAGATTTCAGAACAGTGCAACAAACGGTCTCGTTTCCAATTAATATGACATTGTTGTTCATCTCCGACAGTTTGTTGCGAAACCGAAGGAGAAATGTACCAGATTTCGTGGCCCTATCAACAGCGTTGCGGTGTGGTATTCCATTGCAGGTGGTATCTCATTCCACTAAGCATGGATGGACCTTCTTAGACTTATTAAAAGAAGACGCACGGCTTACCGAGAGTGCCGGTTATGAATTACAACGATTGGCGACAAAGCTACTTTTCAGTGCTTCGTACGGTTGTCATGCGTTTTGCTGCATGAGGGAATGGATCACCAACACATCCAACCTCAAATTGTATGAACGTACATACATACAACCCCGCAATCTTGTCAATTGGTGAGCATCTGCGCAAGTTTTGGGGTCACCACCTTGATTCCCACGTCTTTCAGACGGGCAATTGGCTCTATTGACCGCCTTGGCCTTGCATGCCGAAACTAGGTGGGGACATAACAGTCGTTTCAGCCCACTCCTTCAGGCCTCGCCGTAGGCAGTGAGGGGAGACGGAGTGGGGAATAACCATAGTCTGCAGAGCGTTCCGGCGACAAATCACTGTTGTAGCAACACCTACTGCACCCATAAATTGGTGCCCGCTCAGAGTGCAACACGATGTATATCGATTCTTCAGAGTAAGGCCGCTAATGCGATGCGCTTCATAGTTTTCGACCACGTCACATCCCACCTTTCTATTGGAAGAACCTCCGCAGAAATTCTGGGTGTGTATGGTGTTTTCGTTATATTGCATCGTTTTGCCTGTCCTCGTGGATGTTTTTGTCTTATCCTCTCACCTTTCGCTCCCCCACGATATTCATAGCTCCTCACTCTGTCTATTCATAGGAGCTCTTTGTTCAACTACCCATGTTATAACGATAGCATATACTTCACGGCCCGTTTTGTTTCGTATTTCGATAAATTGATGAACTAAAAACCTTTTCTCTTCTACGTCTACTTTACGACCGTCACGAATTACGTTCACGACCCCGCATTTATACAGATCATTCATATCAAGTTTATCCCAAGTTAAGACTATCGTCCACGAGCCCAGTGATGGCGGACCGCATTGCAGCATTTGGGGCTATTACCCTGGCCTCAATTTCGAGTCACTTGGCCGACTCTCTTTACCGTTTTGTGGACGAATATCCCGAAGCAGCTCGGGAAATCCGATCGGTCATCAGCACTCTTTTTGAGATCAAAACATTGTTGCGAGAGTTGGATATGCAATTCTTGGACCCAAGGTTCAGTCGTTTACCGCGGGAGTTGCTTGACGACATTGTTTTGGGAGTTGGAAGCTGCTCATCATCGCTCAAAGACCTGGATGGGATAGTACTGCGGTGTAGTATAACCCGTCGAGGATCATCTCCACGAAGTGCAAGGAAGTCGTGGAATGAGATCTTGTCATCTTTTAGGAATATTGAAGGGACATCACTACAAGCCCGATTGGATGTTCACAGGACATTCTTGTTCAATCTGGCAGGCCTCCTTCGGAAGTATATATATTTTTATATCCATGTTCTATATCCGAGTGCTAACTGTGACCCAGCATGTTTTCTCCTACCCTTTCAAAGAAGAGCGAGCAAAAGGCAGAGGTGAGACGGCTTCAAGAGCAAATTAGACTTCTTGCAAGTCAACAGGAAAAGGTTACCGCAAGGATGAGGGAGATGGAAGAGAACCATCGACGTACAGTCGAGGAGCAAGCATTTCAAGCACGCTATCCGGGCCCGTCACCAATGGCTTCAAGTCCTTTATCAACACCTCCATATGACAGCCCTCCACGACGGCCATACAGTACACCACTCCCCTCACCCCCATTCCCACTACCCATCGATTCATATCGGTATATGCCCAGCACAATCCATGAATCCCGCCCTATGACGCCAATGTCTCCAATTTCCCCTATCTCACCAATCACGCCACTCACCCCGCCAATAGCGGCGCCTCGCCGTTACTCGACCACTCCATCACCAAATATGAATCGAATGACAACTCCTCCCACCACTCCACCAATGCCCCGACAAAAGCTTCGAGCTGGCGCTCCACAATTACCATCCAAGGGAGGTGCTGAGCACTGGTGGTCTCAGGTCTTCGGTATGAGCCCTGGTTCTACGTCGTTATCCGACCCTCCTAAGTAAGTCAATTCATAAACCATCGATTTTTTTGCCGCTAATCTTTGGACAGACAATCGCAATGCTACGGAGCCCAAATGGACAATCTTAGCATGGCTCCAGAGGAGCATGAAATATTCAGAGTGTATATAGTCACCCATTACTTATCATACGATCCAATCGACTACTAACTTCTAAACAGGGAGTTCGATAACGACCTTATGTTGAGAATGTTTAGAAATGAAGCTACTGAAGAGGCCAAGGTGGTTTGCACTAAGGGTGGTTCTGGTGGGAGCTGGAGTTCCGGCAGAAGGAACGGATATCGCTTTCAGACAGCTACCAACGCCTCGAAATTGGATATTGCGAGAGTTGGACCAGGAATTCATCTGATTCGTCGCAACCTTGTCTGGGCCTGTCTGTATTTCGCCGATTTTGAGACACTAACGCTATTCTATCACGCATTTTTGGCATTGAGATATAGCGCCCCTTCAGCCCCAATCCCAAAGGAATCTGAGTACTGGCTAGATGGCGAGAGTCTTATGTTTAGCGCGTATGTTTCTCCCCATTTTCACGAATGCGAGGTTAACAACGTTAGCAAAATTGACGATGACGGTTATACCCATGCGCTTCGCCTTCTTAAAGATAAGGAATCAGGTTGTATCAGGCTTGCTGCTGCCAAAGCGGATGGAGAACAAGATGTCACGGTTTGGACTGCGTTTAGTGAGTCTATAGTATTTCTGGATGACCGACGAACGCATCTGACTTGTCGTTCGATAGTTACCAATCAGATATGCTCTTCTAATTGGATATATTGCTCGCGACCCAATGGTGTCAGGATCAAAAACATCCGACAATTCTCGTTCTCTTCCTGTTTCGAAACGACGCTCTGGCGTGACTTCGAGTTGAGATTCCTTCAACAATCTGGTATGAATCTCATTCCGTATTAAGTTATCGTCTCGATGCTAACTCTTGAATAGATGCCCATGCATTCACACAAGTCATAAACCAAGAATTCAGGAAAATGGCCGCACAGAGGAAAGGCGAATACCAAACCAGCCCTATGGCTAACCGGGAAAGCTACTTTTAATAATTGGGAGCGAATTTCCTTTTCTCCTGGATCCGAGGCTTAGTCCGACACTCCAGTACCTTTATTTATACTGATACTCTAAAGTCTTTCATTGCAACCTCTTCTTCCCTTTGTATATTATTTACCATTCTCACGGCGCTCCGCCGTTACGTCACTTATTTTACGGTGAGGGATATGATCTCTACTTTTAAGTTCTGGGTCATCTAAGTGGTCTGTGAAAGCTTTCTTTCTGCTGCGGTATAATAGGTATGCGGGGCAAGCGCATTACCATGAAACGATATTGGAGGTCCATCTCCACTTTTGTATCTTTTCTGATGGAGTTCATCTTTGATTTTGTTCATTTTATCTTCTTTCCTGGCGGAGTTCAAATTCATTTCTTTGTATCTTATTTTCTAACGGAGAGCGCGACTGCTTCTACTGACTGGTCTCGTAGGGTACTATTTTCCTTCAACAGACCATGTATGATGGGATACTTTTGTTTCACAAAGTTGTAGCTAGCACACGCGGCTTCGTTTTGGCCGCATCTATACTCCTGTTTCGAGACCACCACCAAGAGGACGTGGTCAGTCACAGGCCTGGTCGGTCACAATCAAAAAACCACATCAGCACGAAATCAGCCCAATTCATTTGGTGGATATATCAAGATGCACCATGCACTCTACAAATGCAAGACGATATCTTAGGAGGTTTTTGTACAAAATGGGGAGGTAGTAAGGGTATGGCCCTAGACCCCGCCTCTCGCGGAGGGCTCAAGAACGAAATGTTGTAACATGGTTGGAGGATTCGATTCTGGTTTCTGTAAGCAGATGAGATCGGGCTGCAGTGGCGTTACATGGAGTTCGGATGATTTATTTCGAGCTTTTGCATGAGAGATCCTCGATGTTTAAGAGTTTTTGATTAGGAATAAGAGATCGGTAGATAGTTGAATCGAAAGTTTTAAGATTGACCGAATGAAGAAGTGAGAACTCACATATGCGGGATTCTATGTGAGGGGAAATATATCCCTCTAAAGATCTAACGTTGTATATATACACCTGGACATGTATCCAGTACATAATATCGCCCTAATCTGAAGGCTGCAGACATACCCTGCAAAAAGGCACCCAATCGATGAGATCGTTGGCCCAGTGCCCATTGTGGCCCAGTACAGAAAACAGAAGCGAAGTGGTGGTTCCCTTAAATTCTATAAGTAAACAATGCCAAACATCGAGTGATATCCATGAGTCAAGACTGATTAGCACTATAAGGCAAGTTTCAGATGTCATGACATCACCACAACATGTACTAAGTAGATACCACCGCCCCACTCTTATCTACTGAAAGCGTAATAAGTATCTGTAGTAAGAAGTATCCCCTCAATCTCCCACACGACCATTATTACGCTCCCTCTCACGATAAAAATTTTGTCCCTACAACAATAATGCTTACTGTACAGATTCTGCGTCGCGGCAATGTTGCCATCTCCTCCTCCGCCCTTCGCACATACGTCACTACCTCCGGTTATGGGGATATCGAGCAAACTGGCTACGGAGCTTCGGTTGAACATCAATCGCGGGCCTCCTCTACTTTGGAGCACCCAGGACCCCCGCCGGTGGATGAGGGCAAGGGAACTGGAAGTGGAGGATCCGAGGAGACTGGGAAGGTTAAAGGAAAGGAGAATAGTGTCAATTCGCCGTCGGATGGAAAGCCGAAGCCGAAAATAAACCCGGATTCTACGCCTGGCGGTCAGGGCGATAAGGATGTTGAGAGACACAATAAGGAGATGGAGGAGAGGTACGATAAGAAGGGGAAGAATGATGTGGATGAGAAGGCTGGGAAGGGTTATTGGCAGGGTGAGTTGCTCTTTGTGTTTGGCAGTTGCGAGGTGAATATTGGCTCACGAATGTCCGCTCAACAGGTATGGGAGGACTAGACAGAGACCCGTAATTTTGATACGTGGTGACAGAGAGAGTGGGTGCTTTCGAAATGTGAAACTGCAAAGAGTAAAGTTCGAGTTGTGCTTTGTTTCATTCTGTGAGACTATGTACATTAGTGTACAGTACGAGAGTGGGCCGAAGATATAGAGATGCAGAATACAAGTCATCAGTGTGCAGTCAAACCTTGGGGGTTTGTCTGTAGTGACAGAAGAAAGTCAAGCTCTGTCACCTAAGATCAAGATCGCCATTCTTTTGCGCAATCTCATGCACCAGACGTCACTCTTTCGTAGAATGCCATTCTACCGATCTCTTGGGTTCTTACTCCTGAACGGGATATGTTTCCTTGTATCCATATAGATTCTCTAAGAAAACGAGGCTAGAAGAGCTGCTATCGCTGACGATAAGTTTCCTAGGTTTCATCTGGGAGCGTTATGCTGTACATAAGAGGACTATTGGCAGCTTAGTTTCACGAACCACTATTGAGGGATAAGGAATTGCCTTCGATAAATTCAATCTCTTGGAATTAGACTGGGTTTGTACGTGTCAATTCACTTGAGTAATGGAACGTCGTCGAATGTAAAACGAGGCTGATTAACGCCAAGACACAAGGCTGCGAGTGCTCATTCATGAGAAATTGTGGTTCATGACGCTTAATTACATCATTGAATTATTGGAGATCGACAAAGCCGCCGCCTCCAAGGAGAAAGTCGTCATACTTTGTCCGAGCCGCCTGTACTTAAATTCATTCAACCTCTTGCTTCTGTCCACGAACCTTTGTCTCCGTTCATCCCCCTTTCCCACAATACAAGATACCGCTGATCAAAATAAATACAATTCTCCTAAGTTACACTTTTCATCACAACATCCGTCATAGTGACAGCACCTACGTCCCGCAATGAAGCTCTCCAATCTGCTGCTTGTAGCGGCGTTTGCTGGCGAAGCAGTTGCTTCATGGGGCTTTGGCAAGAGTAGTAAGCTTGTCCTTTCGATTTCACAGTATTTTTTGTTGCGGTGTTTGAATGTTAATGTGCTGTTTGCCTAATGTAGCATACAATAAGTGGCACGAAACCGAACTCGAACGTTGGCTCAGTGATCACGACATCCCTTACCCCAAGCCGGCGGATCGCAAAGATCTTGAAAAGATAGTCCAGGATAACTGGCAAACAAGAATTGTCGATACCTACAAGAATTGGGACTCTCCACAGCTTCAGAGCTATCTCACCGATACTGGGAAGGAGCTGGACAAGAAGCGAAAGAACGACAAGAACTGGCTTGTTCAGCAGGTTAAATCCGGATGGCATGAGACTGAAAAGACTGCCGAGACGGCTTTCGAGAACATGAAAGATTGGGTTTTCGATTCGTGAGTGTTTGGTGATCTGCAATTAGTTTGGGGTGACGTCACTGACAGGCATGTATTGTGACGTAGGTGGACAGAGAGTCAACTCAAAGCATTTTTGGATCGCCATGGAATTCCTAACCCTACTCCACGAACTCGCGACACCCTTTTGACGTCAGCCCGCAAAAATTACCAAAACGTTGCCGATAAGCTTGGTGAGACTTCTGTATATCCTGGTAACTGGCTTTACGAGTCGTGGAGCGAGAGTGATCTAAAGTACGTTTATTATGTTATTGTGACTCGTTGTATGGTTCTAATATATGACAGGCGTTGGCTCGATGAGCGTGGATATCCTGTCCCCCAACCAACGTCCCGCGACAAGTTGATCGCCGCTGTCCGTCGTAACTCTAGACTGGCTTCTATTAAAGCTGCCAAGTTAAAGAATTCGGCCAAAGAGACGATTTCCGACACCATCTTCGATACTTGGTCTGATAGCAAACTCAAGGAATTTCTTGACAAGAACAACGTCAATGTTCCTCAGGGATCGACCAAGAATGAGCTTCTCGCTTTGGCCCGCCGCAACAAAGCCTACCTGAGTGGCGATACTGCATACAACTCAATCTCAAGCGCAACCTCATCCGCCGCCTCTGTCATTGGCAACAAGGCTTCCCAGGCCACCGATACCGCGAACTACTACGGTCAAGTTGCTTTTGACAAAGTTATCGAGCAATGGAGCGACACCAGATTGAAGGCTTACCTTGATTCACGTGGAATCCCTGTTCCTCAAGCCTCCAAGCGCGACGAGCTTCTTGCCAAGGTTAGACTCCATAAGCACAAGGCTGCCACTGGATACGGAGCATGGACCTTTGATACTTGGACCAAAGATAACCTCAAGGCTTGGTTGGAGGCTCGTGGCCAGAAAGTATCAGACAACGCCGCTGCCTCTCGCGATGAACTCTACTCTTCCGCAGCAGCCTACTACAGCTCAGCATCAGCGTCAGCAGCATCTGCTAGTACATCTATTGGCTCAAAAGCCACCGACGCTGCTGGATATGCCGCTTCCAAGGCTACCGATGCCGCTGCGAGTGCTGCTTCTCAGGCTACCGATTCCGCCGCGAGCGCTGCATATGCAGGCACCAAGACTGTCACTGATGGATCCAAAAAAGCCTACGCATCTCTCACCTCGGCTCTTGCTCAGGCTACAGCAACTGTCAAGGATGCTACTTTCGATACATGGTCTGACAGCGAGCTGAAGTCATACTTGGACACTTATAACATCAAAACATATCAGGGATCTACCAGAAATGAGATGATTGCCATGGCGCGAAGGAACGCTCACTATTTCAGATACGGTAGCCAGGACCAGGGTGTATGGAATCAGTTCCAGTCGGCTATGGGATACATTCAGAATACGATCTCATCTTTGTTGGGCTACGGTAGCAAGAACGTACAGAAGACTGGAAACAAGGCTTACGAGAGTGGTCAGATCGCCAAGGATGCGGCGAAGGAGAAGGCTACACAGGCAAAGGATCGTGCTAAGGAAGAGTTGTAAATCAAAGTTTTCTGTGCTTTGTATTTCTTGGTTAATCGGGACGCTTTGTATCATTTACTCGACCATTTCTTTTGTTTTCTTGGGTAACGATTGTCCTTCCTATCTGTATTGTCTGTTTCTACCATGAGTGCATGTGAAGGGGTGATTTGTTTGTTCTTTGGGAAATAGGCGTGGCATCAATTCAAAATGTATTCACGATTGGCGTGGAGCGAATGAAACTACAAATACATACTTACTTAGCCTTTAGGTTGACAACCCTTCTAGCCTGTGGGATTTTGTTGAGACGTTTTCTAGCCTTTATGAGATGATCGATAGTTTGAACGTCTCACTTGTTTCAAAGTGAAATTGCTAGCTTCTGGTGAAACTGGTTGAAACAATATCGATTTTATGTCCAATCATGTCAAGGAGTGGCCAAGTTCATGGAGGAAGAGAAAGAGTGAGTGTCGTTGCTAGGAGCTGGTTAGGTGCAGGAGAAAAGAGGAGGAGGAAGAGTGACTTTAGCGTCAATTCTGGCTCGAGGGGCTAGAAACGACGGTCTGGCTGCCTCTAGCAATTCCATTTTGACACGTAAGACAGCCTCTATCCAGTCATACGCGCCGGAAATAGATGAGGAAAACTCTATAACCGTCAGATGACATCGTGAGGCATGTAACGGCAACTCTTCGTTGCAGTTCAAGACTCTAGTTCAATATCATAGGGACGGATTCTGACATCGGACAAACATAGCATTCCAACGGGATTTCTTGGAGTTTCCCAAGTTGCGTTAATTCTTTTTCTTTTTGCTTTACGTGGTGGAGTAGTGGTATAAGGAAACTGGGGCTATTTAGTACACAGAGCAGGCCCATCGGAAGTCGTCTCCCACCTCCACAGTCATGTCGTATTGTTCATCTTTAGCGTCACATATGCTAGCTACTCTTTGAGGCATAGGTTGTTCTAGAGCCGCTATGCTGCTTTACTGCAGTTGACGATGGTTAGCGGCGAACGAATGACAGGTCGACGCAAAGCGAGTACGTTGTGTCAATTAAATCTTCAGCGCTATCATCAATGTGAGGCAATAAAAACATGTGTACCCAATATTATTCGCCTGTGTGCGGTGTTTATTCAACGGGAGCCGGTAGAGAGGGTGCTTAAGACACAATTCTCGTATGCAACACTATGCACAAGTTCTGTGCGGACCCCGTTGAATCTAGATCTAGTGTTCTAAAGCGGCACCGACCTGTAGTAAGTATATCTGAGCGGGCACTAGTAGGCGGCCGGACTGGCCTATTGCAAACACTGAAAGATCATGGAAGCCGTCTTCAAGCGTCACTGAGGCTTCACAATTGCTGAATGGAAAGCAAGTAGCAGTTGGCAGCAAGCGAGAATCCCATGGAAAACGGTATGCCTACTGGGCCTTACGGTGTTGAATTGTAATTTGTACTCTACCGTATAAACCGGTACCGCGTAGCAAAGGAATAGACGGCGCCGGGTTTAATTTATACTTTCTTACAATCAAGTCGAGTGATATTAAGTAGTCTATATCTACAAGCTTGGGCATTTCTTATTGCTGCTTTGATATCCTACACCTTGAAAGTGAGAGCAAGTAGGAAGGCTTCGCTTCTTTGGTACACTGGCAGCTCGTAGTGAAGCTTTTTGGCTCTTCCTCTGCTGGAGGAGATTCATGTGGGGTTGGCCAAAATATGACAATGTGACTGCTGAGGCGCCCAGCAGCGAGTCAAATCGAAGACCTTGGCTGATCAACTGCGAAAATCTCATTTGCATACAGGTAACCTGAGTATGAAAGAAGAGAATTCAACGGTTGAGGTTGAACAAAGTTAAACCTACTTCGCTATCAAGCCCTTAACCAATAAATCTTAATTAAACTTGGCGCCGTCTATTCCTTTGCTACGGTACGCAAGTAGTGAAAGGCTCGAAATTCTGAAAGGGTCCTAATAGCGAAATCGGGAATATAAGAGTCGAAGAGTGTGTTATATGTGAAATTCGCCGAGTATCTCCTGTCGACAGCTATTCAAGCGAGCTTAATTCCGTTCCCGATCTCGGCTCTCTTTTTCACGTCCGATCTCAGTCCCGAATTCCTGGTCGGGTATTATCCGCGGGCTTGGCAACGTCATCCTGATTACGCAGCTCCAAAAAAAGCCCCTGAGGCACACACCTAGAACTCATGACATGGCGAAAGACCAAAATACCCCGTTCTGGTTTGGAGGAAGTGCCAGCTGTATGGCTGCGGTGTGCACACATCCTCTGTGAGTACTGTATTCTGTAACTCATTGAACCGGCGGAAGCTGATTGGAGTGCGTGTGGTGTATTAGGGATCTGGTGAAGGTGCGGCTACAGACGGCTGGAAAGCAGAGCGTGGGCATGGCAAAGACGGCGATGAACATTATTAGGCATGAAGGTGTGGTGCTGCCCTGAAGCTTTGCACCGGATTCTAATTAGGGGTTAATGCTAATGTCAATTGTAGGTGTTATAGCTATATATAGTGGGGTAGGTCTCGATCTCCATGAATTTGACGGCAAGCCGTGATGTGTGTACAGAAGTTGATGGTGGGTGTAGCTTTCTGCGAGTTTGCTGCGGCAAGGTTGGTTGGTTCTTGAGCCTAGACGGACCTGGACTGATTGGAGCAACTAGCAACGTATTCAACGACGAGGTTTGGTGTTTATGATGTGATGAAGAATCGGACACAGACACCTGGGAGACAAATTGGGTTTGGGAAGCTACTGTTTATGTCGTTTAGCGCAGGATGGTATGTCACCCTTACCACTATTTAGATGACGAGCTAATCGTAGTTGGATAGGATCGGTGGCCTTGCAGGAAACCCGGCTGGTAGATATCCAGAAACACTTCCTCGCGCCTTCGAGCTTCAATTCTAAAATCATCCAGATGTTATCAACGTGCGAATGCAACAGGATCTTGCAAATCCCCTAGACAAGCGTCGCAACTACAAGCATGCTCTTGATGGACTACTACAGATGACTCGCGACGAAGGGTTCGGTTCCCTTTTTCGTGGCGTCTGGCCAAATACTCTGCGAGCAGGCCTTATGACCTCTTGTCAACTTGCAACGTATGATCAAGCTAAGAGGCTGTTGCTGAAGCTATCATACTTCGAGGAGTGCGTTATGACGCATTTTACCGCGAGCTTGATGAGCGGTCTTATTGCGACCACTGTGTGCAGTCCTGTGGATGTCATAAAGACTAGGATTATGACGAGTCATGACTCCCATGGGATTATGCATTTGTTGACGGACGTAACTAAGAATGAGGGTTTGAGATGGGTTTTCCGTGGATGGGTTCCCAGCTTCGTGAGATTGGGGTCAGTTGAAAGGGTTCTAACAGGAGGATTGACGGCTAATTGTGTTATGTAGGCCGCAGACTATACTTACATTCATTGCACTGGAGCAGCATAAAAACATTTGGTGTTGGTTAAACGACTCGCAGATAGCCCATGTTGCGATTTAAACATTCGAGTCATGATATATTTTTATGGGAGGCTGAAGGTGACGTCTCTTTCTTGGATTCATACTTTTTTTGGGTTAGATTTTCATGCTATGCTTCCCACAGTTTTTCATTTGCATACAGCGGCCGGATAGATTTCCGTCTGTTTGGACTTTGGCGTTTTTTTTTACTTGACCTTTTATCTAGATTTCCTTCGACCCTCCATGACAGTATTAGCATAAAACCAATATAGACTAGAAATTATTATAAGTAGACAACATATATACTAGATTTTAGTGAGGTTACGTTGACAGACAGAAGCGACAAGGAGTTGTAAATTAGAAAAAGACTCACAAGGATGAGTGGCATCTCCTATCTGATGTCTGACTGTCGATACTCCCAGAGTGTATGAGTAGAGTAAATAGGAGGCATTGAATGCTCCTTCTTAAATTCTGGTTCAACTACTGTCAGTTCAATCCAGCCTTCATTATTGCTCATTTGGTTCGCTATGGTCATTAAGGTTCTTGCTTTTGCTACTTCATTGCCCCGCGTTTTATCTCGAACCCCGCTAACACAAACATGAAGATTAAAGTACAACCAGAACTCCTAACGGTCGCCGAAACCATATCCGCAGCACAATCAAAAGATGCCTCGACCGCGCCCAACATCGTTGCTCTTGTCGCATCCTTTCCGGCGGAATTCCTGAATCCCTCGAGCGCATACTTGAAGCTCGCCGCCAAGTGAGTCACGGTACTTTCACACCCCAAGAGCCTTCAATTGACCACAAGAATTGTAGGAGCAAGACAAATAATTCGTTCCTCTTTGAGAGCGCATCGAGCAGGGAAACAATTGGGCGCTACAGCTTTCTTGGATGCGGTTCGGACCCAGGACTACTTTGTTAATGTCTCCAACTGACTCCCCGATTCTCTCTACCTAGACCCTCGGAAAATTCTCAAGACTGGTACCGGCCATGGACTGGAGGTTGATCCTCTCACCGAACTCCAAAAGGAACTCGCGAGTTACCGCCCTGCAAAGATCCCCGGCCTGAGCTTACCTCCCAATACTGGCGGTGCACTGGGTTATGTGGCCTACGATTGTGTCAAATACTTTGAACCCCGGACAAAAAGAGATCTGAAGGACCCTTTGAAGATCCCGGAATCGCTGTTCATGATTTGCGATACTATCGTTGCGTTCGATCACTTTTCCCAATCGATCAAAGTCATTACGCATATGCACGTCCGGGAGGACCAAGATGCCAGTGTGGAGGTCCTCAAACCAGACTACGAGAGAGCAACCGCGGTGATTATGGAAATTGTGGAGATTCTCCAGTCACCAGAGGTCCCACTTCCTCCTCAGCCCCCGATTAAGAAGGGTCAAGAATATGTCTCCAACATTGGACAAGAAGGTTATGAGAACCACGTCAACCGATTAAAGCAGCATATCACAAGGGGCGATATCATCCAGGCTGTTCCGTCGCAGCGGTTCTCCAGACCAACAACTTTGCATCCTTTCAATATTTACCGTCATCTCAGAACTGTCAACCCCTCGCCGTACTTGTTCTATATTGATTGCGCCAACTTCCAGCTCGTAGGTGCGTCGCCGGAACTGCTCGTCAAGGCCGAGAATGGGCGTATCATTACCCACCCCATCGCAGGAACGGTCAAGCGTGGTAAGACTACCGAAGAGGACGACAAACTCGCCCAGGAACTCTGTTCTTCTCTCAAGGACCGCGCTGAACACGTCATGCTGGTTGACCTGGCACGGAACGACATTAACCGTGTCTGCGATCCGTTGTCCACTACCGTGGATAGGCTCATGAATGTCGAGCGCTTTTCTCATGTCATGCATCTTGTGTCTCAAGTTTCGGGGGTGCTGAGGGAGGGAATGACTCGATTCGACGCGTTTAGAAGTATCTTCCCTGCCGGGACGGTGAGTGGGGCACCAAAGATTAAAGCTATGGAGTTGATTGCGGAACTGGAGGGAGAGCGCAGAGGCGTTTATGCTGGCGCCGTAGGGTACTGGGGCTATGAGGGTGATAGTATGGATACGTGTATTGCATTGAGGACTATGACTATTAAGGATGGTGTTGCGTATCTACAGGCTGGTAAGCACAATTCGTTGTCCTTCTTTCCACAGCGCACAGCTGATACTGTTGTCCCCAGGCGGTGGCATTGTCTTTGATTCAGACCCATATGATGAATGGATGGAGACCATGAATAAGCTTGCGGCAAACATCCACTGCATCATTGGTGCGGAGGAGAGGTTTGATTCTCCCGAGGACAACCCGAAGGATCTGGCGGTTGGACAAGATCCACAAGGTGGTTCACCAATACATATGGGCGATGGATCGTAGGAAGGGAGATATTGTTCTAGTTGCGCAAAAGTTATGGCATTTCTTCGAAGATAGAACTGTTTAATCGAGTCGACTTCTTGCAATAGACGCTACATAGCTGTAAGAAATAAGTCGTAAGAATCGCAAAATGTTCTTCTACGCCATGAGAAATGTACAGAGAACCATCAGTATCATACACAAGAGTTCCGTTACTCTCTCTTCCCTTGGTTAACCACGCTCTCCGCCTAAACTATCTACACCCTAGCTCGTTTTATACCCCCCAACCCTCGTTCTATCGTATCGTCGTCTCTTCTTAACCCTCCCCTTCTAGTTCTCAACAACAAAACCAGTAGGAGGTTGCCGCCGTCGGTGAATCTCGGCTTTTGTCTCTGGCTTATCGTGGGCGGATACGGCGACGAGCTCCTTGACTTTCATGATCTTTCCGGCGACCTCAGGGGAGACGGGGTGGTAGACGATCGACATGCGTTTTCGAAGACCGAGTGCGGCGAGAATCCCATTTTGTCGCTTCGTCATGCCAATGCCACTGCGAATCAGGGTGATTTTGAAGTAGGACATTGCGGCGAGCGCGTGGAGGAAGGGGACGGTGGGCGTGCTGAGGAGGAGGAGGATTTAGGTTGCTAGATGGTGGTTAGGGATTGGAGGCTCTGTATGGTGGCTGGAGTCAAGCCCGCTAGCAAGGCTCCTATTGTTCCACAACTGTACTGTATATAACAAATCCTTTGAAAAGAATATTCAATTGGCGGTTCTCTGTACTCCCATGTAGCCATTGTATCAAATCTGCAGTGGTGGTGTCACGGCAATTGTTTCAGTTGAGACAGGTTCACTAAATAATTTCATGGCTGCTGCCAAATCCGAAGACGCTGCTCTCTTTGGTAGATTCACCTTCAGCTCGTGCACAAGAGCTCTCGACACCATGCAAAGAAGAAACAACTAAATGACTTGTCTGCTCTCTTCTGTCCTCTAATTTTATCTATAAACCTCCTAAAAAGGCTTTTGTCGTTAATCATCGTCGTATTCATCGGGTTCAGTTAGTTCTTTATGCCGTGACCTTCTACTTTTCTTCTCTGAGCTTCTACATAGGTACATTCTAACCTCTATTCAGTCAGATAAGTTCCGTATCTTTCAGAAAAGCCGGCGTTAAACGCTACAAACCCTTGCCCATGCCGCTCTACATAATGCACAGCCTAACGTAGGTCTTGAAGATGAAGACCAAAGTGCAAATCTAGCATCTTAGGCACGGGTTTCTGTGACCACAGTGGAGAACTGTTGGACTCTGATGGACCCTCAAGTCTGGATTCCCCGAAGTAAATTTTAAGACCATTGCAGGGATATTCGGCAATTGCATCATTCCCCACATGCCTACCTAGTTAAAGTATAAGTAATCCGGAGGGATTATCAATCCGCTGCTTCCTCTGCTGTTCACTTCAACATTGCAACACTCTTCTTTAGTCTCATATACAACGTTGAACAATCTACTACAATCATGCGCGCTGTTGGTACGTATATTTCCTATTTTGAGACATCCTGGCTGCATACTGAACCGGTATCAAGATATCAAGAACGAAGTCGGCAATGCTGACGCTCTTTTCATCAACGACAATGTTCCAACGCCGGTTCCTAAGGAGGGAGAGCTTTTGGTTAGAGTTAGGGTATTAAGATATCCCGCTCCGAATCAAACTGGACCCTGCTGATTATGGACTTAGGCATTTGGATTGAACCGGATGGATCTCATACAGAGAGTGGGAAAGTATCCACTTCCCCCACAAGCACCCAAAATATTGGGTGTGGAGTTCTCAGGCACTGTAGAGTCTCTTGGAGATGGTACCGATGGCTTCAAGAAGGGCGATCCTGTCTTTGGCCTCGCGTATGGCGGGGTTTATACTCCCTCTGTCCCACCTAACGATCCGTTGATTAGAGTACATAGGCTAATTATACAAAGGCCTATGCTGAATTCTTGGCTGTTTCCAGTGGGATGTGCATCCATAAGCCTGAAGGCCTCTCTTATGAGGAAGCAGCTGGTATTCCCGAATCATGGATTACTGCAACCCAGGCCCTTTGGATTGTTGGCAGTTTCAAGCCCAGTGATAAAGTACTTAGTACCCGTATTCCCATGCGATGGAGTCAAATTGTTAACTATGTGTAGGTTCTCATCCATGCTGGTGCTTCCGGTGTTGGCATAGCTGCTATCCAACTGGCAGTCCACGCTGGTGCTGCCGCTGTGTATACTACAGCGTCCAGCCAAGAGAAATTGGACTTCTGTACTGGGACCTTAGGAGCAACAGCCGGGTTCAACTATAAAACCCAAGACTTTGCAGAGGAGATTCTGAAGGCCACGGGCGGACAAGGAGTCGATCTCATTATTGATCCCGTTGGTCAATCTCACTTCCAAAAAGACATCACATCTGCAGCCAAAGACGGTCGTATTGTTCTTCTGGCTATGATGTCTGGTCCCTTAGCTAAGGAAGTCAACTTGGGTCCGATCTTGTTTAAGAGACTGAGGATCGAGGGAACTACCCTTAGAAGCCGTGACCTTACGTATCAGCGACAGTTGAGGGATAAAGTCGTTGAAGAGGTGCTGCCTGGAGTAGCTGATGGAAAGCTTAAGGTCTTTGTAGAGAAGGTCTTTGACTGGAAGGATGTGAGTCTTGTTTACTCTGATTCCACCTAGTCTGCCGGTATGGTGCGCTAACCATGTTAGATTGTGGATGCTCACAAGTTGATGGAGAGCAATCAGACACAGGGGAAGATTATCTGTACTGTCGACTGACTGAAAATATAAATTTTGGATGGGCTATATCCTTTCATACCAATGTCGTTTCGATACATCCGTTGCACCTTGCATCTATCTAACTAGGTTGGGTTCTCATTACTTCGTAATGTTGATCTGTTCCGAGGAATTTGGAGCTCAGAATATGTACTGGAGTCAATATACAAACTTTTGACTGCGACCGTCACTTATCATCATAGCCGGACCTGCCTTGTGCCAGAAGAGGCGTCTAGGCTGGTCCTGCGTTGTAGACTGCGATTATCGGACTCGGCTTGTTGATTGTTACAATAGTTCATGCGATGTCACTCGGTTACAGCTGGTCGGCCAAATTTTGGTTCCTATCTAGGAAACAAGTTGAAGCCCTGACCTTTTCCTGATTCAAGGCGGAGCCTCAACACAACCTCTTTAAAACGTTCTCCTTTCGCTCAATCTTCTTCTCTTCCCATCCTTCAAGCTCTTTGCGACTCTTTTGTCAACTCTCGGCAACGACAAAAATCAACCTCGGCGACAACAAACGCAAACGACAAACAGTCTCGGCCTTTTCGAGCGGCTCTCTTACCAACAATACATTCAACAATACTAGCTCATTACCTTCCTTTAGTCCCCTTCTTCTTTCAAAATGACCGGTCGTAACCTTCTTCCTGGACATCCTTCGAAGGTGAATGGACGTAACCGCAAGCCTGTTTCTACGATCCAAGTTATCATGAAGCCCGGTTTCACTTATCGCAAGAAGCAGAGGGCAACCATTCCCTTTCCTGAATACGACAATAAAGAGAACGAGATGTTGATTGAACCTGTCGAGTCTGCTCCTTACGTCTTTGGTCCTTCTCCGGAATTTTTTGTCATCGGTTCCACCAACATTACCATCTTCAAGTTGGATGATCATAAGAAGACTTGGTCAGCCTCCGGGTTTAACATTGACGACTTCGATCACAGCAATGGTGGCTTGTACGTCGGTTCCCAAGGAGAAGCTGTCATTTGTGACCACGAATTCTGCCTTTGCAACTTCAGTTGCTATTGTGAAAACCTCCAATTCGTCGAGACTAGACTTTACTGCGATGGAAAATTCATGCAGTACATGGTCTATATCGACCCACTCGACAAGGAATCCCTTCTTAAGATTGGAAAACATAATATTATGTTCAAGGCCTGTGGATTGAAGGGCTGTCGCACTTGCAAGGGAGTCGATTTCGAAGACTTGTTCTAGATCCGGTAACACCATCATTCACCCCCATCATCATTTGACGTCTTTGGTATCGCAAAGTTTTCAACAGCACTGTCCTTTCAACCTTAGTTCCTTTAATCGACATCTTCGTCAGTCCTTTGATTCAACTTTCTCGTTACCATTACTATCTTTAACTACCACTACTATTCGTTTCGCTCATTCGCTTTTGCAATCGGGTTTACCATCGACGTCTAAATGCTTAAAGGAGGTGAGGTGTAACTGGTCTTGGTGTGTTTCCTTTTCTTGTTAGGGTTTCTTTTTGTCTTCTTGGGATTGATCATTGTTCTGTTTTGGGCCAATCGCTCCGTCGTTTGTTGGCTTTGGAAACATTTTCCTGTTGTTTTGGGCCAGTTGCTCCGTCATGTGTTGTTTTGGTCGTGTTCTGAGGCGACCTCATTGCTACATCAAGAATTGAGAAAGGCTTTCTTTTTCTTATAAGATAACTTCGTCGTGATACCGCCGTGCACACTTGTGACTCGAGTTGGCTTCCCTCATTTTAACGTTGCCTTGGTAATTGCTAGCACATCACGAAGGTAAGTTGTCTGGAGCAGAGAAAGATTCGTGCCGGTAGATCGTTTCCCTTCCTTCCCTTGCTTCTTTACTGCAATACCCATCACTAACACTGCCACAGAGCCCATTTCTAGATGACAGCATCACTGCGAAAGTAAAGTATTGCATACACGAAACTACGGACTGAAGCGGGACTGGCAAAAATTACTGCCGTGGACCCCTCTTGTCTTGGGAGTCCCCCGTCAAAATATATCTATGACTTGAGTTAGTCTTGCTGCGGAAGATGGAGCCTCCGGGCTGTATGCTTCCATGTATTGATACGACATCATAACCTGGCCACGATAGCATTTGTTTCCAAGTTGGAGTTCTGTGAGTTGTGGTGAAGGCCCACCAAAGTCTCAGCTTTGAGAAGAGGTGGGAGAGGGAATCTATGACCAACCAGGTGCTAAACCAGATGGGGGGGGGGGGGGGGGGTTATGGGGTGTAGGGATTGGGTGCTAAAGTTTAACGGGAGTTTACGTGGGGATGGATTCTCATGCACAGCGGCGTCTGTGAAATGTGAAAATTGTGTGCTTCATATAGAATTGTAGGATTTCGTGATGGCGAGTTAGAGGATGAGAGATACTGGCATATTTTCTCTACTCCTACTTTACTTAGTCGAGCTTTAGGCATAGATACATTTATTACATTAGGATCATTCTGTATAGAATCTTTAAGACGTTGAAGACTCTATATTGCACTATTTGCAGAAGTTAATCCTTTTGAGGTTAACAAAGGGGCTATACTTTTCTTAACAGAAATGAAGTCCTAGCGGAGAGAATAGAGAACTAGTCCCACCCCAAGTCCCTCCATTCGGACTCTACAGCCTCACTGCCAGGTACTATCTCCAGCCATCTTGGAGATATAGTTGAAATTCCATGTAATGAGTTGGTTGAATCTTTTCTCTTTGTTTTGCTTTGTTTCTATCGAGCGAGGCGAAAACCTGAGGGCGAGATAACCTTTTGTATATGGGTTGTGCTTCTTGGATTGGTACTACGTGTCTAGCGGTTCTCCTTGTCCTTGAATTATCGCCATTTGTCTGTAGGGACAGCCAGACAACGGCTTCTATCATTACTTCTACATCCCATACTTGATCTATAACAAACCCATCAAAATACACCCTTCATCACAGTCAGCCTACCCACCCCCAAACGCACACACAGGGTTCAACCTACCAATAACGCCATCCTCACCCGCTTCCACGCCATTAAAAGCAACCCTTCCGTAATACATCACCTCCCCGTCCACACCAAATCCGACCCTATAAACGTGCCCCTCCCCAACCCTCCCGCAATTCCAACCCCCCCACCATTGCCCCCAGGCCTCATCCCATGTCCCTTCTTGAGCACCTTCTCACTCTCCCTTACACACGCCACAATCTTGTTGAGATCCGTCTCGACCACGCACCCGCCCACCACCATCTCCTCCAGCGTCGCATGGAGCGTCTCAAAATTGAAAATCAAATCTAGCTCGCACACGTTCTCGAAGAGCTGGTCTAGCGCTTGCACAAAGACTTGGATTAGGTCCAGCAGGCCGAGCGGGGATTCGAGGGAGTCGGAGATCACGATGAAGTAGAGGGTTGCGTAGTGCCGGTACAGGAGCGTGATTGGTTCGTCGACGTCGGAGGTGTTCCAGGAGTTTGAGCCGGCTAGGAGCGGGGGGAGGGGGAGGAAGTTACACGCTGACGCTGGACGGTTGGAGACTAGGCTGAAGATTTGTTTTAGGAGGCGTTGTTGGAGGGAGAGGTCCTGAGGTTGCGAGGTTAGTGGATGAGGGAGGGGTGGGAGTGGGGGAGGAACTATTTGCGAGTAGAATTTGACGAGGCGTGGTTGGCCATTGTTGTTGAAGACGAGGACGGCGTTGATCATTGTTGTTGACGTGATAGGTGAGGGTGACGGAGATGGTGGTGGGGTGAGGCTCGATGACAGACTCATTATCACTGCTTAGAACTTACAATGCGCTTGGCAATCAGGAAGGTCGAGTGCTTGGAATGATTCAGAACATCGACGCTCTTCCAAATGGTATAAAACCTAGAAATACACCATTGATACATCTACCCCGTTCTAAAAAAACCCCTTTGCACTGCAAGACGATGTGCTCTTCCCCTGTCCGATCCTTCTAGTCCACCCATCTCAATCACTCCCACTTCCCAGCTCTACACGAATGGAGGAAGCTTGAACGGATATCCACCGTTCTTCATCCTAAACAAGCTCATCAAGAAGCTGAATGAGCACAACAATATAGCATTCCACAGCCATATTGCAACCTTTTGGCGCGCAGGATCCTGAATCCTCGGCATCTTCAGACTTAGCGCAATAGCGCAAAACGCAAGTATCGCATCTGCAGTATTTTGTTAGCCTTTCTCTTACGTCCATCGAATACCTATGAAAGACGTACAAATAACGGCGACAATCTGGGTCTCCAACCCATACTGATTGCTGAACCCGCCTGCAACATACGAGACACCTCCCTTTCCATTGTTGGCAACGTATGGAACCTTTCTTATATGGTTGAACATGTGGCCGCTAGTGAAAAGCAAAATGAGAATGAGCGAGATGGCAGACCAGAGGTTGCGCGAGTAGATGGCCGGCTTTAACGTGTTGAACGACAACTTGAGGATGGTTGCTCCGGTGATGGCTGCACTCAGTATAGTAACAAGCTTGGTGTAATCGAAAGGGCGCACGACTTTGGGTTGATGGGGCGTAATCTGCGATATCCACTGAGCGATAGATTCGGCAGTGATATGGCTGGCAATTATCAGTATTCCCTCTGCGATTGACCGAGGAAGTATGGCTGGTACTTATGCGAAAAATCAAAGTTGTGAGGTTTCGTAGCGTAAAGAGGGTCGGCGTTTGGTCCAGTGGTTGGTGGGAAAAGATGCAAGATGGGCGCGGTGTTCACCCCCAGCTTCATTTGGTTTGTGTCAGCCTACGTCCTCTAGATTGCTTAATTCCATGTAGCATCATACCTTCATAAAAGTCTCGCGGCCCTTTGCGAAGTCCAGCATGCTAAGCAGCAGTCCATCTCCGGTCTTGTGCTGTCTCCGCCAGCTTTTTGCAAGCAATTCGTACTCGGGCTGAAATTCCTTGCATAGCGTGCATCCGAACTTTGAGTCCAGGGCTGTCAACATCACAACAGCAGTGTAGTTTCGGGGCGCGGTAGTGATGTCATTGTAGAGAGCATTGGTGAGCTCGATAACACCAGACCTTGATTTTGTCGAAAGTTGCGACAATTTTGCAAGCTTATCTTCTCCTGCAACAAATGCAATTGGGGATATGGCCAGCAGCGAAAGGAGAGAATCGAGTAGACGCATCGTGGTGGTGTTTCGGGGGTGGTGAGCTCGAATTGCTTGCTCTCCGGCGGTGCTCAAGGCTGACGACGCTTAGAAAGGAGGTGTTTATTCCAACTTGCACGTGACTGCGCTAGGTTCGACGCTGCTAAGAGGATTTTCGAGTTTTTAACAACAACCCCCGCTTGCATGCAGAGAGTACAGTCTTTGGCTTCTCAACTGCGCGCTTCTCGCTGTGGTACTCATTTTCTTGTATCTTGCCTGCATGTTGCATGTGCAACAAGATAAAAAGAGCTGTCTAGCACTCAAAGAGAATGCTACAGCAAAAGCATCCCAACCTACACATTTGCGCTTTTTAGTAAGCTGCAGTGCCCAATTGAGATAGTCCAGTGTGTACCTAAAGCGCACTACATAACTGTGTGGATCTTGGAACTATGCAAAGGCTCTATTTTGGTGAGAACCTTTCTACAATTGCAGCTCACTAGAAGACTAACATACTGGTGCGCTTTAGATATGCACTGGACTACCTCCATTGGGCACTGTGGCTCACTAAAAAGCACAGCTGTTTAGGTTAGGATGCTCTTGCTGTAGCATTCTATTTGAGTGCTAGATGGCTCTTTCTATCTGACTGCGCAAGCAAGATACAATAAAATGGGTACCACAGTGAGAAGCGCGCAGTTGAGAAGCCAAAGACTGTACTCTGTGCATGCAAGCTGGGGTTGTTGTTAAAAACTCGAAATCTACTTCATATGCGCTCGACTTGTTTTCCAGACTCTTTATGAAAATTCCAAATTCCAAACGAGTATCACATGACATGCTTAATAATAGTTCGCAGCCAATCGCCAATCACCACTCCAAGAGCCTGGGCCGAGGCCACAAGTTCCCTCACCCAATCTTTCGCGCAATTCTGCCCCACTTTAGGCATACGTATCTGCTTGCGACCTCGTCTTCTCTGGACTCGAACCGTGTACTCTGCTTTCGAAATTGGGGTTGGTCACGTGTCGCTAGCTGCCCCGCTTAACAACCCCCCCGTAAAATTACATCTGGAAGTCGATCTAGAAAAGAAGCCAGTTCCAAGTTTTCATCTCCCAAATTTGTTACACCTGCGCAGCTATGTCGCCGAACTAAAAGTCCATTCCCATCAAGTAGCTCTCTAAAATCCGCATGAACTTTGCCACGAAAGCTTCCAGATGGAAGATAACCTTGTTTCCGATGTGAATCCTATGCTCGTAGAACGCAGACCATTTAATGACGTCTGCCTTTAACGCATCGTCGCATTTCTCAATCAGACGAAAAGTCAAAAACTATATACGTCAGATGTGTAACCAGACCGTAATGTTTATCCGAGGGTGGATATTGTGTACCTTGAGGATTGTAGTAGCTGGTATGCAATGCGAGATAAGGTCGTACATTTTGGCACGTACTTGCATGATTCTATGTGCCTGTTAGTCAATCATCCTCGGTAAACGACAAGCAAGAATGAACATACCTGGCCGGCGTGTGTTCCGCTAAAATCTCATCCGCAATCTGCGTGATCAATGCCTCATAGTCCGGTGGTGGTATCGGGGTATCATCCTTCACTATTTCACTAAAAGTGATACCGGTTAGCACAGCGATTTGCTGTCATGGGACATCGGATACCAACTTTTGGGCGTAAACCGCCTCAAACATCAACAATGCTCGCCTCAAATTCCTTCCACTTTCATCCGCAATTCTTGCCGCCAGCTTCTCCTTGAATTCTAGCTTCTCCAAGTCTGCTGTGTACTTTAGGATACCGACAATCTCTTCCTTTGTTGGTGCCGAAACCCGAACCAACAACGTCCTACTCTTGATTGGAGGGATGATATTTGCCGTTGAGTTTGCAACTAAAATCAATCTCAGGTTGGGAGAATATTTTTCCATGGTCCGGCGGAGCGCAGCTTGTGCATCACGAGTGAGATATTCTGCCTCATTGATAACGACAACTTTGAAGCGTTGCTTTGCCCCAACATCCACCTGCTGTGTCTGGGCAGTTTCTTTGAGCAATGACTGAATGACCACCCGATCGTAGTTACCCACGTCCGAAGGCGTGATTTCAAGGTGATAGTTTGAAGAAACAATGTTGAACTCAATCTTTCGATTTGTAGTAGTCTGGAAGACACGAGAATCTATGCGAATCTGTATCGGTGTGGCACGGTCAGCAGACCATGTATGGCGCAGCAACAGCAAAGAAAATTCTCAACCTTTTCGGCGGAAGGTCCGTACAGCTCTTTTAATGTGGCGACAATACGTGTCTTTTTACCCGCGCCAGACGGACCATAGATGAGGAGATGGGGGAAATCGCCGCTGTTGGCCTGGCAGCACTGGTTTTAACCTTTCTGTTTACCTTGTGGGGAATGGAATGGGCTCGGTAAACATACTAGTGACTTCAGCCTTGATGACAGACCCTCATGATACTGTTTGTTCTATGCTTAGCTTTCGCATCTCCTCAAATAGGATAGGGGATGCGGCACGAACGTGCAGCGCCTCAAGTGACCGAGGCCGGTGTTTGTCAACAAGAAGTGGCATATTTGAAGGATCGGTATAGTGCAGGCTTGGGGGGGACGCGTTGTGATTGTTTTAATTGCGGACAGGGCTGATCTTTGGGGGGGCAGTGAGGCCAGGCGGCGATGGCGGCGGGCGGAGTGATGTCGTTAGTCGGAGGTGTTGTCGCAGGTATGTTGGCAATGGTGGCCGGGAAACGTGATGGCGACGCGGTTTGTGCTAGGTACGGTACTACAGGGCACTTTATGGCGCAGCTACGGCTAAGTGCTAGCCACTGCCCTACACTGCTGGTGTCTGAGAGCTCGGAATGCAACATCCTCTGCCGTGAATAGAGGTTAGGTGTCGGTTTCGGATTCGTCGAGACCTCAAACAAAGGAGACAATGAATGGGTACGAATCCTGCTGTTTCGCATGACACCTGTGTTTGATAGGTACATCACCTGCTCCATTGGAGTCCAACCACGCCGCACCGCCACCACCACCACCGCCACCATTGTACCGCCATTATGAAGCACCAAGCTAAGTGCTTGAGACATTGAATACAGCCTTCGGACGAGCAGACGCTTTCTCAGCGCTGTTCCCCGAGGCAGTGTACCTGATCTGTCATTTGCACCCAGAGCTATCTGTCATCCCCCAGGGCCGGAGCTTCTCCGCTGCTGCTGCGCCTCGTTCTGGAAAGAAAAAATCGCGTCTGCATGGATTTACGTCTCGCCACCGCACCCTGGAACTGCCTTCTCCCGTCGGACCAGTCTCCGCAGATGCAGCTTCGCTCGTAACAAGCGCAAATTCCTGTTCCCTGCATATCGATATAAAGCCGATCTCCCACCGTCTTGTTTGCTGTCTCTTGTCACCATTACACCATCATCGTCATACACACACAAGCACTCGAAGTTTCACCTACTTAACTCGAGTACCTATCCCACACAACTCAATGGAATCACCAACAACAGCATCAATGGCAGCAACAACAACAACAACAACAACAACACAGCTCTCCCCCGCTGCCTCCCCAAGCTTATCCCCCATTGCATCTCCCGGTCTCTCCCCATCAGCATCTCCCAGTCTCTCCCCATCAGCATCTCCCAACCGATCCCGGGCGTCATCGCGAGCATCACACCTCACACTGGACCTTTCCTGCGTCTCCCTGATCCAACCGGCAAAGCCGACCAACACCCTCCTCATAACCGTACGCTCCCAATCCCTCCAGTCCCTAACTCTCGCTAACCCAATTCACAGAACCTCAACAATCCCGCCGTCTTCGCACAACCACACATCACCCAGCTCCGAGACCTAATCAACGGCACCGCGCCGCTCGCCTCCTGGTCCCCCCTCAAATCCTTCCGCCGAATTGTCTGCTCCTTCACCTTAACCGATGACGCAATTGCCGTCCGGCAAGCCCTCGACGGCGAAGCAATCAAGGGCGATCGGGTACGCGTGTATTTCGGCGAACACACACCTTTGCAGCCGGTAGACCAGCACCTTCAAGCCCCAGAAGCAAAGAAGCTATTCTTCATCTCCCCCCCACCATCACCACCGCATGGATGGGAGATCAAGAACGAGGAGCCCCCAAATGCCGTTATCGTCGCGGAGGACTTGGCACATGCGTTGGCAAAGCTGAATTGGGAGCCAAGGAAGGCAAATGATGAGTTCGAGAAGACGGAGGCATCAAGTATTGGCCGACCACGCTCCGCGTCGAGTGTACTACTGTTCGAACCAGAGGATGATAGTAAGGAGGATATGCCTGCAATCAGCGTGGACGATTACACCGACTCCGGGGATGAGAGGAGTCCTATCGAGCCGGTCATGGTGATCCCGGAGAAGGCGAGCGTTCACACGGCGAGACCACCGGTGGAGTTGATGCATATACATGATGCATGATACATGATTCATGCTTGACTTGTACTACTACCATAAACGACGGAACTTAATGGAATGAATGGGATTATCTGCTTTTTATTTTTATTATGCTGGTCCGGCTATGACAAGGGAGGGTTCGGTATAGGTTTGGGGGTGAGGCGTCATAAAGTGTGATTTTACTTTGTGCAGAGGCTTTTTTTTCGCTTGGGTACTATTATCATCATAAATACCGGGCGTCGAAAATTTATTTCATTTCATTTCTGGGGTTATTGGTTTGCTTCTTTTATTTTCTCTCTTGAAATGTATTATTAGATATTCTTCCGTCTTTACATGACACTAAGTTCAGAATTACTGATACATTTTGTTTAATACTACTTTGTGCGGCCCCGAAACATGACATCCCGAGACCTCCGTCTAAGACAGCTTCTGTCGTAACTTTCTACAGCCTGTTCAAAAAGAGTAGAGCCACCCAAGCACATGACCGAAAAAACCTATGAATATCAAGGAAAAGGCAAAGAGAAAAGGTACTACTACACAAAGCCCACAAAAACCCAACCCATTTCACCTACTTATGCAAACCGAATCCTTTTACAACGAAAAAAAAAACACCTGCCCCTTCTATGAACGAGATGCTATAAATCAAATGATGCCGCCATTCTTTCTTTTTCTTACCATTATATTGGCCCTTCACAATAATAGCCATGAAATAAAGTAAATGTATCCAGTTGAATCGTCCCAAGGAACGCGGGAAAGAAATTAAAATTAAGATGCCAGCCCACCGAGACGCAAAGAAAGTAAAGAATTTGTTCCCTTAAAAAAACATGCTGGGAGAAAAATAAAACCAGAGCATTATAGTAAATATGCTCACCATGTAACCTCTTTTCCTGTGTTTGATTTGGAATTATAGAATAATGGAGAAGAGGAACAAGGAAATAACTTTTGTAATGTAAGGCTGACGCATAATTCCATTATTCCCCTCGAAAAATAGATCTCAATCATACAACCAGATGAACGCCGGACTACCGCAAGACGCTACTCCGGTCCAGTGCTTCCTGCAGTTCCGGCCGGTTCATACTCTGGAAACATGACTTCGCCTCGTCGTAGGTCAACCATCTTCGTTTTCGCTTGTGCATTTCCGGCCATCGATCTTCCTCTCTCTCAACGCTGAACTCGAAAAAGTAGTATAACGTTCGAAGCTGGCCCTTGGATGGTGGACGGGGGTCTCTGATCTCGCCGAGAGGGCGGGTGATACGACCAGTTATACCTGCTTCTTCCCAAGCCTCACCTGTTGTACCAGACTTCTGTTAACAAAGCAAGGCAAAAAAAAATAGTTTGGAGACGAAGATCGCGACGTGGGGAAAAATGGAAGTGGGGAGATGAGGGGTGCATACGAGTAGCGGCGTCCTCCGGACGCGCCTCATCGGTTTCGTAACCGCCCTTGGGAAGAACCCAGTGGTTGACGCGATTTGTGGATTCCACAACTAAAACTCTTCTTCTATCGACGGAAACGGCTACTACGCCAGCAACAAGTCGAGATCCATCCGCTGCATATCCTGTACGATCGAAAAAAAGGAACGTCAGCAATGAATGGGGCAATCCCGAAGAAGAAAAAATAAATGCAGAGAACAGGAAAGAAGGAAATAAAAGTGAAACAACGCAAACAAAGACGGTAGGAAGTATATCGGATGGGCGGAACGTAAACGTACTCTGTTTGACCCTTCCTACTCTACTCTGGAAATGGTTTCAGTACAAGCACAAGGGGTGATGAAATTGACTAACACCGACCTCCATGGATCGACTTAGGACCATCTCAATTATACACCACTTTAGGTTGTCTGTCAGAGGACGTAAGGCGAAGGGGGTGCAAAGGCTGAGTGACAATGAAGTCGAAGAGTAGTTGTAGTGGTAGGAGAGCGAGAGAGGGGGGTATCGCCTGAGATAAGTAGGAAGCGTCCGGTGTAGGTGAGGGCGAGAGTTGCTTGAGCGGAGATGTGGAAGGACTGACCACGTCCGCAACAAAGAATGTCCGAAGGCTACAGCAGCAGCCAGAGGTGGTTGAGGCTGAAAAGAGGCCACTCCTTGAAACGCAGTAGTGGTACCAATGTAACGGGTAGGTGTAATAACAGGAAATGGACGCCTGATCTGAAAGATGGTGATGTACAGCTCTAGATATAAAAGTAGGAACTACCGCTTCGGTGGGAGGAAAGGGCTGAACAAATGGCTTGGGTGCCGTGTACGCGACTATAAGAGAGGAATAGGAGGAGGTGTCATAGTGTGGGAATGGTGATGGTGGTAGTGGTGGTAGAAGTAGTAGTCGGAGCTACTCTAGGTGGTTGAGGCATTGATGAAGTTGAAGGCCATAAAAACAACGGGCATGAAGCGCAGACATCCTTCACCAACGACGACGACAAAGTAATAAATCGTCACGTCCAAATCGAAACTACTTACTGCCGGCATACAATGTTTACAGCCACGGCCCTACGCATTTCGCTTGTTCCGGCATAGAATGGAATGGCCACTGAGACGACAAGACAACGGGCCGTGGGACTATTATTGACCGTCATCAAGCCTCCCGGCAACGAATAGGGCGCTGGCAGCAACTGTTTGTTTGTAGCAAATCCGTATATGCCGCAACAGCAAAGAAACGGACGAGCCTTCTACGGCTCCTGTCTTGCTGGATCGGGGAATCTACAGGCACCTCTCGCGATTCCGCGGGCAAAACGTGGTAGAGGACATGTGACCTCGAGGTACCAGAGGCATCCAAGGTCTCAAGGTTGGATAATCCGCGCCAATACCTGAATTTTCGCCCAGATGGGGGATGGGAGGAGGTTGGAGATGTGTTGTCGTAAAGAAGGTACCGGTCTGTCTGATGGTACTTCGTAGTAGGAGCGAGGTGGTAAACCGAATTGGACTGCTTGCTCGATGCAAGTCAGATTCGGGCGATGCAGTTAGAACGCAGGGATTGGGTGATCTCAGATGGAAGGCCAAGCCAAGGCTCGTTCGCTGAGATGCTGCCCACCCAGAGCAACGGTGCTGGTAGGTGGCCACCAATCCACAAACCTTTCTCTGCATACCCAATTAACGCCTACGGTATTTAATCTGGGCAAACCCCCCACGAAAACGAAACACCGACATACTGCAGAATAATGTCTGCCTCAACAGCCGGATCGGCCACTGCAGTTTCCTACCAGGGTAAGCCTTCCACCTGCGCACCAGTCGTTGCACCTCGTGGCTCGACTCTGGCTTCTGTGTAGCTCTGGCTAACTGTCATATGTGACCTTTTGGTCAGCGATGCAGGTTCGTTCTCGTACAAACCATGCGGCTACTGCAAATCAAATGGAAGTAACTAACCCCGCTCCGCTCGCATGACGTCCAAACAACATTCCGAGTCTCATTTTGACAACCTTTTCAACAGGCTGCTCGTTTTATTTGCGAGCACAGTCATTGACTGTACAGCATTATCAATGTCTCGTTGACCGTGGATGGAGACGGTGGGGAAACACAAGCCCCCGCTTCCCTACAGTTCCTATTACATTCACAGCATGTATCCTGAGTGATACCTGGTGACCGTGATTGACTTGGGTTGCGCCTGACAGAAGCGGCCATTTACTATACAAGCCCCACATGAAATTCACCTGCTGCAAACATTATACTATACGGTACTGGACTGGCTCGCCTTGACGGTTGGGCGATTCGGTAGCTGATAGGCAAGCAGTCTGAACGCCGATTCATTCAAGCCTTCTAGAGACCAGCGCCAGTGCTTGCACAGATGGACGAGAAATGTTCTTGGCGAGGAGTACATCCGGGAATCCACAAGACGATACCCCCCGACCAAAGAGTAGGCCCCAGGCGATTCCCCGGGTTCATCCGTTAATCCCCGCAGTGCTACATGTTAAACCGGATTTCGTGCAGCAAGCAGCAGTTGCTGACGGGTGCTTTCAATAGGGAAAAGAAAAAACAAAAGAACGGCTTTGACCTGCTTGAAAGTATTCATGCCCCGGAATTTGCCACTCTCGAAGCCCAAGGGCACATTCCGCCTGAACCGGCACATAAATTTGAGGTTACGCTAGAGTGTGCCTCCTTCTCTGAAGAAAAGTATAATCCGGCTGCTTACATCTCGTCTCATGCGTCGTCGTATTCCTAATAATTCATTTGTTGCAAACGCCTAGGTACGATCTCTTCAAGAACTACCAGCAGAACATTCATCATGAGGAGCCTGAGGAGATTACTCGGGGTGGGTTCGATCGATTTTTATGCCGATCACCTTTATACACCGAGATAACGTCCTCGGGAAAGAAACTGGGTTCATGGCACCAATGTTACCGTCTCGATGGACGTTTGATTGCGCTTGGTGTCTTGGATTTTCTACCTAGTTGTGTCAGTGGTGTGTATTTCATCTACCATAGCGATTTCGACAAGTGGCACCTAGGAAAGGTGAGTGCCTGCAGGTTTGTACTCAGAGTTTTAACTTTCCGTAGTATTCTAACTTCTGTATTAGAGAAGCCAGTCTTGCAAAGGAGGGAGGATATCAGTACTACTACATGGGTTGGTATCCCGAGTCTTCACGCCTGTGTGTTATCCTAACTCGATGCAGGCTACTACATCCCAAGTTGCCAGAAGATGAGATACAAAGGGGAATATGGTCCGCAGGAACTCTTGAGTCCAGGGAGCAACGAATGGGTTCCCTTGGACGATGAAATGAAGAAGCAGCTGGCTGAAAATCCAACTTCAGCTGTAACTTTCAACGATGTTAAGGATGAATGTGACGATGAAGATGACGACGAAGACCCTGAGCCAGGTTTTTGCATAAGATCCGGTATGCCAGGATTGATGACAACCGAGGACCTGGAAGCTTTTAGTCTTGGTGATGTACGGATCGGTTTAAAGGACCTTACGGTTACAGCTAAAGTAAGGAGGCTTCGTGGATCCTGCTGTTACATGCAGTTCTGATGAGCCATTTTGAAGGACCTGCGTGGATTTAACACTCAAGGAATTCTAAGAACAACAATCGAAGAGACTACGGCAGCTGTTGGTCCCGAAGTAGCGGGAGAAATGATTATGATATTTTGATCGTAAGTGCTATGCAGTACCACATAATATTTACGCTGACTTCTTAGCACTGATGCTTACGCAGGTTTGTTCAGGGTCAGACTTATTTGCAGTGAGGCGATAATTTGTACCTGATTATTGCCCAAAGAATACTTATATCCTGACATCCTTCACACGAATCGGAGCAATTCCTATCCCCGGCAATGGTAAAAGTGCTGTATAGGACCAACTCTGACTAAGGGTATCTATTGGTTGGATTGAACTTCAATATCTTGTTTCTGCCAACCACGATCCTTATACCATGCTTAGCGTCTTGTAGACCTGTACAGCGCTTTTAACCAGCGTGGGGCGAGGGATACCGATATCTGATGCTAAGAAACCAAGAAACTTACTCGGCCTTACCTCCAATCTCCATTGTCTCGTGACGATTTTACTGCGTAGCTCTATCACGAGACTACAATCTCCAACTTCCCTTGCACTCTATCTCCGATGTTTTATATCTCGCTCCGTTTCCTTGTTATAACACCATTATAACCTCTCCGGAAGCGAGCCAGAACGCATAATCCAATCAATGGCATTCCTCTCGAACCGCATACCAGGGAGGCAATGTACGCCAATGGATGGAAGCATCTTGCTATCTTTGGGTGGTTCTTGCGGCGGCAGGAGTCATTTATTGCTGGGCACAGCCTGTAGAGATTAAGAAGATCGGGTGAGAAGGTTATTTACGCTAGTCGGTGACACGACGGAAGGAAGGTTGCCTAGTAATGTCCATGGGAGAGGTCTTGTGGGTGGTGACTTTGCGAGTCATATCATGATACGTACTTAAGCTGCAGTCTCGAGAGGCTGTGGGTGCTCGTTTTTGTCGGTGGCAAAAAAGCATGACTCGTTTGGACTTGACGTTGCCGTTGAGAGACGGTTCGGGAGTAATAGCTTTAAAACCTCTAGTTGATGTCTATCAGCTGTCAAAAACCCCGTTTGTGGGCATTCTTTGACAGGAATACTTCGTGTAAGGTCTAGAGGCCTTGTCCGATTCCCAGCCTCTCATTACTTCGCAAGCTCGCCTCTTGTCGTAAAACGAGGCACTGGAGTCTGGGTACGAGGCCTGCTCTCGTGCCCCGACTCTTTCGCCTCGCTCGACGAAACATAAATCGTAGGGGATGGCAGGCGAGATCACACGAGGCCTTCCAAGTCACAGATCTAAGACATTCGCAAATTTCGAGTACATAAGTCTCAGATCTCAAATCTAGGAGAGACTACCGCTGCCGTCACACAAATTTAGAGCTAAGCCCAGATTCATACGGGTAGTACTATACCGAGCAGCGAGGATGAGTATTTGTGTTTGCAAATAGCACAACTTGTCGGGGTCAGATGGCATATAGGAAGAAAAAAAATACGTCAGGTCACGATTTAGTGATGCCCAGTGAGGGGGAAATCGTACATATCATCGAATTCTGATGTAAATGTGCATGGGAATTGGGGTTTCCCCACAGCGGTAAAATTGATTCAAAGCCCTTGACCCTCTTCTCACAACAGCCGGTACCCAACTGCCGACCAAACCCGCAAAGGAGAGTAGGCTAGTACACACACACACTTGTCTTTCAAAGTTGCTATGAATTCGAGGGAGGCTTTGGCACTTCCAATTCTCTAATCTGATACCCGTACAGAGAAGAAAAAAACACCGAAACAAATGAGAGCGAATCTATACAAGGGGAGGGTATAAAGTATATACGATCAAGAGATATGAAGATGAAGAACGTAGTCTATCAGACAGCTCAGGATAAAGCCGTTTTGACAGACTGGCGAGTGATGAATTGTGCGCCGAGTAATCGGGTATCATGGATCGGAAAAAGACCAAAAGGAAGGAAAAAAAGAAAAGTTGCTTTTATGCATCAAAACGACATAGAAGGAAGTTAAAAAAAAACGAAACCGATAACCTGTATATAGAGTAAAGGGAGATAGAAAAATCGAAGAATAGAAAAAAAACAAGACAAATCAACTCCACAAACCCCATGAACAAAAGAATCAGCCGTCCCACAAAAACCAATGAAACGTTATCATCGTGCACACGCCGAGGATGATCCCTCACAAGCCGAACAACCCCATTTCAAGAACCATCCAACTGCCGCCCAAACCAGCCCACCGCTGAGTATATACACCCAAACCCAGCGGAACATCACATCCTGTCGCTGCTGCTCCCCGTATCTTCCAAAGATCCTCTCGTCCAAGAATTCAGCCAGTATTCCCTCGAAATCCTCCCATTTTGTCCCCTCTTCGCTCTCTGGCACCGACCTTCCTGTTCTTCGCCGTGTTATACCTGGTGTAGCTGGGCAACTGCTGAGATTCGGTGGCAACTCCGGCGAAAAAGGCGGTAGAAGTTGGTCCGGAACCCCTAGCTTTGCGTCTAATGGTGGCTTGGGAAAGTGAGACGGCGAGATGGCAGGCGAGACGGCAGAACTTGCCAGGGATGTGAGTGTTGGCGTCAAACCGGGGGTACCGGGAGCTGATCGCACAGTGCGTCTGCATGTAATCGTCCTTGTCGACGTGGGCGAAAGGTCTCCCCCACCATCACCCCAAAAATTCGCGGGACTGTCCTCTTCATCGATCGTGGGCGAAAATACAGCGGCTTCCGCCTGCCGCTGAAGAGACGCCAGAATAGTAGAAAGTCGTTCAAAAGATGCATCGGGCGTCTCGGCATCGTCTCCTTCCTCTTCCACAAAGCCATCCGCCTCATCGCCGAACCTGAACTCTTCTTCACGTAACCGGCCCAGATACGGAGATGGAAAAACAGAAACCGGTGATGGGGCAAAGCGGCGGCTGACGAGCGAATCTCTCGGCGAGATGGAAGTGGCAGTTGTAGATATAGTGGATGACGAGCTTCGCCAGCTGCTCTGTGTTGACGACGACCCGGAGAAGCTCAAGCGTGGGTTCCTATTCCCATCCACACTTCCCTCCTCCTCCGCTGGTGCTGGGCATGGAGAATCGAAAGGGTTTGGACTTGCGGGAGCTTCGAAATCAAAGGGGTCGGCGTGCGGTGGCGTAACGTCAGTACAGCCGATATCGAGGTTTAAGGATTCCCGTCGGAGAGTAATTGAAAAGCGCTCGATTGTCTGCCGTGTCTTCTCAAGGACATCGAAAAGATCCTCTCGGTCTCCAATTCCATCGGCTTCCAGGCGTAGTAGGCTCTTTAATGTTGTCAACTGCTCCGATAGTTGCTCTCTCTCACAACGCCGTTCGCGGTCGATTTGGTACCGTATTGGTGCAATTTCTGGGGCGTCTTCCATTGATACTGCGGTAGGAGACCGAGAGAAGAGAAGCTGGAGTCGCAGGTTCTTAACTAAACTTCATACGTAGATAACCTGTTTTCTTGGAGACAGGGATGGATGTAGGTTTAAAAATAAGATGGTAAGGCAAAGGAAGGAGTTGAAACAGTAAATGAAGGAAAGTGACAAAAGATAGATATAAGATACAAAGATACTCTACAAGACTGACAGATATAAGCAGACCACCAATAGAAAAGAGCGAAGGAGAGTGGTGAATGAGTGGACGGTGGACTGCTGAGCTGTGGTGTGCGGTCACTCGGCTGGGTGCAAAATCAAGGAGGGAGGTCAAGTGGCGCAGCGAAATGTTGGAGGGCTCGGCAAACGAACCGAGCGTCGTTGGCGGAACGTCGGAATCTACGTAGCTATTGAACTGCATTATCCCAGTCTGTACTCTACACTACTCTGCGTGCTATGCCTCCACGTAGATAAATAAGTACTTCTTCCTCCTTGATACGACTCAACAGATCATACAGGCAGACCATTTTGCTCCTCGCTAATGCAACCAAATCTACGTGGATCCATCGTGCGTTAGTTCCCGGTCTCATTACAGCACGCAAGCTCTGCTAGAACCGTCGCAAGCAGCTTGAAGATGCTGGATGCTGGATGCTGGATGCTTGATGCTGGGCTGAATCTGGAGATTGCGATTCATGCATCTTATTGAGGTTGGAGCTGTGGGTTGTGATCTGAGACAAATTGCCTTCGCTCTGCTGAGAAGTCCGGACGGGAATCTGCAGATGCATTCGATCGCCTCAGCTCCATCCGTGGTTCGAGTCATCTATCTAGTTGGGCTTCTTGCATAGTGAAGTGCTGGACTGCTGTGATATTGCGATGGATCACCAAGTCACTACCACTCCTCTTGCATATGAAAGTATCCCTCGCTTATTCGTGGCCGCCGTCTTTGAAGTTCTTATGAACTTATGAACTTATGAATCTGTATTCCATGAAGCCCCCTCCCCCCAAAATGGAACGTATCATCTGACACCTCTTCCAGTGTAATTTAATGCAACCTCCTCGAGCCTGCCCCTAACTGGGTTATTATGAAAACAAACCCGATCAAAACACTAAAACCACATCCTATTCTACTACTAGTCATGTTGTGATATTACCTTGACTGGCATTTCGAGGATGTTGTCCTGGTACGGCTGAAAAGCTCCTCGCTTGCCATCCAATCCGAGTGGACTGTGGCGTCCTCCCCTCAAGTCCTCCTGTTGGATCTGTGGTGTGTAGATAAATGTGCGAGTCCCTTGCCCTTCCGCACTCAACTCTGTCCCTGCGATCATGTCGAATAACAAGACCAACCCGTTTCCTAAATAGAATAACTCGAAAGCTAGTTCGGCGATTTGGCCTGAAAAACCGGATTATAGCTATTGCAGGTTAGATTGGGCGCGCTGTAAGTTTAAAACCCACATTATGGCTGCCCGTGCTTATAGTTGACTGGCTTCAGCGGCTCTGGTAGGAACCAGGCTGTATATTGACGGAGGCCTGGGCATCCCATATCCATATGGAACCACCAAACCTCTCCCAGATCCCAGTAAGCAACACACAAACTTCGTGATGTTGTATTTATTGCTGATATTATCTGCGGCAGACAATCGCTTGATTTGGGTTGACCTTGACAAGGATTTCGAGTGGGCAAACCCTCCAATTCAGTCGTTCGCAAAGCCAGATGATGTCCCAAGCCTGTCTTATGGGGTGACTTTCGTTCCAGATCTATCAATTCCAAAGTTTTATATCTTTGGTGGAGTATACAACGCTTTTAACAACAAGTCGAGCCGGTACAAACCCCCGCCCCAAGATTCAACTGGAAAACTGTTCTCATTTGATCAGAGGACTGAGGAATGGAAAGAAGAAGACACAGTTGGTTTTCAGCCAGCACAAATCGCGGGTGGTCAGTCAACAGTGGATACCAACAGAGGAGTCAGCTATTATTTGGGCGGATACTACGATCCTACAACCACGGCGAGCTTAATCGGACCAACCTGGCGATATCTTACTGTGAACGGGCTATTGGTATTCAATTCCTCTGACATGAGCTGGAGAAATGAAACAGTGGCCGGAGAACCTACTATGAGAGGGTTTCTGAACTACATACCCTTGGGTCTAAAGGGTATATTGGTTTTTTTTGGCGGTGAAAAGTACGCAGGTGGTAGATACAACTCTGCTGGAAAGCTGGTATTTTCCGGAGCCTTATGACTTTAACCTTTCCGGTCTAACGGTTTCTGTGCCAGAACAAAATGGCAGAAATCAAAATCTACGATATCGATAGTGGAACCTGGCATACTCAGACAGCAAACGGGAATCCCTTCCCACAAAGTGGTGACAGCGGCGACCAAATTCCCGAAGATCGTCAGTCAGGCCGCTCGGTAGTCATGGCAGCCCCAGACAAATCGAGCTACAATATTTATGTGTATAGTGGGACTTCAGATCAATCTAGAATACTCGGAAAACGTCTGAATGACCTATGGGTATTATCTTTACCATCATTTAACTGGATAAAACTGTGGGCTGGTAAGTTTGCCTTCTCACCGTTCTCGGTACTGCTTTGACAATTATTACTCCAGGTAGTACTGGATGGGGACTCAATGGCCCCTCGTGTCAGGCGCTCGGGCGACAGATGGTGGTAGTTTCTGGCGTACGGGATAACGGTACATGCTTCGAGTTAGTGAATTTCTTCGACCTTGAACAAATTCGATGGCAAAGCACCTGGGAAGCCAATCAGGACTACGCCATTCCGGTTCCGATCAGCGTCGTTATTGGAGGCAGGTAATAAAACGAAATTCCCCAAATCTTTTTGTTTGATCCATTCCTCGGCGCAAGCGCTCACAAGGCATTTCCACAGTTCGTCTGGCGGCGCAACAAAAATGAAGCCCCGAAATAATTGGGATACAAAAGACCTGGAACGGGTGTTCTCATCATCGCCACCAGCAAGAGTAAAACCGACCACTACAGGACCAGTCGGCTCAGGGGGTGGGAGTGGTGGTCAGAAAACTAAGATTATCGGCGGTGCCGTTGGAGGCATTCTTGGATTTCTGCTACTTGTTGTTATAATCTGGTTTGTGAGATCTCGTAAGAAAACTCGGACACCAGATTCACATCAGGCCAAGAGCCAACCAGACATACGACAACCTCAACCGCAAGAACTTGATGTTGATGGTCAATACTATCCAAGTCCGATCCCGGAATTACATTCTCCGATGATTTATGAGGTACCCACTGGGTCTGAATATTATGTTGGCCGTTGAGTTTCTTTGTCCGATGCATGTCCATATGATCAATGTTTCCCTTCACGCGCAACGCACTTGAGTTCTTATTAGGGGTGAGGGTAGCGGAGGAGGCCTACAACTTTACTTTTGTATTTCAATTGGAGTGGGAAGGATAATTAGGAAGATGTATGTCATAGCCGCAAGCGGCTGAATACAGAATGATTACAAACAAACAACCTTGAGTTCTTACTGTAAAATGTGTTGCGTAAATAAATCTCAGCCTTCGATGCCCGGAGATGATGGCTCGACGGGAGACTGGGAGATTGCTGTTGGACTGATGGTATTCAGCCATGTCTATACATAAGTAGATGAGTACGTATGCACTCGCACTTGTATAACCATATATATGGCCTTGTGGCCCTCTTGGATAGTACGCAATCAAGCTTCTCTATCTCTACTTTGAACAGGTTATGAGCCCGGCGCTACAATGTTTACCATGAATATTCTATTTATATCTCAAAATCTTAAGAGCCTCAAGAACCCTAAACCACATTGGCCATCCCAATCCGTTACCGTAGCAACAGCCGCACATAAACACACTAAAACCCAACACCATCACCACCGCCTTCACACATCTACCATTTCTACATTCGCCATGCGTACGGAAGCATTCAAGAATGATTACGGAAGTTATCCCCAAAACTACCCAACTGCATACCCCATCGGAAGAGAGATGCATCATTAACCCCATACAATAGATTGTTCCTGGCAAAACGAGCTTCTACCAGTCAAATACCACACCCAGAATTGCAGACAGCATACACGAGTCAATAATGCATACCCAAACGCACTCACCTCCGTACCAGCAAGTGCACTCACTTTTACACCCTAAAACGACCTCATCACAGCATTCACAACGAAGACTTCAAACACACCTACCGGGATAACTTCACTTGGGATTACCAAGTTCACATCGGCAGAGCAAAGAAGAAAGAGAGGGCAAGAAAGAATGTTACGATATGGAAAGGACGAGCCATGAGAATAGGCTACAGTACAGAGAGAAGAGAGAAAGAGAAAGACTCGAGATATATACCAGCACCCTCACCTTCGCGCTCTCACTACTTGTACCTCCAAGCACATTCAACTATCATACGTATAAGTCCACTCACCGCCTTGCCTCTAATTCCACCTACAACTACACCAATTACTCACTACTGAACTTACCAGCACATCCACTATCGTACCTCCATGTACACCTACAAATATACCGATTTCCAAGCTACTAAGAAAGAACCAGAAAGAGGCAATGAGAACAATGTACACTTGCTGCCAAACCTACAAATACACTCACCGCCATACCTTTAACCCCACCTACAGGTACACCTATCACCGAGCCTACAATTGCATCTGCTATCTGCCACTATTCCTGCGAGTCTACCTCCAAGTAAACCTGTAGTTACAGCATCTGCAAACCTACAGTTACAGCATCAATGAAACTACAGCCACAGCATCAATGAAACTACAGCCACAGCATCAATGAACCTACAGCTACAGCGTCAAGTGCACCTACAAGTCAACCTACCATTACTTTTCCAAGTCCACGTACCGCTACCACGTTGTCAAAAGTTCACCCGGAAGCCAGTCACTATTTCTGAGTTAATATTATGCCACCTGCACCTAGCATATCCTACCGCCATATGGCTTCTGATTGCACCATGACTTCGGAGCGCACTACAAAGTCTTTCGAACTCATGCTTTCGAAGCCCTTCCAAGTACCGATGGATCAGTTGATTACCAAGAAATCTCATGTAATAATGATGAACGACTCTGAAGTATCTATCGAGTTTTGGGGGGAAGCAGTCAACACCGCAGTCTACCTCAATCAAAGATATCCAAGCATCAGCAAAATGCATTTTAGTCACCGGGAGCCTCCGGGAGTGTGAGAGTTGTCGGAGCATAATCCTATGATTGACAAACCTCGGAGCTGAATGGACCCTTGCAGTGGCCTCCAGGTGCACCTAGAAGCACTAGCGACAAATCTGCGAGGACATGGGAGCACGGGCGGCAATCTAGGGAGAGCCTGGGAGCACGTCGAAGCACTGTAGAGCTGCCTGCCTGGGAATAACGACATATTCCGGTGCACCTGGAAATCACTTGAGCGAGAAAACTCAGTTACTACTCGTAGTTGAACGATTTTAAAACTCATGCATTCAGTTTGTATTCTCATGTATCTATCTATCTGTCTATTTATGTACACAACGTCGATATGGGCTCGCTGCAGACGGTGCTCGAGCGCACACGGGAGTTCACATGGAGACAGCACTTCCGCACACTTGGAGATGGTGATCGAGTGAACTTGGAGGTGTACTTGGAGATGGTGCTGGCTGCACTTGGAGATGGCGATCGAGCGAACTTAGAGATGCACTTGGAGGCCATGATCGAGCGAACTTGGAGGAGTACTTAGAGGTGCCTTGAGGCGGTCGATCTGGAGGCGGTCGATCTCGAGGAGGTCGATCGGGAGTGAGGTGCGACGGGAGCTGAGACTCTATTCATGGGTTAACTCGTAATCGTGGGAATGTGATGAGAGTTGACTTTACCTTTGTGCTCCTAGAGAGCTGGCTGGAGGCAGTCGATCTGGAGGGAGGCACGCCAGGAGCTGAGGCTACATTCAGGGGTTAACTCATAATCGTGGGAATGCAGAGACTTAGCTGGTCAGAGACGGTCGATCTGTGTACTCGGTGTTAACTCATGATCATGGCATATGGAGGTAAAGAGGGATGATTTAACTTTGTGTTCTTAGGTGATGGTAGAGTTGTGGACGAGAAAGAGAGAGGTGATGGGGACGATATGGGAAGATATGGGAAATAAGGGTATGACCTGCCGGATCGGGTTTCGTTCGTGCTGGATCAGGTTTGGTAAATTGACTTTGGCACACGAAATTCTCTAGAACTATTTAATTGAATTATTCATGGTCAAAATACATTCGGAGATTTAGGGTTAGCAATTTCACTATATCCTTCAAGTACTCGGATCGCAAGGTTATGGGACACGTAATAAGCACTAACCCTATTAGGTATCCCATTACTTTGCGATCTGACGAGTACTCTCTATGGCCTCGAATCAGACTCTCAAATGTATATTTGTGGCATGCACTAAGATGAACGTGGAAGTGATAAAAAGGGAATGGTGTGGCAGGGTAAGATGTGAGAGAATCAGAGACTTCGCTTCATACAAAAGTTTATAGGTCAACCGGGTCAGAATCTCATCAATTTGGTGAAAATCTCCACACCATTGGTTTGTACTGGACTTGGATGGAAAGAAGAGTTTAGAGTGGGGGAAAAAGATTTATATGTGGCTCTAAGTAAGTTAAACAAAACTATATGTACAAAGATGAGGAGAGTAACCTGGCTATAGTCTAGATTAAGCCTAGATCAGCTTTGGATTAAGGCTGCAGTGAGTGCAAATGTGGTCAAATTTTTTTAAAAAACTCAATATTGACTTAGATAGATATAAACTAATACTTTCAAAATTTTTAGCTCTTTGGAGTTAATTTGAATTGAAGACCCTGTGAAAAAGCCTGAAAACATTGCTCTATATAAAGTCACAGATTAACTGAGGTAAAATCTTATCAATTTGGTGAAAATCTCAATATAATAGATTTGTATCAGAGTTGCTGGGAAAGAAGAGTTTAGAATAAGGGACAAAGAGTTTGTATGAGGCTCAAAGCAAGTTAAACAAAACTACAGGTGTAAAGTTAAAGAGAGTGACTGAGTCAAACTGGCTACAATTGTAACAGCACGGCAGCACGTGACATGTCCAGGGCCGGGTAACCCCCTGTTTTATATAGTCGGCTCGCCACGAGCCTAAAATCTCTAGCGATAATCTTACCTATACATCTACACCTACAATCACTCGAGTCCACGTGTGCAACCATGATCCATTGGATTACCATACATATGCCTACGTAGTCGAGTGCAGGCGTACGTGCCTTTACACTATTATCGCTCTTCAGTAAACGGATATGTTTCGCTCACGGGATTTGCGAGTTTACCCCTATTTCGACGAGGAAGAATACGAAGTCAACAATCAGAAATCCACGTCGACACGAGTCTAGAGACCTATCGATTACACGAGAGATGAGTCTTATGAAGTTCATTCTTCAATCAAGTCATTTGACAGCAGCAGAGATGATTCCGATGATCCAATGGCCACCGAGACGTGTCACAACCAATGTCGACAATTCCTACGAGTACCGAGAAACGAGTCTAAAACCCTCTCAACGAGATATATCACATATGATCAACGGAGAAGATTACATTCCGACGGCTGCAATCAATCACCGATTGGCGGAGGAGATGCAATTGCGATCACGTTACCCCTGAACGCGTCGATTCACCAGCAAAGAGCTATACACGAAGTTGCAGACGATATTCGAGTCAACACGGCTACCTTACACGATGAAGCACACCGACGAAGCGCTCTCACGAGACGATCTACGAAGCGCAGTTATGTGTAGCCGAATTATGCCCACATACGAATGAGAAGCAGCCTACCGGGAATGAGCAGCCTACCGGGAATGAGCAGCCTACCAGCAATGAGCAGCCTACCGGCAATGAGCGCCTATGAAAGTGATGAAAGAAGCCCACTTAAGGAGGAGAATGAAGACCAATTACAGAGCAGAACAATTGCACAATCGAAGTACACCAATTGAGGAGATGGTTTGCCAGAACGAATGATATGCACCTTGAAGATGAAGAACTCTACAATTGAATCACACATACAGATACATTACTCGAAGGCAGCGCCATCCACGAGTCAAACGCGCCTACGAAGATGAAAGACCTACAGATGAGAATCATTGCACGAGAGAAGCGCACTTACATTCGACACCATGACGCCTCCGATGATCGACTGAGATGATTGCGAATGAGAAAGATATGAGATGAACTGCGTGCACGTGGTTCGAAAGCCATCATCCAGAACTCTAGGGCCTACGGAACTGTAACAATGGTGAGCACGCCAGCGTTCAGAGAGCCGAGGTCAGCGTTCAGAAACCCGTGTACGGGCGAGGGATATGATATGAATACTATCTGGTACAGAGCTACCACCATTATGAGGGGAGAACCCGGAGATACACTTATCGTGGAAGCGATGCACGATATAATGAATACCCAACTCGGTCAACCCGAAGGGACAGGTGTTAGCAGCGTGATGCTTTTGGCCGCAAAATTGGTGATCTGCTTGCTAGCGAAGAGGTTACCATGGCTTTCGCTCTACGAGTAGAGGATTGCATTGGATTGCTGGGAGCTACGGTAGAGCGGACTCACGAAAAGTGAATACCCTCGTATGCTGGATGAGCGAGCAGGAGCAGCGGCAGTAGTTGCGGCAG